>Ga0308159_1000028_pt1 | contig 697259 bp, 630 predicted proteins | sample PhyCR1_FD_201040 | JGI IMG/M metagenome (GOLD analysis project Ga0308159, IMG submission 201040) | Phyllosphere microbial communities from UC Gill Tract Community Farm, Albany, California, United States - DLSLC.R1 | ecosystem: Host-associated > Plants > Phyllosphere > Unclassified | place... | reverse complement strand
AGATGTCCGGTTCACCGGCAATCAGATTGAGGAAGGTCACCATGGCCTTCTTCGAATCCAGCATGCCTTCGTCCATGTTGATGTCGATCACCTGAGCGCCGGCTTCGACCTGCTGCAGGGCGACCTCCAGGGCTTCGGTGTAGTTGTCTTCACGGATCAGGCGGGCGAAGCGGGCGGAGCCGGTGATGTTGGTGCGCTCGCCAACGTTGACGAACAACGAGCTGCGATCGATGGTGAACGGCTCAAGGCCCGACAGGCGACAGGCTTTCGGGATGTCCGGAATCACCCGTGGCGCATAACCCGCCACGGCGTTGGCGATGGCCTTGATGTGCGCGGGCGTGGTGCCGCAGCAACCGCCGACGATATTGAGGAAGCCACTTTGGGCGAATTCTTCGATGACCGCAGCGGTCTGGTTCGGCGCTTCGTCGTACTCACCGAACTCGTTGGGCAGACCGGCGTTCGGGTGCGCCGAGACGTGGGTCTGGGCTTTATTCGACAATTCTTCCAGATACGGACGCAGCTCGCTGGCACCCAGGGCGCAGTTCAGGCCGACCGAAATCGGGTTGGCGTGGCGCACCGAGTTCCAGAAGGCTTCGGTGGTCTGACCGGAAAGGGTGCGGCCGGAGGCGTCGGTGATGGTGCCGGAAATCATGATCGGCAGCTCGAAGCCCAGCGCTTCATAAACGCCCTGCACGGCGAAAATCGCGGCTTTGGCGTTCAAGGTGTCGAAGATGGTTTCGATGAGGATCATGTCCGCACCGCCTTCGATCAGGCCTTTGGTGGCCTCGGTGTAGTTCTCCACCAGTTCGTCGAAGGTGACGTTGCGATAGCCGGGGTTGTTCACGTCCGGCGACAGCGAGCAGGTGCGGCTGGTCGGGCCGAGCACGCCGGCGACGAAGCGCGGCTTGTCCGGGGTTTCGAGGGTCTTGGCGTCGGCCACTTTACGGGCCAGACGTGCGCCTTCAACGTTCAGCTCGTAGACCAGCGCTTCCATGCCGTAGTCGGCCTGGGACACCTGAGTGGCGTTGAAGGTGTTGGTCTCGAGAATGTCGGCGCCGGCGTCCAGGTACTCTTTCTCGATCGCGCCGATGACGTCGGGGCGGGTCAGGATCAGCAGGTCGTTGTTGCCCTTGACGTCGCTTGGCCAGTCGGCGAAGCGTTTGCCGCGATAGTCTTCTTCCTCCAGGCGATAGCTCTGGATCATGGTGCCCATACCGCCATCGAGAATCAGGATCCGCTCTTTGAGAGCCTGCTGGAGTGCTTTAAGACGCGCGCTGCGATCTGACATAGGGGTACCCGGACAAAGAAATACGAAAAAGGTGACGATGAAAGGTGCGAAATAATAGCAAACCTGTACCGTTTTAAACCGTTCGCGGATTTAGATGAATTCTGCTCATGTTGATGGCCGCTCGCCACAGGTAGAATCGGTGCGGATTCTTTATTTTCAGGACGCCCGTTCCATGTTGCATCGCTTGTTCGCCAATGCATTGGCCTTGTTGTTTTGCGGTGCAGCGTTCGCGCAATCGCCTCTTCCGCAATCTGCCCTCGCGCACCCGGCCATTTCCTACAGCCGGGATATCCAGCCGATCTTCACCGAGAAATGCGTGGCCTGCCATGCCTGCAACGATGCGGCCTGCCAATTGAACCTGGGCAGCGGTGAAGGTGCATTGCGCGGGGCCTCCAAAGTGCCGGTGTATCAGGGCGATCGCAGCCAGGCTGTTTCGCCTACGCGGATTTTCTACGACGCCGAAGGCCCGCAAGCCTGGCGCAAGAAAAATTTCTATTCGGTGCTCGATGGCCAGAGCAATCAGGCTGCCCTGATGGCGAAGATGCTCGAGTTCGGCCACAGCACGCCGCTGGTACCAAACGCCAAGCTGCCCGATGACATCGTGCTGGGGCTCAATCGCGAGAACATGTGCCCGCTGCCCCAGGAGTTCGACGGTTACGCCAAATCCCATCCCGGTCAGGGCATGCCGCTGGCGGTCACCGGCCTCACCGACGCGCAGTACGGCACCCTGCAGAGCTGGCTGGCGGCGGGGGCGCCTGTCGATCAGGCGCCATTGCAGCCAAGCCCTGCAGAAGCAGCGCAGATCACCGAATGGGAAAACCTGTTCAATCGCCCGGGTTCGACCGAGGCGCTGGTGGGGCGCTGGCTATATGAGCATTTGTTTCTGGCGCACATCTATTTCACTGGCGGCGAGCCGGGGCATTTCTTTCAATGGGTGCGTTCACGGACCCCGAGCGGCCAGCCGGTTGATCTGATCGCCACGCGCCGCCCTGATGACGACCCCGGCACCACCTTTTATTACCGCCTGATGCCAGTGCAGGGCGTGATCGTGCACAAGACCCACATCACCTATCCGATGGGGCCGCAGAAGCTGGCGCGGGTCAAGCAGCTGTTTTACAGCGGCAACTGGCACGCCACCGAATTACCCGGCTACAGCCCGCAACGCCGGGCGAACCCGTTCGATACGTTCAAGGAAATCCCGGCAGTCGCCCGTTACCAGTTCATGCTGGATAACGCCGAGTACTTTGTCAGAACTTTCATTCGCGGCCCGGTGTGTCGCGGCCAGATCGCCACCGACGTGATCCGCGACCATTTTTGGGCGCTGTTTCAGGAGCCTGCTCACGACCGCTATATCACCGATGCCGTTTACCGCGCTAAGGCCACGCCGCTGCTGGCGATGCCGGGGCAGAACGACGACGTCGGCAGTGTCTTGAGCCTGTGGCATGACTACCGCGACAAGCGCAACGAATACGAAGACTTGCGCAGCGATGCCTACGCCAGCATGCCGCCACCGGGCTGGGCGACCCTGTGGGCGGGCAATGACAACGCGCTGCTGACCATCTTCCGTCACTTCGACAGCGCCTCAGTGAACAAGGGCCTGATTGGCGATCTGCCGAACTCGGTCTGGCTGTTCGACTACCCGCTGCTGGAGCGCACGTACTACCAATTGGCGGTGAACTTCGACGTGTATGGCAACGTTTCGCATCAGGTGCAGACGCGGTTGTATTTCGACCTGATCCGCAATGGCGCCGAGGTCAACTTCCTGCGCCTGATGCCTGCGGACAAACGCGACGACATCCTCGGCAGCTGGTACCAGAACAGCGGCAAGGTGAAGATGTGGCTGGATTACCAGGCCATCGATGACGACACGCCGACCGGGATGAAACTGGATGAGAAAGACCCCAAACGTGACTTCGAGCGCAAGCTGATCGAACGCGCCGGCACGCTCAATGCATCGCCAGACCCGATCAATCGTTGCAGCGGGGCTTATTGCTCACGTCAGGGTATCGGACCGGTGTTCAGCGATGTCGAGCAGTCGCTGAGTCGTCTGGTGTCGCGTCCTGCTGCCGGGCTGAGGGTCATTGACCAGTTGCCGGAAGCGACGATGTTGCGCATTCAGGACGGCACCGGCAAGCGCATCGTCTACAGCATGCTGCGCAATCGGGCTCACAGTAACGTGGCGTTCCTGATGGGGGAGGTGTACCGCTATCAACCGGGGCTGGACAGCCTGACCATTTATCCGGGGGTGCTTAGCAGTTACCCGAACTTCATGTTCAATATCCCGGCCAATGAAGTGAACGCGTTCGTCGACGCGATGGAGCAGGCTCACGATCATAAAGAAGCGTTCGAGAAGATCGTCGAGCGCTGGGGTGTGCGCCGGAGCAATCCGCAGTTCTGGACGTATTTCCACGATCTTGACCATTACATCCAGGAGACCGAGCCGCAGGAGGCGGGGGTGCTGGATATGAATCGGTACGAGAATCTTTAAACACGTTTCAGGTTCTCTGGCACCCTCAGGCTCATCCCCATGAGCCGGGGGTGAAACCGAAAAACCCTTATAGAACATGGCCTGCAGCCATTATGCAGCCCGTCAGACGTGCCGAACCTTTTTGCAAATCTGCCAGTCGGACTCTGTGAGTCGCCCCCTGAAGCGTGGCCTTTTCGAGGTCCTGGATCGTGGGTCAAACCAGAGTAAGCAAGAGGTTGCAGATGTTGATTTCGGTTCAAGCCCTGCGGGCACTCGCCGCGTGGGCTGTTGTGTGTCACCACTTCATGCAGATTTTTTTTGACTTCCATCCCAGCGGCCCGATCGGCCGGTTTTTTACTGAAAAAGGCGCCGTTGGCGTCGACATCTTTTTCGTCATCAGCGGTCTGGTGATCTACCTCTCGACGGTAGACAAAGACATTCCCGCCGGCCGTTTCATGCTCAATCGCATCATCCGCATTGTGCCCGCCTATTGGCTCTACACCTTGGTCATGGGCTTGCTGGTGGTTGTCGCGCATCCGCTGTTGCCCCATCAGGTAGTGGACTGGCAGAGCTTCATCCTCTCCCTGATGTTCATTCCGTCCGAAAACCCGGGCGGCTACGGCCTGTACCCGACCCTGAACGTCGGCTGGACGCTGAACTACGAGATGCTGTTTTACGTGTTGTTCTCGATGGTGTTCCTGTTCCAGCAGCGGCTGCGGCCCTTGATCATCGCCGCTGCGCTGTTCGCCGTGACTGACGTCTTGGGGCGTTCGGGCCTGATCAGTCGTTTCTATGCCAACGATATCGTTTATGAATTCCTGCTCGGCATCGGTATCGGGGTAATCTACCGCCGTGGCTGGGTCACCGAACGTCTGTGGCTGCCGCTGCTGGCTATCGGCGGGGCGCTGTTGACGATCAAGCAACTGCCGCCGGACGTGCGCATCATCAACTGGGGCCTGCCCAGCGCGGTGATCGTGGTGGCGTGCATTTCGCTGGAGCCGTACATGCGCGGCAGTCGACTGTTGAAAACCATGGGTGATTGCTCGTATTCGGTGTACCTGCTGCATGTTCTGGTGCTGTACGGCGGCTGGCTGGCGACCGAACGTTATGGCCTGAACCCGTATGTGGCGTTTGCCATCTGCGTACCTGTCATCGCGCTCGGGGCATGGCTGAGTTACGAGTGGATCGAGAAGGGGCTGTACCGGCGGATGAAGGGCTGGCTGGACAGCAGAAGGGCGGTCAAGGAAGTGGCCGTGTCCTGAGTCTTCTTGTTCGTCGGTATTACCTGAGCGAAATACTAGGACTTTGTCAGTTGCTGTGGAATGGCGTAAACTCCGCCCCACGTCTGCGAGGAATTTTCATGACCGCTATTACTATTACCGATGCCGCCCACGATTACCTGGCCGATCTGCTGGAAAAGCAGAACACCCCCGGCATCGGCATCCGCGTGTTTATTACCCAGCCTGGCACCCAATACGCTGAAACCTGTATCGCTTACTGCAAGCCAGGCGAAGAAAAGCCGGAAGACAAGGCCATCGGCCTGAAGAGCTTCACGGCCTGGATCGACTCCTTCAGCGAGGCGTTCCTGGATGACGCGGTGGTCGATTACGCCACCGATCGCATGGGCGGCCAGCTGACGATCAAGGCTCCGAACGCCAAGGTGCCGATGGTCAATGCCGACAGTCCGATCAACGAGCGCATCAACTACTACCTGCAGACCGAGATCAACCCGGGTCTGGCCAGTCACGGCGGGCAGGTTACGCTGATCGACGTGGTCGAGGAAGATGAGGCGAACATCGCTGTTCTGCAATTCGGTGGCGGGTGCCAGGGCTGCGGTCAGGCGGATGTGACGCTGAAGGAAGGTATCGAGCGTACCTTGCTTGAGCGCATTCCAGAGCTGTCCGGCGTGCGTGATGTAACTGACCATACTCAGAAAGAAAACGCTTACTACTGAGTGTTTCTGAAACGAAAAGCCCCGACTTGTTCGGGGCTTTTCGTTTTCCGGGATTCAGAGTTTTTTGGCCGGGGCTGGCATTGGCAGCGGGGCTGATAATTTTGTCCTGCCTAACGGCAGAAACGTTTCGCCTCCGGCGAATTACCTGGAAAAGCCGTTTGGGGGGGTAAGCGATCCCTGTGTGAGACGCAGAAGTTGTGCGACAGCCCGGGCCGCGATGGGACGATAGTGGTAGGTCAGTAGACAAATTCATAACAGACCCACCGCCTCGTCCGAATCGCGGCCCGTACCGTCGTGACCTCCGGCGTCTCCCACAGGTACCGCGTCAGGATTGAAGATCTGCGTTGGCGTTGGCTTTTGATCTTGCTTCTAAGCGCGCGACAGTCCAGACGACACAACTCGCGACTTGGGTGCAGGCTGAACGCAGGCGACGCGCAGTGGGCCGAGCGGCATGGATGCCGCGAGAGCCGCCCCCGCCATGGATGGCGGATGGCGGCGGGCCCACGGAGCGTCGCCGGAGTGAAGGTACCCGACGAAGTCGGGCCCAACCAGGAGCAAGGACACTTGGTTACTTGGTGTCCTTTCAAGTACCTCGCCGAAGGCGAAACAGTTCTGGCGTTAGCCAGTCCCCTATCAGCGTCACCCGGAAAAACGGATCAGCCCCAAGCGAGCCGCCGGAAACCCATCAGGGCCTGAAAACATGCGCATGCCCCGCCCGATATAACGACGACTCCCCAAACACATCATTCCCCAACACTCGCCCCACTAGAATCAACGCAGTCCGCCTGAATCCCTTTGCCCGGACCTTATCCTCGATATCCGACAGCGTTCCGATCACCCAATCCTGATCCGGCCAACTCGCCCGATGCACCACCGCAATCGGGCAATCCAGACCGTAATGCGGAGCCAGTTCAGCGACGATTTTCCCCAGATTATTGACCCCCAGGTGAATCGCCATCGTCGCCTTGTGCCGCGCCAGCTCCCCCAACTCTTCGCCTTCGGGCATGGCCGTCTTATCGGCATAGCGCGTCAGAATCACACTCTGGGAAATGTCAGGCAGCGTCAGCTCGGTACCCAGCAGAGCCGCACACGCCGCAGTGGCCGTGACGCCCGGAATGATCTCGAAAGGAATTTCAAGCGCGCGCAGGCAACGAATCTGCTCACCGATGGCGCCATACAGGCTCGGGTCGCCAGAATGCACGCGCGCCACATCCTGGCCGTTTGCATGAGCGGATTTCATCAAGGCAATGATCTGTTCCAGATGCAACTCAGCGCTGTTGACCACCTGGAGCGCCTGATGCCCCTCAAGAACAGCCTCCGGTACCAGCGAACCGGCATAGATAATCACCGGGCAGCTGCGGATCAGGCGCTGGCCCTTGACGGTGATCAAATCCGGATCGCCGGGGCCTGCGCCGATGAAGAAAACGGTCATGGGTTCTCCAGAAAATGCCCGGCCAGCGCAAAGGTGGCTCGAGAGCTTGTGCGGCGAGGGATCAGCAGACTGACGGGGGATTTTGATAAATGCGAAGCCATCGCCAGCGCTGCACTCTCGGCAACGCCATAACAGCCTGTGACGTCGAAAACGATCTGCGAGCGATGGCTCAATTGCGCTTCAAAGCCTGACAGCTCTTCGGTGCTGAAGAAACCGAGCGGCAATCGCAGCTGTTCTGCCACTTCCAGCAATCCGGGCTCATTTGACTTGCTGTCGATTGAGGCGAGGGCGGTGATGTAGGACAGCGACAATCGATGCTCGAGCAGGCTGACTTCAATCAAACCCATGAGCACCGATGCCGGACAGTCACGCTGACAGCCCAGACCGATCACCAGGGTCGGTCGGTTGGCTGTTTCATTCATACCGCGTGATTCAAGCCGTGCTCAGCGGACCTGGCTTCATGACGACGGAACAACCAGGCGCTGATCAAACCCATTGCCACCCAGAACAGCGCGTTGGTCAGCAGCGAAGCAATCTTGAATTGCGCTTCCAGTTCCTCTGGCGCCAGGGCCGAGTGAACCGCCGGTTGCGGTGCGCCGACGAGGTGTGGAATCACCAGAACGACCGCGCCCAGAGCCTTCAGTAGCCAGTTGTGTGCAAAAACGATCAGCGCCAGGCCGACGGCGGTGGAGGCTGCGGTGCTGGCCCACCAGATCTGCCGTTGCGTCAGGTCGGCGGCGGCCGTGCCTGGCAATTCGGGCGGCAGGCCCAACGTCGGCGCGAGGACAAACACCGCGTAGCCAGCCAGGCCCCAAAGGGCGCCCTGACGGATGCTGGTCGGGCTGCGCAGGGTATACAGCGCGGCGAGCATCAGGGCGAAGCCGACCGCGACCACCAGGTTGCCGCCGGTGGTGGAGAGGATGCGCTGCCAGCCGTCTTCCGGCTCCCAGGCTTCTTCGTCATGGACATGCCCGGCCATGGCGCCTTCGGTATGTTCGTGCTCGTGAGCGGCCGGGGCTTTTTCATAGGTTTCGGCCTGGAGAATCAGCGGCGCAACCCAGAAGCTTTGCAGCAAGGTCAGCAGCAGGGCCGCCAGCAGTCCGGTGAAACCGGCCGTTTGAGCGATACGCTTGAACATGTCGGCAGGTCTCAGTGGCAAGGGAAGGCGGAGCTGTGACGGGTGTCGTGCGCGGCGTTGTGCACGGCATCAATGTGCGAGAAACCGGCGAAATAGACCAGGCAGGCGCCAAGGATCATCGCGCTGACAGCCGCGGTGAGGCGTTGGGTCTGGGTACTGACGTTGCTGGATGTCTGGCTGGTGGTGCTGATCGACATGGCGCTTCCCTCTGAAGTGTCAGCGAACGGGAAGGCGCAAGGGCACCGCTGACGAGCGTCAACAGTGAACTCAACAGCGCCCGCCCACCGCGGGTTTGTTATGTGTCGTTGTCGGGCCGGTCTCCGGGCTTGCGAGGGACATGCAAGTCACACATGCCTTCAAGAATCGCCTTCCCATATCGCTACCGACACAGTGGATCTGACTCTTCACTCGCTTACCGTTGCGGGGGCAGCGCCGGACTTGCACAGACCAGAAGGCCTGAACGCACCGGTTTCCCGTTTCACCCTGTGAAGGGCACCCGTAACAAGGTGTGTAGGAGACCACGACCTCAGGCGCCCGTCAATCGGCAGGGGGGGCAGGAGATCGTTGACCTTCGCCAAGCCACTGCGTAGCCTTGCGCACTTGAGGTTCGCCGACCTGCCATTACCGGCAGCGGTGCTAAGAAGGGAATGTGGTTCAAGCCACAGCTGCCCCCGCAACTGTAAACGGTCATGTTCATTGCACAGCCACTGCGCGAGCGGGAAGGCGCGATGAATGCGATTGGCCTGACGAAACCGTCAGTGCGATTCGCTACCGTGAGCCAGGAGACCTGCCTCTAACAAGGGCCTGCCACTGCGCGCAGCGCCACGAATTCTCATTACAACCGGGCGGGGTGATCCGGTGGCGAATCGAATCGCGAACCGGTCCTCACGGGCGGTTGCGCGCTTCTCGTCCTGTTTGCCCGCCGTCAAGCCACAGGGCATCCGATGAAAACACTGGCCAAACTTCCCGTCACCATCGTCACCGGCTTTCTCGGCTCGGGCAAAACCACGCTGCTGCGCCACATGCTCGACAACGCCGAAGGGCGTCGTATCGCAGTGATCGTCAACGAATTCGGCGAGCTGGGCATCGACGGCGACATCCTCAAGCAATGCACCATCGGCTGCACCGAAGAAGAAGCCACCGGCCGTGTATACGAGCTGGCCAACGGCTGCCTGTGCTGCACCGTGCAAGAAGAGTTCTTCCCGGTGATGCAGGAACTGGTTGCCCGTCGCGGCGATCTCGATCACATCCTGATTGAAACCTCGGGTCTGGCCCTGCCAAAGCCGCTGGTCCAGGCCTTCCAGTGGCCGGAAATCCGCAACGCCTGCACCGTTGACGCCGTGATTACTGTGGTCGACAGCCCGGCTGTAATCGCCGGCACCTTCGCTGCGTTCCCGGATCAGGTCGATGCCCAGCGCAAACTCGACCCGAACCTGGACCACGAATCGCCGCTGCACGAGCTGTTCGCTGATCAGTTGGCCAGCGCCGATCTGGTCATCCTCAACAAGGCCGACATGCTCGACGCCGACGCCCTGGCGGCGGTGCGCGCCGAAGTCGCCGAAGAGCTGCCGCCTGCGGTGAAAGTCATCGAAGCCAGCAAAGGCCAGTTGCCGATCAGCGTATTGCTGGGCCTGGGCGCCGAGTCCGAGCTGCACATTGATAGCCGCAAGACCCATCACGATCACCACGAAGGCGATGACCACGACGACCACGATCACGACGCCTTCGACTCGATTTCCATTTCCCTGCCGCAGGCCGACGAAGCGCTGTTGCTCGACGCCCTGACTCAGGCAGTGGTGCAGCACGGGATTCTGCGGGTCAAAGGCTTTGCGGCGATTCCAGGCAAGCCTATGCGTCTGCTGGTGCAAGGCGTCGGGACGCGTTTTGACAAACACTTCGACCGCGCCTGGAAAGCTGATGAAGAGCGCGTCACTCATCTGGTACTGATCGGCCAGGAACTGGACGCGACCGTGCTGGAAGCGCAACTGCGCGCAGCACTTACCACCGGGATCAAAGGCTAAGCATGCACCTGCTGCGCACCCAGCCCGGCGGCTTTGTCCCCGACGACAGCATTGCTGACCTTGGGCAAACCCCCGCCGAGCTGGTGATTCTGTGCAGCGGCGATTCCCACTTGGCATTGCTTGCGGAAACCGCGCAGCAGTTGCCTGACGATTACCCCAGTCTGCGCCTGGCCAACCCTATGCAGGTGCAGAACCACGCGTCCGTCGACCTGTATGTCGATGAGGTGCTGCGCCACGCCAAGGTGATCCTGATTTCGTTGCACGGCGGCATCGGCTATTGGCGCTACGGCGTCGAGCGGCTGGTGGAGCTTGCGGCCAAGGGCGTGAAGCTGATTCTGGTGCCCGGCGATGATCGTCCGGACCCTGAGTTGAGCGACCTCAGCACCGAGCCTCCCGAGGATCGAGATCGGCTTTGGCACTACCTGCGTCAGGGCGGCAAGCAGAACGCGCTGGAGTTGTTCAATTGCCTGGCCAGTCGCTGGCTGGACCGTGACTACCTCTGGAAAGAACCGCAAACCCTGCCGCGTACCGCGATCTACCACCCGCGAAAGGCCAGTGCGCAGCTTGAAGACTGGCGGGCTGAATGGCAGGCCGATCATCCGGTGGCGGCCGTTTTGTTCTATCGCTCGCATTTGCAGGCGGCAAACACCGGCTTCATCGACGTGTTCTGCGAGCGGCTGCTGGCCAAAGGCCTGAATCCACTGCCCATTGCGGTCGCCAGTCTTAAAGAGCCGGGTTGTCTGGCGGCAGTCCAGGACTGGCTGGACGAGACCGAGTGCGAGGTCATTCTCAACACCACCGGTTTCGCCCAGTCGAGCCCGGAGGCGCCGCATTTGCGACCGTTCCGTCGCAATATCCCGGTCATTCAGGCCATTTGCGCTCAGGACAACGAGCCCGCCTGGCAGGCCAGCGAGCAGGGCCTTGGGCCGCGGGATCTGGCGATGCACATCGCCTTGCCGGAGCTGGACGGTCGCATCATCAGCTGCCCGATCAGCTTCAAGGACCTGGCCTGGTACAGCGAGCGCAGTCAGTCGGACGTGGTCTGTTATCGCGCGCAGCCGGAGCGCATGGATTTTGTCGCTGAACTGGCGCGGCGCTGGGTGCTGTTGGCGCGCACGGTCAATGCCGACAAGCGTGTGGCGCTGATTCTGGCCAATTATCCGACCCGCGACGGGCGCATCGGCAACGGCGTCGGGCTGGATACCCCGGCGGCGGCGCTGAACATTCTGAAATCCCTGCAAGGCGAGGGCTATCCCGTCCAAGGGCTGCCGGACAGCGGAACTGCGCTGATCCATGCCTTGCTCGGTGGCGTGACCAACGACCCTGACAGCCTCGATCAGCGGCCCTGCCATCAGAGCCTCGCCATGGACGAGTATCTGGCCGCATTCCAGGCCTTGCCCGAGGCCAATCGCAATGCGGTGGTCGAGCGCTGGGGTTCACCCGAAAATGATCCGATGTGCCGCAGCGGCCGGATGATGATTGCCGGGCTGCGCTTCGGTCTTACCTTCGTCGGCATTCAACCGGCCCGCGGTTACAACGTCGATCACAGCGCGGTCTATCACGACCCCGACCTGGTCCCACCCCATGGCTATCTGGCGTTCTACTTCTGGCTGCGCAAAAGCTACGGGGCCCACGCGGTGATTCACGTCGGCAAGCACGGCAACCTGGAATGGCTGCCGGGCAAGGGCGTCGGGCTTTCCGAAAACTGCTGGCCGGACGCGATTCTCGGCGCCATGCCGAACATCTATCCGTTCATCGTCAACGATCCGGGCGAGGGGGCTCAGGCCAAGCGCCGCACTCAGGCGGTGATCATCGATCACCTGATGCCGCCGCTGACCCGCGCCGAAACCTACGGGCCGCTGCGTAATCTCGAACTGCTGGCTGACGAGTACTACGAAGCGCAGTTGCTCGATCCGCGCCGCGCTCGGGCGCTGCAAAAGGACATTCTGAATCTGGTCCGCGAGACCCATATCGATCGTGAGCTGGCCCTGGACGACAACCTCGACAGCGACGCCGATGCGGCGATCTGGCTGCCGAGTCTGGACACCTACCTGTGTGATTTGAAGGAGTCGCAGATCCGCGATGGCCTGCATATCTTTGGAGAGTCGCCAAGCGGCCGGCTGCGCATCGACACCTTGCTCGCCATCCTGCGCGTGCCTCGTGGCGACGGCCGTGGCGCCCAGGCGAGTCTGCTTCGGGCATTGAGCACGGCGCTCGACCTGAATTTCGACCCCCTGGATTGTGTGCTTGGCGAGCCATGGACGGGCCCGAAACCTCATGTACTGGATGAGGTGAGCGAGGAACCCTGGCGCACGGCCGGCGATACCCGCGAGCGATTGGAGCTGTATGGCGCCGCAATGATCGAGCAGATCGTTTCACGAAACGACGTCGTCAATTCGTTTGAAAACAATGACCTAGAGCTTATTGTTAATGCAATAAGAGAAGTTGTGGCCCCACGGCTCGACGCCTGCGGGCCCGCTGAAATGCGTGGCCTGCTGGACGCCCTGAGCGGCCGTTTCGTGCCCGCCGGACCCAGCGGTGCGCCGAGCCGCGGTCGCCTGGACGTGCTGCCGACCGGGCGCAATTTTTTCTCGGTCGATGTGCGCAACCTGCCAACCATGACCGCATGGCGCATCGGTTTCCAATCGGCAAATCTGTTGCTGGAACGGCACTTACAGGACCACGGCGATTATTTACGTCAACTGGGGTTGTCGGTCTGGGGCACGGCCACCATGCGCACCGGTGGCGACGATATCGCTCAGGCCATGGCGCTGATGGGGGTGCGTCCGGTGTGGGCGACGGGCAGCCAGCGGGTCGACGATTTCGAGATCCTGCCCCTGAGTCTGCTGGACCGCCCGCGTGTCGATGTGACCCTGCGGGTGTCCGGATTTTTCCGCGATGCTTTCGCCAATCTCATCCGTCTGTTCGATGCCGCGGTGCAGGCCGTCGCTGCGCTGGACGAACCGGATGACATGAACCCGTTGGCGGCGAGGGTGCGCCAGGAGCGCGATCAGCTGCAGCGCGACGGGTTGAGCGCCGAACAAGCGGCTAAACAGGCGGGCTGGCGCATCTTCGGCGCCAAGCCGGGTGCCTATGGCGCAGGCGTGCAGAATGCCATCGACGGTCGCTTGTGGCAGACCCGTGAAGATCTCGCCGAGGTCTACCTCAACTGGGGTGGCTACGCCTATGGCGCAGCCGATGAGGGAACTCCGGCGCGCAGCGACTTCGCCAAGCGCCTGAGCCAGGTGCAGGCGGTGGTGCAGAATCAGGACAATCGTGAGCACGATCTGTTGGATTCCAACGACTATTACCAATTCCAGGGCGGCATGCTCGCTGCCGTGGAAAGCCTCAGTGGCGACAAGGTTGCCAGCTACCACGGCGACCACAGCCAGCCCGATCTGCCGAAGATTCGCAGCCTCAAAGAAGAGCTGAACCGGGTGGTGCGCGCGCGGGCAGCCAATCCGAAATGGATCGAAGGGGTCAAGCGCCACGGCTATAAAGGCGCGTTCGAGATGGCCGCGACGGTGGATTTCCTGTTCGCCTTCGACGCCACCACCGAATTGATCGACGATCACCAATACGCGTTGTTGGCGGACGCTTATCTGCTCGATCCGTCGACCCGAACGTTCATCCAGCAGCACAATCCCGATGCCTTGCGGGACATGACCGAGCGCATGCTCGAAGCCCAGCAGCGTGGCTTGTGGCAGGAGCCGGGCGAGTATCGCGAGGCGCTGGAAAACCTGTTGCTCGATATAGAAGAATCCTGAGGTTGCACATGACCGACACCCCACATTTCCCCTTGGCCGCCGTGGTCGGTGCCGATGAGCTGAAGCTGGCGCTGTGCCTGACTGCCATCGACCCGAAAATTGGCGGCGTGTTGATCGAAGGCCCGCGGGGCATGGCCAAGTCGACGCTGGCCCGTGGCCTGGCGGATCTGTTGGCCAGCGGGCAATTCGTCACGCTGCCGCTGGGCGCCACTGAAGAGCGGCTGGTGGGCACGCTTGATCTGGACGCCGCGCTCGGTGAAGGCCGGGCGCGTTTCTCGCCGGGTGTCCTGGCAAAGGCCGATGGCGGGGTGTTGTACGTCGATGAGGTCAATCTACTGCCTGACCATCTGGTGGATCTGCTGCTCGATGTCGCCGCCAGTGGCGTCAATCTGGTGGAACGCGACGGCATCTCTCATCGGCATCCGGCACGCTTCGTTCTGATCGGCACCATGAACCCGGAAGAGGGCGAGCTGCGTCCACAGTTGCTTGACCGTTTCGGCCTGAATGTCGCGTTGAGCGGGCACACCTTGCCCGAACAGCGAGGGCAGATCATTCGTCGGCGTCTGGATTTCGATGCCGCGCCCGAAGTCTTTTGTCAGCAATGGGCGTCCGAACAGCAGGCGTTGAAGGCTCGTTGTGAGACAGCTCGCGGATTGCTGCCGGCTATCGAACTGGACGACGCCAGTCTGGCGACCATCACCGAGCGCTGTTTCGCTGCCGGCGTCGACGGCCTGCGTGCGGACCTGGTCTGGCTGCGCGCGGCGCGTGCGCATGCGGCCTGGCGGGGCGCTTCGTCGATTGCTGCCGAAGACATCGACGCGGTGGCCGAATTTGCCTTGCGCCATCGCCGTCGCGATACGCCACCCGCTCAGCGGCCTGCGGAGTCACCTCAGGCGCCGTCGCCGCAATCCCGACCGCCAGAGCCGGATCAAGGCGAAGGCCATTGGGGCGAAATGCCTGGGCGAGCAGTGGCCACCGGAGAGCGTCGTGAAGCGCCGAGCTGGCCAAAAAAGCCTTAGGCATCCGCCCTCGCCAACTGACGGGGGCGGATGCCAGCCCCCGGCCTGGCAAACTGAACGGTGGCAGAAGCGGCGCGCCGCGCTCAGGTATTGAAGGGTCGATTGCATGGCTGCCGACCTTGCTTGGCGGACGCCCGAAAAAACGTGAAGACCTGGTTCGCCAGCCTCGAACGCGCCGCCCGCAAAGCCTGTGGCTGGTCATCGTCGATGCCTCGGCGTCCACTCGCCGCAACCAAGCGCTGAGTCACGCCAAGGGTCTGCTCGCCCACGTGTTCGACGATGCTTACCGACAACGCGCGCGGTTGGCTCTGCTCACCGCCTGCGGTGGCAATGCGCGTTGGCAACATCAGGGATTGAAAGCGGGAAAGGCCTTGCAGCCGTGGCTCGATGCGTTGGGCGCGGGCGGTGGCACGCCCTTGTTCGATGCCATTGGCCAGGCCGGGCAGTGGCTGGCGCAACGACACAAGCGTTATCCGGCAGAATCGCAGCGGGTGTTGATCCTCACCGATGGCCGGGTCAAACAGGTCCCGTCGCTTGAGGCCTTCGACTGCCCCAGCCTGCTGATCGACATCGAACGTGCGCCGATCAGACTCGGCCGGGCGGCCGAGATCGCCCACCAGTTAAATGCAGAGTATCGGCACATCGATACGTTGAAGTAGCCTGCGGCCAGGCACACAGCGCGGGCATGGGAACCAGCAGGCTGGCTCCCATACCCAGCACTCAGCACTGCAATTTGCTGATCAGGCGATCATGGCCCAGGCCGAAGGTTGCCATGGCGACCAGTCCCAGCCCTCCCAACACAGCGCCAAAGAACAGCGTGGGTTCGATGCCGTACCCATCGACGATCATCCCGCCCAGCAGTGACCCGCTGGCAATGGCAATCTGGAAGGTGGTCACCAGCATGGCTGAACTGGCCTCTGGCAATTGCGGTGAAGTGAGTTGCATCCATGTACTCAATGCCAAGGGGATCGCACCGTAGGCCACGCCCCAGACCAGCACGGCAGCGATCACGCCAGCGCCGCTATCGACCACCCATGGCAGCGACACAAGGGACGCGATCATCAACAGCACGGCCCCGGCCAGCGACAGCTGCAAATGCCGGGTGACGCTCGCCGACACCAGGAAATTCGCCAGCATGCCCAGCACACCGAAACCGAGCAGGGTCAGGGTGATGCCTGAGGCGCTGAAACCGGCGCGCTGGACGAGGAACGGCGCAATGTAGGTGTAGGACGCAAAGTGCGCTGCGATTATCAGCCCCATCAGCAGGATGCTGCGTTGCGTGCTGTTCTTGCCGAGGTAGCGCAACAGCGTTTTCACTTGAAGGCTTTCATTGGCGACAAGCGAGGGCAGGGTCATCATCTGCGCTGCCAACGCGATCAGCGCCAGCGCCGCTGTCGCCAGGAACGAGGCGCGCCAGGAAAACAGGGTGCTGATGAACGTACCGAACGGCACACCCAGGACGGTGGCGAAAGTGATCCCGGCGAAGATGATCGCAGTGGCCTTGGCTGCCTTGTCGCGGGTGACCAGGCGTCCTGCGGCAGCGATGGCAATCGCCCAGAAGCCTCCCAGTGCGACTCCCAGCAGGCCGCGTCCGAGCAACATGGTCAGCAGATTCGGCGCCACGGCGCTGATCAGGTTGGAGGCCACCAACAGCATCGCCAGCAGAATCAGCAAGTGGCGGCGGTTGACCTTGCCGGCGCCGATCATCACCGTCGGGGCGGATATCGCGGCGACGATGCCAGGAATGGTCACCATCAGGCCGGCCGTGCCATCGGTGACGCCAAGCTCGCTGGCGATCTGCGGCAGGATACCCACCGGCAGGTATTCGGTGGTCACGAAGGCAAAGGCCCCCAGCGCCACCGCGAACACCGACATCCACTGCCCCAGGCCCGAGGTTTCGATCGGCTGTTCCAGAGCAGGTGTGGAGAGATCGGTGATTGAAGTCGATTCAACGTCATTCATTTCATTTACCTCGTCATTCCATCTTTCATACGGCCACGCGAAAACCGTCGCTGCTGATCGAATGCAGCAGCGCTGAGCCTTTGCGGGCACTGAGGGTAGGGGCGGTCTGTTTAGTCGACGACGACTACGATGCGACCCGGATGCTGGCTTTTTTCCAGATACTGATGGCCTGCACCATTTCATCGTGTGATGTACGGGTTCCGGATGGAAACCGCTTCTTTGAAGGACAGCGTCGACAGGTGCTTGCCCACGGGCTGCGCAGGGGCGGGCACTTCTTCGCCGTACATGCCGTAATCATTGAGAGAGAAGGAGGGAATGGTGCCGATGCCCGCGCTTTCATAACCCAGGCGTGCGGGCAGATTGACGGGCTCGACATACACGCCCTGACGCCACATGGATTCGGCGCGGTTGAGGCCGATGGCTTTTACCCGGATGAGGACTTCGGTATCTGCGGGAACTTGCGCACCGACTTCCCGATACTGCAAGACGTCGGGGGCGCCATAACGGTCGAACTTGGTGATTCGCATAAGGATGTGCTCTTGAAAGTCATGGGTAGTGCACCTGAACGAAGTGTTCGAGGGTGCTCTACTGGTTGGCCGTCAGAGTAATGCACATCCCGTTCTGCAAAAATTGCCCGGGCCTCCGAACACTCAGGACAAAACGTCTGTAATGAGTGTTGAAGGGATATCAGGCTGGCATGGTCCAGGGCTCGAGGCGATAGCCTTCACCGCTGATTTCAGCGCGGGCCTGTTCCAGAAACTGCGCCAGTTGCTGGGGATCTGAATAGGCGCTGCTTGGAATCTGTTTGCGACCGATACGGGTGCTGGTGCGATCGACGACGGTCAGGCTGAGCTCTCCGTTGCCATCCTGTGGCGACCAGGCGACACACTGGAAGGGTTCGAAGGCATGACCGGCGATCAGCAAAGCATCGTTAAAGCGCAAAGGGGCGTTCATGGAAAGTCCTCAAGTGCCCGTATCAATTCAATCACCGACGGCGGGCTTCCCGTTCGGCTGGATACTTGTACTGATGACCTGCGTCGGGGGGTAAGTCACAAGAGATTTCAGTTTTTTTCTATTTATTTACATTTTTCCAGAATTTATTTTTCTACCTGATGGGGCTTTTTCAAGCGCGAATGGGTGTTTCAACGCTGATTCACTGGTCTGATTACCTGATTAATGTCTTTTTGCCAGTTCTAAGCACGTTTCGATCTTAGGCTTATATTTAAACGGTCCAAGCGTGTGTCAAAAAACTTGCTAATGTAACAACCACGGTCGCCAAGGCACTGTTTCTAAATGTTTTTTCTCCGGAATGTTATTTGAATCCTGGCGCCAAGGAATTTCCTATGCATGAACTGGCATCAATCCGTCGCCTGTTAATTGTCGAACCGTGCGATGAGTGTCTGCGTTTGATCCCCGGTCTGCGCGTGGCGGGGTGGGAAGTGGACAGTTGCACCCTCGAGTCGGCGGCTTCTCGCCCCTGTGATGTGGGGCTGATCCGCTTGATGCCACAGCATTTCGAACAGCCACAATTGATCAAAGAGTTGATCACCCGCAGCAACACCGAATGGATTGCCGTGTTGACCGCCGACGATCTGCGTCGGGAGTTGATCGGTGACTTCGTCTGCGAGTGGTTTTTCGATTTCCATACCTTGCCATTCGATGTCGCACGGGTGCAGGTCACTCTGGGGCGTGCCTATGGCATGGCGCGTCTGCGTGCGCAGGGTGCCAATTACGGAAACGGGCCGGAGCACGAAATGCTCGGCGAGAGCCGGCCGATTCGCGAGTTGCGCCGGTTGCTGACCAAGCTGGCGCCAACCGAGTCTCCAGTGTTGATTCGTGGCGAGACCGGCACCGGCAAGGAGCTGGTCGCCCGCACGCTGCATATGCAGTCCCAACGGCGCAATCAACCGTTCGTGTCGATCAATTGCAGCGCCATTGCCGAGCATGATTTGCAGGTCGAGCTGTTCGGTCAGGACAGCGATGGTTTTGGCGGCAAACAGCAGCGCAAACCTGGGCGGATCGAAGCGGCCAATGGCGGCACGCTGTTTCTCGACGAAATCGGTGATCTGCCGCTGGACGTCCAGGCCAATCTGCTGCGCTTTTTGCAGGAACGGCATATTGAAACCGGTGGCGAACGGGTTGCGGTAGATGTGCGGATTCTGGCGGCGACCCATGTGGATCTGGAGGCGGCGATCCGCAAGAAGGGTTTTCGCGAGGACCTGTATTACCGCCTCAACGTGCTGCAGGTAGGCACCGCGCCGCTGCGCGAGCGACATGGAGACCTTGCCTTGCTGGCCAACCACTTCGCGCATTTCTACAGCCAGGAAACCGGCCGCCGTCCGCGCAACTTCAGCCAGGACGCGCTGGTTGCCATGGGCAAGCACGACTGGCCGGGCAATGTCCGTGAACTGGAAAATCGCGTGCGTCGCGGCCTGGTGCTGGCCGAAGGGCGGCAGATCGAAGCCTTCGATCTGGGCTTGCTGGGCGAGGAAGAAATCAGTTCGAGCATGGGAACGCTGGATGAGTACAAATCCCGCGCCGAACGTCAGGCGCTGTGCGATGTGCTGACACGTCACAGCGATAACCTGAGCGTCGCGGCGAAGGTGTTGGGGATTTCCCGCCCGACGTTCTACCGGTTATTGCACAAGCATCAGATTCGTTGAGTGATCGAAGGACGAAACTCGCTGTAGCAGCACGGCTTGCCGGCGGTTGCGATGGGCCCGACCCCACCGCCGGCAAGCCGTTCTGCTACAGAGGCAATACTCAGCGGTTCGTTTCTCAGGTCCTCAGCAACTGTTCAACCGCTTCAAACGCCCGTTCCTTGCGGTAGCTCCAACTGCCTTCGATCACCTCATAACGCTGCCCATGCCGGTCGAGCCAGTCTCGACTGGCCTCAAAGAATGCCTGACGTTCGTCAAGCAGCGGCTGGCAGCGTTGACCGTCGCCGACCCATTCAACGCCCTCAGGCGAGAGCAGCAGATGCAGGTCGTAGTGCCGGGCCAGCAGGTCCTGTTCGAGCCACGCCGGGCAATCGCCGAACAGCGTCCGGCTCCACAGCATGTTGCTCAATAAATGCGTATCGAGGATGAGCAATTGCGGGGTGCGAGCCCGTGCGGCATCTTCCCAGGCCAACTGGCCGCGCGCGATGGCGGGGATATCGGCATAGCAGGTATCACGCTGCTCCTGGTCGATGAACTCACGCACGTACTCGCCCACCAGTTCGCCACCGAAACGCCGCTGAATACGCTCGGCCAGCCAGCTTTTGCCGCTGGATTCGGGACCTGCCAATACCAGAACTTTCATGCGCGGCTTCAACGGGCCAGTGCGGGATCGGCGCGCCAGTCGCGCCAGCCCTGAACCGCGATCAACGTGAACAGCGCGTACAACGCAGCGGTCAGGTACAGCGCTTTATAAAGGAACAGCCCGACAAATATGACATCCAGCACGATCCACAGCGGCCAGCATTGCACGCGCTTCTGCGCCATCCACACCTGGGCCACCAGGCTGAAACCGGTCAGCGCGGCGTCGAGCCAGGGTTGCGCGGCGTCGGTGAAATGCGCCATTGCCGCGCCCAGCGCCAGGCTCACCACTGCACCGATGGCCAGGCTCAGGGTCAGGGCACCGCCGCCCAGCGAGGTCACGCGGCGACCGTCGACGACGTCGCCACGGCGGGTCCATTGCCACCAGCCATACAACTGCAACACGGCGTAGACAACCTGCAACAGCATGTCCGAATAGAGCTTCACGTCGAAGAAGATCCAGGTGTAGAGCAACACCATCACCAGCCCGATCGGCCAGCACCAGGGGTTCTGTTTGACTGTCAGCCAGACGGCAATGACACCGAGCGCAGCGGCGAACAGTTCAAGCCCGGACATGAAGACTCCTGAAGAGGAAGGAAAGAAAAAGGGCGCCGATTGTAAGCGGTTTATGAGCCATTGTGGTGTGTCGAATCAAAGGGAGCTCGCTGTACGCCGATCATAGGAAAACCGGCGTCCGAGAGCCTGAACCGTCAAAGGCTGCGCGCCAATATCCATGCTAGAGCGTTCGCCATGAAGGTCTGATAGCATCGCGGCGCTCGCGTGCTTGAGCCCGCAGTCTTGACTGTTCATGCGGTTTTTACATCGGACCGTTTAACGTGCGCTGAACAGTGCTCAAAACATATCAAGAGAGCTTTGCCATGAGCAGGCTCCACTCTGGGGGAATGATGGATCTTTGGACCGCCGCACAGGCGCTAATACTTGGGGTCGTTGAAGGGCTGACGGAGTTCTTGCCGATCTCCAGCACCGGTCACCAGATCGTCGTCGCCGACCTGATCGGTTTCGGCGGCGAAAGGGCGATGGCGTTCAACATCATCATTCAGCTGGGCGCAATCCTGGCGGTGATGTGGGAGTTCCGTCGCAAGATTGTCGATGTCGTGACCGGTCTTCCAACCAGGCCCGAGGCGCGCCGCTTCACCGCCAACCTGATCATCGGGGTCCTCCCGGCTGTGGTGTTGGGGGTGATCTTTTCCGACATGATCCACCATTACCTGTTCAACCCCATCACCGTGGCAGCGGCATTGGTGATCGGTGGGTTCGTCATGCTCTGGGCCGAACGCCGTCAACATGAGGTTCATGCTGAAACCGTGGACGAGATGACCTGGGCCGACGCGCTCAAGGTCGGCTTCGCTCAGTGTCTGGCGATGATTCCCGGCACCTCACGCTCGGGCTCGACGATCATTGGCGGCCTGCTGTTCGGTCTGTCGCGCAAGACCGCCACCGAGTTCTCGTTCTTCCTCGCGATGCCGACCATGATCGCGGCCTCGCTGTACTCCGGCTATAAATACCGCGACCTGTTTCAGCCAGATGATTTCGCGGTGTTCGCGGTGGGTTTCATTACTTCGTTCATCTTCGCGATGATCGCCGTGCGCGGGTTGCTCAAGTTCATCGCAACCCACAGCTATGCCGTGTTCGCCTGGTATCGCATCGCATTCGGGCTGCTGATTCTGGCGACCTGGGTGTTCGGCTGGGTCGACTGGTCCAGCGCGCAGGCTTGAAGGAATGAATCAGCGCTTTCAAGCCCGCACGGAACATCGCACAGAGAAGACGTCTGTGCGGTTTCTCAAGTTCAAGCTGGCGATGCTGCTGTTGCTTTGCGCCTTGCCGGTGTACGGCGTGGTGTCCATCGGACTGCACGGCGGATCATGGCTGTTTTCAGCCATCTATCCGCTGATCAGCCTGATCGCTTTCGGGCTCTACGGCCATGACAAAAAGCAGGCGCGGACCCAGGGCCAGCGCACGCCGGAAAAGCTGCTGCATGGGGCCGAGCTGCTGGGTGGCTGGCCCGGCGCACTGGTGGCGCAGCAAGTGTTTCGCCACAAGACCCGCAAATTCTCTTACCAACTGGTGTTCTGGCTGATCGTGTTGCTGCACGAGTTGTTCTGGATCGACCGGCTGGTGCTGGGAGGAAACTTTCTCACCCGGCATTTCTACTGAGGCCACTCTGGCCCACGGTTAAAGCTTGAGCGCGACTTGGCGGATCTTCGGCAGTTTGCTCACCACCAGTTGGTGCGAGCGTGTCAGCAGGTCGCGTAACTCTTCGCTGCCCATGGCGAACGGATAGGCGAGGGTGATCCAGTACGCGCGGGCAAGATAGGGGGCAGGGCGTATGCCTGGTCGGTCTACATAGCCCAGAAACAGCTCGGGGCCGACCTTGAACGACAGGTCATTGCCGGCTAGCCCCATCACCGCGAACATTTTGGTTTCGGCAATCGAGAACACCCGCACACCGCCCCACTTATAGTCCTCCCTCGCCCCCGGCAGTCCCAGGCAAAAGGCGGCAACGTCCTCAAAATCCATAGCGTGTCCTGTGGGAAGTCCGGTTTGGTTGGGTCACGTTTTAGCAGAGTCGCCTGGCTATTGTCTTCCCGTGCGAAGGGTAGCGTTGGTTCGGAGCAGCTTTGCTCCAGGGTTTGATGGCGGCCTGCCTCCGGGGTTCGATCTGGCGCATCCGGTCAGACGCAACCCACTGAGTGGGCAGTGAACTCCGCGGCCACGTGATCGATCCAGGCGCGCACCGCTGGCAGTGCACCGCGCCGCTGGGTGTAAGCGGCCTGGAGATTGCCACCCGGCATCGACCAGTCGGGCAACAGACGCACCAGGCTGCCATCGGCCAGCGAGTCGTGGCAGTTCATCATCGGCAGCATGGTGATCCCCAGGCCAGCCAGTGCGGCAGCCCGACGAATCGGGAAGTCATCGATGGCCAGACGCGGTTCGAGTATCACCTCCCGACGCCGGCCGTCCTGATGTACCAGTTGATAGTGCACCTTGCGGTCGGCCTCGATGGCGCCGAGCACAGGCAGCTGCGCAAGATCTTCCGGTGTGTGGATGGACTTGTCGGCGAGCAGCGCAGGGGAGGCGACCAGCACTGCTTCGGCGGGAGCGAGGTGGCGCACGATCAGGCTGGGGTCTTCGTCGCCGACATCCCGCACGCGCAATGCCACATCGATGGCTTCGTTGACCAGGTCGACCCGGCGGTTGACCAGGAGCAGCTCCAGTTGCACCTGCGGATAGCGGGCGAGGAAATCCGACACCACATTGCTGAGGTTCCAGTGAGTCATGCCCACCGGGCACGAAACCCGCAAACGGCCGCGAGGTTCGGCGGAAAGCGTGGCCACCGCCTCATCGGCCATTTCCGCCTCCAGCAGCATGGCCTGGCAGTGCTGCAAATAGCGTTCGCCGACCGCTGTCAGGGCCAGTTTGCGCGTGGTGCGTTGCAGAAGACTGGCGTTGAGACGGGTTTCCAGCTCTGCGATGCGCCGGGACAAGCGCGACTTGGGAATGCCCAGCGCACGCCCGGCCGCCGCGAATCCGCCGCATTCGACCACCTTGGCGAAATAGTAGAGGTCGTTGAGATCCTGCATCACACACCTGATTGTCCTGTTGGTGGGACGAACTATCGCATTTTTGCCGACTAATCAGCTATTCGCTTACAGGGTAGGATTATCCCACTTGATCGCCAAGCGGCGATTCTCACTTCGGAAGCACGTTATGAAACTTTTGCACATCGACTCCAGCATCCTCGGCGATCACTCCGCTTCGCGCCAACTGAGCCGCAAAGTCGTTGAGTCCTTCGTTGCCACTCAGGCCGATACTCAGGTGGTTTACCGCGATCTGGCCAACGAAGCGCTGAGCCACTTCTCCGGTGCTACCCTGGCCGCGGCCGGTACGCCTGCCGAAGGCCGTGACGCTGCACAGAAGCTGGAAGTGGAAACCAACGAAGCCACCCTGCAAGAATTCCTGTCGTCCGACGTCGTGGTCATCGGCGCGCCGATGTACAACTTCACCATTCCTAGCCAGCTGAAGGCCTGGATCGACCGCATCACTGTTGCCGGTCGTACCTTCCGCTACACCGAAGCCGGCCCTGAAGGCCTGTGCAAAGGCAAGAAAGTGGTAATCGTTTCCACCGCAGGCGGCCTGCATCAGGGCCAACCGACCAGCGTCGGTCACGAAGACCTGCTCAAAGTGCTGTTCGGTTTCATCGGCGTCACTGACCTGCAATTCGTTTTCGCCCACGGCCTGGCCTACGGTGACGAGCCGCGTGCCAACGCCATGACTGCTGCACACAAGCACATTGAAGAAACGCTGTTTGCCTGATCATCGAATCGAGCGGCGCTGGACGGCGCTCCCCGGTATCAGTCGGCAGTAGCAAAAAGAGCTACCGAAAGCCCCATCGCCCTCGGCCACAAGCCAAAGGGTGCTGGGGCTTTCGGCGTTTCGGGGGATCCGTTCAGCCGGGCGACAGCCTTTGCGATTTCTTTGCGAGTAACCTGTCCGGGAACTCGGTAAAATCGCCGGCATAATCGGCCAGCGCAGCATGCGATTCGGCCAGTGACCTTGAATTTTCTGAGCTTGGCCCGCCTTGTGCACTATTGATCCATGAATGGTTCTGAATGTTATCGACGCCTGCCGGTCAGATAGCCACAGGCACCGTTTTACAAGGAGCTCAGGCCATTGGCGTCTGATGCGAACGGCAAGGATCGATAAGGTGAGGGGCATTGCAATGATGCGTCTTTGTGCAGTGATGGTAATTAGCCTGTTCAGCGGCCTGCTTTCGGTGCAGGCCAGCGAACTGGAGACCTGGAGCGTAGGCTTTCACGAGCTGACGTTCCTTGATCCGCTGGATTCGCAGCCCATGCACGCCTACGCCTTTTATCCTTCCACCGACGAAGAAAAGGTCACGCGCGTTCAAGGCTATCCTATTGAAGCGACCGAGAACGCCACCATCGCCATGGGCCGTTTCCCATTGTTGATGCTGTCCCACGGAAATACCGGCACCCCATTGGCTCAGCACGACCTGGCGACCTCGCTGGCGCGCAAAGGCTTTGTGGTGGTGGCGGTGTTTCATCCCGGCGATAACTACCTGGATCACAGCCGGCTGGGCAGTCTGAGCAATCTTTATGGCCGACCGTTGCAGATTTCCGAAGCGATCAGCGCCGCCTTGATCGACCCCATGCTATCGCCCTACATCAGCGCCCGCCGCGTGGGGGTGATCGGCTACTCGGCGGGTGGTGAGACCGCGTTGATCCTGGCGGGGGCACAGCCCGACCTGCAGCGCTTGCGCAACTACTGCCTGGAGCGCCCACAGGACCGCGATGCCTGCAAGACTCAAGGCGAATTGCTGGCTGATCGCGATGACCTGCATGCTCAGGCCGATCCGCGTGTCGGGGCGCTGATGCTGATGGCGCCGCTGGGCCTGATGTTCGGTCGCCACACGCTGTCGGAGGTGCATGTCCCTGTGTTGCTGTACAGCGGCGATGGCGATGAGTTGCTGGCCATCGACAAGAATGCCGAAGCGCTGGCGCGCAAGCTGCCCGAAGTCTCTGACTTCAAGCTGCTGGCCGGTGCCGGGCATTTCGTGTTCATGGCCCCTTGCGACGATGAGCAGCGTGCCACCCAGCCGGTGCTGTGTACCGATGCCATCGGGGTCGACCGGGAAGACATTCACCGCAACCTGAGCAGTGAAGCGGTGCAGTTTTTCGGCGCGGCACTCGGCACGCCGATGAGCACAGCGGGAATGCAGACGGCGGTGCATCGGCAGTAGCCGCACGAGTCGGCGATGTGACGTCGAGCTAGGCTTACCCGCGAATCACCTTGCCTCGTCGCTCGGCAATCTGCCGGGCCTGCCCATCGCGCTGTTTGCCTGTACGGGCTTCGCTGATCAGCGCCGGAATCAAAGGGCCTTCGGGCAGGTTCTTCCAGAAACGCGTCGGCAGATGCCCCTGCATTACCTTGGGGTTGAGCCGGGCCGGGTTGAAGATGTGGCTGTAGTAGGTCAGCCACAGTTCACCATGGGGATCTTCGGCATTGCGTGCGAGCGCTTGCCAGGCGGGGGGGCATTGGCGTTTGTGGATCAGTCGTTCACCGTCGTAGAACACCCCGTCGTTGGGGGTTGCGATCATCCAGCGATGACGGCCCATGCGCCCGACGAAGTGTTCGCTGGCGCTGCGCAGGATGTCGTGAGCCGGTTCGTGCCAGGCTACGTATTCGGGCAACGTCTGGGTCTCCAGCAGCGCGGCCTTCACTTCCAGATCCTTGCCGTGGCTGACGGATGGCAACGCGATAAAGCGCAAAAACGCATGCAGGTGATGGGCTTCGCGGCTGACCTGCTTGAGGCGCCGATGCAGTTCACTCCCCAACTTGTCGCCGGCCAGCATCGCGGTGCGGTCCCCATGGGTGACTCGCCACAAGACTTCGTACAGAAGGCTCCAGCGCTGATCGCCACAGTACTGCGCTGCGTTTTGTAGCAGTTCGAGCAACTCCAGTGGCACTCGGGCCTGAAAGGGGCCGTTGTGCTGCGGATAGTGCGCGTCGCTGGCAAACAGGTCGGCATCCTGTTTCACGCTCCAGCTCACTTGGTCCGGATCGATCTGGTGGCTCAGCAACCAGCGAGCCTGCTGGCGCCAGGTGTCGAAGAGGTCGTCGCAGTCGAGTGCGATCATGCCCACAACGCCATTTGCTGCGGTTGTGGGCGGTCTCGCAACTGCTCACGCAGCGCAACGCTGGAGGTTTCTGACTGACGCGGGTGGTAATCGCTGGTGATAATGAAGGGCCTGGCCTTGGCCAATACGCAGCGCAGTCGGGTCAGGTCCTCGTAGCGAATGCGCCGCTGGCGACGAAGCTCGATCAAGCGCTTGGTGGTGCGGATGCCGATGCCCGGAACTCGCGCGATCATCGCGGGCTCTGCGCGGTTCAGGTCCAGCGGGAACACCTCGCGATGTTGCAGTGCCCACGCCAGCTTGGGGTCGATGTCCAGCGCCAGGTCGCCAGGACCCTCGAGCAGTTCGTTGGCGCTGTAGCCGTAACTGCGCAGCAGAAAGTCGGCCTGATACAACCGGTGCTCGCGCAACAACGGCGGGGCGGCCAGCGGTACGCTTTTCGGGCTGTTGGGAATGGGGCTGAAGGCCGAGTAATAGACGCGCTTGAGGCGGAAGTCGCCATACAGCGACTCGGCGGTGTGCAGCATGGTGCTGTCGTCGGTGTCATCGGCGCCGACGATCATCTGCGTGCTTTGCCCGGCGGGGGTGAAACGCGGTGCTTTTGGCTCGTTGAGAATGGTCTGCTGGCCGGTGTAAATGGTCTGCATGGCTTGTTTGATGGAGCCCATTTCCTTTTCCGGGGCCAACGTCTGCAAACCAAGCTGTGTCGGCAATTCGATGTTCACGCTCAGGCGGTCGGCGTAACGCCCGGCTTCTTCGATCAGTGCGGGATCAGCTTCCGGAATGGTCTTGAGGTGGATATAGCCACGAAACTCGTGCTCTTCGCGCAGCAGCTTGGCCACGCGCACCAGTTGCTCCATGGTGTAGTCGGCGGAGCGGATGATTCCGGAACTCAGAAATAGCCCGCTGACGCAGTTGCGCCGGTAGAAATCCAGGGTGAGCGTGACCACTTCTTCCGGGCTGAAACGGGCGCGCGGCACATCGCTGGAACGGCGATTGACGCAGTACTGGCAGTCGTAGAGACAGAAGTTGGTCAGCAGGATTTTCAGCAGCGAGACGCAGCGGCCGTCAGGCGTATAGCTGTGGCAAATGCCCATGCCGGTGCTGTTGCCCAGACCGGACTTGCCCTCGGAGCTGCGCTTGGGCGCGGCACTGCTGGCGCAGGAGGCGTCGTACTTGGCGGCGTCAGCGAGGATGCTCAGCTTGTCGATCAGCTGCATGAAAATTCTCGATACTGTTTTTATATACAGTATCGAGATGTTGCGTCATGAACAAGAGCCGAATGGATGGATTACTGCACTAACTGATGCGCTGAACGAGTGCTTTCAACTCACCGAAATTCTTCACCCGGTGAAAATTGGCGTGATCGATGAATTCGGAAAAGTCGGTGTCATGACCGTAGCCCGCCACCTGCGCACCAGCGCCCAGGCCGGCCTGAACCCCCGGTACGCTGTCTTCTACCAGCAAACACTCTTGCGGTTTCAGTCCCAGCAGATCCGCAGCATGTTCGATGAGGATCGGCGAAGGCTTCCAGGCGTCGACTTCATAGGCGCTGACGATCAGGCCGTGGAACACATCCAGCAGGCCGACCGTACTCAAGCAGGTTTCGATCTTGCTGCGCGGGCCGTTGGAGGCCACGCATTTGGGGAGCGACAGGCCGCGAACGAACTCCACCGCACCAGGCATTTCTTCCAGACGCTCCTGCAGCAGGGGGAGGGTGCGAGCGCGGAACGTGTTGACGATTTCGATGTTGGGCAGCCACGGGTAGTCGTGGCACAGCCCTTCCATGCACAGTGCGAACTGCACACCACGAAAGCGCGCCAGTACTTCGTCCAGGGTCAGCGATACCTGATGCTCTTGCAGAATGTCGCGCAGCAGTCCCGCAGCGAGGCGTTCGCTGTCCACCAGGGTTCCGTCGCAGTCAAAGATGACGCCGGCAATGTTCAAACGGGGCTCTCCACAATTGCATGTTCTGAATGGGGCGGTTCGACCGGCATTATCCAGAAAAGTTGAGAAAGGGATGTGAAGACTGACCTACGGTCGTCGGGGATTGCGAAGAGGCGTGCCAAAGATAAAGATCGTCCGGCACGCCGATGAAGCGAGGATCAAAGCTGAACGGGGGTGACCAGAGTGCCGTCGGCAAAGTACGCGCTGACGTTGGCGAACACCAGATCGGCCATGGCCTGGCGGGTCTCATAGGTGCCGCTGCCGATGTGCGGAGTCAGCACGACGCTGTCCAGGGTCAGCAGTTCGGCCGGAACGTTGGGCTCGTCTTCGAACACATCGAGGCCGGCACCGGCGATTTCCGATTCCAGCAGCGAGGCCACCAGCGCCTGCTCGTCGACCACCGAACCCCGGGCGACGTTGATCAGATACGATTTGGGCCCTAGGGCCTTCAACACATCGCGGTTGATCAGGTGCTGGGTTTCAGGGCCACCCGGCACAATGACGATCAGGTAGTCCGAGACCTTCGCCAGTTCCTGCAGATCGCCGTAGTGGGTGTAGGACACATCGGAATATGCCTGGCCGCGACGGAAATAGGCGATGTTCATGTCGAACGCTGCGGCGCGCTTGGCGATGGTCTTGCCGATCTTGCCCAGGCCGACGATGCCGCAGGTCTTGCCGCACAGGTCGTTGCCCAGCGGGAACTTGCCGGTGAGCCATTGACCGGCACGCACGAAACGCTCGGCCTGACTGATGCGGCGCGACACGCACAGCATCAGTGCCATGGCGGTTTCGGCAACGGCGTTGTTGAGCACGTCAGGGGTGTTGCTCAACTGGATGCCACGGCGGGCGAGGTAGGCGGTGTCGACAGCGTCATAACCGACGCCAAAGCTATTGACCACTTGCAGGTTCGGCAGCAGATCCAGCACCGCGTTGTCGGTACCGTACACGCCGCTGGTGATCACCCCACGCACCTTGTCGCCGTGCTCGGTGGCCCAGGCGTTCAGGTCCTTTATTTCCCAACGATTGTGTACGTTGAAGTCGCGATCCAGGTTCTGGGTCAGCGCCGCATGCATGGGGCCCCAGACCAGTACGTCGGCTTTCTTGTCGCTCATTGTTTCCTCCTTGCGGCGCGGCCTCATGCTGAAGCCCCGCCTTGGTTGCATCACGAATGACCTTATCAGTCTTTCTTGTTTAACCGTTCTTGTTCAGCCGTTTTTATCAAAAGCCGGTTGCGCCTCGGAACGCCCGGACTTGAGCAGTTCGGCGATGGCCATGGTCAGCAGCGGCGAGAACAGCGCAAAGTACGAGCTGTCAATGCCGTACGGGTTACCGGCCAGGAACCAGCCGATGGTCGAGAACACCGACAGAATCACGCCCGCCAGTGCACCGCGACCGTTGCCGAACTTCGGCGCATAGAAGCACATCAGCACGATCACCGCGAGGGTGGCGCGCAGGGCTTTGCCGAGGAAGGCGATCAGCAGGATCTTGTCGGCGAACAGCGCCAGAATCAGCGGCAGGAAGCCAATGACGATGATCGCCAGACGAATGAACACCACCGATTTACGATCGTTCTTTTCCTTGTTGAAGAAGGGGTCGTAGAAGTCCTTCATCGCCAGGGTTGCGGAGGCCAGGGTGTTGGCGGAGATACCGCCGAACAGCGCGCCCGCCAGGCCGATCACCACCAGGCTTGCCGAGAAGGTCGGCATATGGGCAATGAGGGCGGGGAAGGCGTCGATGGATTTGATACCTGGGTAGAGATAGGCACTGCACATGCCGATTAGCGCTGCCATGATGCCGAACGGGATCATCAACGAGGACACGTAGAAGCACGCGCGCTTGGCGGTCTTGTGGTCCTTGGTGCTGACCAGCGCCTGAATCACGTATTGCGTGGCGAAGATCGAACCGATACCGCCGATCATCCAGGCGAAGATCTGGCCCCAGCCCACGCCGGTGAAGTCGAACATGGTCGCAGGCAGCTTCGATTGCAGGGCACCGATGCCGCCGGTTGCGTTCAGCGCGAAAGCCAGCGCCAGCACGATACCGATGTATTTGATGACCGCGTGGGCAAAGTTGGTGTAGACCACCGAGCGCATGCCGCCGACGCTGACGTAGAACACCGTGATTACACCGACCAGCAGGATGGCCAGGGTCTTGTCGATGTTCAGCACCGCGGCCAGAACGGCGCCGCCGCTGGCATACAGCGCCACTGAAACGATGCTCAGCGCGCAGATGGTCAGTACCGAGGCGGCATAGCGTGTGCCTTGGCCGTAGTTCTGCGCGAGGATGCCAGAAATGGTGTTGAGGCCGGTTTCCCGATATTTCTTCGCCAGCACCAGTGCCAGCAGCAGAAAGCCCAGGGACAGCGCGACCAGGTTCCATGCCGCAGAGATGCCTGCTTCGAAACCCTTTTGTGCGGTACCGATGCTGACCGAGCTGCCGATGAATTCGGACAGCAGCAGGGCGCCGATCAGGAACGGTGGAAAGCTGCGGCCGCCACCCGTGAAGCCGTCACTGCTTTTCGCGTGTTTGCGCACGCTGTAGCCGATGTAGGACATCACGATGAAGTAGCCCGCGGTCAGGCATAGGATGATTGTTATTCTTGGGTCCATGTTCTCTCCGTCCCCTGGAAACAGGGTGCGCGAAATGGTTGATCGAGCGTGGGTGTGCCGAACAGTGCGTGTCTGTTATCAGACAACTTCACTCAGTCGGGCATAGATGATTCGCAAGCGGAAATGCCAAGGTGGGCGCTATTGCGTGCGCTTGGAATAACTACTTATGGATGATTCGCCGGGAAGAGCCGGTTGAATGGGGGGTGCAAGGCGGGGGCGTGTGTGTCTGATCATTTTTATTAGAGGCTCGTGATTAGCGTTGAAAGGCAGCTCAATACGAAGCGGTTGTTATACGTCATCGTACAACATCGGGCAATCGTACTCTTGCCTGATTGCGAATCAAGTGCCGTTGATCGTGGTGAGGTTTTGGTGTGGGGGCATTGAGGGCAAGGCGCCGTAGCAGCCCGGCTTGCCAGCGGCAGCGGTTCTGAATCCGCCATCGCCGGCAAGCCGTGCTGCATAGTCAAGTCAGGCCAGCAATGCTTCGGTCGAAATGACTTCTGCGTAGGCAAAGCCGAGCGCTGCCATGAACGCCGCGTGTACGTGAGCTGCAGGAACCGTGGTGCCGTTGAATTCCAGATCGCGGCTGGCGCAGGCGTCGTGAACCACCTTGACCTTGTAGCCCATGTCCGCCGCCGCGCGGGTGATGCCGTCGACGCACATGTGACTCATGGCGCCGATCACCACCAATTTCTCGATGCCGTGTTGATCGAGGATCTGCTTGAGCTCGGTTTCGCGGAACGAGTTGACGAAATGCTTGAGCACTACGGGCTCATCGGCTTTGTTCAGCACCTTCGGATGCAGCTTGGCACCTTCGGAATTCGGCGTAAAAAACGGTGCGTCTTCGCTGGTGAATTCATGCCGGATGTGTACGACCAGATCGCCTGAATCGCGGGTGGCCTGAATGATGCGGGCGGCGTTGTCGGCGGCGGCGTCGACACCGACCAAAGGCCATTTGCCGCCGGGGAAGTAGTCGTTCTGGATATCGACTACGATGAGCGCTGATTTGGACATGTCTGTTTCCTCTGCTGGGATGTACGTGGTGTGGGACGAAGTATCGAACCTGCGCTGACATCGGAGGATTGGCTGCACCGACATTTAGCGAGGGAAAACTGACAATGAGCGTAGAACGGCCAGTGGCGGAGATAGGCCTGCTGATCTATCCGGGCGCACAAACGGCAGCGGTCCACGGATTGACCGACCTGTTCGAAGTCGCCAATCGCATGGCCGACGAACACGGTTCTGCGCAACTGCCGCGCCTGCGCGTCAGCCACTGGCAGGTCGACTCGCGCTGCGAGCCTCAGCGGGTGTTCGACAGTTTTGCGGCCGGTGACAGCGGGCCGCTGGTCGCGGTGTTGATCCCGCCTTCATTAATGGGGCTGCCGAACACCGAAGCCATGGAAGGATTGTCCAGGTGGGTCCAGGCCAGGCACGCCGCCGGGGCGACGATCGGAACCGTGTGTCTGGGTGCGTTTGTCCTGGGGCAGACCGGCCTGCTCGACGGTCGCGCCGCCACCACGCACTGGACTCAGGCCAAGCCGCTGAGCGAGCGCTTCCCGAAGATCAAGGTACACGCCGACAAACCGATCATCGACGATGGCGACATCATCACCACGGCCGGGCTGATGGCCTGGTCGGAACTGGGGCTGCGCATGGTCGACCGCTTGCTGGGGCCGAGCATCGCCACCAGCACCGCGCGTTTTCTGGTGATCGAACACAGCGACAGCGCTCAGCAATGCGGCAGCAATTTTGCTCCGGTGCTTGGCCATGGCGACGCGCCAGTGCTCAAGGTCCAGCACTGGCTGCAAAGCACTGGGGCGGTGGACGTGTCGCTGGCCGAGATGGCGCAGTGCGCAGGGCTTGAAGAGCGAACCTTTCTGCGGCGCTTTCGCGCAGCAACCGGTCTGAAACCAACAGAGTATTGCCAGCACCTGCGCGTCGGCAAGGCCCGGGAAATGCTCGAATTCACCAACAGCACCGTCGATCATATTGCCTGGACGGTGGGCTATCAGGACCCGGCAGCATTTCGTGCGACCTTCAGGAAAATCACCGGAATGGCCCCCAGCGAATACCGCAACAAGTTCGGCGTCGGAACGCCTGTCGTGGTTGCGCGTGCCTGACGCATGAGTCATTCGACCTTGTCTGCTGTCCATTTCGGCAGCCCACTTTTTGAAGATCGAGGACTCATGCCCGCCAACGGATTCACTCGCCACAGCAGAACGGCACTCGGCGTGATGCTGCTGGCGTTTCTCGCCGGTTGTAGCTCGCAACGCAGCCAGACGCCCCCTCCCGCGCCTGAGGTGGTGCGCAGTGAAATTGTGCGACTGTTGCCTGCCAATGTCGCCGATCGCCAGGGCTGGGCCACCGACATCTACACCGCGTTCGAGACGCAGAAGATCGACTCCACCGTAGAAAATCTGTGCTCTGTGCTGGCCGTTACCGAGCAGGAGTCCAATTATCAGGTTGACCCCGCAGTGCCCGGCATGGGCAAGATCGCGCAGGACGAAATCGATCGTCGCGCCAGTAAGGCACATATACCCAATCTGCTGGTGCGCAGCGCGCTGGACATTCGCTCGCCCTCCGGCAAGACCTACAACGAGCGACTGAGCGCAGCGCGAACCGAGAAGGATCTGAGCGCAATCTTCGATGACTTTATCGGCATGGTGCCGTTGGGCCGCACGCTATTCGGCAATTTCAACCCAGTGCACACTGCAGGCCCCATGCAGGTCAGCATCGAATTCGCCGAGCGCCAGGCCCGGGATTATCCCTATCCTGTTGAAGGCTCCATCCGCCACGAGGTGTTCAGCCGTCGCGGCGGGATGTACTTCGGCATCGCGCACTTGCTCGGCTATCCGGTGAGCTACGACAAACCGATCTATCGTTTCGCCGACTTCAACGCCGGTTGGTACGCCAGCCGTAACGCCGCTTTTCAGAGTGCCGTGTCGCGGCTCTCAGGCAAACGTCTGGCGCTGGATGGCGATTTGATCAGCTACGGCTTCGGACCATCGCTTGGGCAGACAGAACTCGCGGTGCGCAGCCTGCATCAGCAGTTGGGCATGCGTAACACGACCATTCGCAGCCAACTGGAAAAGGGCGAAACGTTCGAGTTCGAAGACACCGACCTTTATAAGCAGGTGTTCGCCCTGGCCGACAAGGCTGCGGGCAAAGCATTGCCGCGCGCAATCCTGCCGGGCATCGTGCTGGAAAGCCCGAAAATCACCCGCAAGCTGACCACCGCCTGGTTCGCGCAGCGGGTCGAAGAACGTCGCGTACGTTGTATGTCGCGGGCTACCGGCAAACTGAAATAGCGCTTGAAGCACCGAGAATCGACCGCTGGTCCAATTCTCGGCACCCCTGACAGCTTCGTCTTTCGAAGCTGTAACTGCCTGCTACCCGTGGGCGATGTCGAACAGAGGTGCCTATGCCAGTCGATCCCGCAATCCCCGACAGTGTCCCGCCCGTCACGCCGTCTTCTCCTGCGGAGGCCGATCTGGATCCGGACGCGCTCGATGACGAGGATTATCAGGAGCACAAGCGCGAGGAACAGAAAGAGCAGCGCCCTGAGGACTGGAACGAACCACCGTCCGAAGAAGTGCCTCCCGCTGACGAGCCAACACCGCTTTCTGACGACCTGCGCTAGCGCAGTGTCGTCAGGTTGCCGGAGCAGGGCGCGTGCCTTATCTTCGGCTTTTTATCGCGCTATTTGAGGACACCCGGTTTTGGAGTCTGACCCCGCATCATCCACCATCATTACCAGCAGCACGTCCGTGGCAGATGCGCAGACCGCGGACGCGTTGCTGTTTGGCTCGCCGAAGGACCGACTGGATTTCTACCGCAAGGAGATCCAGTACGAGACCGCGATCCTGTCCAACCGCACCAACGCCTATCTGTCCGCTCAGTCGTTTCTGGTGATCGCGTTCGCTTCGTCCATGGCCAATGTCAATCCGGAGTGGGGCAAGCTGTTCACCCTGGTGGTTCCGCCGTTCCTGACCTTGCTCGGCTTGATCAGCTCCATGCACGCCTGGCCCGGCATCCGCGCGGCGTACGAAATCATCGACCACTGGCATTTCAAGCAGAGCCAGTTGCTGCACAGCCAGCCTGCCATGGGCCTGGCCTACGACGATTCGCCGCTGTTCTCCGAGCACGAGTCGAGTGAGAAGGGCTATCGCAAATCACTGATGTTTTCCATGCGCACGCCATGGCTGTTCAGCGTGTTTTGGTTTCTGCTGGGGGCGTTTTCGATCTATGCGCAAACCACCGACATGGCGTTTTGAATGTGATCGACCGCACAGCTGAACCAAACTTCCAATAGCGCAGGCAGGGCTGTGACTACACTCAATCATCGGCCTGGAGTACGGCGGATAAGCAGGTGGGCAAAAGATGGCCCGGCCTTGAATCAACACGGAGGTGGCAAGATGCTGTTTACCCCGGAACTGCGCAGGACCCTGGAATGCAGCTTTCAGCCGCTGGCGTGTGAATGCACGCTCATGCCCAGCGGAGGGTTGATGGTGAAGATCTATGATCAGGCCACCGGCAACGTGGCGATGCTGGTGGAGAATCTGCCCATCAGTGATCTGACCACCACCCGGGCAGTGGCTGAGCTGGTGGCCGAGTTGCGCTATGACCTTCGCACCTGCGTCACCCCGTTTGGATCACTGCCCTCGTCCCTGGCGGTGCCGTACAGAGCGTGATGCATCCATCCCTCGGCGGGCGATTAATTATCTACACTCCCAACGGAACCATTTATGCTCGGCGATGTTACCTTGACATCAACCGGGTGCCGGGAGTATTCCCTTCGCCCTGATCGCAAATAAAAAGCGCTTTGTATTTAGGAAGTTAGGAAACGATTCTGAAAATTCGGGATCTGTGCCTGACTACTTCTCGCGCGTCTGTGCGTTTCCAGGGGCTTTCCCCGATAACCAGGCGTGCAAATCTCAGGAGCCCACCCTCATGGCAGCACTGCAGCAAACCACCGTGAATTCTGTCAAACGTTCCGAGGCCCAACTCTCTGCCCGCTGGCTCGCCGATCTCGAAGCCAGTGGTGCAACCCGTAATCTCAAAGCCGAAGATCTTGCACAGCAGACTTCAGATTTCCTGCGGCTGCTGACTTCGGTGCTGGAAAAGGGTGGTTCGCCGAGCATCAACGCTGCTGAATGGGACGAGGTTCGACAGTTTCTGGAAAGGCTGTCTCATCAGCGCGCCCTTGCCGGTCAGGATTCGCAACAGACGGCTCAGTTCATCTTCGCCCTCAAGGGCCCGCTCTTCACCTTGCTGCAGCAAGAATACGCCGACCAGCCAGCGCTGCTGGCCGAGCAGCTCTGGGAAATCTCCCAGACCCTCGACGCGCTGGGCATGCACACCATCCGCACCTTTCAGAAGTCCCGCGAGGCAGTGATCAAGCGCCAGCAAGAGGAGCTGCTTGAGCTCTCGACCCCGGTGGTTAAACTGTGGGATGGCGTGCTGGCATTGCCAATGATCGGCACACTGGATTCTCAGCGCACTCAAGTGGTGATGGAGTCTTTGCTGCAACGCATCGTCGACACCGGCTCGGAAATCGCCATCATCGACATCACCGGTGTGCCGACCGTGGACACGCTGGTGGCGCAACACCTGCTCAAGACCGTGACGGCCATTCGCCTGATGGGTGCTGACTGCATCATCAGCGGCGTGCGTCCGCAGATCGCACAGACCATCGTGCACCTGGGGCTGGACCTGCAAGGTGTGGTGACCAAGGCCAATCTGGCCGACGCGCTGGCCCTGGCGCTGCGTCGTCTGGGCGTCACCGTCACCAAGGCCGCGGTATAAGCCCATGGAGCGCATTCCAATCCTGCAAATGGGCGACTTTCTGCTGGTCACCATTCAAGTGGACATGCACGACCAACTGGCGCTGACGCTGCAGGACGACCTGTCCGAGCGCATCAGCCGAACGTCCGCACGCGGTGTGCTGATCGACATTTCGGCGCTGGACATGGTCGATTCCTTCATCGGCCGTATGATCGGCATGATTTCCGGTCTGTCGCGCATCATGGATGCCGAGACCGTGCTGGTCGGCATGCAGCCTGCGGTCGCGATTACCCTTGTGGAGCTGGGCATGACCTTGCCGGGCGTCAGCACTGCGCTGAACGTCGAGCGTGGCATGAAGCTGTTGCGCGAACGAGCGTATTCGCAATGAACGTGCGCAGCAGCGGCACCCAAGGCATTCATATAGAACAGGATGTGGTGCTGGCGCGGCAGACGGCGCGCAAGCTGGCGCAGGAATGCGGCATGCGTCTGATCGACCTGACCAAGCTGGTGACGGCGGTCAGCGAGCTGGCGCGCAACACCATGGTCTACGGCGGTGGCGGCGACATGGACTGGCAGATCGTCGAAGACGGCGCGCGCACCGGGTTGCGTCTGACGTTCCGCGACGAGGGGCCGGGCATTCCGGATCTGAAGTTGGCGATGACCGATGGCTGGACCTCCGGCGGCGGTCTGGGTCTTGGCTTGACCGGTGCCAAGCGACTGGTCGATGACTTCGAACTGGACACCGCGCCTGGCGCAGGCACTCGAGTGACGATCTGCAAATGGACCTGAGACTGCACAGCAGCCTGACGCAAGTGTTGCCCATCGAGGACATCAGTCAGGTGGGATACGCACGGCGCACCGCCCAGAGAGTTGCTGAGGAACTTGGGTTTGACGCTACCGATTGCGGTCGCGTGGCGCTGGTCGTCACCGAGGTGGCGAGCAATATCCTCAAGCACGCCAGCAACGGCGAGTTGCACCTGCGAGTACTGCCCGGTGCCGTTGCGGGCCTTGAAGTCATCGCCATCGATCGGGGTCAGGGTTTCGATGTGCATGACTGCATGACCGACGGTTTTTCCACCCGTGGCACCCAGGGGATCGGCTTGGGCTCGATGCTGCGCCAGGCCCAGGTGTTCGATGTGCACAGCGACGCGCGGGGCTCGGTGGTGTTGACGCGGTTCTACCCCCGAACCGCTGCCGTGAAGGATTTGCGCCTGGGCATCACCCAGCATTCCCTGCATGACGACCCGGCGTGCGGCGATGCCTGGGCGCTGGCGATCAAGGGGCAGCAGGTCAGTATTCTGATGATCGACGGGCTGGGGCATGGCCCGGAGGCTGAAAGCGCCGCGAAAGCCGGCGCCACTGCCTTCAATCGCGAACCGTTTGCCGATCCGACAGTGTTGCTGGACGAGATCCACCACGACATGCGCGGTACACGCGGCGGGGCGGTGGCATTGGCGCGTTTCGACAGTGCGCGTGACGGATTGAGCTTCATCGGCATCGGCAACATCGGCGTGACGCTGATCAGTGAGGACAAGAATCGCGGTCTGGCGTCCCATCCCGGGATCGTTGGCCTGCAGTACCGGAAGATTCCGGCGGTCGACTACGCTCATTGCACCGGGCAACTGTTGATCATGTACAGCGACGGCCTGCAATCGCGCTGGAATCTACGCGACTATCCCGGGCTGATGTTTAGACATCCGGCGGTCATCGCGGCGGTTCTGCACCGCGATTATTGCCGAGGCAGGGATGATGTAACGGTGCTGGTAATCGCTCTGGAGACGCTCGATGACTGACAACCTCGTTCACGACGGCCTTGATGAGTCGGCCGAGCTTCGGCAGCTGCGCGACGAGGCATCGGCCTTGCGCGCCGAACTCGAGGAGACCAACCAGGGCGTGCTGGCGCTGTATGCCGAGCTGGACATGCAGGCCGACCAGTTGCGTGAGGCGTCCGATCTCAAGAGCCGCTTTCTGTCCTACATGAGCCACGAGTTCCGCACGCCGCTGGGCTCGATCCTGAGTATCGCCAGCCTGCTGAGCGACGAGCTGGATGGCCCGCTCAGCCCGGAGCAACACAAGCAGGTGGCGTTCGTCAGCACGGCGGCGCGCGAGCTGAGCGACATGGTCGATGACCTGCTTGACCTGGCCAAGATCGAGGCCGGACGCATCAGCATTTCGCCGGCCTGGTTCGACATGCTGGATCTGTTTTCGGCCCTGCGCGGCATGTTCCGGCCCATCGTCGACACCTCGGCCGTGGACCTGATTTTCGAGGCGCCCGTTGGCCTGCCAAGGCTTTATACGGACGACAAGAAGCTGGCGCAGATCCTGCGTAATTTCATCTCCAACTCCCTGAAGTTCACCCAGCGCGGTGAGGTCAGGGTGTCGGCGAGCCTTGCGGGCGAGCAGGAAATCCGTTTTGCCGTCAGCGACACCGGCATCGGCATTCCTCAAGAAATGCACGCAGCCTTGTTCGAAGACTTCTCTCAGGTCGATTCCCCGCTCCAGAAACGGTTGCGCGGTACCGGCCTGGGCCTTTCGTTGTGCAAACGTTTCGCCGCGTTGCTGGGTGGACGCGTGGGCGTGGAGAGCCAGCCGGGCATCGGCTCGACATTCTATGTCGTCATCCCGCTGGCGTTGGCCCAGGAGCACGTCGATGAAAGCTGAAAGCCGGTTGCTGATCGTCGACGACAACGCCGCGACCCGCTACGCCTTGCGCCGGCGCATGGAGCGCCAAGGGTTCACGGTGCTGGAGGCGGGCACCGGCGCCGAAGGGCTTCAGTTGATTGCCGAGCAGATTCCGGATGCGCTGATCCTCGACGTCAACCTGCCAGACATGAGCGGTTTCGACATTGTCCGTCAGTTGCGAAGCGAGCCGCGCACCGCGTTGCTGCCGGTGGTGCATGTGTCGGCGGCATCGATTCAGACCGGCGATATCGTCACCGGCCTTGAAGCGGGCGCCGATGCCTATCTGGTCCACCCGGTGGACCCCGATGTGTTGCTGGCGACCCTGCGCACCTTGCTGAGGGTGCGAGACACCGAGTTTGCCCTGCGCGACAGCGAAGAACGTTTTCGCGAGATTTTCGTCAACGTGTCGGCACCCATCGCCGTGATGGATGGCGAGTTGAGGATTCATGAATGCAATCACGCCTTCGCTCGGCTCATCGCCCAGAGTGCCCCGGAACATAGCCTGCTGCACAGCTTCACCGATGACCAACAAGCGGCCATCGGCGGGCTGAGCGAGGCGCTGGCGGCGGGTGAGCGCTGGAAGGGCACGCTGAGCATGCTGGTCAAGGGCGACGTGCGTGAAACCGAGTGGCAGGTGTCGCCCTACCGGGCCACGGGGTTGAGCCTGGTGTTCATCGAAGACGTCACCGAGCATCGCCGTCGCGAACAGTCCCACTTGCGGCAGCTGGACACCGTCAACAGCCAGCTTGCCCATGAAGTCGCCGAGCGTGCGCGGACCGAAGAACAGCTGCTGCAAGCGCAGAAGATGGATGCCATCGGCAAACTCACAGGCGGCATCGCCCACGACTTCAACAACCTGCTGACCGGGATCGTGACGGGCCTGGAGCTGATCAAGAAGCGCACCGCAGACGCGCGGCCGGAAAAGGTGCTCGATTATGCGGACGCTGCGCTGGCGTCGGCCAAGAGCGCGGCGGCGCTGACCCATCGGTTGCTGGCTTTCGCTCGCCAGCAACCGCTCGACACGCGTCCCACGGACATCAACAAACACGTGCGCTCCCTTGAGGATCTGCTGAGCAGAACCATCGGCAAGCGCATTGGCCTGACGCTGGAACTGACCTCTCGCGGGGCAGTGGCCATGGTCGATGCGGGGCAGCTGGAAAGCGCCGTGCTCAATCTGGTGATCAACGCGCGTGACGCCTTGCCCGAAGGCGGCAATGTCTGGGTCAGCACCTTCGAGGCCTATTCCCAGGGCAATCCGCGTCTCGAGGACGGACAGTACATCGCGCTGACCGTGCGTGATGACGGGCTGGGCATCGAGCATCACGTCATCGACAAGGTGTTCGACCCGTTTTTCACCACCAAGCCGATTGGCCAGGGCACCGGCCTCGGGCTTTCGACCATTTATGGCTTCGCCCGGCAGTCGGGTGGGGATGTGCACATTCGCAGCGTCGTTGGCCATGGCACGGAAGTGACCCTGATGCTGCCTGCGGCCGTCAATCAGACGGTTGCCCCTGAGCAAATACCGGAAATCGCCGAACTTGGCGCGGGCGAGCATGTCCTTATTGTCGAGGACACGGCCTCGGTGCGCATGTTCGTCAACGAGATCCTCACCGACGCCGGTTATCGCTGCACCCAGGCTGCCGATGTGACGACCGCGCTGTCGATCCTCGAACACGACATTTCCGTGGATCTGCTGCTGACCGACGTCGGCATGCCACAGATGAATGGCCGCGAGCTGGCGCAGCGAATGCGCGGCTGGCGACCCAACGTGCCGGTGCTGTTCATGACCGGGTACGCGGAAAACGCCGTCAATCGGCAGCATTTTCTGGGCGAGGGCATGGACATGATCATCAAGCCGTTTCATATGGTCGAATTTCTCGACAAGGTGCGTACCATGCTCGACGCATGACGTCACGACGCGGCAGATCGCCAGCGCAACGCGCCAGCACGCTGCATTTTTGTTACTGTTCACCCAAATTCATTGAGTGCCACCCGTGGGGCACACACCTTCTGTAGATCTGACCGTCGTGCCGAAGTGTGAAGGAGATGTTGTTTTGACCCTCAGCCAGGAACTTCACCAAAGCGCTATCGACAATTGCGCCCGTGAGCCGATCCAGATTCCCGGCAGTATTCAGCCTCAAGGCTTTCTGCTGGTGATCGACGAGGCGAGCATGACCATCGCCCAGGTCAGCGCCAACGTCGAGGGCTGGCTGGGTATGCAACCGCAGTCGCTGATCGGCGCTGCCTTGCATGACGTCTTCGAGGATTGCCCGCGCCTTCTGCAGCGCCTGGCCGCGCTCCCCGAAGATGATCAGAATCCGTTTCACGTGGGCGACGTGCGCTTTCTCGAAGGCAGCCGCGCGGGCGAGCCGACGGCGATGATGGTTCATCGGCATGATCGTGTGCTGATCGCCGAATTCGAACCTGCCAGTGACATGAGCTCGGCCTACGGCAATGTCTATCCGCTGATGCGCACCTTCATCAGTCAGATGGAAGAAACCGAAAGCATTGACGAGCTGTGTCAGCGCTCCGTGGCGGAGGTCAAGCGCATCACCGGTTTTGGCCGGGTCAAGGCGTATCGCTTCGACACCGAAGGCAATGGTTTGGTCAATGCCGAAATCGCCGAGCACGATTATCCGAACTATCTGGGGCTGAGCTTCCCCGCGTCTGACATTCCCGCGCAAGCCAGAGCACTGTATGTGGCCAACCGTATCCGGGTGATCGAAGACGCCAACTATCAGGCTTCGCCACTGGTGCCGGTCAACAATCCTGTCACCGGCGCGCCGCTGGACCTGAGCTTTGCCACCTTGCGCAGCGTTTCGCCCGTGCATCTGCAGTACATGCGCAACATGCAGACGCTGGCGTCGATGTCGATTTCCATCGTGGTGCGCGGCCAGTTGTGGGGCCTCATTTCCTGCCACCACGCGACGCCGCGTTCGGTCAGTTTCCAGACCCGCACCGCCTGCGAATTGCTCGGCAGCGTGCTGTCGCTGCAGATCGAAACCAAAGAGGCCCAGGCCAAAACCCAACGCATGCTCATCCTGCGTCGGCAGATCGTGCAGATGCTCGCCGCGATGGCTGATCTGGACAGCGTGATCGGCGGTCTGCGCGCGATGCCCGAGGTGCTGCTGGCCTTCGTCGAAGCGACCGGGGCGGCAGTGATCTCCGAATCGACGGTGGACACTTACGGCGATACGCCGGACCAGGAACAGGTTCAGGCATTGACCCAATGGTTGAGTCAGCGCGGCTCCCATGAAGTGTTCCAGTCCGACAATGTCGGCCGTGACATTCCCCAGTTGCCGGAGTTGAGCAAGTCGGTCAGCGGCGTGCTGGCCATGGCCATCTCCGAGCTGCACTCCAACTACATCATCTGGTTCCGCCCCGAGCAGACCCGCGTGGTGAACTGGGCCGGCAAACCGGAAAAAACCGTCAGCGACACAGGCTCGCTGAGCCCGCGCCACAGTTTCGCGCTGTGGCAGGAAACCGTTCGTGGCTTCTCCCGCCCATGGGACGATCTGGACACCGAAGGCGTGGTGGAATTGCGCGCCGCGGTGCTCGGCATCGTGCTGCGCAAGGCCGAGGAGATGGCGGCGCTGGCCGAGGAGCTGAAGAAGTCCAACAAGGAACTCGAAGCGTTCTCCTACAGCGTTTCTCACGATTTGCGCGCGCCGTTGCGGCATATCGCCGGCTACGCCGAGCTGCTGAGTGATATCGAAGGCAGCAAGCTGTCTGATCGGGGCGTACGTTTCCTGGAGAATATCGGCGAGTCGGCGCGGTTTGCCGGAACGCTGGTGGACAACCTGTTGAGTTTCTCGCAGATGGGCCGTTCGGCCATGCGTTATTCGCAGGTCGACCTGAACGCGATGGTTGACGCGATTCGCAAGGAAATGCAGCCCGATTACGAAGACCGCGACTTGCGCTGGCACATTCCTGAACCGCTGCCGATCGTCATCGCAGACGCCGCGTTCCTGCACCTGGCGCTGCGCAATCTGTTGTCCAACGCCATCAAATACAGCCGCACCCAGGAAGCTGCGGTGATCGAGATCGGCAGTTATGAGGAAGATGGCAACGTCGTGGTGTATATCCGCGATAATGGCGTCGGCTTTGACATGCAGTACGCCGGCAAACTGTTCGGCGTGTTTCAACGGCTGCACCGCATGGAAGAATTCGAAGGCACCGGCATCGGCCTGGCCAGTGTGCGACGCATTATCGAACGTCACGACGGTTCGGTATGGGCGCACAGCGAGCTGGGCAAGGGTGCGACTTTTTATTTTGCGCTGCCCAAGCGCAGTTTGACCGTAACCCTTTGAGTGTCCGAGGAGACGCCCAATGCTCAAACCCATTCTTCTGGTGGAAGACAATCCAAACGATCTGGAGCTGACTCTGGTCGCTCTTGAACGTAGCCAGTTGGCCAACGAAGTGATCGTATTGCGAGACGGCGCCGAGGCGCTGGACTATCTCTTCCGACGCAATAAACACCACGACCGCGTGGCCGGCAATCCGGCGGTGCTGTTGCTTGATCTCAAACTGCCGAAACTCGATGGCCTCGAAGTCCTCAAGGCCATCCGCGAGAGCGAGGATTTGCGCAGCATCCCGGTGGTCATGCTCACGTCCTCGCGCGAAGAGCCGGATCTGCAACGCGCCTATGCGCTTGGAGTGAACGCTTACGTTGTCAAGCCGGTCGAATTCAAGGAATTCGTCTCGGCAATCTCCGACCTCGGGATTTTCTGGGCCGTACTCAACGAGCCGCCGCCAGGTTCACTGCGACTGACACGCCGTCCGGGCTCCTGATTTTCCTGCCCCTGCGACCTGTGTCGTCCTCCTGACTGCGGGCGGCACAGGCCTTTGTGAAACGAACGACGACTATTCATGCCGCTATCGCTGCTCAAATTACTGCTGGTTGAAGACAGTCCGCATGACGCCGAACTGACGCTCCTCACCCTGGAAAACAGTGGGCTGAAAATCGACGCCACACTGGTCTACAACCACCAGGAGGTAGAACGCGAGCTGCTGGCCCAGCGTTTTGACCTGATCCTCAGCGATTATCTGTTGCCCGGTTCATCCGGCGCCGAGGTGCTCAATTGCGCGCGGCGTCTGGCGCCGCAGACCCCTTTCATTTTTCTGTCCGGCATATTCGGCGAGCAGCACGCGGTCGAGATGATGCGCATGGGCGCCATCGACTACGTCCTCAAACAGAACCTCAAGATGCTGCCCAAGGCCGTGGTCCGGGCGGTCTCCGAAGTCCACGAGCGAGAAAAGCGCGTGCGTGCCGAGGAGACGCTGCAAGACGCGGAAGTGCGGGCGCATCTGGCAATCGAAGCGGCGGAAATGGGGATCTGGACCTACGATCCGGCCACCGACACGCTGCTCTGGGATGAGCGCTGCAAAAACCTTTACGGGCTGACGGCTGATGATCAGGTCAGCATGGACTTCATGTTCTCCCGCTGTCATCCCGATGATCGTGAGTTGCTGGAGAACAAGGTCAGGGCGGCGTTGACCGCTGACACCGGTTTTCAGATCGAGCATCGCCTGCACGCCGTGGGCGATGGCGAGCGCTGGGTATTTTCCAACGGTCGTTCGCTGTTTGAAGAAGGCAGGTGCGTGCGTTTCACCGGCGTCATGCAGGACATCAGCGAACGCAAGCAAGCCACCCAGGCATTGCAGCAGCTCAACGAAATCCTGGGCGAGCGCGTGGTGCAACGAACCCGGGAGCGCGACCGGACTTGGGAGCTTTCCCGCGAGTTACTCGGCGTTCTGCGCTTCGACATGACGCCGATTGCGCTCAATCCTGCCTGGGAAGCGACCCTTGGCTGGACCCGGGCGCAGTTCAATGAACAGAGCCTGTGCGAGCTGATCCATCCTGAAGATCTGGACGCGACCTTGCGCGAAACCGCCAGTGTCGCCGGAGGCAACGTGACCACGCGTTTCGTCAATCGCCTGCGCCACGCCGAAGGCGGTTTCCGCTGGTTATCGTGGACCATCGTGCCTGACGAGGGCCTGATGTACGCCGCCGTGCGTGATATCACCAGCGAGCGCGCGGTGGTCGATGAGCTGGCAGCGACCAACAAACGTTTGCGTGACCAGATTCGCGAGCGCGAGCGGGTCGAGGCCGCGTTGCAGCAGATGCAGCGGCTGGAAGTGGTGGGACAGCTGACTGCCGGCGTCGCCCACGACTTCAACAACCTGCTGACGGTGATTCTGACCAGTGCCAACTTCCTCACCCGGGATCTGGAAAAAGGCGTGTTCACCAAGTCTGCCCAGCGTTTGCAGAACATTCGCGAAGCCGGGGAGCGGGGCGCCAAACTCACCAGCCAGTTGCTGTCGTTCTCCCGTCGTCAGCGGCTGGAGCCGGTGGCGCTGAACTTGAACGACACCATCGGTGGGATGCGCGAACTGTTGGGTCGCGCGCTGGGGGGCAGCGTCTGGGTCGAAACCGAGTTGGCCGAAGACCTGTGGAGCGCGCTGGTTGACCCTACCCAGACCGAGATGATCATCCTCAACCTGGCGATCAACGGGCGCGATGCGATGGCCCAGGGGGGGCAACTGCGCCTGAGCACCTGGAACGAGATGGTCTATCGCTTGCCGCAGCGTCCGGAAGATCCTGATCCGGGCGCCTACGTGGTGCTGTCGGTGAGCGACACCGGTTGCGGCATGAGTGCAGCGGTGCTGGCCAAGGCGTTCGAGCCGTTTTTCACCACCAAGGCGGTGGGCAAGGGATCGGGGCTCGGGCTTGCGCAGGTGTTCGGCTTCGCCAAGCAGTCCGGTGGTGGCGTGAGTATCGACACCGCCGAAAACGCGGGAACCACGATCAACGTCTATTTGCCCAGCATCGCTCAAACGGCAACGCCGGTGATCAGCATGTCGGACATGCCGGGTAACGCCGACGCCGATGATCTGCACCGCACCATCCTGCTGGTCGACGATGACCCGGATGTGCGCTCGGTGACCTCGATGATGCTCAGCTCGCTGGGGTACTCGGTGGTCGAAGCCGAGAACGGCGACGAGGCCTTGAAGAAGATCGACCCCGCCATTGATCTGGTGCTCACCGACTTCGCCATGCCCAACATGACCGGCGCGGAACTGGCCGAGATCGTCAAACGCGAACATCCAGAGCTGCCGATCATGTTCATCACCGGGTTTGCCGACATCGACATCCTCGACGTCGACCAACAACTGATCGTGCAAAAGCCCTACAAGGAAGAAGAGCTGGCGAGAAAACTGGCGAACGTGTTGATGAGGGCTGGGGCTGGGATGGCGAGTTAGGTGTCCCCGTCATCTGATTCCTTTGGAGCAGTCCGGCTTGCCGGCGGTGGCGTTTTGTAGATTGCGACCGCTGGCAAATGGCACTCCGCCCGGCCGGGCGGCTACAGGTTCGTTATCCACCCTCAGAGCTGTGCCGCTTCAATCATCCCGCGTCAGCACCTCCAGCAACTCGATCTCGAACATCAGGTTTGAATGCGGCTTGATGTGCGCGCCCATCGAACGTTCGCCGTAAGCCAGATGCGACGGCACCAGCAGTTTGCGTTTACCGCCGACTTTCATCCCCATGATTCCGATGTCCCAGCCCTTGATCACCCGGCCGGTGCCGATCACGCACTGGAACGGTTTGCCACGCTCCCAGGATGAATCGAACACCGTGCCGTCTTCCAGCGTGCCGGTGTATTGCGTGGTGATCAGCGCGCCCTTGACTGCCGCTTTGCCGGTGCCTTCCTGCAGGTCGATGATCTGTAGTTCGTCGTTCATTTCTAAATCCATTCCAGCATGAGTGGGCTGGCGACGATGCTAGTGATGTGCATCGCCACTGGCAATGCGAGGTCAAAAAAAACGGCGCGCCCTGTGCGGGGCGCGCCGTTTTGCGTTGCAGCGAATCAGCTTGTCATCACGCGATGACGTCGCTGCTCCACTCGCCGTTGACCAGGCGCTTGAGGCCCAGCGGGTTGGCGTTTTGCAGCGCGGCCGGCAGCAGGCTGTCCGGGTAGTTCTGGTAGCAGACCGGACGCAGGAAGCGGTCGATCGCCAGGGTACCGACGGAGGTGCCGCGTGCGTCGGACGTCGCCGGGTACGGGCCGCCGTGAACCATGGCATCGGAGACTTCGACGCCGGTAGGGTAGCCGTTGACCAGGATGCGGCCGACTTTATCTTCCAGCACTGGCACCAGCCACTGGTACTTCTGCAGGTCGGCGGTTTCGCCGATCAGAGTCGCGGTCAGTTGACCACGCAGCGCCAGCAGAGCGGCTTTCAGTTCAGCGTCATCCGCCACTTCGATCAGCAGCGTGGTCGGGCCGAAGACTTCTTCCTGCAGCAGTTCGTCGCCATTGAGCAGCATGCTCACGTCAGCCTTGAACAGCTGTGCCTGAGCCTGACGGCCTTCTTGCGGCTTGCCGGCCAGATGGGTGACGCTCGGGTGCGCCAGCAGCTTCTGAACGCCTTTGCTGTAGCTGCGCAGACCGCCTTCATTGAGCATGGTCTGCGGCGCCTGGCCACCCATGTGCTCTTGCAGCTGTTCGGTGAACGCCGTCAGGGCAGGGGAGCGAATGCCGATCACCACACCCGGGTTGGTGCAGAACTGACCCGCACCCATGACCACGGAAGCGGCCAGTTCGCCAGCGATGGCAGCGCCACGGGCCGACAGTGCGCCTGGCAGCAGGACCACTGGGTTGATGCTGGACATCTCGGCGAACACCGGGATTGGCTCAGGACGCTCGGCAGCCAGTTTGCACAGGGCGTTACCGCCGTGCAGCGAACCGGTGAAGCCAACGGCCTTGATAGCCGGGTGCTTGACCAGGCCTTCACCGACGCCACTGCCGAAGATCATGTTGAACACGCCTTTTGGCATGCCGGTTTTTTCGGCGGCGCGGATGATGGCATTACCCACCAGGTCGGCAGTCGCCATGTGGCCGCTGTGGGCCTTGACCACAACCGGGCAACCGGCTGCCAGAGCGGAGGCGGTATCGCCACCAGCAGTGGAGAAAGCTAACGGGAAGTTACTGGCGCCGAATACGGCAATCGGGCCGACGCCGATACGCTGCTGGCGCAGGTCGACACGGGGCAGAGGCTTGCGATCCGGCAGGGCCAGATCGATACGCGCGCCGAGGAAGTCGCCGCGACGCAGGATTTTTGCGAACAGACGCATCTGGCCGCTGGTGCGACCGCGCTCGCCCTGGATACGACCGGCTGGCAGCGCGGTTTCCTGGCAGACCAGCGCTACGAAATCATCGCCCAGTGCGTCGAGTTCGTCGGCGATGGCGTCGAGGAATTCAGCGCGGCGGGCCGGGCTCAGTTGGCGGTATTCAGCAAAGGCTTCTTTGGCGGCCAGGGCTGCGGCGTCGATTTCGCCGTCAGTGGCCTGGTGGAAAGCGTAAGGCAGGGCTTCGCCAGTGGTGGCGTCGAGGCTCTTGTGGCGTGCTTCGCCGAGGCCGCTGCGGGCGCCGCCGATGAAGTTCTGGCCGAGAACGGTAGGCATCTGCTTCTCCTGTTATTTTTGGGTCGAAACGATCAGGCGAGGCGCCTGACAGGGAATCTGTGAGGTTGCATGAAGCGTAGTGACGATAGCCTAAGGGATATCGAGTGTTGACAGACATCATACAACTGCATTTTTTCAGCCGCAAGGCACGCTGATCCGGCGCTGACGAGGCGGGTGATTGTATGCGCACCCGCGCCTTGTCCCGTAGCAGTCCGGCTTGCCGGAACACCGCTCGGCCGGACTGCGAAAGAGGGCAGAGCAGATCGACAGTCGCACGCTGTCGTCGGCAATCAGGCATTCGGCTCATCGGTATTGATGTAAGGCGGGACTTTCGCCAGCGGCAGGCGCCGCGCCTGTTCGATGCTGATGCCCGGACGTTCCGGCAGCGGGTCGAGTTTCTGCGGTTGACCGGTGATCAGCGCCCGCTCGACGGCCTTGACCACTCGTACATCGCGCCAGCCTTCGTCGCCGTCGGGTTCCGGCTCGCGGTTCTGCAGGATGCAGTCGGAAAAATACTGCGCCTCGCCGCCGAACTGATCGACCACCGGATGGCTGTGTTCAGTGGTGTTGCCGTCGATGATCGCGCGATAGGCAATCGCTACACCCTTGCCGAAACCGAAGCATGGCGAGGCTTCGAATTCGCCTTGGGTGCCGATCAACTGGAAGCGCTCCGTGGACGGCAGGCTGTAACTGACGGTGAACGTCGCCAGCCTTTCTTCCGCGAAACGCAAAGTTACGTTGACCGTGTCGAACGTATTGATCTCCCGCCCTGGCGTCTTGATCCCGACGGCATGCACTTGCAGTGGCTCCGCGCCGAACAGGTTGCGCACCGCGTTGATCGGGTAGGGGCCCATATCGGCCACCGGGCCAGCGTCGAAACCGCTTTGCATGCGGTGGTTGGCCGGGTCGGTGGTCTGCGCGAACGTTGCGGTAAACAGACGCGGGTCGCCGATATCGCCGGCGCGCACCCGATTGACCATCTCCACCGTGCCCGGCTCGAAGTGCAGACGGTAGGCAACCATCAGTTTCGCGCCTGGGCGGTTGGCGGCTTCGGTGATCGCCACGCAATCTTCTTCGCTCGTGGCCATGGGTTTTTCCAGCAATACATGGATGCCGGCTTCCAGCGCAGGCACGGCAAATTCGCGATGGCGAAAGTTCGGCGTCGCGAGGTAGATCGCGTCGATTTCGCCGGAACTCAGCAGCGTTGCAAATTCGTCGTAGTGATAACTCTTGAGGTCATACAGCGCGGCCAGTTCATCTGCCTTGACCGGATCGCCGGTGACCAATGCAGTCATCACCGAATTGTCGGTCTGCTCAAGGCCTGGCATGAAAGCGCCTTGGGAAATCCAGCCGCCTGCTACCACGGCGTAGCGGATTTTTCCGTTTGAATCTGGCATGGGATGGGCCTCCTTTTTCAGCGGACGGTGTGTCCGGCGCCTCTGTAGTCGGCAGGTCAGAATGGGGGAAGTTCCATCGAAAGTACCGATCCTGAAATTTCCGGTTGCCAAAACCGGGTCGCTGGCTATAGTTTGTAAAACGATTTAGTAAAACGTTTTACTAAGCCGTTTGAAAGTGGTCCGACCAGAACAACAACAAGAGAAAAAACCTAATGTCCCTGACCCGACGCCGTTTCGTGCAGTCCGCTGCCGTCAGTGCCGCCGCACTGACCTTGCCTTCATTCGCTCGTGCCGCCACCCCTGTGTTGCGCCTGTCGTCGACCATGACCTCCGACGAGAACTCCGCCCATTACCTGTTCTACCAACGCCTGGTGGAAAACCTGAAGCAATCGGTGGGTGATCGCATTCGCATCGATTTTTTCCCCAACGGCCAGCTCGGCAAAGAAGCGGATGTGGTGCAGCAGGTGCGCCTCGGCTCCATCGACATGATGGTCACCGGCAGTTCGATCTGGGCCACGGCGTTGCCCGAGCTGGCGTTGCTGGATCTGGGTTTTCTGTTCGACAGTTACGAGCACGTCGCCAGGTCCGTGGACAGCGGTGTCGGCGAGACCTACAACAAACTTCTGCAGGAGCGCACTGGTTGCACGGTGGTGGGCTGGGGCTCGCATTTCAGTGCGCGCAGCGTCTACACCAAGCCGCCGATCAAGGACCTGGAAACGATCAAGAACGTGAAACTGCGAGTCTTGCCCACCCAGGCGTTCATCGAAACCTTCAAGCTGATGGGCGCGATCCCCACGCCGATTGCCTTCAACGAGGTCTACACCGCCGTGCAGACCGGCGTGGTGGAAGGCTTCGAACATGACGCCGCCAGCGTGCTCGCCAACAAACTCGACGAAGTGGTGAAAAACAGCTGGCAGACCAACCACCTGTTCAGCCCCTGCATTGCGGTGATCGGTAAACGCGGCCTGGCGAAAATTCCCGCCGACCTGCAGCAGGCCTTCGTTCAGGCAGCGCAGGAAGCCAGCGTGCACCAACGTACGGCAGCGGCGGTCAAGGGCGCCGAAGCCATCGCGGCACTGAGCAAGGGCGGCATGACGTTCTTCCCCATGGCCGACGCCGAGCGCGAGAGCATTCGCAAGGTGATGCGCGAAAAGCTGTGGGTGCCGTTCACCCAGACCAATCCGTCGATGGCGCCGGTGCTCGCGGCCATCGATGCGGCGCGTGGCTGATACCGGTTTGCGGCTGACGACTTACTGAACAACTACAAGAGACAGTCATCATGAACTCATCCACCAGCGCGCTCGCTGTCGCGGATCAGACGCTGCACGAACATCCCGAGCAAGCCGCAGGCCCGGTTGTCGCGGTTAGAGACTGGGGCTTCAATGCGCAACTGAGCAGCGGTCGCGTGCTGGCTTTGCTGTGCACCTTTATCGAACGTCTGTGTGCGGTGGTATTGGCGCTGGACGTCATGGTGGTCTTCGTTTCGGTCATCCTGCGGTACTTCGTTCATCACCCGGTGGACTGGGCCGAGGAGGTGGCGCGCGGGCTGATGGTGATGCTGGTGTTCCTCGGCGGCGCAACGGTACTGGCACGCAAACAACATGTGCACGTCGACTTCTTTCGCGCATTGTTGCCCGCAGGCTGGCAGCAGGCGGCGCATCAGATCGGCGGCTGGTTGGTGGCGGGGACGGCGGCGGGGCTTGCGTATTCATCCTGGCTGCTGCTGGAAGATTCGGTCAACGTCGCCACGCCGATGGGCCTGCCGCAATGGCTGAACGTGTTGCCGGTGTTCGTCGGTGCTGTGTTGATGACCGTGGTCGGCATCGCCAACGCGGTCAACGGCGCGACGCGCATGACCTGGCTGACGCTGATCGGCTGTCTGGCGGTCGCAGGCGGCATCTACGGCTGGAACAGCTGGACCGAAGCCTACGCGTTGCAACCCTGGAGCCTGTTGCTCGGCGGTTTCATCTGCGGCCTGCTGGTGGGCGTACCGATAGCCTTTGTGCTGGCGCTGTGTGCGTTGCTGTATTTCATCGGCGATCCGACCCTGCCGATGGTCATCTATTCGCAGCAGGTCATGGCGGGGATGGACCACTTCGTGCTGCTGGCGATTCCGTTTTTCGTCCTGGCGGGGCTGGTGATGGAGGTCAACGGCATGTCCTCGCGCCTGATCGAGTTACTGGTGCGGGTGTTTGGCCGGGTGCGCGGTTCGATGAACCTGATCGCGATTCTGGCCACGGCGTTTTTCTCCGGTGTGTCCGGCTCCAAGCTGGCGGACATTGCCGCAGTCGGCGGCATCGTGGTGCCCGCTGTGCGCCGCACCAGGCAGGACCCGGCAGAGACCGCAGCGGTGCTCGCGGCCTCCGGTGTGATGGCCGAAACCATTCCGCCATGCATCAACATGATCATCATGGGCTTCGTCGCCAACATCTCGATTGGCGGGCTGTTTCTTGCCGGGATCGTGCCGGCCGTGGTGCTTGCCATGGGCCTGGCCACGCTGGCGGTGATCTTCGGGCGCAAAGTCGATCCGGACGTCGCCTTTCCCAAACGCACGCCGTTGTTGCGCCTGCTGGGCGGGGCGCTGGTGGCATTGATCATGGTGGCAATGATCGGCAAGGGCGTGACGTCTGGCGTGGCAACTTCCACGGAGGTTTCGGCGTTCGCGGTGGTCTATGCCTTGCTGGTCGGCGGTATCACTTTCCGCGAGCTGACCCCCAGCGGCATCGCCAGGCTTTTTGTGCGTTCGGCCTCGATGGCGGCGGGGATTCTGTTCATCATTGCCGCCGCATCCAGTGTGGCGTTTACCCTGACGATCCTGCAGATTCCGTCGATCATTTCCGACTTCATGCTGGCGCTGGCGCAAAACTACGGGCCGGTGGCGTTCCTGATCACTTCGGTGCTGATCATGATCGTGTTCGGCGCGGTGCTCGAGGGCGCTCCGGCGCTGATCATCTTCGGGCCGCTGTTGGTGCCGATCGCGGTGCAGGTGGGGGTCAATCCGCTGCACTTCGGCACGGTCGCGGTGATCGCCATGGGTCTGGGGCTGTTTTCACCCCCCTTCGGTCTGGGCCTGTTCGCCACCTGCGCGATGACGGGTACGAGAGTCGAGGACGTTTCGCGGCGGATGGTCAAATATCTCTGCCTGCTGGTGGTCATGCTGATTCTGATTGTTTTGGTGCCATCGATCTCTCTGTGGCTGCCACGCACCTTCAATATGGGTTAACGCAAAACATGGCAACGATTCACGATGTAGCCGCTTTGGCGGGAGTCTCGGTCAGCTCGGTATCCAATGTGCTCAATCAGCGCACGGACAAGCTCAGCGCCGATACTTTCGCCCGTGTCGAGGCGGCGATTCTCAAGCTCAACTACCGGCCCAATCGCGTGGCCCGTCAGCTCAAGACCGGTCACACACCGATGCTCGGGCTGCTGGTGCCGTCGACCGCAAACCCGATGTACGGGCAGATCGCGCTGAAGATCGAGGCCGCCGCTCAGGCGCAGTTCTCCTATCGCTTGCTGCTGGGCAATACCCACCGCGACAAATTGCAGGAAGCCGGTATGTTCGACGACCTGCTGTCGTTCGGCGTGCGTTCGGTGATCGTGGTCTCGTCCCGCGATGACGAGCGCCACCTGGAGGCGGCCGTTCAGCGTGGCCTGAGCGTGGTCAGTTACGACCGCCAGACGACCATTGGCGCGAACTCTCTGGTGGACCACGTCTCGCCGGACAACTTCCAGGCCGGTTACATCGCCGCGGCACACCTGATCGAGCACGGCCATCAGCGCCTGGCGTTTCTGGTGCCCAGCGGCAAGACCGTCAGCCGCAGCGCCAAGATCGAAGGCTTTCTGGAACGTGCCGCGCAGGCGGGGTCAGCGGTCAGCGCCGAGGTGATCGAAGGCATCGTCGCCGAGACCTTCGGCGACTCCGAACTGGCCGATCTGGGCTTTGCCATGGCGGGCAAGCTGGCGACGATGAAGTCCCGGCCGACCGGCATCGTCACGGTCAACGACATGCTCGCCATGGGCTTGATGTCCGGCCTGCATCAGGCCGGGCTGCGGGTCCCCGAGGACATCTCTGTGGTCGGCATGGACGGGCTGTCCATCGCCGCTTTCTGCAATCCAAGCCTGACGTCGGTGGCGATGCCGCTGACTGAAATGGCCGACGCCATGGTTCAGCGCGCAGTCGAGCGCTCCCGGGATCCGCAATTGCCTGCCGTCAATCTGGTGTTTCAGCCAACGCTGGTTCCCCGACATTCCGTGGCCCGGCCCGGCGCTGACAAGAGAGCGTGAGCATGACCGATATTTTTCTGACCCACGCACCCCATGTGCGAGCCAATTACTACGCCGAACGTCCGCTCAAACAGTTGCAGGCGCTGGGCAATGTGCGCCTCAACGACTCACCCGATCCGCTCTCGCTGGAGCAACTGGTAGAACGTGCTGAAGGATGCCGGATCATCGTCGCCAGTCGTGAGGCGGCGGCGCCTGCCGAGCTGTTCGAACGCCTGCCGCAGCTGGCGGCGATCTGTCGGGTTGCGGTGGACATTCGCAACATCGATGTCGAGGCCGCCAGTCGTCACGGCGTATTGGTGACGCGCGCAACGCCGGGGTTCGACACCTCGGTGAGCGAATGGGTGATTGGCGTGATGATCGATCTGGCCCGGGGCATCAGCCGTGCCGCAGCGGATTACTGGCAAGGCAAGTCGCCAGAGATTCTCATGGGCCGTGAGCTGCGCGGCGCGACTCTGGGCATCGTCGGATACGGCTTCATCGGCAAGCGCCTGGCGGACATCGCCCGGCTGCTGCAGATGCGGGTGCTGGTCAGCGATCCATTCGTATCTGTCGAGGAAACCGGTCTTGAGCAGGTGTCGTTCGAGCAACTCGTTGGCAGCGCGGACTATGTGGTGTGTCTGGCCCCGGCCGTGGAGCAGACCCACAACCTGTTCGGCCGCGATGCCTTTCGTGCCATGCGCCGCGATGCCTTCTTCATCAATGCCTCGCGGGGTGAACTGGTGGATGAGCAGGCGTTGCTGCAAGCCCTGCAACAGGAACTGATCGCCGGCTGCGCGCTGGATGTCGGTCGTGCGCCGGACCAGATGCCCAGCCCCGCGCTGGCGGCGCATCCCAGGGTGATCGCCAATCCGCACATCGGCGGCCTGACGCCCGAGGCCAGCGAACATCAGGCCATGGACACCGTGCGTCAGGTGCGCGCGCTGCTTGAAGGCCGCGTGCCCGAAGGTGCGGTGAACCTGCAACACGCGGCACGGGCCCGTGACCATTTCGGACTTCAACCACAATAATCAGGAGCACCTTCGACGATGAGCACCGCCAACGCCACCGATTGCCATGTACACGTTTATGAGCCCGAGCGTTTTCCGCTGAAGCAGCAGATCGCGACCGCCAGCTGGAGCGACTACCGCCAGCACGTTCAACAGCCGCTGGGGCTTGAGCGCGCGGTGTTGGTTCAGCCCACCGGATACGGTTTTGATAATGCGTGCCTTCTGGATGCTCTGGCGCAGGCTGGCGGGGCCGCCCGAGGCATCGCGGTGGTCAGCCCCGAAACGCCCTGGAGCGAACTGTTGCGACTGCATGAACAAGGCGTACGCGGCGTGCGTTTCATGATGGTGCCCGGTGCTGGAGGCGTATTGTCCTGGGATGCGCTGGAGACGATTTCGTCGCGCATCGCCGAGCTGGGCTGGGTGATCAATCTGCAACTCGACGGCCGCGATCTGCCTGAATACGAACCACGTCTGCAGGCATTGCCCAGTCGCTTGAGCATTGATCACATCGGTAAGTTTCTTGAGCCGGTGCCAGTCACGCACCCCGGTTTCAAGGCCTTGTTACGCCTGCTCGACGGCGGCAACAGCTGGGTCAAGGTCTCGGCGCCTTACGAAACTTCGAAAGTCGGTGCGCCGCTGTATGACGATGTCAGCGTCCTGGCCAAGGCCTTGGTCGAGGCTCATCCTGAACGTTGCCTGTGGGCGAGCAACTGGCCGCATCCGGGACGCAACCCAAGACCCGACGACGGCGCGATGCTCGAACTGTTGTCGCACTGGACCAACGATGCTGGCGTGCGTCAACGCATTCTGGTGGACAACCCGGCCACGCTGTACGGCTTCGGAGGCTGATCTGATCCTGAGCCCACGGCCAACCGGTCAGGCAATCTGCATCAACACATCCCGCAGACGATCCAGCGCCGGGTCGATGTCCAGGGTTTCGATGGCGCCAAAACCCAGAATCAACCCGTCCCGCGCTGGCGTGTCGTGGTAGAACCCGGTCAGCGGGTAAAGGCCAATTTCAAGCTTGCGCGCCATTTCGATCAACAGCCCCAGGTTCACCGGCACCTTGAACATCACCGCCATGTGAAACCCGGCGGTGGAGGGGATCGCTTCCATCCACGGCGAAAGGTCCGCGGCGAAGCGCGTGAGAATGCGTTCGCGACGGCTGGCGTAGATGCTGTGGCAGCGGCGGATGTGCTTGTTCAACAGGCCTTCGGCAATGAACTTGGTCAATGCCCATTGCGGCAGGGTGCAGGTGTGCCAGTCGGTCAGTTGCTTGGCCTTGATCACCGCTTCAAGGATCGCCTCGGGCAGCACCGCGTAGCCGAGGCGCAGCTCGGGAAGCAGCGTCTTGGAAAAGGTGCCGACGTAAGCCACCACGCCGAACCGGTCCATGCTTTGCAGCGAATCGGTCGGCCGTCCTTCATAGCGAAACTCGCTGTCGTAATCGTCCTCGATGATGATTGCGCCGATGCGGCTGGCCTTTTCCAGCAAGGCTTCGCGTCGCGCCACGCTCATGGGCATGCCCAGTGGCATCTGGTGGGACGGTGAGACGTAGATCGCATGGGCGTTTTCGGGGATCTGCTCGACGATGATGCCTTCGCTGTCCACCGCGACCCCGACGACATGGGCGCCCTGAGCCGCAAACAGCAGACGCGCAGGGGTGTAGCCCGGATCTTCCATGGCCACGGTGCAACCGGGCTCGATCAACACGCGGGCGATCAGGTCCAGCGCCTGTTGCGCGCCATTGCACACCACCACGTCATCGGCTGTGCACTTCACGCCGCGCGCGAAAGCGATATGCCCGGCGATAGCACTGCGCAGCGGCGCCAGGCCTTCGGGTTGGCTGTAGAACCCCCGCGCCTGGGTCATCTGCCGCAGGGCGTACTGCGTGCACCGTCGCCACTCGTCATGGGGGAACTGGGTCTTGGCGGTGGCGCCACCGATGAAATCGCAGCGCAACGTGCCTTCCAGCGTCGGGTGGCGCAGGGGCAGGGAAATGTCTTGCCATTTTTTCACCCGCTTGACGCTGGCCAGCTCCGAGGTGGTCTGTTGACGCTGCACCGGAGTGCTCAGGGTATTGACGAACGTGCCGCTGCCGATCTTGCCGATCAGGTAGTTTTCATAGGTCAGGCGGCTGTAGGTATCGGAAATGGTCTTGCGCGACAGCCCCAGCTGCGCGGCCAGCAGGCGGCTCGGCGGCAGCTGCACCCCAGCGGCCAGACGTCCGGACTCGATGTTGTCGCGCAGCTGTTCGTACAGCTGATTCGCCAGGTCCTTGCGGCCTTGGATGACGATGTGAAGTTCCACGAACAGCTCCCGAACGGTATGGACCGCTACAGGGTATCCCTGCGTGAATCACGGGTAAATCCTGACCGTTTCGGCAACCCCGCCATCGGCAAATTCGCCCAATCCGGCTATCCTGCGCGCTGTTTTTCCACTCGCTTCCCACCAACAGCTTTCGACGGATATCAAACATGGAGTTCACCAGCGGCTTTCTGCTGAGCCTTTCCCTGTGCCTGGACATCGGCGTGGCCAACATCGCGATGATCACCCTGGCCATGCAGCGCGGTTATCTGCAAGGTTTCTGGCTGGGACTGGGCACCTGCTTCGGCGATCTGTTTTACGCGATTCTCGCCCTTGCCGGGATGACCGTCTTGCTGCAGTACGAGTGGGTTCGCTGGGGTTTGTGGATCGGTGGTTCGGTATTGCTGATCGGCTTTGCGGTGAAGATGGTGATGTCGGCGATGAGCAGTCACAGCGGCCTGGCGATTGCCGGGGAGGCCGATAACCGCTCCGGACTCCGGGAGTTTTCCCGTGGCGTGTTTCTCGCAGTCTCTTCGCCGACCGCCATCCTCTGGTTTGCCGCTGTCGGCGGTACGCTGATTTCCCGCGCGGGCGGGCATGGCAGCCTGAGCACGGCGTTCTTCCTGTCGGGTTTCTTCAGCGCTGGGGTGGCCTGGTGCGTGTTTATCTGCTTCGCCGCGAGCCACGGCGGGCGTCTGTTGGGCGACCGGCTGCTCAAATACTCCTATTGGGTCTCGGCAGCGATCTTCTGTTATTTCGCGGTGTACGTGATTTTGTCGGGTTATCAGGAGTTCATCGTCAACGCCGGGCATCTCTGAATAGGTTTGCCCACGCACTCTTCTGCACGCGGCAACAAATTCCCTCTTCATGCAACGTTTGCGTCTATGAACGCTCATAGACTTAAGCAACGGCGTAGACAGGATCGTCCCGAGCCGCGCGCATGAGCGCCTTGGGCGACCTCTCCAATCCATTTGAAGACGGAACCCTGGACCCTATGACCACCCCGGACAAGCAGTACGTGGAATGGCTGGTTGAGCAATCGATGCTCAACGCCGCAAAACAACGCGCCAAACTCTATGGTGGCCAGGGCCGACTCTGGCAACGGCCCTATGCGTTGGCCAGGCCGCGGGACGCTTCGGCGATTGCTTCGGTGTGGTTCACCGCCTATCCGGCGTCGATCGTGACTCGCGAAGGCGGTTCGGTGCTGGAAGCGCTGGGCGATGAAACGCTCTGGCACGCCCTGTCCGAAATCGGCATTCAGGGCATTCACAACGGTCCGCTGAAAGCCTCCGGTGGTCTCAAGGGCCGCCAGCGCACCCCGAGCATCGACGGCAATTTCGACCGCATCAGCTTCGAAGTGGATGCCGACCTGGGCACCGATGCGCAGTTTCTCAGCCTCAGCCGGATTGCCGCTGCGCACAACGCGGTGATCGTCGATGACGTGATTCCTTCCCACACCGGCAAGGGTGCGGATTTCCGCCTGGCCGAACTGGCCTACGAGGACTACCCGGGCCTGTACCACATGGTCGAAATCAAGGAAGAAGACTGGCCGCTGCTGCCAGAGGTCCCGGCTGGCCGCGACGCGGTCAACCTGCCGCCGGCCATCGTCGATGCGCTGCGCGACAAGCATTACATCGTCGGTCAGTTGCAGCGGGTGATCTTCTTCGAACCGGGGGTCAAGGAGACCGACTGGAGCACCACGCCGGTCATCACTGGCGTGGACGGCAAGGCGCGGCGCTGGGTCTATCTGCATTACTTCAAGGAAGGCCAGCCGTCGCTGAACTGGCTGGACCCAAGTTTCGCCGCGCAGCAAATGATCATCGGCGACGCGCTGCACGCCATCGACGTGATGGGCGCGCGAGTGCTGCGTCTGGACGCCAACGGTTTCCTGGGCGTCGAGCGCAAGGCCGAAGGCACGGCGTGGTCCGAGAGCCATCCGCTGTCGATCACCGGCAATCAGTTGCTGGCCGGGGCGATCCGCAAGGCCGGTGGTTTCAGCTTTCAGGAACTGAACCTGACCATCGACGACATTGCCGCCATGTCCCACGGCGGCGCCGATCTGTCCTATGACTTCATCACACGCCCGGCCTATCAGCACGCGCTGTTGACCGGTCGAACCGAGTTCCTGCGGCTGATGCTGCGCCAGGTCCACGACTTCGGCATCGATCCGGCCTCGCTGATTCATGCCCTGCAGAACCACGATGAACTGACCCTGGAGCTGGTGCATTTCTGGACCCTTCACGCTCACGATCAGTACCTGTACATGGGCCAGACCTTCCCCGGCAACATCCTGCGCGAGCACATTCGCGAGGAGATGTACGAGCGTCTCGCCGGCGAGCACGCGCCGTACAACCTCAAGTTCGTCACCAACGGCGTGTCCTGCACCACGGCGAGTATCATCACGGCGGCGCTGGGCATTCGCGATCTGGATGCGATCACCCTCAGCGACATTCACAAGATTCAGCACATCCACCTGCTGCTGGTGATGTTCAACGCCATGCAGCCGGGGGTGTTCGCGCTCTCTGGCTGGGATCTGGTGGGCGCGTTGCCGCTGCCGGCCGGGCAGGTCGAGCATCTGATGGGCGATGGCGACACGCGCTGGATTCATCGCGGCGCCTACGATCTGGTAGACATGGACCCGGACGCCGAGGTCTCGAACGGCGGCATGCCTCGGGCGAAAACCCTGTACGGCAGCCTGATCGAGCAGCTGCAACGCCCCGATTCCTTCGCTTCGCAACTGAAGAAGATCCTCGCCGTGCGCCGGGCTTACGATATCGCGGCGAGCCGCCAGATTCTGATCCCCGATGTCGAGCATCCGGGGCTGTTGATCATGGTCCACGAACTGCCAGCGGGGAAGGGCACGCAGATCACCGCGCTCAACTTCAGCGACGAAGCCATTGTCGAAACCCTGCACCTGCCCGGCATCGCCCCCGGCCCGGTGGTGGACATCATCAACGAGCGCGTGGAAGGGGACCTGACCGAAGAGGGCGAGTTCACCATCACGCTGGACGCCTACGAAGGGCTGGCGCTGCGGGTGGTGAGCATGGTTGCGCCGATGATGTAACTGTAGAGTCGCTGCACCTGCGGGAGACGCCGGAGGCCACGATAGTACGGGCCGCGGTCGGACGATGGTGGTTCAGTTAGCAGATGTGCCAGCTGACCCACCGCTCTAGCCACTTGTCGCCCAGCGCTTACACACCCTTTCACACCCTTTTCTGCCATTGTCCGGATCATCTCTCTTGTCTATCGCTGAACCCGTGAAAACTCCGACGCTCATCCACCTCTGGAGCTACCGCCTGACCTTCCTGCTTTCGGGGATGTCCCTTGGCGCGTGGGCGCCGTTGGTGCCGTTCGCTCGGGAGCGGGCAGGCCTTGAAGAGGCGCAGCTTGGGCTGCTGTTGCTGTGCTTCGGATTGGGCTCGATGCTGGCAATGCCGCTGGCGGGCATGCTGACCACGCGCAAGGGCTGCCGATTCGTGTCACTGGTGGGCGGGGCGTTGATCTGCTGCACGTTGCCGCTGCTGGCCAGTTTGTCGAGTTTTGCCGGGCTGGCGGTGGCGTTGGCGTTATTTGGCGCCGGACTTGGCAGTATCGACGTGGCCATGAACGTTCAGGGCCTGTTGGTGGAACGTGATCACGGCCGGCCGCTGATGTCTGGCTTTCATGGCCTGTTCAGCCTCGGCGGCATCCTCAGCGCGTCGTTGATGGGCCTGATGCTGTGGGTCGGTGCCTCTCCCTTGCCAGCGGTGCTGGTAGTAGTGGCAATTATTGCCGGTCTACTGCTCTGGCATGCGCGGCATTTACTGCCCTATGGCGCCGACGACCCCTCGGCGCCGTTCTCATGGCCGACGGGCAAGGTGCTGATCATTGGCCTGCTGTGCTTCATCGCGTTACTGGTCGAAGGCGCCATTCTCGACTGGAGCGCGGTGTTCCTGAACCGGGCACACCAGATCGACCTGTCGGTGGCCGGCGGAGCGTACGCGGTGTTTTCCCTGACGATGGCGGCGGGGCGGTTTTCCGGCGATTACCTGCGCCATCGTTTCGGTGCGGTGAGCCTGCTCATGGCTGGCGGCCTGCTGGTGATGATCGGCTTCGCCATGGCCGTCATGTTGCAGCCCTGGCCGTTGTTTCTTTTCGGGTTTGCCTTGATCGGGCTGGGGCTGTCGAACGCCTTTCCCGTCTATTGCTCGGTGGTCGGGGCGCAGACGGCGATGCCTGCCGGACTTGCAATCGCGATCATCACCGGCATCGGTTACTGCGGGATTTTGCTCGGCCCGGCGTTAATCGGCTTCGTCGCCCACCTCATCGGCCTGCGTGACGCGCTGCTCTGGGTCGGTGCGCTGATGCTGGCGCAGGTCTTGAGCGCGCGCAGAATGGCCAGGGTCTGAAATTACTATTGTTTTAATCGATGCTTAACATCGACCCGCTCAAGTTCTACTTTTTCCAGCGAAGGCTCAGCATGACGGCACGCCTGCTGAGCCTCCCCCGGAGAAAGTCAAATGAAAGTCCAAGTCGCTGCCCTGTTTGCAATGGTTATTGCCCTGGCCGGTTGTGCCGTTCCCGGCGCGCCACGTTATTCCGATGCGTCTGACCAGACCTTCAAAGCGTCAGCACCGACGTCTGCCGTAAAGCTCAAGCACGAACAGACCGTCGGGGTGATTTTCACCGAGAACACTGTGGCCAACCTGGCCTACATGACCCGTTATAACGCCACGGCTCAGGATGGCGTCGCCGCCAGATTGACTGACAGCCGCATCACCGAAGCTTACGTGAACAGTTCCGATCCGGAGCTTGCGATCAACTGGTTCGCCGAATCGCTGGAGAAGCAGTTCGCCAAAGTGGACTTCTACGAGAGCCTGGACGACGTGCTGGCCGCGCGTCCTGACGTGATCGTGCTCCTCGACACCCGCAACAAGCTGGTCACCGAGCGCAGTTCCGATGTGCAATCGAGCATCGTGGCCGAGTTCTTCGACGGTGATTTCAAGTTCATCGGCAAGGCCGAAGGCAGCGATGCCAAGTCGATGTCGCCGATCTGGGCCCAGACCAAACGCGCCCCGGAAATCGCCGCCGACATCAACTCGCAGCGTCAGGTGCAGATCAATGCGCTGCAGAAGTTCGATGCATCGCTTGAGTCGCTGATCAAGGCTGAGTCCTGAGTATCGACCGACAGTTCGCTACACAGATTGGCGCCGTTTCGAATGACGCCTTCGCGAGCAAGCTCCCTCCCACGGTACTGTGGCCAGGCTTGAAGGTGAGGGCGCCACGGGCCCATGTGGGAGGAGGCTTGCTCGCGATGCAATTTACCGGACACCGAAATAGTCACTGATCGACTGCATCGGTTGGTGGTCTGCCAATTCGGGATTGCGCCTCATCCAGCCATCCACCCGAGCCACCAACCGCCCCCGGCTCTGATAGACTTCAGCGCCTTGAAACTCAGGGGCCTCCCATGAACGACACCGTTCGTCTTACCCAGTACAGCCACGGCGCCGGTTGCGGCTGCAAGATTTCTCCCAAGGTTCTGGAAACCATCCTCGCCGGCAGTGGCGCGCAGAATCTCGACCCGCGCCTGTGGGTCGGCAATGCGTCGCGCGACGATGCTGCGGTCTACGCCATCGATGACGAAAAGGGCGTGGTTTCCACCACCGATTTTTTCATGCCGATCGTCGACGATCCGTTCGATTTCGGCCGCATCGCTGCCACCAACGCCATCAGCGACATCTACGCCATGGGTGGCGACCCGTTGATGGCGATCGCGATTCTCGGCTGGCCGGTCAACGTGCTGGCGCCGGAAATCGCCCGTGAAGTGATTCGCGGTGGACGTGCGGTCTGCGATGCGGCAGGCATTCCGCTGGCAGGCGGTCACTCCATTGACGCCCCGGAGCCGATCTTCGGTCTGGCGGTGACCGGGCTGGTGGAAAAGCGCTTCATGAAGCGCAACGACACCGCCACCGTGGGCTGCAAACTGTTCCTCACCAAACCCTTGGGTATCGGCATTCTGACCACCGCCGAGAAGAAGGGCGCGTTGCGCGATGAAGACGTGGGGCTTGCCCGCGACGTGATGTGCACGCTGAACAAACCCGGCAGCCGCTTCTCGAAACTGGCAGGCGTCACGGCCATGACCGACGTCACCGGGTTCGGCCTGTTGGGGCATCTGGTGGAAATGGCCGATGGCAGCAAGCTCACCGCGCGCCTGAACGCAGCTGCGGTACCACGTCTGGGCAGCGTCGATTTTTACATCGAGCAGAACTGCATCCCGGGCGGCACCCATCGCAACTACGACAGCTACGGCGAACGCATCGGCGAGCTGACCGAAGCGCAGAAACTGCTGCTGTGCGACCCGCAAACCAGTGGCGGTTTGTTAATCGCGGTCGAGCCGGCCGAAGAGGCTGCATTCCTTGCGCTGGCGAGTGAACTGGGCCTGACCCTGGCGCCAATCGGCGAACTGGTGGAGCGACAGCGACTCGCGGTCGAGGTGTTCTGATGCGCGACAACAGCGCCCACTTTCGCGACATCTTTCTCCACGACATCCCGATGATGGACGTGCGCGCTCCGGTGGAATTCACCAAGGGCGCGTTTCCCGGTGTGATCAACCTGCCGCTGATGAACGACATCGAGCGGCAGAAGGTCGGTACCAGTTACAAGCAGGACGGCCAGCAGGCGGCTATCGAGCTGGGTCACAAACTGGTGTGCGGCGAGCTCAAGGACGCGCGGATCGAGGCCTGGGCGACCTTCGCCAACGAGCACCCGGAGGGTTTTCTGTACTGCTTCCGGGGCGGGCTACGTTCGCAGATCACCCAGCAATGGCTCAAATCGGAGGCGGGCATTCAGTACCCGCGGATCATCGGCGGCTACAAGGCCATGCGCAATTTCCTGATCGGCGTCACCGAGCAGGCGGTGGCCGAATGCGACTTCGTGCTGATCGGCGGGCTTACCGGCACCGGCAAGACCGAAGTGCTGCAACAACTGGATAACGCGCTGGATCTGGAAGGCCACGCCAATCACCGAGGTTCGAGCTTTGGCAAACACGCCACGCCGCAGCCGGGGCAGATCGATTTCGAAAACCAGCTCTCCATCGATATTCTCAAGAAGCGCGCAAAGCATCTGCACCAGTTCGTGATCGAAGACGAAGGTCGCATTGTCGGCAGCCGAGCCGTGCCGCTGGAGTTGTACCGGACCATGCAGGACGCGCCGCTGGTCTGGCTGGAAGACAGCTTCGAAGGCCGCGTCGAGCGGATTCTCAAGGATTACGTGATCGACCTCTGCGCCGAGTTCATCGCGGTGCAGGGCGTCGAGACGGGTTTCGCCGGCTATGCCGAGCGTCTGAAGCAGAGCCTGTCGAGCATCGTTCGGCGTCTGGGCGGGGAGCGTTATCAGCGTCTGGCGGCGATCATGGACAGCGCGCTGCAAGAGCAGGAACGCAGCGGCGATGTCGATCAGCATCGGGCGTGGATCAGTGCGATGCTCAGCGAATACTACGACCCGATGTACGTTCATCAGCGCGACAGCAAGAACGCGCGGATCGAGTTCGCGGGGGATCAGGCGGCGGTTGTGGAGTATTTGAAACAAAGAACTGCGAGATAACTCACGACGAAACCCTTGTTCCGATCCCTTTCGCGACTGTCCCACAGCTCAAGCAGCTCACACAGGCGTCACGCGTGGATCGAGATCCCTGGGGAGACGTCGCAGGTTACGACGGCAGCGAAGCGGTGTGTCAGACGGCGTCTGTGTCTCTGATCCATCGCTTTCGCCACTGTCGTAACCTCCAGAAGCTCCCAGAGGGTCCGGTGTATTGCTTACAACACCGCAGCACCGATCAAACCGCTGACCACGCCAATCAGCATGGTCAGCACACCCACGGTCACCAGCACCTTGCTATCGAACGATTTACGCAGCATCAGCAGCGACGGCAGGCTCACGCTCGGCAGGGTCATCAGCAGGGCAACAGCAGGGGCGGTGCCCAGGCCGAGGGTCATCAGGGTCTGCACGATCGGGATTTCCGCGGCGGTCGGGATCACGAACAGCGTGCCGACAATCGCCAGCGGCACCAGCCACAGCAGGCTGTTGCCCATGGCGCCATCCACATGCGGGAACAGCCAGACGCGCGCTGCGCCCAGAATCAGTACAGCCACCACGTAGATCGGGATGGTGGTCCAGAACAGCTGCCAGAGGGTCTTGCCCCAACGGCTGAGCAAACTGCCCTGATCCGGCGCTTCGGCTTCCACCACCGCTTCAACCGCCTCCTCGGGCAATGCCTCCGGGCGCGAGATGCGCTGGGCCACCAGCGACACGCCAATCACCAGCACCAGGCCAGCCACCAGACGCAACGCGGTGAACCCCCAGCCCAGCACGAAACCCATGAACACCAGCGTGGCGGGGTTGAGCACCGGGTTGGCGATCCAGAACGCCAGCGCGGCGCCCACCGAGACATTCTGCTTGCGCAGACCTGCAGCCACCGGGGCGGCGCAGCAGCTGCACATCATGCCGGGCAGGGCGAACAGACCGCCGCGCACCGTCGAGCCCAGGCCTGCGCGACCGAACATGCGCAGCAGCCAGTCGCGAGGAATCAGCACCTGCAGCAGAGAACCGAGGATCACCGCCAGGACGGCTGCCTTCCAGATCGCCAGGAAATACACCTGGGCGTAGGCCAGTGCAGCGGCCCACGGGTTGGCGGGGTTGTCGTTGATGATCGAGCCGCCGATGTTGTGGGTGTCGGCAGCGACGAAGGACTTCAGGTAATACGGCGACCACTTGACGTAGTACAGACCGATGGCGGCCACCAGCAGAAACACCAGGGGTTTCCACCAGAAAGACCAGCCACGGCGTTCAGTGGCGAGCGGGAATGTGGACATGACGGGCACCGAGGCTAGAAAACAAGGGGCGCGATGATACGCTTTCGACGGTCAGTGTAGTAGGTGTTGCAGGGCGTGTCGGAGGTCTGCGACAGTTCTCTGTCGCAGTCCGGCTTGCCGGCGGCAGGGATTGCGAAGACGCCGCCGCCGGCAAGCCGGACTGCTATAGGCCGTGATGCCAACATTGACATCACCCTTCGAAAAATTGATGCGTCGGCCGTTTGACAGTCCTCCAGCCCTTGTCTTGAGCCGACTCCGCCTGATGCCATGAGGGTTTAGATGAGCCAGTTTTTTCCTGCCCAGCCGAGTTATCGTCAACTGCGAGACCGTTTCCTGAAGGCCGCTACGGCGGTCGGTGCGTCGCTGAGCGAATATGCTCACCCGCTGCCTGGCCCATTTGCTGAAGCCTTGTTCACCGATGTGGCCTGGATCGGCGCGCCGGATGCACGCAAGGTGCTGGTGGCACTGAGCGGTACCCACGGCGTGGAAGGGTATTACGGCTCGGACTGCCAGAGCCGTTGGCTGGAAAGCCTCAAGGATCGTGCACTGCCCGAGGGCGTGGCGGTGTTGATGATCCACCTGATCAACCCGTGGGGCACCGCGTGGATGCGCCGGGTCAATGAAGACAATCTCGATCAGAACCGCAATTACCTCGACTTCAACAAACCGCTGCCCAACAACCGTGCCTATCAGGACGTCCATGCCATCTACGCCTGCGAACACCTGAGCGGGCCGTTGCGCGATCAGGCTGATGCCTTGTTCAATGCCGCTATCGCCGAGCAGGGCTGGTCGGGGCTGATGTCCGTGGTGGAAGCGGGGCAGTACGAGTTCGCCGATGGCCTGTTCTACGGCGGCACGGGCCCGAGCTGGTCCAACCGTACCCTGCGCAGCATTGTCGAGAAACACCTGAGCGGCGTTGACGTGGCAGCGTGCTTCGATCTGCACACCGGCGCCGGCGATTACGGGCATCCCATGCTCATGAGCATCGTCGAATCGGCCTACCCGGCCCTGGATGATGCCAAAGCCCTGTTCGGCCCCTGGCTGTTCACGCTGATCACCGGCGCCAATCAGATCAGCGAAACCGGCGTGGCCGCGACCTCCACCGGATACACCTCGCAGATGCTGCTGGATGCCTTGCCAGGCGTGCATCTGATGCCGTTCGTCATCGAGTGCGGCACCTATGCCGGAGAGCTCGTTCACGGGCACCTGCGTGATGATCACTGGCTGCACCTGTACGGCGATCCCCTCGACGAAACCGGTCGCCGGATCAAGCAAGGGTTGCTGGAACAGTTCTACCCCACAGACCCCGACTGGCAGGAAGTGGTGTGGGTCAGAACCCGACAGATCTGGGAAAAGGCGTTGCTGGCGCTGCCGCAGATCAACCGCTGAACCACCGCCGGCAGGCCGTGCACAGATTGATGGCGAGACGAAATCACGGATGGAAAACCAATCCTGTGGGAGCCGACTATCCATGATCGTTCCCACGCTCCAGCGTGGGAATGCCTTGCAGGACGCTCCGCGTCCCCTTTGACGCGGAGCGTCAATCGCAGCGTTACCACGCGGAGCGTGGGAACAATCATCGCGCCACGACGCAAACCCTGTAGCCGTGCTGCTACAGACTCACGAGCCGCTGCGCCAATACCGGTAACAATACCTCGCACGACGCCCCGATCTTCAGATCCAGCAAATCATCAGCACGGGTCTTGCCCAGATTGATCGCGATCAGCGGCTTCCCCTGATCCGCTATCGCCCGGCACAGACGAAACGCCGAAAACGCCATCAACGACGAACCCACCACCAGCAACCCCTCGGCCTGCTCGACCCGCTCCATGGCGCGAGCGGCGGTCGGCGGCGCAACGTTCTCACCAAAGAACACCACGTCAGGCTTCATCCGCTCACCGCCACAATGCGGACAATGAGGCACCTGAAAGCGCTCTTCGAAAGCAGGGTCGAGCAGGGTGTCGCCATCCGGAGCCTGCACCGCATCGATGCCCGCCAGATACGGGTTCTGTTCCAGCAGAGTGACCTGAACCACGTCGCGCTCGGTGCGCTGCCTGCAATCCAGACACAGCACCCAACGCAGGCTGCCGTGCAATTCGATCACGTCCTGGCTGCCCGCCTGTTCGTGCAGGGTGTCAACGTTCTGGGTGATGACGCCGCTGATGATGCCCCGGTTCTGCAAGGTCGCCAGTGCTTCATGTGCAGCATTGGGGTGTGCCACGCGGACCCGTGGCCACCCGAGCATCGCCCGCGCCCAGTAACGCCGGCGCGCTTCATGGGCATTCAGAAATTCCTGAAACATCATCGGTTGCCGCCCGCGCCGCACCCCCTCGCTGTCGCGGTAATCGGGGATGCCGGAAGAGGTGCTGATGCCCGCGCCGGTCAGGACCGCGAAGGTCCGCTCGTTCATCCAGTGCAGCAGGGAGTCGATGTCGGAATGGGCAGGCGTATCGAACATGCACAGGTCCTCGAGAGCGCGGGGGTGGGCCGATACTAAACGAGGTCAGGCGCGGGGTATATCTCAGGAAAGCCCCGATCCGTAGCAGTCCGGCTTGCCAGCGGTAGCGATTGAAAGGACGCGCCGCCGGTAGACGGAACGCCGCTTGGCCGGGCCGCCATAGATAGAGGGGTCGTGAACGAGCTTGCGCGCGAACAGATGGAGCAGACAATGCGGTGTCGTTGGATCTGACGCTTCGCGAGCAAGCTCTCTCCCACAAGTCATGCTGTTGCATTGAGGTTTGGGTTGAACCAGTGATCAGCCGCCCGCAGGCGCGGCCTCCCGAAACTGCACGACATTGCCTTCCGGATCGAAGCCATCGCAGGCGATGAAGCTGCGCGCCGAAAACTGCGCAGAAACCGGATCGACCTCGCCGCCAAGCGCGCCCGCAGCGGTGCGGGCTGCGGCCAGACTCGTCACTGGAAACACCAGCTTGGTGGGCATGTCGACCCGACGCAGCGGTGGCGTGGTGATGTCGATCCGGTTGGCGATGTTCTTCGGGATGCCGTGAATCACCAACTGATAGGTGTCTGATTCCAGGACGATCAACCTGTTCTCGGAGACGGTCTGGGGCATGCCGACCAGGTCGCGATAGAACGCCGCGACCCTGGGCAAATCCTTGGCGAACAGTACGGCGCCATGTTTGGGCAGGCTGGAGGGGGAAGCGGTCATGGTTCGTCCTTGAGGTTGAAGGGGTTATGTTCAGTCGAATTTTTTCAGGTAGGCGTCTGCCAGTTCGATCAGCCGTTCGCGGCCGAAACTGTTGCAATGCCCGCCATGCACCACGCGGGCGGGCAGTTCACGCAGACGTTGCATGGTACGCACGTAATCTTCGATTGAGGAGTGGGCCAGGTTGTCCAGCAGCTCGCCATCATAAATGGCGTCGCCGGAGAACAGCGTCTGTGTCTTCGCTTCCCACAAGCCGATGCTGCCCGGCGAGTGCCCCGGCAGGTGCAGCACCTCGAAATGACGGTTGCCCAAGTCCACCACATCGCCTTCCTCCAAAGTGCGCGTGACATTGGCCGCCTGGATTTTCCAGCTGTTGAGGTCGTAATCGGGGGAGGGCAGCGCGCTGATGATCGGGCCCAGCCGCTCGCCACCGAGGGTCGCCAGGCTGAAGTCGTTGGGATCGAAGTCTGGTTCCACGAGCGTGAAATAGCCGTCAGAGCCGCGCAGGCCGTCGGCTTCGGCGCTGTGCACCAGGCATTGGTCGAACTCGTGATGACAACCGACGTGGTCCAGATGCACATGGCTGGCCACCGCGCTGATGCGCTGGCCGAAAAGGTTTTTCGCCGCCTCGCGCAGGCTGCAGATGCCCATGCCGGTGTCCACCACCACGTCCTGATCGCGCCCGCGAATGTGCCAGATATTGCAGCGCAGCCAAGGCGTGACATGGGGTTCGGTGATCAGCGTGATGGCGTCATCGATCTTCGCCAGGGAATACCACTGGTCTGCGACTTTCCTCAACATGACGCGCGCCTCGCACTTGTAAACAGGGGGAACGGCCGTCAGCGTCGCAGGTTGGCGAGGTTTTTTGAACCACCTTGAACACCCTTTGGCAGAACTTTTTCAGCTCCCGCGCGGCAGAGGCGGTTTGTCGGGCAAAAAATCAGTAATATGGCGCAACATCGGTGAGGGCCACGTCTTGCGCCGAGCCGTCACGACCATATTGATGAAACGCCAGCCCCCGCCAACGCCGGGCGTGCTGGCCAGGAAATAGAGGGTGTCATGGGTAACGAAAGCATTAATTGGGACAAGCTGGGTTTCGACTACATCAAGACTGACAAGCGCTTCCTGTCCACCTGGCGCGATGGCCAGTGGGAACAGGGCACCCTGACCGAAGACAACGTGCTGCACATCAGCGAAGGCTCGACCGCGCTGCACTATGGTCAACAGTGCTTCGAGGGCCTCAAGGCCTATCGCGCCAAAGATGGCTCGATCAACCTGTTCCGCCCGGACCAGAACGCCGCACGCATGCAACGCAGCTGCTCGCGTCTGCTGATGCCCCACGTACCGACCGAGATGTTCATCGAGGCGTGCAAGGAAGTGGTTCGCGCCAACGAGCGCTTCATTCCTCCCTACGGCACCGGCGGCGCTCTTTATCTGCGCCCGTTCGTGATCGGCGTTGGCGACAACATCGGCGTGCGTGCTGCCCCTGAATTCATCTTCTCGGTGTTCTGCATCCCGGTCGGCCCGTACTTCAAGGGCGGCATGAAGCCACACAATTTCGTGATCTCCAGCTACGACCGCGCCGCGCCACAAGGCACCGGTGCAGCCAAGGTCGGCGGCAACTACGCGGCGAGCATGATGCCGGGCAGCGAAGCCAAGAAGAACGGCTTCGCCGACGCCATCTACCTGGACCCGCTGACTCACTCCAAGGTCGAGGAAGTGGGTTCGGCCAACTTCTTCGGCATCACCCACGATGACCAGTTCATCACGCCGAAGTCGCCTTCTGTGCTGCCGGGCATCACCCGTCTGTCGCTGATCGAACTGGCAGAAAGCCGTCTGGGCCTGAAAGTCACCGAAGGCGAAGTCTTCATCGACAAGCTGGACCTGTTCAAGGAAGCCGGCGCCTGCGGTACCGCTGCCGTGATCACCCCGATCGGCGGCATCAGCTACAAGGACAAGCTGCACGTGTTCCACAGCGAGACCGAAGTCGGTCCGGTGACCCAGCGCCTGTACAAGGAACTGACCGGTATCCAGTTCGGCGAGATCGAAGGTCCTGCGGGCTGGATCGTCAAGGTCTGAACCTGACGTAAGCGAACGCGCAAAAAAAACCACCGCCTTTGGGCGGTGGTTTTTTTTTGCAGGGTCTCAGCGAATGACGGCTTCTATCACCAACACGCCGATCAGCCCTATCAGCGACTGCAGGCAGAGCATCAATGTCCAGGTACGGAACGTCTGCGCGACGGTCAGTTGAAAATACTCTTTGAATAGCCAAAAACCTGAGTCATTGACGTGGGAAAGCATGACCGCACCCGACGCGGTCGCAAGCACGAGCAATTCGGGTGACAGCTCCGGGTGGGCGAGTGCCAGCGGCGCAACGATACCGGTGGCCGCTACAGTTGCCACTGTCGCGGAACCGAGGCAGATCCGCAGCAACGCCGCGATACCCCAACTCAGGATCAACGGATTGATCGCCCAACCTGACGCATGATGAGTGATCAGGACGTCCAGATGCGTGGTAGTGAGCATTTCTTTAAAGCCACCGCCGGCACCCAGGATCATCACGATTGCCCCTAGCGGCGCCAGGCCTTGTCCGGCCATCTTCTGCACCTGACCCAGGCTGAATCCTGCCCTCAGGCCCAAGGCAAAAAAGGCAAAAATGACGGCGGCCATGAGCGAGAGAATCGGATTGTTGAGTGCGTTGAAGAACCCGAACAGTGCGCTGCCTTTTGGGTTGTAAGCGAGCCCCAATGTACCGATGAGCATCAGTCCTGGCGGTAGCAGCACGGCGATGATCGACGCTGCCAACGAGGCTTGAGGCTGACCTTCAATCACTTCGCGGGCGCCTACCGGACCTGCCGTGAGATCCGGCGCAGGACCGAACCACGGGCTGATGACTTTGGTAAACAGTGGGCCACAGATCACGGCGACCGGTATGGCGATAAGCAGGCCGTAGAAGATCGTCAGTCCGGTGTTGGCGTGGAATGCCGCGACCGCCAGTGTCGGAGCGGGGTGCGGCGGTAGCAGGCCATGTGATACGTAGAGGCCAGCGGCCAACGGCAAACCGATAAAGAGCAGATGGCTGTTGGTGCGTTTGGCGACGGTGTACACCAAGGGCGCGAGCATGATGAAACTGACGTCAAACAGGTGCGGCATGCCGATCAATAGCGCTGCGGCGCAGATGGCCCACGGTGCGTACTGAACGGGGCGTTTGCCGATAAAGGCGTTGGCGATTCTGTCAGCGCCGCCGGAGCCCAGCAAAATACCCCCGAGCAGCGTGCCCAGGCCAATCACCGGCCCTGTTTTGGCAAGGGCGCCACCAAAGCCTTTTGCAAAGCTGTCGACGGTCTCTGCCGAGCTGACGCCGCTGAGGACACCCAGACCGATGGCGGTCAGCGTCAGTGCGAGAAAGGGGTTAAGTTTGAGCTTGGTAATGAGCACAATCAAAACCACGATGGCGCCCGCCGCCATCGAGAAGGTAAACAGTTCGCTATTCATTTTTTTGTTGAACCTGTTTCTACACGAGTGATTTCAAGGACTGCGTCTGAGTGAGCGCCCGCTGCGAGGCGGGCGCCATTGATCAAACCTCTTGACGCCCTGCGCGCCAGGCTTCATGCAGGTCAGCGTCGTAGCCTTGCAGATCGGAGATCAGCAACAGGGACCCGGCTTTGATGTCTCTTGCCGCAGTGGCATGCGCAGCGAGATAGAGGGGTGCCACGTCTTGGGCTGCGTCTTTGGCGGCCAGCAGAACGGCCTGCACGCCGGTGACGTCATGGTGGTGACCACCCATTTTCAAAACGGTGCCGGCGGGAATGTCCACCGTCGCGCGTCCACCCAGAACCGTGCATTGCGTCGGCTTGGCAGAGCCGGAGGCGCGGTTGTGCAGCACGGCATTGAGCAGCGTGATGGGTGTTTCCACGCCCATGAAGTGATAAGGCAGATACATGCATGCGTAGCGGCCGTTACGGCTGACCACGTGGCCTTTCTGGGCCAGCAGGTCCCAGGTTTCCTTGTCGTGGGTGCGGACAATGACGAACACGCCGCCCGCGAAGCTCGCCTCATCCGGCAGGCGGAGCACGTTGAAGACCTCAATCACGCCTTCCTGGCTCAGCACGCCGCCGTCTTCCCGCAGCGCATAGATGTCTGCCAGTTCGCTGGTTCGCGCGATGGGGTAGTGCAACAGTTCGACGTCGGGAATCATCCCGGTGTTGGTCGCGACAACCGACATTTCGCAATAGTCGGCAGTGGCCGATGTTTTCAAGCCATTCAGCGCGGCGCGGCGGGCAGCCAGTGTCGCGGGAATGTCATCACCCAGTCGCAACAGATCGCCCATCGCCGGTGCGGCAATGGTTTGATCGAGCTGCGTGATGGTGCCTGTCTCTGGATTGAATACCAGGTCGTACTCACTGGACTTGCCCGCCGCGACGATCTCCAGACCCAGTACGCGGGCCCAGCTGACCCAACCGATGAGGTTGGCAGGTTGGTCGCCGTCGCCCGTCGTGTAGACCACATTGTGCTTGGCCGCGAGGCGGGAGAGGGTGATGCCCGATACTGCGTCCACTTCCTTGCTGACCATCGCTACGTGGCGTCCTGCTTCGATCGCGCGCCGCGCTGTGCGGTAACCAATGGCCGGATTACCGGTAGCCTCGATAAGGATGTCGTATTGGGCGTGAGGCAGGAGGGCGACATCGGCGACCAACACGATCGCGTCGGCGGGCGCAGCGGCAACAGCCTGAGCATCGCTGCACTCCACAAGGCGGTCGGCGAGGAAGCCCAGTTCCAGGCAAAGCGCGCGCAAGCCTGGAACGTCCAGGTCGCACAATGCGGCAGCGGTCAACCGTGGCATCTTCAGCGTCTGTGCAAGCAGCGTCCGGGAAAAGCCACCCTTGGCGCCTGTCAGTGCGTAGCGAACGGGTTGAGACTGGTCTGCAAAAAGCAATTCGAAATTCATGCGTCGTCCTCGGCGATGGCCTGATTCGGTAATGGCCACCGGATGAACAATATTTGTTATGAAATGTTGCTACCGAGGCCAAAAGATAGGGCTAAATTCACACCATGGTCAATTAATTTCACATGTTTTAACACTTAAGGGTCTTTGGTTGGCCGAAAGACGGTGTGTGCCACCAGGCACAACTCAGGCGCGCGCTGCCGATATTTCCAGCCGCCGCCACACCAATCGCCCCACGGTAATCGACCAGTTGGACAATGCCACCCCCAGCAGGATCGTCAGCATCACCGACATCCCGCTGTCGACGATCACCTTGCCCGCCAGGAGGGGGAATCCGAACACCCCTATGAAATACGACAGGCTGAACAACAGCAGCGACTGGGTCGTGGTGCCTGCTGGCGCCTCGTTGGCGGCCATGCCGTTGATCACCGAATAGGTCAGGCCGTAACCGACGCCGAGCACGATGGCGGCCAACAGATAGCCAAGGCTGCTGGCGACGAAATACTGGAACATCAGCACCGAGACCACGATCAGCCCGGACAGCAGGCAGGACATGAGGTAGGGATCGCGCTTGACCACGATCCCCGCCACCAGCATCCGCCCGGCAATGGCGGCGCTCATGAAACCGATGAAGAACAGCGAATAGTCCAGTGAGCGGTCGTGGGCGTATCGGGTCTGAAAGCTCGACAGCCCGCCGAAAATCGCACCGCCCAGGCCGACCATGACAATCGCGAACACCGCCCTGGAGCGCAGCACCGCCGCAGCGCCTGCCAGAGAAAGCTTCGAGGCTACCGCGCCGGAGCGGTCAGGCAATTGCTCAAGCCTTGCCGACAGCCGCCAGAACAGCAGCACCCCCGCAAGGCTCGCCAGCGCGGCAATGAAGAACGCCGAAGTGACGGGCAGCCCCAACTGACTCGCCAGCCGGCCCAGCAACGGCGCCGAGCCGATTCCGCTCATCATGCTGCCGGACAGCAGAGCGAAGTAACGGGCACGCTGAGCAGGCTCGACGATCATCGCCACGATGATCGGCCCCAGCGTATAGAACACGCCCCAACCGATGCCCAGCACCAGACCGAAGAGCATCATCGCCGGCAACTGACTGGCGCTGAGCGCAAACCCCAGGTTGGCGATGACCAGCGCGATACCGCACAGCGCAATGGAGCGCGCGGTGCCGAGACGGTCCGAAAGGTGTCCGGAAAAAACCACAGCAACGAAGGTGCTGATCATGGCGGCGGAAATCACCGAGCCTGCGTTCTGCTCATTGCCACCGTGACTGCCGATCAGCAATGCCAGCAAGAAGGTTGATCCATAGGCCATCGAGAGCAAATAGCTGGCCAGGCAGAACACGCTGAACAAACGTCGTGAAGGTTTGGCGGTGAGGTGGTCGGTCATGGGCAATCCGTTGTCTGAAAATCAGAATGTTCGAAAAAACGAACGCTTAGTGTGAAAGGCAACAGCCGTTCTTCACGTACAGATTTTTCGACCTCAAGTTATGAATTCACTTAACTGAGGGCAGGGTGGATTGCTAGCAAGTGAACTATGGTTCAAGCGGGCAGAAGTCCCGACCTGCCAATAAAGGTAAATAAAGAATAAGGATGCGTTATGTTCACACGAGCTGTTTCCCGCCCGTTTCAACGTCTGCAACCGCTGAGCCTTTCCCTGAGTCTGTTGACCTTCGGTGTCGTACCCGGTGTCTGGGCGGCCGATGCCGACTATCCCCACGCCCACGAAACCATTGGCACTGTCGAGCAGATCTACGACGGCGCGATGCTTCCGGACCTGGCCGTCAGCACCTATCGCAACATCGACCGACTGTTCCCGACCCACACCATCAAGGCCGGCAGCCACCCTTACGCATTGCCCAAATCCGACAAGCAACTGGGCAACGTGCACTTCACCTACGAAGGCAAGAAGTACGATCTGTACGACTACGTGGCGCTGGACAGCGTGACCGCGATGCTGGTGATCAAGGACGGCAAGATCGCCTACGAAACCTATCAACGCGGTAACACCGAAAAGACCCGCTGGATGTCGATGTCGGTGGCCAAATCCATCACCTCGACACTCACTGCGGCGGCGATTCATGACGGCCTGATCAAGGGGCTCGATTCGCAGGTGGTCGATTACGTGCCGGAACTCAAGGGCAGTGCCTACGACGGCGTGACCGTGCGCAACGTGCTGATGATGTCGTCGGGCGTGAAGTGGAACGAAACCTACACTGACCCCAAGTCTGACCGCCGCGCGTTGCTCAACGCGCAAATCTCCCAGAAGCCGCGCTCGGCGGTGTCGCTGATGGCCAAGCTGCCACGAGCGGCGGAGCCTGGGAGCGTGAACAACTACAGCACGGGCGAAACGCAGATCCTTGGCGAGATCGTGCGTGGGGCGGTGAAGATGCCGTTGGCGGATTACCTGTCTCAGAAAATCTGGCAGCCCTTCGGCATGGAAAGCGATGCCAAATGGTGGCTGGACTCGCCTGATGGCGTGGAAATCGGCGGCAGCGGCATCAGCGCCACCTTGCGCGACTACGGGCGCTTCGGGCTGTTCTTTATGAACAACGGCAAGATCGACGGCAAATCGATTCTGCCCGAAGGCTGGGTCAAGGAAGCGACATCGCCAACCACCCTCAAGGGCGGCAAGAAACTCGATTACGGCTACATGTGGTGGACCGCCTGGACCGAGCCTTCGGTCAAGGATGGGGCGTTCTCCGCAGTGGGGATCCAGGGCCAGAACATCTACGTCAACCCGGCCAATAACGTGGTGATCGTCACCTTCGGCGCGCAACCCAAGCCGGTCGACAAGGACCCCATCGACCCGATGGTGTTCTTCGACGCTGTGGTCGCCGAGCTGAAATAGCCGTTTAAGCAAACAGAAGCCGCCCAAGGCAGGGCGGCTGTCTTGTGAGTGTTATTGGCCCAGATTGCTCAACAAATCAGCCTGCACGATCTCGATCCAGTATTCGTCCGGGTCACTGATGAACGCCACGTGCTTCATGCCTTTGTCCAGTCGTTTGACGAACGGCACGCCCAGCGACTCGAAGCGCTGGCAGGCCGCTTCTATATCTGGCACCGAAAAACAGATATGGCCGAAGCCGCGAGGGTCCTTGTTGCCGTTGTGGTATTGCGAATCATCGCTCTCGGTGCCCCAGTTGTGGGTTAGCTCCAACACCGATTCGCGCCCGAAGGTGTGGCTCATGCGCGCCGATGCATCGTCCGGCACCTCGCTGCCCCGGGTCATCGCCAGAAACAGCAGCGAGAACTTCGCCTCGGCAAAGTCCACCTTGCGCAACAGTCGCATGCCTAGCACCCGCGTGTAGAAATCCAGCGAACGCTCGGGATCCTTGACCCGCAACATCGTGTGGTTGAACACGTAATCCTGGGTGACGGCATCGGGCGCGAGGCACACACCGGGTTGAGTTTCGCTGACGAAGGACATGGCAGGCTGCTCGTTGTGGGGGGTCCGCCAGTGTAGGAAGCACGGGAGCGGGGCGGGTAATACCGGATTACTACGAACTCTCAGATGCCGCAAATAACCCTGTGGGATCAGTCGGAGGTCACGACGCCAGCGATGGCGGTGTGTCAGACAGAACGCGTTCGCGGCCGTCGTGGCCTGCGACTGCTCCCACAGGACTCGCATCGCCCGATCGACCGCTTATAACCACGTAGTAGACCGCTATTACCTTTCCTCAAACAGCCCTACTACTATCCATTCAGCTTGATTGCACCGACAAAAAAAATAACAAGGACAAAAGCCATGAGAGACCTGAAGCTCGATCGTCGCCGCTTTTTGCAAGGAAGTGGCGGACTGCTCCTTGGAACCCTGCTGTTTGGTTCCGGCCCCATTGCACTGCTTGCTCCAAGCCGGAGCTGGGCGCTGGAGATGAACACGCTGGACAGCAACACCGGCAGCAGATTGTTGTTGGTCATTCGCCGGATTTTCCCCCATGACACCATGGAAGACGCGGTCTACGCGTTCTCCGTCAAAGCCCTCGATGAAAAAGCCTCCCAGGACCCTGGCATTGCCGACACCTTGAAAAAAGGCCTCGCCGATCTCGACCAGCGCGCTGGTGGCGACTGGAGCAAGCTCCCCGAAGACAAACAGGTCGGCCTGCTCAAGGAAGTGCAGAACGACCCGTTTTTCGTGCTGGTGCGCGGGGTGTCGGTGAACAGCCTGTACAGCAACGAACTGGCGTACAAGCATTTCGGCTATGAAGGTGCTTCCTTCCCCAAAGGCGGTTACATCCATCGCGGTTTCAACGACCTGAAATGGTTGCCGAACCCGCCTGTCGATGCCAGCCCGACTGTCCCTGCCTGAGGAGCGCAACCATGACGACTTATAACTTCGACGACGATTCAGTGGTGGTGATCATCGGCTCCGGCGCAGGCGGGGGCACGCTGGCCAACGAGCTGTGCCAGAAGGGCGTGCCGGTGGTGGTGCTGGAAGCGGGCGCGCGGCAATCGACGGGGACTTTTATCAATGATGAATGGCCGTCGTTCTCGCAATTGTCCTGGGGCGACACACGCACGACATCGGGGTCGTGGCGCGTGGCCAAGGACTTTCCCAATCTGCCGGCCTGGATCTGCAAGACCGTCGGCGGCACCACGACTCACTGGGCCGGGGCCAGCCTGCGTTTTCAGGAGCATGAGTTCCGCGCGCTCGACACCTACGGTCAGGTTCAGGGGGCCAACCTGTTGAACTGGCCGATCACGCTGGCGGAAATGGAACCGTATTACGCCCGTGCCGAAGACAAGATGGGCGTGACCCGCACTAACGATATCGATGGCCTGCCTGGGAACAACAACTTCAAAGTGCTGTACAACGGCGCGCAGAAAATGGGCTACAAGGAATGCTCCACCGGGCACATGGCGATCAACAGCAAACCCCGTGGCGACCGTGCCGGGTGTCAGCAACTGGGCTTCTGTTTCCAGGGCTGCAAGATGGGCGCGAAGTGGTCGACGCTGTACACCGAAATTCCAGCCGCCGAAGCCACTGGCAAGCTGGAACTGCGCACCCAGTGCCACGTCGCGAAGATCGAGCACGACGACAAGGGCAGGGTCAACGCGGTGGTGTATTTCGATGCCCAAGGCATGGAGCGCAAACAGAAGGCACGGGTGGTTGCGGTCGCGGGCAATTCCATCGAAACCCCGCGTCTGTTGCTCAATTCCTCCAGCAGCCAGTTCCCCCACGGCCTGGCTAACGGCTCGGGCATGGTCGGCAAGCATTACATGCGTCACACCACCGGCAGCGTGTTTGCCTCGTTCACTGAGGAGGTGCATTTCTATCGCGGCACGATCATGGCCGGGATCATCAGCGACGAGATTCACCACAAGCCGGAGCGCGGTTTTGTCGGCGGCTATGAGATGGAAACCATTTCCCTTGGCCCATCGTTTCTCGCGGCGTTTTTCAACCCTGGCGCCTGGGGCCGGGAATTCACCGATGTCATGGAGCAGTACAGCAAGATGGCCGGGATGTGGATCGTCGGTGAGGACATGCCCCAGGAGAACAACCGGGTGACCCTCAACGACAGCGTCAAGGACCGCTTCGGCCTGCCGGTACCCAACGTGCATTACGACGATCACCCCAATGACCTCGCCATGCGCGAGCATGCGTTCAAGCAAGGGGAGGCGCTTTATTCCTCGGTGGGGGCAGTGAAAACCTTCCGTGTGCCGCCGTATCCATCGACGCACAATCTGGGCACCTGCCGAATGAGCGAAAAAGCTCAGGACGGCGTGTGCAACAAACACGGACAGAGCCATGAAATCCCTAATCTGTTCATTTCCGACGGCAGCCAGTTCACCACCAGCGCGGGGGAGAATCCGACGCTGACTATCGTCACCCTGGCCATCCGCCAAGCGGATTTCATCGCCGATGCATTGAAGACCAAGGCGATCTGAAACATCAGGGGAGATCGTTTGCGGTAGGCGTGTAGCGGTCCGGTTTGCCGGCGGTGGCGTTCTTGAACTCGCCACCGTCGGCAAGCCGGACTGCTACGGATGCACCCGCCGATCCCTTTTCGTTTGCAAGGCTCGGACTCAGCTGTTATCTGTATGTCCGTCCAGTACCCAGACTCGTCGGCCTTTTGCTCCCGTGACCTCCATTCCTCTCATCGACTCCATTTCCGGCGCAGTGCCAAGCGAGCTGCCGCACGCGCCAGCCGCGCCTGCTGTGGATCCGGTCGCGGGTTATTCGATTGCGGTGCGGGCCATGTGCGAATTCACTGCCAAGGTCGGCGATCTGGATCTGCGCTTCACCCCGTCGCCCAGCGCCCAGGAAGGCATCGCCGGGCATCGCACGGTGGCGGCTCGGCGGGGGCCGGAATATCAATCCGAAGTCGCGCTGTCCGGCACGTTCCAAGAACTCACTGTGCGGGGCAGGGCGGACGGTTATGACAGCGCACTCAACCAACTTGAAGAAGTGAAAACCTATCGCGGCGACCTTGATGCCATGCCGGACAACCATCGGCAACTGCACTGGGCTCAGGCCAAGGTTTATGGCTGGCTGATCTGCCAGCAACTGCACCTGCCGGAGGTGAACGTCGCGCTGGTGTATTTCAACATCGTCAACGAGCACGAGACGCTGATTCGCGAACGCTTTTCGGCAGCGCATCTCAAGGCGTTCTATGAGGCGCAGTGCGGGATCTTTCTCCACTGGGCAAGGCAGGAGATGGCCCACGTTCAGGCGCGCAATCAGTCCCTGACCGAACTCAAGTTCCCTCACGCCGAATTTCGCAGCGGTCAGCGGGTGCTCGCCGAATCGGTGTACAAGGCCGTCAGTACCGGGCGTTGCCTGATGGCCCAGGCGCCCACCGGTATCGGCAAGACCATCGGCACCGTGTTTCCCATGCTCAAGGCTGCGCCGAGTCAGAAACTGGACAAGGTGTTCTTCCTCACCGCCAAGACTCCGGGCCGCAAACTGGCGCTGGATGCCTTGAGCGTGATCGGCGACAGTGCCCCCGAGCTCAAGCTGCGAGTGCTGGAACTGGTGGCGCGGGACAAAGCCTGCGAATACCCGACCAACGCCTGCAATGGTGATTCCTGCCCTTTGGCCAAAGGCTTTTATGACCGCCTGCCCGCAGCGCGCAGCGAAGCGTTGGTTGACCCGTGGCTGGATCAGGCGGGGCTGCGCGAGGTCGCCTTGCGTCATCAGGTCTGTCCGTACTACCTGAGCCAGGAACTGGCGCGCTGGTCGGACGTGGTGATCGCCGACTACAACTATTACTTCGACCTCAGTGCGCTGCTGTTCGGGCTCTGCCAGTTCAACCAGTGGTGCGTGGCGGTGCTGGTGGACGAGGCGCACAACATGGTCGAGCGCGCCCGGCAGATGTACAGCGCAAGCCTGGATCAGCACGCCATGAATCAGGTGCGCCTGACTGCGCCGGAGCCGATCAAAAAGTCGTTGCAAAGGCTGAACCGCGAATGGAATGCGCTGCACAAGGATCAACTGGCTCCGTACAAGGCCTATGCCGGGACGCCCGCGAAGTTCCTCGCCAGCCTCAACCTGTGCGTCGCGGCGTTCGGCGATTATTTCAACGATCATCCGCAGGCGGCCAATGGCGAGCTGCAGAGCTTCTACTTCGAAGCCATTCAGTTCGGGCGCATCGCCGAGCTGTTCGACGCGCATTACCTGTTCGATATCAGCAAGCGTGACGTGGGCAAAAAAGCCCTGTCGAGGCTGACCCTGCGTAATGTGGTGCCCGCCGGTTTCGTTCGTCCAAGATTGACCGCCGCACGCAGCACCGTGCTGTTTTCCGCGACCCTCAACCCGCGTCATTACTATCGCGATCTGCTGGGCTTGCCGGACAACACCGCATGGGTCGATGTCGAGTCGCCATTCCAGCGCTCGCAACTGGACGTGCACATTGTCAGCCGCATCTCGACGCGCTACACCCACCGTCAGGCGTCGTTGGCGCCCATCGTCCAGTTGCTGGCCGAACAGTTTCAGGCGCGGCCGGGCAACTACCTGGCGTTCTTCAGCAGCTTCGACTACCTGCAACAGGTCGCCGAGTTGATGGCCGCGACCCACCCGCAGATCCCGATGTGGCAGCAGTCTCGCGGCATGGCGGAAGCCGACCGTCAGGCGTTTCTGGATCGGTTCACCCCCGAGAGCCAGGGCATCGGTTTTGCGGTATTGGGCGGCGCCTTCGGCGAAGGCATCGATTTGCCCGGCGCCCGTTTGATCGGCGCGTTCATCGCCACACTCGGCCTTGCCCAGATCAACCCGGTCAACGAGCAACTTAAACAGCGCATGAGCCTGTTGTTCGGCGCCGGTTACGACTACACCTATCTGTACCCCGGGATGCAGAAAGTGGTGCAGGCGGCAGGCCGGGTGATTCGCGGGCAGGACGACCGTGGCGTGGTGATGCTGATCGACGACCGTTTCGCCGAACGCAAGATTCAACAGTTGTTGCCTGCGTGGTGGCAACTCTGACGCAGGTCTGCTAATTGTCTCAACGGTTTACGGATCGATAGCTGAGCAGGGCGGTCCAACTGCCAGTAAACTGCCGCGCAGCAAACATTTTTTACGTTTCGCCGGACTCGAATTTTTACTAAACACGGTTTTCCATCCACGGAGGTTTCGCATGAGTATCAGTCCATTCGCGGGCAAACTGGCGCCTGCAGAATTGCTGGTCGATCTTCCTCGTCTGGTGACGGCGTATTACACCGGCCAACCGGACGCTTCGGTCGCCACCCAGCGGGTTTCCTTCGGTACTTCCGGCCACCGTGGCAGCTCGTTCGATCTGAGCTTCAACGAATGGCATGTGCTGGCGATCAGTCAGGCCATCTGCCTGTACCGTCAGGCCAACGGCATCGACGGCCCGCTGTTCCTGGGCGCCGACACCCATGCGTTGTCCACGCCTGCCGCCGCTTCGGCGCTGGAAGTGCTGGCCGCAAACGGCGTCAACGTTATGATTTCCGAAGGTGACGAATACACGCCGACCCCGGCCGTTTCGCACGCCATCATCTGCTACAACAAAGGCCGTACATCGGGCCTGGCGGACGGCATCGTCATCACGCCGTCGCACAACCCGCCGGAAAGTGGAGGCTTCAAGTACAACCCTACCAATGGCGGCCCGGCCGATTCGCACATCACCAAGTGGATCGAGAACAAGGCCAACGAACTGCTCGCCGAGAAGATCGTCGGCGTCACACGCATGAGTCTGGAAAAGGCGCTGCGCGCCGACACTACCCATCGTCATGACTACATCAACACCTACGTGGCCGACCTGAAAAACGTGATCGACATGGACGCCATCCGTGGCGCCAGCCTGCGTCTGGGCGTCGATCCGCTGGGCGGGGCGGGTGTGCGTTACTGGTCGGCCATCGGTGAGCATTACGGCTTGAACCTGGAAGTGGTGAACAAATTCGTCGACCCGACGTTCCGCTTCATGAGCGTCGACTGGGACGGCAAGATCCGCATGGATCCGTCGTCCAATTTCGCGATGCAGGGCCTGATCGGTCTGAAAGACCGTTTCCAGGTGGCATTCGCCTGCGATCCGGACCACGACCGCCACGGTATCGTCACGCCGACCGGGGGCCTGCTGGCGCCGAACAACTATCTGGCCGTGTCCATCGACTACCTGTTCCAGAACCGCCCTGACTGGCGCGCTGATGCAGCCGTCGGCAAGACCGTGGTCAGCAGCGGCATGATCGACCGCGTCACCCAGCGCCTTGGCCGTCGCCTGTACGAAGTACCGGTTGGCTTCAAGTTCTTCGCAGAAGGCTTGTACGAGGGTTCGCTGGGCTTTGGCGGTGAAGAAAGCGCCGGCGCGTCGTTCCTGCGCCGTGACGGTTCGGTCTGGACCACCGACAAGGATGGTCTGATTCCGGCGTTGCTGGCCGCTGAGATTCGTGCACGCAAGGGTCGTGACCCAAGCGAGATGTACAAGGCACTGACCGACGAGCTGGGCGAGCCCGTGTCGACCCGCGTCGAGGCCAAGGCCAACTTCGAGCAGAAGGCATTGTTGAGCAAACTGTCGCCGGATCAGGTCACTTCGACCGAGCTGGCCGGTGAGAAGATCACCAGTATCCTGAGTAAGGCGCCGGGCAACGATCAGGCGATTGGTGGTCTGAAGGTCATGACCGAAAACGGCTGGTTCGCCGCGCGTCCTTCCGGCACCGAGGACATCTACAAGATCTACGCCGAGAGCTTCAAGGGCGAAGATCACCTCAAGCGTCTGGTGGCTGAGGCGCAGGTGTTGGTTGATGCAGCGATTGCGCCGAAGTGACTTTCGGCATTGCTGCCGGGTGTTGATGCTGGGTTAAAAAGTGGGGCATGACGGCCATTGGCGATGCCCCCGATCAGCGCTCTCGTCAGTGCCTCTTGAGGCTATCCGGAGCACAAAAAAAGGCCTGCATTGCGCAGGCCTTTTTTATTGCGTGATGAATTACTTGGCGGCCACTTCAGGCACCTGTGGCTGCTTGGCGACTTTCTCCATCACGGCAAAGTCGCTCAGGCCTTTGGCGGCATACGGATCGCCAATCAAGCGTGGGCGTTCCTTGAAGTCCAGGCTGACCAGACTTTTGCTGCTGTCCAGCTCGTCGAAGCTCAAGCCAGCCAACTGTGCCCAAGTGTGGATCAGATTGGAGCTGCTGTATGGGCGATCGTGAATGCTGTCGAAGCTCCAGTCATGGGTCTCACGCCATTTCGGTGAGGCATAGACAATGAACGGCACCGTGTACATCGGGATCGTCGGCTTGGCTTCGTTGCGCCCAAGGACGTCGTGGCTCGCCGAGTCGTACACGTCTTCGCCGTGGTCAGAGAGGTACAGCAGGAAACCGTTAGGATCGGCCTTGCCATATTCCTTGATCAGGCTCGACACCACGAAGTCGTTGTACAGCACGGCGTTGTCATAGCTGTTGTACAGCTCCAGCTTGCTGTCATCGATGGCCGCCGGCACACCGTCACGGTTGTTGAACTTCGCATACTCCTCGGGATAACGGTACTGATAGCTCATGTGTGTACCGAGCAGGTGCACGACGATCAGTTTGCGTGGGGCCGCGTCGGTCAGCGCCTTGGCGAACGGCTCCAGCACGTCACCGTCGTACTGACGGGCGTTCTGGTTGCGGTTGTTATTCAGATACACCTGCTCGTCGGCCTGCTCGGAGAACGTGGTGAGCATGGTGTTGCGCTTGGTCATCGTCTGCTGGTTGGTGATCCAGAAGGTCTTGTAGCCCGCCTGTTTCATCACGCTGACGATCGAAGGCGTCTTCAGGTACAGGTCCGGATTCTCTTCGTCGGCAAAGGTCAGGACTTGCTGCAGCGCTTCGATGGTGTACGGGCGCGGAGTGATGACGTTGTTGAACACCTGCAGCTGGTCTTTCATGGCGTCCAGGTTCGGCGTGGTCTGCCGTGGGTAGCCATATAGATGCATGCGACCGCGGTTGGTCGACTCGCCGATCACCAGCACCAGCGTGGTTGGCAGATTGGCCTGTTGATCCTTGAGGTTCTTCAGCGGGGCAATGTTGCTGCTGGTGGTGAGCATGTCCTGCATGCTGTCCAGTTGCTGGGTGTAACGGTGGTAGGCCACGAGCATTTGCCATGGCACCGCCGGCTCGATACGCGATTCGAACGCTTCAAGGCCGGAAGCGGCGTCGTCGTGACGGGCCATCTGTTTGGCCAGCGGATAACCGATGATTGCCACCAGCAGGGCAACGGCGGTGACCCAGGCGCGACCGCGTGGCATGTAGACCGGACGCAGACGGGTCCACAGGAAGATGGCGAACGCGGTGTGAGCGAGGAACGCCAGCACGATCCACCAGGCGAAATACTGGGTCATGTACTCGCCAGCTTCCGAGATGTTCGACTCGAACATGATGAAGATGACGCTTTGCGAGAATTCCTGCTGATAGATGAAGAAGTAGCCCAGGCTTGCCATGGAGCATGCCCACAACACTACGCCGATGACGGCAGCCATGACTCGGGTCTTGTTGGGGAACAGCAGCATGGGCGCCAGCCAGATGCCGCTCATCACGAACGCCTGGCGGAAACCGGCGAAACCGGTGATGCCGGTGAGCTGGATCAGCAGTTGGGTGATGCCGGAAAAGTACCAGAAAAATACGAACAGCCAGGCCAGGCCGGCCCAGTCAAAACCTTTCGGAGTCGTGGTGCTCCGTTTCATTGTTGCCATCAGGCGCTCCAGCTATGGATCTGTCGAGTCGCCACGCAGGCGACATCGTTGTTAACTGCCAACAGCAAATCGCCAGCAGACGTATTACCGAGGGGCGACAGTATGGTGATGTGCAAGTGAAAAATATGTGAGGAAAGCGCAGATCGAGGCTCGGGGAAGCTCAGAACGTCCATTTTGCAAGGCGCTGGAACGTTACCGGATGTGTCTGGTCCGACGAAGGGTTAACCGAAGTAGCGGGAGGACAGGAATAAGGCGGGGTTTTCAGAGGGCAAGCCGCCAATCGGGCTTGCCACGAACATGCGCAGGCGGGGAGGGTCAGGCTTGCAGGGCACTGCCAGATGCAGCGAGCTGAGCGTGTTGCAGCATCAGGGTCATCTGAGCGACTTTCTTTTTCAGTTGATCACGTTCCGCCTTGAGCTGGCTCAGCTCGTCGCGACGAACGGTAACGTACAAAGTCTGTGGAATGCTTGCCGGTAGTACTGTGCCCATTGCTCACCTCGCAAATGGCGGGTTTCAACATCGTAAGGTTCAAGCAATGACAGCATCGCAACCCGACTTGTCCGTGCTCCTACCTCTATCGGCGCGAATTCTGATTTCTTTTGTGAGAAAAGGGAACTTTTTTATTTTTTATTGTCGCGAACGTTTCTTGATCGCGAAAACCGGCGTCATAGGGCAGTCTTGGCGCTTCTGCGGCACTGAACATGAAACTATTTTCACCGGGAAACCTTCGTTTGCCTCCCCGGACTAACCCTATATGCGGCACTGGGCTATAAAATGAGGCACCACTGTTTACGAATTAAGGAGCACCTCTACATGCAACTCGGGATTGTTGGACTAGGCCGCATGGGCGGCAACATCGCACGTCGACTGATGCTCAATGGCCACACCACTGTGGTCTATGATCGCGATGAGCAGTCTCGCACCGTGCTCGCCAACGAAGGTTCGACGCCAGCCAATGACCTCAAGTCACTGGTGGCCGCACTGGAAAAGCCTCGAGCCGTCTGGGTGATGTTGCCTGCTGGCGCTCCGACAGAAGACACGATCAATACCTTGGCTGACCTGCTCGATAAAGACGATGTGATCATCGACGGCGGCAACACCTTCTATAAGGACGACGTTCGTCGCTCCCACGCTTTACAGGAAAAAGGCCTGCACTACGTCGACGTCGGCACCTCCGGCGGCGTCTGGGGCCTGGAACGCGGCTACTGCATGATGATCGGCGGTGAGACCGAAGTCGTGAATCGCCTGGACCCGTTGTTCAAGACCCTGGCCCCTGGCATCGGCAACATCCCGCGCACCAAAGACCGCGCCAAGGATGCCGATCCGCGCGCCGAGCAAGGTTATATTCATGCCGGTCCTCCGGGCGCCGGGCACTTCGTCAAGATGATCCACAACGGCATCGAGTACGGAATGATGCAGGCCTTCGCCGAAGGCTTCGACATCCTCAAGACCAAGAACTCGGACAACCTGCCGCAAGATCAGCGTTTTGACCTGAATCTGGGCGACATCGCTGAAGTCTGGCGCCGTGGCAGCGTGGTTTCCTCCTGGCTGCTGGACCTGACCGCCGATGCGCTGGCCACCGATCCACAGCTCAATGCCTATTCCGGCTCCGTGGCCGACAGCGGCGAAGGTCGCTGGACCATCGAAGCTGCCATGGAGCAGGCCGTACCGGTTCCGGTGCTGTCGACTTCGCTGTTCGCTCGCTTCCGCTCCCGTCAACAAAGCACGTACGGCGACAAGATGCTCTCTGCCATGCGTTTCGGATTTGGTGGTCATAAGGAACCAAAATAATGGGTTTATCCCGCAGCAAGCAAAAGGCTCCGGTCGCTCCGGCGACCACGCTATTCCTCTTCGGCGCCCACGGTGATCTGGTCAAGCGGCTGTTGATGCCGGCCCTCTACAACCTGTTCCGTGACGGACTGGTTGGCGAGGACCTGCACATCGTCGGTGTCGACCACAACACCGTCAGCGACGCCGACTTCGCCAAAAAGCTGGAAGACTTCATTCGTCAGGAGGCGGCCAACAAGGTCGCCCAGGGCGGGGAAGAGCCTCTGGACCCAGCGTTGTGGGGCAGCCTTGCCAAGCGCATCACCTACATCACCGGTGATTTTCTCGACGATTCCACTTATGCGGATATCGACGCGAAGATCAAGAGCACCGGCACGCAAAATGCCGTGTTCTATCTGGCGACCGCGCCGCGTTTCTTCAGTGAAGTAACCAAGCGTCTTGGCTCCTCGGGGCTGATGGTCGAAGGCGAGGATTATTTCCGTCGCGTGGTGATCGAAAAACCGTTCGGTCACGACTTGCCAAGTGCAGTGGCGCTGAACGGCTGCTTGCTGAAGGCGATGAGCGAGAAGCAGATCTACCGGATCGACCACTACCTGGGCAAGGAAACGGTGCAGAACATTCTGGTCAGCCGTTTCTCCAACGGTCTGTTCGAGTCGTTCTGGAACAATCACTACATCGATCACGTGCAGATCACGGCGGCGGAAACCGTGGGCGTCGAAACCCGTGGCAGTTTCTATGAAACCACCGGCGCGCTGCGGGACATGGTGCCCAATCACCTGTTCCAGCTGCTGGCGATGGTTGCCATGGAACCACCGGCAGCCTTTGGCGCAGACGCGGTGCGTGGCGAAAAAGCCAAGGTGGTGGGCGCCATTCGCCCCTGGTCGGAAATGGAAGCGCTGGCCAACTCGGTGCGCGGGCAATACAGCGAGAGCACCGTCGGCGACAAGAGCGTTCCCGGCTACCGTGAAGAGGATCGGGTCGACCCGAACAGCAACACGGAAACCTACGTGGCGCTCAAGGTCATGATCGACAACTGGCGCTGGGTCGGCGTGCCGTTCTACCTGCGCACAGGCAAGCGCATGAGCGTGCGTGACACCGAAATCGCCATCTGCTTCAAGCCCGCGCCGTACGCGCAGTTCCGTGACACCGACGTGGATCGGGTGGAGCCCAACTTCCTCAAGATCCAGATCCAGCCCGACGAAGGCATGTGGTTCGACCTGCAGGCCAAGAAGCCGGGGCCGACCCTGGACATGCAGACCATCGAACTGGGCTTCGCCTACAAGGACTTCTTCGAGATGCAGCCGTCGACCGGGTATGAAACCCTGATCTACGACTGCCTGACCGGGGATCAGACCCTGTTCCAGCGCGCGGACAACATCGAAAACGGCTGGCGTGCGGTGCAGCCATTCATTGATGCCTGGGCCAAGGATCCGCATGTCGAGATGTACAAGGCGGGAGAAGATGGTCCATCGGGCGCCGATGAATTGCTGGCCCGCGACGGCCGCAACTGGCAACGTCTTGGATGAGTGATTCGACGCAACCCCTCATCCGGTTTCTGCTGTCTGACATCGACGGCACGCTGTTGCGGCCAGACCACAGTTTGAGTCAGGCCAATGTCGATGCGGTGCGCAAGCTGAGGGAGGCCGGGATTCACTTCTCGATCGCCAGCAGTCGGCCGCCGAGAGCCATGCGTCAGCAGATCGAAGCCTTGGGCATCGACCTGCCGACGGTGGCCTTCAACGGCGCCAACATCATCAATCCCGACGGCAGCCTGCTCAAGGCGCATCGCATCGATTCGAACGCCGCGCGAACCAGTCTTGAACTGTTCGCAGGCGAGAAGGTTTCGGTGTGGGTCTTCGCGGACGATCAGTGGCTGTTGCTCGACCCGCAAGGGGATTACGTCGAGCACGAGCGCAACACGCTGGGTTACGACTTCCTTCAGGTCGAGCATTTCGAGGGTTACCTCGATCGCATCGACAAGATCGTGGCGGCCAGCAAGGATTTCGAGTTGCTCAAGCGGCTTGAAGTCGAGCTCAATCCACTGATTGCCGAGACAGCATTGGCGGCCCGGTCACAGTCCTACTACCTCGACGTCACGGCGCTGGATGCCAACAAGGGAACTGCGCTGCAAACGTTGTCCGAAGAGCTGGGGGTGGCATTGGCGCACACGGCCGCTATCGGCGATGCCGGTAACGATGTGGCGATGTTCGTGCGCGCAGGCTTGTCGATTGCGATGGGGCAGGCCGAGACCGGCGTGAAAACCCAGGCCAATTACGTCACCGGGAGCAATCTCGAAGACGGGCTGGCCACGGCCATCGAACGCTACATTCTGCCCCGTTGAATGGATAACGCCTGTCTGTAGCAGCCTGGCAAACCGGGCTGCTACAGGTCTGGGCGTTACCGAGCGGGCATTCTTCACCGCAACGACACCAGAAGGGACAAGCACCCCATGGCTGTATTGATTGAAGATTACGCGCTGCTCGGCAACTGCCGGACCGCAGCGCTGGTGGCCCGCGACGGGTCGCTGGACTGGTTGTGTTTTCCGCGTTTCGACGCTCCTGCCTGTTTCGCTGCACTGTTGGGCGACAGCGACAATGGTCGCTGGAAGATCGCCCCGACCGACCCCAAAGCCCAATCTCGCCGCCGCTATCGCGACGGCACGCTGATTCTGGAAACCCTGTTCGCCACCGACACCGGCCGCGCGATGCTGGTCGACTTCATGCCCATGCACGTCGAAAGCAGTGTGGTGCGGGTGGTCATCGGGCTGGAAGGGACCGTGGACTTTTCCATGGACCTGGCCATTCGTTTCGATTACGGCAGTACCGTTCCGTGGGTGGAAAAGCGCGAACCTCATCTCATGACGGCCGTGGCCGGGCCGGACATGCTGGTGCTGCACACGCCCGCCGAATTGCATCCGCTGGACCATCACACCGAAAGCCTGTTCACGGTAAAAGCAGGCCAGCGTCTGGGATTCGCGCTCGCCTGGCAGGCCTCTCACGAGCCAGTGCGCGAGGCGTTTGACATCGAGCAGGCACTGCAACAGACCGAAACCTACTGGCGGGAGTTTTCTGACCGTTGCCCGGATGTCGGGCCGTGGTCCGCTCAGGTCAAGCGCTCGCTGATCACCCTCAAGGCGATGACCTTCGCACCAACGGGCGGGATCGTCGCCGCTGTGACCACATCATTGCCCGAACAACTGGGTGGCGAGCGCAACTGGGATTACCGGTTCTGCTGGCTGCGCGACGCGACCATGACCCTGCTGGCATTCATGAATCTGGGGTACTACGAAGAGGCGACGGCGTGGCGCAACTGGCTGCTGCGTTCGGTTGCCGGCAACCCGGAGCAGGTGCAGATCATGTACGGCCTGGGCGGTGAGCGTCGCTTGCCGGAATATCAGTTGCCCTGGTTGAGCGGTTACGAAAACTCGCGACCGGTCCGGGTGGGTAACGCCGCGGCCACGCAGATGCAGCTGGACGTGTATGGCGAAGTGGCCGATGCCATGACTCAAGCGTTGAAGAGCGGCTTGCCGCGCTTGCCCCGCAGCACGGAAATCCAGAAGGTCATCATGCCGTTTCTGGAAAATGTCTGGCATCTGCCGGATGCCGGAATCTGGGAGATACGCTCAGAGCCTCGGCATTTCACGCACTCCAAGGTCATGGCCTGGGTGTCGTTCGATCGCAATGCCGGCGTGCTGACCAACAGTGACAACCCCGAGGATCGCGAGCGCGGCCTGCATTATCGGCAGATCGCCGATGAGATTCATGCCGATGTCTGCAAGAACGGCTACGACGCTGAACTCGGCAGCTTCGTGCAGACATACGGCGGCAAGGAGCTGGATGCCAGCCTGTTGCAGATCGCGCTGACCGGCTTTCTGCCGGTGGATGATCCGCGAGTGGCCGGTACCGTGGCGCAGATCGAGAAGAGCCTGATGCAGGACGGATTGCTGCTGCGTTACGACAACGAGCGCAGCACCGATGGCGTTTCAGGCAGTGAGGGAACGTTTCTGGTCTGTTCGTTCTGGCTCGCCGATGTGTACGTCCTGCAAGGCCGCGATCAGGAGGCCAGTGACCTGTTCGATCGCTTGTGCGGACTGTGCAATGACGTCGGGCTTCTGGCTGAGCAGTACGATCCGCGAGCCGGGCGCATGCTGGGCAACTTCCCTCAGGCGTTCAGTCATATCGGGATCATCAACACCGCGTTGAATCTGCATCGGGTGGTGTGCCCGGTGAGGGTGAGGGCTTCTGCGGAGGCGGCGACCAGCTGATGTCTGAAATCCACTAGCAGTCCGGCTTGCCGGCGGTGGCTTCCTTAGGATCGATACCGCCGGCAAGCCGAACCGCTACGGATGTTTTGCGATGATCCAAGAGAGTTTTTCAACTCGGCAGATCAAGCGTGAGCGAGGACTTAGCGAGCCTTGCGGAAGGTGAAGTTGATGCGCTGTTCGCCCAGTTGCGGGTGTTCGGCCTGTTTGATCGGCATCACGCCGTGATAGCGCAGGCGATCCTCGCCACCCCAGACCACTACGTCGCCATGAAACAACGGCACCTTCTGCGTCGCATCGCTGCGGGCATGTCCGCCGAACAGGAACATCGCGGGGATGCCCAGTGATACCGACACCACCGGCCACTCATAACCGCGCTCGTCCTTGTCCTGATGCAGGGCCAGTTTCGCGCCCGGAATGTAGCGATTGATCAGGCAGGCGTCAGGGAGGAAGTCCGCAAAACCGGCTGCCTGCGCGGCGGATTGCGCCAGTTCCATGAAGACATCCGGCATCGGCGGCCATGGTTGACCGGTGTGCGGGTCGAGGCGGGTGTACTGGTATCCGCTGCGGTCGGTGGTCCAGCCGAACTGCCCGCAACTGCTGAGCGCCACCGACATGGTGTAGCCCCCGGGGGTGATCATGTTGCGGAAGGGGGCGCGCGTCAGAACTGCCTCGAGGGCAGGCAGTAAACGGTCGATGAGGGGCAGGGCGAGGCCGCGAAAGACAAAGGATTGCGGGCCGATCTGCTCGGTGGCCGTCAGCTGCGGGGCGTCGTCGGCGAACAGGTCGAGTGTGACGGGGGTTGTGCCTTTGCGTTGCATCATCGCGGCGTTACCGGTTGCGGGTGGTGTCAGAGCGCCTTGCTGACTTTCACTTCGCTGATCACGTCGTCGCTGCCACTGTGCATTTTTTGCAGTGCGGCCAGGGCTTCTTCGGCGGAGGGCGATTGCAACAGGGCGAACTCGAAGCGACGCTCGCCATTGAGTTTGTAGCTGATGGCGTATTTGACGACCGGGGCTTGCGTACTCACATTGGGTTCCTTGCAGACGTTGGGTATTTGGCGTGAAAACACGAAGATTTCACGCGCACCAAGGTTGAATAGGTGATCAGCTCAGTCGTGAAGACGAGCGACGGACGATCTTGATCGAATGAGTGAACGTTGTCTTGCGACCGCCATGGCTGTCCATCTTGCGCCCGGCAGTGTCGATCGTGATGTTCCAGAAGCCGGTGCTGGGCACGGTGATCTTGGCTGGAAAACGGTCGAACGCGCCGCCGTGATAGGTGTGACGCCCGCCATTTTTGAAGCTGCGGAAATTCGCGTCGCTCATCAGGCGTATGTTGCAGAGCTGGGAGCACTCGATGACGATCATGTCGTCTTCGTTGAGGTGCTCGCGCTGGTGTACGAATTTCATGGGTGTCTCCGGAGACAGGGCATTCTCGAAAACCCGAAACGATATCACGGCGAGCGCAGGCTTTGCTCGTGGCACAGTTTCTGTGAGCACATTTCAGCTGAAAAAAAGTGCCACTATTACGGATTTAATCGAAACCCGGCTTGTCGTAGGACCTTTACTGGAGGGATTGTATGAAACTGGCTGTTGTTGTTCTGGCTCTCGCGATGACCGGTTGCGCCACTGTGGAGGATATCGCGCACACGCTTCCTACCATGAGCGTGATGTCCGGTAAAAACCCTGAGGAATACGCTGAATGTTTTGTCGCCAGAATTGCTGACAGTCGCAAGCCGCCGCAGATAGAGCCCCACCGCGACGGGTTGCGGGTCATCGTCCCGCAGAAGCTTGCCAGTACAGAGCCAACCGCCATCGTGGATATCGAGAAGCGCTCCAGCGGCGGCAGTTCAGTGAAGCTGTTTGAAAGTGGCGGCAACAACCCGCTGCGGCCCAAGGACATTCAACACGCAGTCAATGCCTGTATTTCGGGAGAGTAGCGGCCGTTATTTGCAGGTGACCAGCACGCTGCGGGTTTTGTAGTTGCCTACATCGACGCCGAGAGTCTTGTCGGCCTCTTTTGGCTGCGGTGTGCCATTGGTGCTGATGATGTTGTAGCCGGTGCCGGCACAGGAGGCGTCGGCCTTCTCGTAACAGGCAGCCCAAGACATGGCTTCGCCGGAGCAGTCGATGCTCAGGGCCTGTTTGCCGTCTTTGAGGTAGGTGTTTTGCGCGGTCGCGCAGCCGGTCAGGCCCAGAACAGCAATGACGGATAGAATCTTGATCATTTCGAATGCTTCACAATGAGGGCCGGGGAATAAACAGCTTTCATGAGACTGGCGGGCAGTGCCATCGTTCCGGCATCACTGAAACATTTTTCCGGTCGATATCGCTGTTCAGGCCCGCTACCGGGGGCCTGAACGACAGGGCAGGTATCAGGATTTCTTTTCAGCGCGACGACGTGATGCCGGTGTGTCCTGGAATACCGACGCCACCTCGATGGCACTGGCTTCGCTGGCGAAAGGGCCTGCTACCGCTTCTTCGTCGAGGCCGACGAGCCACCACTGGCCATCTTGCAATTTCTTGATCTGGTAACCGTTAACGCTTTTGACTTCCGACATCGATCCATCTCGATAAGTGATTCAGGTCGGCATGATAAAGCGTTATGGCATTATTTTCCTACGCAAACGAATGAAGGCAGCTACGCTTGCTTGAGTCATTGCACGGCCGTTTCGGGGGATTGGATGCCCCCGTACGAATGACGTGAAGGACATCGGATGATCGCCAGTCAGTAAAACGTTTGCGAGACGCCCTCGGCGGCTCGTCGATGTTCGGCGGTCGCAATATCGGGTTTTGTGCGGAACTATCTGCGCAACTGTTTCTCTACCAAGGCAGCGAACGGCCAGTGTCGGGGCATTGTAAGGTGACCGCCTCCTGATTAGACTGCGCCGCAACACCCCCAGCCCCATCAAGGACTTATATGATCAAGAAATGCTTGTTCCCTGCAGCCGGTTACGGCACTCGCTTCTTGCCAGCGACCAAGGCCATGCCTAAAGAGATGCTGGCAGTTGTCAACAAGCCACTGATCCAATACGGCGTGGAAGAAGCACTGGCTGCGGGTCTGAATGAAATTTCCATCGTGACTGGCCGCGGCAAGCGCGCGCTGGAAGACCACTTCGACATCAGCTACGAGCTGGAGCACCAGATCAAGGGCACCGACAAAGAGAAGTACCTGGTCGGTATCCGTCGCCTGATCGACGAGTGCAGCTTTTCCTACACCCGTCAGACAGAAATGAAAGGCCTGGGCCACGCGATCCTCAGCGGTCGTCCGCTGATCGGTAACGAAGCATTCGCCGTGGTGTTGGCGGATGACTTGTGCGTGAACCTTGATGGTGAAGGCGTTCTGGCGCAGATGGTCAAGCTTCATCAGCAATACAAGTGCTCGATCGTGGCAATTCAGGAAGTCGACCCGAACGAGACCAACAAGTACGGCGTCATCGCCGGTGAAGAGATCAAGCCGGGTCTGTTCCGCGTGACCGACATGGTCGAGAAGCCAAAACCTGAAGACGCGCCTTCGAACCTGGCGATCATCGGTCGTTACATCCTGACTCCGGATATCTTCGAGAAGATCCAGAACACCGAGCCAGGCAAAGGCGGCGAAATCCAGATCACCGACGCCCTGATGAAACAGGCTGCCGAAGGCAACGTACTGGCCTACAAATTCAAAGGTCAGCGTTTCGACTGCGGTGGCGCTGAAGGCTACGTCGAAGCGACCAACTTCTGCTTCGAGCACTTCTACAAGACCGGTAAATCGACTCAGTAATACGGTTGTGTCGGTGATTTGACCGGCAGCTGTATTGCAAACAAAGCCACCTTCGGGTGGCTTTGTCGTTTCTGTCCTACAGACCTTGCCGAGCGCGCTGAAGCGGTTATGCTAGCCCTCCTGCCAAGGAGAAAGAAATGAGCTACGACTTCGACCTGTTTGTGATCGGTGCCGGTTCCGGTGGTGTTCGCGCTGCACGTTTTTCCGCCGGTTTTGGTGCGCGTGTCGCGGTTGCCGAAAGCCGCTATCTGGGGGGTACGTGCGTCAACGTTGGCTGCGTTCCCAAGAAGCTGATGGTGTACGGAGCGCATTTCTCCGAAGACTTCGAGCAGGCAAAGGGTTATGGCTGGACCAGTGGTGAAGCCGAATTCAACTGGCCGACGCTGATCGCCAACAAGAACCATGAAATCCATCGTCTCAATGGCGTATATCGCAACCTGCTGGCCAATAGCGGCGTGACCCTGATGGAAGGGCACGCTAAGTTGCGCGGCCCTCATGAAGTCGAAATCAACGGCCAGGTGCACACCGCCGAGCACATCATGATCGCCACCGGGGGCTGGCCGCAGATCCCGGAGATTCCGGGACGCGAGCACGCCATCACTTCCAACGAAGTGTTCTTCCTCGAGCAGATGCCCAAGCGCGTGGTGGTGGTCGGCGGCGGTTACATTGCTGTCGAGTTCGCCTCGATCTTCAATGGCCTGGGTGCCGACGTCACGCTCATGTATCGCGGCGAGCTGTTCCTGCGCGGCTTCGATGGCAGTGTGCGTACTCATTTGCATGAAGAGTTGTCCAAGCGTGGCATGGACATCCGCTTCAAGACCGAAATCGACAGCATCGAAAAGCTTGCCGACGGCACGCTGCAACTGACGTTGAACGATGGCAGCAGTTTCAACACCGACTGCGTGTTCTACGCCACCGGGCGTCGTCCGATGCTCGACAATTTGGGGCTGGACACTGTCAATGTCGAGCTCGATGACAAGGGTTTCGTCAAGGTCGATGAGCACTACCAGACCAGCGAGCCGTCGATCATCGCCGTGGGTGATGTCATCGGGCGCGTACAACTGACGCCGGTCGCACTGGCCGAAGGCATGGCCGTCGCTCGTCGACTGTTCAAGCCCGAGCAATACCGCGCGGTGGACTACAACCACATTCCAACGGCAGTCTTCAGTCTGCCGAACATCGGTACGGTCGGGCTCACGGAAGAAGAGGCAAAGAAAGCCGGGCATGAGGTGCAGGTCTTCGAAAGCCGCTTCCGGCCGATGAAGCTGTCCCTGACCGATAATCAGGAGCGCACCTTGATGAAGCTGGTGGTCGACACCAGGACCGATCGCGTTCTGGGTTGCCACATGGTCGGTCCGGATGCCGGGGAAATCGTTCAGAGCCTGGCGATTGCGCTCAAGGCCGGGGCGACCAAGCAGATCTTCGACGACACCATCGGCGTGCATCCGACGGCTGCCGAAGAGTTTGTCACCATGCGTACGGCCACGCGCTGATGTGATGTCATGGGTGTGACGGGTCCGGCCTCATGGATGAGGGCGGGCTGGCAATTGTTTGAGAAGGACGGACCCACTTTTTGATCAGCAAGAGTTTTTCGGCATCCATGCCCTTGAATCCCATTGCACCTGACGACCAGGACGCCGGAAAATCCGCAACGCTGCACGAAAGCGAGCGGCAATTCCGGACCCTGGCCGACAACATGAGCCAGCTCGCCTGGATCGCCGACCCATCGGGGCAGATCTATTGGTATAACGCGCGCTGGTACAGCTACACCGGCACTTCCCACGAGGCCATGATGGCCTTGGGTTGGCGCTCGCTGCACCACCCCGACCACTTGCAACGCGTCGATTCGAGAATGCGCCGCTGCTTTGCCACGGGCTCTATCTGGGAAGACACCTTCCCGCTGCGGGGCAAGGACGGCCTGTATCGCTGGTTCCTGTGCCGGGCGCTGCCGATTCGCGACGATCACGGCAATATCACCTATTGGCTCGGGACCAGCACAGACATTACCGCGCAGGTCAAAGCCGAAGATGCATTGCGCGAACTCAACGAAAGTCTCGAGCGGCGCGTGGCTGAACGTACCCGCGAGCTGGCCCAGATCAACGAGCGTCTGCAGATCGAGATCAGTGAGCGTGCCCAAGCCGAAGAGGCGTTGCGTCACGCGCAGAAAATGGATGCGATCGGTCAGTTGACCGGGGGTATCGCCCATGACTTCAACAACATGCTGACCGGCGTGCTCGGTGCTCTGGACCTGATCCAGCGCCGGGTCGCGGCAGGGCGGGTGTCGGAAATCGATCGCTATATCGACGCCGCCATGAGTTCGGCGAACAGGGCCGCCTCGCTGACCCACCGACTGCTGGCGTTTGCCCGTCGCCAGTCGCTCGACGCGCGACCGGTGGATGTCAACCACATGGTGGTGTCGATGGAGGAGTTGCTGCGGCGAACCATCGGCGAAAGCATCGAGCTGGAAATCGATCTGAACAGCACATTGCGACTGACCCATACCGACGAGCATCAGCTGGAAAACGCCTTGCTCAACCTGGTGATCAACGCCCGGGATGCGATGCCCGATGGCGGGCGACTCCTGATTCAGACCGAATCGGTGCATGTTGCAGTGCTGCACGATGCACTGACGCCGGGGGACTACGTGCGCCTGAGCGTACAGGACACGGGCTCCGGGATGTCGGGCGAGGTGATCGCTCGGGCGTTCGATCCGTTCTTCACCACCAAACCGATCGGGCAGGGGACGGGGCTTGGCCTGTCGATGGTCTATGGCTTCATCAATCAGACTGGCGGTCAGGTGCAGATCGACAGTGTCGAGGGGCAGGGGACGCGCATCGACCTGTATCTGCCTTGTCACTTTGAAACTGCCGACCCGCATCAGGCGAGCGATGAGGGAATGGTGCCGCCCCGCGCCACTCAGGGCGAGCGGGTGCTGGTGGTGGAGGACGAGCCGGATGTGCGCATGCTGGTCGTGGATGTCCTACGCGAACTCGGTTACACCGTGGAAGTGGCTTCGGATGGCGCAACGGCTCTGCCGTTTCTGCAGGGGGCGGGGCGTATCGATCTGTTGGTGACCGATGTCGGTCTGCCTGGCCTCAATGGTCGGCAACTGGCGGAAATCGCCCGTCAGCATCGGCCTGAGCTGCGGGTCCTGTTCATGACCGGGTATGCACGCAACGCCGAAGTGCGCGGCGATTTCCTCGAAGAAGGAATGGACATGCTGACCAAGCCGTTCAGCATTGACGACCTGGCGCAGCGGGTGCGTGGTTTGCTCGAGGACGCCTCCGGCGAGTCTTAGTCTTCGGCCGTGGCATCAGTGATGCCTTGCGCCTCGCGCAGGTTTTCCAACGCGACTTCGGTCTTGATCAGGATCAATTCCAGCACGCGGTTCTGCTGGTCGCGTTCGGTCAGGCGCTCCTGCAGTTTCTGGTTTTCGCTCTGGGCGTTGTGCAGGCGTTCCTGCAGCAAGGCACATTGGGTGTGCGATTGCAGATGCTGTTCTTTGAGCAGGCGGATCTGTTCATCCTTGTCCTGCAAGCGGGAAGCGCTGTCCTGAGCGGCCTGGTTCAATCGCGCATTGGTCTTCTGCTCGTTCTGCAGTTCCTTTTGAGTGCTCAGCAGGGTGGCGGTTTGAGTCCCCAGTTTCGTGGTCTGTGCGGCGTGGCGTTCAATCAGGTCGGCAAGCTGGCGCTGGATTCTCTGAAGTTCGTCCTGCAACTGCTTTTTTTGCGCATCCATGCTGGCCTGTGCATTGTCGATGTGTTCCTGCGCCTGCTCCTTCAGGCGGCCAGCCAGGCGGGATACCAGACCGTTCAACTCGGCGTCTATCTGCGCCGACGACAACTCGCCACTGGTCTCGTCGAGCTCGCGCATCAGTCGATGGATGGTGGTCTTCGAACCGGTGTTGCCCATTTCAATTCGTACTGCATCGATACTGGGATTTTCACCTCTCGCAATGAGCGCCATGCGCGCTTGTTCCACGTCTGCCTTGCTGATGCCGCCACGGGCCATACCCCACTCCTGCTGTTTCGTACTGGTACGTATCCGGTGTTACGTATCATCAATGGCCCGCATTCTGCGTCATTTTGCGCGGGATGTCTTCCCGGGTGGGTTGTAACTCAAGGAGCGAAGTCGGTAGGCTGGCACGGCATCTGATGCGCCCTTCAAGACGCCGGCCCGGCGTTGGCAGGGCAAGGTTCGCAAACGTGTAACCGAATTCTTCTATATAAGAGTTCTTTTATAGCGAAAACCAATCGCCGGCATCAGGTTTGCCAATGAGCCCTGACCGGGGATTGTGCGTAAGATCCTCCCCATCGAATTTCAAACCCGATTTTTCAACCCTAAGGAGATTCACCCGATGCCTATCATTAACAGCCAAGTAAAACCGTTCAAAGCTACCGCTTTCAAAAACGGCTCTTTCGTTGAAGTTTCGGATGCTGACCTGAAAGGCAAATGGTCTGTGGTGTTCTTCTACCCAGCCGACTTCACCTTCGTCTGCCCAACCGAACTGGAAGACCTGGCTGACAACTACGACGCGTTCCAGAAACTGGGCGTGGAAATCTACTCCGTGTCGACCGACACTCACTTTGCCCACGCTGCCTGGCACAACACCTCGCCAGCCATCGGCAAAATCCAGTACACCATGATCGGCGACCCAACCCTGACCATCTCCCGCAACTTCGACGTGCTGATCGAAGACGCTGGCCTGGCTGACCGCGGTACTTTCGTGATCAACCCGGAAGGTCAGATCAAAATCGTTGAACTGAACGACGGCGGCGTCGGCCGTGACGCTTCCGAGCTGCTGCGCAAGATCAAGGCCGCTCAGTACGTGGCTGCACACCCGGGCGAAGTTTGCCCAGCCAAGTGGCAGGAAGGCGAGGCTACCCTGGCTCCGTCGCTGGACCTGGTCGGCAAGATCTAAGTCCTCGTGACCGGATCGGGGGCGATGAGCCCATGAGCACGTAAACCGCATCGCCCCCAAAAAACGCCCGGGCGGTAATCGCCTGGGCGTTTTTATTTGCAGATTTCGAATTTTTGAAGATAAGGAAAGCCCTCATGTTGGACGCGAATCTTAAAGCACAGTTGAAATCGTACCTGGAGCGGATCACTCGCCCAATCGAGATCGTTGCGTCCCTCGATGACGGCGCAAAATCTCAGGAAATGCTGGCCCTGCTCAACGATATCGTCAGCAGCTCCAACCAGATCTCCCTGAACACCAATGGCACTGACGCACGGACTCCATCCTTCGCCCTCAACAGCCCGGGTCAGGACATCAAGCTGCGCTTTGCCGGCCTGCCAATGGGCCACGAATTCACCTCCCTGGTACTGGCGTTGCTGCAAGTCGGCGGCTACCCGTCCAAATCCAGCGAGGACACCATCGAGCAGGCGCGCAGCCTGACCGGTGAGTTCAAGTTTGAAACCTATTTCTCGCTGAGCTGCCAGAACTGCCCGGACGTGGTCCAGGCGCTGAACCTGTTGGCCGTGCTCAACCCCAATGTGCAGCACGTCGCCATCGAAGGCAGCCTGTTCCAGAAGGAAGTCGACGACCGCCAGATCATGTCGGTGCCGAGCATCTACCTCAACGGCGAGCTGTTCGGTCAGGGCCGCATGAATCTGGAAGAAATTCTGGCCAAGATCGACACCAGTGCAGGTGATCGTCAGGCTGAAAAGCTGAACGCCAAAGATGCCTTCGACGTCCTGGTCGTCGGCGGTGGCCCGGCCGGTTCTGCGGCAGCGATCTACGCCGCGCGTAAAGGTATTCGCACCGGTGTCGCGGCTGAGCGCTTCGGCGGTCAGGTGCTGGACACCATGGCGATCGAGAACTTCATCTCGGTACAGCACACCGAAGGCCCGAAACTGGCCGTGGCCCTTGAAGAACACGTCAAGGAATACGAAGTCGACATCATGAACCTGCAACGCGGCGATCAGCTGATTCCTGGCAAGGATGGCGAGCTGCATCAGGTCAAATTTGCCAGCGGCGGCGTGCTCAAGGGCAAGACCGTGATTCTGGCCACCGGTGCCCGCTGGCGCGAAATGAACGTGCCGGGCGAGCAGCAATATCGCAACAAGGGCGTGGCGTACTGCCCGCACTGCGATGGTCCGTTGTTCAAGGGCAAGCGTGTGGCGGTGATCGGCGGCGGTAACTCTGGCGTCGAAGCGGCAATCGATCTGGCGGGCCTGGTGTCCCACGTGACCCTGCTGGAATTCGACAGCTCGCTGCGTGCTGATGCGGTACTGCAGCGCAAACTCCACAGTCTGCCGAACGTGACGGTGCTGACCAGTGCGTTGACCACTGAAGTGACGGGCGATGGGCAGAAAGTAAATGGCCTGCGTTACAAGAACCGCATTACCAGCGAAGAAATCAACGTCGAGCTGGAAGGGATCTTCGTGCAGATCGGCCTGCTGCCGAACACCGAATGGCTCAAGGGCACCATCGAGCTGTCACCGCGTGGCGAGATCGTTGTCGACAACCGTGGTGAAACCTCGATTCCGGGCATCTTTGCTGCCGGTGACGTGACCACTGTGCCGTACAAGCAGATCGTGATCGCAGTGGGCGAGGGTGCCAAGGCTTCCCTGAGCGCATTCGACCACCTGATCCGGACCAGCGCACCGGCGTGATGCCAAGCTGAGGCAGAGCAATAAAAAAACCTCATGAGCGATCATGAGGTTTTTTTGTTGGCGATTGATTTTGCGGGGATGCGTCCGTCAAACCGGCGTTGGCTGAATAATCTCGACCCAGTAACCGTCCGGGTCCTTGATGAAAGCCAGGCTTTTCATGCGGCCATCGGTCAGGCGCTTCTGGAAGTCGACGCCCAGCTGTTCGAAACGCGCGCAGGCAACATGCACGTCAGGTACCGAGATGCAGATATGGCCGAAACCGCGTGGGTCGGTGTTGCCGTTGTGGTAAGCGAACTCAGGGTCTTTTTCGGTGCCGTGGTTGTGGGTCAGTTCCAGGATACCTGGAATGCCTTTCATCCATACGTTACGTGCGGTATCGTCGGCCGGAATCTGGGCCTTGTCGACCAGCGCCAGGAAATACAGGCTGAATTCCGCTTCCGGGAAATCACGCTTCTCTACCAGGCTGAAGCCCAGCACGCGGGTGTAGAAATCCAGCGAGGCGGTGATGTCCTTGACCCGCAACATGGTGTGGTTGAACACGAATTGTGCGGTGGCAGCGTCCGGTTGGGCCGTGACGCCGGGAAAAGTATTCAGTTCGTGCAGACTCATGGATGGCTCCGGGTTGATGCTGTAAATGTTGCACAATGATACGGGACAAGGCGCGCGAGCCAAACCCGAATGTGCAGAAACCCTGGGTCGGGTCTTGTTAGCGGGAAGCGCGTGGCTCACACTTTCCGGCTCGCCGTACAGGTATCGGTCATGCATTTCACGTTTCGTACATTTGCTTTGGCAGCGATTTGTCTTTCACCGGGGCTCGGCTGCGCCTTGGCGGCAGATGCGATGGTCATCTGGCCCAGCGACTGGGAGGTAGAAGCATTGCCCCAATCGCAGTCGAGCCCTGATCAGCCATCAGTGCAAATCCGGCAGCGGGCCGTCAAGAATGACGACAACGGCGACCCGGCAATGGTGGTGGAGTTGACTCAGACGCGGCTGCAGCCCGGCCATGAGGTCAACGTGCAGGGCGTGTTGCTGGAAATGCGCAAGGCGGTGCAGGTCAATTTCGTGCACGGGGGCTTTCAGAGTGTCTGCACGAAGATGAAGGACAGTACGCTAAGCGAGGTGCCAGCGATGGAGACGACCTGCACCATCACCCAGAATGGCGCCCACGTAATGACCCAGACGCTGGTGGCCGCTGCCAGCAAGGAGATGGCCTGGTCATTGTCTTACGCAGGGTCGGCACTTGGTTATGCCGCCAATAAGGATGAGGTCCTGCGGATCAGAGACAGCCTGCACTTGAATGTAACGCCGTGAACATTTTGCAGGCATAAAGAAGCCCGCCGAAGCGGGCATGGGGCGCTAATCCTTTAGCAGCCTTCATCCTGTAGAAACGCATGTGAAAAAAGCGTGAAGAAACCTGCTTTTTAGCCGACTCACCACAGAAATGGGCCAGCCACTCGTCAATCGGATGATTATTGACGGAGCCTGCACCTTATGTTCGATGCTGATATCAGTGTCGCTGATAACACCAATTCATTACTCCTTTGTAATGAGCGGGCTCGCTCTAACTGTCAAGCGCCCAGCGCCAGAACAGTGCCGGTGCCCTATACAAAGTTGAACCCTTGGGCGAGCGCGGTGGATCTTCTTTTCAATCGGTTGCGCATGAACTATTGGTTAAAATCGCGCTTATAAAAAAGCCCCGAAATACGGGGCTTTTTTATAAGACTTCGATATTAATGGTGCGCCAACGCTGATCAGCCACGGAGCCATGAATCGACGGTTTCAGCACCGTACTGTTCTTTCCATGACTTGAGGCCGCGATGGTTGCCGCCTTTGGTTTCGATCAGTTCGCCCGTGTGTGGGTTCTGGTAAACCTTGACGACGCGGGCGCGGCGACGTTTAGGTCCGGCCGGTGCAGCTGCGGTAGCCGAGAGATTTGGGTCCAGGATGGCAATGATGTCCCGCAGACTTTTGTCATACGTGCTCATCAGGGCCTGGAGCTTCTGCTCGAACTCGATCTCCTTTTTCAATCCGGCATCGTTCTTCAGGCTTTCCAGCTGGGCCAGCTGTTCCTGAAGGGCTCTTTCTGCTGCGCGAAATTCGGCAAGTCTGGACAAATATAGTACTCCGGCGGTTAACGGCTGTTGTCAGCCCAACGCAAGCAACATGGATGCAAGTCTGGATCCTGTGCTCATCTTTTCACTGCCCCGGTGCCTTGACATTGTGATCAAACGAAGAAACTAACGTTGCGCTGTCAGCTTTTCATCCAAGGCAGGGTAGTTGTGGTGCGCTACGGGCAAATAATGCACGTTTTTTTTCAGTTGGAAAATAGGGGATGTGCAATTGTTATATGAAACTTGCGTCACACGATACTCAGGTGCGACAGACATTGCGGCATCTCGGAAAATGCGTTGTAAGTAATTTCTTAAACTTGGACTAAAACGGAAACTATGGATGTGCGCTGTACGCCCATGTCTCCGCTCTCTACAGCCCTTGCTGCAAGGCGGGATCGTCAGGATTCAGCTGCTCGAGCTCCGCCAGCAACACCTGTACTTTCTGAAGTTGACCGGCGTCTTTCCAGTACTGAATGAGCAAGGTGCGGGCGCGGCGGTTGGCGGGCTGCCGCTGCAGTATGTCCTCCAGTTGCCGTTGCGCCGGCTCCAGTTGCTGCAGGTCGTGGAGGGCGACTGCAAGGTCGTAGCGGTAGTCGGTATTATCGGGTTCCAGCTCGACGGCCTTGGCCAGCGCCAGCAATGCATATTCGCTTTGTTGATGACGCAACAGCCAGATGCCCAGCGCATGTTGCAGTAATGACGATTGTGGGTGCTTCTCCAGCAGTTGCGCGAGTTGCTGTCGGGAGCGGTCTGCCTGGCCCTGCTGGTCGAGCAGATGAACCTGGGCAAGTCCGGCCTGCAGGTTGTTCGGTTCCAGTTTCAACGCCAGGTCGATGGCGTCGGAGGCTTTGCCCGGTTTGCCTTCATTGACCAGCAGCGTTGCCAGTTGCACTTGGCTCTGGCCGCTGGGTGGTTGCGAGGTCAGGGTGTTTGCGTACTGCTCGGCGGCATCCTGGAATGCGCCGAAATACAGGCCGATATCGTCCGGGGTGAGGCCGAGCAATGCGCGTACCGCGCTGAAGCGAACGCTCTGATCGGGGTCGTCAAGCAGGGGGCCGATGAGGACGCTGCGCTGGGTGTTGGAAACCATGCTGATCACGGTTTCGATGGCGGTTTGCTGAACGAGAGGAACAGGGCGTTTGAGGTCGCCGTCGAGGATTTTCAGGGCCTGGGCGCTGGGGTAGTTGGCCAGTTCGGTGATCAGGCCGGCGCGGCGTATGTCGGACAGGTCGGTGCGGCTGAGTTGCTGGTAGAGCACGCGTGCGGCGCCGGGTTTGCCATTGTGGGCCTGTTCGAGGGCTTCGGCGTAGCTGTGGTTGACCACTGGGGCTGCGGGCGGTGTTCTCCAGCCATGCACGAGCAACCCGGCGCCAATCATCAGCAGCAAGACCGCCAGCGCAATTGCGGCCTGCCAGCGACGGCGGACCTTGAGTTGGGCGGGGGTGTGCTGAGTGGGCGCTTTTGACATACCGATTTCCATTTCTGCGTGGGGAGCAGCTTCGGGGAGTGGTCGCTGGGTGTCAAACGGGAATCGCTTTGGCACAGGCGACACAAAAAGCAAAAAAGCCCCGAACCTTGTGAGTTCGAGGCTTGAGCAGGGCAGTGAATAACTGCTACCCGCGCCAGCGCCTGAAGCGATCAGGCGTTAGGCTGCCAACCGCCGCCCAGCGCCTTGTAGATCGCCACTATTCCGCGATACAGATCGATCTCGGCCAGCGCCTGGCTATCCTCCGCCGCAAGACGTTCACGCTCGGCATCGAGCAGTACCAGGAAATCGGCTGTGCCTTCCTTGTACTGAATGCTCGCCAGACTGGCCGCCGACCGGCTGGCTTCACTCTGACGAACCAACGACACCAGACGCTGCTGACGTTTGTCGTAATCGCTGAACGCGTTCTCGGTCTCCTCCAGCGCCAGCAACACCTGCTGCTCGTAGTTGGCCAGCGCGCCCTCGGCATCGGCATTGGCGCCACGAATCCGCGCTCTTACGCTGCCCAGGTCAAACGCCGCCCATGTGATGCTCGGGCCCAGCCCCCAGGCTTGCGCAGCACCGGAACCGATCTGCGAACCACGGCTGGCGGTGAAGCCCAGAAAGCCGCTGAGGCTGACCCGTGGGAACAGGTCGGCGGTCTGCACGCCAATCCGCGCGGTCTGCGCGGCCAGTTGCCGTTCGGCACTGAGCACGTCAGGACGGTTTTCCAACAGTTTGGTCGGATCACCGATTGGCAATGCCTTGGAAATCGCAGGAAGTTTGGCCGGGGCCAGGCTCACGGTCATTGCATCCGGACGCTCGCCCAGAAGGGTCGCGATCCGGTTGCGCTCACGCACCTGCTCGGCCTGCAACTGCGGAATGCTTGCTTCCACGGCGGCCAGACGCGCATCGGCGCGCACCACGTCGATCTCGTTACCCACGCCTTCGTCACGCAATTGCACGGTGACGTTGCGCGAATCCTGCTGGTTTTTCAAGTTGTCACGGGCAATGTTTTCGCGCAATTGCGCGCCACGCAGCTGACCGTAGGCATCCACCAGTTCGGCGATCATCGTCACCTGCAGCTGATACAGATTGGCCTCGGCCACTTGCTGGTCGGCCTCGCTGGCTTCCAGTTCGCGCTGGATGCGGCCGAACAGGTCGATCTCCCAGGCCATGTCCAGGCCCAGGTCGTAGCGTTCCTGGTTGACCCGGTGCTCGGTTTCACCGGGGACCTGAGCGCGGCCGACCTGGCTGCTGGCGCGGCTGGTCACCACTGGCATGGCATCGTTACTGATGTCATCGCGAATCGCACGCGCAGCTTTCAGGCGGGCGAAGGCGACGCGCAGTTCCCGGTTGCCTTGCAGTGACTCGGCAACCAGTTTGTTCAGGGTCGGATCATCGAACTGCTGCCACCAGATGGTTTCGATGTGGCTGCGGTCATACGTGCTCTGCGTTGCGGCCTGGATATTGGCCGCCGCGGTATCCGGCTTCTTGTAGTCAGGGCCGACGGCACAGGCCGCCAGCGCCAGCACCAACAGGCTCGGCAGGAAGAGTTTTGCAGCCTTCATCAATGAGCCTCCGGAGCGATGGACTGAACGCGTTGAGCCTTGGCCGCTTTGCGAGCCTCTTTGCGTTCGACGAAATTACGAATCAGGACATAGAACACCGGTGTCAGCAGCAGACCGAAGAAGGTCACCCCGAGCATCCCGGAGAACACCGCGACACCCATGGCGTGACGCATTTCGGCACCGGCACCGCTGGACAGAACCAGTGGCACCACACCCATGATGAACGCGAACGAAGTCATCAGGATCGGCCGCAGACGCAGGCGGCAGGCTTCCAGAACAGCCTCCAGTGGAGTCTTGCCTTTTTCCTGTTCGTCCTTGGCGAACTCGACGATGAGGATGGCGTTCTTACAGGCCAGGCCCACCAGTACGATCAGACCGATCTGGGTGAAGATGTTGTTGTCGCTACCGGCGATGATCACACCGGCGATGGCCGACAGCAGGGTCATCGGTACGATCAGGATCACCGCCAGCGGCAGGCTCCAGCTTTCATACAGCGCGGCCAGTACCAGGAACGCCAACAGCACGCAGAGCGGGAAGACCAGCAGTGCAGTGTTGCCCGACAGGATCTGTTGGTAGGTCAGGTCGGTCCACTCGTAGGTCATGCCGTTGGGCAGTTCCTCTTTGAGCAGTTTGTTCATGGCTGCTTCCGCCTGGCCCGAACTGAAGCCTGGACCCGCAGCACCGTTGATTTCCGCGGTAATGAAACCGTTGTAGTGCATCACGCGATCCGGGCCCGAGGTGTTGGTGACGTGCAGCAGTGTCGCCAGCGGGATCATTTCGCCCAGGTTGTTGCGCACTTTCAGTTGACCGATCTGTTCGGCGTCCTGGCGGAATTTCTGTTCAGCTTGTACGTTGACCTGATAGGTACGACCGAAACGGTTGAAGTCGTTGGCATACAGCGAGCCCAGGTACACCTGCAGGGTGTCGAAGATGTCGCTGATGGCCACGCCATGGGTCTTGGCCTTTTCACGGTCGATGGCGGCGTCCACTTGCGGCACGTTCACGGTGTAGCTGGTGAACAGGGCGGCGAGTTCCGGCACGCTGCGGCTCTTGGCAATGACGTTCATCGTCTCTTTATAGAGTTCGTCATAACCCAGGTTGCCACGGTCTTCGATCTGCAGGCGGAAACCACCGATCGTACCCAGCCCCTGAACCGGCGGCGGCGGGAAGATCGCCATGTAGGCTTCCTGGATCGACGCGTACTTGCCATTCAACGCACCGGCAATCGCACCGGCCGACTCACTGGCAGCCTTGCGCTCTTCGAACGGCTTGAGGGTCACGAACACGATGCCGGAGTTGGGGCTGTTGGTGAAACCGTTGATCGACAGGCCAGGGAACGCCACCGCACTTTCGACACCCGGCTGCTTCAGCGCGATGTCGGACATGCGCTTGATCACGTCCTCGGTGCGGTCAAGGCTTGCGGCGTCCGGCAGCTGTGCGAACGCCACCAGGTACTGTTTGTCCTGCTGCGGCACGAAGCCGGTCGGGGTGGTCGAGAAGCCCAGCCAGGTCATGACGATCAAGCCAGCATAGACCACCAGCGCGACGCCGCTGATGCGGATCACCCGACCCACCGTGCTCACATAACCGTTACTGGCTTTGACGAAGAAACGGTTGAACGGGCGGAACAGCCAGCTGCCGAGCAGTTTGTCGAGGAAGCGCGAGAAGCCGTCTTTCTGGGCGTCGTGGGAGCGCAACAGGACCGCCGCCAATGCCGGGGACAGGGTCAGCGAGTTGAAGGCCGAAATGACTGTCGAAATGGCAATGGTCAGGGCGAACTGTTTATAGAACTGCCCCGTGAGGCCGGAGATGAACGCCGCCGGTACGAACACCGCACACAGCACCAGCGCCGTCGCGATGATCGGGCCGGTCACTTCACGCATGGCGATCTGTGTGGCTTCCATCGGCTCATGGCCGAGCTCGATGTTGCGCTCGACGTTTTCCACCACCACGATGGCGTCGTCCACCACGATACCGATGGCGAGAACGAGGCCGAACAATGACAGCGCGTTGAGCGAGAAGCCGAACAGGTGCATGACTGCGAACGTACCGATCAGCGACACCGGCACGGCGGCCAGCGGGATGATCGAGGCACGCCAGGTCTGCAGGAACAGAATCACCACGAGTACAACCAGGATCAGCGCTTCGAATAGGGTATGAACCACTGCTTCGATGGAGCCACGCACGAAGATGGTCGGGTCATAGACGATGCTGTAGTCCATGCCTTCGGGGAAGTTCTTCTTCAGCTGTTCCATTTCGCCGCGCACTTCGTTGGAAATGTCGATGGCGTTGGAGCCCGGGCGCTGGAAGATCGGAATCGCCACCGCAGGCTGGTTATTCAGCAGCGAACGCAGGGCGTATTGGCTGGAGCCCAGTTCGACCCGTGCGATGTCTTTGACGCGGGTGATTTCGCCATTCTCGCCGGCGCGGACGATGATGTTTTCGAACTCTTCCTCTGTGACCAGACGGCCTTGGGTGTTGATCGACATCTGGAAGCTGGTGGCGCTAGGCGAGGGCGGTGCGCCCAACTGGCCGGCTGCAACCTGACGGTTCTGTTCACGAATGGCGTTGACCACGTCGGTGGCGGTCAGGTTGCGCGAAGCGGTCTTGTTCGGGTCGAGCCAGACACGCAGCGAGTAGTCGCCCATACCGAACAGTTGCACGTCGCCGACACCGTTCAGGCGAGCGAGCTCATCCTTGATGTTCAGCACCGCGTAGTTGGACAGGTAGAGCATGTCGTAACGCTGATCAGGGGAGGTCAAGTGGACCACCATCGTCAGGTCAGGGGAGGCCTTGTCCACGGTGATACCGATGCGCGTCACTTCTTCCGGCAGCTTCGGTTCGGTCCGGGTAACGCGGTTCTGCACCTGCACCTGCGCGGTGTCGAGGTTGGTACCCAGCGCGAACGTGATGGTCAGGGTCAGCTTGCCGTCGGCTGTGGCCTGAGAGGACATGTACAGCATGTTCTCGACACCGGTGATCGCCTGTTCCAGTGGAGCAGCCACGGTTTCGCCGATGACCTTGGGGTTGGCGCCGGGGAAGTTGGCGCGCACGACCACGGTTGGCGGCACGACTTCCGGGTATTCGCTGATCGGCAGCTGAAACAGCGAAATGGCACCGGCGATCAGGATCAACAGCGATAGCACCGCTGCGAAGATCGGTCGTGTGATAAAGAATTTGGAGAAATTCATCGAATGTGTCCCTTAACCGCGTGGCGTAGCGGCAGCGGCAACCTTGGCATCCAGTTTCTTCTGGGCCTGAGGCTGGTTGCTGGCTTCGAGTGCTTGGCGTTGTTGTTGCAGAGCGGCGAGGGTGTCGGCGCTGGCCATCTGGGTGTCCTGCGGATCGATCGGCGAGCCCGGACGCACACGCTGCAGGCCGCTCACGACAATCCGGTCATCCTTGGCCAGACCGCTGCGCACGATCCGCAGGCCTTCGAGTTTCGGGCCCAGGTCAACGTTGCGGTAAACGGCCTTGTTGTCCTTGTCGACCACCAGCACGAATTTCTTGCCCAGGTCGGTCCCGACCGCCTCATCCTTGATCAGCATGGCCGAGTAGGTGCCGCTGCCGACCAGCTTCAGGCGAGCGTAAAGACCGGGGGTGTATTCGCCCTTGCTGTTGTCGAACACGGCGCGACCGCGGATGGTGCCGGTGCGCGGATTGACCTGGTTGTCGACGAAGTTCATCTGGCCCTGATGCGGGTTTTCGGCTTCGTTGGACAGGCCCATGTACACCGGAGTGGTTGCGCCACGTTTGCCGTCGCGGGCCAGTTGGTTGTACTTGAGGAACACGCGCTCGTCAGCGTCGAAATAGGCATAGACCTTATCGGTGGAAACGAGGCTGGTGAGGATGGTCTGGTCGGCGGTGACGATGTTGCCGGAGGTGATCTCCGCACGGCTGACACGACCGGTGATCGGCGCGGTAACCCGGGTGAAACTCAGGTTCAGGCGTGCCAGGTCAAGCTGGGCCTGAATGGCCGCCACGGCAGCTTTGGATTCCTGGGCGGTGGTGGTCCGCGAGTCGGCCAGCTCTGCCGAGATCGCGTTGTTGGTGCGCAGACGCTCGCCACGCTGGGCTTCGTTGTTGCTGCGTACCGACGCCGCCTTGGCCTGTTGCAGTTGTGCTTCGAGACGGTGCACTTCGGCTTCGAACGGCCGCGGGTCTATCTGGAACAATAGATCGCCTTTCTTTACCAGCGCGCCGTCGGTAAATGCCACCGAATCGATCTGACCGGATACCCGAGGGCGGACCTGTACGGTTTCCGGCGCTTCCAGGCGTGCGGTGACTTCATCCCACTCGTTGACCGGTTGCTCAAGCACTTTGGCCACGTTGACCTTGGCCGCAGCCGGTGCTTGAGCAGCTGTCTCCGGGCCTTTCCCGCAAGCACTGATCACGACCAGTGCCAAAGCGGCAAGGGGATAGCGCAAAGGAGTAAGTGACTGAACCATGGGAAAATCCGCCGACGTTATTAAGATTGGCGGATTCTGTTCCTGAGGGTTTTATTGCACGAATCGAATACGACGAAGGTAAATATCAGTGGGAATGATATTTGGCCTGGTAAAGGCTCTGGAACGGGCCTGAGCGAGTTCGGGTGCGTGTGGGCTTGAACTTGAGAGATGCTTGCCTCGAAAGACACACCCCTACGGGTGTAAATAAAGGACCCAGGCATAAACAATGACCCTGCATTTCGAGTCATAGCGGAAGAACAACCGAAAGCGCCTTCCAATCTTCGCTCGCCGCCAGTGACGATAGGTTGTCCCCAGCGTATTGCCCTGACGAAATTCATCCCGTGCCGGGTCACTCGGTACCCCATCCAGAATCAGTAGGCTCAGACGAGCAGCACCTCGGCAAGATCTGGCGACAGTGTGCGCAGGTTGCGACCGGCGCGGATGTCAGCTTCGAGCAGGCTGAGAAACGCGCCGATCGCCGGGTCTTCATGAGCAGCTTCAACCCGACTGACAACCACCTCGCCGCCCCGAACGTCGAAGGCGATTTTGCCGCCCGTATCCAGGCCTAGAAGTTGACGGACGGATTTGGGAAGGGTGACCTGGCCTTTGGAGGTCAGGGTGGCGATTTCGTGGATGGCGGCATAAAGAGGACACCCGGTGCGTATAGCGGGAGAGTAAGGAATATTCCTTACTTCGTCAGTTGTTGAGCAGTGCGACGCACTCGACGCCGCAGGCGGCTTTTGCTCAGCCCCTCGCCTGAGAGATTCGAGGGCGCATCGCTTTTGAGTGATCGGATCTACCTCCAGTCTGAGGCAGAGGGCCAATGCCTAGAGGCTGTCCGGGTCGCCAAAAAACATCTGAATCCGTGAACGCAGCCAGCGCTCGCCTGGGTCGTTGTCCTGAGAACCGCGCCAGGCCATGTGCAGTTCGAAGGTGCGGGATTCCAGCGGCAGCTCTTCGGAACGCACGCCGCCGGCGGCCGTCAGCACTTCGGCCGCGTAATCCGGAACGGTGGCGACGATATCGGTGCCGGAGATCAGTGTCGCCAGACCGTTGAACTGCGGGACGGCGAGTACGACGTGGCGCTTGCGTCCGATCTTCTCCAGATATTCGTCGATGAAGCCGCCCAGATCGCCCGCGAATGAGACCAGCGCATGAGGTCTGTCACAGAAGTCGTCGAGGGTGATGGCGCCGGGCATGGAGTCGGCGCGCAGCAGTCTGGGGCGACTGCGGCGCAGCACCTTGCGTTTGGCGTTGGCGGGCAGGTCGTCGGTGTAGCTGACACCAATGGAGATCTCGCCGGACGAGAGCAGCGCCGGCATCAGGATGTAGTTGGTGCGGCGCACGACCAGCACGATGCCGGGTGCTTCCGAACGCAGGCGTTTGAGCAGTGATGGCAGCAGGGCAAACTCGGCGTCATCGGACAGGCCGATACGGAACACGGCGGTGCTGGTGGCCGGATCGAAATCGGCGGCGCGGCTCACGGCGGTGGAAATGGAGTCCAGCGCAGGGGAGAGCAGGCCGAAGATCTCGACGGCGCGGGCGGTGGGTTCCATGCTGCGCCCGGTGCGTACGAACAACGGGTCGTCGAACAGGCCGCGCAGGCGGGAGAGGGCGGCACTGATGGCGGGTTGGCCGAGGAACAGCTTCTCCGCTGCACGCGTGACGCTGCGTTCATGCATGAGGGTTTCGAACACGATGAGCAGGTTGAGGTCGACGCGACGCAGATCGTTGCGATTCATGACGGGGGTCTCGGGGACATTGGTCAATACGTTGGCCACCCGACAAGGCAGCCAGTGTTCAGCTCAGGATCGAATATTACGGGCAAACGCCGATTCTCCGCACCGTTAAATTCGTGCGCAAGCATACAAACGTGTTACCCATCACGGCCGTCGATAATTTACGGTGAACCTTGCACGAAGGATTCAGCCCAACAGATAGGCAGCTTGAATGGCTCAAACCCTACGGCGGCGGGCAGGTTTCGCGCCATCGAGGTGGACGTTCATCCGGAAAATGCCCTTCGGGTTGCAATGTGAGGGTGAGAAAAAACAATGACCGCCTTGAATACGTGAGCATTCGATGGTTATCTAATGACCGCCTTTCAGCAATAGAATCGATGACAGGCATGTCGACTATTAATAGCCACTGATAGTGTTACCGGCAGAGCCCGGATAGAGTTCATGGCATCAAGGTTCATAAGGCGAGGTTCGAAATGTCCCGCACGATCCGTTTTCATCAGTTTGGCCCGGCCGAGGTGCTCAAGGTAGAAGAGCAGCAAGCCGCGTTGCCAGCACCCGGAGAGGTGCAGATACGCGTCCAGGCGATCGGTGTGACCTGGTATGACGTTCTGTGGCGACAAAATCTGGCATCCTCCCAGGCTCAGTTGCCTGCAGGCCTGGGGTCTGAAATGGCTGGCGTGATCACTGCCGTCGGCGAAGGCGTGAATGATCTGAAGGTCGGTGACAAGGTCGCCAGCTTTCCGTCCGCCAACCCCAACTCACACCCTGTGTACGGCGAGCAGATCGTGCTGCCGCGCACGTCCGTGACCAAGTATCCCGATATTCTGACGCCCAATCAGGCGGCCGTTCACTACACCCCGATGCTGGTGGCGTACTTCGCTTATGTGGAGTTGGCACGGGTTAAAGAAGGGCAGACTGCGTTGGTCACCGATGCGGGTCACTGCGCCGGTCCTGCGTTCCTGCAATTGGGCAAGGCGCTGGGGCTCAAAGTCATCGCCGCGATCAAGACCGACGATGAAGAGGGCACTGCTCGCCAGTACCTGACCTCCCTTGGCGCTGACAAGGTGGTGGTGACCGAAGAGCAGGACCTGCTGATGGCGGTCAACAAATACACCGACAAGCGTGGTGTGGATGTCGTGCTCGACGGTTTGGGCGGCCCGCAGATGTCGATTCTGGGCGATGTTCTAGCGCCCCGTGGCAGCCTGATTCTCTACGGCCTGCAGGGTGGCAACCAGGTTCAGTTCCCGGCCTGTGCCGCGTTCCAGAAGAACATCCAGTTCTTCGTGCATTGCGTGGGTAACTTCACTGGCAAGCCCGAGTTGGGCATTGCGCAGGACAAGGAAGCGGTTGAGCGGGCGTTGCTCAAGATCAACGAGCTGACCCGTGACAAACTGCTGTTGCCGCAACTGACCAAGGTCTTCCAGTTCGATCAGATCGTGGAAGCGCACCGCGTGATGGACGGTTGCCCTGTTGGCGGTCGTGTCGTGGTGGAAGTCGAGTCTGCCTGAGCGCAATTCACCGCGCTTGTTTGAATAATCGACGCCTTTGGCCGGGCGTCGAGACAGTGGATCCGGACATCGGTTCAAAGATGCCGCCCGTCACTTACTCTGGCCATCCAATACCCGACAAAGCCTTCCCGGATGACGAGGAAGGCTTTTTTGTTTATGTGCTGAACGTCTTTAAACGCTTGGGTGTGAATGAAGACGTGTTGAAATAGAGCCTTGTTATTCCGGTTTGAGGGACTTGTATTAAACACCGGTGTTTAACCGGGCGCAGTGTTTAGTGGAAAGCTGACAGGCAATGCGTCGCCGATCTGTACCTTGTAATTAATATTCAGATCCCGATAATAGTTGCGTAAAACATACTCAAGGAACGAGTCATGCCCTCATTGTTTTTACGGCCTTCAATCGCGCCGTGTCGTGCACCTCCCACCGCAGCCGTCGGGGCCGTAGCCCACGGTTCATCATGCCGCCAGCTCTTTGCACGGTTGCCGAACAGCTCGCTCCTGGACAGTTGCTAATCGCTACTCAGCGCACGGATCGCAATATTAATTGGCGCCGCGCGATCGTTAAACTCTCTTGTTGCAACGGCGAATCGTGACGGGTTCGACAGGATCGCTGAACCGAGTATTTCAGGTATTGAAGTTATGGGCTCCATTCACGAGCAGGCAATGAACTATGTCTATCAGCAAGTGCTGCAGCGCTTGTTGAGTTATTTCAACCGTGCGGAAAAAACAGCGCTGCAGTTATTGATACAGCGCCTTGTTGTGGCCGCCGGGGGGATTGAGCAAATCGGCCATTACAAGATTCTGGTGGCATTCAGCGGCGGTAAGGACAGCGCCTACACCGTCGCTCTGTTGCGTGCCGCGCAGCTGAGTATCGCCGCTCGGGCGCCTGCGACGTTCAACCTGCGCGTCGCCAATATGCGTCATGCAGGTCTGACCTCTGCGGTGATGGAGAACATCAATCGCTGCTATTCAGCGTTGTTTCTGCACGACGATCCGCGGGTTGAGCTGCTGGTGGTCGATCACCAGTACGTTCAGAATTTCGAGGTGGATTTGCCGTTTTCCAGCGCCGGCCGCGAACAGAATCGATCCGACATGTTATTGGGCGGGCACCTCACCGCAGGCGACGCACGAACCACCTTTTGCAACAGCTGTTATCTGGGCATGGCCGAGTTTCTCGGCAGAGCGGCGTGTTGGGGCTCTGGCGCCGACGCCGTGGTCAGCGGAGATTCGCTGAAGGAGCAGAAGCAGTACGCGACCTGGATCATGCGCCTGGCGAGGCACAATGGCCGTCCCGTAGAAAACTGGCACAGGCTGAGCTTCAGCAGCGCACTGCATACCATCGACAGCGTGGGGCGGGCCTATTACCGCGAGCTTTATGGCGAAGAGCCGCAGCCAGCCGGTTTCATGCTTCGCCCGCTGGGCTATCCGAGCAAGCCTGTCGCCCCGACATTTCTGGCAGTGGCCGATCTGATCGGTTTTCGCCTGGAAGAGCACTGGGCGTTGCTGACGGACTTCCTGGGCTTTCGCTTCGACGATCTGGCGTTCAGTTTCAGCGAGTCTGATTGTGCGAACCCGCTGCTGATGGCGCACATGCGTGGGCTCAAGGCCGAATTCGTACAGGGTCGCGCCTACGCCGACGGGATTCACGAGTACCTGGAACTGGCCGCTGCAATGATGCGGCGCAAGCGCATGCCTCGGCGCTTGATCGATCAGGCGATGGCGGCCTACGACAGCCCCGAGAAACTTGAGGAACGACGCGCTCTTGCTGAAGGTTACGCCCAAGAGGGCTTTGGCCTGAGTGAGGTGCAATTGGTCTGTCTGCTGTTCACCCCCTTTGTCGATGCGGGGGCACGGCTGGAGGACTTTCTACGTCGTTTCCACCCCGGTATGCTGGTGGCGCTGGCGGATCTGCACAGGGCACTGGCGGGGCTGCCAGCACCGGATCAGGTGCTTCAGTGGCTGGTAGAAGTCAGCGGCCTGAGCCTCAAGGGGCTGCAGAATCTCTACGGCAAGCGGCGGGTCGACTTCAACGACAACAGCTCGATCATCGCGCGAGTTCGCGCAAGCGATCCGGACAAAGGACGCGTGATGACCGTGAATCTTGAGAGCGGAGAGGCGGTGTCGGAGTTGATCTCCGGCCGCTGACCCGTGCGCGCTGGAATCGGGCGCGGACATGTTGACCGCTATTTTTCTCATTGACCCTGCGTATGCGCATGGATGGGGTGTGTTCGATGAATAACAACAAGACCGATTTTGCCTATCAGATGGTGTACCGCTATCTGTCGAGGCTGACCAACGAACTGCCTGGTGGCCCGGCAGTGAAATTACCCTCCCTGCGACTGCTCGCACGGCGATTGCGGGTGTCCATTTCCACGGTGCAGAACGCCTATTCGCTGCTGGAGAAGGAAGGCCGGATCTGCTCGGTACCCAAATCGGGTTACTACGCGCTGCCGCAGCCCTGCAACGACACCCATTGCGAGGGCAACGATCTGCTGGAGCGCTATCAGGCGGGGACTCGGCGCCCGGAGATGTTCGTGTTCGGCGCCGACGAGCCGACGCTGCTGCAATCTCTGGACGGAGCTTTGCTCAATCTGGAGCGGGACCTGATGCGGCAATACCCGTGTCAGCCCGATCCGCGCTTTCAGCCCTTTGGCGACATCGAACTGCGAACGGCGCTTGCGGCTTATTACACCTCGTCCACCGAGCGTTGCTGGCATCCGGATAACGTCTTCATCGGCCCGGACAAGACCGGGGTCTTGAAGACCGTACTCAAGGCGTTGCAGTTGCGCGACTGCGCGGTGCTGGTGGAGTCGCCCTGTGCCTGGAGCATGCTCCGTACGCTGCAATCCTTTGGCATTCGCGTCGTCGAGTTATGCGCCGATGCCGAGGGCGTCATCGATACCGATGAGCTCAATGGGTTGCTGCAACATGGTGAGGTCAAAATGGCGATCCTGTCCTCGCGCATGGATTCGGTGCGGGGCCGGATCATGGGGGCGGAGCAGCGTCAGCGCCTGGCGGACGTGCTAAATCGGCAGGGCCTTTGGGTGCTGGAGAACGACAGTCAGGGCGGGCTGTGCTTTGACGAACAAGCCACGCCGCTGCGCGACCTGATCGATCCGGAGCGGCTGCTCATCCTGGGCGCGTTCGACAAGACCATCGGGCTCGAAGCACCGTTCGGGTATCTGCTGAGTCGGCATTCCCGGCCGTTGTGGCATCAGCAGATGCTGCTTCGCTCGTTCCGTTTGCCACCGATACGGCAGAAAGCGATTGCGCGCCTGCTCAGTTCAGGTCAGCTCGACCGGCATCTGCAGAGTCTGCGTCTGAGTCTTCAGGAGCGGGTCGGGCATCTGACTACGTTGATCGACCGCTACCTGGGCGAGGACGTTCGCTTCGAGCACCCGCAGGGTGGGGCGACGATCTGGCTGAACAACGTGCACCGGGTCGATATGGGCCGCGTGTTCGAACGCTTGCTGGAGCAACGCATCGTTATCGCCCCGGGAGAGCTGTTCAGCGTGCGCGGGCTGCATCAGCAGAGTCTGTGTCTGAGTGGTGCGGCGGACTGGAGTCAGAACATCGAGTCGATGCTGGTGATCATCCGCAATGCGTTGGTTCAGGAGCGTCTGGGGTAACCCGGTTCCATCCAGGATCTCGACCCAAGCGCAAAACCGTTGTAGCAGTCCGGCTTGCCGGCGGTGAGGAACTCATGGTCGTCGGCGGCAAACGGACCGCCGCCCGACCGGGCTGCTACGGGCTGCTATAGGGTTGGTCTCCGATGGGGGCTTATTTGATCCCCAGTTTATGGTCCAGCGACAGCTTGCCTGCGCCCTTGGCGATGATGATCAGCAGCAATCCGGCCCAGGTCAGGTGCGTGGCCCAGGCGTCGGGGTAGACGAACACTTCGATCACGGTGGTCATGCCCAGCAGGGCGAACGCCGACAGCCGCGAGAACAGGCCCAGAATCAACAGCAGCGGAAACAGATGCTCGGCATAGGCAGCCATGTGCGCCGCAATTTCCGGGGGCACCAGCGGCAGTTTGTACTCGGTGCGGAACAGCTCGTATGTGCTGTCGGTGATGGTCAGGAAACCCTCGACTTTGGTTCGTCCGGACATCAGAAAGACACCGGCTATCGCAAAGCGGGCGATCAGTGACAGTAGCGAATCGGTGATGAGCAGATGCAGGCGATCGGCGATACGGGTCCAGCCGCCGCGCAGGTGTTTTTGCTCTGACAGGTCAGTGCGAAGGGTATCCATGGTCTTCTCCGGTCCCCGAAGGGAAGGTCAATCGGTCAGGTTCAGGAACGTTCGGTCGCTGCAAACACATCGGCGCCGACCAGTCGGGTAAGCAGTTGGAGGATGTCCAGCGACGGTTGGATACCGCTGGCGTTTGCCGCCGCTTGGGCAAGCGATGCGCCGCCAGCGCAGGCATCGAGAAACGCGCACTCGCCGATGGTCATGGCATGCCAGGTGACGACTCCGCCGCTGCGCACCAGCAGTGCGCCTTCGCCTTGCCATTCGAGCTGTTCCGGCATCTCAAGCTGTTCGCGGTTGTGCCGCCAGATAGTGAACACCGGCTGTTCGGCAAACCACGACCACCGTGCGGCGGCTCGCGGCCTGAGCAACAGTGCTCCCAGCTGTTCAGGGGTGAGGGTAGCGAGTTGAGTCAGGTCTATGCCGGGCTCTTCGGCGGCCGTGTGGCATTGGTTCCACAGCAGATCGAGGCGCGCCACGTTGCCCAGATAGGGCATCTGTTGCGCGTGTTCGAAACGGTCGAGAAAGTCGGGGAAATCACCCCCGTGATAGACCAGTCGCGCATCGACCGCAGGGGCGTGACGTGCGTGAATCGCTGCCGCCGCGAGGAACCATTCGGTGCCAACCAGACGTTCGACGGTGGGGAAGTTCGCCTGCAACGCGTCCACTGCGCCCTTCATCACGGTGTTGCGATAGACCGTGAAACCGGGCTGTCGGGTCAATAGCGTCAGGGTGTCGGCTTCGGGGTCGTACAGCGCTTCGACGAAGGCGTCCTGAAATTCGCTCAGGGAGGTGTTCATGACAGCGTCTCCATCAGGTTCTGAGCCCGGTCGCGTTCCAGCAGCAGTTCGCCGAACGGTGGGATGTGGTCGTCTCTTTCAATCAGCGTCGGTCTTGCCCCGACGCGCTGAATCAAACGCTGGTACAGCGACCAGACCGCTTCGGCCACCGGCGCGTCGTGGGAGTCGATCAGCAACGAAGCACCTCCGGGGTCGACGCTGTGCCCGGCCAGATGAATCTCCATGATCGCCTCACCAGGAAAGGCATCGACGTAAGCCTTGGCCTCGTAGCCCATGTTGTGAGCGCTGAGAAACACATTATTGATGTCCAGCAGCAGGCCGCAACCGGTGCGTTTGTTCAGTTCGGCGAGGAATTCGGTCTCACTGAAATCATGGCCTTGCATGCGCACGTAGTGGCTCGGATTTTCGATGGCGATGCGGCGCTGGAGAAACTCCTGGGTGCGCTGGATGTTGTCGGCGATGCGCCGCAGGGCTTCCTCGGTGCGAGGAAACGGCAGCAGATCGGGGTGGTACTGACCCCGCCAGGCGGACCAGGCGAGGTGCTCGGAAACAAGGGCGGGCTGAATTCGGTCGGCAAGGTTCTTGAGCCGCTGCAAGTGCTCGGTGTCAGGCGCACAATCGGCCGCCAGCGACAGTGACACACCATGCAACGACAGCGGATGACGGCTGCCGATCGTTTCCAGCCATGCCAGGCGCGGGCCGCCGTCGATCATGTAGTTTTCCGGATGGACTTCAAACCACAACCCCTTGGCAGCGCAGTCGTACGCGGCTTCGTAGTGGTCGGCCTTGAGGCTCAGTCCGGCACCCAGTGTGAGTGATGTGTTCATGATCGACGTCTGCCCTTGCAATGGTTTTACGGTGTTGCCTGACGTAGTCGAAATTACATCGAGGTCAGCGAGCCCATGCCATGCGGGGTCTTGATCGAGGTGCAGGTGCCGGCAGGGACGTTTTTCCAGGCGTTGGTCTGGTAGTCGGTCTTGGCGGTGCCAGCGCAGGTGGTGCCGGCGCCAGCCTTGCAGTCATTCTTGCCGGCCATGGCCACGCCGTAGCATTTTTCCATGGCTGGAGCGGCCATTTTCGTTTCGGCGGCCATTGCACCGGTAGCCATGGAAGCGAGAGCCAGAGCAACGGCAGCGAGTTTGATGTTGGTCATGTTGTTTCTCCAATTACCTGATTGAGGGTGGTCGCAGCACCAGCGCGCGAGTGACGCTGTGCATCTGATCCGAAAGGTAGTTCGCTGGAGAAACGAGGATGGTTACAGGCCGTTGCAAATATTCTTAAAAAAAATTTGTCGCCAGAAACCCGCTCACGCGTTACCTCACCACGCCATATTCCACGAGCAATTCCTCCATCCAGTCCATGAACACGCGGCAACGCTGTGGCAGATGTCGGCGGTGGGCGTAGAGCAGTGAAACGGGCATCGGCGCGGGTTGGTAATCAGGGAGAATTTCCACCAGATCGCCGCGCTGCAACTGGTGGACCTTGGAGAGGCGAGGAGCCTGGACGATACCGAGCCCGCCGAGACAGGCCGCTTCATAGGCTTCGACGTTGTTTACCTTGACGCTACAGGGCATGGCGACACTGTAGTCCTTGTCGTCGCGGTGGTACTCGAACAGGGCGCTGTTTGCGCCAAAAGCGGAGACGTAATCAATCAGCCGGTGCTGCTGCAGGTCTTCCAGCGTGTGCGGCACGCCATAGCGTTCGGCGTACCCGGTGCTGACACAATTGATCATCCTGAAGTGACCGACATTGCGGGCCACCAGTGAGGTGTCAGCCAATTCGCCGACGCGCATGACACAGTCGAAGCCCTCGCGTACCAGATCGACACGGCGGTCGGTGCTGCTGATTTCCAGCTCGATCAGTGGATGGCGCTCAATGAATTCACTCAGTCGTGGCATCACCAGCCGGCGCGCCACGGCGGTGGGCATGTCGACCCGCAGCCGACCGCTGAGCACGGCGTTGTCCTGTCGAAACAGGCTCTCCACCTCATCCATCTGCGCCAGCAGATCCTTGCTGCGCTCATACAGCACCTGGCCGTCGGGGGTGGTCTGCACCTTGCGCGTGGTGCGCAGCAGCAGTCGGGTATCCAGCAGTTGCTCCAGTGCCCGAATCTGCTCGGACACACTGGAGCGCGGCAGACCCAGAGCGTCGCTGGCGAGGGTGAAGCTTGAAAGCTCGGCGACGCGGACGAAAGTCTTGAGCAGTTCCAGTTTGTTCATCACGATGCCTCTCAATTGTTCGGCTCAGTCGATCAGTCATTTCGATTGTCGGGAGTTTATCGAATACCCGTCGAACAATACTCTGGTCCTCACTGACTGAACACAGCCATTCGAGGAAACACAGATGAGCAACAAGATCGCGATCATCACCGGCGCCAGCCGTGGCTTGGGCAAGAACACCGCACTGCATGTGGCGCGCCAGGGCGTCGACATTATCGGCACCTATCACAGCCGTGAAGACGACGCGCAACAGGTCGCCGCTGAAATCGAAGCGCTCGGCGTCAAGGCCAAGATGCTGCAACTGGATGTTGGCGACAGCAGCCGTTTCGAGACTTTCGCCGCGCAGGTGTCGGCGCTGCTGAGCGCTTACTTCAAGGCCGAACGCTTTGATTTTCTGGTGAACAATGCAGGCGTTGGCATGTATGCCAGCTGCGCGGAAACCACCGAAGCGCAGTTCGATCAGTTGATGAATGTGCATCTCAAAGGGGCGTTTTTCCTGACCCAGAAACTGCTCCCGCTGATCGCCGATGGCGGCCGTATCGTCAACATCTCTTCGGGTCTGGCACGCTTCTCGCCCGTCGGTTATGCGGCCTATGCGTCGATGAAAGGCGGGATTGAGGTCTGGACCCGCTACCTGGCCAATGAACTGGGCCCGCGCGGTATCACTGTCAATGCGATTGCTCCTGGCGCCATCGAAACCGATTTCGGCGGCGGTACTGTGCGTGACAATCAGGATGTGAATGCGTGGGTGGCGGCGAACACTGCGATGGGCCGTGCCGGTTTGCCGGACGATATTGGCGCGGCGATCGCGATGCTGCTGGGCGACGGCGGGCGCTGGATCACCGCACAACGCATCGAGGTTTCGGGTGGGATGTTCGTCTGACCAGCCTCAACCCTTGATGTAATAGATACACAGCGACAAGGTCACCAGCGAGCCGAGGGTCGACATCAGGATGGTGCTGGATACCACCGACGCCTCGCGCTTGTAGTACTCGGCCAACATGAACGGTCCGGTGCCGGTGGGCAGGGCGCTGAGCAACAGTGCGGAGTTGGCCCACAGCGGTGGCAGGTGAAACACGCGAAAGGCCAGAAACCAGGTCAGTAGCGGATGAGCGATCAATTTGATCAACACCAGGAGGCTCGTGCCATGGCGCGGGCCTTGTTGTTTGTGGGCCAGAAACAACCCCAGAGAGATCAGTGCGCAAGGCGTGGTTGCGGCCCCGAGCAGGCTTAGAAACTTGTCCAGCGCGCCGGGCAGCGGGATGCCGGTCCAGGCCCAGCAGGCCCCGAGAATCGGCGACACCACCAACGGATTCTTCGCCAACGCGCGCAGGACCTTGAGCACGATGCGGTGCACATGGGCCTCGCTCTGCAGACCGATCTCGATGCACACCAGCGCAATGCCGAACAGCACGCAGACCACCAGCAGCGAGGCGATCAGCGCCGGTTCAAGGCCACTTTGCCCCAGCACCATCACGCACAGGGGAATGCCGATGTAACCGGTGTTGGCGTAGGAGGCGCTCAACGCGTCGATGCTGGCGTCGGCAAAATGCCCGGCTTTTTTGCGACGAAGCAGCAGCGTCACGACGAACATCGTCATCGTCGAAAGCGTAAATACCAGCACGAAACCGGGGTGCCAGATCTGCTCCCAGGTGGCGGTTGCCGTGGCGTTGAACAGCAAGGCCGGAAGGCACAGCCAGACCACCATCCGGTTGATTTCCGAGGCGGCGGTGGGGCCAAGACGATTGGTACGACGACACAGATAACCGACCAGGATCAGGGCGAAGATCGGTAACAGCACACTTAAAACGGAAGACATCTAATCTCGGCCCTTGGCAAGTGCGGATGGCACGTTGAAACAAGCGGTCAAGATTAAGGTTCGAAATCGTTAGCGTCCAACCTTTCTTGCCGCTTGGGGCAGGATTTCATCCTTGCCGAGCCCTGATCCAGAGCGGTCGGCGAAAAAACGGGGAGGGTGTCCGAACGAGGGCCGGACACCGCGAGGGCCTATTTTTTTACCGGGGTGATGTCGGTGATCTGACCGTTGGTGGTCTGCACCTGAACGTACTTGTCGTTGATCTGCACCCACTGGCTCTGCTCGGCAGGTGCCTTGAGACCCTTGGCTTTCCAGTCCTTGATCGCGGCGCCAGGACGCTGAAATTTTTCCGGCGCGCGGTCGCCTTTTTCCAGATCGCGCATGTTGTCTTTGGAGGGTTGAACGGTCTGCGCTGGTGCGTCCTCGGCCTGTACCGCGAAGCTGCTGAGCGAAACGCAGCCCAGGATCGTCAGACTGGCGATGAGCGTTTTTCTATTCATTAGGGAGCTCCTTTTCCAGTGCGTAATGCGCTGTTCATTAGCTCCGACCTTGGGTGCGGTGAATCATTCACTGGATTTACGACAAGTGTGGGGGGCTGTAGCCGTCCGGCTTGCCGGCGGTGGGTCGTTCAAAGACACCTCCGGGAAGCCGGACGGCTACAGGAAGGGGTGTCAGTCAGCGAGGGTTGCAGTCACGCTAACCGACAACGGCGTGGTTGCCCGACCAGTCAGCTTGCTCAACTGATGTCCATCATCGAACAACGCCCTTTTGGCTGCGGCCGCATCCGAGTTCGCCAACAGTTCAGCGACGAACTCAGGCAAACCCGCCTGCAACAGCGCGGCCTTGTATTCGGCCTCTGGCAGATCGGTATAGCTCACCGGTTTACCCGCCTGACGACTCACTTCAGCGGCAAATTCGCCAAGGGTGTACGACGTATCGCCAGCCAGTTCATAGACCCGACCGGCCTGATCGTCGCCGGAAGTCAGCACTGCGACCGCCGCATCGGCGTAGTCCGCACGCGCCGCCGAACTGATGCGGCCTTCGCCAGCGCTGCCGAAATGCGCGCCGTGGGCCAGGTCTCCAGGGATGCCAGCGGTGTAATTCTCGTTGTACCAGCCGTTGCGCAAGATGACCCCCGGCACGCCCGAGGCCGCCAGCGCCGTTTCGGTTTGACGGTGTTCTTCGGCCAGACCCAGCAGCGAGGTGTCGGCGTGCAATACGCTTGTGTACGCCAACAGTTTTACGCCGGCCTTTTTCGCCGCATTGATCACCGCCTGGTGCTGGGCGACGCGCTGGCCGACTTCGCTGGAAGAAATCAGCAGGACTTTCTCGGCGCCGGTGAAAGCGCTGTCCAGCGTGGCGGGTTGCGAATAGTCCGCCTGACGAACCTGAATGCCCCTGGCCGCCAGATCGGCTGCTTTCTCAGGGCTGCGCACGGCGGCGACGATTTGCGAAGCGGGGACCTTTTGCAGCAGTCGATCAATAACGAGACGGCCAAGCTGACCTGTTGCACCGGTGATCACGAACATGATGATTTCCTGCATGACGATGAATGTGCGATCAGCATAGTCATCATGCTAACCTTTCGTAAGTACGTACGAAAAGGTAAGTGTCATGAACGATATCGCCAGTCCCTCTTCAGAAAACGTTTCGCTGCTCGAGCGTATCCGCATGGGCGAAATCCTGGCGCGAGATTGCCCCTCGCGGGAAATTCTCAACCATGTCTGCAGTCGTTGGGGCGTGCTGGTGCTGGTGGTGTTGCTGGACGGCATGCATCGCTTCAGTGAGTTGCGCCGCAAGATCGGTGGGGTCAGCGAGAAGATGCTGTCGCAGACCCTGCAAAGCCTGGAACAAGACGGCTTCATCGATCGCAAGGCCTTGCCGGTGGTACCTCCCCATGTCGAATACAGCCTGACGCCCCTGGGGGTGGAGGTGGCAAAGCAGGTGGATGGGTTGACCTCTTGGATCGAACAGAACCTGCCGCGCATCATGGAGGCGCGGCAGGCGAGGGAAGCCGCTGTAGCGCAGGCGCTAACAGAACCCAAAGCACCAACACTCAGCCGAACGTAGCGCCTCGGGTGTTCACGAACAACGAATAAATCGAATGGCTGCTCGCCATGAACAACCGGTTGCCTTCACGGCCGCCGAAGCACAGGTTCGGGCAGCGTTCAGGCAACGAGATGTGCCCGATGGCCTTGCCCTGAGGGTTGAACACGCGCACCCCATCGAGTTTTTCCAGGTCGGCTTTCGGGTCGCCATTGCCGCCCCAACCGCACCACAGATTGCCCGCTTCGTCGCATTTCATGCCATCGATGGCGGCGTAATCCAGGCCTTCGATGTGCTTGCGCCGCGCCCCCAGGCTGCCATCGTCGTTGACGGTGATCGCCCAGATCAGGCGATTGGGCGTGGCTCGACCTTCGACCACGTAGAGAATCTTTTCATCCGGTGAGAAGCACAGCCCGTTGGGGCCTTTCATGTCGTCGATGACCCGTGTGACTTTGCCGCTCTGCCCATCAATGCGATACACGGCGTGAGGTTGTGTCGGGGTGATCTTGTGGCCTTCGTAGTTGTTGCCGGTCTGGAACGGCGGATCGCTGAACCAGATCGAGCCGTCGCTCTTGCAGACGATGTCATTGGGCGAGTTGAAGGGCTTGCCATCGAAACTGTCTGCCAGCACGGTGATTCGGCCGTTGGGCTCGGTGCGGGTGATGCGGCGACCTTCGCTGGTGGTGGTCGAGCCTTCGCAGACGATCAGCCGGCCCTGACGATCTCGGCACATGCCGTTGGAGAAGTTGGAGTTCTCGCGGTACACGGTGAAGGTGTCGGTGATTTCGTCCCAGCGCATGATGCGGTTGTTGGGGATGTCGCTGACCAGCAAATATCGTCCGTCGCCGACCCACACCGGACCTTCTGCCCAGCGCATGCCGGTGGCGAGTTTTTCGACGCCAGCGTTGAACACGCGCAGTTCCAGAAAGCTGTCGTCGAGGATGTGAATCAGCGGGTCGGGATAACGTTGGCTCAGCGGCTCCACCGCGCTGGCCATGCGGGGCAGGGCGAAGCTGCCAGCAGTGGCGAGGGTGGCCGAAACAGCCAGGGATTTTTTCAAGAAACTTCTACGACCGTCGTTGCCGGTGAGGTCAGAAAGCGTTGAGTCCATGTAGCGATCTCCGTTGAGTTGTTTTTCTTACGGGCGCGCTAGTAATACCTTGTGATAAGACATCGTACAAGCTGATTTGCAGCTTGGATGTGATCGGTTCGATTTTCCGAAAGACAGGTCAGACGCTGGTTTTTGCAAGGCGCAGACCGGTGGGAGGGGGCTTGCTCGCGAAGGCGTCCTGACATTCACTATCGATAGTGGCTGACCTTCTGCATGAGCGAGCAAGCTCCCTCCCACGGGGTTCACTCCCATACAAAAATGCCTGGCCCCATCACTGAGGCCAGGCATCTGTTTGTTGCGAACGGCTTGGACGTTTACTTCGGCGACAGCGCCTCACGCACATCCTTCACGTTGGCGCTGGACACAGCTGGCGCCGCGTTGCCCCAGGTGTTGCGCACGTAGGTCAGCACATCGGCAACGTTTTCATCCGAGAGGTTCCAGCCGAACGCCGGCATTGCCGGAGCGGTGGGTGCCGCGTCGGTGGCGCCTGCACGGCTGCCGGACAACACCACGCGAATCAGCGACGATGGGTCGTTGCTGTTGATCAGTGGAGCCATGGCCAGTTTCGGGAACAGGTTCATCACGCCATCTCCGTTTGGCGTGTGGCACGCCGAGCAGCGGTCGGCATAGATCGCTTTGCCCGCGACCATCGAAGCGTCGGTCGCCGCAATCGGCTTGGCGGCTTCAGCCGGTTTGGCACCGTCCTTCAAGTACACCGCAACGGCCATCAGGTCCTGATCGGTCCAGTGCTGCGACGAGTGCTCGACTTCCTCGGCCATCGGCCCGGAAGCGATGTCGAAGCGGTTGGCGCCGGTCTTCAGGTACTTGACGATGTCCTCCTCGTTCCACGCATGCAGGCCGTCGTGGCCGGTAGAGGTGATGTTCGGCGCGACCCAGTTCTGCAGGTTGGCGCCGGTCAGGAACTGGTCGTTCTTGTCGCCGCCAATCAGGTTCTTCGGCGTGTGGCAGGTGCCGCAGTGGCCCAAGCCTTCGACCAGATACGCGCCTCGGTTCCACTGCTCGGACTTCTGCGGATTGGCCTTGAACTCGCCTTCCTTGAAGTTGATCAGGTTCCAGCCGATGAGGCTGGTGCGCACGCTGAACGGGAAGGGCAACTGGTTGGTCTCGACCTGGTTGTCCGACGCATCGACGGTCTTGAGGTAAGCCCAGATCGCCTGATTATCCTCGCGTGTCACCTTGGTGTAGGCGGTGAACGGCATGGCGCCGTACAGGCGTTTGCCATCCAGGCCGTGGCCCTTGGACATGGCGTTCTGGAAGTCGTCGAAACTCCAGCGGCCGATGCCGTTGACCGGGTCCGGCGTGATGTTGGCACCGGCCAGTTTGCCGAATGGCGTATCCAGAATCACGCCCCCGGAAAACAGCGGTTTGCCCGGCATGGTGTGGCACGCGGCGCAGTCGCCGAGGGTGGTCAGGTAACGACCTTTCTCCACCATGTTGTAGGAGTCGGCGCCGGTCGCGGCGTGAGCCATCGAAACGGAGAGTCCGAGGACACCTGCACAAACAGTCAGAAGAGTCTTCATACGCTGATCATCTCCCCTGGACGCTTGAGGTAGCGGGTGCGGATGGCGTCCGCCGCTTTGAAGGCCAGCGCTGCCACGGTGCCGGTCGGGTTGTAGCCCGGGTTCTGCGGGAAGGCCGAAGAGCCGACCACGAACAGGTTCGGTACGCCCCAGACTTGCAGGTATTTGTTGACCGAGCTGTTCTTCGGATCAGCACCCATGATGAAACCGCCGACGATGTGCGAGGACTGATAGGGCGAGCTGTTCCAGTGCCCGGTCTGGGCGCTGGGCACCATCTGGCGCGGGTTCATGCTCTTGGCGATTTCGCCGACTTTACCGGTGACATAGGTCGCCATCTTGCGGTCGTTTTCCGGGAAGTCGAAGGTGATGCGCAGCAGTGGGCGACCCAGTGGATCCTTGTAGGTCGGATCCAGCGACAGGTAGTTGGTGCGCGTTGCATAGCTGCTCGCTTCACAGCCGATGGACATGGTCGCGGCGTAGTTCTTGACCGTCGCCTTCTTCCACTCCGAACCCCAGGCAGGAGTGCCTGGTGGCAGAGGGCGGGAGTCGATGGGTGCGGCACCGATTGGTGTGACACGGGTGCTGCCACCGCCAACGAAACCCAGACCCGAATGGTCGAAGTTGTCGTTGTTGAACTCATCGATGCCCATGCCGATGGCGCCGCCCCCGATGAAGGGGTTGAAGTTCTTGTCGTCGAAGAACATGCGCACGCTGTTGGCGGTCTGGTAGGCGTAGTTGCGGCCTGTGGTGCCGGTGTTGGTGACCGGGTCATAAGGCTGGCCGATGCCGGACAGCAGCATCAGACGCACGTTTTCGAAGATGAACGCACTGATCACGACCAGGTCTGCCGGCTGTTCCCACTCTTCGCCGTTGGAGTCCATGTAAACGATGCCGGTGGCGCGCTTGCCGCTGCTGTCCATGGTCACGCGCAGGACTTCGCAGTTGGTCATCGCGGTGAAGTTCGGCTTGCGGATCAGCACCGGCAGAACGGTGGTGATGGCGCTGGCCTTGGAATAGTTGGCGCAGCCGTAGTTGGTGCAGAAACCGCAATAGGTGCACGGTCCCATCGCCACGCCCAGGGAGTTGACGTACGGCTGCGAGACCAGCGCCGATGGCACCGGAAACGGCTTGTAGCCCAGGTTTTTCGCGGCTTCGGCGAACAGCGTTGGCGCGTAAGTCTGCTGGGTCGGCGGGTTCGGGTATTCCTCCGAACGCGCGCCTTCGAAAGTGTTGCCGCCTTCCTGGATCACGCCCTTGATGTTGCCAGCCTTGCCCGAGACGCCCGCCAGGCGATCGAACTTGGTGTAGAACGGCTCCATCTCTTCCCAGTCGGTGCCCCAGTCCTGCAGGGTCAGCTCCGACGACAATTCCTTGCCGTAGCGCTCCTTGAGGTGGCTGGCCAGACGGAATTCGTGAGGCTGGAAGCGGAAGGTAATGCCGGCCCAGTGGTTACCGGCGCCGCCCGTACCGTTGCCGGGGTGAAACGAACCCCAGCTGCGCATGGGTAGCGCTGTCTCGGTAACGCTGTTACGAATGGTCGTGGTGTTCTGCCGCGTTCTCAGCATCAGTTCCTGACGACGGGAGTAGCGCAGCTCGTCGGCAGCGGACGCCACGTTGAAATCGGTAGCGGTGTCGCGCCATGGGCCGCGTTCGAAGCCGATGACCTTGAGGTTTTCGTCAGCCAGTTCGTTGGCGATGATGGATCCGGCCCAGCCGAGTCCGACAACCACGACGTCCGTGGAAGGTAGTTTTTTGGCCATGTCGAATTAACCCTTCTTGGTCCAGGCGGAGCTGCCGATGATGGAGAGCGGCACCAGGTTCAGCTTCTGGTTGTGCAGACCGATGTAGTCGCGGTAGTCGTAACGGGCCCCGGGGAAGCCGATCATCTTCCACGACACCATGTCGCGGTTGCCGCCGTATACCGGGTCGGCGAAGAAGCCTTCCATGGTGTTGCCCAGCACTTGCTGGAAGAACAGCTTGGCGTCGATGCCGTCCAGCGCGATCTCGCCTTTTTCCAGGCCGTGCAGGACCTTGTCCTGATCGTCCGCCGCGAGCGCTGCGAAGCTCTTCTGGAACTGCTTCTGGGAGTACGCCTCAAGGCCTGCCAGGCCCAGGCGGTAACGGTCGCGCGGGACGAGTTCCGACTGATCGCCCTGCATCGGCGTGCCTTTCTCGAACGGGCCCTGCATGTACAGACGGCTGAAGGTGCCGTATTCGCCCGCCAGTTGACGGTCGATGAACACCGCACAACCGGCGTCCTTGCCGCTGACGCTCAATTCGTCGGCCGGAATCAGTCGCGCGACGATGGCCTCGATGGCGGTGGCTTCGGCGGCGCTGAAGAACTGCCAGCCCGGGGTTTCATAGTGCATCGGACCGTTGTGGTCGAATGGCACCCATTGCGGAACGCCGACGACGGTGGCCGCCTTGGCCGTTGCGGCAGCACCCACGGCCAGCGTCGTGGCTGAGGATTTCAGCAACTGGCGGCGGGTGAGACCTTTGGATTTCTCTGTCATTCAGGGCTCCTGCGAACGCGCCTGTCCAAGGGGCCATGCCGGGCATGGTCCGCAAACAGGCGGCGTTGTAAGTGTGTTTCACGGTTTCGCTCGACCGCTGTGTGTCGAACAGGCGTTGCTCGTTGCGGGTGTGACATTAGGTCTCTGGCAAGCCAGCGAGCGAAAGGCGCACGCTAGGCGGGGAGCTGCCATTACCGATGGCCATCTTTTCCACGCGAAGCGCAATCATAGATGTGTTACCGACTGTTGCATCCTGTGAATTCGGTAAATGACTGTTACCGTTTCTGCAATAGTTTGATTTTTTAGCTGTTTTGCGGGGAAGAACAGCACAGGTGTTACAGATCGCTGGGAAGCTTTTGGTAGGGCGCTTGTCTGTATCGATCACGCTTGCGCAAACCTGCGAACCAGTCTGATGCGTTTTTTTCTGAGGTTTCTGATGGGGGGGTATGCCTTGAATTGCGGTGGATTGCGGTAATAATTCTGCAAGATTCGCTCCCTGTGACAGTCTGGCTTGCCGACGGTGCCATGCCTGAAACCCAGCCGTCGGCAAGCCGGACTGCTAAAGAGTGCTGCCTGACGATGCCCGCAAAACCTCCCTGCCTTTCGTCAACATGACAGGATTTTCATGAAGTTCGGCCAATGAGGCGGGACGCTTCTTGGTATGGTGCACGCCATTTGCGTCCTGACAATCTTCAATGGACGCTGTCTGTGCCGTTCATATCTTCACCGAGTAGCTGTAGAAATGCCTGATCCCATCCCCCTGAAGGACCACGAAAAAGAGACGCGGCTGGTCAACAAACGCTTGATCGCCTGCGCCCTGTTCGTCGTCCTGCTCAGCGTCGCGCTGGTCTGCCGGATGTACTTCCTGCAGGTCATCGAGTTCGCCTACCACTCGACCATTTCAGAAAACAATCGCGTTCACGTCTTGCCGATTCCGCCAGAACGCGGGCTGATCTATGACCGAAACGGCGTGATCCTCGCCGATAACCGTCCCAGCTTTAACCTGACCATGACCCGCGAGCGGGCAGGGGACTGGCACGCAGTGATCGACACGCTGATGCAGATCCTCAGCCTGCCGGACGAGGATCGCATCATCTTCGACAAGGCGATGAAGAACTCGCCGCACCGCTTCGTGCCGGTCACGCTGCTCTATGAGCTGACCGAGGAGCAGATCGCGCTGCTGGCGGTGAACCAGTTCCGTTTGCCCGGTCTGGATGTCGAAGCGCAGTTCGTGCGGCATTACCCGCTGGCCGAGCATTTTGCCCACTCCATCGGCTATGTCGGGCGGATCAACGAGAAAGAAGCCACCCAGCTCGATCAGGTGGAATACCGCGGCACTCAGTCCATCGGCAAAACCGGCGTCGAGCGTTTCTACGAGAATGAGCTGCACGGTCATGTGGGCTATGAAGAAGTGGAAACCAACGCCCAGGGTCGTGTACTGCGGGTGCTCAAACACACGGACCCGGTGGCCGGCAAAAGCATCACGCTGAGCCTGGACGTCAAGTTGCAGGAGGCGGCCGAGGAGGCGCTGGGTGATCGTCGCGGCTCGGTGGTCGCCATCGATCCTGCCACCGGCGAAGTGCTGGCGATGGTCAGCAAGCCCAGTTTCGACCCGAACCTGTTCGTCACCGGCATCAGCTTCAAGGAGTATTCCGCGCTGCGTGATTCGGTCGACCGCCCGCTGTTCAACCGCGTGCTGCGCGGCCTCTACGCGCCGGGTTCAACGATCAAGCCCGAAGTGGCGATTGCTGGCCTGGACAGCGGCATCATCACGCCGTCCACCCGGGTGTTCGACCCCGGTTACTTCCAGCTGCCGGACTTCGATCACAAATACCGCAACTGGAACCACAGCGGCGACGGCTGGGTGGACCTGAACGCCGCGATCATGCGTTCCAACGACACCTATTTCTACGATCTGGCGCACAAGCTGGGCATTGACCGGCTGCACGACTACCTGACGATGTTCGGCATCGGCCAGAAGGTTTCGCTGGACATGTTCGAAGAGTCCGCTGGGCTGATGCCGTCCAAGGAATGGAAGCGCATTACCCGTCGTCAGGCCTGGTTCCCGGGGGAGACGGTGATTCTCGGCATTGGCCAGGGCTACATGCAGGTCACGCCGCTGCAACTGGCGCAAGCGACCACCCTGATTGCCAACAAGGGCGTGTGGAACCGGCCGCATCTGGCCAAGGAAATTGGCGGTGTGGCGCCGGTCGACGAGCACCCGATGCCCAATATCGTGCTGCGTGATCCTCGTGAGTGGGATCAGGTCAACAACGGCATGCAAGCGGTGATGCACGACCCGCGCGGTATCGCCCGTGCGGCGGCGCAGGGTGCGCAGTACCGAATCGCCGGCAAGAGTGGTACGGCGCAGGTGGTGGCGATCAAGCAAGGTGAGCGTTACAACCGCGAAAAGACCCTTGAGCGTCATCGTGACAACGCCTTGTTCGTCGGCTTCGCGCCTGCCGCCAACCCCAAAATCGCGGTCGCGGTAATGATCGAGAACGGCGAGGCGGGTGGTCGTGTGGCAGGTCCCGTGGTGAGGCAGATTCTCGATGCCTGGCTGCTGGATCAGGACGGCCATCTCAAGCAGCAATACGCAACGCCAGCAACCGCACCAGCGAACCCGAAAGTGCAGATCGCAGCACCGAGCAAGGCAGTGGTGCAACCGCAGGTGTGAGTCGATACGGCGCCTGGTGTCTTGGTAGCCGCACGGCGGGGCGGCGTTCCGTTTGCCGGCGGTGAATGGTTCAAGACCTCCACCGCCAGCAAGCCGGACCGCTACGGAGATGGGTTCGTGCACAAGTATCAGGGCACATCGGTACAAGCACTGAACTGTGACCGGTGCTACAGGTCGATTTGAAACGGCGCGTGATGTCGGCTCTGGCATCGCGCGCGCCATTCGACTCGACAAGGAACCTGCCCCATGTCCAGCAGAACCATCGCCGACTACCTCGCGCAAACCCTCGCCGCAGCAGGCGTCTCGAAAATCTGGGGGGTCAGTGGCGACAGCCTGAACGGTCTCACTGACAGCCTCGAGCGCCTGGGCAAGATCAAGTGGATGCACACCCGTCACGAAGAGGTCGCAGCCTTTGCGGCCGGTGCGGAGGCGGCGTCTACTGGCAAGCTGGCGGTGTGCGCGGGCAGTTGCGGCCCAGGCAATCTTCATTTGATCAACGGCCTGTATGACTGTCATCGCAGTCGCGTGCCGGTGCTGGCCATCGCCGCGCAGATCCCGTCATCGGAAATCGGCCTGAACTACTTCCAGGAAACCCACCCCACCGACCTGTTCAAGGAGTGCAGTCATTTCGTCGAAGCGGTGAGCAGCGCCGAACAATTTCCTCGCGTGCTGGAGCGGGCCATGCGCGCCGCCATCAGTCAGCGTGGCGTGGCGGTCATCGTGATTCCCGGCGATGTGGCGTTGAGCCCGGCGCCGGAAGAAAAGCCCGCCTGGGTCGATCACACGCCGCCCCATGTGATCCCGACCGAGCATGATTTGCAGCGTTTGGTGGATGTTCTGGACAAGTCCAAGTCCGTGACCATCCTCGCCGGCGCAGGCTGCGCCGAGGCTCACGATCAAGTCGTTGCGTTGGCGGAAAAACTCTCGGCCCCGGTGGTCCACGCGCTGCGCGGCAAGCAGTACATCGAGTACGCCAACCCCTTCGATGTGGGCATGACCGGGCTTATCGGCTTCAGCTCCGGTTATCACGCGATGATGTCCTGCGACACGTTGCTGATTCTCGGCAGCAGTTTTCCGTATCGGAATTTCTACCCGGAAAAAGCCAAAATCATTCAGATCGACATCGACCCCGCAGCGCTGGGCCGTCGCGTGCCGCTCACCCTCGGGCTCGCGGGTGGCATTGCTGAAACCATCGTCGCGCTGCTGCCACGCCTCAAGACCCACACCGATCGCAAGTTTCTCGACAAGGCTCTGGACCATTACGCCAAGGCCCGGGAGGAGCTGGACGAACTGGCGACGCCATCGGCCCACGGCGAGCCGATTCATCCGCAATACCTGACACGCATGGTCGATGCCTACGCAGACCCGGATGCGATTTTCACTGTCGACGTCGGCACGCCGACCCTGTGGGCGGCGCGCTACCTGACCATGAACGGTCAGCGTTCACTGCTCGGCTCGTTCAACCACGGCTCCATGGCCAACGCCATGCCTCAGGCGCTCGGTGCCAAAGCCGCGTTCCCGCAGCGGCAGGTGGTGGCGTTGTGTGGCGATGGCGGGCTGTCGATGCTGATGGGGGATCTGCTGACCATTCGCCAATTGAACCTGCCGATCAAGATGGTGGTGTTCAACAACAGCTCACTGGGTTTCGTCGCCATGGAGATGCAGGCCAGCGGTTACGTGCCCCATGACACCGATCTGCACAGCACCAGCTTCGCCAACATCGCCATCGGCGCGGGGATTCTGGGGATTCGCGTCGAAGATTCCGCGGACCTGCCCAACGCCCTGAAAAAAGCCTTCGAACATCCCGGGCCAGTGCTGGTGGACGTGGTCACGGCGAAGCAGGAGCTGGGCCTGCCGCCGAAGATCAAACTGGCTCAGGCCAAGGGCTTCAGCCTGTTCATGTTGAAGGCGGTGATGAACGGCAAGGCGGATCAGGTGCTGGAACTGGCGAAGACCAATTTCCGCTAGGGCATGATGCCTTTCGTATTGATCGTTCTCGCCTGAAGCGTGGGAACGATCATCTCTCGCAGAACTTCCCGGTTCTGCCCGCTAAAAGCGCATTCCCCGACCGCCGCGCACCACCCTGAAACACAAAAATCCCGCGCTGAAATCTCCTGAAAAAAAGCATTGTGCCAGCTCGAAAACCGATGTTATGTTGGTAACATCCTGTCTTGAAATGACTGCTAGATAACATTTCTCGACCCTCGTCAACGCCGGTTTTCAGCGGAATGTTCATGGCCACGAGTCCTTTCCTCGATACGCTGGAGCAGCGGTTCAGTGACCTGACGCCGACCGGCAAGCGCATCGCGGGGTATCTGTTGGCCAACCCGCAGAAGCTTCCGTTCGAAACCGCCGACAGCATCGCCCAGCAGACGGGCACCACCGGGATTTCAGTCGGTCGCTTCCTGCGTTCGTTGGGTTATCGCAACATCGACGACGTCAAACAGAGTCTGCGCGGCGACAGCGTCAGTCCCTGGGTGATTACCGATCGCCTCGGCGCGTTTCGCGAAGAGAGCACTCACGGCGATGCGCTCGATCGCTCGATGAACCGTGAGCTGGAAGCCATTCAGCGGGTCTATGCCCTGGCCCGCAGCGACACCTTTGCGCGCATCGTTGAGCGGCTGTACAGCGCCGATGCGGTGTTCATCCTCGGCATTCAGACCACCCGCGGAATTCTCAACGCGTTCTTCTCGCACCTCGAATACATACGGCCCAAGGTCTACTACGTCGATGGCCTGTCCGGCACCTATGCCGAATCGCTGAACTCGCAGTTCGAAAACCCCTACGCGGTGATCGCTGACTTTCGTACCTATTCGGCGGTGGCGCGGACCTTCTGCGATGTGGCGCACCAGCAGGGTCTGGCGCTGGCCTTCATCACTGATTTCCATTGCCCATGGGCGCGGGATTACCCGACCGATCTGCTGCAACTGAATTCCGATGTCGGCCAGTTCTGGGACTCGCTGGCGCCGCTGACCTGCCTGTTCAACCTGATGGTTTCGGCGGTGGCCGAGAAGTACGGCGACCGGCTCGATCAACGCCTGGCAAAGAACCGCGAGCTGCAACAACTGTTCGGGCAGTTCGAATAGCCCGAGTGATAGAAGCCCCTTGGGGGTGATGAACCTGTACGAGCTGATCTGGAGAGTGTTTACGTGAATAGCCCCCTCGTCGAAGTCGACGCCAAGGCGCTGCAGGTTGAAGTCGACCTGATCTACGCCGGTGTCGACAACCTGGCCGGCAAGCAGATTTATCAGGATCCGCGCTGCCTGCTGCATCGCGATGCCGAAGCCTGTCTGCGCAAGGCCAGTCGCCTGGCGCGCCAGGCCGGGCTGACCCTGCGCATCTTCGATGCCTACCGTCCGCCGTACGCGCAATACCTGCTCTGGGAAGCGCTGCCCAACCCCGAATACGTGCGTGATCCAGGGCTGGGCTCGCACCACAGCCGCGGTGTGGCCGTCGACCTGACGCTTATCGATGCCAGCGGCCAGCCACTGAACATGGGCACCGGTTTTGACGACATGCGCGAGCATTCGCACCAGTTCTTTGCCGATCTGCCGGCCGACGTGCAGCGCAATCGTCTGCTGCTTCTGGGGATCATGCTGGGCGCCGGATTCACCTACATCGACAGCGAGTGGTGGCATTACCAGTTGCCCGGCGCGGACGACTACCCGCTGATCGACGACGGTTCGATCCGCCCGGCCAGCTGACAACTACAACCGTGACACCTGACCGGGACGCACACGAATCCCGGCTGAATCTGGCAACGACCTGAACTCGAAAGAGCAGGGCGCGCCATTTCAGGGGCCTGACGGCCGCTGAGCTTTAACTGCCCGGTATAGCTTCAATAACAAACCTGACGAACTTCCATACATCGAATGATCAAGGAACCGGCATGAAATCAATCGTTACCCCTAATGCACTCCCGCGCAGACTGGCGATGGCCGTGCTTTGCACCGCGATGGGCCTGGGTGCCTGGCAGTCGGCCAGCGCAGCCGTGCCGCAAGACACCCTGATGATCGGCAAACCGTCCGATCCACAGACCCTCGATCCGGCCGTCACCATCGACAACAACGACTGGACCGTGACCTATCCCGCCTATCAGCGGTTGGTCACCTACAAGGTCGAGAACGGCAAAGGCAGCACCGAAGTGATGGGTGAGCTGGCCAGCAGTTGGTCGACTTCCGCGGACAACCTGACCTGGGAATTCAAGCTCAAGCCGGGCAACAAGTTCGATGACGGCGCCGACGTGAACGCCGAGGCGGTGAAGTTTTCGTTTGATCGGGTGATGAAGCTCAAGCAAGGGCCGTCCGGTGCATTCCCGGATGACATGGCGGTCTCGGTGGTCGATCCGCTGACAGTGAAATTCACCCTGAAAGCGCCATACGCTCCGTTTCTCTCGACGCTGGCGCACAACGGCGCGGCGATCATCAACCCGGATGTGGCGAAGAAAACCGAAGGTGCCGAGGCGTATCTGTCGAACCACACCGCAGGTTCCGGCGCGTTCAAACTGGTCAACTGGCAGAAAGGCCAGACCCTGACGATGGAGCAGAACAGTTACTACGCAGGTCCTAAACCGACCCTGAAAAAGGTCGTGGTGAAGATCATTGGCGAGGCCTCGGTGCGCCGTCTGCAACTGGAGCACGGCGATCTCGACATCATCGAGGACATGCCCGAAGACCAGCTCGAAGCACTGGCCAAGAAGTCCGGCATCGTGGTCGGCGACTATCCTTCGCTGCGCGTCACGTTGCTCTATCTGAATACCCGGAAAGCGCCGATGAACAACCCCGATGCCCGTCGCGCCATTGTCGAATCACTCGACTATGACGGCATCATCAACGGCATTCTCAAAGGCAAGGCCAAGCCGCTCAATGGCCCGATTCCACAAGGCATGTGGGCGTACGACGAGAAGCAGCCGGCATTCAGGCAGGACATGGCCAAGGCCAAGGAGGACCTGGCCAAGGTCTCGCCGAAGATCAGCAACCTGACCTTCATGTACTCCGACAAGGACCCGAACTGGGAGCCCATTGGCCTGACCCTGCAAGCCGGTCTGCAATCGCTGGGCGTGAACCTGAAGATGGAAAAACTCGCCAACGCCAGCATGCGTGAACGTCTGGGCACCGGTGACTTCGACGTCGCCATCGGCTCCTGGAGCCCGGACTTCGCCGACCCCTACATGTTCATGAACTTCTTCTTCGATTCGAAGCTCAAGGGCCTGGCGGGTAACCGTTCGTTCTACGACAACCCGGCGGTGGACAAGCTGATCCGCGAGTCGGCCACCACCAACGACATGGCCAAACGCACCGAGCTGTATCAGCAGGCGCAGAAGATCGTGCTCAACGACAGCGTCTACGCCTACCTGTACCAGAAGGCCTATACCTTGCCGATGAGCGAGAAGGTCAAGGGCTACGTGTTCAACCCGATGCTGGAACAAGTGTTCAACGTCGGCACGATCACCAAGTAAGCCGTTGTCGCTTCACACGGCCTCGCCGCACACGCGGGGCCGTGGCAAGGCTGTGTCCGCGAACTGTTTCGCGTTGTCGATTGAATGCGTGACCGAGGTGCCTGATGGCCTTCCTGAATACTCTGCGTAAACGTCTGGGCGGCCTGCTGCTGGTGGTGTTCGGCGTTTCCCTGATTACCTTTTCCATTTCCCACCTGATACCGGGCGACCCGGCGCGGCTGATTGCCGGCGACCGCGCCACCGACGCGATTGTCGAGAACATTCGCCATCAGTTGGGCCTGGACTTGCCGTTGTATCAACAATACGGCCGCTACATGCTCGACCTGCTGCATGGCGACCTGGGCACGTCAATCCGTACCCATAGGCCGGTGCTGGAAGACCTGCAAGCGTTCTTCCCGGCAACCCTGGAACTGGCCTTGGCAGCGCTGACCCTGTCGATTCTGGTAGGCGTGCCGCTGGGCGTGCTGTCAGCGGTCTACCACAACCGCTTCATCGATCAGGTGGCGCGAACCCTTGCCGTGACCGGGATTTCCACGCCGGCGTTCTGGCTCGGGCTGGGACTGATCGTGCTGTTTTACGGGCACCTGAACTGGTTGCCCGGAAGTGGACGGCTGGATGAGGGCCTCGATCCACCGCCGACAGTCACTGGTTTTTACCTGATCGACACGCTGCTCGCGGGGGATACCGGGCTGTTCTTCAATGCTGTCCAGCATCTGATCCTGCCTGCGATCACCCTGGGCTTCGTCAACCTTGGCGTAGTGGCGCGGCAGATCCGCTCGGCCATGCTCGATCAACTGGGCGAAGACTACATCCGCACGGCGCGCGCCTACGGCCTGTCGAAGTGGGCGGTGATTCTGCGCCACGCCTTGCCCAATGCCTTGATCCCTTCGGTGACCGTTCTCGGCCTGACCCTTGGCGACCTGCTGTATGGCGCGGTGCTCACGGAGACTGTGTTCGCCTGGCCGGGCATGGGCGCCTATGTGGTCAAGTCGATCCAGTCGCTGGATTTCCCGGCGGTCATGGGCTTCGCGATTCTGGTGTCCTTCATTTATGTACTGCTGAACATGGCGATCGATCTGCTGTACCGCCTGATCGATCCGCGCATCGGCGAGGTCAACTGAGATGTCCACTCCAATCACTGCGCCGGTTGTGGCGCCGCTGCCCAAAGCCTCGCGCTGGCAGGACAAATTCGCCTATCTGGCCCACCAGGTACGGCGCAGCCCGCTGACCATGGCCGGGTTGCTGATCACCCTGATGGTGTTGCTGTGCATGGCCTTCGCACCCTGGCTTGCGTCCCACGATCCCAACGCACTGAACCTGACCCAGCGCCTGGCGGCACCCTCCGCCGCGCATTGGTTCGGGACCGATGAAGTGGGTCGCGACCTGTTCAGCCGGGTGCTGTACGGCAGCCAGCAATCGGTGGGTGTCGGGTTGTTCGTGGCGTTTGCTTCGTGTTTCGTTGGGGGCCTGCTGGGCTGCATGTCGGGGATCATCGGCGGGCGTTTCGACAGCCTGATCATGCGCCTGATGGATATCATGCTTTCGGTGCCGTCGCTGGTGCTGATCATGGCGCTGGCCGCAGCGCTGGGGCCGAGCCTGTTCAACGCGATGCTGGCGATCACCCTGGTGCGGATTCCGTTCTACGTGCGACTGGCGCGCGGGCAGGCCCTGAGCATTCGCCAGATGGGCTACGTCAAGGCCGCCGAGACCTTCGGCGCGGGGCGCTGGCACATGGTGCTCTGGCACGTGGCGCGCAATGCCATGCCGCCGTTGCTGGTGCAGCTCAGCCTGGACATCGGCAGCGCGATTCTCATGGCCTCGGCGCTGGGTTTCATTGGCCTGGGCGCGCAGCAGCCGACCGCCGAATGGGGCGCGATGGTCGCCACCGGGCGCAATTACATCCTTGATCAATGGTGGTATTCGACCTTTCCCGGTGTGGCGATTCTGATCACCGCCACCGGCTTCAACCTCTTGGGCGACGGCGTACGCGATCTGCTCGACCCACGCCAGCAGGGGAAATGACCATGCATGCAGAAGTCTCCAACGCCCTGGTCGGCAATGCTCCGGTGTTGACCATCGACAACCTGAGCATCGAATTCCCGGCCTACAAGAGCACGGTCAAGGCGCTCAACGGCGTATCGCTGCACGTCAATCCCGGTGAAATCGTCGGGGTGATCGGTGAGTCCGGGTCCGGCAAGTCGGTGACCGCCATGCTCAGCCTGCGCCTGTTGCCCGAGCGTGCGTATCAGGTGAAAAGCGGCAGCCTGAACATCCTCGGTCGCGACATGCTTACCGCCAGGGAAAAGGACCTGCTGAAAGTCCGTGGTCGCGACGCGGCGATGATCTTTCAGGAGCCGATGACCGCGCTCAATCCCACGCGTCGCATTGGCCGGCAGATGCTCGATGTGATCATTCATCACCAGCAATTGAGCAAGGCTGATGCGCGGACCAAGGCCATTGCCTTGCTGCGTGACATGCACATTGCCGATCCCGAACAGGTGATGAACAGCTATCCGTTCGAGCTATCCGGCGGCATGCGTCAGCGGGTGATGATCGCCCTGGCGTTCTCCTGCGATCCTCAGCTGTTGATCGCCGATGAGCCGACCACAGCGCTGGACGTCACCGTGCAGCGCCAGGTGTTGTTGCTGTTGCGCGAAAAAGCCCGGGAGCGCGGCACGGCAATTCTGCTGATCACTCACGACATGGCGCTGGTTTCGCAGTTCTGCGACCGGGTTTATGTGATGTACACCGGTGCGGTGGTGGAGCAGGGCGTGACCGCGCAGGTCATGGCCGATCCCCGTCATCCCTACACCCAAGGCTTGCTCAGTGGCCTGCCGGAACAGGTCGAGCCGGGTCAGGACCTGATGACCATCCCCGGTCAGGTGCCGAATCTGTCGGCGTTGCCCGAAGGTTGTACCTTTCGCGATCGCTGCGCCTTCGCCATGCCCAAGTGCCTGCAACGTCCGCCGATGCAGGTCATCGACGCCGCTGCCGATCGCAAGAGCGCTTGCTGGTTGAGCGAGCCCTCTCATTCTTCTGCACAGGAGATGCACGCATGACCAGCGCAGCCCTCAAATCATTGCCTGCCGAACACCCGGTCATTCTGGGCCTTGAAGACGTACGCGTGCATTACCCCATGGGCAAGGACTGGCTCGGTCGGCCCAAAGCCCTGGCCCACGCCCTGAACGGCATCGACCTTCAGGTGCGTGCCGGCGAAACCCTGGGCGTCGTGGGCGAGTCCGGCTGTGGCAAGAGCACCCTGGCGCAATTGCTGATGGGGTTGATCAAACCGACGTCGGGCAAGCTTGAGTGGATTTACAACAACGCCAAGGAACGCAGCAGCAACGTGCAGATCGTGTTCCAGGACCCGCAATCGTCCCTCGATCCGCGCTTGCCGGTGTGGAAAGTGATCACCGAGCCGTTGTTCGTCCAGCGTTCCGCGCCGCGTCGGGACATGCGCGACATCGCCGCGAAAGTCGCCTCTCAGGTCGGCATTCGCACCGAATACATGGACCGGTTTCCTCATCAGTTCTCTGGCGGCCAGCGCCAGCGCATCGCAATCGCCAGGGCGCTGTCGTCGAACCCGGACATCATCGTTCTCGACGAGCCGACCTCGGCGCTGGACATTTCGGTGCAGGCACAGATCCTCAACCTGCTGGCTGAGCTGCAACGCAGTCGCGACCTGACGTACATCCTCATCTCGCACAACGTCTCGGTGGTGCGGCACATGGCCGACCGGGTGGCGGTGATGTATCTGGGGCAGATCGTCGAACTGGGCAGCGCCGCCGAAGTGCTGGAACGACCGCGTCATCCCTATACCCAACTGCTGCTGGAAGCCGTGCCGCGGCTGGGCGTGGCGGTGGACGATGCTCAGGTGTCGGCGCCGACCGAATTGCCGGGCAATCGCCATTTACCGACGGGGTGTTTTTTCAGGGATCGCTGCCCGAAAGCAACGGTGGGGTGTGACAAACCACAACAGCTGTTGCCCGCCAGGGGTTCAGCGGGAGGCGAGTTGGTCAGGTGTCATTTGCAGTCGGCTTGAAAGAACGCCGATCGGTCAGACATTCGCGAAACAACCGCTGCAACGGCAACTGCCGACTGGCGTGGCGCATCACCAGGGCCAGTTCGCGGTAGAAGGTGAGGGTGCCGAGTTCGATGATGCGGATGTGTGTGGCGCGTTCCAGCCACAAACCGGCCCGTGGTACCAGCGACACGCCGAGCCCTGCCTCGACCATGCGCACGATGGCGTCGACTTCGTCCAGCTCAAGGCCGGGGAGGGTCTCGATCTTCTGCTCGCGCAGAAAACGGGTGACCTGACGTCCGCCGAAGGAGTGACGGTCGTAACGTACGAAGCGGTTATCGCGTAGCAACTGCAGCGGGTCATCGCCTTCTATGTGCGTGGGCGCGATCAACACGAACGGCTCGCGCGCGATAACCTCCAGAGACAGCTCCTTGGGCAGCGCGAACGGTGGGCGGATCAGGATCGCCAGATCGATCTCGCCGGCATCGACACTGTTGAGCAAGGTTTGCGAAACCCCCGGCACCACCTTCGCCTCGACCGTCGGCGCCTGAGTATTGAGTTGCACCAGCGCGGCAGGCAGCAAGCCCGTCTGCACCGTGGCAATGGCGCCGATCAGCAGTTCGCCGTAGTAGCCACTGTCTGCCGACGGCGCGGCCATACGCTCGAACAATTCGACGACCTCCCGCGCCATCGGCAACGCGCGTTGTCCAGCCGCGTTAAGGGTGGCGCTGCGCCCGCTGCGATCAAACAGGGTTGTGCCGAGGGCTTTTTCCAGCGTCCGGATCTGTGCGCTGACCGCTGACTGGGTCAGGCCAATCTGGTTGCCCGCTGCGACGAAGGTGCCGAGGCGCTCGACAGTGATGAAGGTTTTCAGCTCGCGAATCATGGCAACTCACTGATCAAATTAATTGTGGCTCGGCGCGAAAATTATGATCTTTCCATCAATGATTCAATGGATAAAGATGACCGCATCCCGCAAAGAGGAAATTGACCGTGACCGATACCACTCCAACGCTTTCTCCGTTCCACCTGGCTATTCCCGTTTACGACCTCGCTGCCGCCCGGCATTTCTACGCCAAGGTGTTCAATCTGCCGGAAGGCCGCTCCAGCGACCATTGGGTGGATTTCGACTTCTTCGGCCATCAACTGGTGATTCACGAACACCCGAAAACCGATTCGCAGGCCCACGCAGGTACCAACGCCGTGGACGGCCATGACGTGCCGGTGCCGCATTTCGGCGTGGTACTCGGGTGGGAGCAATGGGAAGCGTTGGCCGACCGCTTGCAGAGCCAGGGCGTGAAGTTCGTGATCGAGCCTTACGTGCGCTTCAAGGGCCAGGTGGGTGAGCAGGCGACCATGTTCCTGTTCGACCCGTGCGGCAATGCGCTGGAGTTCAAGGCGTTCAAGGACATCGGGCAGTTATTTGCCAAATAACACCCGTGGCGCTGCAATGAACACCTGCAGCGGCACGGCTTGCCGGCGGTGGCCTCCTGAATGTCGCCACCGCCGGTAAACGGTACGCCCGGCCGTGCTGCCAGCGATTAAACGTGGCTGTTAAGTGCGAACTATTGGATCCTGATTAACCACTGTTAGAGGGCTGTTTAAACAACTGATCTGCTTTAAACGTCTTTAACTAACTTCTTCGACGACCGGTCTAAACTCCGCCTCGCCCCGGCCGAACTATATTTCAGGCCGCGTCTTCCCTTTCTCCGCTTGACCCCGTACAAAGCGCAGCGCGCGCCTGATCGGCTACGCATTCCCGTCGCTGTCATTCTTGGTTATGGACACAATCGTATGATCAAAAGTCTGGGTTTCAGCAGAAAGATCCTGCTGGCCGCTGCACTGATAGTTGTTGTTGCCTTCTCCTGTTTCATTCTGGTGAATGACTACCGCCAGCGGGAAACTTTGAAAAACAACGTTGATGCCGAACTGCAACAGTTGGGAAGTCTGACCACGCAAAACATTCAGACCTGGCTGGAAAGCCGCACACAGTTGCTGTATTCCATGGCCCAGCAGATCGCTGCCGATGGCCCGGCGCAGGCCAATCTGCAACGCGCGGTCGGCCTGCCGGTGTACCCCGACAACTTCCAGCTCAGCTATTTTGGCGGCAAGGACGGCGTGATGTTCTCGGTGCCGACCGGCAATCGCGCGGCGGACTACGACCCGCGTGCCCGTGGCTGGTACAAGGCGGCCGATGCAGCTCAGGGCACCATCGTCACCGAACCTTACATCGCTGCGTCGTCGGGCAAACTGGTGGTGACGCTGGCAACGCCGGTACGCCAGCAAGGCCAGATGATTGGCGTAGCAGGCGCTGACATCTCGCTGGACGCTATCAGCAAGACCATCAACTCGCTGAACTTCGGCGGCCATGGCTACGCTTATATCGTCAGCGCCGATGGCAAGATTCTGATTCACCCGGACAGCAAACTGATCCTCAAGAACGTCAGCGAGGCGTACCCCAACGGTGCGCCGAAAATCGCCCCGGGCGTGGCTGAAATCGAATCCGGCGGCAAGGCGCAGTTCATCTCGTTCACCAAGGTCGAAGGTCTGTCTTCGGCCAACTGGTACGTGGCGCTGGTGCTCGATCGCGACGCAGCCTATTCGATGCTCAGCGAGTTCCGCTCTTCGGCAATCACCGCGATGGTCATTGCGGTGGCAATCATCATGGTCCTGCTTGGCCTGCTGATTCGCGTATTGATGCAGCCGCTGCACCAGATGGGCCGCGCCATGCAGGACATCGCCGACGGCGAGGGCGATCTGACCAAGCGTCTGTCTATTGTTTCGCAGGACGAATTCGGCGCGATGGCGCAGTCGTTCAACCGCTTCGTCGAGCGTATCCACGGCTCGATCCGCGAAGTGGCCTCGACCGCCGGGCAGCTGGGTGAAGTGGCCGCGCGGGTGGTCGGTGCTTCCAACTCGTCCATGGGCAATTCCGATCAACAGGCCAGCCGTACCAGCAGCGTGGCGGCGGCGATCAATCAGCTTGGCGCCGCCGCGCAGGAAATCGCCCAGAACGCTGCACTGGCGTCGCAGCACTCCAGCGAGGCGACACAACTGGCCAGCGAAGGCCAAGGCGTGGTCAGCCAGACCATCAAGGCGATGAATCAGCTGTCGGACAAGATCAGCGAGTCCTGCACCAACATCGAAACCCTGAACGACAAGACCGCCAACATTGGGCAAATTCTTGAAGTGATTACCGGGATTTCCCAGCAGACCAACCTGCTGGCCCTGAACGCCGCCATCGAAGCGGCACGTGCAGGGGAGGCCGGTCGTGGTTTTGCCGTGGTGGCTGACGAGGTTCGCAACCTGGCACACCGCACACAGGATTCGGCGCAGCAGGTTCAGGGCATGATCGAGGAGTTGCAGATCGGCGCCCGTAATGCGGTCGTCAATATGACCGAAAGCCAGCGCCAGAGCGAAAGCAGCGTGACCATCGCCAACCAGGCCGGTGAGCGTCTGAACAGCGTGACCCGCCGCATCGGTGAGATCGACGGCATGAACCAGTCGGTGGCCACCGCGACCGAGGAACAGACTGCCGTGGTGGAATCGATCAACGTCGACATTACCGAAATCAACACGCTGAACCAGGAAGGCGTGGACAACCTGAAATCAACGCTGGATGCCTGTACCCACCTCGAACATCAGGCTGCGCGCTTGCAGCATCTGGTGGGGACGTTCCGTATCTGACGAGCGTTGACTCATTCACGCTCATTCAAGACGAGGGAGTGTTTTGCTGAAAGCGGTTTGCCAGGGATGAGTTTTCTGCTGGCAAACCGCTTCGCTGCCGTCGTGACCTCCGGCGTCTCCACAGGGGGGCTGCGGGATTTCGGGGAGGGTTCTCCGAGCTATGACCTGTGGAGGCACTGGAGCTATGCGACAGATGCGGATGCTTTCTATGTCGCCATCAACCCATACCCAGTGAGAGACGCCGGGAGTGTTTTGCCGAAAGCGTTTTGCCAGGGATGAGTTTTCTGCTGGCAAACCGCTTCGCTGCCGTCGTGACCTCCGGCGTCTCCCACAGGGGGCTGCGGGATGTCGGGGAGGGTTCTCCGAGCTCTGACCTGTGGAGGCACTGGAGCTATGCGACAGATGCGGATGCTGTCTATGTCGCCATCAACCCATACCCGGTGGGAGACACCGGGAGTATCTGGCCGAAAGCGGTTCTCCCCATCAACCCATACCCTGTGGGAGACGCCGGAGTTTACGACGGCAGCGATGCGTCGGATCAGGCAACAGAACTATCGAGGCTGCTCGGCCAATCCGGCAGCCCGGCGCAAGCCCAGATGCAGTGCCGTGCTGAACATCTGGCCGTGGTTGCGGCCATTGAACTGCTGGTAGCTGGCCTCGGTGCCGGGCAGGGTAGCGAGATGTTCAGCCAGCAAGCGATTGGCGTCGCTGGGCACGGCCTGCATTTCCTTTCTCCGTTCTGGCGAGCCGCCGTCGAATTGCGCAATGGGCGGCTTGCCTTCTCTTTCTCCTCTCACCAGCCGCACCGTGCGCCTGGTGCCTTCTGGGAATCCTTTTAGCGCCATGCCGTTGTCGAAGGTCATCGGCTGATACCACAGCGATGCGCTGGCGGCGATCCAGGTCTGGAAGGCCTCCGGCGCCTGTAGTAATGCATAGAGCACGAACAGCCCGCCGAACGAATGACCCCACAGGGTTTCCCGGTTGAGGTCCACGGCATGGCGCGCCTGAATCTGCGGCTTGATCCGCAACTGCAAAACCTGCAGAAACGCTTTCGACGTCGCGCCGGTGTAATCCAGGGTGCGCTGTTCGCCGTCGTAGGTGCCGTCGATGTCGTAGCCGACCATGACCAGCAGCGGCGGGGTGCCGGCGTTCAGTTCGCCCAGCCAGTCGTCGCGCAGCTCGGCCATGACGTTATTGCCGTCGAGCAGGTACATCACCGGATAGCCGGTGGCGGGAGGCGGGGCGTTGGGGATGCCGATGTCCAGACGGTAATGACGCTCGCCGTCTGCGGAGTCGATGTTCAGGCGTTCGAAGCGGTAATGGGTAGAGCCGGTTTCAGCCAATGTCTTGTGCTCCCGAATGTCGGCGTGGGTGATCAATGAAAGGAGGGTCAGCCAAATAAAGCCAAAATATTTTATCCACCACATGCATCCGTTCCCTTTTGTTCTGCCGACATCGGCGCGCCAACTTGTCTAGTCAACACCCCGGCCAGCCCGGCGTTTGCGGCAAACATGTCGACAAAGTACGCGAAAAATCCAGCATCAAATGGTCAACGAACTGTTATCTCGCGTTCATGGACGGTTCATCGAACTGCCACACGCTCTCTCTAATGTCACTCGCACCGAACACGGCCAAGGACTGGTCGGGCGGCTGAACATTCACCCTGGCAGGACGCCCGAACCACAAGACAAGAGAAGCCCATGAACGCAGCTATCCATGTCGACCGCTTGAACAAGACGTTTGCTCGCAAGACCGCTTTGGTTGACCTTGCATTGTCTATACAACCCGGGGAAATGGTAGCGCTGATCGGCGCTTCCGGCTCAGGCAAGTCCACCCTGTTGCGTCATCTGGCCGGCCTTGCCTGTTGCGACCGCAACAATGGCGGCAGCGTCCGTGTACTGGGCCGCGAAGTGCAGGCGTCGGGCCGGCTTAACGGCAAGGTGCGTCGTCTGCGCGCCGACATCGGCTACATCTTCCAGCAATTCAATCTGGTCAATCGCCTGAGCGTTCTCGACAACGTCCTGCTCGGTTGTCTGGGCCGCATGCCGCGCTGGCGTGGCAGCCTGAGTCTGTTCAACGCCGAGGAAAAGGCCCGCGCCATGGCCAATCTGGATCGCGTTGGCCTGGCGGATTTCGCCCAGCAACGCGCCTCTACGCTTTCCGGTGGCCAGCAGCAACGCGTGGCCATCGCTCGCGCCCTGACCCAGCAGGCCGAAGTCATCCTGGCCGACGAACCCATCGCTTCACTGGACCCCGAGTCCGCTCGCAAGGTCATGGAAATCCTCGCCGACATCAATCGTCAGGATGGCAAAACCGTGGTCGTGACCCTGCATCAGGTGGACTACGCGGTGCGCTATTGCCCGCGTGCCGTGGCCCTCAAAGGTGGACGCATTCACTTCGACGGCAACGGCGCCGACCTCAGCGGCCAGTTTCTCAACGACCTTTATGGCGCGGACGCCGACGCCAGCCTGATGTTCGCTGACAAGGGACGTGACGCCGGTCGTCCGCCGCAACTGGTGCTGGCTCAGGCCTGAACACTGCGCCGAATGGCGCATCGCTGAACAAACCATAAAACACCACAACCCCCGTTCCAGGAGCTTTCCATGTTGAACCGTATCGGTCGCGTGTTCGCGTCTGCCGCTCTGCTCGCCGGTTGCCTGATGGGCACCGCGCAAGCCGACGACAGCGCCATCAACTTCGGCATCATGTCCACCGAGTCCTCGCAGAACCTGAAAAGCGTCTGGCAGCCCTTTCTCGACGACATGTCGAAAAAGACCGGCCTGAAAGTCAATGCCACCTTCGCTTCGGACTACGCGGGCCTGATTCAAGGCATGCGTTTCAACAAGGTTGATGTGGCCTGGCTGGGCAACAAGGCGGCGATGGAAGCCGTCGACCGTTCCGGCGGCGAGATCTTCGCCCAGACCGCCGCCGCCAACGGCGCGCCGGGTTACTGGAGCGTGATCATTGCGCGCAAGGACAGCCCGATCAATTCGGTCGAGGACATGCTAAAGCACGCCAAGGAACTGACCTTCGGCAACGGTGACCCGAACTCCACCTCCGGTTATCTGGTGCCTGGCTATTACGTGTTCGCCAAGAACAACGTCGACGCCGCCACCGCCTTCAAGCGCACGCTGAACTCCAGCCACGAAGTCAACGCCCTCAGCGTCGCCAAGGGCCAGCTCGACGTCGCCACCTTCAACACCGAAAGCATGGACCGTCTGGAAGTCACTCAGCCGGACAAGGCCGCAATGCTCAAGGTGATCTGGAAGTCGCCAATCATCCCGGCCGATCCGATGGTCTGGCGCAAGGGCATGGCCGACACCACCAAAAACAAGATCCGTGATTTCTTCGCCAACTATGGCGACACCGACGAAGAAAAGGCCGTGTTGAAGAACATGCAGATGGGCAAGTTCCTCAAGTCTTCGGATGACCAGTTGCTGACCATCCGCCAGCTCGAGCTGTTCAAGCAGAAGACTGAAACCACCGCCAGCACCACCCTCAGCGCTGACGAAAAAAGCACTCGCCTGAAAGAGATCGACGCCGGGCTGACCAAGCTGCAGGACCGCATCTCGGACCTGGAAAAACAGAACACCGCCAAGGCGGGTTGAGGTAACAGGCGCGGTGCTCGGTTGATGCTTGAAGTTGAAGAGAGCACCGCGCAATTCACTGCTGTTTCTGTATGAGCAATCGGGAAATCTTATGACCACTCACGCTGCTTACGTTGAAGTCGCCGGCAAGCGCAGTTGGCCGCAATACCTGGGCTGGGGCATCTTCCTGGCGTTGATGGCCTGGGCCTGGCACGGCGCCGAGATGAACCCGCTGGCGCTGTATCGCGACTCCGGCAACATGGCAACCTTCGCCGCCGACTTCTTCCCGCCGGACTTCCACGAATGGCGCGCCTACCTCAAGGAAATGGTCACCACGGTGCACATCGCCCTGTGGGGCACGCTGCTGGCGATCGTCTGCTCGGTGCCGCTAGGCGTGCTGTGCGCCGACAACATCACCCCGTGGTGGATTCACCAGCCGCTGCGCCGGGTCATGGACTCCTTTCGTTCCATCAATGAAATGGTCTTCGCGATGCTGTTCGTGGTGGCCGTCGGCCTGGGTCCGTTCGCCGGTGTCCTGGCGTTGTGGATCAGCACCACCGGCGTGCTCGCCAAGTTGTTCGCCGAAGCGGTCGAAGCGATCGATCCCGGCCCTGTGGAAGGGGTACGAGCGACGGGCGCCAGTGCCTTGCAGGAAGTGATTTTCGGGGTGATCCCGCAGGTCATGCCGCTGTGGATTTCCTACGCCCTGTACCGCTTCGAATCCAACGTTCGCTCGGCAACGGTGGTGGGGATGGTCGGCGCTGGCGGTATCGGCGTGATCCTCTGGGAAAACATCCGTGCGTTCCAGTTCACCCAGACCTGCTCGGTGCTGCTGGTGATCATCGTGGTGGTCAGCGTCATCGACATCTTCTCCCAGCGGCTGCGCAAGCAGTTCATCTAACGAACCGATAGGAGAGGGTGCGAACCCTTTTTTTAGCCATGCAGTTGTCTAGACAATCTGAACCGGTCTACCGCGAGCTTGCGGATACGTTACGCCGCGAAATGAGTCACTACACCGCGGGCGAATTCCTGCCCGCCGAAACCCAACTGGCGGCGCGTTTCGACGTCAACCGCCACACCGTGCGCCGGGCTATCGACGAGCTGGTGCGTGAAGGCAGTCTGTTGCGCCGCCAGGGCAAGGGCACTCAGGTGCTGGGCCGTCCGCTGGTGTATCCGGTGGCCGCCGAGAGCGCCTACAGCCAGTCGTTGTCGGCTCAAGGTCATGGGGTTGAAGCGCTGCTCTTGCAACGCCGCCACTGCACCGCCACTCGCGAAGAAGCCGAGCATCTGGGCCTTGAAGAACACGCGCCCTTGATCGAATTGCAAACCCTGCGCCGCCTCGACGGCCAGCCGGTCAGCCTGATCCGCCATCGTTATTGCGCCACCCGCCGTGAACTGCTCGCCGAATACACAAGTGGCTCGGTGCGGCAGTTTCTCGCCGCTCGCGACCTGCCGCTGACTCGCACCTTCAGCCTGATCGGCGCACGCCTGCCGAGCCGTGAAGAGGCCAGCGTGCTGCTGATGCCACGTCACCTGCCAGCGCTGACCGTGCTCACCCTTTCCCGCGACGCGGACGGAAACCCGGTGGAGATCGCCCATTCCACCAGCCGTTCCGACCGCTTCCAGTATCAGATCGTCACCTGATGGAGATGCCCTCGATGACTGCTACATCCGCGTTCACCACAAGCCCCGACCACGCTGTCCGTCAGCACTGGATCGGCGTGCTCTCGCGTACACGTCGCGATGAATTGTCGACGTACGAAAACGCACTGCGCGACGCCGAATACCAGCTGATTCGCGCCCCGGAAATCGGCATGACCCTGGTCCGAGGCCGCATGGGCGGCAGTGGCGCGCCATTCAACGTCGGCGAAATGAGCGTGACCCGTTGTGTGGTGCGCCTTGCCGATGGCCGCACCGGTTACAGCTATCTGGCCGGGCGCGACAAAGCGCACGCCGAACTGGCCGCGCTCGCCGACGCGCATCTGCAAGGCGCACAACAGGCTCACTGGATCCGCGAGCTGATCGAACCGCTGGCTGCGGCGCAAGCCGTACGCCGGTCTCAACAACAAGCCGAAACCGCAGCGACCAAGGTGGACTTCTTCACGCTGGTCAGAGGAGAAAACTGATGAGTGCGACCCTTTTACAGCCTGCTTTCGCCGACCCCGTGCTCGACGCCCAGCGCAGCTTCCGCGCTGCCCTCAAGGCCCTGGCCGGCCCCGGCGTGGCTCAGAGCCTGTTGACTGCGCAGACCCCGCCGCATCTGGAAGGCCTGGCGTCGGCGAGTCACGCCCTGTGCCTGGCGTTGCTGGATATCGACACCCCGCTGTGGCTGGCGCCGAAGTTCGACACCCAGGCGATTCGCGCCAACCTGACCTTTCATTGCGGATGCCCGATTGTCAGCGACCGCCAGAACGCCCGCTTCGCCCTGTTGGACGACAGCCAGTTGCACGACCTCAGCGGTTTTGATCTGGGCAATGACCGCTATCCCGACCAGTCCTGCACGCTGCTGGTGCAACTGCCGAGCCTGCAAGGCGGGCGTCAGGTCGCGCTTCGCGGCCCCGGCATCGAAAGCAAAAACCACGTCAGCCTGCCGTTGCAGGAAGCATTTTGGGAAGAGCGTGAATCGCGCAGTGACTTCCCGCGCGGGATCGACGTGTTTTTCCTCGCGGGCAGCGAACTGATGGGCCTGCCGCGCAGCACTCAGGTGCTGTTCAAGCCCTCGCAGACCCAGGGAGGTGTGTGATGTACGTTGCCGTCAAGGGTGGCGAACAGGCCATCGACAACGCTCACAAACTGCTGGCGAAGAAACGCCGTGGTGACACCTCGGTGGCTGAACTGGCGGTCGAGCAGATCCGTCAGCAATTGCCGCTGGCCGTTGCCAGGGTCATGACCGAAGGTTCGCTGTACGACGAAGAACTCGCCGCGCTGGCGATCAAGCAAGCGGCGGGGGATCTGGTCGAGGCCATCTTCCTGTTGCGCGCCTACCGCACCACGCTGCCGCGTTTCAGCGCCAGCCTGCCGATCGACACCTCGGCGATGCAGCTCAATCGTCGTCTGTCGGCGACTTTCAAGGATGTCCCCGGGGGCCAGCTCCTTGGGCCCACCTTTGACTACACCCATCGTCTGCTGGATTTTACCTTGCTTGCCGAGGGCGAGTTTCCGGGGCCGCAAGGCAAGCCCGAAGCAACCGTCGAAGCCTGCCCGCGCGTGTTGGGGCTGTTGGCGAAAGAGGGCTTGATCAAGGAGGAGGCCGACACCGGCGCGCCAGTAGCGGACATCACCCGCGAGCCGCTGGAGTACCCGGCCAGCCGCGCCGAGCGCCTGCAAGCGCTGGCCCGTGGCGACGAAGGTTTTCTGTTGGCGCTGGGCTATTCGACCCAGCGCGGCTACGGCCGCAATCACCCGTTCGCCGGCGAGATCCGCGTGGGTGAAGTCGAGGTCTGGATCGAGCCTGAAGAACTGGGCTTCCCGATTTCCATCGGCGCCATCGAAGTCACCGAGTGCGAGATGGTCAACCAGTTCGTCGGTTCCGCCACTGAATTGCCGCAATTCACTCGCGGTTATGGCCTGGCGTTCGGGCATGCCGAGCGCAAGGCCATGGGCATGGCGCTGGTGGATCGTTCGCTGCGTGCGGGCGAGTACGCCGAAGAAATCGTCTCGCCAGCGCAGCAGGAAGAATTCGTCCTGGCCCACTGCGACAACGTCGAAGCCTCGGGTTTCGTCTCGCACCTGAAACTGCCGCACTACGTCGACTTCCAGGCCGAACTGGAATTGATCCGCAAACTGCGCAAGCCCTCCAAGGAGCAGGCCCAATGAATGCCGCCACACAACCCCGGCGCTTACCCCGAGAATCGCGCGACGAGGCGTACAACTTCGCGTATCTGGACGAACAGACCAAACGCATGATCCGTCGCGGCTTGCTCAAGGCCGTGGCGATTCCCGGTTACCAAGTGCCGTTTGGCGGGCGTGAAATGCCGTTGCCTTATGGCTGGGGCACCGGCGGCATGCAGCTGACCGCCGCGATTCTGGGCGCCGAAGACGTGCTCAAGGTCATCGACCAGGGTGCAGACGACACCACCAACGCGGTGTCGATTCGTCGCTTCTTCGCCCGCACCGCTGGCGTCGAAACCACCGAGCGCACCCCGGATGCGACGATCATCCAGACCCGTCACCGCATCCCGGAAACCCCGTTGCATGCCGATCAGATCATGGTCTATCAGGTGCCGATCCCCGAGCCGCTGCGCTTCATCGAGCCCTCGGAAACCGAGACCCGCACCATGCATGCGCTCAACGATTACGGGGTGATGCACGTAAAGCTCTACGAAGACATCGCCACCTTCGGCCACATCGCCACGGCTTACGCCTACCCGGTGACTGTCAACGAGCGCTACGTAATGGACCCGTCGCCGATTCCGAAATTCGACAACCCGAAACTGGACATGAGCCCGGCGCTGATGCTGTTCGGTGCCGGTCGCGAGAAGCGTCTGTATGCGGTGCCGCCGTACACCCGCGTCACCAGCCTGGACTTCGAAGACCATCCGTTCGAAGTGCAGAAATGGGAACACCACTGCGCGATCTGCGGCAGTCATGACTCATTCCTCGACGAGCTGATTCTCGACGACCAGGGCACCCAGAGCTTCGTCTGCTCGGACACCGATTACTGCGCGCAGCGGGTCACCCAAGGGAGGGCCGATCAATGATCGCCGCTCAAACGCTACAGCAGGGTGTCGAGGCCAATCGCGCCCAACCGCTGCTCAAGGTCAACGGACTGACCAAACTCTACGGCCCGGAAAAGGGCTGCCAGGACGTCAGTTTCGAGCTGTATCCGGGTGAAGTGCTGGGCATCGTCGGGGAGTCAGGCTCGGGTAAATCGACCTTGCTTTCGCTGCTCAGCGGCCGCTGCCCACCGGACCGGGGTGTCATCGACTATCGCGGCGTTCAGGGCAAGTGGCTCGACCTGTACAGCGCCAGCGAAGCCGAACGCCGCACCTTGTTGCGCACCGAGTGGGGTTTCGTTGAGCAGAACCCACGGGACGGCCTGCGCATGGCGGTGTCGGCGGGCGCCAATATCGGTGAACGGCTGATGGCTCAGGGCGTGCGCAACTATCAGCAACTGCGTGCGGCGGGGCTCGACTGGCTGAGTCAGGTGGAGATCGATCCGGCGCGCATTGACGACCTGCCACGGACCTTTTCCGGCGGCATGCAACAGCGTCTGCAGATTGCCCGCAACCTGGTGTCCGGCCCACGTCTGGTGTTCATGGACGAGCCGACTGGCGGCCTCGATGTTTCGGTGCAGGCGCGGTTGCTGGACCTGATGCGCGGTCTGGTGCGCGAGCTGGATCTGGCGGTGGTGATCGTCACCCATGACCTGGCAGTGGCTCGTCTGCTGGCCGACCGGCTGATGGTGATGCGCCGTTCCCACGTCGTGGAAACCGGGCTCACCGACCAGATTCTCGACGATCCGCAACACCCTTATTCGCAGTTGCTGGTGTCCTCGGTGCTGCAACCGTGAGTGCAGCCCTGACCCGACTTTTGGAGTGGCTTTGATGAACACGCTGATCGAGGTCCGAGACCTCTCGAAAACCTTCACCCTGCATCAGCAGAACGGGGTGGTGCTGAACGTGTTGCGCGGTTTGAGTTTCGCGGTACGCGGGGGTGAGTGCCTGGTGTTGCATGGCCATTCCGGCGCAGGTAAAAGCACGCTGCTGCGCACGCTGTATGGCAACTATCTGCCAGCGGGTGGCAGCATTCGTGTGCAGCATCAGGGCCAATGGCTCGACCTGGTGGGCGCCGAGCCTCGCGATGTGCTGCAAGTGCGTCAACAGACCCTGGGCTATGTCAGCCAGTTTCTGCGGGTCATTCCGCGTGTCGCGACGTTGGACGTGGTAATGGAACCGGCGCTGGCCCGTGGCTGGAGCCGTGAAGAGGCGCAGGCCCGCGCCGAATATCTGTTGACCCGCCTGAACATTCCGCAACGCCTGTGGCAACTGGCGCCGGGCACCTTTTCCGGGGGCGAGCAGCAGCGGGTCAACATCGCTCGCGGCTTCATGGTGCCGTGGCCGGTCATGCTGCTGGACGAGCCCACCGCGTCGCTGGACGACAGCAATCGAGCGGTGGTGCTGGAACTGATCAATGAAGCGAAAAACGCCGGTGCCGCCGTGATCGGCATCTTCCACGACCGCCTGGCGCGCGAGGCGGTGTCCGACCGCCATCTGGACATGACCCCGCTGGACCTGACCGCGAAGGAGTTACTGGAATGCTGAACGAACAGATCCTGACCAACGCCCGTATCGTCACCGCCGATCAGGTGTTCACCGGCACCGTGGTTCTGCGTGACGGCCTGATCAGCGAGGTCGAAACCGGCGTCAGCTACCTGCCGCAGGCGCAGAATCTGGACGGCGATTACCTGCTGCCGGGGCTGGTCGAGCTGCACACCGATAACCTCGAAAAACACCTGAGCCCGCGTCCCGGTGTGGACTGGCCATCGGCGTCGGCGGTGATGAGCCACGACGCGCAGATCATCGCAGCCGGCATCACCACGGTGTTCGACGCGCTGTCCATCGGCGACGTCAATCCCAAGGGCAAGCGCATGCAGCAGCTGCCGGGGATGGTCGACGCCATCGCCCGCGCCAATGCCGCCGATATGACCCGCGCCGAGCACCGTCTGCACCTGCGTTGCGAAGTCTGCCACCCCGACACCCTCAGCGTGTTCCGCGATCTGGTGGAGCAGCCGTTGGTGCAGCTGGTTTCGACCATGGACCATTCGCCGGGTCAGCGCCAGTTTGCCCTTGAATCCAAGTACCGTGAGTACTACATGGGTAAATATCACCTGAGCTCCGAGCAGATGGACGCGTTCATCGTCGAGCAGGTCGCCAACTCGAAGATCTACAGCGACCGTTATCGCCGGGCCATCGTCGACATCTGCCTGGAGCGCGGGCTGTCGGTGGCCAGTCACGACGACGCGACGGTGGCTCACGTCGAGGAATCGGCGGGTTACGGCATGACCATCGCCGAATTTCCGACCACCCTGGAAGCGGCGCAGGCCTGTCGCCGGCTGGACATGAGCGTGCTGATGGGCGCGCCGAACATCGTCCGCGGTGGATCGCACTCCGGCAACATCGCGGCGGCGACCCTTGCTAAAGAAGGGCTACTGGATATTCTCTCCAGCGATTATTATCCGGCCAGCCTTCTGCAAGCGGCGTTCGCGCTCGGTGTGCAGCTGGACGATACTCAACCCGTACCGGGAGCAGGGCTGGCAAAGGCGGTGACCACCGTGAGCCTGGCGCCGGCGCGTTCGGCGGGCCTGAATGATCGCGGGGAAATCCGCGTCGGTCTGCGGGCCGACCTGATCCAGGCCCGCGCCGTGGGCAACCTGCCGGTGATCCAGCAGGTCTGGCGACAAGCGAAGAGGGTTTTTTGATGGCAGGCAGGTTGATCTATCTCATCGGACCCTCCGGTTCGGGCAAGGACAGCCTGCTGGATGCTGCGCGCGAACCGATGGCCGCACGCGGCTGCCGGATCGTGCGTCGGGTCATCACCCGTTCGGCCGAAGCCAGGGGCGAGGCGGCGCAAGCGGTCAGCATCGATCGTTTCGGTGAATTGCAGGCTCAGGGTGCGTTTGCCCTGAGCTGGTTCGCCAATGGTCTGCACTACGGGATACCCATCGAGATCGATCAGTGGCTGGCCGAAGGGCACGACGTGCTGATCAACGGTTCGCGCGGGCATCTGCCTCAGGCTCGGGCGCGTTATCCGGACCTGCTGGTGGTGCTGCTCAGCGTCGATCAGGCGGTCCTGCGTCAGCGGTTGCTGGCGCGGGGCAGGGAGTCGGCAGAGGAAATCGAGGCACGTCTGGGGCGCAACGCGCAGTTTGCCGATGAATTGCTGGCCACTGCGCCCGGGACAAACGGCCCTGCGGTGATCCTGCTGGACAACTCCGGTGCGCTGGAACAGACCGTCAGCCGCCTGTTGCAACGTATCGACCGGGAGCACGCATGCGTCTGACCCTGTTGGGAACGGGGGACGCGCGGCAGGTGCCGGTTTACGGTTGTCAGTGCCAGGCGTGTCAGGCCGCCCATGCCGATCCGCGTCTGCGACGACGACCGTGCTCGGCGCTGGTGGAACTGGGCGATCAACGCTGGTTGATTGACAGCGGCCTGCCAGACCTCACTGAACGTTTCCCGCCGCGCAGCTTCAGCGGCATTCTCCAGACCCACTACCACGCCGACCATGCGCAAGGCTTGTTGCACCTGCGCTGGGGGCAGGGGCTGGTGATTCCCGTGCATGGCCCGGTTGATCCGCAAGGGCTGTCGGACCTGTACAAGCACCCGGGGATTCTTGACTTCAGCCAGCCGTTCGCGGCGTTTGAAACCCGCGCGTTCGGCGAGCTTCAGGTCACGGCGCTGCCGTTGCTGCATTCCAAACCGACGCTTGGGTATTTGCTGGAAGGCGGCGGGCGGCGCTTGGCTTACCTCACCGATACCGTCGGATTGCCGGATGAGACCACCGCCTGTCTGCAGCGACAGCCGCTGGATGTGTTGGTCCTCGACTGCTCCATGCCGCCGCAACCCCAGGCGCCGCGCAATCACAATGACCTGAATCTGGCGTTGCAGATCATCGAAGAACTGAGGCCGGAGAAGGGCGTGCTGACCCATGTCGGGCATACGCTCGATGCGTGGTTGATCGAGCATGGGGATGAGTTGCCCGGGAATGTGCTCGTGGCGCGGGACGGAATGACTGTCTGACCTGCGTTGCATTTTCGCTGTAGCAGCACGGCGGGCGCTCACTGAAACAAGCACATACCTTCAAGGCACATTCACAATCCCGGGCTACGCTCAATCTTCCCTGCACACTTCCCGAGGATTGCGACCCATGTCTATCTTGACCCTGAAAGACGGCACCGAGTTTTTCTACAAGGACTGGGGCACCGGTCAGCCCATCGTGTTCTCTCACGGCTGGCCGCTGGACGGCGATGCCTGGGACGCGCAGATGCTGTTCCTCGGCCAGAACGGCTATCGGGTCATCGCCCATGACCGTCGTGGCCATGGCCGCTCGGGCCAGACCTGGGAAGGCAACGACATGGACACCTACGCCGATGACCTGGCGCAGCTGTTCGAAGCGCTGGACCTCAAGGACGTGATCATGATCGGTCACTCCACCGGCGGTGGCGAAGTGGCGCGTTACATCGGCCGTCACGGCACCTCGCGAGTCGCCAAGGCCGTGTTGATTGGTGCTGTTCCGCCGATCATGCTGAAAACCGAAGCCAACCCCGAAGGCCTGCCAATCGACGTGTTCGATGGCATCCGCGCAGGCTTCACTGCAGACCGTTCGCAGTTCTTCAAAGACCTGGCCGTGCCGTTCTTCGGCTTCAATCGCGATGGCGCGAAAACCTCCCAAGGCGCCATCGACTCGTTCTGGTCCATCGGCATGCTGGGCAGCGTCAAGGGCGAGTTCGACTGCATCAAGGCCTTCTCCGAAACCGACTTTACCGAAGACCTGAAAAAGATCGACGTCCCGACCTTGATCCTGCATGGCGACGACGACCAGATCGTGCCCATCGTCGCGGCGGGCTACAAGAGCCACGAACTGGTAAAAGGCTCGACGTTGCACGTGGTCAAGGGCGGCGCTCACGGCATGTGCACCGTGCAGCCGGATGAGATCAACAAGATCCTGCTGGGGTTCATCAAGGGCTGAGGCAACCCCCAGCAGATTTGCGGCCGACATCATCTCCGAGTCGTACGCAAATCACTCTGGGAGCGACATCATCCCCGAGTCGTACGCAAATCACTGTGAGAGCGACATCCTCCCCGAGTCGTACGCAAATCACTCTGGGAGCGACATCATCCCCGAGTCGTACGCAAATCACTCTGGGAGCGACATCATCCCGGAGTCGTACGCAAATCACTGTGAGAGCGACATCATCCCCGAGCCGTATGCAAATCACTGTGGGAGACGCCGGAGGTCACGACGGCAGCGAGAAGGGGTGTCAGGCGATGATGCTCTGGCTGACCCACCGCTATCGTCCGAATCGCGGCCCGTACCGTCGTGACCTCCGGCGTCCTCCCACAAGTCTCACTGTTTGGCGATCCTGGCTGCCGCGCTCTGCGGCCAGCCCCCACCCAACGCGCGGAAGGTCGAGACCGCCGCCCGTGCATCATTGGCGTGCAGTTGCGCCAGTTGGTCCCTTGAGACCAGCAACTGACGATCCTCATCCAACACTTCCACCAGGCTGATCGCGCCGCCTTTGTAGGCATCCTGCGCGGCATCGCGGGCGGTCTGATGGGCGGCGACTTCCTGATTGACTTCGCCGCGCTGCAGTTCCAGCTCGACCAGGGTGACGATGGCGTTCTCGACGTCCTCCGTGGCCTTCAACATCACCTGACGATACTCGGCCAGGGCTTCGGCATTGGCACCCTTGGCCTGGGCGACTTCGGCATCGACGCGGCCGAAATCGAACAGCCGCCAGTGCAGGCCGATGATCGCTTGCGGCTGGAAGGCCGACGAGGTGAAGAGTTGCCCGCTGTGGGCCGTATCGAAGCCCAGCAAACCGGACAGCGAGACTTTCGGGTAGTACTCGGAAATTGCCGCACCGACGCGCGCATTGGACGCTGCCAGTTTGCGCTCGGCGGCGATTACATCAGGGCGGCGGCGTAGCAGTTCGGCCGGGCCCTCGGAGTCGCTGATGGTCGGCACGCTGTACTGCTGCGCACTGTTCTTCAGCTCCTGGGAATAGGTGCCAGGTTGCGCGCCCATCAGCACGTCCAGCCGATTGAGTTGCGTGGCGAGCTCAGTGCGCAGCGGAGGTATTGTGGCGCGAGCCTGCAACACCAGCGCCTGGGCCTGAGCCTGCTCGCGGTTGGTCGCAAGGCCGCTGCCCATGCGGTCTTTGATCAAGTCGAGCAAACCGTTCTGGGTCTTGACCTGATCCTCTGCCACCGCCAGCCGTTGCTGAGCGCCGCGAATGCGGAAATAGGCATCGGCAGCTTCTGCTGCAACCGAAATCCGCACACCGACATGACTCGCTTCTGCCGCCTGAGCTTCGTCTACCGCAGCTTCTTCACCACGTTTCAGACCGCCCGCCAGATCGGCCTCCCAACTGGCGCCGACGCCAATGGTTTCCAGCGTCTGATTGCGGTCGTAACCGGGAAAAGTACTGCCCACCTGACCCTGTGAGCTTTCGGTGGATTGACGCTGACGGACCGCCCTGGCATCCAGCGCACCCTGCGGCAAGCGAATCGCCCCTGCCTGTTGCGCCACCGCGCGGGCCTGTTCGACACGGGCGAAGGATTTCGCCAGGTCCAGATTCTGGTCCAGCACGCGCTGGACGATACGAGTCAGTTCCGGGTCGTTGAAACCGGTCCACCAAGTGTCCAGTGCTGGCGCGGGGGTATCGCCGACACGTTGCTGCAACAGTGCCTGATTCTGATAGGTCGCGGTCAGGGTGTTGTCCGGTTTTTGGTAATCCGGGCCAACGGTACAGCCCGCCAGAGCAATGAACAGCGCGCTGAAAGCGAAGAGGCCGGTGCGTTTGAAACGAGACGCCAGGGTGTTCATGGGGCTGTCCTCGAAACGGGAGCTGAAGGTGAGAAAAGAGAGTTCATGTCGGTCTCAGTGCGCGTCGGCCGAAGGTGCCTTCGGCGGCACGACCTTGCGCATCAGCGGGACCATGGCCACGGCGACGATGAAACAGACCATGATTGCCAGAAACGCATCGGAGTAGGTCTGGGTCTGCGCCTCGCGGTAGGTCAACAGCCAAAGCTGATGCAGCGCCGAGTTGCTGGCGTCCGCCGTGTTCTGGCCAAGGCTTGCGAAGTTGCCGGTGACGGTGGCCAGCAAGTTGTTCATGGCTTCGTTGCTGTAATTCAGGTGCTCGGCCAAGTGCGTGAAATGCAGGTTGGTGCGGTCGTTGAGGATCGTGGCGCAGGCCGCGATGCCGATGGCGCCGCCCAGATTGCGCATCAGATTGAACAATCCCGAGGCCTGTTTCAGACGCGAAGGATGCAAGCCGCCCAGCGTAAGAGTCACGGTCGGTGGCACGGCCATCTGCTGAGCGAAACCGCGAATGGCTTGTGGCAGCAGCAGCTCGTGGCCGCCCCAATCATGGGTGATCGGCGAGAAGTCCCACATCGACAGGGCAAACAGCGAAAGACCGAACATCATGATCCAGCGCAGGTCGACGCGGTTGGCGAGAAAGCCGTAGACCGGGATTGCAGCCAGTTGAAACACGCCGGTCGAGAAGATCGCTTCGCCAATTTCCAGTGCGCTGTAACCGCGGACCCGGCCCAGAAACAGCGGCGTCAGGTAAATCGTGGCAAACAGGCCAATGCCGGTGACAAAGGAGAAGAAGCAGCCGAGGGCAAAGTTACGGTCTTTCAGGGCGCGCAGATCGACCACCGGGTTGCTGACCATCAGCGTGCGGCTGATGAAAGCAATCGCTGAAATGCCGGAAATCCACGCGGTGGTGAGAATGGTCTGATCGCTGAACCAGTTCCAGCGCGGACCTTCTTCCAGGGTGTATTCCAGGCAACCGAGAAACAGCGCGAGAAACACCATGCTGATGTAATCGGCGCCCTTGAGGAGCTTGAGGTCCATCGAGTCGATATTGACCAGCATCGGCACCGCAATCGCGACGAAAATCCCCGGTACCAGGTTGATGTAGAACAGCCAGTGCCAGGACGACACGTCGGTGATCCAGCCGCCGATCACCGGGCCCAGGGTCGGCGCCAACGACGCGATGGCACCGATGGTCGATGCGGCGATGACCCGCTGTTTGCCGGTGAAGAACATGAAGGCCGAGGTGAACACCATCGGGATCATCGAACCGCCGAGAAAGCCTTGCAGGGCGCGAAAAGCGATCATGCTCTGGATGTTCCAGGCCAGACCGCACAACAGGCTGGCGAGGGTAAAGCCGACCGCCGATGCGCAGAATAGCCAGCGGGTGGAGAACACCCGGGCGAGCCAGCCGGACAGCGGAATCACCACGATTTCTGCGATCAGGTAGCTGGTCTGGACCCAGGCGGTTTCGTCGGAACCGGCAGACAAGCCACCGCCAATGTCACGCAGCGAAGCGGAAACGATCTGGATGTCCAGCAACGCGATGAACATCCCCAGACACATGCTGGCGAAGGCCAGGACCTTGGCGGCCGTGGCCATCGACGCGGCGTCTACCGGCCCCTTGGGTTTTGCAGGAAATGCGCTGGCACTGGCGGTGGCGGCACTCATGGCGCTCGCTTCCCGTCAGCGGTGCTGGCGACGCGATCAGGTTGCGAGGCGTCGGCCTTGGTGTCGACTTCAGCGATCACCGACAGGCCGGGACGCAGTTTGCCGAGGTGGCCGTCTTCGCCGTCCAGGTAAACGCGGACCGGGACTCTTTGCACGATCTTGGTGAAGTTGCCGGTGGCGTTCTCCGGAGGCAGCACGCTGAATTGCGAACCGGTGGCGGGTGCAAGGCTGTCCAGATGGCCGTGGAATATCTGACCTGGCATCACGTCAGCTTCGATGGTCACGGCCTGGCCAGGGTGCATGTGTTGGAGTTGGTCCTCTTTGAAGTTGGCATCGACCCACAGGCCGGTGGCAGGGACGACCGACAGCAGCTGAGTGCCAGCGGCGGCGTAGGCGCCGACCCGTGCCCGACGGTTGCCGATCACCCCATCGACCGGAGCGCGCAACTCGGTGTAACCAACGTTCAGCCGCGCCATGTCACGTTCGGCCTTGGCTTGTTCGAGCGCGGCGCGGGCCTGTTGTTTCTGGGTCGAGATCACGTCCAGCTGGCGTTGCGAGGCGAGCATCGAAGCCTGCGCCTTGGCGCCATTGGCCTGGGCAGTCTTGTAGGTGGCATCGGCGCGCTGGAAGCTTTCCACCGACACCGCCGAGCGCCCGGACAGCACTTGATAACGCACTTGATCGTCCCGCGAACGCACGGTTTCGGCGTTGGCGGCGTCGATTCCGGCTTTGGCCTGGCTGACCACCGCATGTTGCAGCTGTTCGGTGGCATCCAGGTTGGCGAGTAATGCCTGTTCAGCCGCGACGGCGCCTTCGGCTTTGTTCAATGCAGCGACGTAATCGCGGTCGTCGATCTTCACCAGCAAGTCGCCGGCGTGAACGAACTGGTTGTCGACCACTTTGAGTTCCGTGATGTAGCCCGGCACCTTCGGCCCGATCACGGTCACGTCGCCCCCGACATAGGCGTCATCGGTGGACTCGAGAAAACGGCCGACGGTCCACCAGTGCATACCGAAGATCACTGCACCGACCACGATGGCAGCAGCGAGCAACAACAGGATCAGACGCTTGCCCCGAGCGGATTTCGGCGCTGCGACGGCAACGGCGGGCTCGGTGACGGTTTGGGGGTTGTTCATCGTGGTTACCTGTTGAGCTGCAGTGGTTGGGAAGGTGGAAGGGCGTTGCGATAGGCGTCCCGCCGCGCTCGGCCAGCTTCCAGGCGCCAGGCGGAAATGCTTTCGGAGGGGCCTTTGTAGCGAAGGCTGTGGTCATGCATGTTGATGCGCTTGCCGGAGTTGGCGTCGACGAGCACCAGGTCGACTGGCTTGCCGCTGGCCTCGTCGATCAGCTCGATGTTCGAGCCGCCCGGCGAGAAGTGTTTGCTGCCCCATTTCATCAGGGTCAGCACCACCGGACGGAAGTCACGACCGCTTTCGGTGAGTACGTAGTCGTAGCGCGGCGGCTTGTCGGAGTAGGTGTGTTTTTCCACCAGACCGGACTCGATCAGGCCATTCAGGCGACGGGTCAGCGTGCTGGCGGCAATGCCCAGGCTCTTTTCGAATTCGTCGAAACGGCTAAGGCCATACGACATGTCGCGCAGGATCAGGATGTTCCACCCATCGCCTACGTGTTCGAGGCTAAGGGCAATCGGGCAGGGCATGTCGGCGAAGCTTTTCTTCTTCATGACCGGGATCTCCAGAGCAATGACTGTCGAGAAATTATGGTCATAATCTAAGCGTGCGACTTTCATTATGCAAGTGACTATTAATATGAAAGTGACAGATGGCGCTTTGCGTTGGTTTTGTGCAGGCCGCTACACTGCCCGCAACCTGATGGGAGATTGCAAATGACTACCGAGCCTTACGTTCCTGAAACCCTGACCCGCGCTGAAGTGGACGCGCTGAAGGGCGCCAGCGTCATTGAGTTCGGCACCAACTGGTGCGGCCACTGCAACGCCGCTCAGCCTTTGATAGGCGAGGTGATTGCCGAATACCCGCAGGTACGCCGCTTGAAAATCGAGGATGGCAGCGGCAAACGGCTGGGGCGTTCGTTCCGGGTGAAGTTATGGCCGACGCTGGTGTTCATGCGCGACGGCCAGGAGGTGGCACGGCTGGTGCGGCCGACCAAGGTGAGTTACATCGAGGAGGCGTTCGAGGCGCTGGCGCAGCAGGGGTGACGGGCTGTTTTCAATTCTGTCTGACGGCTGATTGGCTTGGCTCCCTGGATCCCCGTAGGGGGCCGGCTTGCCGGCGGTGGCGTCCTCAAGTTTTCCTCCGTCGGCAAGCCGGACCGCTTCAGCGGATCGCCCTGGCAGATCATGGAAGCCGCTACCTGCGTAGATACGCCGCGAAATCGATATCCCCGGCACTCAGGATCGCCTGCACCCGGTTATGCACATTGAGCTTGCGCAAAATGGCCGATACATGGGCTTTCACTGTGGTTTCGGCAATCGCCAGGCTATAGGCGATCTGTTTGTTGGAATCGCCTTTGGTCATGCGTTCAAGCACCAGCAACTGCTTGCGGGTCAATGCCTGGAGCAGCTCGGGCGGGAAGTGCGGCGCATCGTTGCTGCTGCGGCGGGTGGTGCTTTTCTGGCTGCGGATGATGTCCGATGGCAGGTACACATTGCCGTTGAGAATCTGCTCTATGGCCTCGGTCATCTGCTTGCGTGGCGACGATTTGGTGATGAAACCCACAGCGCCATAAGTAATCGCCTGCAACACCACCTGTTTGTCCTGCTCGGCGGAAACGATCACCACTGGAATGGTCGGCGCTTCGTTGCGCAGGTTGATGAGGCCATTGAGGCCGTGCATGCCCGGCATGTTCAAGTCCAGCAGGATCAAATCCAGATCGTCATTGCCTTTGGTCAGGGCCATGGCGCTGTCCAGGTCTTCGGTTTCCATCACTTCGCTGCCGGGGAAGCCGTCGCTGATGACGTTGTGAATGGCTTCGCGAAACAGCGGGTGATCGTCGGCGATCAGGATCTTGTACATGGTTTTTCACCTTTCTTATTGTCGATGCCGTTCAGCGCAAGGGTTCGGGTTGAGCAGGTTCTACCGGCAGCCCGGCAGCGAGCCAGGCATCGAGGCCGTCGCGGTACCAATACAGATGACTGTAGCCCAGGGCATTGGCGCGTTTTATCGCGTTCCAGCTCAGCCAGCAATCGGCGCGACAGTAGAACACCAACGGTGTGTCCTTTTGACCGTCAGTCAGGGAGCGCAGGCTCAGAATGAAGTATTCCATCCAGCTCTGGGCCAGTTCGCCATCGCCGGTATTGGCCAGCCAGTGACTGCCGGGGAGGTTGGCGTGGGGTTCGTCCTCGATGAAACGGCCTTGCAGCCATTGCCGACGATAGACGTCGATCAACACCGGTTCGGGATTTTGTTTGAGCAGCATTTGCAGCTGTGCGGTGTCGACGATCTGCGCGCCGTCGATCCGTTGAGGGGTCGGGCTGCGATACAGCTTGATCCGGTAGCCGTCGGCGTTGAACAAGGGGGTGTCCGGATCGGGCGTTGCGGCCTGAATCATGGGGCTTGAACCCAGGATTAGCGCAATCAGGCAGACGAATGACAAGGCACGGGGCATAGCGAGAATTCCTTTCTTCTTATGCCTCGCATTACAAGCCAGTCCCTCGGCTTTGTGAATGCGACCATAGAAAGGAAAACCAGTACCAAAGTAGTAATTTGCCGGTTCAACCTGGCTTGCGAACCGCCGCATGCTGCGGGTTGAACGTCAGCACCGCCAGCCACGCCAACAATAGGGTCAGTCCCAGACACACTGCCAGAGCCAGCGAGTTCAGCCGTTCGTACAGCGCATAACGCACCAGCTCCACCGCATGGCTGAAGGGGTTTATCGCGCACAGCCAGTACAACCATTCGCTGGCTTCACGCATCTTCCACAGTGGATACAGCGCCGATGACATGAAAAACAGCGGGAAGATCACGAAATTCATCACCCCGGCGAAGTTCTCCAATTGGCGGATGGCATTGGACAGCAACAGCCCCAGAGCACTGAGCATCAACGCCACCAGTAGCAAGGCAGGCAACACGGCGAGCAGGCCGAACGCGGGCGGCTGCACCCCATAAATCCACGCCACGGCGAGAAACGCATAGACCTGCAGCAGGGAAATCAGCGACGTCGCCAACAACTTGCTCACCAGCAGAAAAGTCCGAGGCAGGGGGCTGGTCAGCAGCACGCGCATGCTGCCCATTTCTCTGTCATAGACCATCGACAGCGAGCCCTGCATGCCGTTGAACAGCAAAATCATGCAGGCCAGCCCCGGAATGATGTACACCTCGTAAGGGATGTAAGTGTCGTAGGGCTCGATGATCGCGATGCCCAGTGCTGCACGAAACCCGGCGGCGAATACCAGCAGCCATAGCAGAGGGCGCACCAGCGCGCTGAGAAAACGGGTGCGTTGCAGTACGAAACGCAGCCATTCGCGCAGCACGATGCCGCTGAAACACTGCCAATAAGCGCTCATCGAGTGGCTCCGGATGAAGTGGTCAAAAGGGCGAATGCCGTGTTCAGTTCGCCGCCATGCTCGGCACTGACGTCCGAAGCCTGGCCGCTGGCGACCAGACGACCCTGATGCAGAATCAGCAAGTCGTCATCGCTGTGTACTTCATCCAGTAAATGGGTGGTCCACAACACGCTGATGCCTTGCTCGCGACACAGGCTGCGAACGTGTTGATTCAGCGCCAGGCGACTCGCCGGATCGAGGCCTACACTGGCTTCGTCCAACAGCAGCAGGCGTGGCTGGTGCAACAGCGCTCGGGCGATCTCTACCCGGCGACGATGCCCGCCATTGAGTTCGCGAACCCGCTCGCGTCGCCGCTCGGTGAGGCCCTGACGGGTGAGTTCCTGTTCCACCCGCTCGCTGACTTCACGCCGGGGCAAACCGTGCAGTGCGGCGTGATAACGCAGGTTCTGTTCCACGCTCAGGTCCAGATCCAGCGTGCTTTGCTGAAACACCACGCCCATTTGCTTCAATGCCGGTCTTGCCGATTGGCGCAAGGAGTGCTCGCCAATGCGGATCTCGCCTTTTTGCAGGTCGTAGAGCCGGGTCAGCAGAGCGATCAGGGTGGACTTGCCCGCTCCGTTGGGCCCAAGCAACGCGGCGAACCGCCCTGGCGCGAGGGCGAACGAAACCTGGCGCAACGCCTCCCGCGCGCCATAGGCAAAACTCAGCTCGTTGACCTGCAAAGCCGCACTCATGGCGCTACCACCACGCCCCACGGGTAACGCCCGACCTTGATCGATTTGAGCACCTTGAGGCTGGCGACGTCGATCACCGACACATCGCCGCTGACCCCGTTGGTGGCCAGCAATTGCTTCTGGTCGGGGGTGAACGACAGCTGCCAGACCCTGCGCCCGACCAGCAGGTAATCGACCACTTCCAGGGTTTTCGCGTCGATCACCGCCACATGGTTGGCCGGGCCGAGCGCGACGAAGGCGTACTTGCCGTCGTCGGTGATCTTGATCCCCACCGGCTGCACCTTGTCCGGGTGCACGCCTTTGATCTCGAACTTCAGGGTCTTGAGGATCTTGCGGCTGGCGACATCGATCACGCTGACCGTGCCGCCGATTTCCGCCGACGACCACAGCTGCGAGCCGTCCTTGTTGAACTCGACGAAGCGCGGACGCTGATCCACCAGCGTGTTGTCGGCCAGGGTCTGGGTGCTAGTGTCGATCCAGTGCAGCATGTTGGTGGTTTCGCTGGTGTTCACCGCCCACTTGCCATCGGGGCTGACCGCCATGCCTTCCGGCTCGACGCCGACATCCACCTGTGCCAGCACTTTCGAGGTTTCGGTGTCGATCACAGTCACCAGCGAATCGTCCTCATTGGAGACGTACAGCCAACGATTGTTGGGGTGCAGAGCGAACTGCTCGGGGTCCTTGCCGGACGGCAGCTCTTTGATGATCTTGCGCGTGGCGACGTCCATCACCTGCACCCGGTCCGAGTCGCTGGCGCAGATGTAAAGAAGCTTGCTGTCGTGGGACAGCAGCAGGCCACGGGGGCGCATGCCGACGGGCAGGGTCTGGGTCACCTGCAGCGTGTCCATGTCGATCAGGCTCAGGTTGTTGTCCTTTTCGTTGGAGACGAAGGCGGTGGCGGCCAGGCTTTGCCCCGCGACGATCAGCAGGGCTGTGGCAATCAGAGTGCGGCGCATGGTGCGGTCCTTGTTGTTGGAATTGTCTGGAATGCTGCGGTGCTTACGAAATCAGTCAAAAGTTGCAGGTCACCTCCGGCTTGTCGTAACCGAGGCTGTCGAGTTCCGTTCCGGGTTGCAGAAAACCGTCTTGCGGCGAAGTAGTCACCAGGGCGCGTGGCTGCACCACGGGAATGGGCTGGCGCAGCTGGCCGTTCCAGGACCGGTAACTGAGCTTGCTGCCCTTGAAGCCGTCCAGTGGCAAGTTGTCGCCCAGCTCCAGCTCGCGGATCTGCATGGCATCAGTGCCGCGCTGGCGAGTGACGGCGCTGGCGATGCTGCGCACGGCCATCCAGGCAGCGAAATCGCGGTCGTTCATCCAGCGCCCGGCAGCCGCTTCAAAACGCTTCTGCAACTGCGCGGCGCCATAGGTTTCGACAGTCTTGTGCCAGCCGGTGGGGGTTAGGCCTTGAGTGCCGGCCACCGGTCGTGGGTACCAGGTCTGGTAGGGCACGTATTCGCCGAAGTCGCCGCGTTCGTCGGCCACCAGCACCACGTCATATTCGGCGGTCTGGGTGAACAGCGGCATGTCGGCCTGAGCGCTGCGTCGCTGGTCGTTATCGAAGGTGAAGGCTTTTTCGGCGACGATGCTGTGGCCGAAGCGTTTTGCCGCGCGGCGCAGGGCATTGGCGTAGGCCTGATCTTCCGGCGTCTGGCCGACGATCAACAGCCAGCGTTTCCAGCGCCGCACCGTCAGGAATTGCGCCAGCGCGTCGGCAAGCATCGCCCGGCTGGGTAACGTGTGTAGCACGTTGTGCAGGCACGACGTGCTGCGCAGGCTGTCGTCCGCACTGCCCGCATTGAACAGCAGGCTGTCCGGCATGGCGGCACTGAGCTGGCGCAGCGTGTCGACCGGTGCATTGACCACGAACAGGCGCAGCCCGTCGTCGTGCTGTGCCTTGGCCTGCTCAAGCAGCGCTTCGGGGCTGTCGGCACTGGCGCTGGTCAGGCTGTAACTGTGCTTGAGAAAGCGCCCGGTGCTGTTGCTGTCGACAATGGCCAGCTCCGCGCCACGCAGCCCGGCGTCTTTCGGTTCGGGGATGACATTGGACAGGATCGGCCCGGTGTCGGGGATGTACGCCAGATAACCGATGCGCACCTGCAAAGACTCGTCCGCGGCGAACGTCAGCAACGGCCAGGCCGCGAGGGCAAAGCAGAGTAATCGGTGAATCACCAGTTGGCGCATAAGGCACTCCATGCAGATGAGGCCAGCATAGAAATGCGGGTGAGGAGGGGAAATATGCAGATGGTACGGGTCTGCCAGTACCAAGGTAGTAAGGCGCGGCCACCAAAGCAGCATTCGATGAGAGGGAGGCGGTTCTTAAGATGACGACATGCTTTTGCATGCACCCTTGAGGACATAACAATGACAACAAAAAACCTGATCCAGCCTCAGACCGAATCCCGAAACCAGAAACGTACGTTGCTGGTCGGCGCATTGATGTTGTGCGGTCTGCTTGTCAGCAATCTGGCTCAGGCCCACGGTGATGTCGTGCCCCACGCCGTCGCCACCGATGGTCTTGAACAACTGGGGCCTGAATGGCGCGCGGAAAACCCTTATCGCGAATCGAAGGATCACGACAAAGCGCTGGAGATCGGTAAGTCAGCCTACACCCAGAATTGCGCTGCATGTCATGGGCTGGAAGCGATTTCCGGCGGCATCGCGCCTGATCTTCGCCATCTGGATGTCGGCGCCACGGGTGATGAGTGGTTCGTCGAGCGTGTGCGCAACGGTGCAGTACGCGATGGTCGGGTGTACATGCCGAAAATGGCGGATTACTTGAGTCAGGAGGCACTGTGGGCGGTGCGCACGTACCTGGACAGCGTTCATACCGAGGATTGATCGGCATGCGTGCTTTCAAAGCGCTTTTTTGCCTGCTCTGCGCTTGCCTGGGCATGATATTCCAGCCCGCCAACGCGCAGGTCCGCAATTACGACAGCATCGTGGCTGCCGGAGTTATTAAAGTCGCGGTGTATCAGGATTTTGCGCCCTACAGTTTTCAGGTAGACGGCCAGCCGAAGGGCGTGGATGTCGATCTCGCCACGGCGCTGGCCAAGGCATTGGGCGTGCGCCTGGAATTGATGTGGGCGCCGCCGGGAGAAAAGCTCGATGACGATCTGCGCGACCTGATATGGCGTGGTAGTCAGTTGCGCGGCCAGCAACTGGCCGACCTGATGATGCGCGTGCCTTATGACAAGGATTACTCGCAGAAACGCAATGACGTCGGTGAGCTGGAAAACGACCATGTGGTGATGTTCGGCCCGTACCAGACCGAGCGCTGGCAAGTGGCGTTCGACCGCAGGCGGCTGGAGGCCGTGCCCAGTGTGGCGGTGTTTGCCGAGCATCCCATTGGGGTCGAGATCGACAGCGTACCGTCGTTTTACCTGACGTCGATCTTCAACGGCCAGTTCGGGGGCAGCACGCACCATTTTCCGTCGGTGCAAGGCGCGTTTGAGGCGATGCATGACGGCAAGGTCGATGCGGTCATGGCGATGCGCGGTGAGGTCGACTGGCAGCTGCATCAGGCCCACGACGATCAGTGGTCGCTGGCCGAAAATGCCTACCCGAACATGGGGCGGCAGACGTGGGAAATCGGCATGGCGGTGCATGAAAGCAATCGTCAGCTGGCCTATGCGATCGAAGAGGCGCTGGAGACCCTGATTCGCGAGGGCGAGGTCCAACGCATTTATGCTTCCTACGGCATGCGTTACGACGTGCCGGAGATGTATCAGTGAAACGCATCCTCGGACGGGGAGCATGGTTTGCCGTGCTCCTTTGTCTGGCGGATGTGACGCAGGCCGACCCCGGCAAAGACCCTGTCACGTCGGTGATGTGGGCCTACTATCAACAGAAGTTTCTAAAGGATCAGCCCTTCGTTTTCGATGAAAAGGTAGTGCTGCGCGCGCCGCCGTTTGCCGAAGACGCGCGGCAAGTGCCTATCGAAATCGACGCCCGGGCCTATAAGGATGAGGTGGTGCGGATCCTCGCCTGGGCCGAGCTCAATCCGCTGCCGCAGATTGTCGACTTTCAACCCATCGACCGCGTGTTGCCGTGGCTGTCGATCCGTATTCGTATCGAGCAGGCAACGCCGTTGCGTGCCGCTGTGCTGACGCGCGACGGCGTGTGGCATATCGGTTCTACCAGCATCGAAGCTGCCGGTGGCGGTTGCACTGCGCCCAGCGTCGTGCGCACTCAACCCGGTTGGGAGGAACACATCGGTGAGGTGCTGGGCGGGCGTTATCCCAAAGCAGGCTTCAGCCGCTTGCGGATGCAGATCGCTCATCCAATGGACAACGGCATGGTCAGCGGCATCCCCGAGTTTTACCTTAATCAGGCCCAGCTCAAGGACGCCAACGGCAAGCTGCTTGCGAATCTTGAACTGTTCCCGGCGGTCAGCGAGAACCCGACCCTGGGGTTCGACATCGAAGGCGACGGCGAGACGCAGTTGTCGTTGCGCGACATCGGTGGCAACCAGTTCAGCGCGGTGGTGAAATGAACAGACTTGCCCTGTTTTTCTTGTCGTTGAGCCTGATGTTCTGTACTTGTGTGCAGGCCGATATGGAGTACCGACTGCAACCCCGGCAAATCGCGCAGGATACGTATTTGCTCGAAGGCAGCACCGAGAACTTCAGCAAAACCAACGGCGGCAATATCGTCAACACCGGGTTCATCGTCACCGACAGCGGCGTGGTGGTGATCGACACCGGTCCGTCCAGACGTTACGGCGAGGCCATGCGCAAGGCCATCGCCAGCGTGACCGACAAGCCGGTGATTCAGGTGCTGTTGACCCATCATCACCCTGATCATGTGCTGGGCAATCAGGCTTTTGCCGATGTGCCCATCGGTGCGCTGGCGGGCACGAAAGAACTGATGCGTCACCACGGCGATGTCCTGGCGGAAAACATGTACCGCCTGGTCGGCGACTGGATGCGCGGCACTGAAACCCTGTTGCCCACCCAGACGCTAACCCCCGGCATACTTGAGTTCGGCGGGCACCGCCTGCAATTGCTGGCGCTGGCCGGGCACACCGGCGCCGATCTGGCGATTCTGGACCTTGACACCGGGGTGATGTTCGCCGGCGATATCGTCTTCTATCAGCGCGCACTGACCACGCCGAACAGCCCGGGACTGCAGGTCTGGCTGGGCGATCTGGACACGCTGCAAGCGTTGCCGTGGAAACTGCTGGTCCCGGGGCACGGGCCATTGGCAACGGATGCACGTCCCCTGGAGCAGATGCGCGATTACCTCGGATGGCTCGACGGCTTGCTGCGCAACGGCGCGGCTCAGGGCGCCGACATGGCCGAGCTGATCAACAGCCCGATACCCGAGCGTTTCGCCGCCATCAGCCTTACGCGCTACGAATTGATCCGCAGCGTCAGCCATTTATACCCGACCTACGAGCGCGCGCAGATGGTGCGGGTGGATGCTCGTTAGGCGAATGGACCTGGTCAAACCCCTCCTAAAGAACTAGAAACCTCCACACTGCGGGCAATTGTTGAGGCTTGCCTCTGCGCCAACAATCGTCGTGATCGGGAAAATTTCCCGAAAGGAAGAAAAAAACAATAATCCGCAGAGGCAGCCGTCATGATCCAACCCGCACGTCGCCATTCCTTCGCTCTGGGCCTGTTGGTCAGCGCCATCCTGTCGTCTGGCAGCGTCATGGCTGCCGTGACCGATGAAGAGATTCTCCAGGACCCCAAGAACCCCGAGCAGATCGTCACCAACGGCCTGGGCGTCCAGGGCCAGCGCTTCAGCCCGCTGGATATCATCAACACGCAGAACGTGAAGGATCTGCGACCGGTCTGGGCATTCTCCTTCGGCGGTGAAAAACAGCGCGGTCAGCAGGCCCAGCCAATGGTCAAGGACGGGGTGATGTACCTCACCGGATCCTACTCCCGCGTGTTCGCGGTGGATGCACACACCGGCAAGAAACTCTGGCAATACGATGCGCGGCTGCCTGACGACATTCGCCCCTGCTGTGACGTGATCAACCGTGGCGTGGCGCTGTACGGCGACCTGGTGTACTTCGGCACCCTCGACGCCAAGCTGGTGGCACTCAACAAAGACACCGGCAAGGTGGTGTGGAGCAAGCAGGTGGCCGATCACAAGGCCGGTTACTCCATCAGCGCGGCGCCGATGATCGTCAACGGCAAGCTGATCACCGGCGTTGCGGGCGGCGAATTCGGTGTGGTCGGAAAGGTTGAGGCGTACGACCCGAAAAACGGCACGCTGCTGTGGTCGAGGCCGACCGTGGAAGGCAACATGGGTTATGTCTACAAGGACGGCCAACCCATCGAAAACGGCATCTCGGGTGGCGAGGCGAACAAGACCTGGCCGGGTGATCTGTGGAAGACCGGCGGCGCCGCGCCCTGGCTGGGTGGCTATTACGACCCGAGCAACAACCAGATCCTGATCGGTACCGGCAACCCGTCGCCGTGGAACTCGCACATGCGCCCCGGCGATAACCTGTATTCCTCGTCGCGACTGTCGCTGAACCCCGACGACGGCACCATCAAATGGCATTTCCAGAGCACGCCCCACGACGGCTGGGACTACGACGGCGTCAACGAGCTGATCTCCTTCGACTATCAGGAAAACGGCAAGACCGTCCAGGCAGCCGCGACCGCCGACCGCAACGGCTTTTTCTACGTGCTGAATCGAAAAGACGGCAAGTTCATCCGCGGCTTCCCGTTCGCCGACAAGATCACCTGGGCCAGCGGGCTCGACAAGGATGGTCGGCCGATCTATGTAGACGCCAGCCGCCCCGGCGCGCCGGAAGGTGAGGCCAAGGGCTCTTCTGCGTTCGTCGCCCCGGCGTTCCTCGGCGCGAAAAACTGGATGCCCATGGCTTACAGCCCCGACACCGGCCTGTTCTACGTGCCGGGCAATGAGTGGGGCATGGACATCTGGAACGAAGGCATCGCCTACAAGAAGGGCGCGGCATTCCTGGGTGCCGGGTTCACTATCAAGCCGTTGAACGAGGATTACATCGGCGTGCTGCGCGCCATCGACCCGAAAACCGGCAAAGAGGTCTGGCGCCACAAGAACTACGCGCCGCTGTGGGGCGGCGTGCTGGCAACCAAGGGCAATCTGGTCTTCACCGGCACTCCGGAAGGCTACTTGCAGGCTTTCAATGCCAGGACCGGTGACAAGGTCTGGGAATTCCAGACCGGCTCCGGCGTACTGGGCTCGCCAGTGACCTGGGAGATGGACGGCGAGCAGTACGTCTCGGTGCTGTCCGGCTGGGGCGGCGCGGTGCCGTTGTGGGGTGGCGAAGTGGCCAAGCGGGTGAAGGACTTCAACCAGGGCGGCATGCTCTGGACCTTCAAGCTGCCCAAGGAGCTGGTGACCAGGCGCTGATGCGCGTTGTAACGTCACCGATCTCCTCCCGGTCGTTCCCACGCTCCGCGAGGGAACGCATCCCTCGACGCTCTGCGTCAGCGTTCTTGTGGAGGCAGAGCGTCGAGGGACGATCAATTCAGTGCCAAAGTACTATTCGCCCATAACGCTCCTCATGCCCTAATGGCAGTGCCGGACCAACTCGGCATAACCAGAAAACGACAAGAGGAAAGGCCCATGTGGAAAAAACCTGCGTTCACCGATTTGCGCATTGGTTTTGAAGTGACGATGTACTTCGCCAGCCGCTGATCGGCACGCCCGGTCAGCCGCGCGTTGACCGGGTTCTCCCTCCTGCACGAAGACCCTTGCCATGAGCCGACACCGTCAGACATTGGTCTTGTTGCATTACCCGGCAGATGCTCTAGGCTGGCGTTCATTCTCTAATAACAACAAGAATGCGCTTGATATGAGCCAGAGCCTCAACCAGCTGCGTAAATTCGTGTCCCCGGAAATCATCTTCGGCGCGGGCAGTCGTCACAGCGTCGGCAATTACGCGAAAACGTTCGGCGCACGCAAAGTGCTGGTGGTCAGCGATCCCGGTGTCATCGCTGCCGGCTGGGTCGCCGATGTCGAAGCCAGCCTTCAGGCCCAGGGCCTCGAATACTTCATTTACAGCAATGTATCCCCCAATCCCCGGGTCGAAGAAGTCATGCTAGGCGCCGAACTGTATCGCGAGCACCATTGCGACGTGATCGTCGCAGTCGGCGGCGGCAGCCCGATGGATTGCGGCAAGGGCATCGGCATCGCGGTCGCTCACGGCCGCAACATCCTCGAATTCGAAGGCGTCGACACCATCCGTGTGCCGAGCCCGCCGCTGATCCTGATTCCCACCACCGCCGGCACTTCGGCGGATGTGTCTCAGTTCGTGATCATTTCCGATCAGCAGGAACGCATGAAGTTTTCCATCGTCAGCAAGGCAGTGGTGCCGGACGTCTCGCTGATCGACCCGGAAACCACCCTGAGCATGGATCCGTTTCTGTCGGCCTGTACCGGCATCGACGCGCTGGTGCATGCCATCGAGGCGTTCGTCTCGACCGGTCACGGTCCGCTGACGGACCCTCATGCGCTGGAAGCCATGCGGCTGATCAACGGCAACCTGGTGCAGATGATCGCCAATCCTGCCGACATCGCGCTGCGCGAGAAGATCATGCTCGGCAGCATGCAGGCTGGGCTCGCGTTTTCCAACGCCATTCTTGGCGCCGTTCATGCGATGTCCCACAGCCTTGGCGGCTTTCTTGATCTGCCCCATGGCTTGTGCAATGCGGTACTGGTCGAGCATGTGGTGGCGTTCAACTACAGCTCGGCCCCAGACCGGTTCAAGGTCATCGCCGAAACCCTGGGCATCGATTGCCGTGGCCTGAACCATGTCGCGATCAGCAAGCGGCTGGTCGAGCACCTGATCGCCCTGAAGCACCAGGTCGGTTTCCACGAAACCCTGAGCCTGCATGGCGTGAGCACCGCCGATATTCCGTTTCTCTCCCAACACGCGATGGGCGATCCCTGCATCCTGACCAACCCCCGAGCTTCCAGCCAGCGGGATGTCGAAGTGGTCTATGGCGAAGCCCTCTGATGCGCAACAAGGCGCACTGAATGCGCTGCTCGGGCTGGGCAACCACTCGACGCGCAAAAGTCATTACCCGGAGCTGACCCTGCGCCTCGGTGAGCTGGAAACCGAGCGCAATCGCTATAAATGGCTGTTCGAAAACGCGGTCCACGGCATCTTTCAGGCCAGCCTGCATGAGGGGCTGCGGGCGACCAACCCGGCCCTGGCGCGGATGCTCGGCTATCGCGACGAGCAGGAGATTCTGCTGTTCCTCGACGACCTGGCCAACACGCTGTTCATTGGCGGTCAGGTCGAAATGAACGCCATCGCACACGTCTTGCAGCGCGAACACAGCCTGCAAGGGTATGAAACACGTTTGCGGCGCAAGGACGGCAGTTACGTCGACGTGCTGATGAACCTGCTGCTCAAGCCCGATGAGGACGGCCTGTTCGAAGGTTTCGTCGCCGACATCACCGAGCGCAAGCTGGCCCAGCAGCGCTTGCAGGAGCTCAACGATCAGCTCGAACTGCGGGTTGCCGCTCGTACCGACGAGCTGCTGGAGGCCAACCGCAATCTGCAGCAGGAGATAGCCCAGCGTGAACGGATTGAACACGACCTGCGCGAGGCCCGTGACGCCGCTGAAGCCGCCAACCGCAGCAAGGACAAATACCTGGCCGCCGCCAGTCACGACCTGCTGCAACCGCTCAACGCCGCACGTCTGCTGATTTCCACCTTGCGTGAACGCACCTTGCCCGAATCCGAGCAAACCCTGGTGGAACGCACCCATCAGGCGCTGGAAGGGGCGGAAGATCTGCTCACTGATTTGCTGGACATCTCCAAGCTGGACCGGGCCTCGATCGAGCCCGACATCGACCTCTATCGCCTGGACGAAGTGCTGGCGCCGCTGGTCTCCGAGTTTCAGTCCGTGGCAGCGGCTGCGGGCCTGACCTTGCGCTCGCGCATCGGCCAGTTCGCCATTCGCACCGACTTGCGATTGTTGACCCGTATCCTGCGCAACTTCCTCAGCAACGCCTGCCGCTACACCCGGCACGGCAGCATTCTGCTCGGCGCGCGCAAGCGTGGCCCCGTGCTGCGCATCGAAGTATGGGACACCGGACGCGGCATTGCCGAGGACCGTCTGGACTCGATATTTCTTGAGTTCAACCAGCTGGACGTCGGCCGCGCCGCAGATCGCAAGGGCGTGGGGCTGGGGCTTGCCATCGTCGAGCGTATCGGGCGGATTCTGGGCTGTCGGATTCAGGTGCGTTCGCAACCGGGGAGGGGGTCGGTATTCGCCATCGACGTGCCGCTTTCCGAAGAAATGCCCGTACCGATCAACGTTGTCGCCCAGCAGTTACCGAGTACTGGAAATCCATTGCCCGGGCGTCGACTGCTGGTGCTGGATAACGAAACCAGCATCCTCGAAAGCATGGCGGCATTACTGGGGCAGTGGGGTTGTGAAGTGTTGACTGCTACTGATCAGGCGTCCTGCTACAGCGTGCTGCAAGAGCGCGCGCCGGAGATGATTCTTTTCGACTTTCACCTCGATCATGGGGTGTTGGGCTGTGAAGTGGTGGCGCATATCCGCGAGCACTTCGCCTCGGACATTCCCTGCGTGATGATTACCGCCGACCGCACGGACCTGTGCCGTCGCTCGCTGCAGAAGCTCAATGCGCCGCTTTTGAACAAACCGGTGAAGCCCGGTAAGTTGCGGGCGGTGGTGAGTCAGTTGTTGGGGTAGCCAGGCGTTGTTGAATCTTGCAGCGGGACGAACACCGCGCCGATGAGCCAGCTGCCAAGCGGTGGACCCGTTAGCCGATGAGCCATCAGACTCCCTTCGCTGCCGTCGTGACCTCCGGCGTCTCCCACAGGGATCGGGCCAGGATTCCAGATCGGCGTTCGCTCTTGAGCTTGCTTCCAGGCGCGCGGAATTTCAGGTGACGCAGAGTGCGCCTTTGCAAGGCCGAGCGCAGGCGTTGCGCAGGAGCTGGGCGGCAAGACCCCCACCGCCAGCAAGCCGGACAGCTACAGATAAGACGTCAGAGACTGGTTGACCACGAGGAGGCAGGGCTGCGACAGCTATCGATCAAACCGCCAAGGACATTGCTCAGCCTCCGGTCATATTCATGAACCGCACCACCTGCACATCGTCGTTGATCTCGAAGTTGTGCTTGTAGGGCTTGAGTTTCATGGCCTCGACGATGGCTTTTTCCAGCTTCTGCGGTTGGCCCGGATTCGCGCGCAGCACGGCTTTGAGATCGGCCGAGTGTTCATTGCCCAGGCACAGCAACAGGCGGCCCTCGACGGTGACGCGCACCCGGTTGCAGGTGGCGCAGAAGTTGTGGCTGTGAGGGGAGATGAAGCCCACGCGAATGTCCGGCGCTTCGGCCAGGCGCCAGTAGCGCGACGGGCCCTGGGTGGATTCGGTGGAGTTGATCAGGGTGTAACGTTCAGCAATGCGCTCCCGGACCTGGTCGCTGGAAAAGAACGACTCGGCGCGGCTGTGCTCGCTGATGATGCCCAGAGGCATTTCTTCGATGAAGGTGATGTCCAGACCCCGGTCGATGGCGAAGGCCACCAGATCGTTGATCTCGTGATCATTGCGGCCCTGCATGACCACGCAGTTGAGTTTGGTGTGTTTGAAACCTGCCGCGTTGGCGGCGTCGATGCCTGCGATGACCTTGCTCAGTTCGCCTGTGCGGGTCAGTTCCTTGAAGCGCGCCGGATCGAGGCTGTCCAGGCTGATGTTCAGGCGCTTGAGGCCGGCGTCGAACAGGGGTGCCGCGAGTTTTTCCAGCTGCGAGCCGTTGGTGGTCATGCACAGCTCGCGCAGGCCGGGCAGGGCGGCGATGTTCTTGCACAGCCCTACGATGCCGGCGCGTACCAGTGGTTCGCCGCCTGTCAGTCGAATTTTCCGGGTGCCCAGTTCGACGAAGCGCTCGGCGATCTGCTGAATCTCTTCCAGAGACAGGATCTGCTGGCGCGGCAGGAAGGTCATGTCTTCGGCCATGCAGTACACGCAGCGGAAATCGCAGCGATCAGTCACCGACATGCGAACGTAATCGACTTTGCGTGAATAACCGTCTATCAGGACTGGATCTGACATTGCTTTTCTCGACAGCGTGCTGCGTGGCAGAAGCGTGATGCATTCAGGGTCTTGGACCCGACTGCATCTGAATCGTTAAATCTTTTGGCTCACCGGCTGCTCGATGATGGCAGCATTTTCGCCGGTTGCCGAGGCCTGTGTAGCCTTCGAATAAGACACGTAATACGCCAGACCGACAAAAATTGCACCTCCCACCGCATTCCCCAGGAAGACTGCGAAGAAGTTCTCGACGAACTGGCTCCAGCTCAGGGCGTCAGCGAAGATCGCCGCTGGAATCACGAACATGTTGGCGACCACGTGCTGGAAACCGATCGCCACGAACGCCATGATCGGGAACCACATGCCGAGGATCTTGCCGGTGACATCCTTGCTCGCATACGACAGCCAGACCGCCAGGCACACCAGCCAGTTGCAGCCGATGCCTGAAATGAACGCCTGGGCGAAATCGGCGCTGACCTTGGCCTTGGCGATCGCCAGGGTCTTGGCCAGATAAGCGCCTTCAGTCAGGCCCAGTACGTGGCCGAAGAAGTAGGCGATGAACAGTGCGCCGAGCAGATTGGCGAAAGTCACCAGCAGCCAGTTGCGCGCCACGGCGCCCGACGTGATGCGTTTGGCAAACATTGCGGTGGGCAGGCTCATCATGTTGCCGGTCAGCAGTTCGCCGCCTGCCAGGATCACCAGAATCAGGCCAATCGGAAACACCGCCGCGCCCAGCAGATTGCCCAGCGACGCCCAGGCACCCGGAATCATGGTGCTGACGTGGATATCCAGCAGGAACCCCAAGGCGATGAAGGCACCGGCGAGGAAGCCCAGCACCAGGATCGACAGGGCGGGCAGGTGCGACTTCTTGACTCCGGCTTCGATGGTGATTTCAGCGATCTGTTGTGGCGTGTTGATGGACATGTCTTTCTCGGCTCGCACGCAATGGCCGGCACCACGACACAAGGTCGCGCGCCACGCAGATGATAAGGGTGGTGACAAGATTCCGGTCTTGATACGCGAGCGTGTCGAACGACACGACGGCAGGTCCATGCGAAGGTAACGATGTGCGACTGTCGACCGCATTGCAGATGCGGCGAAAATGGCGTGATCAGTTGGTGAGCAAGCTACCGATCCGGGCGTAGAGCGTCCAATCGCTTGTTCCGATGAAATGATCGACGCTGTCTATCATCGCTGGCATGGCCGTTTCATTTTGACGGTCGGCACCGGCCATTGACTCGTAAAACGTGATCAATGGCCCGTGTCAAAACGTCGCGTCGTTCATTCAGCGAGGTCGGAAGCAGGATCCCTGCTGTCCGTTTTCATGCTGCGCTCATAGCGCTCCAGCAGTGGTTGAATGCTGATCCCGTGCAGCAGAATGCTGAGGGCGACCACCGACAGGGTAAGGCTGATGGTGGTTTGCACGCTGTCCATGGGCAACCCGTGGGACAGTGCGTAGCACAGGTAATACAGGGTGCCGATGCCGCGGATGCCGAACCAGCCCACCAGTGCCTTTTGTGGCCGGGTAAGCAGGTGGCGACTGATCAGCAGCCAGACGCTCAAGGGTCTGATCACGCAGAACAGCGCCAGCCCCAGGATGATCGCTCGCCAGTCCCAATAGAGCGCGATGGCGGCGCCGAGCAGGGTGATCAGCAGCACTTCCATGGCGCGCTCCACCAGACTGCCGAACGCGAGCATGTCGCCCATCATCACCCCGGCGGCCAGCTGCGACTCGCTGAGTTCGTCGTGTCGAGCCGCGGTCGCGGCTTGCGGGTCGCTTTCCATATGCCCGAGCACCGGTTTGGCGACGTGCTCGGAAGGTACGTCCGATTGCGTGATGCGGACCTCGGCCTGGCGCAGACCCAAACCGGCTGCGAACACTGAAAGAAAGCCGAACGCCCCCAGACCTTCGGCGGCCACGTAAGCGATGGCAATCAACGCCAGGGCCAGAAAATCATTGGGGGAGCTGGTGCTGTCTGCATTCTTGATTCGCAGGTAGATCATCAGATGCCCGACGCCACGACCCAGCCCGTAACCGAGCAGCAAGCCGACGGGGACGCCCCAGAGTACATTTTTGAGCAGCCAGCCCTGCACCCAGGCGAAATCCGACACGCCATGACTGACGAACAGCAGGGCGAAGATGACGAAGGGAAACGCGGTGCCATCGTTCAGGCCCGCCTCGCCGGAGAGGCCGAAGCGCACGCGGTCGAAATCCTGCGCGTTATTGACCTGTACCAGTCCGGCGAGCACCGGGTCAGTGGGCGAAAGCATTGCCCCTAATAGCAGAGAAATGGCCCATGGCACGTCCAGCAGGTAGTGCGCTGCCAGAGAGACACCGGCGATGGTCGCCAGCATCACTGGCACAGCCAGCAGATACGCCGAATGCCAGGCCTTACGGTGCAATGGCAGGCGCAGTTTGATCCCGGTGTTGAACAGCGAAAACAGCACAGCAACTTCAGTCAGGCGTTCCAGCCAGTGACGCGCGTCGCGGATGTCCAGTTGCACAAGGTCCAGCCCCCAGGGGCCAATGCCAGCGCCGAATGCCAGGCACACCGCCGAGGTGGTCACCGGCAGCCAGCGCAGGTAAGAAGAAGTCAGTGCCAGCAGCATCAGCAGGACACCGAGCACGGTCATGCAAAGAATGAAACTCATCCGGCCTCGTTAACAGTCAGTGGGCATTTAAGGTGTGACTGTGACGAGGGGGGATAGTTGAATAAACAAATGGTTGAACGCTAACCAGGCTCTTGATCGTTCCCACGCTCTGCGTGGGAGCGCATGGCAGGACGTTCTGCGTCAAGGTTGACGCGGAGCGTCAGATACTGCGTTACCACGCGGAGCGTGGGAACGATCATAAATGCGGCCGATGTACCAGCCTCTTCGCGAGCAAGCTCCCTCCCACAGGATTTGCGGCGTTTCGGCGTTACGCTAAAACGCCACTGTCAGCGTTGAGCCCAGACTGCTACCGCTCGATCGTCCGGCTCCAGCGCGCATTCCACTCAGGGCGGATCTGGTTCACCTGATCCCAGTCGATGGTCACCGCGGTCTCCAGGTATTTGTTCATCGCCTCTACCTGGCCGCGGGTCCGTTCACTGGTCGGGGTTTTCGGGTTGGACGGGATCTGGTCACCCAGCTCCAGCGCAGGCGACTGGGCTTCTGGTGTGAGCAGGAACCGGGCAAGCTTCTGTGCCAGTTCCGGCTGGTCGTTGTTGGCGATGGTGCATTCTGCCACGTTCAATACCACGCCACCTTCCTTCGGCGGCGCGTATTCGACCGGGATGCCCTTGAGTTTCAGCGCGGTGACCTGAGTCGGTGTCAACGGGAACAACGCCGCTTCGCCGGTCTGGACCATCTCGGAGATCTTCGCCGAGCTTGCAATGTATTCCAGCACGTTCGGGCCGACGGTCTTTGGCCAGGCCTTGAAGCCCGGTTCGACGTTGGTTTCATTGCCGCCCTGCAAGCGGTTGAACATCAGAAAACCATGCAGGCCAAAGGTCGAGGACGCCAGCGACTGGAACACCAGTTTGTCCTTGTAGCGCTTGTCGGCCATGTCAGCCCAAGAGGTGGGGGCCTTCCAGCCGTTCTCCTCGAACATCTTGGTGTTGTAGGCAAGGCCTGTGACTCCCAGGCTCACCGCCACCGCTTCGTCCTTGATCTTGCCCTTGGCCGGAATGTCAGCCAGGGTCGCGCTCGGTTGCAGCTTGCCGCACAGGCCCATGGAAATCGCCCGGTACATGATGCCGTCATCGAGGAACATCACATGCATCTGCGGGTTGTCCTTGCTGGCCTGAACCTTGGCGAGGATGTCCGAAGAGGTGCCCGGCACGATCACCACCTTGACGTTGTTGGCCTTCTCGAACGCCGGCAAGACCGAATCGGCATACAGGCGCTCCATGGTGCCGCCGTTCATCCCCAGGTACAGCGTCGTCTCCGCCTGCGCGGGCATGGACGCGAGCAGGGCGGCGAACGGCAGACAAGACAGACCGGTCAGGGCAAAACGTTTGACGTTGTTCATGTGTTTCATGGCTGCGACCTTCCTCTGAGCAATGGGATGACGTTATCCGTACCGGTCGGCACGGCAGTGGCGGAGTGCATGGGCTGCAAGGTGGGTTGAGAAACGGCGTGAAAACGTTTGATCGAGAACGCGTCGAGGGCGATTTGCGGCGAACCGCTGCAGACGATCTGCGCCAGGGCTTCACCGGCCGCCGGGCCGATCTGAAACCCCGAGCCCGCGAAGCCGAAGCCATGCAGCAGGCCGGGTTGCGTCGAGCTTTCTCCGAGCACCGGTTCACGGTCCGGCAAGTAGCCTTCGGTGCCGCTCCAGGTGCGGATGGCCTGGGCGCCGGCCAGCGCCGGGTAGAGTTCGACGGCGTTGCGCAGGATTTCCAGAATCGCTGCCTGACCGGGACGCGCCCTGGTCGGATCGACAGGAAAACCCTGTCCGCCGCCCAGCACGCAATTGCCACGCGCGACCTGCCGGGCATAAATACCGCCGCCTTCGACCCCGGTGCTGACGTCCATGAACAGCGGCAGCGGTTCGGTGACCAGCATCGCCGGGTGCCCCGAGCGCATCGGCACCGGCTCGCCAAACTGCTCGGCCAGTTGCGCCGCCCAGGCCCCTGCGCAATTCAGCAGCCAAGGGCTGCGAAAGCGTTGCCCGCTGGCGGTCGTGACGCTGAAGGCGTTGCCGTCATGCGCCACTTCGGTGACATGGGCTTGCTCGGACACTTGCGCGCCCGCGCGGCCTGCCGCGAACGCGAAAGCGGGCGAGACGATTCGCGGGTTGGCGTGGCCGTCGTCAGCGCACAACGATGCGCCCACCGCCACATCTCCGGCCCATGGGAATCGCGCCCGCAATTGCCCGCGATCGAGCAATTGCAGGTCGAGCCCGAAGCCTCGCGACGCTTGTTCGTAGGCCACCAGTGCGGCCATGTCCTTGTCACTGCGGGCCAGTTTCAGATGCCCGGAGCGCAGGTATTCGCCATCGATACCGATCAGGTTGTGCAAGTCGCCCCAGATGGCGTGAGCCCGCTGTGACAGCGGCAACTGCGACAACGGTCGACCCTGACGCCGTACGCCACCGTAGTTGACCCCGCTGGAATGCGAGCCAAAAAAGTCCCGTTCCAGCAATGCCACGCGCTTGCCGGTTCTGGCGAGAAACAGCGCGGCGGAGGCACCGACGATGCCACCGCCGATCACCAGCGCGTCCACTTCGATCGGCAGGCTCATTGTTCTGCCTCCACGCCGAAGGGCAGCGGCTTGATCGGAGCCTGGCCGCGCAGTCGACCGACGCTGGCAATGTCCCGGCCGCTGGCGTGAGCGACGATTTCCGCCGCCGCCAGCCCGCACATGCGTCCCTGACAGCGACCCATGCCAACGCGGCACATGGCCTTGACCCGGTTCACGTCCCAGTGGCCTTGCGCGACGGTCTGACGAATATCGCCTGCGCTGACTTCCTCGCAACGGCAGACGGTCATGGCGTCGGGTGCCTTCGCGGCCCAGTCCTCGGGGAAGGGGAACGCGGTCTCCAGACCGTGGCGGAAGCGTGCGATGCCGTCGAGTTTTTGTTGCAAACGGGCGCTGCGCGCCTGATCGATAGGGTGACCGGTGTCGCCAAGCAAGGTCAGCGCCGCCAGTTCACCCGCCATCTCGGCGGCATCGGCGCCCATGATTCCGGCGCCGTCACCGGCCAGGTAAACCCCTTTGACACTGCTGCGCCCGCTGTCATCACGGCTTGGCAGCCAGGCCCGGTTGAGCGCGCTCCAGCTGAATTCACAACCCAGCAGGTCCGCCAGTTGGGTTTCGCTGCGCAGGGCATGGGCGAAGGCCACGGCGTCGCAATCGAGGGTTTTGCGCTGTTCGCCAGCGAGCCATTCAACGCTACGGACGCGCTGCTGGCCTTGAATGCCGTTCAGCTGCACGCCCTGATGCACCGGGATGCCGTGGGCCGTGAGCCACCCTCGGTAGTACATGCCTTTGGCGAGTGTGGCCGGCTGGCCGAGCAGGGCGGGTAGAGCGCGGGTCTGGGCAGCAAGCGGCGAACTGTCGAGCACCGCCACAACCTTGGCCCCGGCCTTGGCGTATTGATAGGCGACCAGATACAGCAACGGTCCGCTGCCGGCGAACACCACCCGCTCACCGATGGCACAGCCCTGAAATTTCAAGGCAATCTGTGCCGCGCCGAGGCTGTAGACGCCGGGCAAAGTCCAGCCGGGCACCGGCAGAATGCGGTCGGTGGCACCGGTCGCGACGATCAGATGCTGGTAAGGCACCTGACCGGCAACTCCATTGCACAGTGTATCCAGCGTCTGCTCTTCGGCGTTCCACACCAGGGTTTCCGGGCGATAGTCGATGTCGGCCCTCAGGCGATCCAGCGTCCCATGCACGGCCTGGGCTTTCGAGGCTTCAAAGCCGTATAGCGCCTTGGCCGAGCGTTTGAAGTTTCCGGGCTGGCGACGATAGATCTGCCCGCCGCCGCGCAGGCTTTCGTCGATCAGGCAAGGCTGCAAGCCATAAGCGACCAGGGTTTGCGCTGCGCGAACCCCCGCAGGCCCGGCTCCGACGATGACGATCTCCGAGCCTTTCATTGGCAGCGCCCCGGCTCGCGACGCACGTCCTGCCCGGCTTCCAGCAGGGTTGCGCAGGCGCGCACCCGGCGACCGTCGCCGAGCTTGACCCAGCAATCCTGGCAGGCGCCCATCAGGCAGAAGCCGGCGCGGGGTTCGGCACTGAAGTCGCTGCCACGCAGATAGTCGCCGCCGGTCAGCACGGCGGTCAGCAAGGTGTCGCCCTGCATGCCGCTGGCAGGCTGGCCGTCGAGGGTGAAGGGCAGAACTTCGCGGCCGCGCTCTGCCAGGCGTTTCAGCAATGCCATGGTGCGTTCTCTGTGAGACCAAAACGGGGAAAGTGAAAATGAGTGGCAGGCGTCTGGTTCATCAGTGACGCCCCACGAGTACGCGGTCCAGGCCGTAAACCCGGTCGAGGATGATCATGGTCGCGGCGGTCAGCGCGATCACCAGCGCCGACACGGCGGCCATCATCGGGTCGATGGATTCGGTGGCGTACACGTACATGCGCACCGGCAGGGTCTGGGTGGACGGCGAGGTGACGAAGATCGACAGCGTGACTTCGTCGAAGCTGTTGATGAACGCCAGCAGCCAGCCCCCGGCAACGCCGGGCAAAATCATCGGCAGGGTGATCTGGCGAAATAGTGTGAAGCGGCTGGCGCCCAGTGATTCGGCGGCCTGCTCGGCGCTGCGGTCGACCCCGATGGCGGCCGCGATTACCAGACGCAGTACGTAGGGCGTGATCACCACGACGTGGGCGAACATCAGCCAGACGAAGCTGCCATTGACCCCCATCAGCGCGAACAGACGCAGCATCGCCACGCCCAGCACCAGATGCGGAATGATGATCGGCGACAGAAACAGGCCATTGAGGAAGTTGCGTCCGGGAAATTGATAACGGGTGATCGCCAGCGCGGCGGGCACCGCGATCAGCGTCGCCAGGGTCGCCGCCACGACCGCCAGAATCAGGCTGTTGTAGAACGACTGAATGAAGTCGGCGCGCTCGAACACCGCGGAAAACCAGCGCAGGGAAAAGCCGTGCCACGGCAGGCTCAGGGTGTTTTCCGGAGTAAACGCCACCAGACACACCACCGCCAGCGGCGCGAGCATGAACACCACGACCAGGGCGTGAAAGGACAGGGCCAGAGGGCCGTTCTTGGACATTGGTCATTCCCCCAGGGATTTTTTGTAGCGGCCTTCCACCAGCCGGTTCCACGACAGCATCACCAGCAGGTTGATCAGCAGCAGGGCCACGGCGATGGCCGCGCCCATGGGCCAGTTGAGTTCCGAGAGGTATTGGTCGTAGACCACCGTGGCCACCATCTTCAGGCGGCGCCCGCCGAGCAGACCGGGGATGGCGAAGGAACTGGCCGACAGGCCGAATACGATCAAGGTGCCGGACAACACCCCCGGCATGACCTGCGGCAGCACCACCAGACGCATGACTTTGGCCTGGGTCGCGCCCAGTGACAGCGCCGCTTGCTCGGCAGAGGCATCGAGCTTCTGCAGCGAGGTCCACACCGGAATGATCATGAACGGCAGCATTACGTGGACCAGCGCCAGAATCACCGCGAACGGGGTATAGAGCATCTTGATCGGGCGCCCGCCCAGGGCCTGGATCGCCTGATTGACCAACCCGTCAGCGCCCAGCAGCAGGCTCCAGCCAAAGGCCCGTACCACCACCGAAATCAGCAGCGGGGTGAGAATCAGGATCAGGAAGATCGAGCGCCAAGGCGTGCCCATGCGGCTGAGGATGTAGGCTTCTGGAACGCCGATCACCACGCACAGCAGGGTAACCAGCGCGCTGATCCAGAAGGTGCGAAAGAAGATCTCGTAGAAGTACGAATCGGTGATCAGGTTCAGGTACTGGGCGAAGGTCCAGGCGTCGCCCTTGACCCCGACCTCGTAGTCGAACACGTTGAACGACAGTACCAGCGTCAGCAGCAGGGGCAACACCAGCAAGCCGATAAACAGCACCAGTGCCGGGGTCGACAGCAGATAACCGCGACCGCTGTCGCGCAGCACGCTTGCTCCACTCATGCCGACACCTCATCGAGGCTCAGCACGCGCAGCAGCTCGGCCGGCCAGTCCAGGCCCACGGCGGTGCCTTCATTCAGCGGCGCATCGCCGTTGTTGCGGCGCACCACGGTGAGCTCGCCGATGGAGGTCTCGATGCGATACAGCCACTGACTGCCGAGAAAATAACGGGTAATGATCCGGCCTTGCAAACGACCTGCACCGGCGTCCACCAGATCGATCTTTTCCGGGCGCAGGCTGAGGGTCAGTTCGCCGTCGCCGTGCTCCTGACGAACTTGCGCCGCGCCACTGTGGTCGCGGTCGCCGCGCAGCAGGTTGGCCTTGCCGACGAAGCCAGAAATGAAGCGCGTGCGCGGGTGTTCGTAGAGCTTGTACGGTTCGTCGATCTGGGTGATGCGCCCGGCCTGCATGACCACCACACGATCACTGATCGACAGTGCTTCAGCCTGATCGTGAGTGACCATCAATGTCGTGATACCGACTTCGCGCTGAATGCGGCGAATCTCGAACTGCATCTCTTCACGCAGGTTGGCGTCGAGGTTGGACAGCGGTTCATCCAGCAGCAACACCGGCGGCTCGATCACCAGCGCCCGGGCCAGGGCGACGCGTTGACGCTGACCACCGGAGAGCTCGCGGGGATAACGTTCGGCGTGTTGATTCAAGCGTACGAGCTCCAGCACCCGTGACACCCGGCGCTGAATGTCGGCGACCGGCACTTTGCGCATCTTCAAACCGAACGCCACGTTGTCGCGCACGGTCATGTGCGGGAACAGCGCGTAAGACTGGAACACCACGCCCAGACCACGGCTGGCAGGTTTGGCGTGGGTGATGTCGCGACCGTCAAGGAGGATGCGTCCGGCGCTGACATCGACGAAGCCGGCAATCATCTGCAGCGTGGTGGTCTTGCCGCAGCCGGAGGGGCCAAGCAAGGACACGAATTCGCCTTTGTCCACCGACAAGTCAGTGGCGACCACAGCGTCGACGGGGCCGTAACGTTTGCAGAGTGCCTGGAGTTGAAGAAAAGCCATGGCTGCGTTCCACCTTTTTTCGTGCGTGCCGGGGGCAAGCGTTTTTTATGGGCAGATGCGAAGAGAGAAGGCCTGCCGCAATGAGGTCGGCATGCTCTGTGGACGCTGGCGCTCGATCTGGGTCGGCTGCCGCTGTTATTCAAATCGCCCTGTGGACTGATCCTATGCCCGAGCATAGGATGGGCTCAACGTCGAATTTCATTGAATGAGTGGTTTTTTCAAGTTTATTCATTTGATGGATTGAATCAGGAAAACGGTCAGCATGAATTCCATTGAGCGGAATAACCAAGAACAAAAAGAGACCGGGGTGAGCGCTGTTTCACGTCTGTTCGCCGTGTTGCGGTGTCTGGGTGATTGCCCCGAGGGCGGCGAGCGGGTGACGCAGATCGCGCAACACGTTGGTCTTTCGCAACCGACCACTCACCGTTTGCTGCGCAGCCTGGTGGACGAGGGGATGGTCGAGCAGGACGGCCGCAGCAAGCGCTATCGCCTGAGCCTGGAGTTTTTCGCACTGGCGGCCAGGGCGGGTCAGACCGGTAATCTGCGGGATGTGGTGCGGCCGAGTCTGCTCAGGCTTTCGGCGTCGCTGGGCGATTCGCTGTTTCTGCTGGCACGCAGCGGTTTCGATGCGGTGTGTCTGGATCGCAGCGAAGGGCCGTACCCGATCCGCACCTTCACCGGCGACATCGGTGGCCGTGTGGCACTGGGCGTAGGGCAGGGCAGCCTGGCGATTCTGGCGTTCCTGCCCGAGGAAGAGCGCGACACCGTGATCCGCTACAACCTGCCGCGCCTGCGTGATTTTCATCTGTACGACGAGGTGATGCTGCGCTCGGAAATCGACAACGTTCGGCGTCTGGGTTATGCGGCGCGCAACACCGGCGTGCTGGAGGGCATGGCGGGGCTGGCTGTGCCGATTCTGGATCGCGAAGGCCGTGCCGTTGCAGCCTTGAGCGTGGCCACCATCAGCGACCGCCTGAACGCCGAGCGCATGCCCACGGTGGTGGACATGCTCAAGCGCGAAGCGGCGGCGATCAGCCAGAAGATCAACCCGTTCGACCCGGTGCTGCGCCGGCCGTCCCAGGTGTTTGGGCAGAAGGAATAGAGGCAGGATTGTCGGCGGGCAACGGCAGAAATCGACGGGACTATATTTACACCACCCAAAGTGATAAACCGCTTGCCGCATACTTCACTTGCTACTCGGTGTAATCAATCGTGAAACGCCATTTCGATGATATTCAACTGGGCAGCATCGAGCTGTTCTGTCTGGCGGCGGAAGCCGGGAGTTTTACCGCCGCCGCACTGGCCGCAGGCGTGACCCCAGCGGCGGTGAGCCGTTCGATATCTCGTCTGGAAGAGCGGCTGGGCGCGCGAATGTTCGTGCGCACCACCCGCAGCATTCGCCTGACCGAAAGCGGGCGGGTGTATTTCGAACAATGCAACAGCGCGCTGGCCCAGTTGATCGAGGCAGAGCGTCAGGTCTCGGGCCAGCAATTGAAGCCCTCCGGCACGTTGCGCATGAGCATTCCCACCACCTACGGCCATCATCGCATCCTGCCGCTGCTTGCGGAGTTCCGCCGGCGCTTCCCTGATGTGACCGTGGACATCAACCTCAGCAATCGCAACATCGACTTCGTCGCCGAGGGTTACGACATGGCCATCCGCGTGCGGACCCAACCGGACTCGACGCTGATCGCGCGCAAGCTGGAAGACGGCGCGCTGGTGATGATCGCCACTCCCCAATACCTGCAACGTGCCGGAACCCCACAGACGCTGGAAGACCTCGCCGATCACGAATGCATTCAGTACGAACTGCCGAGCAACGGTCGGCGAATCCCTTGGCTGTTTCAGGAAAACGGCCAACCCAGGGAATTACTCGCCGAGAGTGGCTATTGCTGCTCGGACGATGTACTGGGTGGCGTGACCCTGGCGAAAAGCGGCGCCGGGCTGTTTCAGGCCTATCGTTTTTCCGTGGAAAAGGAATTGCGTGAAGGCGCCCTGGTAGAAGTGCTCAGCGACTACGCCGGGCGCTCGCGTCCTTTCACGTTGTTGTACCCAAGCAATCGCCATGTGCCGTTGAGGTTGCGGGCATTCATTGACTATCTGATGGAGTGCCGAGAGGGGTGGGGTTAGTGCTCTTGTTGCATTAGCCGCACGGCTTGCCGGCGGTGGCGATTTCGAGAATGTCACCGCCAGCAAACGGAACGCCGCCCGGCCTGACTACTGCACGGAGAACGGCGTTTCAACCTTGCCGGAAAACCAGCGCCTTCAACCCACCTCCAGGCTCGATATCGGCAAATTCCGGCGGGTTTTCGAGACGCTGTTCGAAGCGCAGCCCTGGTGCTTCGCGCATCACGCCCTCAATCAGGAAGTCCGCGCCGAGTGCCGGGTCGTTCATGCAGGCGAGGACTGTGCCGTCGGCGCTCAGCAGTTCGGGCAGTTTGCGCAGCACGCGCTGGTAGTCCTTGGTCAGCAGGAAGCTGCCTTTCTGGAACGAGGGCGGGTCGATGATCACCAGATCGTACGGCCCGCCGCTTTTCACCTTGCCCCAGGATTTGAACAGCTCATGGCCGAGGAAGCTGACCTTGCCCAGGTCATGGCCGTTCAGGCGGTGGTTGTCGCGACCACGGCTCAGCGCAGCACGAGACATGTCCAGATTGACCACGAAATCCGCTCCGCCCTCGATGGCGGCCACAGAAAACCCGCAGGTGTAGGCGAACAGATTGAGGATGCGTTTGCCTGCGGCGTTGGCGCGGACCCAATCGCGACCGTAGCGCATGTCGAGGAACAGGCCGGTGTTTTGTTTCTTGCCGAAATCCACGAGGTAGCGCAGGCCGCCTTCCGTCAGGGTCCACTCATCCGGCATCTCGCCCAGCAGGGTTTCGGTCAGGCTGTCGGGCAGGTAGCGGTGTTGCAGCAGCAACGTGTGGGCTTCGCTGTTTTTCCAGGCCTGTGTCTGCACCAGATCCAGCAGCAGGCGTTTCAACCCGTCCAGTTCATCGGCCGCAGGTTCCTTGAACAGCGACACCAGTACCACGCCCTGCATCCAGTCCACGGTCAGCTGCTCCAGGCCCGGCCAGCGGCGACCGCGGCCGTGGAACAGGCGGCGGGTTTCGGCGGGCGCTGGGGCGAGGGCGGCGAGCAGGTGCTCGTTGAGGGTATTCAGGGAGTCGGCATTCATGGGGTGGCGGCGGTTCGGCTGTGAAGAAAGGGCGGCATTCTAAACCCAATCACGGCGCCAGCGTCTGCAAGGCTTCAAGGACCTGGCGCAAGGCTTTGCCCAACGGCTTGTCCTGACGCAGCACAACGCCCAGCGTGCGGCTCAGCGGAGGAGTCAATGGCTGCACCTGCAAACCCCGCCGATGGTGAGCAGCTGCAACCGACATCCGCGGCACGATGCTGTAACCCAGGCCTGCCGCGACCATTTCCTTGATTGCCTCGATGCTGCCCAGTTCCATCACCGGCTTGATGCGCAAGCCCGCACGCAGGTACCACTCATCAATCAGCAAGCGGGTGCTGCTGCCTGCTTCGAACACCACCAGCGGCAGAGTTTCCAGCGATTGTGGTGTGATCGCGGGCGGGAGGGTCTTTTGCTCGGCGCTGAAAATCGCCACAAACTCGTCGTCCAGCAGAGGCGTGATCGACAGGCTGCGTCCGGCGGCGGGGAGGGTGACCAGCGCCAGATCCAGCCGGTTTTCCTCGACCGCACGCAGAATGCCGTCGGTGTTGCCGGTGCTGACTCGCACGTCCAGCGCCGGGAACTGCCGACGCAAGGTTTGCAGAATGGGCGGCAGCAGATGAATGCAGGCTGTCGCGCCAGTGCCAATAGCGATCTGTCCGGCGACGCCCTGCGCGTGGCTGGCGAGGTCGAGCAAAGCGTCTTCCACCACCGCATCAATCCGCCCGATGTGTTCCAGCAGCGTGCTGCCGGCGGAAGTCGCCTTAATGCGTTTGCCTACTCGCTCGATCAACCGCAGGTTCAGGCGCTGCTCCAGTTGGCGGATATGCAGGCTGACGGCGGGTTGAGTCAGGTTCAGGCGTTCAGCGGCGGCCGAGAAACTGCCGTGGCGGATGACGTGGGCAAAGGTGTGCAGGTGATTGAGATTGAGCCGTTGCATGGCAAAGTTTTACTTATGCTGAGGATGACAAATCATAACTTTGTTTTGGTATATCGGCGCGTCATGATTGCGTCAGTGACAGCAAGCAAAAGCCATTACCCCGCACTTTCGTTCAAGAAGACTACTCATGCCCGACACTCTCATCCTGCGCGACGCCCATGAGGACGACATGCCTGCCGTACAGGCGATCTACGCCCACCACGTCATCCACGGCACCGCCAGTTTCGAGCTGGAGCCGCCGAACGTTGCACAGATGCTCCAGCGCCGCGCCGATGTCTGTGCCAATGGTTTGCCGTATCTGGTGGCCGAGCGCGACGGCGAGGTGGTCGGCTATGGTTACGCAACCCTCTATCGGCCGCGCCCGGCGTATCGCTTCACTGTCGAAGATTCGGTGTACGTGCGCGAAGGCATGGCAGGGCTGGGCATCGGTCTGGCTTTGTTGAACCTGATCATCCAGCGTTGTATCGAAGGCGGTCGGCGGCAGATGGTTGCGGTGATCGGCAACAGTGAAAACATTGCCTCGATCCGCCTGCATGAGCGTCTTGGGTTTCGAAAAGTTGGGGTGTTCGAGTCGGTGGGTTTCAAACATGGCCGCTGGCTCGACACCGTGCTGATGCAGCGCGAACTGGGCGAGGGCTGCGCCTGCGTGCCCCGTGGCTAGCGCCGCACTGGACTACCGGGTGGTCTGGCCGCTGGGGCTCGGGCAACTGATCAACTGGGGCGTGTCGTTCTACCTGCTCGGCGCTTTCGGCCAGGCCATGGTCGGCGATCTGGGATGGAGCGCGCCGCAGGTGTTCGCCGGCTTGTCGGTGGCGATGGTGGTGATGGGGCTGGTGTCGCCCCTGACCGGTCGTTTGATCGAGCGCTTTGGCGGGCGCAATGTTCTGCAGCTGGGGACCTTGATCAATGCGCTCGGTTGCGTGCTGCTGGCGTTCTGTGATTCACCGGTTGCGTATTACCTCATCTGGTTGCTGCTGGGGATTGGCATGCGGCTTTCGCTGTATGACGCTTTGTTCGCGACATTGGCGGGGCTGGCCGGTGAGCGTGCCAGAGCGGCGATGGTGCGTATCACTCTTCTTGGCGGGTTGTCTTCAGCGGTGTTCTGGCCGCTGGGGCATGCCCTGCAGGAAAGCCTGGGTTGGCGCAGTGGTGCACTCATCTATGCCGCGCTTGCCGTCGTCAGCGCCGCATTGCTCTTCGTTTTGCCAAAAGGGGGGGCTGTAATCGGCACAGATTGCCAAGCGAAGAGCGAACACGAAGACATCCCGGCACCCCTGTCGCGGCAGATTCTCTACGGCCTGAGCGTAACCCTGATTGGCGTGCTGTCAGCCGGACTCGGGCCGCAATTGCCCGGTTTGCTGGCGGGCATGGGCGCACCGATCAGCCTCGTGGCGCTGTGGGGAATCGGCCAGACCAGCGCGCGGTTGACCCAGAGCCTGTTCGGTCGATCGACGTCTGCGCTGTCGCTCAATCTGTTTGTGAGCGTTGGTCTGCCGCTGTGTTTCGCCCTGGGCTTGATGGCCCAGGGCAGAGTGATGCTGGCGTGTCTGTTCGTGTTTGGCTACGGCGCACTCAACGGGCTTTCGACGCTGTTGCGCGCCAGTCTGCCGTTCGAGCTTTTTGCGCACCGCCAGTACGCCCGATTACTCGGGCGGTTGGTGGCCCCGGGGTTCATCCTGTCGGCCTTCGCGCCCTGGTTTTTCGCTGCTGTGCGCGATCACTCAGGTGACCGGGCCTTGCTCGGCCTGGCCGTGGGCATTGGTATCGCCAGCCTCGTCGTGGCGCTGTTGCTCAGGCGTTTCGGCATGCAGGGCAAGGGTCTCGGGCACGGCCAGCCACAGCAACACGAAGGCCAGCGCGGCAATCACGGCCAGCGTGAGGAACGCGGCGCTGTAACCGGCTTCGCGAATCACCAGCCCGGCCAAGCCGTTGCTCAGCGCCGCGCCCAGGCCGAACACCGTTGAAATCGCCCCGAGGCTGACGTTGAAGCGGCCAGTGCCCTGAGTCAGGTCCTTGACCACCAGCGGCAACAGGGCACCAAACGCCCCGGCGCCGATGCCATCGAGTAGTTGCACTCCGACCAGCCAGTACGGGTTATCGGACAGCACATACAGCACGCCACGCAGCGGCAGGATGATGAAGCCCGCCAGCAGCAACGGCTTGCGTCCCCAGCTGTCGGCCTTGGCGCCCACCAGCCAGGCGACCGGCACCATCACCAGCTGTGCGGCGACGATGCAGGCGGAGGTCAGTGGCGTGGCAAGGTGGATGTCGATCTGCGAGAGCTTCTGGCTGACCAGCGGCAGCATCGCGGCGTTGGCCAGATGAAACAGTCCGCAGCAGATCGCAAAGACCAATAGCGGCCGGTTGTGCAGCAGTACTGCCACGCCACTGGGTTGCTCGTTTGCCTGCTGAACGCCAGGGTCGAAACCCCGGGCGACTTCATGATCGATGGCGCTGCCGTCGACGAAACTCACCGCCACGATGCTCGCCGCTGCCATGAACGCCATCAGGTAAAACACCGCAATCGGCCCGAACAGCCACGAGCAACCGCCGGCCAGCAGCGCTGCGCAGGCATTGCCGGCATGGTTCCAGGTTTCATTGCGACCGGTACGGCGAGTGAACGCCTTGGGCCCGGTGATCCCCAATGAGATCGCGGCGATGGCCGGGGCAAACACCGACCCCGCGATGGCGCTGAGGGATTGGGTAACCGCGACCCAGGTAAAAGAATGGATGAACGGCAACACCAGGCAACCGGCAGTCACCAGCAGGGCGGCGACTACCACCACCAGACGCTTGCTGCGGGTGCGGTCAATCAGCGCACCCGCTGGCGTCTGGGTGACCAAAGCGGCTATACCAGCGAGCGTCATGACCAGCCCGATGCTGGCCGGGTCCCACTTGTGGACAGCCAGCAGGTAGATCGCAAGATAGGGGCCGAGCCCGTCGCGCACGTCGGCGAGAAAGAAGTTGAGGCCGTCCAGCGAGCGGTTGTTGCGCAGGTCTGATGGGCTGGTCACGTTGGTCTCGATGCACGCGTCGGTGCAACCGGGATTGGCTGCCGCTCTTGCTTAATGACCCGGCCGCATGACGTTGGTTCGATGACCTCGATGGCACTGTTACCGGTTCGGTAATGGACTTTATTGCCGCGACATTTGAATCGAGAACGGCGCAGGCATAAGCTTCGCGCCATTGATATCGCCCGGACGTCGTTCGTCCGGCGGTTTTCCGGAATATTTTCTTCAGGAACTGCCATGTCCAGTCTGTTTCCCGCCGCTCGTCCACGTCGCCTGCGCAGCAACGCAAACTTCCGCGCGCTGTTCCAGGAAACCGAATTCACGCTCAACGATCTGGTGCTGCCGATCTTCGTCGAAGAAGAGGTCGACGACTTCGTGCCGATCAACAGCATGCCCGGCGTGAGCCGCATTCCCGAGTCGAAGCTGGCGCAGGAAGTCGAACGCTATGCCCGCGCCGGTATCAAGTCGGTGATGACCTTCGGCGTGTCGCATCACCTGGACGCTTCCGGCAGTGACACTTGGCAGGAGAACGGTCTGGTGTCGCGCATTTCTCGGACGATCAAGGACGCGGTGCCGGAAATGATCGTGATGTCTGACACCTGTTTCTGCGAATACACCGACCACGGCCATTGCGGCGTGATGCACGGTGCGCATGTCGACAATGACGCGACCATCGAGAACCTCGGCAAGCAGGCGGTCATGGCGGCGCGTGCCGGTGCTGACGTGATTGCACCGTCGGCTGCGATGGACGGTCAGGTGCGGGCCATTCGTGCCGCGCTGGATGCGGCGGGTTTCACCCAGACGCCGATCATGGCCTATTCGACCAAGTTCGCATCGTCGCTGTACGGTCCGTTCCGCGAGGCCGGCGGCTCGGCGCTCAAGGGCGACCGCAAAAGCTACCAGATGAACCCGATGAACCGCCGCGAAGCCCTGCGCGAGTCGTTGATGGACGAGGCCGAAGGCGCCGATGCGTTGATGGTCAAGCCAGCGGGCGCGTACCTGGACATCATTCGCGACATCCGTGAAGCCTCGAACCTGCCGTTGGCGGCGTATCAGGTCAGCGGCGAGTACGCGATGATCAAGTTCGGCGCACAGGCCGGCGCCATCGACGAAGGCCGCGTGGTGCGCGAAAGCCTCGGCGCAATCAAGCGCGCGGGTGCGGATCTGATTTTCACGTACTTCGCGATGGACCTGGCACTGGCCGGGATTTAATGGCGACAGGCATGCCGCCTTCGCCACCGTCGTAACCTCCGGCAGCTCCCACAGGTATCGCGTCGGACCCAAACATGTGGCGCCCCCAATCCCCGTGGGAGACGCCGGAGGCCACGACGGCAGCGAAGCGGTGTGTCAGACAACAACAGCTTGCGACTGACCCACCGCTATCGTCCGACCGCGGCCCGGGCTGTCGCACAGCTCCAGCAGCTCCCACAGGGACGGTGTTGCCTGTTGCAGGTGCGCTGGCCTGCGGGTTGTGGCGTGTTTGCGAATGTTCGCCACGCCACAAAACCTGTGGGAGACGCCGGAGGTCACGACGGCAGCGATAGCGGTGTGTCAGTTAGCAAATGAGCCATCTGACCCACCGCAATCGTCCGAACGCGGTCCGGGCTGTCGCACGGCTCCAGCAGCTCCCACAGGTTCAGCGCCAGACGCGGTTCTTGTGGGAGACGCCGGAGGTCACGACGGTACGGGCCGCGATTCGGACGATAGCGGTGGATCAGTTAGAAAACGAATCAGCTGAACCACCGCAATCGCAGCTGTCGCACAGCTCCAGCAGCTCCCACAAGGTCATGCGTACACCAGGGGCGATATTGCCTGCCGGCTTTCCGGCCGTGGCCACTTGGCGACTTTCGGCTGGGTGCGCTACCCCTGCCAATCCTTGCTCGCTTCGGTCAGCATTTCCTCGATCAAAACCCCAAAACGCTGGCTCAGCAAGCTCTGCGGCCGATCCTCTGGCAGCAGCAGGTACGTCGAAAAGCGGATCTGCGGCAGGAACGGGCGGGTTTCGATGCCCATGTGCAGGTACTCCAGCGCCACCATCGGGCTGACGATACTCACCCCCAGCCCCAACGCCACCAATGAACACACGGTTGCCGCATAAGGCGTTTCCAGGTTCAACTTGCGGTGCTCCTTATCGCCGGCGAACGCCCGATCCACTCGGGTGCGCGAGCCGTCGTTCAGCGACAGCGAAATGAATTCCTCGCCTTTCAGATCCTCAGGTTTTACCGACTTCAGTTCCCCCAGCCGATGCCCCTTGGGAAACACGCAGACCCCCGGCACGTCGCAGATCTTCCGGGTGCGCACGCCGGGCATGTCCTCGCCAACATATGACGCCAGCCCCACATGACAGAACTGCGAGGCCGCCCAGTGGGCAACCATCGGTGAATCGCTGGTGTGGATCGAAATGGCCGCGTCGGGGTTTTCCTTACGAAAACGCTGGATGACCTTCGGCAACACCGTCAGTGACAGCGACGGCACGGCAGCGATGCGTAACTGACCCGTCCCGCCCTGGCGAATGTTCTGCGCCGACTTCTCCAGGCTTTGCAAGCCGATGAAAGCCCGTTCCACATCGGCGAACAGCGCCGCGCCTTCATCCGTGGGCAACAGGCGGCCGCCCACACGCTCGAACAGTTTGAAGCCACTGGCCCGTTCGAGCTGCGCGATCAGGCGGCTGATGTTGGGTTGCGAGGTGTGCAGCGACTCCGCTGCGGCGGTCATCGAGCCGCTCAACATCACGGCGCGGAAGGCTTCGACTTGTTTGAAGTTCATGGCAGGCCATATCAATTCGGTATGGGTGACCAATGTATTGTCATTTGTTGGCATGAGCCAGAGGCTTTATAACTGTTTTCGACATCGAAGATTCCGCGCAGACGGACGCGATGTTCAAGCGCACCTCGAACCCTGAGACCGCGCTGTAAATCCCGCTGCTCTCTGCCCTTGAAATCGTTGCGTGTCGTCGCATTCTGCGGCGCTGCGCTGGTAGGTAACCAGGAGGCAATATGTCGTTCTCATGCAAACTGTTTTCGTTGAACGTATTGGGTCGTGCACTCGCGTTCTCGTGTGTCTCCCTGGCTGGTGTGGCGCAGGTTCATGCCGCGGAACTGCCGCCGGTTCCTGATGAAATCAAGGACGCCGGTCAATTGCGCGCCGGGGTGCGTTGCGACCAGCCGCCATACGGCTTCCAGAACGGCAACGGCGAGTTCGCCGGGGTCGAAGTGGAGATGTCCAGGCAGATCGCGCTCTGGGCACTGGGCTCCAAAGACAAGGTGACCTTCACCTGCGTCACCGCTGAAAACCGCGTTCCGCAGTTGCTGGGGCGCAAAGTGGATTTCCTCATCGCTACCCTCGGCGTCACCCCGGAGCGCCAGCGCGTGATCGACTTCACCACACCGTATCGCTGGGGTGCCAGTGACGTGGTGGTGAAGAAGGACAGCCCGATCAAGTCGATCAAGGACCTCAACGGCAAGACCCTCGCCACGCTCAAGGGCTCGGTACAGGCCAAGTGGTTCGAAGACCACATGCCGGAGGTCAAGACCCTGCGCATGAACAGCGCCGCCGACGCCTTGCAGACGTTCCGCCAAGGCCGCGCCGATGCCTACACCCACGACGCCGCGACGTTGGTGGTGGTCGCCGCCAACGACAGCGATGCGCGCCTGATCAACGAGCCGTTCCAGATCTCCGACGCGGCCATCGGCGTGCGCAAGAACGACGAACAGTTCCGTGACTACCTCAGCGCCGCAGTGGCGAAAATGCACGAGGACAAACTGTTCGGCGGCTGGGTGCGTCAGTACGTTCCGGAAAACATTCAGAGCTACTACCTGAGCGTGTTCGAGCAAGCCAAACCCGCCGAAACACTCTGACCGGGCGCTGTCATGGATTTCGATTTCAATTACCTGCTGGCGCAGTGGCCGGCGCTGCTCGACGGGGTCTTGATGACGCTACGGGTTTCGCTGCTGGCCATCGCATTCTCCCTGCTGATCGGCGTCCTTGGCGGTGCGGCACGGGCGATGCGCATTCCGGTATTGGCGCAGATCGTGGCGCTGTACGTGGAGTTGATCCGCAACACGCCGATTCTGGTGCAGCTGTTCTTCATCTTTTATGGCTTGCCAGCGATAGGTCTTGAGCTGTCGCTGTTCTGGTCCGGGGTGTTCTGCCTGTCGTTGTGGGCGGGGGCCTATCAGGTGGAGAACATGCGCGGCGGCCTGGCCACGGTGGAACACAAGATGCGCGAGGCGAGCATGGCCCTGAGCCTCAAGCCTCACCAGTATCTGTGCCTGGTGGCCTTGCCGATCGCCTTTCGCACCAGCCTGCCTGCGGTGCTCAACACGGCGATCTCGTTGCTGAAAAACTCGTCGTACCTGCAAGCCATCGGGCTTGCCGAGCTGACCTTCGTGGCGGTGGACCGCATCGCTACGGATTTCCGTGCCATCGAGATGTTCAGCGCGATCTGTGTGATGTACCTGGCGCTGGTAGCGGTTCTTTCGCTATTGACCGGACGCCTGTCTGCCCACCTGCAACGTCCTTTCAGGCACTGAGGTTGCGATGAATTTTCTGATCGAGAACTGGGGGTTCGTGCTCAAGGGCTTATGGATGACCGTGCGCCTGGCGCTGGTGATCCTGCTGTTCACCACGATCATCTCGGCCGTTTTCGGTGTGCTGGCGACGCTCAAGAATCGTCTGTTGCACCTGGTGATTCACGGCTATGTCGAGCTGTTCCGCTCGATCCCGCTGATCGTCAACGTGTTCTTCATCTTCTTCGGCGCGCCGATGCTCGGGCTCGACCTGAGCCCGTTCGCTGCGGTGGTCACTGGCCTTACCTTGTGGGGCAGCGCCAATGGCATCGAGATCGTTCGGGGCGGGCTGGAATCGGTGAACCGCCACCAATGGAAGAGCGCCTGGACTCTGGGCCTGCGCCCTTGGCAGATCTACCTGCATGTGATTGCGCCGCAATCCATGAAGGCAATTCTGCCGGCCTACACAGGGCTGCTGACCATGCTGGTGCAGGCCACGTCGCTGGGCGCGCTGGTGGGGGTCGGCGAGTTTCTCAAGGTCGGCCAGATCATCGTCGAACGCTCCACGGTCATGACCGGCGTCAGCCCCGCATTCAGCGTCTACGGGCTGGTACTGCTGGTGTACTTCGTCATCTGTTCATTGCTGAGCTGGCTCAGCCGTTATCTCGAACGTCGCCTGGGTCGTCCGGCGATGCGCGTAACTCGTCAAGGGGTTTGATCATGCAAGAATCCAAAGTCAGTCGTCGCTTGAAAGAAACCACCGCCCCTGAGGTCAACGAGTACATCTACCGGCCGCGCCTGGAAGGTTTCGCCGATGGCTTCATCAACCTGGGCAACGTCAACAAGGCGCACATCGTGATGCTCGCCGAGCAGGGCCTGATTCGCGGCGAACACGCGACGGCACTGGCCAAGGGCGTGCTGGATATGGAAGCCGCGGGACCCGGCGAGGTAACCCTCGATCCGTCCCGCGAAGACGCCTATTTCAACTACGAGGCGCACCTGATCGAGCAGATCGGCACCGATATCGGCGGCCGATTGCACACTGGGCGCAGCCGCAACGATATCCTCGCGACCCTCGACCGTCTGCGCTGCCGGGAAGTGCTGATGAGCCTGATCGATGCGCTGATCCAGACCCGTCAGACCGCGCTGAACAACGCCGAAGTCTTCGCCGAAGTGGTGATGCCGGGCTACACCCATTTGCAACCGGCGCAGCCGATCACCTACGGCTATTACCTGTCGGCGGTGGAGCAGGCGTTGGAGCGTGACTGCAAGCGCCTGACCCAGACCCTGGAGTCGATGAACCAGAGCCCTTTGGGCGCCGCTGCGTTTGCCGGTACGCCGTTCGACATCGACCGTGCGCGCACCGCAGAACTGCTGGGTTTCGACGGTTTTCTGGACAACGCGCTGGATGCGGTGGGTTCGCGGGATTTCATTCTCGAAAGCCTGTCGCATCTGAGCCTGCTGTCGGTGTTCTGGAGCCGCGTGGCGCAGGACTACTTCGTCTGGAGCACCCACGAGTTCAGCCTGATCGATTTCCCGGACAGCGTGGCGGCGACGTCGAGCATCATGCCGCAGAAGAAAAACCCCACCGTGCTCGAATACCTCAAGGGCCGCACCGGGCATATCGTCGGTCTGCTGATGGCGGCGAGCGTGACGGTCAAGGGCAGCAATTTTTCTCACACCGGCGACGCCAACCGCGAAGGCACGCGGGGTTTCTGGGAAGCGGCGGAAGAAACCCTGCGCTGCCTGAAACTGCTGGAACTGGTGCTGCGCACGGCGATCCCCAATGCTGATCTGGCGGTGCGTCGTGCCGGTGAAGATTTCTCCACCGCGACCGGTCTTGCCGACCTCATCGTGCGCGAAGCCGATCTGTCGTTTCGTGAGGCACATCACGTGGTTGGCGCGGCAGTGCGCATGGCCATGGACGCGGGTTTGCCCGCGCATAGAATCGACACCGACATGGTCGACGCCTGCGCCATGGAGCAACTGGGGCACGCGTTGAATCTGCCGGCGCACAAGGTCCGCGAATGCCTGGACCCGACTGCCAACGTGCAGTCTCGCAATTCTGCGGGGGGGCCGGCGTTGTCGTCGCTGCACCCAAGTTTGCTGCGGGCCAATGCGCGCTTGCAGGTGGAGCGTCAGGCCAACCAGGCGCGACGTGATCGTCTGCAAGTCGCCCAGGACAAGCTGCAAGCCGCTACGCGCGCGCAGGCTGGCCTATGAAAAGCATGTTGACGGTGCGAGGACTGCACAAGCACTTCGGCGAGGTCGAGGTGGTCAAGGGCGTGGATCTGGACGTGGCGCAGGGTGAGGTGGTGGTGATCATCGGCCCGAGCGGTTCTGGCAAATCGACCTTCATTCGCTGCCTCAACAGCCTGGAGGAGCCGTCGGCGGGCAGCGTGGTGGTGGATGGCGGTGACTCGGTGCGCGCCGACGACCGCAAGGCCATGGCTCGCTTGCGTGAAGACATCGGCATGGTGTTTCAGGATTACACGCTGTTCCCGCACATGACGGTCATGGCGAACATGATTCTGGCACCGGTCAAGGTCAAGAAGCAGAGCAAGGCTGACGCCCAGGCCAATGCGCTGGCCTTGCTGGACCGTGTCGGACTGCGGCACAAGGCAGAGGGCTATCCGAGCGAATTGTCGGGCGGCCAGCAACAGCGTGTGGCAATCGTCCGCGCACTGGCGATGAAACCGCGGCTGCTGCTGTTCGATGAACCGACCTCGGCGCTGGACCCTGAAACCGTGGGCGAGGTGCTGAACGTGATGAAGGGCCTGGCGGCGGAAGGCATGACCATGATCGTGGTGACCCACGAGATGGGCTTTGCCCGTGAAGTGGCGGACCGGGTGGTGTTTTTCGACGGCGGCAAGATCGTCGAAATGGGCCCGCCCGCGCAGATCTTCTCCGCGCCTGAGCACCCGCGTACCCGGCAGTTTTTGCAAAGTGTGTTGCACTGAAACCCAGCGGGTTTGCTTTCAGCGATTTGTCGGGCTTATGCCTTGGGTTCGGTCACCGCCAAAACCGTGGGAGGGAGCTTGCTCGCGAAGGGGCCGTATCTACCGCCATGATTCAACTATTTGACCTAAGGTCCGGGTCTTGCGCAAACGCCTCCGCCAGAAAATCCACAAACGCCCGCACCCGTGCCGACTGCCTGCGGTTGGCCGGGAACACGGCGTAGATCGGCAGGGACGAGGGCGTGTAGTTGGGCAGAATCTGTACGACCTGACCGGCGTCGATGTCCTCGCGGTACAGCCATGAAGGCGACAGCGATATCCCGAGCCCGCTCAGCACCATTTCCCGAATCGCCTCGCTGTTGTTGCTGTGCACGTTGCCTCTGACCTGCACGCTGTAACGGCCGTCATCAAAACTCCAGGTGTCGAACTGCTTCAGCAGGGTGAACAGCAGGCAATTGTGCTGCGCCAATTCTTCAGGCGTCTGCGGTCCCGGATGCTGCGCCAGGTAGGCGGGTGAGGCCACCGTCAGACGCCGAGTCAGGCCGATCTGGCGGGCGATCAGGTTGCTGTCTTTGAGTTCGCCAATGCGAATGGCGACATCGACGCCTTCGCTGAGCAGATCCACATTCTGGTCGCTGAGCTGCAGGTCGACGCTGACTTGCGGATGAACCTGAAGAAACCCGCGCAAACGTGGTGCAAGCTGCAAACGGCCGAAACTGACAGACGACGCTACCCGCAGCGGCCCGGCCACCGCTTCGCGTCCGGTCTGGAAACTGTGCTCGGCGTTATCGATGGCCGCGAGGATGTCCCGGCATTGCCGGTAATAACGTTGTCCCTCATCGGTCAGCGACAGTTGTCGGGTGCTGCGGGCGATCAGGCGGCCGCCCAGGCGTTGCTCCAGGGCGCTGATCTGCTTGCTGATGGTGGGTTGGGTCGTACCCAACTCGCGGGCCACGGCGGAGAAGCTGCCGCGTTCGACCACGCGCACAAAAACAGACATCGCCTCGAGAGTGTCCATCGTCAGCTCATTTGGGTAGGTTCAGGAATAAGTACTATAGGCATTTGTCGTCTTATCGGCATCAAGCCATGAGGCCAGACTCTCCCCAACGCCCCGCGACGGGCCCCCGAATCTGGAGTACACCATGAGCACCACCATGCAGGCTGCTGTCGCTGTCGAACATCAACAGCCTCTCGTATTGCAAGACTTACCCGTCCCGCAGCCAGGCCCGGGTCAGGTGTTGGTACGGGTGTTGGCCAGCGCGGTCAATCCGCTGGACACCAAGATCGCTGCGGGCAAGGGCGGCCATGCCAATCAGACTTTGCCCGCCGTGCTGGGCATGGACCTGGCGGGCGTGGTGGAAAGGCTCGGGGAGGATGTAACGGCATTCTCGGTCGGTGCTGAGGTGTACGGCATGGCCGGTGGCATCGGCGGCAATCAGGGCGCGCTGGCGCAGTACATTGCGGTCGATGCTGACCTGCTGGCGCGCAAGCCGCACAACCTGAGCATGCGAGAGGCTGCCGCCTTGCCGCTGATCTTCATCACCGCGTGGGAAGGGCTGGTGGACCGCGCCAATGTGCGCGCAGGGCAGAAGGTCCTGATTCATGGCGGCGCAGGCGGGGTCGGGCATGTTGCGGTGCAGATCGCCAAGGCACGGGGTGCCGAGGTGTTTGCCACAGGCTCTGCGCACAGTCGAGCGGCCATCGAAAGTTTCGGCGCAACCCCTATCGACTATCGCAGCAGCACAGTCGACGACTACATGGCGCAGCACACCGACGGCGAAGGTTTTGACGTTGTCTACGACACCGTTGGCGGCAGCACGCTGGATGCCTCGTTCGACGCCGTGAAAATCTACACCGGCCACGTGCTCAGTTGCCTGGGTTGGGGCGAGCACAAGCTGGCGCCGTTGTCGTTCCGCGGCGCGACCTATTCCGGGGTCTTCACCTTGTTGCCGCTGTTGACCGGCAAGGGCCGCAAACACCACGGCGAAATCCTGGCCCAGGCGACGCGGATGGCGCAAGCGGGGCAGTTGCGGGTGTTGCTGGACGCGCAGCGGTTTACCCTCACAGAGGTCAATCAGGCGTATGAGCGGGTCAGCAGCGCGGGCAATCAGGGCAAAGTCGTGATCGATATCGCTTGAGGACAACGAGCGTCGTCAGGCGGTAGCGGTTTCGCCCGATGAGTCGCAGGGTTCGTTCTGTGCCTTACGCCACGCGTCCAGCCCGCCGACCAGCGCCTTGCCTCGGGTCAGGCCGTGGGCGCGCAGTTTTTGCGCCAGCAATGCCGCCGACAGCTCGTTGGGGCAGGCGCAGTAAAACACCATGTCGACGTCAGCCAGTTTTTCGACCCAAGGCTCCAGCGGTTCTTCGAGGCTGATCGATACCGCGCCAGGAATGCCTTCGATGACAGCCGTGTGAAACTTGGGCCGCACGTCGATGATCACGGGGGCATCCACCGTGTCGCGCAGGGCCAGCAGTTGCGGCACGCTGATGCGCGGCACTTGTGAGGTGCGGGCCAAGAGGCGCCGACGTTTCCAGTATTTCCAGCTGATGAACAAGGCCAGCGCTGCCACGACGCAGCCAATCGCCAGCGGCAGATAGCCGGTCAGCCAGTCCAGCAGCGGCAGAATGGCATCGGTGAACAGCATGCCCAGCAACAGTGCCGAACCTGCCCAGATGAACGAGCCCGCCAGCGAATAGCGAATGAAAATGGGAAGTGGCGTGGCGTTCATGCCCGCAACGGTGGTGACCAGCGCCCCCGCGCCAGGCAGAAACTTGGACAGCAACATGGCGCGCGGTCCGACCCGGTCATAAACGTTCAACCCCTGGCGAATGCAGGTGTCCTGAGAAAGCGAAATCTTGCAGATGGATTTGAGCAACACGCCGCCATAGCGCTTGCCCGCCCAGTACCACAGGGCGTCGGCGATCAGGCAGGCGAGCATTGCGACCAGAACGCCGGCGCCCAGCAAAGGCTTGCTTTGCATGGCCAGCGCGCCAGTGACGATCAGTGTCGGATACGCCGGGACCGGCAGACCGATCTGCTCCAGCAACACGTTGACGAACACCAGCAAGAGGCCGTGGCTTTCGTTCAGTTGCTGGAGTTCGTTCATGGCCGGTCGCTCTCGAAGAAAAAGGGCGCAAGAAAAAGGGGGTGTCAGTACCGTGGCCTGAACACCCCCTTGTGTCAACGCCGAATGTCGTTAGCCGATGCGTTCGATGGCTGCCGCGACACCCGCGCCATAGGCCGGATCGGCCTTGGTGCAGTTATCGATATGACGCTGCTTGACCACTGCCGACGCACCGCTGATGGCCCGCGCGGTGTTGTCGAACAGCACTTGCTGCTGCGCCGGGGTCATCAGTTGGAACAGCGCACGAGGCTGGGAATAGTAGTCGTCATCGTCCTTGCGGAAATCCCAGTTGGCCGCCGCGCCGTGCAGTTCCAGAGGTGGCTCGGAGAAATCCGGCTGTTCGATCCACGCACCCTTGCTGTTCGGCTCATAGCCGATGGTGCCGCCAGCGTTGCTGTTGACTCGCATCTGGCCGTCGCGGTGGTAGCTGTTGACCGGGCATTTCGGGGTGTTGACCGGGATCTGGTGATGGTTGACCCCCAGACGATAACGCTGGGCATCGCCGTAGGAGAACAGACGGCCTTGAAGCATCTTGTCTGGCGAGAAACTGATGCCCGGCACCACGTTGGCCGGGTTGAACGCGGCCTGCTCCACGTCGTGGAAGTAGTTGTCCGGATTGCGGTTCAGCTCCAGGGTGCCGACTTCGATCAGCGGGTAGTCGCCATGCGGCCAGACCTTGGTCAGGTCGAACGGATGAATCTTGTAGGTGTTGGCGTCCTGCTCCGGCATGATCTGCACGAACATCTTCCAGCGCGGGAAATCACCCTTTTCGATGCTGTCGTACAGGTCGCGCTGGTGGGTTTCGCGATCACCTGCCACCAGATCCGCGGCTTCCTGATCGGTGAGGTTCTCGATGCCTTGCTCGGTTTTCAGGGTGAACTTGACCCAGAAACGCTCGTTCTGCGGGCTGATGAAGCTGAACGTGTGGCTGCCGAAACCGTGCATGTGACGGTACGACTTGGGCAGACCACGATCGCTCATGACCACAGTGACCTGGTGCAGCGCTTCAGGCAGCGAGCTCCAGAAGTCCCAGTTGTTGTCGGCGCTGCGCATGTTGGTGCGCGGGTCGCGTTTGATGGCGTGGTTCAGGTCCGGGAATTTCAGCGGATCGCGCAGGAAGAATACCGGCGTGTTGTTACCCACCAGATCCCAGTTGCCTTGCTCGGTGTAGAACTTGATGGCGAAGCCACGAATGTCGCGCTCGGCATCGGCGGCGCCGCGCTCACCGGCCACGGTGGAGAAGCGGATGAAGATGTCGGTCTGCTTGCCGATTTCAGAAAACAGCTGCGCCTTGCTGTAGCGGCTGATGTCGTGGGTCACGGTAAAAGTGCCGAACGCGCCCGAGCCCTTGGCGTGCATGCGGCGCTCCGGGATCACTTCACGGTCGAAATGGGCCAGTTTCTCCAGCAGCCACACGTCCTGCAGCATCAACGGACCGCGCGGGCCTGCTGATTGCGAGTTCTGGTTGTCGACGACGGGTGCACCCGCCACTGTGGTGAGTTTATTCATTATCAGGCTCCGGTTTGGGACGGTCAGTCTTATGGGTTCAACGATTTTTTTATTGCACAGTCGTGCGTTTTTCTCTTGTTGCGGTGTCTGCTTCGCTTGAACGCAGGGCCCGTTTTAGAGCGTTTTGCCCGCGAATGGCAAGGACCTCTACACGCAATTGGAGGGTGTCGGTGAATTACACGCGTCGTTCGGGTTGGATCAGCGTAGACCTCCTTACTCAATAGGTGAAAATCATGACGGGCCCATGACGTTCGTCATTGAGGTATTACACAAAAAAAGCGCCCTGTTCGGGCGCTAAAGGAGGAGAGAAAGGGTGTTGCAAACGGACTCAGAAACGGTAACTTTCGGCGGCGCTGACGGCCAGCAATCCGGGGCTCTGCGCCCAGACTTCCATGGTTGAAAACCAGGTGTGCGGGCGTGTGGGCTGGCGGCATTCACTGGTGAACGAGGCACCTGAGGGAATGTCCATCTTGATCTTGCAGATCAGCTGATTGGTGCGGTAAAGCAACTCGCTGACCAGGTTGGCGGTGGCGTAATCGCCGGCATCCACCGCACGGTCCATGAAGCGTTGAGCGCGTGCGGTGAGCAGGGTGAGCTGCTGCGACAACTGATGAATTTCTTTGAAGCATTCGCGAAAACCCGGGGCTTGTTCAGCGTCGGCCAACGGCGACGCAGGCAGCTGGTCGTGAGCGATGCTGCCGCCCAATCCGTGAATCCTGGCGTGCAGGAACAGCATGAACTGCTGGGTCGACTGATCGAGGCTTTTGAACAGTTCCTTGATCGCCTGGTAGTTGAGTTTGCGCAAACGCCAGCGCACTTCCCGGGCGAACCCGCCGACCTGTTGCGTGGTGCGCAGATGCTCATCCAACAATTGCAAAAACAGCTCGCGGTCGCGGCCGTGCAAAGTGGTGTACAGGCCGTGGGCGTCGGCGGCGAACTCGGCATGCAGCTCGGATACTGGATCGATGTCGGCAAACATGTGACTTTCCTCGCAGTAATCGTTACGGGCCTGTCCGGTACGGTCTGTGTCCCACAGCTTTCAGAGAGGTCGGGCCTGGATGACAGGAATGATTAAAAGGTATCCCTGCCGATGGCGGGCGTCACTTGTACCTTGGTACCACAGGCCGATACGTAGGTTTTTGGCGGTCATACTTTGGTTTGTGCAGATCTGTGGCCGCCACGACATCCCGTAGCAGTCCGGCAAGCCGTGCTGCTACGGGACGGGATCACTGTGATGTCTTCAACAACACCGGCTGTTCGCTGTAGCGGTCGGCGAACAGTTGCTTGAGTTGACCGACCTTCGGCAGGTCGTTGATCACGATGTAGGGGTAGGTCGGGTGGGTGGTGAGGAAGTTCTGGTGATAATCCTCGGCCGGGTAGAAGCCGTTGTACTGCTCGATTTTGGTGACGATCGGCGCATTGAACGACTTGGCGGCATCCAGCTGAGCGATATAGGCCTGGGCGACGGCCTGCTGTTCCGGGCTTTCGGCAAAGATCGCCGAGCGGTATTGCGTGCCGTGGTCGGGGCCCTGGCGGTTGAGTTCGGTGGGGTTATGGGCCACCGAGAAGAAGATCTGCAGCAGCTTGCCGTAGCTTACCTGCGACGGATCGAACGTGATCTCCACCGATTCGGCATGCCCGGTATCACCCTCGCTGACGCGCTCATATTGCGCAGTATCGGCCTTGCCGCCGGCGTAACCGGACACGACTTTCTTCACCCCCTGGACATGCTGGAACACCCCTTGAACCCCCCAGAAACAACCGCCCGCCAGCACGGCCGTTTCGGTAGTCGAGGAACTGACCCTCTCATCCTTTTGCGGTGGCGCAATACTGACCGCGTCTTCGGCGGCAAACGAACAGGCGGCGGTTTGCAGAAGCGCCGCGCCAAGCATCAGGCGCAGGCCGTTGCGGCGCCAGGCGGGTAGAGCAGAGGTGAAGCGTGCAACGCTGAATGTGGTCATGTCTGACACTCCTGAAACGCTGTGGAATCAACCAAAAGTGAAGGCGTAAGCGGACACGCCCGGGTCGCTGAACTCGATGCTGAAGGTGTGATCGCCGACATCACCCGCCTGGCGTACCAGTTGGTAGAGGCGCTGTTCGGTCACGGTGCCGCTGCCGTCGGGTGCGACGTCGGTGCCGTGGGACTCGCCGGGCACCTGGCCATCGATCATGACCTTGAAGCGCACCGGTTTGCCGTCGCCGCCCGGGCCGAGTACCAGGTGCAGGTCACGGGCGTGGAAGCGGTAGACGATCTTGCCATTGGGGGCGCTGAGGCTGGCGCGTTCCGAGCCGATGTTCCACTGGCCGTCCAGACCCCAGTTGTTGAGTGCCAGGGTATTCGGTGTGCTGTAGCTGGCGACGCGGTCACCCTTGGCACCGCCGGGGGACACGAAGTTTTCGGCGCGCTCGAAGCCCAGGTAGGTTTCGGGCGATTTCACCTCGCGCATGTCCGCGGCCTGTTGCACGCCGTTGCCGTTGGCATCGATCAGATCAGTGGTGATCTGCTGGTTGCCTGCTTCACGCAGCAGTTCCTGAATCACTCGCTCGGATTCGTCGTAGGCGCCTTCGCCGAAGTGGTGATAACGGATCTGGCCTTTGGCGTCGGCGAAGTAGTGGGCCGGCCAGTACTGATTATTGAAGGCGCGCCAGATCTTGTAGTCGTTGTCGATGGCGACCGGGTAGTTGATGCCCAGGTCGGCCATGGCCTTGGTAACGTTTTTTACGTCGCGCTCGAAGGCGAACTCAGGCGCGTGAACGCCTATCACCACCAGACCCTGGTCGCGGTATTTGTCAGCCCAGGCTTTGACGTAGGGCAGGGTGCGCAGGCAGTTGATGCAGGAGTAGGTCCAGAAATCCACCAACACCACTTTGCCTTTGAGCTGTTCAGCAGTGAGCGGTGCAGAGTTCAGCCATTGCACGGCGCCATCGAGCGACGGCAACTGGCCCTCCACCGGCAGGCTCGGCGTCGTGTTTTTCGCCGCCATCATCATCGCGCCGGAGGCTTGCATGCTGGCGCCTGCTTCATCGCGACCGGGGATGTTCTGCGCCATCATCGCGCCGCCCTGCATCACGTTGCTGTCGGCTTGGGCGTGGCCCGTGAGGCGTCCTACCAACGACTGTTCCAAGCCACCGGTTGATGCGGTAGAGACCCGGGCCAGAATCCCGGTGTCCAGACCCAGCGCAATGGCGGCAACACCCGCAAGCATCGCAGCCCCTAGACCGCGGCGAATCCACTCGCCTGCGCCCAGCGAGCGCTTCATGGCGCTGAACACTTTGCCGCCCAGCAGCAATGCCAGCCCCAGGGAAGTCGCGGCGCCCGCAGCGTAAGCCAGCAGCAGTAACGTGGTGCCAACGCTTGCGCCTTGCAGCGCGGCGCCAGTCAGTACCAGACCGAGGATCGGCCCGGCGCACGGGGCCCACAGCAGGCCGGTGGCAACGCCGATCATGAACGATGCCCACGGGCTGGGTCTGGCGTCCACCCCGGCATTTTCGGATAGGCGACTGCCCGCAGCCACTAACGGCCGGGTGAGACGCTCGGCGAGTTTGGGCAACAGCAGCGTGAGGCCGAACAGCGCGACGAAGATCAGCGCCAAACCGCGACCGTACTGATTCAGCTGGACCACCCAGCCGCCACCGACCGCCGCCAGCGTGGCAACCAGCGCAAAGGTCACGGCCATGCCCACCAGCAACGGCAGGCCGCTGCGCACGAAAGGTTGACCGGTGCGCGCGAAGACGAACGGCAGGACCGGCAAGATGCACGGGCTGACGATGGTCAGGACGCCGCCGAGGTAGGCAAGGATGATCAGTAACATGGGTTAATTCCCTTCAAATGGATCAAAAGTCTGGTCGGTGTACATAGGGATGATCTCCCTGCAGCAAAATCCGGCTTGCCGGCGGTAGCGGTGCCACTCGCGCCACCGTCGCCAAGCCGTGCTGCTGCGGAGCATGCGTCGCATTGGCCAGGTCACGCCTGCTCGGCAAAACTCATCGCCAAACCGTTCATGCAATACCGCAAGCCGGTGGGTTTCGGGCCGTCGGTGAAGACGTGGCCGAGGTGCCCGCCGCAGCGGCGGCAATGAACTTCCTTGCGTAGCACGCCGAACGAGGTATCGGTGCGGATGGCCGTGGCGTTGTCCAGCGGCTGCCAGAAGCTGGGCCAGCCGGTGTGGCTGTCGAATTTGGTGGTCGAGGAGAACAGCTGCAGCTGGCAACCCGCGCAAGCAAACGTGCCGGTCCGGTGCTCGTCGTTCAGCGGGCTGCTGTAGGGGCGTTCTGTGGCTTCGCGACGCAGCACCTGAAACTGCTCGTCGCTGAGCAACTTGTGCCACTCGGCGTCGCTGTGGCTGACTTCGAAGCTGCCGATTGGCGAGTCCCGGGGTGTCAGGGTTTGGCCATCGGCAAACTTGGGTAACACGCCCAGTGCGATAGCGGCGACCCCGGCGCTGCTGCTCAGCACCATGAACTGTCTTCTTGAAAGCATGATGTTCTCCTCTGCACAGCCTGTTCCGGTGTCCGGGCAGGCTTCTGATGCGATGGAGCAAGACTAGGCGCCGGCTGTTCCCGGAATCCTCACCGAGAGTTAAACAATTCGTGATAACTGCCCGCCGACAAAATCGGCACAATGGCGACATTGCGCGACCGATGCGCCTGTAAGGTTTGCTTTCAATGGATCAGCCCAAACGCATTCTGGTGGTCGAGGACGATAGCCATATCGCCGACCTGATTTGTCTGCATCTGCGCGACGAGCACTTCGACGTGGTGCACAGCGCCGATGGCGAGAAAGGCCTGCGCCTGCTGGAGCAGGGCGGCTGGGATGCACTGATCCTCGATCTGATGCTGCCCGGCGTCGACGGCCTGGAAATCTGTCGCCGCGCCCGCGCCATGACCCGCTACACGCCGATCATCATCACCAGCGCCCGTTCCAGCGAGATGCACCGGATTCTCGGGCTTGAACTGGGCGCCGATGACTACCTCGCCAAACCCTTCTCGATGATGGAACTGGTGGCGCGGGTCAAGGCGTTGTTACGGCGGGTCGACGCCATGGCGCGCAACCTGAAGATGGAAGCGGGCAGCCTGTCCAGCGCCGGTCTGTTCATCGATCCATTGACCCGTGAAGCATCCCTTGAAGGCCGCTTGCTGGACCTGACGCCCAGGGAGTTCGACCTGCTGTACTTCTTCGCTCGCCAGCCGGGCAAGGTGTTTTCAAGGCTCGACTTGCTGAACTCGGTCTGGGGCTACAACCACGAAGGTTACGAACACACCGTCAACACCCATATCAATCGCCTGCGCGCCAAGATCGAGGCCGATCCGGCGCAGCCGCTGCGCATCCTCACGGTGTGGGGGCGAGGCTACAAGTTCGCCGAACCGGGCGAGTCGTCGGGGAGCGCAACGTGAAGATGACCCTGACCCAGCGCCTGTCGCTGGTGTTCGCGCTGCTGTTGCTGATCTGCTGCGGCACCTCGGTGCTGTTGCAGGTGCGCTCGAACAAGATGCATGAGCTGGAAGTGGTGCAGGGCCTGTCTCGCGATCTCGCCCAGCACATCGCCCGCGATACCCAGTTGATGGACGCCAACGGCCTGAAGCCGGACGCGGTGCGCGAGCTGTTCAGTCAGCTGATGCTGGTCAACCCCAGCGTCGAGGTCTATCTGCTGGACATGGATGGCAAGATCGTCGGCGATGCGGCACCCAAGGATCGGATTCTGCGTGACCGGATCAATCTGGAGCCGGTACGCGAACTGCTGAGTGGCGCACCACTGCCGATTCTGGGCGACGATCCACGCAGCCTGGACGCGCGCAAGGTGTTCAGTGCCGCGCCGCTGATGGTGATGGGCAAGCCGTCGGGGTTTCTGTACGTCGTGCTGTTGGGCGAGGCCCATGACCGTTTCGCCGAGCGCGGCGCCACCAGCGAGGCCTTGAGTACCGCGCTGTGGTCCATTGGCCTGATCGCTCTGTTGTGCCTGCTGGCCGGTCTTGCGGCGTTTGGCTGGATCACCCGGCCGTTGCGGCGCCTGACCGATTCCGTCGGACGCTTCGATATCAACGCCGCTCCCGTTACGCTGCCTGTGGCGTCGGCGGAACCTGTGCGTCAGGGCCACGATGAAATCGCGGTGCTGGATGCCACGTTCAAGCAGATGCAGAACCGTCTGAGCGAGCAGTGGCGGACCCTGACCCGACAAAGTCAGGACCGCCGTGAACTGGTGGCGAATATTTCTCATGACCTGCGTACGCCACTGGCATCGCTGCATGGCTATCTGGAGGTGTTGTCGGTCAAGGACGCCAGCCTGAGTCCCGAGGAGCGGCGGCGTTATCTGGGCATTGCGCTGGACCAGAGCCGCAAGGTCGGAGGCCTGGCGCAGTCGCTGCTCGAGCTGGTGCGTCTGGAACATGGCTTCGTGGTGCCGGTGGTGGAGCGTTTTTCCCTGACCGATCTGGTGCAGGACATCTTCCAGAAGTTCGAGCTGAGCGCCGAGGCCAAGGCCGTGACCCTGACCCCGCACTTCGCGCCGTCGATTCCCGGTGTGCATGCCGATCTGGGGTTGATCGAGCGGGTGCTGACCAACCTGCTGGACAACGCCCTGCGCCATACGCCCAACGGCGGCGAGGTCAAGGTATCGCTGCTGCCCAAAGGCCGGTTTGTCGAGGTGACGGTCAGCGACAGCGGGCCGGGCATTGCCGCCGAACTGCGCGAGGGGCTGTTTCTGCGACCGTTCAATATCGGCGGCGCGCGCCGCGATGGCGGGCTCGGGCTGCGGATCGTGCACCAGATTCTGCAATTGCATGGGCACAGGATCGAGTTGGTGGATGTGCCGGGGCAGGGTGCGACGTTCCGGTTTGCGCTGCCGGTTGATCAGGAGACGGCGGAAAAGGTGTTGCCGCAGGGGTGATTACACCTGCTGGAAAACCCAACGCGCAATCTGTGTGAGCAATAGCAGGCACAACACAGGAGTCGTGTCGGGCCTTGTACGTGTGGAGTACAGGGTTACGGCAACAACAACCCATGCTCCATCGCGTATTTCACCAGCCCCGCCGGTTTGTCGACTTTCAGCTTGCGGCGGATGCTCAAGCGGTGGGTTTCGACCGTGCGTACGCTGATCGCCAGATCCCGGGCGATGGTCTTGTTGTCCAGCCCTTTGGCCAAGCCCACCAGCACTTGCACTTCGCGCGGGGTCAGCTCGTTTTCCTCGGTTTTCCTGGACACCAGTTTCAGCGTCACTTCGGCGCTATAGAAGGTGCCGCCGGTGGCGATGGCTTCGATGGCGGCGACGATTTCCCGCGACGGGGCGTTCTTCAATACATAGCCGCTGGCCCCGGCGCGGATCGAGGTGGCGACGTACTCCTGATTGTCGTACATGCTCAGGATCAGAATCTTGATCGCCGGGCAGCGCTGGCGAAGCAGCTGGGTCAGTTCCAGCCCGTTCATGTCCTGCAGACCGATGTCCACCAGCAGAATGTCCGGCTTTACCTCTTCGCACATTGCCAGCGCCTGAACGGCGTTCTCGGCTTCACCGACCACTTCGAACAGCGGACGGGTGGAAAGCAGGGCGCGCACGCCGTCGCGAACCAGCGAATGGTCGTCGACCAGGGCGATGCGGATGGTCTGGCTGGCGCTCATGATCGGGCGGGGTTTCCTGAGTCGGTGAAGGGATTCATGCGGCAACGCTGACCGGCATGGTCACGGTCAATTCGCTGTGCCCCGGTGCCGAGTACAGATTGAGCTGACCATGGAAGTGCTCGACGCGCTCGCGGATATTACGCAAACCGATGCCGCCTTGTATCTCTTGCAGGTTGGCGACATCGACGCGAAAGCCCACGCCGTCGTCGCGAACCGTCAGTTGCACCTGTTTTTTCGTGCCTTGCAGGTCGATGTAAACGTTTTGCGCGTGGGCGTGGCGCTCGATGTTGGTCAACGCCTCCTGAAGAATGCGGAACAGCGCGACCGGCGCACCTTCGGCCAGTTTCAGATTGCTCAGGTTGTGGGTGTAGTGAATGGTCAGCCCGGTCTGTTGTTCGAATTCGGCCACCAATTGCGTGACAGCGGCGGCAAGACCCAGGGTGTCGAGCAGGGAAGGGCGCAAATCATGGGAGATGGTGCGGATTTCCCCGATGGCCTCGCCCAGTCGTTCGGTGCCCTGGCGCAAGGTGTCCAGCCCGCGCTGATCGTTGCCTTCCAGTTGCAGGCCGGCCAGTTCGAACTGGAACTTGATCGACACCAGCACCTGACTGATACCGTCGTGCAGTTCTCGCGACAGCCGCGAGCGTTCTTCTTCCTGCAGATTCATGATGCGCTGGTTGAGCATCTGCAGTTTGCGGTCGGCGAGGCGATGTTCACTGGCGTTGAGGGTGACGCCACAGATGAATACCAACAGCACCGCGATCAGGGCAACGGCGCCGATGTCGAGCATGGTCGCGTAGATCCCGCGAGCGACTTCATGGCGGGCCTGTTGCGTGGCGCGCTCGACGTCCTCCAGATAGATCCCGGTGCCCAGCATCCAGCCCCAGCGCTTGAGCATCACCACATGGGCGAGCTTGTCGGTGACTTGGCCGGTGGAGGGTTTTTCCCAGGCGTAGTGCTGAAAACCGTCGCCGGATTGGGCGCTTTTCAGCAACGCGCGGATGACCAGCAGGCCCTGCGGATCGGTCATGTTCCACAGGTCCTTGCCCACCAGCGCCGCCTGGCGGGGGTGCATCAGGCTGCGACCGTGCTCGTCATACACGAAAAAATAACCGTCGATGCCGAAGCTCAGCTTGGACAGCTCTTCGAGCACTTGCTGTTTGGTCTGTTCGTCGTTGCGGCCGCTGTCGTAGATCGGCGCCAGAGCACTCATGGCCATTTCCACGTAGTTCTTGAGCTCCGCTCGCTTGCTGGCCAGGATGCTGTCTTCGATCAACTGCGCCTGCTGCTCGCCCAGACGCTGGTTCTGAACGATGACCAGCGCGCAGATCACCGACACGGCGAGGATCAGCGGCAGGATGCCCAGGGCGACGATCTTGTGTTTGAGTTGCATGGTGTTGGCGTCCGGCGGGCGGTTTGTTATCCGGCGTATTACAGCATGAACATTTGCTTTGGCTGGAAGATCTTTCGTGAATGAATTCGCTCCCTCAGATGATCAGGTGCGCCGCAGAAAAGTGAGGAATGCAGTTCAAATCGTGGGAGGGAGCTTGCTCGCGAAGGCGTAGGGTCAGGCGATGCACGGTTGTCTGGCAGATGGGATTCTCGAGCAAGCGCCCTCCCACAGGGAATGTTGCATGGCGTGGAAGCGACGGTGCTTCAGTGCTTTCTGCGTAGAACTACGCAGGCGATCCCGTAGTAGTACGAATTTCTCTTGATGACAGCAGCGTGGATAGTGGCGACGCTCCGTTATCCCGGGGCACACAATAACAATTACGCCGCAAGCCATGAGCTTCGGCAGGAGACCCACAATGTCCCGACTGACCAAACATCTGGGTTGGTTCGCCGTCGCTGCCCTTGGGGCATGCGCCTTGGGTGTCGTCGCGCTGCGCCGCGGTGAAGCCATCAACGCACTCTGGATCGTCGTCGCTGCGGTCGCCATCTATCTGGTCGCGTACCGCTACTACAGTCTGTTCATCGCCAATCACGTCATGCAACTCGATCCGACCCGGGCCACCCCCGCGGTGATCAACAATGACGGCCTGGATTATGTTCCGACCAACAAACATATCCTCTTCGGTCACCACTTTGCTGCCATCGCTGGCGCTGGCCCGCTGGTCGGCCCGGTGCTTGCCGCGCAAATGGGCTATCTGCCGGGCACCCTCTGGCTGATCGCCGGCGTGGTGCTTGCCGGTGCGGTGCAGGATTTCATGATCCTGTTCCTTTCCACCCGCCGCAACGGCCGCTCGCTGGGCGACATGGTCCGCGAAGAAATGGGCCGTGTTCCCGGCACCATCGCGTTGTTCGGCTGCTTTTTGATCATGATCATCATCCTTGCGGTGCTGGCGCTGATCGTGGTCAAGGCCCTGGCCGAAAGCCCGTGGGGCATGTTCACGGTGCTGGCGACCATCCCGATCGCGATGTTCATGGGCGTGTACATGCGCTACGTGCGTCCGGGTCGTATCGGCGAAATCTCGATCATCGGCGTGGTGCTGTTGCTGCTGTCGATCTGGGCCGGTGGTCAGGTCGCTGCAAGCCCTGAGTGGGCTCACGTTTTCACCTTCACCGGAATCCAGATCACCTGGATGCTGGTCGGTTACGGTTTCGTCGCTGCCATGCTGCCGGTCTGGCTGCTGCTGGCGCCACGTGACTACCTTTCGACCTTCCTGAAAATCGGCACCATCGTCGCCTTGGCGATCGGCATTCTGATTCTGGCGCCCGAGCTGAAAATGCCGGCCCTGACCCAGTTCACCGACGGTACCGGTCCGGTCTGGAAGGGCGCGCTGTTCCCGTTCCTGTTCATCACCATCGCCTGTGGTGCCGTTTCCGGCTTCCATGCGCTGATCTCCTCGGGCACTACGCCAAAGCTGCTGGATAACGAGAAGAACGCGCGTTACATCGGTTATGGCGGCATGCTCATGGAGTCGTTCGTGGCGATCATGGCCATGGTCGCGGCCTCGGTCATCGACCCGGGCGTGTACTTTGCCATGAACAGCCCGGCGGCCGTTGTCGGCGGCGACGTGGTGACCGTGGCTCAAACCATCACCAGCTGGGGCTTCGCGATCACGCCTGACGCCTTGACCGCAGTGGCCAAGGACATCGGCGAAAACACCGTACTGGCCCGTGCCGGCGGTGCGCCAACGTTGGCGGTGGGTATCGCGCAGATCCTGCACCAGGTGCTGCCAGGCCAGAACACCATGGCTTTCTGGTACCACTTCGCGATCCTGTTCGAAGCGCTGTTCATCCTGACCGCTGTCGACGCCGGTACTCGTGCCGGGCGCTTCATGCTGCAAGACTTGCTCGGCAGCTTCGTGCCAGCGCTGAAACGCACCGAGTCCTGGACCGCCAACGTGATTGGTACCGGTGGTTGCGTGGCGCTGTGGGGTTACCTGCTGTACCAGGGTGTGATCGATCCACTGGGTGGCATCAACACCTTGTGGCCGCTGTTCGGTATCTCCAACCAGATGTTGGCGGGTATCGCGCTGATGCTGGCGACCGTGGTTCTGATCAAGATGAAGCGTCAGCAGTACGTGTGGGTCACCATTCTGCCGGCGTCGTGGTTGCTGATCTGCACCGTGACCGCAGGCTTCATCAAGCTGTTCGACCCGAGCCCTGCGGTTGGTTTCCTGGCGCTGGCGAAGAAGTACAGCACGGCGGCAGATGCCGGTCAGATCCTCGCTCCGGCCAAGACGGTCGAGCAGATGCAGCACGTGATCTTTAACGCCTACACCAACGCGGCGCTGACCACGTTGTTCCTGTTCGTGGTGCTGAGCATTCTGTTCTACGCCGTGAAAGTGGGCCGTGCGGCATGGGTCAAGAAGGAGCGCAGCGACAAGGAAGCCCCGTTCCAGGCCATGCCGGAAGCGCGCTGATGTTCAATGACCTGAGTCGCCTCGGCAAATACCTCGGGCAGGCGGCCCGCCTGATGGTGGGCATGCCTGACTACGATAATTATGTCGAGCATATGCACAAGACTCATCCGGATCAGCCGGTGATGTCGTACGAGGTGTTCTTCCGCGAGCGGCAGGACGCACGGTATGGCGGCAAGGCTGGGCCCAAGTGCTGTTGACGGACTAAGTCGCAGCCTTCAACAAAAAAAACGCGCCACGATTCGTCGTGGCGCGTTTTTTTATGCCTGGCTGATGACCCTCACTGGTATTCGCGCCACTGCTCGATGACGGCCGCCATCAGTTTGCGGTTCAACTCCGGGTCATTGGACGCCTTGGCAATTGTCATGGCACCGGAAATCGAGGCGACGACCTGCAACGCCTCTGCCTCCGAGACAAGTTTCCCGTCGCGGCCCTTGCAGGTTTTCAGAATGCTCAACAGACGTTGCAAGCCCTGGGTCCACGACTCGCTCGCCAGGCCGCCCATCCGGGACACATCGGCTGCCAGCGTGGGAATCGGACAGCTGTCGAGCGTGTTGTCGCGATGCTCATCGCAGACATAGCATTCGACGACCTCGGCCAGGGTGGTCTTGCTCGACCACAGCGCCTGATACTCGTCGAATGAACGCGCGATGGCTTCCGACACCAACTGTTGCTTGCCGTCCGGAAACTGGCGGTAAAAACCGCCGTGGGTCAGACCCACTGATCGGGTCAACTCACCGATGCCGATGCCGTCGATTCCATGCTCGCGGTAGAGCCGGGCAGCGGCCTTGAGAATCTGTTCCTTGTTGTGAGTCTTTTGCTCTTTGGTGACTTTCATTGCGACCTCTGGATGTGAATCTTCGCGATGCCGCCGGGAGCAACGTCGCATCCTGTGCCTGCGAGCTCGCATGACGCCTGACGGAAACCGGTTGACATGAAACTCGAGCGCTAAAGATTATATGTGTAATCTTTAAGCGCTGGAGATGCAAGTGTACCCACACAAAAAAGCCGGATTTGCGGCAGAAGGAGGTTTCGATGCTCGATGACCTGCATTCCACAGACCTGAACCTCATGGTGGTCTTCGCGACGTTGATGCACGAGCGCAGCGTGACCCTGTGCGCCGCTCGGCTGGCGGTACGGCAATCGACCATCAGCGGCTCGCTTGCCCGCCTGCGGACGCTTTTCGACGACCCCTTGTTCATCAGGGCAGGGCGCGGCGTGCGTCCCACCCAAAAGGCACTGGAACTGGCGCGTTCGATTGGCCCGGCGCTGGAATTGCTGCATGCAGCGCTCACGCACGATTGCCCGTCGCTTTCCACAGAATCCCCCACGCAAGCGATCCCCAACCCCTGAATTCTTCTTTAGCACCCTTTGTATTACGGTCAGCATATTTACTTCTTCAATGATGATGCCTATCATCAAACGCATCAGAGGCGGCTGCCGGTGGTTCATATCCGCCGCTGCCGTCGATTTTTTCGTCATGCCAATCAAGGGGGGCGCCGGTGAATTCTGCACAACACGAACAGGCCAGAACGTTGAAAAAGGCGATACCGCCCAGCCGCAAGAAATTTGCGTGGCTCGCTGTCGGGACCGGAGCAGTGATCGCCGTTTTAGGCACTGCCATGTTCAGTGCGCTGGAAGACGACGCCAAGGCGTCGACCCAACCCGCCGCGCTGGCGGAAGTGGTGGCCAGTCGGCCATTGGTGCGTAGTTTGGAAAATCGCCTGGGGTTTCTGGGACAGTTCTCGGCGGTCGACAAAGTCGAGCTCAGGGCTCAGGTCGGCGGAACACTGACCGGTATCCACTTCACCGACGGTCAGTGGGTGAAGAAGGGCGCACTGCTGTTCAGCATCGACCCGGTGCCATATGAAATCCGGCTGGCGCAGGCGCGCTCGCAGCAGCAACGTGCCACGGCCCGGCTGGCTTACGCGAAGAGCGAGTTCCACCGTGCGGACGAACTGGCGAGTAATCAGGCCGGCTCGGTGCAGAGGATGGAGCAGCGCAGATCGGACTGGCAGGAAGCAGAGGCCGCACTTGCCGAGGCCAACGCACAAATCCGCGATGCACAGTTCGACCTCGACCATTGCCAGATCTTCGCCCCTTTTTCAGGGCGAATCGGCAACCACTACGTTTCGGTCGGCAACCTGATCGCAGGCAGCCGCGCGGCGGCAAGCCCTACCACGTTGCTGGCGACCGTTGTGTCGCAAGACCCCATCTACCTTGACTTCGACATGAGCGAAGCCGATTACCAGGCCTATCAGCGTCTGGGGGCCAAGCGCCAGGCTGGCGCGGGAACCCGGGTCGAGATTGCCGTGGGTGGCTCCAGCGATTTCTCCAGTGACGGTACGCTGGACTTCCTCGACAACAGCCTGAACCGGGCCAGCGGCACGATCCACGCCCGAGCCACGGTCAAGAACCCGGATAACACCCTGACGCCGGGTGCCTTCGCACGGGTGCGCGTCGTTGCTTCGGCTGCCGCTCCGACATTGCTGGTGCCCGACGCAGCAGTGTTGCCCGATCAGTCGCGCTTCAACGTGCTGACCGTTGGCGACGACGGCGTGGTCGCTGCCCGTCAGGTGCAAGTGGGCGATATGCGATCCGGGTTGAGGGTCATCACCGCAGGCTTGGCCGCCACCGATCGCGTCATCGTCGGCGGCCTGCCGTTTGCCGCGCCTGGCGCGAAGGTGAGCGTCAAGGAAGGCGAGATCAAATCCGACAACGATCAAGCGAAGGATTAGATCTCGATGCGTATTGCTCATTTTTTCATTGACCGGCCGCGTTTCGCCGTCGTCGTCAGTTGCTTCATTACGTTGATCGGCCTGGGCGCGATGTTCGTCCTGCCGGTCGCGCAATACCCGGAGATCGTTCCGCCCACGGTTCAGGTGGTCACGTCCTATCCCGGAGCGTCTGCCGAAACCATCTCGAAAACCGTCGCCACGCCGCTGGAGCAACAGATCAACGGCGTGGAAAACATGCTGTACATGAGCAGCCAGTCGACCGGTGATGGCAAGCTCACGATAACCGTGACGTTCCGCATCGGCACCGACCTGAACGTGGCACAGAACCTCACGCAGAACCGGGTCCAGAACACGCTCTCACGATTGCCGGACGATGTGCAGAAACTCGGCGTTCAAGTCCGCAAGTCCACCCCAAGCATTCTGCTGGCGGTGCATCTGTACTCGGACGATGGCAGCAAGGATCCTCTCTACCTTTCGAACTACGCGACGCTGCACATCAAGGACACGCTGGCGCGTATCCCCGGGGTCGGTGACGTGCAGTTTCAGGGCGGGCGCGAGTACGCTATGCGCATCTGGCTCGATCCGGACAAAGTGGCCGCGTATGACCTGAGCGCAAGTGAAGTCCTGGCGGTGCTGCGGGCGCAGAACATTCAGGTCTCGGCGGGCGTGCTCAACCAGCCGCCGGTCAAGAGCGCCGAGGCGTACCAGATCAACATCGAAGCGTTGGGGCGCCTCTCGACGCCGGAGGAGTTCGCGCGGGTGGTGGTCAAGACGGACGCCGCAGGCCGCGTCACACGCATTGGCGACATCGGTCGCGTCGAAGTGGGCGCCGTGGACTACGGCTCTACCGCGTACATGGACAAGAGCGATTCCACCACGCTGTTGATTTATGCCCAGCCCGGTGCCAACTCGCTGGCAGTCGACCACGACGTCCTCGCAGCGATGGTCGGGATGAAAGGCGATTTCCCGCCTGGCGTCGCGTACAAGATCATTTATGACCCGACGATCTTCATCGGCAAGTCGGTGGACGAGGTCATCACCACCATTTTCGAGGCCATTCTGCTGGTGGTGCTGGTGGTGTTCGTGTTCCTGCAGAACTGGCGGGCGACCATCATTCCGGTGGTGGCGATCCCGATCTCGCTGCTGGGGTCGTTTACGGTGCTGTACCTGTGTGGCATCTCGCTGAACAACCTGTCGCTGTTTGCGCTGGTGCTGGCGGTCGGGATCGTGGTGGACGACGCCATCGTGGTGGTCGAAAACGTCGAGCGCAACATCCATGCCGGGCTGTCCCCGCCAGAGGCGGCGCACAAGACCATGGACGAAGTGGGCGGGGCGTTGCTGTCCATCGCCCTGACACTGTGTGCGGTGTTTGTACCGGCAGCGTTCCTCAGTGGCATCTCGGGCCTGTTCTTCCGCCAGTTCGCGGTCACCATTGCGGCTTCCACCGTGATTTCCTGCATCGTCTCGCTGACCCTCAGTCCGGCCCTGTGCGCAGTGCTGTTCAAGCACAAGGACAGCAGCGATCACCCGCGATTCGCAGGCTTTCGACGCCTGATGGATGCGACGTTCGGGCGTTTCAATCGCGGCTTTGATCGGCTCTCGTTCGGCTACGGCCAGCTCACCCGCAGAATCGCTCGCGGTCTGGGGCTGGTGATGCTGGTGTACGTGGCGCTGATCGCGCTCACCGGCTGGCAGTTTCATCGCGCCCCGACCGGGTTCATCCCCGAACAGGATCAAGGCATTCTCATCACCATCGTGCAGTTGCCGCCGGGCGCATCCCTGGCCCGTACCGAAGCGGTGGTTCGTCAGGTTCGCGACATTGCCCTCGACACCCCCGGCATCGAGCACGTTGCGCCTTTCATCGGGCTCGATGCGACGACCTCTACGGTTGCGTCCAACGCCGGCACCGTGTTCACCGGGTTGCCATCGCTCTACGGCCAGTCGATACCGGGCGTGACCGCGCAAACCGTGCTCGCCGATCTGCGCAAGCGCCTGTCGGTGATCAAGGACGCCTACGTGCTGACGATTCCACCGCCTCCGGTTCAGGGGCTGGGCAGTTCGGGTGGCTTCAAACTGATGCTCGAAGACCGTGCGGGTCTGGGGTCGAAGGCCTTGGCCGACGCCGCCAACAAACTGGTGGCCGCCGCCAGGCAAGACCCGGAATTCGTCGGCGTCTTTACCTTGTTCAACGCAGGCTCTCCTTCGCTTTTCGCCAACATCGATCGGGTGAAAGCGGAAAAAGTCGGGGTCAAACCTGCCGATATCTTTTCGACCCTGCAAATCTATCTGGGCTCGCAGTACGTCAACGACTTCAACTACCTGGGCCGTACCTATCAGGTCGTGGCCCAGGCGGACGCTGCTTTCCGTGGAACGCCGCAGGACATCACCCGGTTGAAGGTTCGCAATGACGCCGGCGACATGGTGCCGATTGGCGCCGTGGCCGACATCGAGCACAACACCATTCCTTACCGTGTGCCACGCTACAACCTGTATCCCGCCGCCGAAGTCCAGGGCGCCGCAGCGCCGGGTGTCGCCACTGGCACTGCGTTGCTCAAGATGGAAGCGCTGGCGCAGCAGGTACTGCCCAAAGGCATAGGGTTCGAATGGACGGAGCTTGCCTATCAGCAACAGCAGAAAGGCACGCCGACCCTGCTGGTGTTCGGCGCGGCCGCGTTGTTCGTGTTCCTGGTGCTGGTGGCGCAATACGAAAGCTGGAGGCTGCCGCTGGCGATCATCCTGATCGTGCCGATGTGCATTCTGGCGGCCATTACCGGCTTGTCGGTGCGCGGCATGCCGGTCGACATCCTCGCGCAGATCGGCTTCATCGTCCTGATAGGACTGGCGGCGAAGAACGCGATCCTGATCGTGGAGTTCGCCAAGCAGAATCAGGATGAAGGCGCCACCGCGGTCGAGGCGGCCGTGCATGCCGCACGTACCCGGCTGCGCCCGATCCTCATGACCTCGCTGGCGTTCATTCTTGGCGTGGCGCCTTTGACGATCGCGACCGGAGCCGGTGCCGAGTTGCGGCAATCGCTGGGGACTGCCGTGTTCTTCGGCATGCTCGGAGTCACGGTGTTCGGGCTGTTGTTCACGCCAGCCTTTTACATCTTCATCCGCACATATTTCCACGGGAGACGCTGATGACCGGTCTGACGTATCGCATCCATGCTGCAGTGTTGGCGCTCGCGCTCTCCGGCTGTGCAGTGGGGCCCGACTATCACGCGCCTGAACAGTCACTTCAGCCGTTCCACAACGGCGCCAACCCCAGACCGGCAGACGCTGCGACCGAGCAGGCGCTGTCGGCCTGGTGGAATGAGTTCAACGACCCGATGCTGGCGAGCATTGTCAACAGGGCGCTGTCGCAGAACCTCGATCTGGCCGCCTCGCTGGCCCGCGTTGAACAGTCCCGAGCTGCGGCGCAAGCAGCGGGTGCCGAGCTGTATCCAACGTTAGATTTCAACGGTTCGGCGACCCGTCAACGGCAAAGCCTGCAAAGCCCTTTGGGCTCGCTGGCACGCAACCTGCCGGGGTATGACCGCAACCAGAAAGAACTGGTCGCGGGCACCACGGCCAGTTGGGAGCTTGATGTGGCGGGGGGCTTGCGTCGCGGAGCCGCGGCCGCCAGCGCCGAGGCTCAGGCAGCGCAAGCCGCACACGCAGGCACACGGGTCACGGTGGTGGCCGAAGCGGCCGATGCCTATATGCAGATTCGCGGGTATCAGGCCCGGTTGTCGGTGGCGGCGGACCAGATCGACACCGACGAACGCCTGTTGTCGCTGGTCAATCTTCGCCAGCGGCTCGGTGACGTCGATGAGCGTGACGTCGCGCAGGCCAATGCGTTGCTCAAACAGGCGCGAGCCAGCGTGCCGCCGTTACGTATCGGTCTGGCGTCGCAGTTGAACCGGCTTGATGTACTGATGGGCGATCAACCGGGAACCGGTGCTGTGCAACTGGGTGTGGCGTCTGCCATTCCCAGGCTGTCGTCGGTCAAGGACAGCATCGCGCCCGCCGATGTGTTGCGTCGCCGCCCGGACATCATCGCCGCCGAGCGCCGGCTGGCGGCATCCAACGAACGTATTGGCCAGGCGATCGCCGATTACTATCCGAAGGTGTCGCTTTCAGGCGCCCTGGGGTTTGACAGCATCACCGGCAATCACATGTTCACAGGCAGCGCCTTCCAGCCGTCGATTGGCGGGCTGGTTCGCTGGCGGCTGTTCGACTTCGGGAAGATCGACGCTGAGGTCGCACAGGCCAGGGGCGCCAATGCTCAGGCCCTGGCCGAGTACCGGCAGGCCGTATTGAAAGCCTGTGAGGATGTCGAAAACGCGCTGGTCACCTTGTCCCAGACAGAGCTTCGCAACAACGAGCTGGCCGATGAAGTCGCGTCCCTTACCCGAGCGCGGGACCTCTCCGAGGTGGCGTACAAGGCCGGTGATATACCGCTGACGGACGTTCTGGAGACCAACCGGCAATTGCTCGACGCCAGAGACGGTTTGAACAGCACGCAAGCCGACTCCGCCCGTGCCGCCGTTTCGCTGTTCCGGGCAATGGGTGGCGGCTGGGAAACATCGGCGAACAAGACGGTGCAACTCCAATCGAGCAAACGCGACATCTGACGCTGTCGGCCCCGGTCCAGACCGGGTCCGGGCCCTTGATCCTCTGCCGGGGCTGATGCTCCGGCCCTTGAAAACCCACAGGAATACCTTATGAAAATCGCAGGATCAGTTGTTTTCGTCACCGGCGCCAGCCGCGGTCTGGGTCTGGCATTTGCCAAGGTAGCTCTGGCGCTGGGTGCGTCGAAAGTGTACGCAGGCGTTCGCAACCCGCTGGGTTTCGATGTGCCTGGTGTTATCCCGGTACAAATCGATGTGACCGACGACGCCTCTGTCGTGGCCGCCGCAGCGCAATGCAAGGACACCACCTTGCTGGTCAACAACGCAGGCATCGCGACCCTGCATGAAGGTGCACTGGACGTCGGCATGATCGAGCTGACCAAGCACCTGATGGAGACCAACTGCTACGGCATCGTGCGCACGACTCAGGCCTTTGCCCCGATTCTTGCTGCCAACGGCGGTGGCGCGGTAGTGAACGTGCTGTCTGACGTGACCTGGTTGAGCGTTCCGATGCTGGCAGCCTACGCGGCCTCCAAATCAGCGGCATGGAGCGTCACCAACGCACTGCGCTTGAGCCTGAAAGCGAGCAATACCACCGTGGTTGGCGTACACGTGGGTTTCGTCGACACCGACCTGACGCAAGGCTTCGACGTCAAGAAATCCGCACCGCAAGACGTCGCCCGTGCTGCGCTCACCGGGCTTGAAGCGGGTGATCTGGAAGTGCTGGCAGATGAGGGAACGCGCTACATCAAGTCGACCCTGTCGCAGCCGGACGCCGTGTACTTCAACCCGCCTGCACCGGTCTGACCAACTGACCCACCGCATCGCTGCCGTCGCACAGCTCCGGCTTCTCCCACAGGGATCGCATCGGTCTTCAGTTGAGCGTTCCCACGCTGAGCGCTGATCGTTCCCACGCTCTGCGTGGGAATGCCTTTCAGGACGCTCTGCGTCCAGGCTGACGCGGAGCGTCAGTCGCTGCGTTACCATGCGGAGCGTGGGAACGATCAGTACCTTGATGATTGAGATTCGACCCTCAATGGATACTCGATGCCAGTTCGAAGATCGGGATGTACATCAGGATCACGATCAGCCCGATCAGCAGCCCGATGAAGGTCATCAACAAAGGCTCGAACAGGCGCACGAACCATTCGATCCAGCGGCTGATTTCCTCGTCGTAGAAATCGGCGGTGCGCTCCATCATCTGTCCCAGATTGCCCGACTGCTCACCCGCGCGGAGCATTCGCAGGGACACCGGCGTGGAGAGGCTGTTCTGCTCCAGCGCCACTGAAAGTGCCTGACCTTCGCGGATGCGCTCGCTCGCGGCATCAAGGCGTAGCTGGGATGCGCTGCCCAGCAGGTTGCGGACCATGCCCATCGCCGTGAGGATCGGGATGCCGCCCTGCAGCAGGATGCCCAACGAGCGATAGAACCGCGCGAGCTCGTACATGAACACGCGCTGGTAGACCGTTGGGATTCGCTCGATGGTGCGGTTGAAGGCCAGGCGAAAACGACGCTGACGCACCATCATCACCGAGCCGATCACGAACGCGACGAAGCCCATGGCGAAGTCCATCTGGTGGGCATGCAGGAACATACCGGTCTCCATCAACACTCGCGACAGCCAGGGCAGATTCGAGCCCAGGCCTTCGAACACCAGGCTGAAGCGCGGCACCACGTAACCCATCAGGAACAACACCACCGCGCCGCCGACGATCAGCAGCAACATCGGATAGACCGAGGCGCTGACGATGCGCTGGCGGACTTCGTCCATGCGTTTGCGATAGGACACATAACGCCCCAACGCTTCGCCGACCGCACCGGTCTTCTCGCTGGATTGCACCAGCGCCACATAGAGCGTGGGGAACACCGCTGGAAACTGGGTCAGCGCCTGGGAGAAGGACTTGCCTTCATATAAGAGCCGCACCAAACCACTGAGGGTCTTGCGGGCCTGGGGTGCGGTTTCCTTTTCGGCCAGGCTTTCCAGCGCGTCGATCAGCGGCAGACCGGCGTTGAGCAGGGTGGTCAGCTCCTGGCTGAACAGCACCAGATTGAAATGTTCCCGCTTGCGAAAACCGCGGATCGCCCAGCGCGATTCGGCGCGTACGTTGAGCACGCGCATGCCTTGGGCTTGCGCCAGACTTTGCGCATCGATCGAGCTGTCGGCGTCCATCGTCAGAGACAGGACTTCGCCGCGTTTGCCTACTGCCTTGATCAGAAATTTCATGATGGTCACTGCCAACTGGTGACTTCAGCGTCTTCACCCTCGCCACCGGGCTGGCCGTCCTTGCCCATGGAGAGCAGGTCGTACTCGCCGTTTTCACCTGGGTAGCGGTAGACGTAGTTCCGGCCCCATGGGTCCTGCGGCACGCTTTTCTGCAGATAAGGCCCGGTCCAGCGCGACTCTTCGGGTGGCGCGGCGACCAGAGACTGCAAGCCCTGTTCGGAAGACGGGTAGTGGCCCACTTCAAGGCGATACAGGTCCAGCGCCTTGGACAGGCCTTCTATCTGGGCGCGGGCGACTTTCGCCTGGGAGCGGCCCAACTGGCTGAAGTACTTGGGTGCGACGATGCCGGCCAGAAGGCCAAGCACCACCAGGACCACGAGCAATTCGAGCAGGGTGAACCCGCGCTGAAAACGTGGGGAAGAAGACGGCGCACAGCGGGTGAAATGCCCCATGGAAACCTCCGCAGACTGAGTTGTGCAGAGGTCTCATGCAATTGCCGTGCGCGCTGCCAGCCGCGGCCTTGAGCTTTTCTGCGCGGCCTTCTGGGCCGGGGTTCTGCGGGGGGTGGCAGTTCGGCACAGCCTTTGCGTTGCCCCTCCCCATGGCACCGCGAGTGGGGAATAACCCCCAGTTTTAGCGAGCGTGCCAGAGGAGGCACGGATGGACTTTGAACGTACGTTCAGAGGCGTATTGCTTACGCTGTGCATACTGCCGCTGGCCGCTCAGGCCGACGTGTATATCTCCAGGGGACCGGACGGCAATTACATCATTTCCAACGTCAAGCGCGCCGGTCGCGACGTTCAAAGAGTCTTCCACGAACCGATGTCGCAAGCGCCGTTTCAATCCGCAAGCCCGGCGCTGGCCGGTACTGACGAAAAGAGCATGACGGCCAGTCAGCGACCTTATGCGCAGGAAGTCTCTCAGGCCGCTGCGAGCAACGGTCTTCCCGAGGCGTTGTTGCACGCGGTGATTCGCATCGAGTCTGGCTACAACCCCTCGGCGCGGTCGGTGAAAGGCGCTGCCGGGCTGATGCAGTTGATGCCCGACACGGCTCGCGAAATGGGGGTCACCAACGTCTGGGACCCGCGCTCGAACATCCAGGGCGGCGCCCGTTATCTCAAGCAGTTGATGGTCATGTTCGGCAACGACGTGTCCTTGGCCGTCGCCGCCTACAACGCAGGGCCCGCTGCCGTAAGCAAGCGTGGCAACGTGATCCCGCCGTTCGCCGAAACCCAGCGTTATGTCCCGGATGTACTGCGCGATTACCACCGCCTGCTGGGGGATGCGTCGCCGGTGATGGCGAATTAAGCGCATTTCCAGAAACCGCCATCGCCACTGTCGCACGGCTCCAGAAGCTCCCACAGGATTTGCGCCTGCCATGAATTCCTGCGTCAGCCCGAGAGTGCCCACAGGTTTTGCGCCGGCCATGAATTCCTGCGTCAGCCCAGAAGTGCCCACAGGTTTTGTGTCTGGCTTGCATCTGTGGGAGACGCCGGAGGTCACGACGGCAGCGAAGGCGATGTGTCGGTCGCAGATGAGTTTCCTGACCCATGGCATCTGTAAAAAACCGACTGGGGAATTGCCCCACTTCCGGGGACTGGGGGTTGTACGGACCTGCTGCTATTCCCCGATCTGAACGATCTGTGCATCTAAGTGATTGATTTTTAAGCCGTGAGTTTGTGGCATGTTCGTTGCTCAGGGCTGTTATGCGCCGTTATGTGAGATTCCCTTTGCGGAGACCCTTCACGATGAAGCCCTATCCATCCCGTCTGCTGAATATCTGTCTGTCGTTCGGTGCGTTGTTCGCCGTCGAGGACACCGTCGAAGCCGCCATTCGCTGCGAGCGCAATCTGGTCGCCAATGTCGTGGCCCTGGATCAGCCGCTGATGTACAACCGCCTCGGCGCGCAAAACGCCAACGGCATGATCTACGCCCTGCGCGGTGATGTGGTCGACGAACACAACGTCCCGCTCACCAAGGGCGGGTCGGCGGTGCCGGGCAAGGTTTCCCTGCGGCCGGACAAGCGCCCGCGGCCGCTGGTCTTGCGGGTCGCGGCCGGTGACTGCCTCACCGTCACCTTGCAGAACCTGCTGGCATTGCGGGCCAACCCCAACAGCAGTGGTTTCGAGCCTGAAGAGCCGGAGGGTGAAGAGGGCGAAGAGAACGAAGCGCCTGAGGCCAACATGCCCGAGGACTTCGTGGTCAACGATCAGGTCAGCGAGCGCTATGTGGGCTTCTCGGTCAACGGCATGCAGGCCGTCAACAGCATCGCCGACATGTCCTCCAACGTCGGTCGCAACGGCAACTTCCTGCTGGCCCCCGGCGGCACACGCTCCTACACCCTGTACGCCGAACGCGAAGGGGCGTTCAACGCCAACAGCCAGGGCGCCACATTCGGCGGTGAAGGCACCTCCGGCAACATGGCCAACGGGCTGTTTGCGCAAGTAGTGGTGGTGCCCAAGGGCGGGCGGATGTACCGCAACACTCTGAGCGAAGAAGAAATGCGCCTGGCCAGCGTTGGCCGTGCGCCGACCGGTCAACCCATCGTCGACTACGAAGCCCGCTATCCGCAGCGCCAACCGTGGATCACCGAAGGCAAGGCGGGGCTGCCGATCATCAACATGGTCAACGGCAACGAGATCATCAACAGCGAAACCGATGCCGTGGTGATGGGGCCCAACACCGATGGCAGTTTCCCACCCTCGACCTACCCGCTGGAAAGCATCGGCAAGCGCAACCCGGCGGTGCCCAATCGACTGGAACCGTTCCGTGACTTCGCCGCCGTGTTCAATGATGAATCGGCAGTGACGCAGGCCTTTCCCGGTTACTTCGCCGACCCTGTGTTTGGCCACATGCTCGAACCGACCCGCGACGCCTTCATGATCAACTACGGCTCTGGCGGGATTGGCGCCGAAGTGATCGCCAACCGGCTGGGGGTAGGGCCGATGCATGACTGCCTGTCCTGCGCCTACGAGGAGTTTTTCCTCAGCTCGCATACCGTGGGTGACATCGGCATGCTGGTGGACATACCGGCCAACGTCGGCCTGGAGCAGATCCTGCCCGGCCAGGTGCCGCCACGGGATGCCACCGGCATCAAGGCGAGCATGGCGCTGTATCCGTCAGAGCCGTCCAACGTCAACCACAGCTACATCGGCGACATGGTGAAGATCCGCAATACCCATAACGGCAAGGAACAGCACATCTTCCACCTGCATGGGCATCAGTGGCTGTTCAACCCCAACGACGACAACTCCGATTACATGGACGCCCAGGGCATCGGCCCGGGCGCCGGTTATACCTATGAAATCGCCAACGGCGGCTCGGGCAACCGCAACCGGGTGTCGGGCGATGCGATCTACCACTGCCACTTCTATCCGCACTTCGCCCAAGGCATGTGGACCATGTGGCGGGTGCACGACGTATTCGAAGAAGGAACCCGGCTTGAGGTCTCTCAGGCCAGTAACGACGGGTTCCACACCACTCCGTTTGCCCTGCGCAGCGGTAAACCGGCTGCGGGTGCCCGCGCATTGCCGGACGGTGAAATCGTAGCGGGCACACCAATTCCGGCCATCGTGCCGTTACCAGGCAAGGCCATGGCGCCGATGCCTGGCAAGGTCGCCGTGGTGCCGAAGCTCGGCGAGCTGGTGGCGGCCAATGACGACGATGATGACGATGACGATGACGAAGGCGACGATGACGACGCCAATCATCCGGGCGAGGGCGGGCAGTCGGTCATCGGTTCCGTGGCACTGGTGGACCGCAGCGAAGCCAACCGCAACGCTGACGGCTCGCTGAAAAACCCTGGCTATCCGTTCTGGATCGGCGGCATGGAAAGCACCGTCGGCCAGCGTCCGCCAACCCCACCGCTGGACATGCTCGACAGCGCCAAGGCTCAGGCCCTGCGTGACAGCGGCAATGCCCTGTGGGCCAACCTCGATCCGCTGCAGTCCGGCGGCTGGGACGGCGGCCTGCCACGGCACGCGCTGGATGGCGTCGCGGCCGGTGGCGAAGCCGAAACGGTGACCACCGCCACCGATCTGTCGAAGGTCGTGCACAAGGCCAAGGCCGTGTTCATCCCTGAAGAGGGCACGGACGTCGAGCAGGCTGCGATGCTGTTCCACTCCAAACCGGATCACCCAAGCTTCGCGCTGCTGCCTGGCAAACAGGTGGTGGCCAAGGCCTTCCGCACCAACGGCGCTCTGCCGGTGGCGGGCGCGCCATTCTACGAACCGTGCATGGATGACCGTGGCAAGCGTCTGACCTCCATGGCGGGCAGCGGCATGTTCAACAGCGGCGAAACCACCAGTGGTCAATCCTTTACCGGCGCGTCGCAATACACCGCCGATCACCCGCGTATCTACAAAGCCGCCAACCTGCAGTTCGACGCGGTGTACAACAAGGTCGGCTATCACTTCCCGCAGGCGCGCATCCTGGCGTTGTGGGAAGACGTGTGGCCGGTGATCAACAAACAGCGTCCGCCTGAGCCGCTGGTGATGCGGATCAACACCTTTGATTGCGTGATGTACCAGCAGACCAACCTGATCCCCAACTATTACGAGCTGGACGACTATCAGGTGCGCACGCCAACCGACGTGATCGGTCAGCACATCCACCTGCCGAAATGGGACCTGACCGCCGCCGACGGCTCGGCCAACGGCTGGAACTACGAAGACGGTCTGCTTTCACCCGCCACCGTGGTCGAGCGCGTGCATGCCATTCGCGCCTTCAACAACTGCACCGAAGCGGATGCCCGCGACGGTACACAAGCCTGTCCGAAAGCCAAGTCGCACCCCTATTTCGGGCAGTACGGCAGGGCTGACTGGATGGGCGCACGCACGGCCATGCAGCGTTGGTTCGCGGACCCTGTGGTCAACACACGCGGGATCGACCGTGGCCTGGGCACCATCTTCACCCATGACCACCTTGGCCCATCGACCCACCAACAACTGGGGCTGTACGCCACTGTGCTGGCCGAACCGGCAGGCTCCACCTGGTTCCACGCCGAGACGGGCGAGCCGCTGTACAACGGCGCGCGTCAGGATGGCGGCCCGACCTCATGGCAAGCGGTGATTTCCACCGGCGATCTGGATGGCGACGGCAAGAACGACAGCTTCCGCGAGTTCTTCCTGGAGTACAGCGACTTCGTGCATGCCTACGAAGCCGGCGTGTATGTGGGCGCAGGCCCCAACGGTGTGCCGAACGGCAGCGCCTATCCGGCCAATACCAACAGCTTCCGCTACGCCATCAATCCACCGGGGCGCAAGGCTGCGGCCAACCTGCTGGATTCGGTGCTGGAAGTGGGCAGCGGCGAGCTGGAAGGCTGCCCGACCCGGCCATGTCCGCAGGCCATCTCGGTGGATGACCCAGGCATTTTTGTCGTCAACTATCGGCATGAGCCAGTGGGGCTGAGGGTCTATGACCCGAACCGCACGGCGCCGGATGGCAAGCCGGGGATGCAGGCCAACGGTCTGGCAGGGGATTTGGCGTACGCCCTGCAAACCCGTACCGACCGCGCGATCCCCGCGTTGAACCTGGCACCGAGCGCAATCACCACGGCCACCGGGCCTACCGGTGGCATCACCCAGTTCCCACCGCACATCAACCGTGGCGGCGACATGCCAGGCGACCCGTTCACCCCGATGCTGCGTACCTATACCGGTGACAACGTGCGTCTGCGGCTGCATGCCGGTGGTCACGAAGAGGAGCACAACGTCACCCTGCACGGCGTGAAGTGGCTGCACTCCGGCAGCGGCTTCGGCAACAGCTCCAACTCGGGCTGGAAGTCGTCGCAGATGGTCGGCATCTCCGAACAGATGGGCTTCAATGCGCCGGTCACGACGATCTCCAGCGCAGCCAGCGACACGGGCGACTATCTGTACTCGATGGATGCATCCCTGGAAGGTTACTGGAACGGGATGTGGGGCATCATGCGCAACTACGGGTCGCAGCGTAATGACCTGTTCGCACTGCCGAACAACCCGAAACCGGTGATCGCGCGCAACACCACGGCGTTCGACGGTGTCTGCCCACGCTTTACCACCAATGCCAACGGCATCGGCACGCGGCCAACCGTGCAGCGCAACTTCGAGGTGGTGGTCGCACTGGCCAACGACATCCTCGGCAACCCGTTGAACCTGATCATCGGCGATGCCGCAGGCCAGGGCCAGCATGTCGGCGCCCCGCTGAATCCTGCGGGTGGCACGTTGGTGTACAACAAACGCGCGGTGACCATTCCACAAGCGACCGTCACCGACCCGGAAGATGGCGTGACCTTCACCCTCGGCGGTCATGCCGGGCCATTGCACGATCCGACCGCGATCATGTATGTGCGCAAGGCTGACCTGGACCCGATCACCGGCAAGCTTAAGGCAGGTGTGCCGATCGAGCCGCTGATGCTGCGCGCCGGTGCGGGCGACTGCATCAATGTGACCCTGGAAAACCGTCTGCCGACCGCCATGCCGGATCTGCCGAACTACGCTGTCATGGCAGGCACCGTCAAACGCGATCGCAACAGTGCGCAGGGGTCGACCACCTTCAACAACAACCTGATCCGTCCGTCGAGCCATGTGGGCCTGCACACGCAGTTGCTGGCCTACGACATCACCAAATCGGACGGCTTCAACGTCGGCCTCAACCCTGTGCAGACCGTTGCCCCTCGGGCAGGCACATCGGGCGCCTGGCCGACCCGCAGCTATCAGTACTACGCCGGGCATCTGGAGCGTGAAGGCAAACCGGTCTCGCAACTGGGCCGCAGCGTCGACAACATCAACACCACGCCCATCGAGTTCGGCGGCTTCAATCTGACCTCGGCCGACATGATCAAGCAGCCGCAAAAAGGCCTGGCCGGTGCCATGGCGATCATGCCGCTGGGCGCGACCTGGACCGAGGACGCCAAGTCGCGGGCCAACGCCACGGTCAGTGTCACCGGGCAGACGGCCTACCGGGACTTCATGCTGGTCATGCAGAAGTCGCTGAACATGCGCTGGGGCGACGGTCGGCCGGTGGAAAACCTGGCTGCAGAAGGCAATGGCGTACCGGCAGACCCGCAGGACAACTCCGGCATGGCGATCAACTACCGCTCCGAGCCGCTGTGGTACCGCTTTGGCATGGCTCCGGATGCGCCGTTCGGTCACGCCGACGGTCATGGCTTCGCCGATGTGCCGAACGCCCACATGGCCTACAGCAATGCGCTGGTCGGTGGCGATCCGCAGACGCCGGTGCTTTACGTCAAACCCGGGCAACCGTTCCGTACCCACCTGACAGTGCCGGGCGGTGGCAGCCGTGGCACGACCTTCCAGCTCGATGGTCATGTCTGGGCGATGCATCCGTTCCAGGCCGAGAAGTCCGACTCTGGCGGTTACCCGATGGGGCCGTCGGGCGTGGGCTCGGTGCGCTTCGCCTATAACCCGATGTCGCTGTACATCGGCGCTCAGGAAAGTCTCCTGCCCGCCGCGCACTTCAGCCTCATGTTCCCGAGTGCCGGGGGCGCGAACGCTGTACCTGGGGATTACCTCTTCCGCGACTATGCCGGGTTCGGCAACGTTTCGGGGCTGTGGGGGATTCTGCGGGTGACCAACGATCCAGAGCCTGCGGCCACGCCTTGAGCGCCCGCAAGCCATGACGACCAGGCCCGTTCGTACAAGAACAATCAGGACGGGCCAGACACAACTCATCGGAACCGGCGCACTGGTGCCGGCTCCACAGGGGGTGCAGCGTGAATGGATGGATCAGAGGTGGATTTGCAGGCGCAGCGCTGGCGACAGCGCTGGTGGTCATGGGGCATACGGGCGAACCGCTCAAGGACGCCAACCTGGCGATGGGTGAAGCGGACAGCCCGCCGACGATCCCGAGCATGACCAGCGACCGGCAGCAACTGGTCAAGAACGGTGTGACCGTGAAATTCGAGGCGCGGCCGCTGAACAGCGGGCCATTGATGGAGGGGATGTTCGCCGACGTGCGTTTCAGCGTCAGCGACACCGCCACTGGCCAACCGTTGCCGGGTGTCGCGCCTGGCGCATGGCTTGACCCGAGCGTTGCCGAAGAAAAGCCCGGGTCGCGGGACACGCAATGCAAATCGCGGGTGGGCCTGTACCTGAAAAGCACCATCGGCGCGCGGCCCTTGCTGGACCTCAACAGCTACTTTCTGATGGTGCTGAACAAGGACGCCAGCGCCACGGTGATCGACCCGACTGTCTCGGTGGGCGGCATCACCAGCACCATGAGCCGCATCGCGCTCAAGCAACCGGGCATGGACTGGACCTCGACCAACGATGACAAACGCGTGTTCGTGTCGATGCCGGCGGCGGGTGAAGTGGCGGTCATCGATGGCGAGAAATTCCAGGTGATGACCAATATTCCTGCCGGTGAGAACCCGCTGCGCGTCGCCTTGCAGCCTGACGAGCGCTACCTGTGGGTCGGCAACAACGCGTCGAGCGAAGCGGCGAGTGGCGTGACGGTAATCGATACCCAGTCAATGAAGGTTGCCAGGTTCCTGCCCACCGGCACCGGCCATCACGAGATCGCGTTTAGCAAGGACTCGCGTTTTGCCTTCGTCAGCAGTCGCGATGCCGGGACCGTCGACGTGTTCGATGTCGCCACGTTAGCGCACAGCAAAACCCTGAAAACCGGGTCCCATCCGTTGTCGGTCGCCTATTCGCCGCTCTCCGACGCGGTGTACGTGGCCGACGGCAAGGACGGCTCGGTGACCGTCATCGATGCCCATAGTCTGGAAGTGCGCAAAGTCATCGCCTCGCAGCAGGGACTGGGCCCCATGACTTTCAGCGATGACGGTCGGTATGGCTTCGTGCTCAACACCTTGAACAGCCACGCGCTGGTGATCGACGCCTCGAACGACAGCGTGGTGCACGACCTGGAAGTCTCGCCCGAACCGTTCCAGATCAGCGTGACCCAGAACTACGCCTACATCCGCGGGCTGGCGTCGCCACGAGTGACCATGGTCAACCTGTCGAGCCTGGGCAAGGACCGCAAGCCGATCCTGCAGTCGTTCGAGGCAGGCCCGGCGGCGCCGCGTCTGGCGGGGGATCTGCCGCTGGCGGCCGGCTTGAGCCCGGCGCGGGACAACGATGCGGTGTTCGTGGTCAACCCGGTGGACAACACCACCTATTTCTACGCTGAAGGCATGAACGCGCCGATGTCCGGCTATCCCAACAGGGGCAACGCCGCCCGCGCGGTGCGGGTGATCGACCGCAGCTTGCGGGAAGTCGAGCCCGGGGTTTACAGCTCGCGGGTTCGCCTGCCCAGCGCGGGCACGTTCGACGTGGCGTTCATGCTCAACCAGCCACAGGTCATTCACTGCTTCACCGCGCAGATCGAGGTCAATCCGGCGCTGGAAAAACGCCTGGCCGTGCCACGGGTGGCGTTCTTGCTGGAGCGTCGTTTCGAGCCGGTTGGCAAGCTGGTGCCGATTCGCATCCGTCTGGTCCAGGGCCGCGACAACACGCCCATGACCGGCGCCAAGGACGTGTATCTGCGCTACTTCCTCGCTCCCAGCTCGCGGCCCCGGGAAGTGCTGGCGGTTGAAGTCGGTGAGGGCATCTACGAGGCCCAGGCTGACCTGAGTGAAACCGGCGCCTATTACCTCCACGCCCGTTCCGAGTCGTTGGGCATCCGGGCCAACGAGCAGTCCTACGCCAGTCTGCGGGTGATGCCGGTCGACACCTCGCCGGTGCACCTGAATAACCAAAGCCCTGCTGTTTCCGACAGGACGACGCCATGAAAAATGTCATTGCAGTATCGATGTTGGCATTGCTGATTTCCCAAGGCTTTACCCCGCAGGCTCGGGCCCATGGCGGCGCGGATCACGCACCGCCCAAGGCGGCGGTGACGCAGGACAGCGCCGTGGTGCATTTCGCCGATGTGTCGCTGACCAACCAGAACGGCGAGCGGGTGAACCTCAAGCGCGATCTGGTCAGTGATCGCATCGTGGTCATGGGTTTCATCTACACCACCTGCACCACGATCTGCCCGGTGATTTCTTCGATCATGGGCAAGGTGCAGAAACAGCTCGGCGCCAAGGTCGGCACCGAGGTGCAACTGGTTTCGATCACCGTCGACCCGCTGCGCGACACGGCGCCGCGCCTGCTCACCTACGCCAATCGCTTTCAGCACGGTCCTGGCTGGGCCTGGCTGACCGGCACGCCGCAGGCCATCGACGCGACCCTCAAGGGCTTGGGCACCTGGACCGCGGACCCTGAAAACCACCCGCCGCTGATCATGATCGGCGACGGCCACAGCAGCCACTGGACACGGTTCTATGGCTTCACCGACCCGCAATTGCTGGTCGAGCGAGTGGAGCAACTGCGCGGTGACCGCGCCAACCGCAGTGGCCGACATGGGGTGTATGTGATGGGGGAGGATCTGCCATGAAGCTCCTGCCTGTTTTGACCTTCGCAGTCTTTGCCCAGCGACGCGATTGCTCAGGTGAGCTCGGTCACTGTGGGAGGGACCTTGCCCACGAAGAGGGAGGGTCAGTCACCTCCAGCGGTCCTGATACACCGCATTCGCGAGCCAGCTCCCTCCCACAGGGTGCGCCGCGTCTGTTGATGTTTCGTTTGATCCAGACCTGGGTTGCGATTGCTCTGACATTGTCTGTACCTGACCTGATGGCCCACGAAGCCCACGAAAATCCCACCCTGGCCAAAGCCGCGCCGGTGCAGGTCGCGCCTCCCTCCAGCGGCACTCACGACGCACAGCAATACTTCACCGACACGGCCCTGAAGGATCAGGACGGCAACACCGTGCGTTTCTACAGTGACGAACTCAAAGGCAAGCGGGTCCTGCTCAACGTGGTGTTCACCCACTGCCAGGACGCCTGCCCGCTGATCACCCGCAAACTCAAGGACGTGCGCGCTGCCATGGCCGATGACGTCGCCAGCCAGGTGTATTTCATCACCCTGACCAGCGACCCGAAGAACGACACCCCTGAAGTGCTCAAGGCATTCGCCGCCAAGCATGGTGTGGATGGGCCCAACTGGCGGTTTCTGACCGGTACTCAGGAGCAGATGGACCTGGTGCTGGGGCGCCTGGGGCAAGTGATTCCGAGCCCCGAACAGCATTCCACGCAGTTGATCGTGGGCGATGTGGCGAACAAGCGCTGGGCGAGGATTCGTCCCGATGCGCCGGTGGACGCCATTGCCCAACGCTTGCAGTTTCTGACCTTACCTGTGGCCGGACGTTAAGGAGTCGACCATGAAGTCGCTGGCGCTTTTTCGCCTGAGGCTGACTTTACAGTTCAGCCTGCTGTGGTGCCTGACGAGCGCAGCTCATGGTATGGAGCTGAGCCCGATGGAGGCTGCCGGCAAACGTGTGTACCGCGAAGGCGTCTCTGCCAGCGGTGCCGACGTGTCGGCGCGCATCGGCGTGTCGGGCACCGTGGTTCCGGCCGCGACTGTGCCGTGCGCGGGTTGTCATGGTGCCGATGGCCGCGGGCGACCGGAAGGCGGCGTGCGTCCGCCGGACATCACCTGGCGGCGGTTGAGCACGCCCTACGGTCAACAGGTCAGGGCAGGGCGCAGCCATCCGCCGTACAGCGACAGCGCGGTGTCCCACGCGATCATCGAGGGCATCGACCCGGGCGGCAATGCACTGGACAGTGCGATGCCGCGTTTCGTCATGTCCAGCCAGGATCAACTGAATCTGGTCGCCTACCTCAAACGCATCGAAGACGACGGCGATCCCGGCGTGCAGGCCACGACCTTGCGCCTGGGCACGTTGTTGCCGACCCAGGGTGCCATGGCGCCGCTGGGCGATACCGTGGGCGCAGTGCTCAAGGGCGCGCTGGCAGCGATCAACGAAGCAGGGGGCATTCACGGACGCCAACTTGAGTTGCAGATCGTCGACCCCGGCCCCGATGCTGAAAGCGCCAAAGCCGCGCTGCAAACCCTGACCGGCGACGACGGCGTGTTCGCGCTGATCACGCCGCTGGTGCCTGCGCTGGACGGGCATCTGGGTGAGTTGCTGGAGCAGGTGCAACTGCCGCTGGTGGGCTCGGTGTCGCTGGTTGGCGGGGAAAGCGACAGTCCTTTGATTTTCGAGCCATTGCCCGGTACGTCCGGACAACTGGGGGCGCTGGCGAGCTACGGCCAGCGCACGCTGGGTCTCGCCGGGCAGGCAACCCGGATCGTCTATCAGGACAATCCGCAGGATCAGCAGCAGGCCGAAACCCTCAAACAACACCTCAACGCCCAGGGTTGGACGGACGTCAGCCTGCAGTCCTACCCGACAGGTCAGACCGTGGGCGTCGGCGTTTACACCGCTGAAGTCAAATCGCTGTTCTTCCTTGGCCGCGCCGCCGACTTTGCCGCCATGACTCAAACCCTGGACGGAGCCGGACAGCATCCGTACCTGTTCGCGGCGTCGGCCCAGGTACCCAACGATGTCTGGCAAGTGCCTTCTTCGTTCTCCCGCCGTCTTTTGCTGGCCTATCCGTTCATCCCCGGCGACTGGACCGACGAAGGCAAGGCCGCGCTCGCCAGTGTCCGCGAACGCAGCGGCCTGAAAGGGCAATACGCGGTGTTGCAGGTCGATGCCTATTGCGCAGTTCTGCTGGTGGCCGAGGCATTGCGACAGATCGGTCGAAACCCCGCGCGAGAGCAGTTGGTCAAGGCGCTGGAAGGGTTGCACGACGTACAGACCGGACTGACCCCACTGTTGGGATTTGGGCCGGGGCGCCGGCTGGGGATGTCGGGCGCCCATGTGGTGACCGTGGATTTAAAGCAGCAGAGGTTTGAACTGGTCAGCCCGTACACGCGGGTCAGCGCGGCCAATTGAAGTGAGAATTCGCCATGAAGCTCAAGGTGCTTTTACTGTTGTTGGCGTTTGTGATGCCGGGCTTGCTGCTCACGGTAGGCCGTACCGAGGCAGTGGCCGAGCCGACCGTTGGGCAAATGGCCGTGGCGCGGGTCAACGGCGTGGAGATCGGGCAGATGCAGCTTGAGCATTACTTTGCCGACTACTTGCAGGCTCAGGGGCGTATGGTGGGTTCGATACGTAACCCGGTGGCCTATAACCGCTTGCGCAACGCCGCGCTGGACGACTTGATCGACAAGGAATTGTTGTGGCAGGAGGCCGGCAAGCGCGGAGTGCGCATCGATGAAAAGAGCGTGCGGGAGAATTTCGCCGCGCTGCGGGGCGAGTTCACCTCCGACGAGATATTCAACCGTCGGCTGGAGGAAGCGGGTTTTGACACCACCTCTTTCCAGGCTTACCTGCGTCGCGAACTGACCAGCCAACGGATGCTCGCCGAGCTCAGTCAGGTCCCGGCGCCCGGCGATGCCGAGGTAGAGGCGTTCTACCGGCAGCTGTCGCCGCGCATTCATGCCCGGCACATCCTGCTGCAACTGGACGCCACTGCCGACGCCGCGAAAGCCGAAGCCGTGCGTGAACAACTGCTGCAATTGCGCGCGCGAATCGTTGCCGGAGAAGACTTCGCCAAGGTCGCTCAGCAGCACTCTCAGGACAGCCGGTCAGCCGAAGGCGGCGATCTGGGCTATTTTTCTCGTGAAAGCATGGTCTCGGAGTTCGCCGATGCCGCTTTCAGTCTCAAGCCTGACACCGTCAGTCAGCCAGTACGAACCATTTACGGCTGGCATTTGATCAAAGTTGAGAACACTGTTTCAGCTAACGCCATCGAAGACAGTCAGGGACTGGCGATGGCGCGTCAGGCGCTGGATCAGCAACGCCAGGCACAGGCGAAGGCGGCGGCGCTGCAGCGATTGCGAGCGGCGAGCAGGATAGAACGGGCGGCGGAGCGATGACCCGGGTTTTCCCCGAAAGTGGGGGCAAATCCGGTTATCGATGGCGCCTCCCCCCGCTAGTGGGGTCGAGGCCGGGCCACGGGTCTTTCTTTTTTATCGAAGAAAATCAGTGGCATGGGCAAAGAAATTTTCAAGTGGAGGGTCTGGCATGAACAGTGCTCTTGTACCTATACAAGGCGGGAATCCCCAGACCGGGCCACAGGACCTGTCCCGATTTCAGGAGTCCACCTTGTTGAACAAAGTAATGGTTGTAGAGGACGAGCAAATCCTGGCGCAGAACCTTCAGTCGTATCTGGAGGCCAAGAGCCTGGATGTCCGGGTCGCGAACGATGGCGCTGCTGCCATCGACCTTGCACAGGGTTTCGCACCGGACGTGGTGGTCCTCGATTTTCGCCTACCCGATATGGAAGGGTTTCAGGTACTCGATGCGGTACGCAAACAGAAGGACTGTTTTTTCATTCTGATCACCGGCCATCCGACCAGCGAAGTCTGCGGTCGGGCCACCGATCTGGGTGTCAGCCACATTCTGTTCAAGCCGTTTCCGCTGGCCGAACTGGCCCGAGCTGTCTGTGACTTGTTGGGTACTGAGCGACGCTCGACGAGCAGGGCGCCACAGGCGGCCGGTTTCATCGAGCGGCGACACAGCCCGGCTGAGACGTTCCCGTTGCAGTTGTACGACGGTTCCTGGGTTCATGCAGACCGTCGAAGCAGCAAGCAGATCGCGTCGCCTGACAGCGACAAAGCGGTCCACGACGGGGAGGGCAAACTCTAGCCGGGACCGGGATCTTCAAGACCACGGGTATTGAAGGTTCCGGGAACGGCACACCGGTCATGGACGGCCGGGCGCGTCGAATGTGTGGTTCCTTTTTTGGGGTCCGGGAGTGCATTCGATGGAAAGTCTTACGCTCGCAGTCGAAAGACCGCCACTGGCGCAGCCAGTCGAGTCACCCATACGTTTTCCCGGCAGCCTGCTCAGCGCCGCCAGAGAACGCGCCATCACCGAGAGCGAACGCCCTGTCGAAGCGCTCGAAATCCTCTCAGACCTCGAACCCACAGCGTTCATCCGCGCCCTCGGCGCGACCTTGCACTACCCGGTGCTGGACGCCTCCAGCCTGTTCAAATGCAGCCCCGAATTCGATCAGGTCAGCCTTGCCCAGGCACTGAAACGCGAGTTCGTCATGCTGCGGCACGAGGACGCCCTGATTGGCGTGTTCGCCGACCCGTTCGATGACTCGCGCCTGGCCTGGATCGACGAGTGCCTGCAAGGCGCTGCGCTGTACCTGTGCCATCCGGCGGATCTGGGCGCGTATCTGGCCCGTCAGGAAGAAAGTTTTCACGCGGTGGCCGCCCTCGATACCCATGGCGACGAGCAGCATGAATTCGACAACCTCGAAACCCTGTCGCTGACCAGCATCAGCGAGGACGCGAGCGCCGTGGTCAAGCTGGTCAACTCGACGCTGTATGACGCGCTGAAAATGCATGCCAGCGACATCCATCTTGGGGTGACCGGCAGTGGTCTGGTGATCAAATACCGCATCGACGGCGTGCTCAACAACATCAGCAAGGTGCAGGGGGCCGAGTTCGCCGATCAGGTGATTTCGCGGATCAAGGTCATGGCCGAACTGGACATCGGCGAGAAACGCGTGCCACAGGACGGCCGCTTCAAGATCGGCATCAATGGCCGGCAGATCGACTTCCGGATTTCCATCATGCCCAGCATCTTCGGCGAGGACGCGGTGCTGCGGGTGCTCGACAAACAGGACCTGGCCGACCGCGTCAGTGGCGTCAGCCTCGAAGCGCTGGGTTTCGAGGACGCGACCCTGCGCAGCCTGCGCCGGCTGGCGGCCGAGCCCTACGGCATGGTGCTGGTGACCGGCCCCACCGGCAGCGGCAAGACCACCACGCTGTACGCGATGATCACCGAGATCAACCACGGCGTGGACAAGATCATCACCATTGAAGACCCGGTGGAATATCAGTTGCCGGGCGTGCTGCAGATTCCGGTCAACGAAAAGAAAGGCCTGACCTTTGCCCGCGGCCTGCGCTCGATCCTGCGTCACGACCCGGACAAGATCATGGTCGGTGAGATCCGCGACCCGGACACCGCACAGATCGCTGTGCAATCGGCGCTCACCGGCCACCTGGTGTTCACCACCATCCACGCCAACAACGTGTTCGACGTGATTGGCCGCTTCACCCAGATGGAAGTCGACCCTTACAGCTTCGTCTCCGCCCTCAACGCGGTGGTTGCCCAGCGCCTGATTCGTCTGGTGTGCAGCGGCTGCTCCACCCCGGTCAAGCCTGAAGAGGAAGAGCTGCGTGCCTCGGGCCTGACCGCAGAGGACAGCGGCCATTACCACTTCGTGCACGGCGCCGGTTGCGGTCGCTGCCGTGGCACCGGTTATCGCGGCCGTACCGCCATCGCCGAACTGCTGCATCTGGATGACGAAATTCGCCAGATGATCGTCGAGCGCAAACCCATTTCCCAGATCAAGCATTACGCCTGCAGCCGTGGCCTGCGCCTGTTGCGCGGCTCGGCTCTGGAACTGGTGCGCGATGGCCGGACCACGCTGGAGGAGATCAATCGTGTCACTTTCATTTCGTGATCATTATGTGGCCGTGATCGGCGCCAACGGCGTCGGTCTTTCCCGGTGCAGCGCCAGCGGCAGGGCCTGGCTGGGCAGTGCAGGGTTCATCGCCGATCGCCAATCCACCGCGACCCTGGCCCTGGATACTCTGCAACGTTTGCTCGCCGAGCATGTGAAAGGGCGCGCCCGGCTCAGCGTTCTGCTGTCCAGTCACTACAGCCGCTTCGGCCTGATTCCGTGGAGCGAGCACATCACCACCCCGGACGAACTTCGCGCTTATGCCAGCGCCTGTTTCGACGACACGTTCGGCAAGTCGACGCAAGCCTGGAGCCTGAGCCTGTCGCCGGAGAATGCCGGAATGCCGCGTATCGCCGTCGGCCTGCCTGACGCCTTGCTCGGCCGCTTGCGTGAGGTGGTCAAGGCACTCGGCTTGCGTCTGGTGTCGGTGCAGCCGTACCTGATGACCGCCTTCAACCGCTTTCAGAAGAGCTTCGGTGACCGCGACTTCCTGTTTGTGGTCGCTGAACCCGGCCGCAGCACCTTGTTGCTGGCCAGGGAAGGGCGCTGGTCTGCCGTGCGCTCCCTGCGCATCGCCGATACCGATGCTGCGCTGGCTTCGATGATCGCCCGGGAAAGCGAGCTGCACGGGCTCAACGGCGACAAACCGGTGGACCTGTTCGTACACGCCCCGGCCCGCCACAACGATGCACCGTTGATTCTCGGCGTACAGACCCTGGAATTGCCTGTGGTCGAGGGCGACATCCAGGACGCGTTGCACCTCATGTCCAGAGCGGTGAACTGACATGCGCGCCCTCGATCTGGAATTTCAGCCCCAACGCCGTGGCAGCAAATTGGGCTGGACCCTGTTGAGCCTGGGTCTGGTGCTCAGTGTTTCGGTTGCCACCGGCGCCCATGTCATCGGCGAAGAGATTCACGAGCAGCAAGGCCGGTTGGGTCACGCACAGAAGAAAATGCAGGTGCACACCGGCCCCGTTGCCGGTCTGACCCCCGCCCAGCAGCGCGAGCAGGAAGTGCGGCTGATGGAGATGAAACAGATCTCCGCGCAGTTGCGTCGCCCTTGGGAGCGCCTTTTCGCAGCCCTTGAAATCCTGCGCGGCAAGGACATCGCCTTGCTCAGCCTGAGCCCCGACGCACGCAAGGGCCAGGTGCGGATCAGCGCCGAAGCGCGGGATCTGGAAGCGATGCTGACCTTTCACCGGCAGTTGGAAGACAGCCCTGAGCTGAGCGACGTCTCGCTGGTCAACCACGAGATCGTCGCCAACTCGCCGCAGAAACCGATCCTGTTCAACCTGTTGGCCACCTGGGAGATGAGCGATGTCCGTCCCTAGCCTGATTCTGCGTGAACACATGCAACGGGCCGGCTGGCCTGGCCTGGGGGGTGCGGCGCTGGTGATTCTGGTGCTGGCGTACGGGGTGTTCAGCCTGCTGCCTGACTGGCAGTCGCTGGGCAGTCTGCGTCAGAACAGCCAGAAGGCCAGCGAGTTTCTGGAGAAGGTCGCCAACGGCACCGCCGCGTTGCCGGTGGTGCCCCAGCAGCAACTCGATGAGTTCCATCGTGCGTTGCCGACCCAACTGGATGCCACCTCGGCCATCGACCGCATCTACGCCATGGCCAGCAAGGAAAAGATCAACCTGTCCCGGGGCGAATACTCGCTGGGCATCGACCCGAAAACCCAACTGGCGCGTTACCAGATCCTGTTGCCGGTGCGGGGCAGCTACCCGCAACTGCGTCGATTCATTCACGCCCTGTTGAGCGAGCTGCCGGCGCTGGTGGTGGAGGACGTGGACTTCCAGCGCAAGCGCATCGCTGACACCGAGCTGACCGGGCGTATCCGCATGACCCTTTATCTGTCGAGGTCATGATGAACACTCGTCGCGTAGCAGGCTGGCTGGCGTTCTTCGGCATCTGCGGGCTGATCGCCTGGGTGCCCGAGCAGTTTTTCAGCGAGCAGGCGCAGGATTCGGTCAGCGATGCCGCGCCTCTGGCGAGCAAGCACCGGGATGGCATCGCTGGGGCGAAAGCCGCTTCGGACAAGGACGGCACCGCCAAATCAGCAGCGGCCAAGGTTCCGCAACTGGACCTGTTCGCTGCGCAGAGCTGGTTCGTCGCCCCAGTGGTGACGGCCGAGCAGGCTGCGCTCAACAACGCACCTGCAGCACCCACGGTGCCCACTGCACCGCCTTTACCGTTCCAGTTCATTGGCAAGCTGGAAGACAGCCAGCAGTTGCAGGTGTTTCTGCAAAACGGAGAACGGCTCTATGTGGTCAGGGCCGGCGATGTGATCGACGACGTCTACAAGGTCGACCGCATCTCCGCCACTGAAATGAGCCTCGTCTATCTGCCGTTGAAGTTTGCGCAGACCTTGTCTGTGGGGAGTGCACCATGAGTCCGCTGCGGTTGTCGTTGAACGCGTTGTTGCTGGGCTTCACCTTGGCGCTGGGGCTGATGCTGGCTTCCTGCACATCGGACATGAACCGGGCTATCGGTCAGGATTTGATCGAGGAAGGCCGTTACGAGGAAGGCCTGGCCAAATTGCAGGAGGCGGTCAACGCCAATCCGCGGGACGCAACGCTGCGCATTGCCCTGACGTCGGGCAAGGCGCGGGTGGTCAAGACCTTGCTGACCAAGGCCGACTCCGAGCGCTCCCAGCGTGATTTCAACAGCGCGGCGATCGACTATTCGCGAGTCATCGCCATCGAGCCGAGCAATGGCCGCGCCCGCGACGCGCTGTATCTGCTTGAGCAGATGCGCAACATCAACGACATGCTGATCAAGGGCCAGACCAGCCTGCGTCGTGGTGACCTCACCGGCGCTGAACACCAGGCCCGCCAGGTGCTGGCGCTGGATCCGCGGCACGAAGGCGCGACGGAACTGATGCGCAATGTCGAGCTGATGCGCAGCCGCAACACCGTGTCCAATCCGCAGCTCAAGACCCGTCTGGAAAAGCCTGTGACCCTGGAATTCCGTGACGCCAACCTCAAGGTGATCTTCGAGGTGCTGTCGCAAGTCGCGGGCCTCAACTTCATCTTCGACAAGGACCTGCGCGCAGACCTCAAGGCCACGATCTTCGTCCGTGAAGTGCGCATCGAAGATGCCATCGACCTGCTGCTGCAGCAGAATCAGTTGCACCAGAAGGTGGTGAACGACAACACCATTCTGATCTACCCGGATTCGCCGCAGAAGGTGAAGGATTACCAGGAACTGGTGATGCGCACCTTCTACCTGACCAACACCGATGCCAACACCGCGCTGAACATGGTCAAGACCATGCTCAAAACCCGCGATGTGTTCATCGACGAACGCCTCAATACCCTGACCATGCGCGACACACCGGATGCGATCCGCATGGCCGAGAAGCTGTTCTTCTCTCAGGATCAGTCCAACCCCGAGGTGGTGCTGGAAGTGGAAGTCATGGAAGTCGCCCGCCAACGCATCCTCGATCTGGGCCTGCAATGGCCGAACACCTTCGGCGTGATCAACAGCGACGGCACGGCAGTCAGCGTGCTGAACCAGCTCAAGGGCATCAACTCCAGCCGGATTTCCATCTCGCCTTCGCCGCAGCTGAAAATCAACGCTCAGGACAACGACGTCAACACCCTGGCCAGTCCGACCATTCGCGTCAGCAACCGGGAACAGGCCCGTATCCACATCGGTCAACGGGTGCCGATCATCAGTGCCACGTCGGTGCCTTCCACCCAGGGCCCGGTGATCACCGAAAGCATCACGTATCTGGACGTAGGTCTGAAGCTGGAGGTGACACCCATCGTCCACCTGGACAACGAAGTGGCGATCAAGATTGCCCTGGAAGTGAGTAACGCCACCCCCCTGGAACCGACCCGCCAAGGCACGATTCCGGTTCAGGTCGATACCCGCAACGCCCAGACCACCCTGCGACTGCATGACGGCGAAACCCAGATCCTTGCCGGTCTGGTGCGTAACGACAACAGCTCCACCGGCAACAAGATTCCGGGACTGGGCGATATCCCCGGCATCGGCCGGCTGTTCGGCAGCAATAAGGACACCGTCGGCAAGTCCGAGCTGGTGCTGTCGATCACCCCTCGCATCGTACGCAACCTGCCGTATCAGGCGCCGAGCGACATGGAGTTCGATTCGGGCACCGAAACCAGCATGCGCATGAACCCGGTCAACCCGGACATGGCGCCGATGACCGTGGAAATCGACCGCAAGTCGGCGCCGCTGGCTGCCGTGCCTGCCGCGGCCGAGAAGCCTTGATCATGAACGGCCAGAGCAGATCGCGCGGTTTTACCCTGATCGAGATGGTCGTGACCCTGGCCATCGTCGGTCTGCTGGCGAGCATCGCTGCACCCCTCACCGAAACCGTGATCCGGCGCGGCAAGGAACAGGAATTGCGCACCGCGCTGTACCAGATTCGCGATGCGGTGGACGCATACAAACGGGCCGCCGACGCGGGGCGGATCGAGAAGTCGGTCGCCAGTAATGGTTATCCCGCGAACCTCAAGGTGCTGGTCGAGGGCGTGCGTGATCTGCGCAGCCCCAAGGGCGCGAAGATCTTCTTTCTGCGGCGCATCCCACGCGATCCGCTGCTGGGCAAAAGCAAGCGCGACGCCGAAGACGAATGGGGCCTGCGTTCCTACGACAGCCCGGCTAACAACCCTCGGGACGGCGAAGACGTATTCGACGTGTACTCCAAAGCCCGTGGCAAAGGCCTCAACGGCATTGCCTACTCGGAGTGGTGAATCATGCGCAGACAAAAGGCTTTCACGCTGATCGAGTTGCTGGTGGTCATGGCCATCATCGCCACGCTGATGACCATTGCCGTACCGCGCTATTTCTCCAGCCTGGAAAACTCCCGGGAGACCGCACTGCGCCAGAGTCTGTCGGTCATGCGCGAGGCACTGGATCACTACTACGGCGATACCGGCCATTACCCGGAATCGCTGGACGACATGGTGACCCATCGTTACCTGCGCAGCCTGCCCCAGGACCCGATCACCGGGCGCAGCGACATGTGGGTCATCGTTCCGCCGCCGGAAGGCGTGCAGGGTTCGGTGGCGGATATCAAGAGCGGATCCACCGGGAGGGCGCGTGATGGCAGTCTTTTCGGGCAATGGTAGAGCGCTCGGCGCCGGCCTGCCGGTCCGCCAGCAGGGCTTCACGTACCTGAGCGCGTTGTTGCTGATTGTGATGATGGGCACCGCGTTGGCCGCGGTGGGGCAAGTCTGGTCCACCGTCGGCAAGCGCGAGCGCGAACTGCAATTGATCTGGGTCGGCACTCAATACGCCCAGGCGCTGCGCAGTTATTACCGCAGCGGCACCGGGGTGTCGCAATACCCGGACTCGCTGGATGAACTGCTGGAAGATCATCGCTTCCCGTCCATTCAGCGGCACCTGCGCCGCCTGTATCCCGACCCCATGACGGGCAGTGCCGACTGGGGGCTGAGCAAGTCCATCGACGGTCGTATCACCGGCGTCTACAGCCAGTCGGCCGAGACCCCGCTCAAGACCGCGAACTTCCCGCCGCAGTGGCAGGAATTCGAAGACATGACCAGTTATGCCGACTGGCGCTTCGTCGCCGAGAAGGCGTTTCTCGAATCTTCGTCCAACCGTCCGGCCGGTGCGCCTGGCACGCCGGGGGCACCACCGACTTCGGGGCCAGGCACTTCGCTGGGCACCTCGTTGGGCACTCCGTTGGGAGGGGCCAGCCAATGAACGCCGTCAGCTCCCACGTCAAAGGCTTGTGCCTGTGCGCTGCGCTGTTGATCGGTGGGCTCGGTGCCAGCTTTGCCCATGCTGACGACGAAGACGAAATGATGGGTTTCATCGTCGACGACTGCATCTCGCTGGTCGGCCATAACTTCTACAACGCCTTCACCGACCGGCTGCGCGCCACCAGCCGGCTGGATTTCAACCTGGTGGTGCGCGAGCGCCCCGACCCTCGCTGGGGCAGCCTGATCTGGGTCGAATACGACCAACGCATCGTGTACCGCCGTTTCATCGCACCCAACGCCACGGAAACCCGGGAGCTGGCCATCGAAGCCGCCGATCAGGTTCGCGCGGCGGTGGTTCAACGCAAGCTGCAAGTTCAGTTGCAGGACAACATTGATCTGGGGAAGGACGAACTATGAACAGAACAATAACCGCCGTCTCGACCTGCCTGTGCCTCACAGGCTTCAGCCTGATCTGCCAGGCCACGGAGCTGGTCTACACACCGGTCAACCCGAACTTTGGCGGCAACCCGCTCAACGGCCCGACGCTGCTCAACGAGGCGCAGGCGCAGAACGACTACAAGGACCCGGACCTCAAGCGCTCGACCACCACCGCGACCTCCGCACTCGAGCGTTTCAGCCAGCAGCTGCAATCGAGCCTGCTGTCCCAGGTGCTGACCAACATCCGCAACGGCAACACCGGCAGCCTCACCACCGACGCCTTCATCGTCAATGTCATCGACGATTCGGGCTCGCTGAGTATCCAGATCACCGACCGGGTGACGGGCGAAATTTCGGAAGTAAACGTCAACGGACTTACCTCCAACTGACGCGTGCTGAAGTTCCAGAGGAGCGATAGACCATGAAAAGATGCATCACGATTCTGATGCTGGTCGCTGCACTGCAAGGCTGCGCTGTCCGCGAGCCGATGCCGGCCGAACAGGCGAAGGAAACCCCGACCCTGACCCCGCGTGCCTCGACCTATTACGACCTGTTGTCCATGCCCCGGCCCAAAGGGCGTTTGGTGGCGGTGGTCTATGGTTTTCGTGACCAGACCGGGCAGTACAAACCGACCCCGGCCAGTTCGTTTTCCACCAGCGTGACCCAGGGCGCGGCGAGCATGTTGATGGACGCCATGCAGGCCAGCGGCTGGTTCGTGGTGCTCGAACGCGAAGGGCTGCAGAACCTGCTGACCGAGCGCAAGATCATCCGCGCCTCGCAGAAAAAACCGCCTGCCGTGATCGGCCCGAACGGCGCGCCGGTCAACATCCAGATCCCCAACGAACTGCCGCCGCTGCAGGCGGCCAACCTGATGCTCGAAGGTGGGATCGTCGCCTACGACACCAATGTGCGCAGCGGCGGGGAGGGCGCGCGGTATCTGGGCATCGGGCTGTCGCAGGAATACCGCGTCGACCAGGTGACCATCAACCTGCGCGCCGTCGACGTGCGCAGCGGCCAGGTACTGGCCAACGTCATGACCAGCAAAACCATCTACTCCACCAGCTACAACGCCGGCGTGTTCAAGTTCGTCGAGTTCAAGAAACTGTTGGAGCTGGAAGCGGGCTATACCACCAACGAACCGGCGCAATTGTGTGTCTTGTCGGCGATCGAAGCGGCGGTGGGGCATCTGGTGGCGCAGGGCATCGAGCGGCACATGTGGCAGATCGCAGGGGACACCAGCGCCCCCAATGAGACGCTGGATCGCTACTTGAGCCAGAACAAGTCGCCGGAAGACGGGCAGTGATTCGCGGCGCTCATGGCGGCGGGGGGGGGGCGGTTATGAACAGGATATCGTCGTGGCTGAGGACTACGCCCTGATCCGCTGTAGCTGGCGATCAGAGGCACCACGGTCGGGCGCTCAGAGGTACGAGGGTACATCCCACTGCTTGCAGTCGTTGCAGGCGTCTAACGTGGCGTTCTCGGATAAATCCGACCTCTGACACGTCTGCAAACGTGAATTAACGCAGGTTTGAATGCCTGCGCCGTTGTGCCGCGTCATGGCAGGGTGCCACAATCTGCCCCTATAACCGTGGTATGGCCAGGCGAGATCCGATGTCCACCCTTGAGTATCCGCACGAACGCGATGCCCTCATCAGGGCCCAGGTGCGAACCGACCGTTTGCAACTGCTGTTTCGTCAGACGTTTTTCTCGGTGCTGGGAAGCTTTCTGGCCGCCCTGATGTTGAGCTGGCTGTGCTGGGCGCGGATCGAGCACTCGGTGATTCTTTATTGGCTGGCCTTGTTGGGCGTCTCGACCTCATTGCGCGTGATCCTGTTGGTCACGTATTTTCGCAGCCCCTCCGATACCCGCACCCCGCAGCGGTGGGAACTGAAATACTGGCTGACACTGGTGTTGTCGGCGGCCATCTGGGGTGGCGGCGCACTGGCGTTGATGCAGGCCAACGATCTGCTGACCCAGACCCTGGTGCTGTTGTTCACGGTAGGGATGTCGGTCAGCGCGGTGTCGTGCTATTCGGCGTATCGCTCGATGACCATTGTCTCTATCGGCCTGGTGTTGCTGCCGTGTTCCTTCTGGTTGTTGTTCCAGCCAGCGCCGATGCAGATCGGCATGGCTGCCGCGTCATTGGTCTTCGCCTCGTTCGTGGTCAGCGCCACGCGCAAGCTGTCCGAGGCCATGGAGAAAGCCTTCCGCCTGACCCGCGAGATGGAATATGCCCACAGCATCGCCAACCATGCCGCACAGACTGACGAGCTGACGGGACTGAAAAACCGTCGGGCGTTTTTCCAGGAGGCAGAGCAGACCTACGAGCACTGCAAGCGCAACCGGCTACCGCTGTCGGTACTGATGATGGACATCGACCACTTCAAACACATCAATGATTCCTATGGTCATCAGGCGGGCGATCAGGTGCTGCGGCAGATCGGCGCGGTCATCTGCGAGTCGGTTCGCGATGTCGACCTCTGCGGTCGGCTCGGCGGCGAAGAATTTGCACTGTTGCTGACCGACACCTCGATCGACGTGGCCCGGGCCACAGCGGAGGAATTGCGCCAGGCCATCGCCAGACTGCCCTGCGAACATATCGAAGGCATCACCGCAAGCCTGGGTGTCGCGACCATGAGCGCGGTCGATCAGAACGTGCACATGCTGCTCAACGATGCCGACAAGGCATTGTTCCGGGCCAAGGCTCAAGGGCGCAATCAGACAGCGGTGGCATGAGGCTTTCAGTTGTCTGACCTTCCGCATCGCCACTGTCGTAAACTCCAGCAGCTCCCACAGGTTCAGCGTCAGGCTCAACCCTGCGTTTTCCGCCGATTCCTGTATACAGGACAGACTCAAGCCTTCGGGCAACGCATTCCCTGTGGGAGACGCCGGAGGCCACGACGGCAGCGACAGCGTGGTTTCAGGCGACTCATCTGTGGCTGATCCACCGCATCGCCACTGTCGTAACCTCCAGCAGCTCCCACAGGTCCAGTGTCAGGCTCAACCCTGCGGTTTCCGCCGATTCCTGTGTACAGGTCAGGCCCAAACCTCAGGCGCAGCGCATTTCCTGTGGGAGACGCCGGAGGCCACGACGGCAGCGACACCGTGGGTTCAGGCGACTCATCTGTGACTGATCCACCGCATCGCCACTGTCGTAACCTCCAGCAGCTCCCACAGGTCCAGTGTCAGACTCAACCTCGCGGTTCCCCTCGATTCCTGTGGAAAGGTCAGGCTCGACCCTGCGGTTTCCCCCGATTCCTGTGTACAGGTCAGGCCCAAACCTTCGGCGTAGCGCATTCCCTGTGGGAGACGCCGGAGGTCACGACGGCAGCGATCTCTGTCACGCAGCCGTGACATTTGTCACAACTCTTTTCATTCGCTTCAAGCTGTGGCGTAGTGTGTTTCGCACGATTACCGACTGGAAGAGGTAAAGAGAAATGACCCTGCAAAACCGCCTGGACAACCTGTACCCGAGCGCCGATGAAATTCCTGAGCAGTTTCGCGCAGGCCCTGCCATCGAGCAGCGAGAGTACTTGGTCAATGGCGAACTGCGTCAGTGGCAAGGACCGCTGGCGCCGGTGCTCAGTCCGGTTTCGTTGAAGACCGACGCAGGCCTTGAGTCGGTGGTGCTGGGCAGTACCCCATTGATGGACGCCGACACCGCGATGACCGCTCTGGACGCGGCAGTCAAAGCCTATGATCGGGGGCAGGGCGCCTGGCCGACCATGCGCGTCGTCGATCGCATCAACCACGTCGAGACCTTCCTCAAACTGATGCGCGAGCAGCGGGACGCCGTGGTCACGCTGCTGATGTGGGAAATCGGCAAGAACCTCAAGGACTCGCAGAAAGAGTTCGACCGTACCTGCGACTACATCGTCGACACTATCAATGCGCTCAAGGAACTGGACCGCCGATCCAGCCGTTTCGAACTGGAGCAGGACACTCTTGGCCAGATTCGCCGTGTGCCGCTGGGCGTGACCCTGTGCATGGGCCCTTACAACTACCCGCTGAACGAGACCTTCACCACGCTGATTCCGGCGCTGATCATGGGCAACACCGTGGTCTTCAAACCGGCCAAGTTCGGCGTGCTGTTGATCCGTCCGCTGCTGGAAGCCTTCCGCGACAGCTTCCCGGCCGGGGTGATCAACGTCATCTACGGCAGCGGCCGCGAGACCGTCAGCGCGCTGATGGCCAGCGGCAAGATCGACGTGTTTGCCTTCATCGGCACCAACAAGGCCGCCAGCGCCCTGAAAAAGCTGCACCCCAAGCCGCATCGCCTGCGCGCAGCCCTGGGGCTGGACGCCAAGAACCCGGGCATCGTGCTGCCCGACGTCAATCTCGACAACGCGGTCAGCGAGGCCATCACCGGGTCGCTGTCGTTCAACGGCCAGCGCTGCACCGCACTGAAAATCCTCTTCGTGCATGAAAACGTGGTGGGCAGCTTTCTTGAGAAGTTCGAAGAGAAACTGGCGCAGCTCAAGCCAGGCATGCCGTGGGAGCCGGGCGTTTCGCTGACGCCGCTGCCGGAGCCGGGCAAGACCGAATACCTGCAAGGGCTGGTCGACGATGCCGTGAGCAAAGGCGCCAAAGTGGTCAACGAGGGCGGCGGCACCACCCATCAGCAGTTTTTCTACCCGGCGGTGCTGTACCCGGTGACCCCGGACATGCGCGTCTATCACGAGGAACAGTTCGGCCCGGTGGTGCCAGTGGTGGCTTACCGCGATCTGGATACCGTCATCGAATACGTGCTGGATTCGGACTTCGGTCAGCAGCTGAGTATCTTCGGCAACGACTCCAAGCAGGTCGGACGACTGGTGGATGCATTCGCCAATCAGGTGGGCCGGATCAACATCAACGCCCAGTGCCAGCGCGGCCCTGACAGCTTCCCGTTCAACGGCCGCAAGAACTCGGCGGAAGGGACCCTGTCGGTCCACGACGCCTTGCGCGTGTTCTCGATCCGTACGCTGGTGGCCACCAAGTTCCAGGAGAGCAACAAGGCGCTGATCAGCGACATCATCCACAATCGCGAATCGAGCTTCCTGACCACCGACTACATCTTCTGATAGCAGGTTTGCACCCGGCTGCCGCGTACATTAGTGTGCGCGGTAGCCCATTGCCTTGAACCTGCAGGTGGCTTTGTACTCCAAGATTTCCCCCCTACTGACTGGACGCCACCGCCCTTGGTCGAAGCGACTCCCGAGCTGCACCTCTCCACCGCACCGCTGACGCCGCTGCCCGTCCTGCAAATGCTGCGCATCGCCACCGCCGTGCAGCACAAGCGGCTGGAAGCCCGGCTGCCGCTGACGCACCCCCAACTCGATCAAGCCACCTATAAACGGATCATCGAAGCCTATTACGGTTTTCATGCGCCGTTGCAGCGGCGCATCGAAGGCTTTCTGGGCGCTGAAGGCGCAAATCCCCAGCGGCAGAAGATCCCGGCATTGCTCAAGGATCTGCATGCACTGGGCCTGACCGCCGAACAGATCGCCGCGTTACCTGTGTGTTGCGAACTGCCGACACTCGATTCCCATGCCCGATTGCTCGGCGTGATGTACGTCATGGAAGGCGCAACGCTGGGCGGGCAGGTGCTGCGAAGGATCATCGCCGACAGATTGGCCATCGGCCCGGATAACGGTGGCGAATTTCTTGATGTCTATGGCCGTGACACGGGCCGCCTGTGGAAAGACTTTCTCAAAGAGTTGGCAGCCAGCGGCCATCCCGACTACAACCAACAGACGGTGGACGCTGCGTGCGCCACCTTTGCCTGTTTCGAAGGATGGCTTGAAGGCACAGGAGTGCTGCTATGACTGCCATGTCCGAACAACGTCTGGACGCCCTGGTCCAGAACTGCGCCAATGAACCGATCCGCATCCCCGGCGCGATCCAGCCCCATGGTGTGTTGCTGACGGTCGACGAGATGTCCTGGAGCGTGCAGCAGGCCAGTGCAAACGCTGCAGCTGTTCTGGCGTTGGCCGGCGATGTCGCACCCGGTCAGGCGTTGTCCCGCTGGCTGGGTGAAGAGCAGGCGAGGCGTTTACGTCTGGTGCTGGAAACCGAGTCGACTGAGGACATCAATCCTCTGTCGCTCAGTTTCGGCGATCAGTCCTTTGATTGCCTGGTGCACCGCCATGACGGCTTGCTGTTTCTCGAGCTCGAAGCCCTGCAGCCTCTGTCACCGCTGGCTGGCAAGTCTCTGGACCAACGCCTGGGCCGCACGTTGCGGCGTATGCAATCGGCGAAAACCCTGGCTGAGCTTTACACCATCAGCGTCAATGAAGTCCGCGAGCTGACCGGCTACGACCGGGTGCTGGTCTACCGTTTTCAGGAACAGGGCCATGGCCAGGTCATCGCCGAGTCCGCGACACCTGAACTGGATGCGTATCAGGGCCTGTTTTTCCCCGCCAGCGACATTCCGCAGCAGGCGCGCGAGCTGTATCGCCTGAACTGGCTGCGGATCATTCCCGATGCAGCGTATGTTCCGGTGCCCATGATCCCGGCCCTGCGTCCTGACAACGGCCAGGCGCTGGACATGACCTACGCGGTGCTGCGCAGCGTGTCGCCGATTCACTGTCAGTACATTCAGAACATGGGCGTGCGCTCGTCCATGAGTATCTCCTTGCTCAAGAATGATCGGCTCTGGGGCCTGATCAGCTGTGGCAACCGCCAGCCATTGCACGTCCCGCATGCCCTTCGCGCGGCGTGCCAGACCATCGGCCAGGTGCTGTCGATGCAGATCAGTGCGCTGGAAGATCTGCACGCGCAGCACCAGCGAGAGGCCAAGGCCGGCGTGCTCGGCACCCTTGCCCGGGCCATGTCCGAGGTTGAAGGAGACGTGTACCAGGGGCTTATCGAACATCCTGAGGATCTGCTGGCGCTTGCCGATGCCGATGGCGCTGCCGTGATCATCGAGGATCGGTTGCATCTGTTCGGCCAGTGCCCGACGCCTGAGCAGGTCCGGGCGTTGCAGCAATGGGTACAGCAGCAGCCCGAAACCACGGTGCACACATCGAGTCTTTGTGAGGCATTCGCCCCAGCGAAGGATTACCCGCACCTTGCCAGCGGGCTACTGGCATTCAGCCTGCCCAAACCGATCGACAACGCGGTTCTGTGGTTCCGCCCTGAGGTGAAAAGCAGCGTGCAGTGGGGGGGCGACCCGGATAAAACCAAAGTGGTGGTGGCCAACCGCCTGCGCCCACGGGAATCGTTCGAAGCGTGGAAGCAAGAGGTGGCTGGCACAGCCCGAGCGTGGACGAGCGGAGACATTTACGCGGTATCTGACCTGCGTCGTTCGGCGCTGGAATCCGATCTTTCGCGTCAGGTGTTGCGTGAGCAAGACGCCGTCCGCGCTCGCGATGAGCTGGTGGCAGTGGTGTCCCACGACCTGCGCAGCCCGCTGACGGTGATCGTCATGCAGTGCGGGATGATGCAACGGGTGATCGCCGCCGATATCAGCCCGTCCTCCAAACGGCTCAGTTCTGCAGTCGACACGCTGCAACGAGCATCGGGGCGCATGACCAACCTGCTGGAGGACTTGCTCGACACCTCTAAGATCGAGGCCGGGCGCTACCTGATCGCACCCCATCCGCTGGAGGTGAGTCAGCTGTTCGAGGACGCCTGGTCGCTGCTCATGCCTCTGGCGCTGAACAAATTCATCGACATGACGTTCAGCAGCGAACCCCAGCTGAAGATCATGGCCGACACCGAGCGCCTGTTTCAGGTGTTGTCGAATCTGGTGGGTAACGCGATCAAGTTCACCCCGAAGGAGGGCCGCATTAGCGTCACGGCGACTGTCGACGGGGATTTTGTCGCGATCAGCATTACCGATTCGGGAACCGGCATCGATCCAGAGCAACTGCCCCATGTGTTCGAACGCTACTGGCGCATCCGCGAGGGCAACCCCAGCGGCAGCGGGCTGGGCCTTTACATCTCGCAAGGGATCGTCAAGGCTCACGGCGGCGAGCTGACGGCCAGCAGCGAGCCGGGCGTCGGCAGCGTGTTCCGTTTTACCGTGCCGTTGGCGCGGTAGAGGTGAGCCGAGGGTTGGCTCGGCTGCCTATAGGAGGGAGCTTGCTCGCGAATGCGTCCTTTCATCTGATTCAAGGTTTAATGACACACTGCATTCGCGAGCAAGCTTCCTCTCACGGTTTCTGCGCTTGCCCGATCAATCCGGTAGTCATTGGATACTGAGGCCGCTTCCCACTTGAACATCGACACCCGCATCAAATTTCGTCATCTGCTGTGTTTTCTCGAAGTCGCGCGCCAGGGCAGTCTGGCCAAAGCCTCGGACAAGCTTGCGATCAGCCAGCCGGCCTTGTCCAAAACCCTCAAGGAACTGGAAACCCTGCTGTGCGCCAACCTGTTCGTGCGCAGCAAGAGCGGAGCGGCGTTGACCGAAGCCGGTGTCGCATTCATGCGCTATGCCGGGCCCAGCGTTCAGGCGCTGCGCGAAGGGGTGAACAGCTTGCGTTCCGGTGAGCACGAACCGGTGACTGTGCGCCTGGGCGTGTTGTCGACCGTGGAAAGCCTGCTGGTTCCGGAAGTGATCTGCCGTCTGCACGCCCGGCATCCGGCACTGGTGGTCAGCGTTGCCACTGGGCCGAGTGCCTATCTGCTCTCGCAACTGCGTCTGGGCGAGCTGGATCTGGTGGTAGGACGCATGACCGACAGCCCGCAGATTCTCGGCCTGAGCTTCGAACACCTGTACAGCGAGTCGATGACTTTGGTGGTGCGCGATGGCCATCCGCTGCTCGCCAACAATGACAATCGCCCAACGCTTGAAGACTTCCCGCTGGTGTTGCCGCTGGCGGGCACCACCATCCGCAAGTTCGCCGACAGCCTGTTCGTGCAGCACGGCATCAGCCCGCCGCGCCAGCGTCTGGAAACCCTCTCGCTGACGCTGAGCCGACGCTACGTGCAATGCAGCGACGCGGTGTGGATCGCGCCGTTCGACGCGGTGCGCCAGGATCTGAGCCGAGGCGAACTGGTAGAACTTGAGCTGGGGATACGCGAGCCGGGCGGTTCGGTCGGCCTGTGCAGCAACCCCGCGTTGCCGTTATCGATTGCCGCGCAATGGTGCGTGGATGTGTTGCGGGAGGTCGGGCAAGCCTATCGCGAAGGCGCCTATCCATAACCGTTTGGTTATGAATGCTTGTGTTTTTTTCAGTTTTGTCGAGGTCGATTGCGCGGGACACTGCGCTATCGCCTGCTCCTTTGTTGCCTGAAACGCCATGGAGCAGCCGCAGACCTCCCATAACTACAAAAGGAGACCGGCATGTCCGACGCCCACGACAGCCGTTTCGCCATTCGCGACCGTAATTGGCACCCCAAAGCCCTGACCCCTGATTACAAGACCTCGATCCTGCGCTCACCGCGCCAGGCGCTGGTCAGCATCCCGCAGTCGATCTCCGAAACCAGTGGCCCCGACTTCACGCACCTGCAATTCGGCCGTCACGATGCCGATTTACTGCTCAATTTCGACAACGGCGGTTTGCCCATTGGCGAGCGCATCATCGTCGCCGGTCGAGTCATTGATCAGTACGGCAAACCCGTTCCCCACACGCTGGTGGAGATGTGGCAGGCCAATGCCGGTGGACGTTATCGGCACAAGAAGGATGCCTATCTGGCGCCGCTCGACCCCAATTTCGGTGGCGTTGGACGCTGCCTGACCGACCGCGACGGCAACTACAGTTTCCGCACGGTAAAGCCCGGACCATACCCGTGGCGTAACGGCCCGAATGACTGGCGCCCGGCGCACATCCACTTCTCCATCAGCGGCCCGTCGATTTCAACCAAGCTGATCACGCAGCTGTATTTCGAAGGTGATCCGCTGATCGGCATGTGCCCTATCGTCAAGTCGATTGCCGACCCGGACGCGGTGCAGAGCCTGATTGCGCGGCTGGACATGAGCATGGCCAATCCGATGGATTGCCTGGCTTACCGCTTTGATATCGTTCTGCGCGGCCAGCGCAAGACTCACTTCGAAAACGTCTGAGGAGGGAAGCCCATGCCCGTTCAAATTCTGCCGGAAACCCCTTCACAGACTGCCGGCCCCTACGTGCACATCGGCCTGGCGCTGGAAGCCGCAGGCAACCCGCCTCGCGAACAGGAAATCTGGAATGAGATGGCCCGGCCCGACGCGCCAGGCGAGCACATCCTGCTGCTGGGGCACGTCTATGACGGCAACGGCCATCTGATTCGCGACTCGTTTCTGGAGCTGTGGCAGGCCGACGCCGACGGCCATTACGACTGCGATTACGACCTGAGCAAAGCCTTCAACAGCTTCGGTCGCACCGCCACCACCGACGAGGGCGAATGGCTGGTCAAAACCATCAAGCCGGGTGTGGTACGCAATGCAGCCGGTGTGCCCATGGCGCCCCACGTCAACGTCTCGCTGTTTGCCCGGGGCATCAATATTCAGCTGCAAACGCGCCTGTATTTCGATGACGAGGCGCAGAACAACGCAGTGGACCCGGTGCTGAACCTGATCGAACAGCCGCAGCGACGTCAGACCCTGATCGCCAAACGGTGTACGGTCGACGGCAAGTTGGCCTATCGTTTTGACATCCGCGTACAGGGCATCGATGAGACGGTGTTCTTCGATTTCTGATCGCGAACCAGCCAAATCTGTAGCAGTCCGGTTTGCCGGCGGCGGCTTTTCTCCGTTCGTCGTCGCCAGGCGGGCTGCTACTGTTGATGCGTAAGGATCGTATGAACGAGCCGTCAGGAGCAGTCCGTTGAACAGACCCGGCAACCAATTATTCGACCGATATTTTACTCAGGAGCCCATGCGCCGGATCTTTTCCGATCAGGGCCGCGTGCAGGGCATGCTCGATTTCGAAGCAGCGCTGGCCCGCGCCGAAGCGGCCATCGGCGCGATACCGACCGAGGTGGTGAACGATATCGTCGCCGCCTGCGATGCCTCGCTCTACGACTTCGATGAGCTGTCCATCGCTATCGGCAATGCCGGTAATTCGGCGATTCCGCTGGTCAAGGCGCTGGGCAAACAGATCGCTGCGCGCAACGAAACGGCTGAGCGCTACGTACACATGGGCGCCACCAGTCAGGACGTGATGGACTCAGGTCTGGTGCTGCAATTGCGCAGCGCCGTCGGCTTGTTGGAGCAGGATCTGGCCAGCCTCGCCGACGCTCTGGCACAACAGGCCCAGCGGCATGCGGGCGTGCCGATGTCAGGGCGGACCTGGCTGCAACAGGCGACCCCCGTCACCCTTGGCGCGAAGATTGCCGCTTGGCTGGGGTCGATCACCCGACATCGCCAGCGGCTCAAGGAGCTCAAACCACGTCTGTTGTGCCTGCAGTTCGGCGGCGCTTCCGGCAGCCTCGCGGCATTGGGCGAGATGGCATTCCCGATTGCCGAGAGCCTGGCCCGTGAACTGAAGTTGAACTTGCCGGACCAACCCTGGCACACCCAGCGCGATCGTCTGGTGGAGTTCGCCAGTTTTCTGGGCCTTGTCGCTGGCAGCCTGGGCAAGATCGGCCGCGACATCAGCCTGATGATGCAGACCGAGGCCGCAGAAGTGTTCGAGCCAGCCGCAGCAGGCAAGGGCGGTTCCTCGACCATGCCCCACAAGCGCAACCCGGTGGGCGCGGCGGTGATGATCGGCGCGGCGACCCGTGCGCCGGGGCTAGTGGCGACGATGCTCAGCGCCATGCCGCAGGAACACGAGCGCAGCCTGGGCCTGTGGCACGCTGAGTGGGAGACGTTGCCGGAACTGTGCTGCGTGGTGTCCGGCTCATTGCAGCAGGCGTTGGCGGTGATCCCCGGCCTTGAAGTCGATGCACAGCGCATGCTGCAGAATCTGGACCTGACCCACGGGCTGGTGCTCGCCGAGGCGGTCAGTATCGCGCTGGCCCAGCGCATGGGGCGCGATGCGGCGCATCACCTGATCGAGCGATGCTGTCGCCGCGCCGTTGAGCAGGGTAAGCACCTGCGCGAAGTCCTGGGTGCCGAGCCGGAGGTCACTGCGCAGTTGTCGTCTCTGGCGCTGGACAATCTGCTGAATCCAACCCATTACCTTGGCCAATCCAAACGCTGGGTCAAGCGCGCGGTGGCCGATCATCAGGCTTTCAACCTTCGATAAATCCGACTGGACCGAAAATGGACGAGAAACAACGTTACGAGGCGGGCATGAAAGTCCGCCGCGAAGTATTGGGCGATGCCCATGTCGACCGCAGCCTGGAAAAGCTCACGCCTTTCAACGGTGAGTTTCAGGAAATGATCACCCGCCATGCCTGGGGCGACATCTGGACCCGCCCCGGATTGCCGCGCCATACCCGAAGCCTGATCACCATCGCCATGCTGATCGGCATGAACCGCGAAGGCGAACTGCGCCTGCACCTGCGTGCCGCGAAAAACAATGGCGTAACCCGCGACGAGATCAAGGAAGTGCTGATGCAGAGCGCGATCTATTGCGGGATTCCGGCGGCCAATGCGACGTTTCATCTGGCTGAAGAAGTGTGGAATGAGCTGGGGGTCGAGTCTTTAGAGGAGTGATCGGTTCGCGCCTCGACGCCTCATCCCTGTAGCGCTCCGGCGTGCTACAGGGATGAGGCGTCTGTAAGGTCAGTGCCTTACAAAACCGAAATCGGATAACTCACGATCAGCCGGTTCTCATCGAACTGATTGCTGCTGAAATCCCGGCGCATGGTCGAGTTGCGCCAGCGCACGGACAGGTTCTTCAGGCTCCCCGCCTGAATCACATACGCCAGTTCCGACTCCCGCGCCCATTCCTCGCCATCGGTAATGCTGCCCGTGTGGACATTGTCGCCCTTGATGTAGCGATTCATCATCGTCAGCCCGGGAACGCCCAGCACCGCGAAGTCGAAATCATGTCGCAGCTGCCAGGACTTCTCCCTGGCGTTGTCGAAGCTGGAGTTGTAGCTGTCGTTGGCCAGGGTGCCGCCGCTGGTGCCATTGACGCGCATCCACGCGTTGTCGCCGCTGACTTTCTGCAGGCCGACATAAAAGGTGTTGCCCAGATACCGCGCCGACAGCAGCGCCGACCAGGTGCGGTTGTCCAGATCGCCCGCCAGCGCACTGCCGTCTTCCTTGCCGGTGAAATATCCGAGATTGGCCCCCAGCGTCCAGGCGCCAATCGGCTGGCTGTGAATCAGGTTGAGGTACTTCTGCTGATAGATGTCTTCCAACTGCGCATACCACAGGCCGATCTGCGTGTGCTTGTCGTTGAAGCTGTACTCGGCGCCGCCAAAATTGAAGCGGTCCGAGGTGACCGCCGCGCGGCCGGTCATGGACATGTCTTCCATACTCGCATCGTTGCGTGGGCTGTTGCCGCGGAACTGCCCGCCGTAGAGCGCCAGGCCCGCCAGCTCTCGGGAGGTAATCTGCCCGCCACGAAAAGTCTGCGGCAGTGAGCGACCGTCATCGGAGCGCAGAATCGGCAGCACCGGCATCCACTCGCCGAGCTTCATTTCGGTGTTGGATACCTTGGCTTTCGCAGCCACCGCCAGCCGTCCAAAATCGTCGGCAGGGCGCCCGTCATCGTGGATCGGCAACAACTGGGTGCCGCCCGATCCCTTGCCGCCATCGAGCTTTACCGAATACAGCCCCAAGGCATCGACGCCAAACCCTACTGTGCCCGGCGTATAGCCGGAGCGGGCATCGAGGATGAAGTTTTGCGTCCATTCCTGAGCGCCGCTCTGCGCGTTGGCCGGGTCGACGAAATTGCGGTTGATGAAGAAGTTGCGCAGGTTCAGACCGACTTTGCCGTCGTCCACGAAACCTTCGGCATGAGCGGTCAGAGAGGTGATTGCGCTGGCGGAAATGACGAACGAAAGACGGCTGAAGAGACGAGAGGAGCTATGCATCGTTTGGACCTTTTTATAATTATTGGCAAGGCGAAACTGGGGTCCATGGTGCGAGGCGGGAAGGGGGCCGATCAATTGGTGGAACGCAGTTTTGTGCGGTAATCGAACGTTAATTAACCGGTTCGTACATTCTTAGCCGTTTATTTAATGCCTTGCGGTTATCGTTGTCTGGAGCTTGCGAGTGCCCGGTGGAATAGCTGCCAGAACCATCGGGAATACCTGAAGAATGTTTCATGTTTGCTTGGTTATCTGCCGGTGGCTTCTATATTCTTTCTAGGTCTACCCAACGTGCTCGCGGCGGCTATGGACAGACCACGCACTCACGCAAGACCAAAGGAAAGCTGATGAGTACCACCAGCACGCCGCTCTCCGGCGTCAACCAGCCTCTCAAAGGCATCGCACTGATCGTCCTTGCGACCTTTCTGTTTTCCACACACGACACGCTGTCCAAATACCTCTCTGGCATCTACCCCATCATGATGGTGGTGTGGATTCGCTACGTGGTGCATACCGCGTTGATGGCCTGCATCTTCATGCCCTCGGCGGGGTTGCGGGTTTTGCGCACCAAGCGTCCGGGCTTGCAGGCTTTGCGTGCGGCCTGCCTGCTGGGCACAAGCCTGTTGTTCACCAGCGGCCTGATGTTCATCCCGATTGCCGAAGCGACGGCTGTCAACTTCCTCGCGCCGTTGCTGGTGACTGCATTGTCGGTGCCGTTGCTTAAAGAGAACGTCAGCCGCGGCCAGTGGATTGCGGTACTGGTGGGCTTCAGCGGAGTCATGGTGATCGTCCATCCCGGCGGCGAGCTGTTCACCCCGGCAGTGCTGCTGCCACTGGGTTCGGCGCTGTGCTTCGCCTGTTATCAATTGCTCACCCGGCTGGTGGCTGCCCACGACAGCCCGACCACTAGCAACTTCTTCGCCGGTCTGTTCAACAGCCTGCTCATGAGCGCCATCGTGCCGTTTTTCTGGCAATCCCCGGAGTGGAAGCATGTGCCGTTCATGCTGGCACTGGGCACCTGCGGGATGGTCGCTCACTTGATGTTGACCCAGGCGTTCCGCTTCGCCGCGCCGGCGTTGCTGGCGCCGTTCGGTTATTGCCAGATCGTGTTTGCCGGGCTGTGGGGTTTTATCGTGTTCAACCACGCGCCATCGCTCACCGCCCAGGCGGGGATCGCGATCATCTGTCTGAGCGGCCTGGCGGCGGCATGGCAGCAGCGCAAGAGGGGCGGGTGAGGTCAGGTTCGGCTGCTGTTTTCAGTGCTTGTTAAACGCTTCGCCCAATAACCTTCGGCCGACAGCACCCACAAAAAAGCCCCGTCGCAACGACGGGGCTTTCAGTTACAGCCTGCACTGATTTAGAACACCACACCCTGGCTACGCAGGTAATCATCGTAGGTGCCGCTGAAGTCTGTCACGCCGTTCGGGCTCAACTCGATGATGCGAGTGGCCAGGGACGATACGAATTCACGGTCATGACTGACGAAGATCAAAGTGCCTGGGTAGTTTTCCAGCGCGAGGTTCAGCGCCTCGATGGATTCCATGTCCAGGTGGTTGGTCGGTTCGTCCATCACCAGCACGTTCGGCTTTTGCAGGATCAGCTTGCCGAACAGCATGCGGCCTTGCTCACCACCGGAGATGACTTTGACCGACTTGAGGATCTCGTCGTTGGAGAACAGCATGCGGCCCAACGTGCCACGGATGATCTGCTCGCCCTGCGTCCACTGACCCATCCAGTCGAACAGGCTGACGTCGTCTTCGAAGTCATGGGCGTGGTCCTGAGCGTAGTAACCCAGCTCCGCGCTCTCGGTCCACTTCACCGAACCCGCATCCGGCGTCAGTTCGCCCATCAGCGTGCGCAGCAGGGTGGTTTTGCCGATACCGTTCGGGCCGATGATCGCAACGCGCTCGCCCGCTTCAACGGTGAAGCTGAAATTCTTGAACAGGGTCTTGCCGTCGAAGCCCTTGGACATGTGCTCGATGGTTACCGCCTGGCGGTGCAGCTTTTTGGTCTGCTCAAAGCGAATGAACGGGCTGACGCGGCTGGAAGGCTTGACCTCGGCCAGCTGGATCTTGTCGATCTGCTTGGCGCGGGAAGTCGCCTGCTTGGCTTTCGAGGCGTTGGCCGAAAAGCGGCTGACGAAGGTCTGCAACTCGGCGATCTGGGCTTTCTTCTTGGCGTTGTCCGACAGCAGTTGCTCACGGGATTGGGTCGCCGCGGTCATGTACTCGTCGTAGTTGCCGGGGAACAGACGCAGTTCGCCGTAATCCAGGTCCGCCATGTGGGTGCAGACGCTGTTCAGGAAGTGCCGGTCGTGGGAAATGATGATCATGGTGCTGTTACGCGCCGTGAGAATGGTTTCCAGCCAGCGGATGGTGTTGATGTCCAGGTGGTTGGTCGGTTCGTCGAGCAACAGCACTTCAGGATTGGAGAACAGCGCCTGAGCCAGCAGGACGCGGAGCTTCCAGCCTGGCGCGACTTCGGTCATCGGGCCGAAATGCTGCTCCAGGGGAATACCCAGACCCAGCAGCAACTCGCCTGCGCGAGATTCGGCGGTATAGCCGTCCATCTCGGCGAACTCGGTTTCGAGCTCGGCAACGGCCATGCCGTCTTCTTCGCTCATCTCTGGCAGCGAGTAGATGCGGTCGCGCTCGGCCTTGACCTTCCACAGCTCCTCGTGGCCCATGATCACGGTGTCGATCACGGTGAATTCTTCGTAGGCGAACTGATCCTGACGCAACTTACCCAGACGCACGTTCGGCTCGAGCATCACCTGACCGCCCGACGGCTCCAGATCGCCGCCCAGGATCTTCATGAAAGTGGATTTGCCACAGCCGTTGGCGCCGATGAGGCCGTAGCGATTGCCGTTGTTGAATTTGACCGAAACGTTCTCGAACAGCGGCTTGGCGCCGAACTGCATCGTGATGTTAGCTGTGGAAATCAATTGCTTATCCTGCTTGGGTTACAAGTATGTATGAGTGAGTCGCCTTCATCCCTGAGCCGGTTTCGAGCCGATTCACATTCGATTCGGCAGCTTCTCTACCGCCTTCCATTGAGAGGCAGAGCGGCGGCAGTTGGCAAAGGTGCAAAGCAGTATTTCGACGCCATCTTCAAGTGGCCTGGCAGTGAACGAAGGGTTCATGCCTGCCAACCCGTGCATGGTCGCATAGGGATGGTGCGTGTCGTGTTGGCGCCGCCGATATACGTTCGGGGCGCTCAGTGCTGACGTAAAGTGCGCGATTGTAACACCGGTCGAGTTGATCTACATCCCGCGCTTGCTCGACGGTCCTATATAAGCGCTGTCTCATGGAAATCATGGCGCGCTGGTGTGCCAGGTGATGGAGGTGTAGGAATCGTCTGGTTCTGCTGTCCCTGGATTGCGAAGCGGTCAATGTCGTACCAGAATTCGTGGCACTTGTCGGCACTTTGCGTGCCTCTCGATCACTTCACATGGACGGACTCGACAATGCCAGCCAATTGCACTCGTGATTCTACTTCCCGCCCGCTGATGTCTCGCCTCATGGACGTTCGAATGATCGCCCTGACTGCGGGTTCCGCCTCAGTGGCCAACATGCTGATACCGGGATTTGGAAGTTCGGCAGTGGGCGCAGCACTTGGAGCGGCTTTTGCCCTGCATGTGCTCAAGTCCCGGGACTTCTGAGGCCTGCGACATGAGCGCAGAGCAGTTCGAATATTCGTTTTTCGTGAGTGCGCTTTTGGTATCGATGTATATAGGCAGCGCACTTTTCTACAGGCAGAAACCCGACCTGGCTCACGCTTTGATTATCGCCACGTCCTGCTCAAGCGCTATGGCTGCGGCGTTGGCCGGATTGATGACCTACCACGCACCGGCGGAACAACTGGGGGTACTGCGCGAGCACAAGACTATTGTGGCAACGGGGACGCTGGCGCTGGTATGGGTTTCGGTCAGTGCGGCTTTCAAAAGCTTGATGCACCCGCGGCGTCGATCGAGACAGGTGACGTGAAGCGCCCTGAGAAGGTGGTCACGGAATCGCATCACTCAAGAAGGCTTTGACGATCGATTTCGCAGATGGATTGACCTTCTGCGCGCCGAGCTCCTTGGCAGTAAACCATCTGCAATCGGCAATTTCATTCTTCGGTGACGGGGTGGCCATGAACGTCACGGAAACCTCGAAGACGTGGTGAAGCACTTCTCCACCTTCGAACCGCGTCACATAGGACAGATCTGCAAGAATCAGACCCGTCTCCTCGCGAAGTTCACGAGCTGCGGCTTGTGCCGGAGACTCGTCGGCCTCGACCTTGCCACCCGGCAACGTCCAACGGGCCTTGGTTTTGCGCACATACAGGATTTCGTTGTCCCGTCTGCAGATCACTGTGGCTCGTTCTTTCATTGGATGTTCCCTCCACCGTACAACGTGTGAGATGCACGCGACGCTATAGTCGTCACGCCAGTGTCACAAAAGCTTCATAAAAGACTTTGAAGCATTTACGGTGCCAATGTTCCCTTGTTTTTAGTACAGCAACGTCCTGTCTGAACCATAGCAGTCAGGTGAGCCAGACATTGTGACAAGTCAGTGACTTATTGAGTTGGCTGCGGATGGGTGGCGCTCGTTTTGTGCGTCGCAGATTTTTTGTGTTCAGTCTTTTTCTGAGCGGGTGCCTGCTCAGTTGAATGCCCCGAGGGTTTGGCCTTGTCGTCGGAACCGGGCGGTGGGGGCTTGACCGGCTTCTTATCCATACCTTGGGCATCGCCGCCATTACCTCCTGCCGGTGATGAAGGGTTCACGCCAGGCGGCAGGGCGGAGCCCGCGGATTCGGAGGCTGCGGCGACGGTCGTCATCATCGGCAATGGGGTACTGAATAGCAGCATCGCCGCCAGCCACAGCGTTGATCGTTTTGACTTGATCATGGTGTATCTCCCAGCTGAAAAGACATCTCACGACCTTTGGCACCTGATGCGATGCCATTGTGCCCTCAGTGTGACGAACGGTCAGGGGCCGGGTCAGTAGACCATCTTCGAAGGCCGTTTCACGCGATACAGCTCCCAAGTTCCGGCACTGACACGCATCAGATGTTGCCCGTTTGTGGCGCGCTGCGCACAACAGTGGGGCCCGGGTACTCAGCCGTTTGTGGCGAACAGTAGCGGCTTGCGCTCTGTCTGATTGACGTCATGCATCCCAGGTTTCTGCCAGCCCTTTGATATTGCAAGCTTTTCCTGTGCTGTTTTTTCGCCGTCGTTCTGTGGCACACTTTCTGCTGTTAATTCCGTTGTTACATACTCAGTTCCGGTATAGCGGAATATACATCTTCTCGGCGGAGTTCATCACATGCATCGCGGACCTTCTTTTTTAAAAGCTTGTGCGTTCGTTCTGGTGGCCACGGCCACTTTGGCCGGTACTGCTCAAGCAGCTGACAGCAAGCTCGACAGCGTGCTGCAGCGCGGACATCTCGTCGTCGGCACCGGAAGCACCAATGCCCCTTGGCATTTCCAGGGCGCTGACGGCAAGTTGCAGGGGTTCGATATCGACATCGCGCGCATCGTCGCCAAAGGCTTGTTCAACGACCCGACCAAGGTCGAGTTCGTGGTGCAGTCCTCCGATGCACGGATCCCGAACTTGCTGACTGACAAAGTCGACATGAGCTGCCAGTTCATCACCGTGACCGCCAGCCGGGCGCAGCAGGTCGCCTTCACGCTGCCTTACTACCGAGAAGGCGTGGCGCTGTTGCTGCCGACCAACAGCAAATACAAGGAAATTGACGACCTTAAAGCGGCGGGTGATGGCGTAACCGTTGCCGTGCTGCAGAACGTCTACGCCGAGGAGTTGGTGCATCAGGCCCTGCCTAAAGCCAAGGTCGATCAGTACGACAGCGTCGATCTGATGTACCAGGCCATCAACTCCGGTCGTGCCGATGCCGCCGCCACCGACCAGTCTTCGGTCAAGTATCTGATGGTGCAGAACCCGGGCCGCTATCGCTCCCCGGCCTTCGCCTGGAGCCCGCAAACCTACGCCTGTGCTGTCAAGCGTGGCGATCAGGACTGGCTGAACTTCGTCAACACCGCCTTGCATGAAGCCATGACTGGCGTGGAATTCCCGACCTACGCGCAATCCTTCAAGAAGTGGTTCGGCGTGGATCTGCCGACTCCGGCCATTGGCTTCCCGATGGAATACAAGTAAGGCGTCTGTTTGCACTACGTCCCAATTGACAGGGGAGGGAAGGCCGTGGCGTCTTCCCGTCCCAGGTACTGCTGACCATGAATTATCAGTTGAACTTTGCAGCCGTCTGGCGGGATTTCCCCAGTCTGCTGGCGGGGCTGGGGCTGGGCCTTGAACTGGCGCTGATCTCCATCGCCATCGGCTGCGTGATCGGCCTGATGGCCGCGTTCGCGATGCTCTCCCGATACCGCGCCCTGCGCGTGGTGTCGTCGGTATACGTCACGGTGATCCGCAATACGCCGATCCTGGTGCTGATCCTGTTGATCTACTTCGCCTTGCCGAGCCTGGGCATCCGCATGGACAAGATCCCTTCGTTCATCGTCACCCTGTCGCTGTATGCGGGGGCGTACCTGACCGAAGTATTCCGCGCCGGCCTGTTGAGTATTCACAAGGGCCAGCGTGAGGCCGGATTGGCGATTGGCCTGGGCGAGTGGCAGGTACGCGCTTACATCATCGTGCCGGTGATGCTGCGCAACGTGCTGCCAGCGCTGTCGAACAACTTCATTTCACTGTTCAAGGACACCTCGCTGGCGGCTGCCATCGCGGTGCCGGAACTGACCTACTACGCGCGCAAGATCAACGTCGAAAGCTACCGGGTGATCGAAACCTGGCTGGTGACCACGGCGTTGTATGTCGCGGCCTGTTACCTCATCGCCATGCTCTTGCGCTACCTCGAACAGCGCTTGGCGATTCGCCGCTAGGAGGCCCCTGACATGTACGAACAACCTACCTGGCTGCATGAGCTGTGGATCGCCCGCGAGGCACTGTGGAACGGCTTCCTCACCAGCGTGCAGTGTGCGGGTCTGGCGATCGTCTTCGGCACCGTGATCGGCGTGTTTGCCGGGTTGATCCTGACCTACGGCAAGCTGTGGGCACGTCTGCCGTTTCGCTGCTACGTCGACCTGATTCGCGGCACGCCGGTTTTCGTGCTGGTGCTGGCCTGCTTCTATATGGCACCTGCGCTGGGCTGGCAGATCACAGCGTTCAGTGCTGGCGCATTGGGGCTGACACTGTTCTGCGGCTCCCATGTGGCCGAGATCGTGCGCGGCTCGTTGCAGGCCATCCCTCGGGGGCAACTGGAAGCGGGCAAGGCAATCGGCCTGACGTTCAGTCAGTCCCTCAGTTACGTGCTGCTGCCGCAGGCGCTGCGGCAAATCCTGCCGACCTGGGTCAACTCGTCCACAGAAATCGTCAAGGCTTCGACCTTGTTGTCGGTGATCGGCGTGGCCGAATTACTGCTCAGCACGCAACAGGTCATCGCACGCAATTTCATGACCCTGCAGTTTTACCTGTTCGCCGGATTTCTCTTCTTCGTCATCAACTACGCCATCGAGCTTCTTGGGCGGCAAATCGAAAAACGGGTGGCCTTGCCATGACACAGACTCAAACCGCGACCGCCGCCACGGCTCTGTTGAGCATCGAAGGGCTGCACAAATCCTACGGCCCCGTTGAAGTGCTCAAGGGCGTGGATCTGAAGATGAACAAGGGCAACGTGGTGACCCTGATCGGCTCCAGCGGATCGGGCAAGACGACGCTGCTGCGTTGCGTGAACCTGCTGGAGGAGTTTCAGGGCGGCCACATTCGCCTTGAGGGCCAGGACATCGGGTACAGCGACGTCAACGGCAAGCGTGTGCGGCACCCGGAAAAAGTCATCGCCCAGCACCGGGCCATGACCGGCATGGCGTTTCAGCAATTCAACCTGTTCCCGCACCTGACGGCGTTGCAGAACGTGACCCTGGGCTTGCTCAAGGTCAAGAAGCTGCCGAAAGATCAGGCCGTGGCGCTGGCGGAAAAGTGGCTGGAACGTGTTGGCCTGCTGGAGCGTCGTAATCACTACCCGGGTCAGTTGTCCGGTGGTCAACAACAGCGTGTGGCGATTGCCCGCGCCATCGCCATGAATCCGAGCCTCATGTTGTTCGATGAAGTGACCTCGGCGCTGGACCCCGAACTGGTCGGCGAAGTGCTCAGCGTGATCAAGGGATTGGCGGAAGAGGGCATGACCATGCTCCTGGTCACCCACGAGATGCGCTTCGCCTACGAGGTGTCGGATCAGATCGTTTTCATGAACCAGGGCCGCATCGAAGAGCAGGGCCCTCCCAAGACATTGTTCGAGCAGCCGAAGTCGGCGCGCTTGAGCGAATTCCTCAAGAACATTCGTTTTTAAACGCTCAATCAAAGGAGATTTTTCATGAGCATTACTCGTTACGGTGCAGGCAGCACCGCAGGTGGCGGCCAGCCACGTCCTTTCGCCCGCGCCGTGGAGGCTGACGGCTGGCTGCATGTTTCCGGTCAGGTGCCCGCTCTGGACGGTGAAATCATCGTCGGCGGCATCGTCGAACAGACCCATCAGACCATGAAGAACCTGGTGGCGATTCTGACCGAAGCCGGTTACGCCCTCGAAGACGTGGTACGCGTGGGTGTGTGGCTGGAGGACCCTCGGGACTTCTGGAGCTTCAACAAGGTATTCGGCGAATACTTCAAGCCGGAACACGCCCCGGCCCGCGCCTGTGTGCAGGCGAACATGATGGTCGACTGCAAGGTCGAGATCGACTGTATTGCCTACAAGAAGAAGGCATAAAAGCGGCGCGCGCGCGGCCTTCTGCTGGCGCGCGTCGCCGCTGTACACTGCCAGCCTTCTTCAAAAGAGACACTCTGCTCAATGGAAAGCGCAACCATGACCGAAGACACCATCAAACGCCGGGCCCGTGGTCTGGACCGGGCGTTCGATATCCTCGACTTCCTCAAGGAAAAGGGCACGCCGCTGCGGCCGAATGAAATTGCCAGCGGCATCGGCAGCCCGAAGTCGACGGTGTACGAGTTGGTCAGTTCGCTGCTGGAACGGCGCATTCTGGAAACCGTGGGCAAGGACGGCCACGTTTACCTGGGGCGTCAGCTGTATTTCCTTGGGCAGGCACACCTGCGGCATTTCGATTTCACCCGTGAGGCTGAAGTCAGTCTGAGTGAAATCGTCGACCAGACCCGCGAAACCGCGCAGATGTGTCTGCTTAACGGCCGTAAGTACACGGTTGCGCTGATGAAAGAGGGTGCGCGGCATTTCCGGATTTCCTCGGACATCGGCGAAGACGCGCCAATTCCATGGACCGCCTCGGGCCGCTTGCTGCTGGGGCATCTCAGTGATCAGCAAATCATCGACCTGATCGACCCCGAGGATTTCATCCTGCCCGACGGTCAACGCCTGCCGCTGGAGACTTTCCTGGCCGAGATTCGCAAGGCCCACGACGAAGGATTTTTCTCCTTCAATAGCATTGCCGACACGTTCACCCACTGCTTCGCTGCACCGGTGAAGGACAAACAGGGCATCTGCATCGCGACCCTGTGCATCGTTGCCCCGAGGGCCGATGCCATCACCCATTACGACGATTACCGACGCGTGCTGATCGACAGCGCCAATGGCCTGGCCCGCCGCGTCAACGATTAACGGCGGTCAGTGAGTCGACGATTCACGACCTGCATCGAACAAGAATTCCGGAGAACAGACATGACGATTGCCACAGTAGAAAAGGGCGCCGCCAAGCCGGGCGACCAGTTGGTACTGGATGTGAGCCTGCCCGCGCTGGTCATTCACGACAAGGCACTGGAGCACAACCTGCGCTGGATGCAGAAGTTTGTCAGCGACAGCGGCGCAGAACTGGCGCCTCACGGCAAGACCAGCATGGTCCCGGCGCTGTTCCAGCGTCAGTTGCAGCATGGCGCCTGGGGCATGACCCTGGCGACAGCGGTTCAAACCCGTGCAGCCTACGCCCATGGCGTTCGCCGGGTGTTGATGGCGAACCAACTGGTCGGCGCGCCGAACATGGCGATCATCGCCGAGACGCTGGCTGACTCGATGTTCGACTTCCACTGCATGGTCGACCACCCGGATAACGTCAAGGCGCTGGGTGAGTTCTTCGCCCAGAAAGGCCTGCACCTGAACGTCATGATCGAATACGGCGTCGTCGGCGGGCGTTGCGGTTGCCGCAGCGAAGAAGAAGTCATGGCCCTGGCCGACGCCATCGCTGCTCAACCGGCACTCAAGCTGACGGGTATCGAAGGCTATGAGGGCGTGATTCATGGCGACAAGGCCATCAGTGGCATTCGCGCATTCGCAACGTCTCTGGTGCGCCTGGCCGTCACCTTGCAAGACAAGGGCGCGTTTGCGCTGGATCGCCCCATCGTCACCGCGTCGGGTTCAGCCTGGTACGACCTGATCGCCGAAGAGTTCGATAAACAGCAGGTTCGCGATCGCTTCCTCGCGGTGCTGCGTCCCGGCAGCTACGTGGTGCATGACCACGGCATTTACAAAGAAGCCCAGTGCTGCGTCCTGGATCGTCGCCAGGACCTGAACGAAGGCCTGCAGCCGGCGTTGGAAGTCTGGGCTCACGTGCAGTCGATGCCAGAGCCTGGGTTTGCCGTGATCGCACTGGGCAAACGCGATGTGGCGTTCGACGCCGGCATGCCGAATCCGATCAAGCGCTACAAGCCCGGCGTTTTGCCCGCCAAAGGCGATGACGTGAGCGCCTGCAAGGTGACCGCAGTCATGGACCAGCACGCGTTCATGACCGTTGCCCCTGGCTGCGAGTTGAAGGTCGGCGACATCGTCTCCTTCGGCACTTCGCACCCTTGCCTGACGTTCGACAAATGGCGAGTGGGTTGTTTGGTGGGTGATGATCTGGCGGTTATCGAATCCTTTGAAACCTTCTTCTGACCGGAGACTGCGATGAGCGAATTTCTCAGTCACAGTCATCCGCGCGTGGCGCTGATCGGCGAATGCATGATCGAGCTGCAGCAGCACGCCAATGGCACGCTGAAACAGAGCTTCGGTGGCGACACCCTGAATACGGCGGTCTATCTCTCGCGCTTGCTGGGGTCGGCGTCGCAGGTGGATTACGTCACCGCGCTGGGCGATGACAGTTTCAGCGATGCCATGTGCGCGATCTGGGCCGAGGAGGGCATTGGCCTGAGTCGCGTGCAGCGCCTGCCGGGCCGTCTGCCGGGGTTGTATTGCATCCAGACCGACGCGAATGGCGAGCGACGTTTCCTCTATTGGCGCAACGAAGCCGCGGTGCGTGAGTGCTTCACCACGCCTGCGGCCGATCCGATTCTGGCGGCGCTGCCGGAATACGATGTGCTGTATTTCAGCGGCATCACCTTGGCGGTGTTGGGTGAAGTCGGTCGGGCGCGTTTGTTATCGACGCTGGGTGATGCCCGTGATCGCGGCGCGCGCGTGGTGTTCGACAACAATTATCGGCCACGCCTGTGGCGCAGCGTCGATCAGGCACGCCAAGCCTACCGGGCGGTCATGCATGAGGTGGACCTTGCGCTGTTGACGGAAGAGGACGAACAGGCGCTGTTCGACTACACCGACAGCGAGCAGATCATGACCGCTTATCGCGATATGGGTGTCAGCGAAGTGGTGATCAAGCGTGGTGCCCAGAGTTGTCTGGTGCGCGCGGACAACCGTCGCTACGAGGTCGCCGCCCACCCGGTGCAGAAGGTCATCGACACCACGGCAGCAGGGGATTCGTTCAGTGCGGCGTATCTGGCCAGGCGTCTGCGTGGCGGCAGCCCGCAGGAAGCGGCGCAAGCCGGGCATCGTCTGGCGAGCCTGGTGATCCAGCATCCGGGTGCGTTGATTCCGCGCAGCGTGATGCCTGCCTGATCAGTCCCGGTAAAACACCTGCACCAAGTGATAGCCGAATTTGCTCTTCACCGGCCCGTGCACCGTGCGCAGGGGCTTTTTGAAGATGATCTGATCGATCGCCCCGACCATCTGGCCGGGGCGCACTTCACCCAGGTCCCCGCCGCGCTTGCCTGAGGGGCAGGTCGAATATTTTTTCGCCAACACATCGAACGCCTCGCCCTTGGCGATGCGCTGCTTGAGCTGTTCGGCCTCTTCGGCGGTCTTGACCAGAATGTGGCGGGCTTGAGCTTTCATGATGAAAATCGCCTCGATAAAAAAGCCGCGCATTATGCCTTTGTCGCGGGATTTCAGGTAATTTCCTTCACCTTGGTCAGACGAGCGTTACGCTAACCTTCAGCGAACGTTGGTGTGGGTCGATGGTCGCACTTGAATGGTGTCGACCTGCTGTCTTCTTAAAACCTTTATGTGCGGTGTGACTTATGGATTTCCCGGCGTTGTTGAAGGTTCTTGCCACCCAGGACGGATCGGATCTCTATCTCTCCACGGGCGCGCCGCCCTGCGCCAAGTTCAATGGCGTGCTCAAGCCGCTCGGCACCGAGGCCTTCAAGCCCGGCGACGTGGCGTTGATCGCCGAGGGCATCATGGATGCCGAGCAGCGCGTGGATTTTGACCGCGAGCTTGAGATGAATCTGGCGTTTTCCCTGTCGGGCATCGGTCGTTTCCGGATCAACATCTTCAAGCAGCGCAACGAAGTGTCCATCGTCGCGCGCAACATCAAGCTCGATATCCCGAAATTCGAAGACCTGCACCTTCCACCCGTGTTGCTGGACGTGGTGATGGAAAAACACGGCCTGGTGCTGTTCGTCGGCGCCACCGGTTCGGGCAAGTCTACGTCGCTCGCGGCGCTGATCGATCACCGCAATCGTCACGCCAGCGGCCACATCATCACCATTGAAGACCCGGTGGAGTTCATCCACAAACACAAGAAGTCGATCATCAACCAGCGTGAAGTCGGGGTTGACACCCGCAGTTTTCACGCGGCACTGAAGAACACCCTGCGCCAGGCGCCGGATGTGATTCTGATCGGCGAGATCCGCGATCGGGAAACCATGGAGCATGCCCTGGCATTTGCCGACACCGGGCATCTGGCGATCTCGACTCTTCACGCGAACAATGCCAACCAGGCGCTGGACCGCATCATTAACTTCTTCCCCGAGGAACGTCGCCCGCAGTTGCTGCACGATTTGGGCAACAACCTCAAGGCGTTCGTCTCGCAACGGCTGGTAAAAACCAAGGACGGCAAGCGCCGTGCGGCCGTGGAAGTGATGCTCGGCACCCCGACCATCCGTGACCTGATCCACCGCAACGAGCTGACCGAGCTCAAGGGCATCATGGAGAAGTCCACCAACCTGGGCATGCAGACCTTCGACAACGCGCTGTATGACCTGGCGGTGGAGGGCGCGATCACTGAAGACGAAGCCCTGAAAAACGCCGACTCGGCAAACAACGTGCGCTTGCGCTTGAAGTTGCACACTGAAAGCGGCGTCAGCCACATCACCACACCGCCTCCCGCGCCGCAGCCTGCAGCTCAGGTGGACGTGAAGGATTGGGGGCTCGTGGACGAGCGGGATGAGCCTGGTTCCTGAGTAGCCAAGCCCAGAAGCTGCATTGCTCCGGCGTCTCCTACAGTGTTTGCAGCGTGTCGGGATCTTGGGATCGACACAAATCTGTGGGAGACGCCGCAGGTCAAGACGGCAGCGAAACCGAGGCGCAAGGCACTATGCGTTTACGCAGGCTTACCGCGCCAACCAGCCACCATCGATATTCCATGCCGCACCGCGCACCTGCGCACCCGCCTCACTGCACAGGAACAACGTCAATTCGCCCAGTTGCGAAGGCGTAACGAACTCCAGCGACGGCTGTTTCTCCGCCAGCAAATCATGTTTGGCTTGCTCAAGATCACCGGTTTCGGCGCCACGGTCATCGATCTGCTTCTGCACCAGCGGGGTCAGCACCCAGCCCGGGCAGATCGCGTTACAGGTCACGTTGGACGTTGCGGTCTCAAGACCCACGACCTTGGTCAAGCCGATCACCCCGTGCTTGGCGGCGACGTACGCCGCTTTCCCTGTCGACCCGACAAGGCCGTGTACCGACGCGATATTGACGATGCGCCCCCAGCCCCTGGCTTTCATGCCTGGCAACGCGAGGCGGGTGCTGTGGAACACCGACGACAGGTTGATCGCGATGATCTTGTCCCAGCTCTCCACCGGGAAGTCTTCGACCGCATCCACATGCTGGATGCCCGCGTTATTGACCAGTATGTCCACGCCGCCGAATTCGCGCTCGGCGTAGGCAATCATGTCGGCGATCTGCGCCACATCGCTGACGTCGGCTGGATGATGGCCAACCTTACCGCCGTACTGCTTGACCTGCTCGATCACCGCCGAGGCGTCGCCAAAGCCGTTCAGCACCAGGTTCGCTCCAGCCTTGGCCAGCGTCAGGGCGATGCCCAGGCCGATGCCACTGGTGGAGCCGGTGACCAGTGCGGTTTTACCTTGCAGACTCATGTTCGATTCCTCATACGATGCCGGTTGCATAGAACGTGGCGATCACCACGAAAACCGCCAGGGTCTTGATGATAGTGATCCCGAAAATATCCTTGTACGCCTCGCGGTGGGTCAGGCCGGTGACCGCGAGCAGGGTAATGACCGCGCCGTTGTGCGGCAGCGTGTCCATGCCGCCGCTGGCCATGGCCGCGACCCGGTGCAGCACTTCCAGCGGGATATTGGCGGCGTGGGCAGCTGCGATGAAACTGTCTGACATCGCCGCCAGCGCAATGCTCATGCCGCCCGACGCCGAACCGGTGATGCCTGCGAGCAGGGTCACGGTGATCGCTTCGTTGACCAGCGGGTTGGGGATGGTCTTGAGCCCATCGGCCAACACCAGAAACCCCGGCAGCGAGGCGATGACCGCGCCGAAGCCATATTCCGAAGCGGTGTTCATGGCTGCGAGCAGGGCGCCGCTGACGGCACCCTTGCTGCCTTCCGCCAGCTTGGACTTCACCGCGCCAAACGCAAACAGCAGGACAAACACGATGCCCACCAGCAACGCCGCTTCCACGGCCCAGATCGCGGTGATCTTGGAGATTTCGGTCTGGACAGGGGTCGCCATGCCCGGCAGGGCGAGGGTGTGGGTCTTGCCGTACCACTGTGGAATCCATTGCGTGAACAGCAGGTTCATTACGCCCACCAGCAGCAGGGGCGCCAGTGCGATCCAGGGATTGGGCAGCTTGATGTCTGTGGCGGTTTCCGGCTCGTTGCGCAACTCGGTGCCGTAGCCCTCGCCCGCGCGTTGCGCCCTGTTGCGCTGACGCTGGAGGAAGAGCATGCCCGCGCAGAACACAAACACCGTGCCGATCAGGCCCAGCCACGGGGCGGCCCAGGCGGTGGTATTGAAAAAGGTCGACGGGATGATGTTCTGAATCTGCGGCGTGCCGGGCAGGGCGTCCATGGTGAACGAGAACGCACCGAGGGCAATGGTCGCCGGAATCAGACGCTTGGGGATATTGCTCTGGCGGAACATCTCGGCCGCGAAGGGGTAAACCGCGAACACCACTACGAACAGCGAAACGCCGCCGTATGTGAGCAGTGCGCACACCAGCACGATCACCAGCATGGCCTGCCGCGTACCCAGCAGGCGAATGGCGGCAGCGACAATGGAGCGCGAGAAGCCGGAGAGCTCGATCAGCTTGCCGAACACGGCACCGAGCAGAAACACCGGGAAGTAGAGTTTGACGAAGCCGACCATCTTGTCCATGAACACGCCGGTGAAGGCGGGTGCCACGGCGGATGGATCAGTCAGCAAGACCGCGCCGAGGGCGGCGATCGGGGCGAAGAGGATAACGCTGTAACCACGGTATGCAGCAAGCATCAGCAGCGCGAGGGCCGCCAGGGCGATGATCACACTCATCGAGTGTCTCCTGTTGTTTTTGTTATGTATGCGGTCGAGCCGCGTAACAGGAGGTATAGCTAGTTTCGTGCCATTACGCTAACAGACTGATTTAAAACGGTTTTCTAAATAAAGGTTATAAAGTTTGAATTTATTGTCTCTATATCGAGACGTGGGGTGATCTTTTTGTAGCAGTCCGGCTTGCCGACGGTAGCGAATGCAAGGCCCAACCGCCGGCAAGCCGGACCGCTGCAAGTAAAAGGCGGTATTTCCCGAAAGCGGGACGATATGTCTCTTTAGTGAGACTCCGCAATCCCCAATGCCGCCATTTTCTTGTAAAGCGTCGAGCGCCCCAGTCCCAGTTGCCGCGCCGCCAGAATCACATTCCCCCGACACTGTGCCAGCCTGGCCTGTATCAACTCCCTGTCGAAGCGTTCACGGGCCTCGCTGTAGGTTTCCTCGCAGAGCAGGGCTGCATGTCTCCCCGACGCAACGTCTTCTTCGATGGGAACCACGGTGCCAATCGCGGCGCGGATCTCCTCGCTGCTCAGTTGCAGGTCGTCACTGAGCAATGCCGCGCGCTCCAGAACATTGCGCAACTCGCGGATATTTCCAGGCCAGGCATGTTGTCCCAGCGCAGTCATTGCCTCAGGTTCAAGTTCGTGCTGACTGCGCAGTTCCTCCAGAATGGCTTCGCTCAGGGCGGGCAGGTCGTCCAGTCGCTCGCGCAGGGGCGGCACGTCGATGGGCAGCACGCTCAGGCGGTAATACAGGTCCGCACGAAACTCGCCCCGTTTGATCGCCGCTTCAAGGTCGGTGGAGGTGGCTGCGATCAGCCGCACATCGCTCTTGATCATCTCGTTCGAACCGACAGGCTCGTATTCCTTTTCCTGCAACACCCTCAGCAACTTGCTCTGCAAGGGCAGCGGCATGTCGCCGATCTCGTCAAGAAACAGTGTGCCGCCTTCGGCCAGGTGCAGCTTGCCCTGACGCCCCCGCCGGTCGGCCCCGGTAAATGCGCCCGGCGCGGTGCCAAAAAATTCTGCTTCGAGCAGGGTCTCGGGAATCGCTGCGCTGTTAACGCTGACGAACGGTTTGTGAGCTCGGGGAGAGGTGTTATGAATCGCGTGTGCGAGCAGCTCCTTGCCGGTGCCGGTTTCCCCCAGCAGCAGAACAGGAGAGTCGGTGCTGGCGCTGCGACGGGCGCGCCGTTTTACTTCAAGGCTGGCGGCGCTGGTGCCGATGAAGTGCGCGAAGCTGTATTTGGCCTGGCGTGCGCGCAGCAGGGAGCGAGTCGAGGCCAGCTCCTGCTGCATGCTCAGGTAGCGCTTTAGCAGGGGCGACAGCGCATGCAACTCATCGAACAAGGCAAAACCGATCGCACCGATGACGCCGCCGCTGTCGTCATGAATCGGCAGGCGCATGACCACCAGCGGGTCTTTGGCGGTGTCCATCATGTCCAACAGGATGGGCTGCCCGTTGCTCGCGACTTGCCGCAGCAAACTGCCGGGAATCACCTTTTCACAGGGTTGACCCACCGCCCGACTGGCGTCCTCCAGACCGAAGCGCCTGGCGTAGCGCTCGTTGATCCAGACGATTCGCGCTTCCTTGTCCACGATCACAGTACCTTCACTGGACTGCTCGATGATTTCGAACAACGAACGGATCGCTAACCTCCGTACGCGTCGGTAATCCTTGAGGCTGTCACTGTCTTTCATGCACTGTTCCGTAGTTCCTGCTTCCCCGGCATCTGGCCGCACAGACAGCTGGTTATTGCCGTGTTCTCTCAATTGAATCCCGGATGCGCTGCCGCCAGCAGCTCCTTGGTGTAGGGGTGCTGAGGCGCATCGAATACGTCGTGACTGGCGCCTCGCTCCACCACTTTGCCGTCCTTCACCACGATCAGGTCATGGGCGAGCGCCCGTACCACAGCCAGATCGTGGCTGATGAACAGGTACGTCAGCCCGTGTTTCTCCTGTAACTGGCGCAGCAGCGCAACGACCTGTTTCTGCACGGTACGATCCAGTGCCGAAGTCGGTTCATCGAGCAAAATCAAGGCAGGTTTGAGCACAAGAGCGCGGGCGATGGCGATACGTTGCCGTTGCCCGCCGGAAAACTCATGGGGATAGCGATGCCGGCTCAACGGGTCGATGCCGACTTCCTCCAACACGCGAATCACTTCGTTCTCACAGCACACCTTGTCCAGTTCACTGTGGACTTCCAGGCCCTCGCTGATGATCTGCGCCACCGACATGCGCGGGCTGAGACTGCCGTAAGGGTCCTGGAACACCACCTGCATCTGCTTGCGCCACGGGCGCATCTGCTTCTGATTCAGGCTGTCCAGCGCGTGACCCTTGAAACGGATACTGCCACGGGATTCCAGCAAGCGCAGGATTGCCTGACCAAGTGTCGATTTCCCCGAGCCGGATTCACCGACAATCCCCAGAGTTTTGCCGCGCTCGATACTCAGGCTGATGTCATCGACGGCCTTGAGGTATTCATGATGACGATTGAAAATCCCGCCACCCAGAGAGAACCAGACCCGCAGATTCTCGACTTCAAGCACTTTCTCACGCGTGTCCCTGGGCAGTGGCTCACCGGCGGGCTCCGCGTCCAGCAGCAGCCGGCTGTACGGATGTTGCGGGTCCTTGAACAGCGTATGGCAGTTGGACTGCTCGACGATTTCCCCGGCACGCATCACGCAGACCTTCTGCGCGATGCTGTGAACCAGGTTGAGATCGTGACTGATCAACAGAAGTGACATGTTCAGACGTTGCTGCAACTCCTTGAGCAGCAACAGAATCTTTCTCTGAACGGTGACATCCAAAGCAGTGGTCGGTTCGTCCGCGATCAGCAATTCCGGCTCGCACGCCAAGGCCATGGCGATCATCACCCGTTGCCGCTGGCCGCCGGAAAGTTCATGAGGGTAGGCCTTCAAGCGTTTCTTCGGGTATTGAATGCCCACCAGTTCCAGCAGTTCGAGAATGCGTAATTTAGCTGCCTTGCCGCTCAGGCCTTTGTGCAGCAGCAGGGTTTCGCCGATCTGTTTGGAAACGGTGTGCAGCGGGTTGAGCGACGTCATCGGTTCCTGAAAAATCATCGCGATCTGATTGCCGCGAATCTGCCGCATCGTTTTGCTATCGGCGCCCAGCAGTTCAGTTCCGCGATAGCGGATGCTGCCGGTGCAGACCGTGCCCGCCTGAGGCAACAGTTGCAGGATCGAATGCGCCGTGACCGATTTGCCGGAACCCGACTCACCCACCAACGCCAGGCACTGGCCTGCAGGAATGTCGAGGCTGAGGTTCCTGACCACAGTGTTTCCATTGAAAGACACCGACAAGTCTCGGATTTCAATCAGGTTTTCAGACATGTCAGGACCTCGGGTCGAAGGCGTCACGCAGCGCCTCGCCAATGAACACCAGCAACGACAGAATCAGCGCCAGGGTGAAGAACGCGGTAAAACCCAGCCATGGTGCCTGGAGGTTCTGCTTGCCCTGACCGATCAGCTCACCCAGAGATGCGCTGCCTGCCGGCATGCCGAAGCCGAGGAAGTCCAGAGCCGTCAGGGTCGAAATCGCGCCGGTCAGAATGAACGGCAGGTAGCTCAGGGTCGCATTCATGGCATTGGGCAAAATGTGCCGCATGATCACCTTGCGGTCGTCCAGCCCCAGCGCGCGCGCCGCCTTGACGTATTCCAGATTACGCCCCCGCAGGAACTCGGCCCGCACAACGTCCACCAGCGCCAGCCATGAGAAGAGCGCCATGATCCCCAGCAGCCACCAGAAATTGGGCTCGACGAAGCCTGAAAGGATGATCAGCAGATACAGCACCGGCAGCCCTGACCAGACTTCCAGCAGGCGCTGACCGATCAAATCCACCCAACCGCCGTAGTAACCTTGCAGCGCCCCAGCGGCAATGCCGATCAGGGCGCTGATGACAGTCAGGGCAAGGGCGAACAGGATGGAAACCCGAGAGCCGAAAATCACCCGCGCCAGAACGTCGCGAGCCTGATCATCAGTGCCCAGCCAGTTGATTGCGGAAGGGGGGCTGGGGGCCGGTTTGTTCAGGTCATAGTTCGGTGTGTCGTCGCTGAACGGGATCGGCGGGAACAGCATCCAGCCGTCGCCCTTGCTGATCAACTGACGCACATAGTCGCTGCGGTAGTCGGGCTGGAACGGCAACTGTCCGCCGAACTCTTGCTCGGTGTAGCGTTTGAAGGCAGGAAAGTACAACGAGTGTTGATAACTGAGCACCAGGGGTTTGTCGTTAGCGATGAGTTCGCCGCACAGGCTGATGGCGAACAGCGCACAAAACAGCCACAACGACCACCACCCACGGCGGTTATTGCGAAAACGCTCGAAACGTCGGCGAGCCACCGGAGACAGTCTGCGCATCATGCATTCCTCGCGCTGAAGTCGATCCGGGGGTCGACCAGGGTGTAGCAGATGTCCCCGACCAATTTAATCAGTAGCCCGAACAGGGTGAAGATGAACAAGGAGCCGAACACCACCGGGTAATCGCGAGAAACCGCCGCTTCGTAACTCATGCGCCCCAGGCCGTCGAGGGAGAAGATGACTTCGATCATCAGCGAGCCTGCGAAGAACACACTGATGAAGGCCTGCGGGATGCCCGCGACCACCAGCAGCATGGCGTTGCGGAACACGTGGCCGTAGAGCACGCGACGCTCACTCAGGCCCTTGGCGCGAGCGGTGACCACGTACTGGCGGGTGACTTCATTCAAGAAGGAGTTCTTGGTCAGAATGGTCAGCGTCGCGAAGCCGCCGATGACCAGCGAAGCGACGGGCAACACCAAGTGCCAGAAGTAATCGGCAATCTTGCCCAGCGTGGTCATCTGGTCGAAGTTTTCAGAGACCAGCCCGCGCACCGGGAACCAGCTCAAGGAGGTGCCTCCGGCGAACAGCACCACCAGCAGCATGGCGAACAGGAATGCAGGCATTGCGTAACCGATGATAATCGCCGTGCTGCTCCAGATATCGAAGTGGCTGCCATGCTTCACGGCCTTGCGAATCCCCAGCGGGATCGACACCAGGTAGGTGATCAGCGTGGCCCAGAGCCCAAGCGAAATCGACACCGGCATCTTCTGCAGGATCAGGTCGGTGACCTTGGCGCCGCGGAAAAAACTGTTGCCGAAGTCCAGCTTCGCGTAGCTCTTGAGCATCAGCCACAAGCGTTCGTGCAGCGGTTTGTCGAAGCCGTACTGGTGTTCGATTTCCTTGATCAGCTTGGGGTCCAGGCCTCGACTGGCGCGGGACTGACCGGCATTCATGGTCTCGGTGTGGCCGGCGCCGATGGTGCCACCGGCGACGCCTTGCAGCTTGGCGATGGCCTGTTCCACCGGCCCGCCCGGCGCGGCCTGCACGATGAAGAAGTTCACCAGCAAAATGGCCAGCAAGGTAGGAATGATCAGCAGCAGGCGTCTCATCAGGTAGCCGAGCATTACTTGACCTCCGAAGGAATGGCCGACGCGCCCCGTTGCTGGGCGAACTGTTCGTTGGTCAGGGCTTGTGGGCTGATTTCCCACCAGGTGTCGATGGCCTCGCTGTTGCTGGCCTGTACCTTGGGAATGCCGAAGCGGTTCCACCAGACGGTGGAGGAACCCGGGGGGTAATAGTTGGGAATCCAGTAATAACCCCATTGCAGGACCCGATCCAGCGCATGGGCGTAATCGATCATCGCGGGTTTGTTGTCAGCCTTGGCAAGGCCGGTGATCAGCGTATCGATGGCAGGGTCGCGCAACACCATGTAGTTGCTGGAGCCCGAGTCCATGGCCACCTTGGAGCCGAAGTTGTTGTACAGCTCCATGCCTGGCGAAGTCGATACGCCATAGCCGGTCACGATCATGTCGTAATCCCGCGCCATGACCCGGTTCAGGTACTGCGCGGAGTCGATGCGACGGATCTCGAAATCGATGCCGATCTGCGCCAGGTTGCGTTTGTAGGGCAGCAGGATCTTTTCAAAGCCGCTCTGGCCATTGAGAAAGGTGAAACTCAGCGGCTCGCCGGCCGCGTTCACCAACTTGTCGCCCTTGGGCATCCAGCCCGCTTCTTCGAGCAGGGCGAGGGCCTGAAGCTGTTTGTCGCGGATGAACCCGGTGCCATCCGTCTTCGGCGTATGGAATACCGTGGTGAAGACCTCAGGCGGCACCTGTCCGCGCAGTGGGTCGAGAATTTTCAGCTCGGACGCGGTGGGCAATTCTGTCGCGGCCAGATCGCTGTTGGAGAAATAGCTGTTCTGACGCACGTAGACGTTGCGCATCATCTGCTTGTTGGTCCACTCAAAGTCCCAGAGCATGGCCAGCGCCTGGCGCACACGGCGGTCCTGAAACTTCGGACGGTCCAGATTGAACACGAACCCCTGAGAACTCTGCACCGACCCCTTGGCCAGATGCGCACGTTGCAGGCGGCCTTCGGTCAGCGCGTCGCTGTCATAACCAATGGAGTAGCCCGTCGCCGAGTATTCACGGTTGTAGTCGTAACCGCCGCCGCGCAGCACCTGACGTGCTACATCGGTATCGCCGAAGTACTCGACCTTGAAATGATCGAAGTTGTAGATGCCACGGTTGACCGGCAAGTCCTTGGCCCACCAGTCCGCATTGCGCTCGAAGGTAATGCTGCGCCCGGGATCGACCTGACCGATCCGATAGGGGCCACTGCCCACCGGAGCCTCGAAGCCTCCACCGTTGGCGAAGTCGCGATCTTTCCACCAGTGCTCGGGAAACACCGGCAGTGATGCCAGATCCAGTGGCAGGGTGCGACTTTCATTGCTTTTGAAGTCGAAACGGATTTGCGTCGGCGACTCGACTTCCACTCCCTGCACATCACCGAACTCGGTGCGATAAGACAGGCTGCCCTGAGTCATCAGCAGGTTATAGGTGAAGCGCACATCGTCGGCGGTGATCGGCGTGCCATCGGAAAACCGGGCCTTGGGGTTCAGGTAGAAACGCAGCGACATGCCGTCCGGGGCGCGCTCCATCTTCTCGGCGATGAGGCCGTAAACGGTATAGGGCTCATCCAGCGACTTGACCGCCAGTGGCGAATACAGCAGGCCATTGACCTGAGACACCCCGGTGCCTTTGTCCAGATACGGCATGATGTGGTCGAACTGGCCGATTTCCTGTGCAGAGCGGCGCATGCTGCCGCCTTTTGGGGCATCGGGGTTTACATAGTCGAAATGCTGGAAGTTCGCCGGGTAGCGGGGCGCTTCACCATAAACAGTCAATGCATATTGAGGGGCGGCGGACAGGGACTGAAAACCCGAAACCAGGACAAGTGTTGCAACCATCAGCGATGAAAAAACAAAACGCATTACACGAATCCTGACTGACGTTGTAGCGCAACATCAGGGTTGAAGGTCATGGGCAGGCGATTGCGGCCTGTCCCGTTGATTGCTCGTTGTTCTTGTTCGTTACCTCCGGTGGCAAGGTACCGCAATGCCGAGATCTTTGTAACCGCACAATCGCTGTGGTTGGTGACTTCATGACGGCGCCTTCGGGGTTCACGAATCTTCAAGCACTTGGCGAGCCGCGAATACGACAAAGCAAAGCAATTTCTCTGCCGGAATCGATACAGCAGCGGTTGCCTGCGCACTAAATACAAACGGCCCGCTTTTCAGGGCGGGCCGTTCGGGGCAATCGCTGCAGGATCAGTCTTGACGACTGGTCACTTCCAGCAGGTGGTAGCCGAACTGGGTTTTCACCGGTCCCTGCACCACGTTGACCGGAGCGCTGAAGACCACGGTGTCGAATTCCTTGACCATCTGGCCTGGACCGAACGAGCCCAGATCGCCGCCCTGGCGGCTGGATGGGCAGCTGGAGTTGGATTTGGCTACTTCGGCAAAATCAGCGCCGCCTTCGATCTGAGCTTTGAGTTCGTTGCATTTCTCTTCGCTGGAAACAAGGATGTGGCGGGCAGTGGCTTTGGCCATTTGGGGTACTCCTGTCGAAAAAAAGAAAAGAGCCTACCGGATTAAGGGACTGTTTTCTCGAGAAAGTTCCGCCGCACCTTCCGGGCGGCGTCAGAGCGAAAACCGTCACAGGCCCTTGCTGGACAACAAGGCTGCATGATCCACATAAAGTTTCACCGGATCGATGCTTTTATCCATGACCACGGCGGTCTGATGGATTGCAGCGACGTGATCCATCGGATAGTCGGAACGGATGACTTTGCCAAGGTGTGAACTGTAGCGCCCGACCAGACCGTCATTGAAAAGGGTTTCCCGTTCGAAAAGCAGTGCGTAACTGCTTAATGCCAAGTGTAGTGGGTCAAGCGGGTTTTGCTCTTCAGCGGGCGGCGGGTGCTGGATGCAGCCACTCCATGAATAATAATGCACCCCTTCGACCCGTTCCGACCCTTCGCCACCCCAGTCCGGAGGAAGTCCTTGCGGGAATCGTCGGTTGAACTGGGCGACGGAATAAGTGGAGAGTTCTCTCAGCGCGTACAGAGGTCCCGGCGAGGCATTGGAGTCGGGGTCCAGTAACCTGATGAAGTGGCTGTACCCTGCAACCAGCCTGGTCGCCTGTGCTTCGGGCAGCTCGCCGGGAATGAAGGCCTGACGTACCAGATCGATGACTTCAGATCCATGATTCGGGCCGTTCACCGAGGTCACGGAGGCGACCCGATCGGGACGCAGGGCGGCTGCATAACGACAGCTCAGCGCCCCTTGGCCATGGCCGATGAGGTTGACTTTCAGATAGCCCGTGCGCTTCATGAAACGTTCGATACGTTCGAGTAACAGCTCGCCGCGTCCTTCATTGTCGTATACGCCCGCCAGCCCGGGTACGTAAACGCGACAGCCCAGCTGTTCCAGCGCGTCGACTACCCCCTTGAACATGGCGCAGCCGACACGATCCAGCCCGAACAAGCCGTATACCAGCAGAATGGGGTATTTGGTGGTGACGCGCTGATGGTTCATGGTGAGCACTCCCTCGCTTGACTGAGCGGGGGAGGTTAACCAAAGCAATGGGACTTCGCCGTGGGCATTCCCAGTTGAAAATCGAGTGTCCCCCGGCTCTGAGAAAACGGGGGGGTGAGCCAATAGCTAGCGATTTAAAGGGCTTTGCGGGCGGGCTCGAAGCCTTGAGGAATATGACGAGGGGGTATTCCCGGATTTCCTACGTCTTCAATCAATGAGTCAGCAGCCGCCTGCTGTCAGCAGCGACGAGCGTTGGGGAAGCAGGCCGCGTCAATCCGGCCTATTTCCCACGCCCGATTTTTTACCTGTAGCGCAGCTTATTCACGGCATCGCGTAGCAAGCGCTCGGTCCCGTCCCAGCCCAGGCAGCCGTCGGTCACCGACACGCCGTAGCGCATCGAGTCGCTCAAGGGTTGGCACCCGTCGAACAAATGGCTTTCCAGCATCATGCCGATCAGGGTGTTGTCCCCGGCCAGGCGTTGCTGAAGGACATCATTGAACACGTGGGGCTGGCGCAGCGGATCCTTGCCGCTGTTGGCGTGGCTGCAATCGACCATGATTCGCGCGGCAATCCGGTTCTTGTCCAGGCTTGCATTGACGCCGGCCACGCTCGCGGCATCGTAGTTAGGTCCGCCATGACCACCCCGCAGGACGATGTGAGTGTCTGGATTACCCTGGGTTTCGATGATCGCCGGATGCCCGTGGCGATCGATACCGAAGTGGCGATGGGCGTGGGCGGCAGAGCGAATGGCATCGCAGGCCACGGAAACACCGCCGTCGGTGCCATTCTTGAAACCGACCGGCATCTGCAGGCCGCTGGCCATCTCCCGATGGATCTGTGACTCAGTGGTGCGTGCGCCAATGGCTACCCAGCTCAACAGGTCGTCGAAGTATCCGGCCGCCATCGGTTGTAGCAACTCGGTCGCAATCGGCAGACCAAGCCGGATCATTTCCCGCATCAGCTCGCGAGACAGCGTGAGGCCCGCGGCCATGTCATCGCTGCCATCCAGATGCGGATCGTAGGCCAGGCCTTTCCAGCCTACAGTGGTGCGGGGTTTTTCAACGTAGGCGCGCATGACCAGCAACATCTGATCGCTCACTTCAGTGGCGAGATTTGCGAGACGCTCAGCGTATTCAAGGGCGGATTCGGGGTCGTGAATGGAGCAAGGGCCTACCACTACCAGCAAGCGGGTGTCTTCACCGTTGAGGATGGCGCGTACCGACTGGCGATGGGCCGAGACTTGCGCGATGAGCGCGGCATCCAGCGGCAACTGGTTTTTCAGTGCCAGTGTGCTGGGAAGACGTTGTGGGGCGGGGTGGCTGTCGATCAAGGTCACAGGGCTGGACGGCAGATCAGACAGGTTTTTTGCAGCGACGGACGAATTCATGAGTTGGGCTTCCTGGCCGGCGGGCGTTGTCCCGCGCGGGCCTACTGGGGTGTTCGACAATTTGGCGTGTTGGCCGTATGTGTTGATTTGCCACCTGTCAGTGACCGATCGGAGGCGGCAGGCTGTCCCGAACGGAGGTTGCTAAATCGCCATGCAAAGTCGATGTCGTTGCGGTAATAGGTGCTGTAGTTCATGTCGTGAATCCTCAAGTCGAAGCGTGGGTCAGATTTTGTAAAGGCCAAAAAAACGAAACCCCCGGTCGGGAGGCCGACCGGGGGTAGAGTTATCTCTGGTTGGCGTCCCGTGATTCGTGGGCGCCGTGTGGGTATCAGGCGCGCCAGTGGCTAAACCAATACCCATAAAAATAAGAAGCCGGGAAGCCGACCATTGTTGCTGCCTTCCATGCGGCCAGATCCGCAACCGGACGCGAGACGTCGGCAGGGCGCTGAAGCAGCAGTGGGATGGCAGGTAACATGGTGTGTCTCCGTGGAATGAGGGCGAGCTTACTTCAGGGTAACGTATTTATTCAATTGGAAAATTCAATGGCAGCCATTGAGCGGCTGTGACTAGGGTTGCGCACCGGGGCGTTGCTCGGCACTGTCTCGGGGCCACGAAGGCGTCCTGCTTGAGTGCGTCTGGTCAGGGGCCTGGAGAGTCTGTCATGCATGCGAACGAGCAGTGCGATGGTCCGTCAAATACAAGGAGCGCGCAGGGATGAACGTCAAGGAAGCCGATCTGCGTCTACAACCGGCCACACTTGAAGACCTGTCGTTTGCCCGGGAGCTGACCCGCGTCAACATGCGTGATTATTACGTCCGTTACGGACTGGTCTGGCTGCCGGAGGCCTTCGACGCGGAGTGGCCATTGCGTGAGAGCTTTCGAGTGCACAAGGACGGACGACTGATCGGTTTTCTTGGGTTCACGGTCGAGGACAGCTATCTGTATCTGCGTGACGTTCAATTGATCGAGGCGTACCGCGGCGAGGGCGTTGGTGCGTGGATCATGGCATCCATCCAGCGCACAGCCAGCGAGCGCGGATGCCAAAGTGTTCGGCTGAAGGTGTTCAAGACCAACCCGGCGGCGAATCTGTATCGCAGCCTCGGTTACACCTGCGTGGGCGAGGAAGCCGCGCTCTTGTGGATGGAGCAGAGAGTTGACTCGTAGGGGCTTGCGTTACAGCAAACCTCGCGCTGACCACGGATTCTTTGCCGCGTGTTTTATCAGCAGTCTTACCGTGACTAGTGGTTTTAAACAGCAACTTTGAAGAAACCTCCTACAAATAAGAGGGGTTAATTAACTTACTCTGTCGGCTGGTCGCTTTTGGTGTCCAATTCGGTCGGGATCACACCGACTTTCATTCCTAACAGCACCGCAACTTTATGCGACTCACCACGACGCCCCTTCTTTCGTCCGGAAAGAATCTGATAGGTCGTGGCGGGATCGACGCTGTTTTCCCGGGCAAACTCTTGAACAGATTTACCTTGTTGTTCCAGCCAGGCCTTGGCTTGTGCTGCGGTGCGGATTCCGGGCATAGTTCAAAACCGTTCAAGTCTGTTTAAATTTATCTCGATTCTACCATTCGTAAGGATGGGGTCAACAAGGTTATGCATTCAAATGAGTGGAATTGGCGCCCGGCTTAGGGAAGAACGTGAACGCTTGGGGCTTTCGCAGCGAGCGTTCGGAGAAATAGGTGGAGTGGAGCCCAATGCGCAGGGCAAATATGAAAGCGGCGACCGTACGCCAAAAGCGGACTATCTGGCGGCGGTTGCAGCCAAAGGCGTGGATGTGCTGTACGTGCTGACCGGGACGCGCACACCGGCCCCGATCGAAAACCTCAGTGAGGTCGAAGAATGGGTACTGGGTAGCTATCGCTCGCTGGTGAAGGAGGATCAGGCGGCGATTTTACGACTGACGACGACGCTGGCCGAATATAAAGCCGTTTATGCCGTCGAGAAGAAAATCACTTCGAATGAGGGCTGACATCGCTGTTTGACTGCAAGCGTGCGTTTGAAGATTTTTTGCAAGTTTCATGGTCGATGATGATAGCTTGGCGGTATCGTTGTTGATCATCTGGCATGGCCACCGGAACGCTGTTTCGAGCTAGGTCCTGCACTTTCTTTTTGCTAAGGTGGCGAGCATTCGTCATAAATTGTTCGTGAGGTGTCTGCTTGATTAGGGTGCTGGTTGTCGATGACCATGATCTGGTTCGGACAGGTATCACGCGCATGCTCGCCGACATCGACGGTTTGCAGGTGGTCGGGCAGGCCGACTCCGGCGAAGAATCGCTGAAAAAAGCCCGCGAGCTCAAACCCGATGTCGTGTTGATGGACGTGAAGATGCCAGGCATCGGCGGTCTGGAAGCAACCCGCAAACTGATGCGCAGCCACCCTGACATGAAGGTGGTGGCGGTCACGGTGTGTGAAGAGGATCCGTTTCCAACACGATTGCTTCAGGCAGGCGCGGCGGGATACATGACCAAGGGCGCCGGGTTGACTGAAATGGTCCAGGCGATTCGTCTGGTGTTTGCCGGGCAACGCTACATCAGTCCGCAGATTGCCCAGCAACTGGCGCTCAAATCGTTCCAGCCACAAACCAGTAACTCGCCGTTCGATCTGTTGTCCGAACGGGAGATCCAGATCGCATTGATGATTGTCGGCTGCCAGAAGGTGCAGACCATTTCCGACAAACTCTGTCTGTCGCCAAAAACCGTAAATACCTACCGCTACCGTATCTTCGAGAAGCTTTCGATTGGCAGTGACGTCGAGCTGGCGCTGCTGGCCGTTCGTCACGGCATGGTCGATGCCAGCGCCTGAAATGACCCAACCGTTCGATCCAAGTGCATTTCTGTCCACCTGCAGTGGCCGTCCTGGCGTGTATCGCATGTTCGATACCGACGGCAAGCTTCTGTACGTGGGCAAAGCCAAAAACCTGAAAAAGCGCCTCGCCAGCTATTTCCGCAAGACGGGCCATGCGCCGAAGACCAGTGCCCTGGTCGCGCGCATCTCTCAGGTTGAAACCACCATTACTGCCAACGAAACCGAGGCGCTGCTGCTGGAGCAGACGCTGATCAAGGAATCGCGGCCGCCCTACAACATCCTGCTGCGAGACGATAAGTCCTACCCGTACGTGCATCTGTCCGACGGCGAATTTCCACGGCTGAGCATCCATCGCGGTGCCAAGAAAGCCAAGGGGCGTTATTTCGGGCCTTATCCGAGTGCGGGTGCGATTCGAGAAAGTCTGAGCATCCTGCAAAAGACCTTTCACGTGCGCCAGTGCGAAGACAGCTTTTACAAGAACCGCACCCGACCTTGTCTGCAATACCAGATCAAGCGCTGCAAGGCGCCCTGCGTGAACTTCGTCGAGCCGCAAGTCTATGCCGAAGATGTACGCCACTCGGTGATGTTCCTCGAAGGACGCAGCAATGCCCTGACCGATGAGTTGAACGCGCTGATGGAAAAAGCCGCGATGGAGCTCAATTTCGAGCATGCCGCCGAATTGCGTGATCAGATCGGTCTTCTGCGCCGGGTTCAGGATCAGCAGAGTATGGAAGGCGGTACCGGCGATGTTGACGTGGTCGCGGCGTTCGTCAATCCGGGCGGTGCCTGCGTACATCTGATCAGCGTGCGTGGTGGCCGGGTGCTGGGCAGCAAGAATTTCTTTCCGCAGGTGGGTATCGAGGAGGAGGTCGGCGAAGTCATGTCGGCGTTTCTGGCGCAATACTTCCTCGGCGGTGGCGAGCGCGAGTTGCCGAGCGAGGTCATCGTCAACGTAGTCAACGAAGACTTCCCGGCATTGATCGAAGCCATCGAAGCCTCGCGCGGTCGTGAAATTACCATCAGCCATCGCGTGCGCGGCACTCGAGCACGCTGGCAACAATTGGCCGTGACCAATGCTGAACAGGCACTGGCGGCGCGACTGGCGAATCGTCAGCACGTGGCAGCGCGTTTCGAGGCATTGGCCGAAGTGCTGAAACTGGATGAACCGCCGCAGCGCCTTGAGTGCTACGACATCAGTCACTCCAGCGGTGAAGCGACCGTCGCTTCATGTGTGGTGTTCGGGCCTGAGGGGCCGATCAAGTCCGATTACCGTCGTTACAACATTGAAGGCGTGACGGCGGGGGATGACTACGCGGCCATGCACCAGGCGTTGACTCGTCGGTTCAGCAAGATCAAGGATGGCGAGGGCAAGCTGCCTGACATCCTGTTGGTTGACGGCGGCAAGGGTCAGCTGAACATGGCGCGCGACGTGATGAACGAACTGGCGGTGCCTGATCTGATTTTGCTCGGAGTGGCGAAGGGTACGACGCGCAAGGCCGGTTTCGAAACGCTATATCTCAACGATGCCGCTCACGAGTTCACCCTGCGGGGCGATTCGCCGGCCCTGCACCTGATTCAACAGATCCGTGACGAAGCTCACCGGTTCGCGATTACCGGGCACCGCGCTCGACGCGGCAAAACCCGCCGCACATCGACCCTCGAAGGCGTTGCCGGCGTTGGGCCGACGCGGCGTCGGGACCTGCTCAAACACTTCGGTGGCCTGCAGGAATTGTCTCGTGCGAGCATCGAAGAAATCGCCAAAGCGCCCGGAATCAGCAAAAAGCTCGCAGAGTCGATTTATGCAAGCCTGCACAGCGAGTAGAATGCCCGCTCACCTCGTAGCCAGTTGTGCCGATGAATATCCCTAATCTGATCACCGTATTACGTGTCCTGCTGATTCCGATCTTTATCCTGCTGTTTTATTTGCCCTATCACTGGAGCTATACGGCGGCCAGTTCGGTCTTTGCGCTGGCTGCCGCCACTGACTGGCTCGACGGCTATCTCGCCCGCCGTCTGGAACAAAGCACGCCCTTCGGCGCGTTTCTCGATCCGGTAGCTGACAAGCTGATGGTCGCCGTCGCGCTGGTGCTGCTGGTCCAGGCCCACGCCAACTTCTGGCTGACGCTGCCAGCGGCTGTGATCATCGGTCGTGAAATCGTTATTTCGGCCTTGCGTGAATGGATGGCCGAACTGGGCGCGCGCGCTCAGGTTGCAGTGTCCAATCTCGGCAAATGGAAGACCGCCGCACAGATGCTCGCGCTGGTCATTCTGCTCGCCAACCCGCCTGCATTCACCTTCTGGGTCGTGCTCGGTTATGTACTGCTGATGATCGCAGCAGGGCTGACTTTGTGGTCGATGGTGCAATACCTTCGGGCGGCGTGGCCGCATCTGCGCACGACTAAGGATCACTGACCTGGCTGGCAATAGAGGGTGCTTCCCGTAAAAGAGCCCCTCTAGGCATAAAAAGCCTCAGAGAGAACGGCCTAACCTTTCGACGTTTGCGACGTTTTGGGCCGCAGCTCTCAACCAGTCCCGTGTTTCTGGTCAGTCCCTAAACGTGTTGTACCTTGGTGGCCGCCTTCGAAAGAAGTCTAGCTTGGAGATTTCTTATTTGCGAAACCCTTTGACTAGTGTCATACCTTAAATTGTCATAAGTATAAAGTTGGCGTCCGGTGATGATGCCAGGGTGACGACCTGTTTCGACAGCGAGCATCGGCGCTTTCAGCTGTTCGAGGTTGCTGTTCAACATGGCTACAGCAGATTCAAGATGTTGGTTCGCTATCGTTAAGTCGTGAGGAGATGCACCTATTTCTGCCGACGCCACATCATAAAGCCCGACTCCGACGTCCACGAGCGGGCCGCCCACCAAGCCTGCCTCGCCGGTGACTACGCCCGCAACATACGGAACAGCTGCCATAGTCAAATTTTGTAGTCCATCTGAGGTTGAACTCGAGGCCTGTGCACCCATCCCATCATGAGACGTTCCTACATACTCTTCTTTGGTTCTGTATTTGTTCCATAATGAGGCGGGGTCGTAATCTGTTGCGTCGTATCGAATACGTTGAGCTATTTGATGGCGCTTCAATAGGGGGTCCAGCGTGTGAGCTTTGACGGTGTTTACGGCTAAAGGTAAAGCGGCTACGCCGATTAGCCAGCCGAGCCAAGCGCTCACGTATTGACCTATATATAGGCCCATGCCAGCTGTCATGAGTGCAACTGTACCGTTCAATGCTATGTTTGCGGCGCCCCGCAAGTTTCGGGCGCTAGTACTCTCCATTACGTCGAGGTGCATATTTCCAGCCTCTATTATTACCCCGGTTTCGCTGAGTACTTTCAGATGGACATCTATGTCGTAAGTGAGTGCGTTTCTTAATGTTTGACGTGAGGCGCTCAGGGCGTGCTGAGCCGTGTATGCACGGTTTGGTTGTTTCACGCTCATTTGGTAAATCAAACTCGGGCCGTGATGTTGAACTGTCCTATTTTTTGTATCCTCAAGCGAGTCGTACGCCGTTTGTGCTTCAACACTGAGGCTTCCGTTAGTGTCAAGAAAGGTTATGGGGTTGTTGTTTGTCATCCGATACAAATTCAATCCATCAATTTCTCCCCCAGGGTCCGGATTTATCCATCTCTGCAACCAAGGCGCATAATAGCGATACCCATAATAGTAAAGCCCACTCGCATCCCGTTCTTTTCCAGAATACCGTATGGTCTTGTACTTGCCGCCCAACTCACCACGTGCCGCCCACCATGCGGTTCCGCCAAAGGGCAAATACCCTTCATGGTTAAGCAATTCTGCATTGCCATCAAACTCCATGCTGCAAGAACCCAAGCTATCGTTCAGTCCATAGCGTATTTGCTTATTGGGAACGTCGTCCGGTTTGCCGCTGATCCAGTGCAGACAGCGAATGCTACTTCGGCCCGCTTGTACGGTAATGACTTCCAGATGCTCGCTGGTGTTGGTGTCCGTGCCAGTGAGGCGTACTTCCAGGCCGGGTAGATAGAACACTTCTTGTTTGCGTGCGATGCTTTGCGCCTGAAAGGTTCTGAGCTTGCGCACACGCTGGTCGCCGCCGTCATAAACATAGATTTCTTCATCGTTGGCAGCGTCGGTGCGGCTGACGGTCGCAATTTTCGTCAGTTGATTACGCAATCCCCATTGCAATGTTCGTCCCGGTTGCAGCGCCAGAACGTTGCCAGCGACATCAAAGGCGGTGTCAAAGTCAGGGTTGGGCTGTTCGTCGGTCCTTTGCAGGCTGCGGTTTGACGTTTCGGATATCGCGAATGTGCGAGTGTAGTTGTTGCCGTCCCGCACATGACGCAATTCCAGCATATTGCCAGCCTGGTCATACCTGCAGGTTTCGCTGTAGTTGAGGAATTGGCTGGTATCACCCGGATCGGGAGCAGCGTTTTCCGGGGGCGGATAGTTGCCCGTGACTGTTGCTGACTCTCGGCCGGAGGCTTCGATCAGTTGGTAAAGGCTGTCATATCTATACAGGTTGGTCGGGGTGATTTCCTGATTGCGGAAATAACGGACCACCTGTGCGCTGTCTGTAATTTCCGTGACGTTGCCAACCGGGTCGTAGCGATATTCCAGTTTCTGCGAGAGGAGGGCGCGTTTTTGCGTAACGATGCATTGCAGCCGTTGCGTTATCGGGTCATAAGCGCAGGTGCTGACCACGCCATTCCCTGCCGTTTCGCTCTCTACCTGGCCCAATGCGTTGTAGTTGACCTCAGACAACAGCAGATTTTCGGCATCGTCCTTGAGCGCGAGGTGAACCCGTTTCGTCGCGCCAGCGATATCCTGGGTAAATCGTTGCCGGTTTCCAGAAGCATCGGTCTGAGTAAGCACTTCGCCCAAGGCATTTACGGTTGAGGAGGTGGTCTTCTCCACATCGAGAACCGGAGATTGGGACCAGTCGGGCAATTCGGTGCTTTGCAGGAACTGGCGGCTTTCGATCAGGCACTGGCCCAATATGCCGAACTCCGAGTATTTCCTAAGGCCAGCATTGTCGTATAACTCGACGATTTGCCCGCATTTATTGTGTGTAGCGCTGGCTTCGCTGCCATCGGCATAGACGCAGCGCGACATCGTTCTTGTTTCTAGGTTGGGCGCGGTTTCATGCTTGGCGATTGGCCTGAGCAGCTCATCGTAATCACTATGCCAAGATGCGCCTTTGCTTTCCCAGCTGCGATCGACGACGCCGGACTCGCGCAGCAACGACAAATCCCAGCCTTCATCAACGCTGACACTCAGCAAAGGCAGGCTGGAGAGGCTATAGAGATGCGTTCGGTTGGGCTGGGTGTGGGGATCGTTTTGGGCCAGCGCCCACAAGCGTGGGTCCCGGAGTTCTGTAATCCGGCCCGCCAGATCGAAGGTGATGCGAGTGACGTCCTCCCTCGGCGGATCGCTCTCGGAGGCGCGATGGTAGGCAACCTTACGGACTATCAGTCCGCGGCTGTCGACCACGGTGAGGCCGGGGGTGTGGCTGTGAGTATCCATACTTTCCACGAGCTCCAGATAAACGCGCAACTGTCCTTCGGGTGTTATACGCCGCATGCAGGAATCCGGATACTGTCAGAAATGACAGTATCTCAGAGGTCCGCGCGGCACGGTCTATAGCCGTTCGCACAGCATTTTGCTGCTTTCGGCTCGCATCATTCGACGCTCTCTGAAGAAAAATAAGTTTTTTTAAATCAAGGGGTTGACGGGGTCATTTGAATCTATAGAATGGCGCCCACACCAAGCGGGAATAGCTCAGTTGGTAGAGCACGACCTTGCCAAGGTCGGGGTCGCGAGTTCGAGTCTCGTTTCCCGCTCCAGTTTGTACGCGTTTAGTGTTAGCTTTCAGAGCACTTAACGTTTGGGGCCGAGTAGCAAAATGGTTATGCCGCGGATTGCAAATCCGCTTACGCCGGTTCGATTCCGACCTCGGCCTCCACTATAAATAAGCTCTGTAGATCAATGATTTACAGAGCTTTTTTATTTGCGCTGAAGATGTCTCTCAGTCGCATTTTGAAGCGGCTCAAGCTTGCTTCACCGTGTAGGGATGTATATATTCCCAGCTCTTGTCGGCCAACCTGCTAGCGTTTTTTCGCTACTGCCAAGGCTGACGCGCAACACCGCCCTGATGGTGAAATTGGTAGACACACCGGACTTAAAATCCGTCGTCCGAAAGGATGTGCCGGTTCGACTCCGGCTCGGGGCACCATCCAGATCAGCCGCTTACGGAGCAATCCGAAGCGGCTGTGTCGTTTTTGTCAGCTCAATCCTTGGCATCAGCCTGCAGTCCCATCGTCGTCATTTACCTTCCTTCTGCTCACCGTTCGAGGTCGCTGCTTCTTTTTTCAGCGCCTCGCTATCGGCTCCGGCGTTTGCCCCTGATGCCTCTTCTCCGACCTTGTCCGCTTTTTCATGATTAGATTCAGTGGGCTGGGAAGTCTTGTCCACGGGAAGCGCGGTTTTTGGATCGGTGTCTTCAGCCATTGCGTAGAGCGAGCAGCTTGAAAGCAAGCCGGTCAGGGCGAGGGCGTTCATCAGCTTGTTCATGATCCAGATCTCTGACAAAGGACGGTATTGCGTTGGAGGCGCACACGCCCGGAATGTGCGACTCAATGGACGAGCGGGCGCGCGCGCCTCTTGGGTCATTTGCCGTTCAGCACGTTTCGCAAAAACGGAGCGGTCCGGCTCGCTTTCACCTTGGCGACCTTCTCCGGCGTCCCGCTTGCCACAATCGTTCCGCCCTGATCGCCCGCACCCGGGCCGATGTCGATGACCCAGTCACTCTGGGCCACGACGCGCATTTCATGTTCGACGACGATCACGCTGTGGCCGTTGTCCACCAGCGTATTGAGCTGTTTGAGCAGGCGATCGACATCGCTGGGGTGCAGGCCTGTGGTCGGTTCATCCAGCACGTACAAGGTCGCGCCTCTTTGGCTGCGTTGCAGCTCAGTGGCGAGTTTGATCCGCTGGGCTTCGCCGCCGGACAATTCGGTGGCGGGTTGCCCGAGGCGCAGGTAGCCCAGGCCGATGTCGCGCAGAACCGTCAGCGATCGGAGCACCGCAGGCTGTTCAGCGAAGACCTCAACGGCCTGATCGACCGTCAGTTGCAGCACTTGGGCAATGTTCAGTTGCTGCCACTTGACCGCGAGCGTGTCAGGGTTATAACGCGCGCCGTGACAGGTCGGGCAGGGCGCGTAGACGCTGGGCATGAACAGCAATTCGACGCTGACGAAACCTTCGCCTTCGCACACCGCGCAGCGGCCCTTGGCAACGTTGAAGGAAAACTGCCCTGCGTCATACCCGGCCGCTTGCGCATCGGGCGTTGCAGCGAACAGTTTGCGCACGTTATCGAACAGGCCGGTGTAGGTGGCCAGGTTGGACCGCGGGGTGCGACCGATGGGTTTCTGGTCCACTTGCACCAGGCGTTTGATCGACTCCAGGCCGCTTGCGATGCGGCCGCCGGTGACCTGAGGCGCGTCGTCTTCAAGCGTCGGTTCTTCCTGATCGCCACTCGCGGCAGGGCGACCCAGTTCTGCGCCCACCAGCTCCAGCAGCGCCTGGCTGACCAGGCTCGATTTGCCCGAGCCCGAGATACCGGTCACCGAGGTGAAGCAGCCCAGGGGGAATTCGGCCGTGAGGTTGTCGAGGTTGTTGCGGGTGACACCTTCCAGTCGCAGCCAATGGCTGGCCGTGCGACGTGTGGTGCGCAGTTCGTTGTGGTCGGCAAACAGATGCAGTCGGGTCTGGGAGGCTTCGATGTGTTTCAGACCTTGCGGAGGACCGCTGAATAACACGCGACCGCCATGTTCACCCGCCGCAGGGCCGACATCGATCAGCCAGTCGGCGCGCCGCATGGTTTCCAGATCGTGCTCGACGACGAACAGCGAGTTGCCAGAGGCCTTGAGTTGCTGCAGCGCAGCGAACAGGGCTTCGCTATCGGCGGGGTGCAGGCCTGCGGAGGGCTCATCCAGTACGTAGATGACACCGAACAACTGCGAGCCCAGTTGTGTCGCCAGACGAAGCCGCTGCAATTCCCCGGACGACAATGTCGGTGTACTGCGGTCGAGGGCCAGATAGCCCAGGCCCAAGTCGGTAAGAGTGCTGACTCGGGCTAGCAAGTCCTGGGCGATCCGTTGCGCCGCCATACGTTTTTCGATCGACAGATTCGGTGTAGCGCGTACGTCGGGTGCTGCGTCGTGCGCCGATTCACCGGCCTTGCGTCGCTTCTTGCGCGCGGTGTCGATCTGCTGACGATCCAGCGAGTTGTCGTCAGCAGAGGCTTCGAATGTTCCTTCAGCCACCGGCCGCAGCACTTCGGCAACTCTCAGCAGTGGCATTTGCGACAACTCGCCGATGTCCAGACCGGCAAAGGTGACCGACAGCGCTTCGCGCTTCAGTCGTTTGCCGTCGCATAGCGGGCAGGGGCTGCCGCGCATGAACTGCGACACGCGCTTCTTCATCAGCGCACTTTGTGAGTGAGTGAACGTGTGCAAGACGTAGCGCCGGGCCCCGGTAAACGTGCCTTGATAGCTCGGTTCGAGTTTGCGCTTGAGGGCCAGGCGGGTTTCTTCAGGCGTGAAGCCTGCGTAGACCGGGGCCGTGGGTTGCTCTTCAGTGAACAGAATCCAGTCGCGCTGCTTTTTCGGCAGGTCGCGCCAAGGGATGTCGACGTCATAGCCGAGCGTCACCAGGATGTCGCGCTGATTCTGCCCCTGCCACGCCAAGGGCCAGGACGCGACGGCACGTTGGCGAATGGTCAACGAATCATCGGGCACCATCAGTTCTTCCGGCACTTCATAGACTCGCCCAAGGCCATGGCACTCGGGGCAGGCGCCTTGGGGCAGGTTCGGCGAAAAATCTTCGGCGTAGAGCATCGGTTGCCCGGCCGGGTAGTTGCCCGCGCGGGAGTAGAGCATGCGGATCAGACTGGACAAGGTCGTGACGCTGCCCACCGAAGAGCGAGTGCTCGGCGTGCCGCGTTGCTGTTGCAGGGCCACGGCGGGCGGCAGGCCTTCGATGGAGTCGACATTGGGCACGCCCACTTGATCGATCAGTCTTCGGGCATAAGGCGCCACTGATTCGAAGTAGCGTCGCTGGGCCTCGGCATACAGCGTGGAGAACGCCAGCGATGACTTGCCGGAGCCCGAGACGCCGGTAAATACCACCAAAGCATCGCGTGGAATGTCGACATCGACGTCCTTCAGGTTGTGCTCGCGGGCACCGCGCACGCGCACATAGCCGGGCTGGTCCGGCGCTACGGTGAAGGAAACGGGGGAGCGAGTGTCGGCATCGTCAGGCAGGTGTGGCGCTGTGGTCATGTCAGGGCCCAGGGTCAAAAGTGGCTGAGAGGAGAGCTTACCCGGCGTCGGGGACTTTCGGGGTATGCCCGGCGTCGTCGTGTTCGCCCCCGGTCAAGGGCTGCTCCTCGCGGGCCTCCTCGTTGCGCTCGCGATCATCGGCGACGTCGGCGGGTTTGGCGTGCGGATCGTTGATCTTTTCGCCGGGGGTATGGGCGTGAGTCATGGTTTTTCTCCAGTGGTTTCGCGTATGGCTTCGGCAGCCTGCAAGCCCTGCAGAAAACCCGCCAGAGCGGCTTCTTCCAGGCGCAGGCCTTTGCGTTGTCGCGAGCGAGGCAGTTTGGCCAGTTCGCCGATGACGAAGGCTTCCAGAACCGCCGGGTGGATGTAGCATTTGCGGCACACCGCCGGGGTGTTGCCTAGCACGCGTGCGACTTCCTTGACCATGGCGACGATGTGTTTCTTTGCGTCGGCTTCCGGTTCCCAGTCCAGCTTGCGCAACGCTGCCAGCGCCATGGCGCTGCCTGCCCAGGTGCGATAGTCCTTGGCGGTGAAGTCGGCGCCGGTCAAATCGTGCAGATAGTGGTTGATGTCCGAGGAGCTCACGGTGTGACGCTGGCCATCATCGTCCAGATACTGGAACAGGTTCTGACCCGGAAGCTCCATGCAGCGTTTGAGGATGTTCGCCAGGCGCCGATCAGTGACGCTGACTTGATGCTCCACGCCGCTCTTGCCGCGAAACTGAAAGAGAATCTTGCTGCCATGAACATCGACGTGTTTGCTGCGCAAGGTGGTCAGGCCGTAGGAGCGATTGTCCCGGGCGTACTGACTGTTGCCGATGCGAATCAGCGTCTGATCGAGCAATGACACCACCGCCGCCATGACCTTCTCGCGGCCCATGCCGGGCACCGCGAGTTGTGCCTCCAGCTGTTTGCGCACCTTGGGCAGCGCCAGGCCGAAGGCGATCATGCGCGAGTATTTGTTTTCGTCGCGAATCTCGCGCCAGCGCGGATGATAGCGATATTGCTTGCGGCCCCGGGCATCGCGGCCCGTGGCTTGCAGATGGCCCTTGGGGTCGGCGCAGATCCACACATCGGCATAGGCCGGAGGGATCACCAGGGCGTTGATGCGCTTGATCTCGGCTTCATCCCGAATGCGCTCGCCGTGAGTGTCGAAATAGGCGAACTTGCCGCGCAGGATCTTGCGCGTGAAGCCGGGCTGGCTGTCATCGACGTAATGCAGGTCCTTGGGCAAGTCTTCAATGAGGGAGGTGTCCGGCATGAGCAACAATCCTGAGAGCTGGTCTTTGCATTGACCTTGCCTCGCCGCAGTCGTGCCGACTATTTGCCGAGCACTTCAGGTCAGGCTCAAGCAAGCAGCGCCACCGATTTGATTTGCGCCCAGAGGTGCTGGCCGGGATGCAGATTCAGCTGATCGCGCGAGTAACGGGTGATGCGCGCGAGCAGAGGCGTCCCTTGGGCATCTAGCCGCACCAGGACATGAGCGACGTTATCGGCAGGCACTTCTTCCACCACCGTCACGGGCAGGCGATTGAGGATGCTGCTGTGCTCATCGGGTTGCAGGTTGAGGCTGACGTCTCGGGCCGGAATCTTGAAGCGCAGTGGCTTGCCCGACTCAAGCGGCGAATGGGCCACGCGGATAGACAGGTCGCTCTGAGGCAGGCGTACGGTGACCAGGTGGTAGGTAGCGTCATAGGCGCTGACCTTGCCTTCGATGACCACGCCCGCGTCGTCGCCCATTGCCAGCGGCAGATCCAGTCGCGCCAGGGTTTCGCCAATAGGGCCGCTCGCCAGCGCCTTGCCGTCACTGAGCAACACCAGATGATCGGCCAGTCGCGCGACCTCATCCTGAGAGTGGCTGACATACAACATGGGAATGTCGAGCTCGTCGTGCAGGCGCTCCAGATACGGCAGGATCTCGCCCTTGCGATGAGCGTCGAGCGCAGCCAGGGGCTCGTCGAGCAGTAGCAGGCGAGGGCTCGTCAGCAATGCCCGGGCGATGCCGACGCGCTGGCGTTCGCCGCCTGAGAGCTTGTCCGGCTGGCGCTGCAGCAGATGATCGATGCCCAGAAGGGTGGTGGCCTGCGCGAGATTGACGCGACGGTCTTTGGCCGGAATACGCTTGAGGCCGAATTCGAGATTACCTTTGACGGTGAGGTGAGGGAACAGACTGGCTTCCTGAAACACGTAACCCAGCGAGCGTTTGTGCGGAGCGAGAAAGATGCCCTGGGCGCTGTCCTGCCAGACGTCGCCGTTGATGCGGATCAGCGCGTCCGACGCCTTTTCCAGCCCGGCGATGCAGCGCAGGCAGGTGGTTTTGCCGGAGCCGGAGTGGCCGTACAGCGCCGTGACGCCGCGCCCTGGCAGGGCCAGATCGACGCTCACGGAAAAGTCGGGAAAGTCCAGGCTCAGGCGGACTTCGATGCAAGAGGTCATGAGTCAGTCAGCTCCAAGTGGCTTTGGTCTTGCCGCTGGAGTAGAGCGCCAACAGAACCAGGAACGAGAACACCAGCATGGCCCCGGCCAGCCAGTGGGCCTGGGCGTATTCCATGGATTCGACGTGGTTGTAGATCTGGGTCGACACCACACGGGTTTTCTGCGGAATATTGCCACCGATCATCAGCACCACCCCGAACTCGCCGACGGTGTGGGCGAAACCGAGAATGGCGCCAGTGATGAACCCGGGGCGCGCCAGCGGCAGCACCACCGAGAAGAAGGTATCCCAGCGGTTGGCGCGCAACGTCGCAGCAACTTCAAGCGGCCGTGGACCGATCGCCACGAATGCGTTCTGCAGCGGCTGCACCACAAACGGCATGGAATACAGCACCGAGCCGATCACAAGCCCGGTGAAGCTAAAGGTCAGGGTGCCAAACCCGAGGCTCTGGGTAAATTGCCCCAGTGCCCCATTCGGGCCCATCAACAGCAATAGATAGAAGCCGATCACCGTCGGTGGCAACACCAGAGGCAATGCCACTACCGCGCCGACCGGCCCCTTGAGCCAGGAGCGGGTGCGCGCCAACCACAAGGCGATGGGGGTGCCGACGATCAGCAGGATCACCGTGGTCAAAGATGCCAGTTTCAGCGTCAGCCAGATCGCCGCGAGGTCGGCACTGCCCAGTGGCATTTACAGCTGGTATCCGAAGGATTTGATCACGGCAGCGGCTTTCGGACCCTTGAGGTATTCCATCAGCGCTTTCGCGGCGGCGTTGTCCTTGCCCTTGTTGAGGATCACGGCGTCCTGCTTGATCGGCTCATGCAGGTTGGCCGGAACGATCCACGCGGAGCCGCCCGTCAGCTTGCCATCCTTGTAGACCTGCGACAGCGCGACGAAGCCCAGTTCCGCGTTGCCGGTCTGCACGAACTGATAGGCCTGGGCAATGCTCTGGCCCTCGACGATTTTTGCCTGGGTGGCGTCGGTCAGACCAAGCTTGGACAGCACTTGGGTGGCAGCCAGGCCATAGGGCGCCGCTTTAGGGTTGGCGATGGAGAGGTGCTCGTATTTGTTGTCCTTGAGGACCTGGCCCTTGTCGTCGACGTAACCTTCTTTGGCCGACCACAACGCCAGGGTGCCAACGGCGTAGGTGAAGCGCGAACCCTTGACGATTTCGTTCTCGCTCTCGAGTTTGGCCGGGGTGGTGTCATCGGCAGCGAGGAACACTTCGAATGGCGCGCCGTTCTTGATCTGAGTGTAGAACTGCCCCGTTGCGCCGAAAGAGGCGACCAGCTTGTGCCCGGTGTCCTTTTCGAAATCCTTGGCGATGGCCTGAATCGGTGCGGTGAAGTTGGCAGCCACCGCTACCTGGACTTCGTCGGCGAATGCGCTGCCAGCCGACAGGGCGGCGACAGCGAGGGCCAGGGACTTGAAGGTGACGCGTAGGGGAGTTGCGCGCATGAAACGGCTCCATGGTGTTTTTTATGAAGTGATGACGGGCGTGAGCCGAATACCGGCCAATCGCTATGCACTGGAATATATAGCGAGTCATCACCTCAAGGAAGCCTGTTTTGTTAACGTGGTGGTCAGTTTTTGATGCCTGCCAGTTTTTCCAGGGTCTGAATCGCCAGTTGGCGGGTCCATTCCTCGGCGGGTGACTGATGCTTGATGCCCACTGCCTGACCGGCCCAAAGGTTCATGAAGCCTTCGTTACCCTGGGGTTCGGCCTTGGCGCGCAGCGGCATCAGCGCGCCGCCAGCGGTAGGGAAGGCCGGCGCTATCGAACTGATCGGGCCAATCTCACGCATGATGCGATTGACGATGCCGCGCGCCGGGCGGCCAGTGAACAGATTGGTCAGGGCTGTTTCGCTGTCTTTGCCGCTGCGCAATGCCGCCTGGTGCAGCTTCGTGGTCTTGGCTTCCGGCGAGAACAGATAAGCGGTGCCGAGTTGCACAGCACAAGCGCCGAGCATGAATGAGGCAGCCACACCGCGACTGTCGGCAATACCGCCCGCTGCGATGACTGGCACGCTGACGGCATCGGCAATCTGCGGCACCAGCGCCATGGTGCCGACCTGTGTGTAGAGCTGATCGCTGAGAAACATGCCGCGATGACCGCCGGCTTCGTAACCCATGGCGATGATCGCGTCACAACCGTGTTGTTCGAGCCAGATTGCCTCGTCGACCGTGGTGGCGCTGGAGATGACCTTGGCGCCGCTGGCCTTCACGCGCTGCACGAACTCGTCCGACGGCAGGCCGAAATGGAAGCTCACGACCTCAGGTTTCAGCTCTTCGACCAATGCGCAACTGGCTTCATCGAACGGTGCGCGATTGGAGACCGGAGTCGGCGCGTCAAAGTCGGCACCGAGCTCTTGATAGTAGGGTTGCAGCAAGTCTTTCCAGGCTTTGTCTGCGCTGGGGTTGGCGTCCGGCGTCTGGTGACTGAAGAAATTCAGGTTGAGCGGCGCGCGAGTGCCAGCGCGGATCAGGCTGACTTCTTCACGAATCTGATCATGACTGAGCATCGCGCAGGGCAGCGAAGGCAGACCACCGGCCTTGCCGACTGCAATCGCCAGCGCCGAACCGGCGGCGCCGGCCATGGGCGCCAGCAGAATGGGCACTTCAATGCCAAGCAGCTTGAGAATTCGAGTGTCGGGCCAGGCGATCATGGGCAGTTCTCCAAGGGCAGTGAAAGGCGATGGGAATAACCAACGCTGCATGACCAGCGGGTTTTCCAGCGCTCAGTTTCGGCTTTTTCGAAAGACGCGGTTGATTTAATAGACGATCAGTCTAATATGCAACCCCATGAACGACATGACCGTAAAACCCCGCCGCCCAGGCCGCCCGCCGAAAATCGCTCGCGCCGATGACTTCGACACCCGCGAAGCGTTGATCCGCTGTGGTGTGGAAATACTGACCGAGCAAGGCTTCATGGCCACTGGTATCGACAGTATTCTCAAGCGCGTCGGCGTGCCCAAGGGCTCGTTCTATCACTATTTCGCCAGCAAGGAAGCCTTCGGGCTCGCGGTGCTGGCCAGTTACGCCGGGTATTTCGCTCGGCGTCTGGATCGCTGGCTGCTCGACGAATCGCTGTCGCCGCTGGAGCGTCTGGCCGGTTTCGTTCAGCATTCCAAGGCCAGCATGGCCCGTTACGACTATCGCCGGGGGTGCCTGGTGGGCAACATGGGCCAGGAAGTCAGTGTCTTGCCTGCCGGTTTCCGTGGCACGCTGGAAAACATCTTTCTCGATTGGCAGCGCCGCTTGTGCGCGTGCTTCGAGGCCGCCAAACAGTTCGGTGAACTCCCTCGTCACGCCGATTGCAACGAGCTGGCGGCGTATTTCTGGATTGGCTGGGAAGGCGCCGTTCTGCGCGCCCGCCTGGTACAAAGTGACACTCCCCTCAACACTTTCATCGCCGGATTTCTGCGTGGCTTGCCGCGTTGATTTTCCGGCTCTATTTATAGACGATCGGTCTATAACGGAGGCGACGCATGTTCAACGGCATTTTGATCGACAAGGACGACAGCGGTTATCGCGTACAACTGACGGCTATCGACGAGGCGCAGCTGCCCGCAGGTGATGTCACGGTACGGGTGTCCCATAGCACGCTGAACTACAAGGACGCTCTGGCGATCACCAATAAAGGGCCGATCGTGCGCAAGTTCCCGATGGTCCCGGGCGTGGATCTGGCGGGTACCGTGCAAGCCAGTAGCGACCCGGATTTCAAGCCCGGCGATCAGGTGCTGCTCAACGGTTGGGGTGTCGGCGAAGGCCACTGGGGCGGTTTGGCGCAGTTGGCAAGGCTGGAAGGCAGATGGCTGATCCCTTTGCCCAACGCGTTTACCGCATCACAGGCCATGGCCATCGGGACTGCCGGTTATACGGCGATGCTGGCGGTGATGGCGCTGGAAAAGAATGGCCTGACACCGGACATGGGCGAAGTACTGGTGACGGGCGCCAACGGTGGCGTCGGCAGTTTCTCCATCGCGATTCTGGCGAAGCTGGGCTATCGCGTTGTCGCCTCAACGGGGCGGCTGGAGGAGAGCGGTTACCTCAAGCAACTGGGCGCGACCGAGATCATTGATCGTGCAACGCTGTCCGAGCCGGGCCGTCCGCTGGTCAAGGAGCGCTGGGCCGGTGCCATTGATTCGGTGGGCAGCCACACCTTGGCCAACATTTGCGCCAGCACACGTTATCGGGGGACCGTGGCGGCCTGCGGTCTTGCTCAGGGGATGGATTTCCCGGCATCGGTGGCGCCGTTCATTCTGCGCGGAGTGACACTGGCAGGCATCGACAGCGTGATGCGCCCGCGCCAGGACCGCATCGACGCCTGGGCGCGCCTGGTAACCGATCTGGATCAAGACAAGCTGGCACTGATCACCCATGAAATTGGCCTGAGCGAAGTCATCGAAACCGCGCGGCGGCTCATGGATGGCGGGGTACGCGGCAGGGTAGTGGTTGACACCCAGCGTTAACAGAATGCCTTCCCACCGGGCCTGCCGTAACTGAAATCGACAATCTCCAGCCTGTGGATCTGGCTGGACGCCGGATGTTCGGGATTGATCAGCAGGCCGCTCGCCTGGCCCGTCATGACCGAAGGCAGGATGAGCCCAAGCTGTTCGCCTCGTTCCAGCCAGCGACTGCCGAAATCCATGCCGGGGCTGTTCGCAGGCAGTGCATCCCAGCCCGCTGGCAGTTCGGCGGGCGTTGGATGGCGGTAAAGCGCGGGGTCATCCGGCAGTCGCAGCGTCATCAGTTTCAAGGGCCATTCAGGGACATGCCCGGCAAGAAGCAGAGTGGCCAGGGCGCACTCTGCCGGATTCAGACTCAGGTACAAGGCTGCGTGATCCGGGTGATTCCAGCGCCCGCCGAACATCGCAGCGCCGCTTCCCGACAGATCCTCGATGTCGCCCGCCTTGGCGATTCTCCACGCCAGCATCAAAGAGCCCCGCCATGGCGCAACGCTGCCAACACGCGATGCACCTGACGGGCGCCTATCTCAGTGGCGCAGAGTGTGAGGGGGGATTGGTCGTTCAGGCCGCGGTTGGGGGTCATCATCCATCGCTGCGCAATTCGCTGGTCCTCGAATACCTGCGCCGCTTGTAATGCTAGGGTGGCCAGTCGGTCCAGGCGTTCCGAACTCACCAGGTCCAGTGGCCGTTGTTGTCGCAGACGGCGTTCCAGCGTGGAGATCGAGGTGCTCAGCAGGTCTTCCAGCTGAGTGTTGCTCAGGTCGAAGGCGCTGCGCACGGCCTTGACCCAGCCCGGCGGAAACCCCGTGTGGATGTAAGCCAGGCGTTCGGTTTCGTTGCGGGTGTGTAGCTGATCGGCGATCAGCCAGAAAGCGGGCGCGGCGTCGAGGGTCGATGCTTGAGAAATGGCAGACACTTCCATGCTCCTTGAGTCGGACTTTCAGAGCACCGGACCTTACGCCGCTGTCACTGTTTCTCAAGCGCCAAGCTGTTACAGGTATTTGCCCGGGCTTCACGGTCGAGCAGTTGACGCTTGCGCTCGGCGCCCCAGCGATACCCCGACAGGCCGCCATCGCTGCGCACCACCCGGTGGCAGGGAATCGCCACTGCCAGGCTGTTCGCACCGCACGCCTGCGCCACGGCCCGAAACGATTTTGGTGCGCCGATGCGTTGAGCGATCTCGGCATAACTGGCCGTCGTCCCCGGCGGAATCAGCGCCAGCGCCTGCCAGACCCTTTGCTGAAATGCAGTCCCTTGCAGATCCAGCGGCAAATCGAGCCCCAGCCCCGGTGCCTCGATAAAGCCGACGACCTGAGCAATCAGATACTCGAACTGCGAGTCGCCACCGATCAAGGTCGCGTTATGGAACTGGTCCTGCAGATCCTTCACCAACCGGTCGGGATCGTCACCGAGCAAAATCGCGCAGACCCCACGCTCGCTTTGTGCGACCAGTATGGAACCCAAAAAGCACTCGCCCACGGCAAAGCGTATGTCGGCATTGGCGCCGCCCATGCGATAGTCGGAGGGTTTCATGCCAAGCAATTTTGCGCTGCTCTCGTAAAACCGGCTGTTGGAGTTGAACCCCGCGTCGTACATCGCTTCGGTGATGGTGGGGGTGTCGGTCAATCGGCTGCGCACTCGCGCTGCCCTGTGCGCATTGGCCCACGCTTTCGGCGTCAGGCCAGTTACCGCCTTGAATACGCGATGAAAGTGCCACGGGCTCATGCCTGACTGCTCGGCGAGCTGGTTCAGGCTCGGCGGCTGTTGCGCGTCGACGATCTGTCGACAGGCGCGCTCGACCAGCATCGCGTGTTGCCCGGCCAGGTGCGTCTGGTCCGCCGCTGCGCGTTTGCTGGGCCGATAACCTGCCGCTTCTGCCTGCGCGGCAGTGTCGAAAAACACCACGTTTTCCGGGCGGGGCAGGCGCGATACGCTGCTGGGCCGGCAGTAGATGCCCGTGGTGCGCACGGCGTAGACGAACTGCTCATCGGCGGCCGAATCACGTGCCAGCACCGCTGCCCAGCGTGGGTCCTGCTCGGCGCCTGACTGCGATAGGGGGGATTTGCTGCGACTCATGGCGCTCTACCTCTGAGGAAACCCGATGTGCCACAGGTTAGTCGCTGTCGTGCCGGCTGAAACTCCGAGTCTTGCGTTCAAATTCAGGCAAGCATCGGCGGCAGCGTGCCCAGTAACGAGACCGCAGCCAGTGCCGCTATCCCGAACAGGCATTCGAGCAGCACGGTGATACGCAATGCGCGAAGGCGCAAGTGACGCTGGCGGGCCAGGCCGCGATTGACCGCTGCCAATGCCAGCATGCACAGGACCATCGACACTTTGATGGCCAGCACGCCGCCGAAGCCGGAAAGCGCCGGCGCGGGCCAGAGCGCGCCGCTCAAGGCGCGTACGTTGATCATGCCCGTGACAATGATCAGCGCCACCAATGCGTAACCGATGCCGCTGAACCGTGCCAGCACGGCGCGCAGGTCAACAGTATTCGAGTGCAGAAGCAGCAACGCCAGCATCAGCAGACCGCCGAACCAGGTGCCGATGCCCAGCAGATGCAGCATCTGATTGAAGATGAGCAACTGGCCTTGCGTGCCGTCGTACATGGCGCCGTGGCCGACCGGCGCCAGGGTCAAGAGCAGCAGCGTATTGATGAGCAGAAGGGCGCGGGGCGCGCCATTGCCCTGTCGTAGCGCGAACACCAGCGCCAGCAGGTTGAGGATCAGATGGACGATCCAGACGTGGCCGAAAAACGTGTGGGTCAGTACTAGCGCAATGGTCTGAGGGTCGACGGCGTCGCGCCAGTCGTCCGCCATGTTCGCCGCCGTCAGCATCAGCCAGCTCACGGCGCTGATCAATGCCGCAGCGGCCAGCCACGCCTGCGCACGATCAAGCAGGCGTCGGGCTGGGCTGGCCTCAAAGGCGTGCAGTGAAGAGGCGAACAGGACGTGGCGAAACATCCCGACACCGAACAGCAGCAGGACTGCACCGAAATGCACGAATCGGCACAGGATCAATCCATCTTGCATGGCGTTATGGCGTCACCTTGAAGCGATAGACACCTTCGCTCTTGTGGGTGTCCACCGACACGGCGTGCCATTCAACCTTGTACTTGCCCGGCGCCAGTGGCACGGCTGGCACCACGATCAGCACCTTCTTGTCGGCGGGGTCGGTGGTCACGCTCTGGGTCTGAATGATTTCGGTGCTCTCGCCCGGGCCATCGAGGCTGATCGCCACTTTGGTGAATTTCTCCTCAACGCCTTCGGAGAAATTCAGGCGCAATTCCTTGGGCGTGGTCACTTCGCTGTCGGCGGCGGGCAGCTGGCTTTGCAGATGGGCGTGGGCGAACGCCACAGTGGTGGTCAGACACGCGAGCAGGGACAGGCAGGAAAGGGCGAGTTTTACGCGGGGGGCAGACATCAAAGGCACCTCTGGTTTTGCGGCAGCTTTTTGCAGCAACGTTCATGGAAGAAACCGATCTGTGTCGATTTCGACAAATTCGAGCGCTACTAGACCAGAAAGTGTCTTTGGACTCCATTAATAAGTGACGCCGTCGCTCACGCGGGCAAGCCTTTTTGAGCGCTGCGAGCCATGATTTGCAGGTCCTCGAAGGGGTTCTTGCCGATCAGCATGAACGCGTGGCCGGGGCTGGACCAATAAACGACATTCAGGCCCATGCGCTCTTCGCTGGCGAGCTTCGCGCTGCCGTTTTTTTCGGCGGTGATGCACAGCGCCAACGGGCCGTGGCGCGGATCCAGATAGGTCAGCTGGCCGATCAGCACGCCCTCGTAGTCGAGGATCTGCGCACGCCGAAACTCCGCGCCGGGCAGGGTCACGGCAGCGAGCGAAAGCGGCAGGCCGAGTTGTTTGCCCACCGAGTCCAGTTGCGCGATGTGGGAATTCACATCCGAGGACAGATGATCCAGGGTTTGCGGGGTGTACAGCACCATGTATTCGGCAACCGAGGCCCGCCAGCCATCGTCGGACTCGACGTTCTGCCAGTTCATGAACAGCCGGTCAGCGGCAATGCCCGCCACGATGAAGCTCGCGGCGGTCGCCAGGAAACCTCGGCGGCTCATGGCCGCCCGGTGCTGGATCGCAGTGGGCGGCAAGCCGTTGAGCATCGCCTGCAGGCGCTCGGTGGGTGCTTCGTCGAGGACTGAATCGAAGGCTTGTCTGAACGGCAACTCCCCGCACTTGAGCTGGTCCAGGCGCGCGGCCACCGGCGCCTCGGTACGCAGCAGGTGATCGATGTGCTGACGCTGTTCGCGGTCCAGTTCATCGTCCAGGTAAGCCACCAGCAATTCGTCTGAAGGTGGGGAGTGCGTGTTGCTGCGGGTCATCGCCGTTCTCCTGTCGATTTATCCGACATGGCGCGTTGTGGAGCGGTTTCAGCCAGTTTCAAGCGTGCGGCGGCCAGCCGGCTCATTACCGTACCGACCGGAATATGCAGGATTTCGGCAGCCTCTTTATACGAAAGCCCTTCAACGTAGGTCAGAAATACCGTCTCACGCTGGGCTTCCGGCAGCGCATTGACGCGCTTGATCACTTGCGCGGCCAGTACCTGATCCTGAGCCTCGGTTTCGCCATCGAACGACAGCTCCTGTTCGGCATCGACGAAACCCTGGCCCTGTCGTACCCGTTGCGAGCGCACTTCATTGAGCCAGATCGAATGCATGATCGACAGCAACCAGCGGTCCAGCCGGGTACCGGCCGTGAACTGCTCGGCGCGTTCAAGGGCACGAACGCAGGTCGCCTGCACCAGATCGTCGGCCAGATGCTTTTGCCGGGACAGCACTAACCCGTAGCGCCACAGGCGTGGCAACAACTGGCCCAGTTCGCTACGAAATTCAGCGTCGCTGGCTATGACTGCCTCCCGATTTTCGCCTGTCGATCTCTGACTCAGGTCTGGGACGCAGCGGCAATCGCCTCGGCCAGATCTTCGTACTCTTCACAGGTGGTGCTGCACAGGGACTTGATCTTCACCAGTTGCTCCTGGGCCAGATCCAGCCGCCCCTTGATGACGTACGCCTCACCCAGGTATTCGCGCACTTGCGCATAGTCGGGGTCCAGCGCCACGGATTTCAGGTAATACCCGATACCTTCGTCTGTACGGCCCAACTTGCGTGTCGCATACCCACGATAGTTCAGCGCCTTGGCGGTGTTTGGATTTTTCAGTGTGTCCAGCAAGGAAAGAGCCTCTTCATAGCGGCCGTCCTTCGCCAAACGGTAGGCGTAATCGGCGCGATCCGCGTCGGACGTCGCCTTGCTGGTCTGCATCGTGCACTTGCGCGCCTTGCTGTCCCAGACCTGGCCTTTCGGACAATCGGGTTTGGGCGGCGCCGATTCGTCACCCGACGCTCGGGCCTGACCGGCCATCAGCGCCAACGCCATGCAGGTCCCGAAGAACAGGGTGGTGCGGTAACCGACAGCGGATTCGTGGCGGGTATTCATTGTTGTGATGCTCCGTAACGATCGGATCAGATAAGTACAGCAGCCATTGATAAACGCTTGATCTACCGGGTTCAGCCGCGAAGCTCGCCCCGGCGCGCGGGCAACATGCGACGCAGGGTACTGTCACCGAGGATGTAGTGGTGCCACAGCGCCGCGCCGGCGTGCAGACCGGCCAGGAGAATGATCGCCCAGGCCACATTGTCGTGCAGGTTGCCGAATGTGCCGCGCAGGTCGTGGTCGATGACAAAGGGTGCCGGAATGGGGAAAAGGCCGAAAAAGTTGAAAGGTTCACCCTGGGCCCAACGAAACAGGAAACCCAGCACCACTTGCGCCAGCAGCAACAGGTACAGGCAGCCGTGGCCGACCTTGGCGGCGAGGTTGACGGCTGGATGGGTGTCCGTTTTCGGGCGATTACCACCGAACAGGCGCCAGGCGATGCGCGCAGCGATCAGTACGGCCAGCGCGATGCCCAAGGAAATATGTACCGACTGCAGCCCTTTGCGCAGAGGCGTGCCTTTGGCCAGGTTTTCCCAGATGTGAGCGCTGGCGAACATGAAAATCACCAGCGCTGCGGTCAGCCAGTGAAAGGTCCGTGTCAGACCGTCGTAGCGTTGAGACGAGGCATTGGTGAGGCCTGAATGCGTGCTGTTCATGAAGGATCCCTGAGAGTGTTGAGTAAAGAACACCCCAGCCGGAAAACTTATTCGGTAGGTTGCGAAGGATTTTCAAGGTATTTGCGCGGATGCGTTCGATACTGTGGTCGTTTACTCAAGAGAGAGGGTCTGGCATGCGTTTTTCTCCCTTCGTTCAGCGGATCGCCGGTCATGGCGTGGCCGCGTGGGACATTCATCACGCGGCGTTCGACGCCCAGCGCGATGGGCAGGATGTGATCATTCTCAGCATCGGCGATCCTGATTTCGCGACACCGGAATTCATCACCGATGCTGCCGTCAGCGCGCTGCGCGCTGGGGATACCCACTACGCCGACATTCCCGGTCGGCCGAAGCTGCGTCAGGCGATTGCCGCGCGTTACACGGCAACGATCGGTCGGCCGATCAAGCCGCAAAACGTGATTGCAGTGGCGGGGGCGCAGAACGCGCTGTTCGTGGCGTCGATGTGTTTGTTGCAGGCGGGGGACGAGGTCGTCGTACTTGATCCGATGTACGTCACTTATGAAGCAACGCTCAAGGCGTCCGCAGCGACCCTGGTCCGCGCAACCTGTGACGCAAATTCCGGTTTTCGCTTGAACGCTGACAATCTCAAGCGTGCAATCACCGACCGAACCCGTGCGATCTTCCTCTCTAACCCCAACAATCCCACCGGCGTGGTGCTGGACCGCGACGAGCTGCAGGTCATCGCTGCTCTGGCGATCAAGCACGATTTGTGGGTGGTGGTGGACGAAGTCTACGAAAGCCTGTGTTACGAACGTCAACACCAGAGCCTGGCCAGTTTCCCGGGCATGGAGAAGCGCTGCGTGGTGATTGGCAGCCTGTCCAAGTCCCACGCCATGACCGGCTGGCGAATCGGCTGGCTGGTCGCGGACACGGAGTTGATTGCCCACGCAGAAAACCTGGCGTTGAGCATGTTGTATGGCTTGCCGGGCTTTGTAATGGAAGGCGCACTGGCAGCGGTTCTGGAGCACGACAAAGTGACTCTGGGCATGCGCGACACCTACCGGCGCCGCCGTGATCTGGTCGTCGCCGGACTCAGTGATTGTCCGGGCATCAAAGTGCTCAGGCCGGACGCCGGCATGTTTGTGCTGGTAGACGTGCGGGGCACCGGCTTGAGTTCGCTGGATTTTGCCTGGCGGCTGTTTCGTGAGGCCGGGGTTTCGGTGCTCGATGCGGCCGCATTTGGCGAACCGGCCCAAGGGTTCGTGCGGCTGTCATTTACCCTTGGGGAAGAAAAGCTCGCCGAGGCCTGTGCGCGGATTGTCAGGTTTGTGAACACGCTCGCGCTTTAATCAAGGCTCACGGCTTACGGGAGGGCGTGTGGTTGGGACTTGCCTGATTCTGCCATTCATTAAGCGGCAAGTAAGCGTGATACCGACCTGTCTATCCTGAATTAACCGGACAGTGAAACTTGCATTAAAAAATATTTAATAAAAAAAGCCACCGCACTGACGTGGGGTGGCTAAAAAGTCTTACCAAAGGAATGATGAAGTGGAGCAAGATTCGATTGCCTGATGCTGCGGATTCACCAGGCAGTTGATTCGTGTTCTTCATCGCCGACCACGGTAACACCGCTTTGGACATTTCAACTATTACAAAGATCGATAGTGACTATCATGACTGGTTTGTGAGTCGCTGGTCGGAAAAATGCTAAAAGTTTTCCGGTCCGGGGAGCACACCCGACAATAATGGAGTGCCATGCGCTTCAGGAAACACAATAAGGAAATGGGCTGAAAGCCTGTCGTTTTGCCGTGATTTCAATAACGGTGTTGATGTTTTTTAGCCCATCTGCCATAGCGCGAATTCCACCGTTTCAAACTTCGCCTGAACTCAGGAAGAAGCCCCGTATCTCGGGGTTTGCGGAACGTTGGGCCTTAATCGAGACAGGGGATTATAATGACGTTTGTGAAATGGAACCTCGTGACGCTGGCGGTTTCGCTGGGCGTGAGTCAACTGGCGACGGCAGGGGTTGTCAGTGATCAATCGGAATCCAAAGGGTTTGTCGAAGACAGCAGTCTCACCGTTCACCTGAAGAACTACTACTTCAACCGTGATGGCAAGAATGGCGGCGGCGACCGCAAGGACTGGACCCAGGGCGTGCTGGGTAACTTCAGCTCCGGCTTCACTCAGGGCACCGTCGGTTTCGGTGTCGATGCCTACGGTTACTGGGGCATCAAGCTCGACGGCGGCGCGGGCACGGCGGGCACCGGCAACCTGCCAGTGGATCGTCATGGCGAGCCAGAAGACGAGTACGGCACCGCAGGCGGTGCGATCAAGATGCGGATCTCCAAGACCGAATTGCGCTACGGCGATCTGCAGCCAGCCGCTCCGGTGTTTGCGGCCGGTGGCTCGCGCCTGTTTCCGCAGACAGCAACCGGCTTCAATCTGTTGAGCAGCGATATCGCCGGGCTTGAGCTGGACGGCGGTCATTTCACCGGCGGCAACGGCCCGGTGACCACCAACCACGATCACGATATCTATGCTTCCTATGCCGGGGTGACTGCCACCAGCATCGATTACGCGGGTGGCAAATATGCATTCACCGACAACCTGACCGCGAGCCTTTATGGTTCCAATCTCAAGGATGTCTGGGATCAGTACTACGGCAACATCAACTACACCCTGCCGGTGACGGGTGATCAGTCGGTGAACTTCGACTTCAATATCTATCGCACCAATGACGCCGGATCAGCCAAGGCAGGGGATATCAGCAACACCACCTGGTCTCTGGCAGCCGCGTATTCTTTCCTCACGGCGCACACGGTCACTCTGGCCTACCAGAAAGTTCACGGCGATACCCCCTTCGACTATGTGGCTTTCGGGATTAACGGCCCTGGCGATACCGCTGACTCGATCTTCCTTGCCAACTCCGTTCAATATTCCGACTTCAACGGTCCGGGCGAGAAGTCGTGGCAGGCGCGTTATGACTTGAACATGGCGAGTTACGGCGTACCGGGCCTTAGTTTCATGGCCCGTTATATCACCGGTGACGATATTGACGGCTCGCATATGCCATCCAACAGCACCTATGTCAATTACGGCTATGGTGACGATGGCAAACACCATGAAACCGATATCGAAGCCAAATATGTTGTTCAGTCCGGTCCTGTGAAGGACCTGTCGCTGCGCATGCGTCAGTCTTTCCATCGGGCCAATGCTGACCAGGCTGAAGGCGATAACAACGAACTGCGCCTGATCGCCGATTACCCGATCAACGTGTTCTGATTGCTTAACACCGGCTGAAAAAAAGCCAGGCCCCCGTGAAGGAGGCCTGGCTTTTGAGTCTCTGGCGAACTGAATCAGTCCGGCTTGTGATCGCCACGAATCGAGAAGTTCGACATGTGTTCCAGGCCTTTGATCAGGCCGGAGTGATCCCAGCCGCTGCCACCCAGTGACGCGCAGGTGCTGAACACTTGTTGCGCATTGGCAGTGTTCGGCAGGTTCAGGCCGAGTTCGCGAGCGCCTTCCAGTGCCAGGTTCAGGTCCTTCTGGTGCAGGGCGATGCGGAAGCCCGGATTGAACGTGCCCTTGATCATGCGTTCGCCGTGCACTTCGAGGATCTTCGACGACGCGAAGCCCCCCATCAGCGCCTCACGGACCTTGGCCGGATCTGCACCATTCTTCGAGGCGAACAGCAGCGCTTCTGCCACGGCCTGGATGTTCAGGGCGACGATGATCTGGTTGGCGACTTTGGCGGTCTGGCCGTCACCGTTCCCGCCGACCAGGGTGATGTTCTTGCCCATGGTCTGGAACAGTGGCAGGGCGCGGTCGAAGGTGCCCTGATTGCCGCCGACCATGATGCTCAGGGTCGCTGCCTTGGCGCCGACTTCACCGCCCGACACGGGTGCATCGAGGTATTGCGCGCCAGTGGCGTTGATCTTCTCGGCGAACGCTTTGGTGGCGGAAGGGGAGATCGAACTCATGTCGATGACGACCTTGCCTGCGCCGGTGCCTTCGCTCAGGCCGTTCTCGCCAAACAGCACGTCGTTGACCTGCGGGGTGTCCGGCAGCATGACGATGATGAACTCGGCTTCCTGCGCCACTTCACGCGGGTTGCCCAATACTGTCGCGCCACCTTCGACCAGCGAGGCAGGAGGCGCCACGAAATGCCTGGACAGGAACAGTTGGTGACCTGCTTTCTGCAGGTTTTCCGCCATTGGCAGGCCCATGATGCCGGTGCCGATGAAACCGATGTTAGCCATAGTAACCTCTCATTTTTGTGCAGGACCGCAGACTCAAGGCGGTTACAGCTGCAAGCTTCGAGCTGCAAGCCTCACGTCGTATCGCGATCATCTGGTTGTCAATTCTTGTGGCTTGGAGCCGGGGCTTGCAGCCGCGGCAGGCCTAAATCAAATTATGGGTTTTCAGCCAGCCGAGGCCCGCTTCGGTGGTGGTCAGCGGCTTGTACTCGCAGCCGATCCAGCCGCGATAACCCAGCTTGTCGAGATGTCCGAACAGGAACCCGTAATTGATTTCGCCAGTGCCCGGTTCGTGCCGGCCGGGGTTGTCCGCCAGCTGTACGTGACGAATCACCGGCAGGTTCTTTTCCATGGTCCGGGCCAGGTCGCCCTCCATGATCTGCATGTGGTAGATGTCGTACTGCAGCGACAGATTGCGGCTGCCGACTTTCTCGCGAATCTCCAGCGCCTGAGCAGTGGTGTTGAGGTAAAAGCCCGGGATGTCGAGGGTGTTGATCATCTCCATGACCAGATCGATACCCTGAGCCTGCAGCTTGTCGGCGGCGTACTTGAGGTTGTCGACGAAGGTCTTTTCGATCAGCGCATCATCGAAACCCTGCGGCTTGATCCCGGCCAGGCAGTTGACCTGGGTATTGCCCAGCACTTTGGCGTAGGCAATGGCCAGATCGACGCCGGCGTAGAACTCTTCAACCCGGTCCGGGTGGCAGGCAATCCCGCGCTCACCCTTGGCCCAGTCGCCAGCGGGCAGGTTGAACAGCACTTGGGTCAGGCCGTGGGCGTCCAGTTCGGCCTTGATCTGGGCCGAGCTGAAGTCGTACGGAAACAGGTACTCGACACCGCTGAAGCCCGCATTGGCGGCTGCTTCGAAGCGTTTCAGAAAGTCCAGCTCGGTGAAGAGCATCGACAGGTTGGCGCATAAACGTGGCATGGTTGGCTCCTTGTTCTCGCTCTTGTTAATCGGCGCTGATCAGTCCAGCAGGCTGACGGCAGTCGGGGCGTCGTCGCGGTGCTCGGCCAGCGACTCGAATTCGTTGATCGCGTTGATCTCGGTACCCATGGCGATGTTGGTCACGCGCTCCAGGATGATCTCGACAACCACCGGCACGCTGTACTGCTGCATCATGCTCGTGGCTTCGGCGAAGGCGGCCTGAATGTGCGCCGGATCGGTAACCCGGATCGCCTTGCAGCCCAGGCCTTCGGCGACCGCGATATGGTCGACGCCATAACCCTCCAGCTCAGGGGCGTTGATGTTGTCGAACGCCAGTTGCACGCAGTAATCGATGTCGAAGTTGCGCTGCGCCTGACGGATCAGGCCCAGGTACGAGTTGTTCACCACGACGTGGATGTACGGCAGCTTGAACTGCGCGCCCACGGCCAGCTCTTCGATCATGAACTGGAAGTCGTAATCGCCGGACAGCGCGACGACCTTGCGGCTCGGGTCGGCCTTTGCAACACCCAGCGCAGCCGGGATGGTCCAGCCCAACGGGCCTGCCTGACCACAGTTGATCCAGTGACGCGGCTTGTAGACGTGCAGGAACTGCGCGCCAGCGATCTGCGACAGGCCGATGGTGCTGACGTAGCAGGTGTCCTTGCCGAAGTACTGGTTCATCTCCTCATAGACACGTTGCGGTTTGACCGGAATGTTCTCGTAGTGGGTCTTGCGCTGCATCGTGCGCTTGCGTTCCTGGCAGCTGGCGAGCCAAGTGCTGCGGTCCTTGAGCTTGCCAGCGGTGTGCCACTCACGGGCGACTTCGAGGAACATCGCCAAGGCGGCGCCTGCATCGGAAACGATGCCCAGGTCCGGCGTCAGCACGCGGCCGATCTGGGTCGGCTCGATGTCGACGTGGATGAACTTGCGGCCTTCGCTGTACACCGAAACGGTCCCGGTGTGGCGGTTGGCCCAGCGGTTGCCGATGCCCAGCACCATGTCTGACTCAAGCATGGTGGCGTTGCCGTAACGATGGGAGGTCTGCAGACCGACCATACCGGCCATTTGCGGGTGATCATCAGGAATCGTGCCCCAGCCCATCAGGGTCGGGATCACAGGAATGCCTGTGAGCTCGGCGAATTCGACCAGTGCGTCTGACGCATCGGCGTTGATGATGCCGCCACCGGCAACGATCAATGGACGCTCGGAGGCGTTGAGCATCGCCAGGGCTTTTTCGACCTGATTGCGGCTGGCCTGCGGCTTGATGACTGGCAGTGGTTCGTAGGCGTCGATGTCGAATTCGATTTCGGCCATCTGCACGTCGAACGGCAGGTCGATCAGCACCGGGCCCGGACGGCCGCTGCGCATCAGCTGGAAGGCTTTCTGGAACACGTACGGCACCTGGCCCGGTTCCATGACGGTGGTGGCCCATTTGGCGACCGGCGCCGCGATGCTGGCGATGTCGACCGCCTGGAAGTCTTCCTTGTGCATACGGGCACGTGGCGCCTGACCGGTGATGCAGAGGATCGGGATCGAGTCGGCGGAAGCGGAGTAGAGGCCGGTGATCATGTCGGTACCGGCAGGGCCGGACGTACCGATGCACACACCGATGTTGCCGGCGATGGCGCGGGTGTAACCCTCGGCCATGTGCGAGGCGCCTTCGACGTGGCGGGCCAGCACGTGATCGATGCCGCCGAGCTTCTTGAATGCGGCGTACAGCGGGTTGATGGCAGCGCCAGGGATACCGAACGCGGTATCCACCCCTTCGCGACGCATCACCAGAACGGCGGCTTCGATGGCTCTCATGATGGTCATTTGTTAGTCTCCTCAACTCGATAGTTTTTGTACGTAGCTTTATTGTTTTTCTACGTAACCAGCCTGATTTGAATTGAAGTTTTTGTGAATGGCTGCTTTTGGCAGTTCTGTCGGTATCAGGAGTATCGAATGGATCGTTACACAGAAGTGCGCAGCTACGTGCTGGTCGCTACCCACGGCAGTTTTGCCGCGGCGGCATTGGTGGAAGGCGTGACGCCAGTGATCATGGGACGACGCTTGAGCGCACTGGAGGATCGACTGGGGGTGAAGCTGATTCACCGCTCGACACGCGGCCTGACCCTGACCGACGCCGGTGATTCGTATCTGGAAAACGCCAAGCTGGTATTGCAGTCATTCGAGGAGCTGGACGCCAGCATCAGCGAGAACGAAAGCAGCGTGCGCGGGCACCTGGTGGTATCGGCGCCCGCCGGTTTCGGACGTCAGCATGTGGCGCCCCATGCGCCGGAATTTCAGGCACGATTCCCGGATTTGCAGCTGTCGTTCAACCTCACCGACAACGTGGTGGATCTGGTGCGTGAGGGGTATGACATGAGTATCCGCATCGGCGAGGTGCTCGACCCCAATTACGTGGCGATCAGGCTGTACGCCAACAAACGCGTGGTGTGTGGCTCACCGCAGTATTTCGCCGAACATGGTTTTCCGCAGACGCTGGAAGAGTTGCCTCAGCACAACTGTCTGTCGTTCAACCTGCAAGGCGGCCAGCACCGCGGCTGGACGTTCTTGCGTGACGGCAAACAGGTGGCGATCAAGGTGGCGGGTAATCTGTATTGCAATGACGGCGAGTTGCTGTATGACTGGGCCAAGCGCGGTCTGGGCTTGTGCTGGCGCTCGACCTGGGAGATTCAGAACGAGGTCGAGAGCGGCGCGCTGGTGACCGTGCTCGACGAGTTCGCGCTGCCCAGTTACGACATTCAGGGCGTGTATCCGCAGCAGCATTATCTGCCGGCGAAGGTGCGGTTCTTTATTGCGTTTCTGAAGGAGGTGTACAACCGGCCAGGGTATTGGCAGCAGGGTTGAGGCTGGTGGGTTGCCAAGCCAAGAGCTCAGCGCAGTACTGTTGGCAGGTCAGAGCCCTGTGGGAGGGAGCTTGCTCGCGAAGACGTCGTTTCAGTCGACTCAGCAGTGACTGATCCAAAGCGTTCGCGAGCAAGCTCCCTCCCACGGGATGCGATCAGATCAGCTCCACCGAAATCGGCGGTAGCCCACGAATCTCACCCACGGCCAGCCCCGGCCCCTTGGTCTGATACATCCCGGTGTAGGAACCGGTGGTGATCACCAGATCCGGCGTCACGCTCAATCCATCCCGGGTGTGGTGGTTGACCAGCCAAGGCAACAGCCGACGTGGGTCACCGGCCGGATTTGCGCCGTCGCCGGGCACGATGTCTTCTCCTGCGTAGGTGAACGTCAGCGCTGGCTCAACGAATGGGAAACTGGCGTCGTACGGCACGAAATCGCCGATGATCAACGCGCCATGGTTCAACAGATCCCCCAACGCCAACAGTGGCTCGATCTTCGGCCAGGCCGCAAAACGGCTGGAAACCACTTCAATCGTCGTGCCCATCGAACCGATGCTGCTCAGCACTTCTTCGTCGGAGTAGGGTTGTTCGCGAGGGGTGAACTCCCGGTTCAGGCGGAAGGCGATTTCCAGTTCCAGAATCGGCGACGGGTAGTCGACGCATTCAACCTGGCTGCCACTGGCAAACAGGCCGTCTTCGGGCAACAGTGCGCCATTGATTGGTCCGCCACTGGTGGATTTGGAACCGACTTTCCAGCCGCCGACAGTCGTGTCGCGCAGGCGCAGGATTTCACGCTGCAGGGCATAGGCAGCGGCAGCATCGGCAGGGACGTGCTCCGGACGAATCTCGGTGAGTTTCTGACCGTCGTGCATGGCGTCGACGATCAATTGGGCAATGTTCGCTGGGTGAGACGGTTGATTCACGCGGGACTTCCTTCAGACAGTTGAATGGAAAGCGCTCCACGGTGCAGACCGGCGTCGGACCGTGGAGCCAGCACAGCTACTCTAACCTCATTTGCTCACCACTGCGGAAGCGGGCGCCTGCTCCGAGACCTGCAGCGCCCCGGCGGCGGGTGCTTCAGGAACGCTGAATTTATCTTCAGGCTTCATGCGCAGGGCCAGTATCACGCCGATTGCCATCAGCACCACACTGCCGACAAAGGGCAACTCCCAACTGCCGAAACGGTCGATTACGTAGCCTGAGACCACCGGCGACAGAATCGCTGCGGCCGCCGAGCCGGTGTTCATGATTCCCGAGGCTGTCCCGCTGTATTCCGGAGCAATGTCCATAGGGATTGCCCACATCGGGCCGATGGTCATTTCCGCGAAAAAGAAGCCGCCCGCCAGGCACGCCATCGACAGGTAGACGTTGTGGCTGAACATGACCGGAACCACGCACAGCAGCGTCAGAAACATGCAGATCGCAACCATCCAGCTGCGTGAGCGTTTCAGGCACTTGGTCTTGACCAGCAGCCGGTCGGTGACCAGACCGCCCAGGGTGTCGCCAACCACGCCGGCCAAGAATACCGCCGACGCGAAAATCGCCGACTTCTTCAGGTCCATGTTGTAGCTGTGCAGGAAGTATTGCGGGATCCACGACAGGAACAGCCACAGGGTCCAGCCGTAGCAGAAATAGACGATGGTCACCGGGAACATGCGCTTGAACAAAGGTTTCCATGGCACTTTAGGCGGCTTGGGTTTGGGCGGTGGCAACAGTGCCAGTTCGGCTTGGGTAATGCTCGGATGATCCTTGGGATGCTCGGTGAAAACGAATGCCCACATCACCACCCATACCAGACTGATTGCCCCGCAAACGAAGAACGCTGCACGCCAGCTATACGTGGCCATGATCGCCACCACCGCTGCAGGGGCGACGGCGTTACCGATCCGGGCGGCGGAGTGAGTGACGCCCTGGGCGAAACCGCGTTTTTCCTTCGGGACCCAGCGCGACATGGCGGCGGTGGCGGCGGGGAAGGTTGCCCCTTCGCCCAGGCCCAGCAGCAGACGCGCAGCGAGCAGGGAGAACAGGCCGCCAGCGAAACCGGTGAGCACCGTCGCGAGGCCCCACAAGGCGCCGCAGACGATCAGCGTCCGGCGCGCACCGTATTTGTCGCTGATCCAGCCACCGATGATCTGAAACACCAGATACGGATAAGCGAAGGCCGAGAACACCAGCCCGATCTGCGTGTTGGACAGACCGAATTCGGTGCCGAAACCGGACGCGGCGGTACTAACGTTGACGCGGTCCAGGTAGGTAATGAAATACATGACGCAGAGCATGAGTAGCACCATGCTCGTGGGGCGTAGGCGGAACAGTTTCATGACGCTATCTCCAGTTTCTTATTGTTTGCGCGCGAAGGCGCATGAGTCGGGATAGGACAGGAGCAGTTACGGGTTGCAGGCTTCAAGCGGCAAGCAGGACGCCGCTTGAAAGCCTTTTGATCTTCATCGCTGGAAGGGCACCTTCTGCGAGCCAATGAAATCCATGGCTGCCGCGACGCCGCTGCCATTGAGTTTCACCCCGGCCATTTGCAGGCCCATTTCGCAGCCCGCCAGGGTCGCCATCAGGGTGAGGTCGTTGCAGTCGCCCAAATGACCGATGCGGAACATGCGGCCTTTCATCTTGCCCAGGCCCGTGCCCAGAGACATGTCGAAGCGCTCGTAAATCACCTTGCGCACCTGGTCGGCGTCGATGCCATCCGGAGTCATCACGCCGGTCAGTACCGGGCTGTAAACCGCAGGGTCCGCGCACTGGATCGGCAGACCCCAGGCGTTCACGGCCGTGCGGCAGGCCTGCGCCAGACGGTGGTGACGGGCAAATACATTGTCCAGCCCTTCGGCCAGAATCATGTCCAGTGCTTCGGACAGGCCATACAGCAGGTTGGTGTTGGGGGTGTACGGCCAATAGCCGGTCTTGTTCATCTCGATGATCTCGTCCCAGGCCCAGAAACTGCGGGGCAAGCGCGCGTTTTTGCTGGCAGCGACGGCTTTGGGGGAGACCGCGTTGAAGCTGATGCCGGGGGGTAACATCAATCCTTTCTGTGAGCCGGAAACGGTGACGTCCACACCCCATTCGTCATGGCGATAATCGGCTGAGGCGAGCCCGGAAATGGTGTCCACCAGCAACAGCGCGGGATGGCCTGCCGCGTCGATGGCCTTGCGCACCGAAGCGATGTCGGAAGTCACGCCGGTGCTGGTTTCGTTATGCACGACGCACACGGCCTTGATGCTGTGGCCCGGGTCGTTACGCAGGCGCTCTTCGATCTTGCTGGCATCCACACCATAGCGCCAGCCTTCGATACCCGGCAGGCCCAGAAACTCGGGCTCGATACCCAGGCTTTCCGCCATCTTCTTCCACAACGTGGCGAAGTGGCCAGTTTCAAACATCAGCACTTTGTCGCCTGCACTCAGTGTGTTGCACAGCGCGGCTTCCCAGGCACCGGTGCCGGAAGCGGGGTAAATGATCACCGGTTGTGTGGTTTTGAAAATCTGCTTGATGCCGGCTAGTACCTTCAGCCCTAACTCGGCGAACTCCGGGCCGCGATGGTCGATGGTGGGGTAACTCATGGCGCGCAGGATGCGATCCGGTACCGGGCTTGGCCCAGGGATTTGCAGGAAGTGACGGCCGGCAGGGTGGAAATCGAGCTTCATGGTGGTTCGCCTCTGTTTTTGTATTTTGAATGCAAAATACATTAGCAGCGGTTTTGCTTCCGTCAAATCGATAACGAAAATGCGCGATGGACGCCTTTTTTCGCCGCACAGGTGGAAATTTTGTCTTAGTATCCGTGCATCACTGTGAGGACTTTGTATGCAAGATTCAGATTTCTCGATGTCCACGGAAGGCGTGAAACAGTTACCCAAGCTGGCACGTCAGCGCCTGCATGACACCGTGGTAGAGCACCTGCGCAGTTTCATCATCGAAGGAACGCTGGGCGCCGGCACCAAGCTCAACGAGCGCGAATTGTGCGAAACCCTGGGGATTTCTCGCACGCCGTTACGGGAAGCCTTGAAGGTGCTGGCGGCTGAAGGCTTGATCGAAATCTCGCCAAATCGTGGTGCCAGCGTCGCCCGTATGTCGGAATTGGAGATTCGCGAGGCGTTCGAGCTGATGAGCGGTCTGGAAGCCTTCGCCGGGGAATTGGCCTGTGAGCGCATCACGGTCGATGAGCTGGACGAGATCAAGGCGCTGCATTACGCGATGATCGTCTGCAAGAACCAGAACGACCTGCCGGGTTATTACCAGCGTAACCGGGCGATTCACGATTTGATCAATCTGGCGGCACGCAACTCGGCGCTGCGGCAGACCTACATGGCCTTGAACTGGCGCATTCAGGCGCTGCGGTTTCGCTCGAATCTGCAGACGCCGAAATGGGATCGGGCCGTGCACGACCATGAGGAAATGATTCAGGCGCTGGAAGCTCGCGACGGCAAACGTCTGAGCGCAATCCTGCGACAACACCTGCTCGCCAAGCGCGACGCACTGATGTTGATGGTGGGGCAGGCGGATGAGCACCCGGGTTCGATAAGACGCCCATAAAAAAACCGCTGCTTGGATGGCAGCGGTTTTTCAATGAGGGTCGGTTCCTGCGCGCAGTACCCTGCGCCGAGTCTCAACCATTCTGGCAACCATCACCGAGGCGGGTGTATTCCATATTGTGGGTCACGCCTTTGCTGTCGACGTAAACCATGTGTGCTTCAACCGGACCGCACTCGGTGGCGACGTTGCTGGCGGTGGTCATGCTCACTACTTTGGCGATGTCCAGGTGTTGCGAGTAGTTGTACTCGACAGCAGCGGGCGCTGATTCGCTGACGTCGCTGTTGGCTGACGCAAATGCGCTGAAAATGGAAAGGGCTGCAAACAGGGCGTATTTCATGATGTCACTCCGCAGAAGTTTAAATAGTCGTGAGGTTTGCTCTTGGATTTGATTCTAAGAGCGAGGACAAATTTTAAAAAATGGTCGCTGTCGATACGCGCCATCATCAAAAGTGATGAGCATTAACTGAATTGATTAACAGGGGATTAATTGTTCCGTTTCGCGTAATGGATTGTTGCCGGGAACTGTAAATATTCAGCCCTTTTCACACTCGTCACCCAGCCGTGTGTATTCCAGCTTGTGGCTGACACCCTTGCTGTCGACATACTCCATCTGCGCCTTGATCGGCCCGCATTCACTGGCTCCGCTGCTGGCATTGCTGATCCGCACCACCTTGGCAATGTCCAGATCCTGGGTGTAGTCGTATGGGTCGTTCTGGGGGGCGGAAGCCGATGCGCTGCCGAGGTTATCGTTGGCAGACGCGAAAAGGCTGAACATCGACAGGGCGGCAAACAGTGCGTATTTCATGACGAACTCCAACTTATCTGGCGGCGCAAGCGGCAGGGCGGGTGGCTTGCTGATGGGCTGATTCTAAGTACCGCGGTTGCGGCGCAAGAAATATTGTCTGTCGATAGGCGACATCATCAGTCGTGATACACCACACGCCCGTTGTATTAACGCGTTTCGGGTAAAAGAGTGTTGTTTGTTTTGTCGGTAATTCGGGTGAGTGATGAAGTCACCTAAAGACGATTTGCGCGAATGTTTTGATGGCGTGGAATAAATCCGAACAGGGAGCGTCTTGCTTGCATCATTCGATGAACACTCTGTGTTTTGTATTTTCCCCGTTCGAGACTCAAACCTCATGAAAACTTGCAACCTGCGTTCCCTGTTCGCCATTGCCGCCCTCGCTCTCGCCGCCGGCACCGCCAACGCCGCACCCACTGCGCCGGTGCACAACATCGTGCTGGTCCACGGCGCCTTCGTGAATGGAGCGGGCTGGAAGCCGGTCTACGACATTCTGGTCAAGGACGGCTACCACGTCTCGGTCGCTGCGCATCCGCTGACCTCGTTCAACGACGATGTCACGGCGGTCAAACGCATTCTGGCCATGCAGGACGGCCCGACCATTCTGGTAGGGCACAGCTACGGCGGCGCGGTGATCTCCAACGCCGGTGAGGATTCCCACGTCGCCGGGCTGGTCTACATCGCGGCTCACGCGCTGGATGTCGGCGAAACCGAAGCCGCCAACGGCAAGCTGTACCCCAACGCCACCAAGGCCGTGAAGAAGACCGCCGACGGCTTCCTCTACCTTGACCCTGCGTTCTACCCTGCGGATTTCGCCGCCGACCTGCCCAAGGCCCAGGCCGAGTTCGAGGCCAACGCCCAGTCCCTGACTTCGGCATCGGTGTTCACCACCCCGGCCACCGTCGCCGCGTGGAAGACCAAGCCAAGCTGGTACGCGGTCGCCAAATCCGACCGGATCATCAACCCCGATCTGGAGCGCATGTACGCCAAACGCGCCAACGCTCACACCATCGAAATCGACGGCGCGAGCCATGCAGTGTATGAGTCGCATCCCAAGGAAGTCGCGGCGCTGATCGAACAGGCTGCGCAGCACGCACTGGATGGCAAATAACCGCCAGTCGACCTCAGTGACGCCCTGAAGCAGCACGGCTTGCCGACGTTGAAGTGATTGATGTCACCAGCGCTGACAAGCCGTGCCGCTGCAGTTGTGTAGCCGGCTCGCGTCAAACCCAGGCCTTGGCAGCACTCCCCAACGCCGGGTAGTCGATGTAACCCCGCTCATTCCCACCAAAAAAGCTGCTGGCGTCGGCGGCATTCAGCCGATGATTGCCAAGAAAGCGCGCGGGCAGGTCGGGGTTGGCGATGAATGGGCGACCAAACGCGATGACGTCGGCGCGGCCCTCTTGCAGGGCCTGCTCGGCGCTCTGTTGGTCATAACCGCCCGCGAGCATCAATACGCCTTTGAAGTCGCCACGCAGGCGCTCGATGATCGCGTCCCAGCGCGGGTCGAACTGTTCGTCGCGCACGGTGCCGACCATGGCGGGTTCCACCAAGTGCAGATAGGCCAGGTTCATTGCATCGAGCTGGCGAACGATGTAGCTGAAGGTTTCTTCAGGCGTCTCATCGCCCATCCCCATGAACCGACCCATCGGCGTCAGCCGCACCGCCACCCGATCGGCGCCGACTTCCTCAGCCACCGCACGCGTGACTTCCAGAACCAGCCGGGCGCGTTTCTCCAGCGAGCCGCCGTATGCATCGTCGCGCTGGTTGCTCGCCGAGTTGATGAACTGATCCAGCAGATAACCGTTGCCCGCATGGATTTCCACGCCATCCATCCCCGCCAGCAACGCGTTACGTGCCGCGACGCGGTAGTCTTCGATGATGGCGTTGATACCTTCGACAGTCAGTGCTTGCGGCACCGGGACATCGCCCCACACACCATTGCCTTGCTCATCGATGATGAACGTCTTGCCCGGAACCGGCAGTGCGCTCGGCGCCACAGGCAGAGCCCCTTCGGGCTGAAACACCGGATGAGAAACCCGGCCCACATGCCAGAGCTGCAGAAAGATCGTGCCGCCTTCGCCATGCACCGCCTCACTGACTGTTTTCCAGCCTGCGATCTGTTCGGCACTGTGAATGCCCGGCGTCCAGGCATAGCCCTGACCTTGCCGGGAAATCTGCGTCGCCTCGGTGACGATCAACGCCGCACTGGCGCGCTGACGGTAGTACTCGACGTTCATCGGCGTCGGCACGTTGCCCGGCTGCCCCGCGCGGGAGCGGGTGAGGGGGGCCATGGCTACGCGATGGTCGAGGGTCAGGTTGCCGAGTTTGATCGGAGTGAAGAGTTTCATGGTGTTTGCCTCGTGGTGCTGAAAGTGTGGGTTGATGGGCTCCACGTTAGGGGTTGTCGTTGGTTGGGAGAATCGGTCGGCGGCGCAACGCTGAGTCGCGTTTTGCGCAACGACAGGGACTTGTTTGCGGACCAAAAAAATGCCTCGCATTTGCGAGGCAGACTGGTTTTTTGATGATCGAGAGTTGCGGCACGTCAGGCCTTGCCAGCTTTTTTGATCCCCATGATTTGATTGCCCATGGAAACGCCCCAGTCGACCATTCGTACGCCGTCGGGCACCTGGTCACGCTGCCACCGGTCCAGAGCCTGATGGATGTCAGTCTGCCCCCGTAACGCGCGGGCCAGGGTCAAGGCGTTGGTCGCAGCCTTGGCGGTGCTGCCTGCCGTGTGCGGTCTTGGAATGAAGGCTGCGTCCCCCGTGAGCAAGGCACGATCAAACACCATCTGCGGCACTTTCAGGTCCATGATCGACTGCACGAAAATCTCGTCAGTGCGACAGATCAGCTCAAGAAAACCCGGATTGATTCGACCCTTCGCCAGCGTGCGGAATACCGCCTCCTGGTCCGGTGCCATGGATCCAGGCGGTATCGAGTGAGCCCGGCGCCGGCCGAACTGATCGGTCAGGGCAGCATCCAGCTCGGGCCCTGTGGTCGCCTTGAGGTACCAGAGCCAATTGTAGCGACGCTCGCCGACACGAGTGGACCCGTCGACGCCGGGCACCATGTACGTGAGCATCAGCGAGTCCGGACTTTGCTGGAACACGAAGTTTTCGTAGAGGCACGCCCTGGCTTCGTTGGGCAGCTCCCGCTCATCCACCAACCCTCGCCAGACCAGATACCCGGAGTACGCCGGTTCCAGTTCAGGCAGCAATAACCGGCGAACGGTTGAGTTGGCGCCGTCTGCGCCGATCAACAGATCCCCGCGGGCGTGGCTGCCGTCCTCGAAGATCGCCGTGACTGCGTCGGCATCCTGCCGGATGTCGATCAACGTCGCGCCGCGGTGGTAGTGCTCGTTCGGGATTGCTGAGATCAAGGTCCGATACAGCGTGTTCCATGAAGTTTGCGTCTGCGGCATCGGCTCGCTGTGGCAAATGCGGCCCGCAGCGTCCAGAAACACTCGCTGTCTTGAACGCACACCCAGCGCCTGGGTGAGCTTGATGCCCGCGAAATCGAACGCCTCGATCACTGGCGGCTGCAGGACAATGCCGCCGCCTCGACTGTCGAGCACGGCAGGAGAGCGTTCGAACACATCGACCTGCCAACCGATCGCGCGCAGGGCAGTCGCAGCGAACAAGCCTCCCAGCGACCCGCCGACGATCAGCGCCTTGCCGGATGAATGAGACAAGTGTTGCGGCGACGAATCGTTCATGGCGCAGTCCTCTGGGCGTGTGCAAAGGACGTCACAGTAGGGCTGCCACAAGATCGGGAGAATCAGTCACGCACGCAAAAGCGTGTTGCGCTGACTGCAAGACTGATCAGATCGCCAGGATCTCATGCATGAACCCGATAAACGCCTTCACCCGCTTCGAACCCCGGTGGTTGGGCAGGTACAGCGCCGAGATTTCGCTCTTGGCGTTGTCCGGGTACGCCGGGCTGTGTTCGAACAGTTCGATCAGGTGACCGTCGGCGATGTCCTCATCAATCAGCCAGTCCGGAAGCAAGGCGATGCCGCCGCCGGCGCGGGCCATCTCGCGCAGGACCTCGGCGTTGTTGCTCTTCAAGCGGCCGTTGACCGGCACGCGAATTTCACCGTCGATAGAGAGAAAGGTCCAGGCCTGTTGCGGGTTGCCGAAGTTGAAGCGCAGGCAGTCGTGGCTGGACAGATCGACAGGCGTGTGTGGTTCGCCGTGCTGTGCAAGGTAGGCAGGGCTGGCCACCACCCGCCGGCGAAACAAGCCCACCGGGCGGCAGACCACGCCGTCCATGGGCGCGGCGGCTCCAAGACGAATCGACAGGTCGACCCGTTCGCTGAACAGATCGACGATGCTGTCGGTCAGGGTGATGTCCAGTTCTAGCCGCGGATAACGGCTCATCAGCATGCCCAGTTTTGGCGCGATGATACGGCGGCCAAACGCGGTGGGCACCGAAATGCGCAGTGGTCCTGAGGGCTCATCGTCGCTGTCCATCACCGTGGCGTCGGCGTCGGCGACATCTTCGAGAATCTTGCGGGCTCGGGAATAGTAGGCAGCGCCAGCATCGGACACCGTGACTTGGCGGGTAGAGCGGTTGAACAGCACGGTGCCGAGTTCAGCTTCCAGCGAGTCGATCATGCGCGTCACGCTGGACGTGGCGACATCCAGTTGCCGCGCCGCGGCGGAGAAGCCTTTGGCGTCGACCGTTGCCACGAACATCTTCAACGCCAACAGCTTATCCATCGTTTTTCAATCCCGTGCGTTCACCTGTGCGCGAGTGTAGGCGGTGATAACTGAGCCGCCAATGCCTGGAAGCGCTCACGATGATCAGCCGTTATTCCAGCAAGGAATCCACTGCATAAAAAACATGAATTTTATTTATGGGGTGAGGGCATCTAACGTAAGCGGATTCCGAACCAAGAGGAGCCGACATGAGCGCCCAGCCGCACCCCGCCACCCTTGAACAGCCCGCCGTCGAAGAACACTGGAAACGTAACCTCGCGGTCTGTGTGCTCGGCGCATTCACCACCATCATCGCCATGACCTTGCTGCTGCCGTTTCTGCCGCTGTACGTGGAGCACCTGGGTGTGAGCGATCCTGCCGCCATCGTGCAATGGTCCGGCGTGGCGTTCGGCGCAACGTTTCTGTCGGCGGCGTTCACTGCGCCGTTGTGGGGGCGGCTGGGGGATCGTTACGGCCGCAAACTGATGCTGATTCGCGCCAGCCTGGGCATGGCGATTGCGATGTCGTTGATCGGCCTCGCAGAGAATATCTACCAATTGGTCGGCCTTCGTTTGCTGGCCGGTTTGCTGGGTGGATATGCCTCGGGGGCGACGATTCTGGTAGCAACGCAAACCCCGAAGGAACGCGCCGGCTGGGCGCTGGGCATGCTGTCGTCGGGGATCATGGCAGGCAATCTCACCGGGCCGTTGATTGGCGGGCTGTTGCCGCCGTTGATCGGCATTCGCAACACCTTCTTTCTGGCCGGTGGCGTGATTTTCCTGACCTTTCTCGCGACGCTGTTTCTGATGAAGGAAGCGCCGCGCCCGAAACGCGCGGCTGGCGCGCCGAAACCTGTCGCGGTGCGTCCGTGGGATGTGATTCCCGACAAGAAACCGGTCATTACCATGTTCGTGGTGGCGTGCCTGGTGATGTTTTCGATCATGTCCATCGAACCGATCATCACCGTTTACCTGATACAGCTGGGCACCAGCAACGTGACGTTCATGGCGGGTCTGGTGATGTCGGCCACGGCCCTGGCCAGCGTGTTGTCAGCCTCGCGAATCGGCAAGTTGGCGGATCGAGTCGGTCATTGGAAAGTGGTGGTGGGCTGTCTCATTGCGGCAGCCGTGCTGCTGATTCCACAGGCCTTCGTCACCAATGAGTGGCAACTGGTGGTGCTGCGGTTCCTGATGGGCATCGCATTGGGCGGGTTGCTGCCGTGCATCGCGGCGATCATTCGGCATTCGGTGCCCGACATCGTCGCCGGGCGCATGCTCGGTTATTCGACCTCCAGCCAGTACGTTGGGCAGGTACTGGGGCCGTTGACCGGCGGCTATCTCGGTGGCCATTTCGGCATGCCCATCGTGTTCATCGCCACGTGCGTGCTGATGGCGGTGTGTGCGGCGGTGATGCTGGTCATGCGCCCGGCAACGGTGCAGTAGCCGACATCAGAGGACATGGGCCTCGCCTGCGGTGGACAGCCTGACGCTGCTGCCAAGCGCGGGGACGTTGATGCCGGGATTGCGCACGTTGAGGGTGCGATGGGCGATATGTTCGCCGTTGGCGGAAACCCTGGCTGCCATCTCCAGCGTAAGGATGCAGGAGCCACCGGCAAAATCGATATCGGTGACCCGGCCGATACTGTTGTGCGCCGGGTCCTCGTGAGTCTCGTGGCGGGTGACGGTCAATTGCTCGGGTCGCAACAGAATCTGCGCCGCGCCTTGTCGGCGGGGTCTGATCACCGGCACGACTCCCAATTCGCAAATGGCGGAATCGCCTTCGATCCAGGCAGGCAAGACGATGGCCTCACCCAGGAACACAGCGGTTTCTTCATCCACCGGGTGGCGGTACACGTCCATCGGCGAGCCAGCCTGAACCAGTTTGCCTTGGCGCATCACCGCCAGCTGATCGGCGAATGACAGGGCTTCTGCCTGATCGTGGGTCACCAGAATCGTGGTGATCCCGGCATCTGACAACAGCTTGCTCACAGCCTTGCGCATACTGCTGCGCAAACCGGTATCCAGCGCCGAGAAGGGTTCGTCCAGCAACATGATGCCGGGGTTCTGTGCCAGCGCCCGGGCCAGCGCCACGCGTTGCTGCTGGCCGCCGGACAACTCGTGTGGCCAGCGCTCACTCATGGACGCATCGAGGGCAACCATCTCCATCAGCTCGCCGATGCGCCGGTGTTTCGCTGCGCGATCCCCCGCCAGGCCAAAACCGATGTTCGCTGCCACTGACAGGTGCGGGAACAGCGCCCCGTCCTGGGGAACGTAGCCGATGTTGCGCTGGTGTGCGGCGACCTCGCGGGTCTCATCCACCAGCGGGTTGCCGTGCATCACAATACGACCGCTGTCGGGAAACTCGAAGCCGGCGATCATTCGCAGGAGCGTGGTCTTGCCGGAGCCGGAAGGGCCGACGATGGCGGTCCGGCTGCCCACCGGGATCGACAGGCTAACGTCGTCCAGCGCAGTGAGGTGACCGAAGTATTTTTTGAGGGCGTGCAATTCAAGAGCGTTCATCGGCCTGCCGTGCGTCTGGATTGGTGATAGAGAAGGGCGGTCAGAGGCAGCGACAGCAGCACCATGATCAGTGCATAAGGCGCTGCGGCGGCGTAGTCGATTTCGCTGGTCATGGCCCAGAACCCGGTCGCAAGAGTGCGGGTGCCGCTGGGAGCGAGCAGCAAGGTGGCGGTCAGTTCGTTGGTGATCGCCAGAAACACCAACGCAGCGCCAGCCGCCGCACTGGGTGCGGCCAGACGCAAGGTGATCAGCCAGAGCGCCTGAGCAGGCGAGCGACCGAGGCTGCGGGCGATGTTCTCCAGCTCTACCGGCGCCTGAGCGATTCCCGCGCGCAGGCTGACCAGCGCCCGGGGCAGGAACATCAGCAGATAGGCCAGCAACACGGTGATCGCGGTCTGATAGATCGGCCGCGCCAGCTTGATCGTGACGGTCACCAAGGCTAACGCGACCACGATGCCAGGCAAGGAGCTGGTGATGTAATTGCAGCTTTCCAGCAACCGGTTGAAGCGTCCCGGCGAGCGGATCGACAACCAGGCAATGGGAAATGCCGCCGCCGTGATCAACACCGCGCCGACCGAGGCCAGCACCAGGGTTTGCTGAATTGCATCGAGCAAGCCTTCCTGCTGCCACACTTCACCGCCTCCAGCTATCAGCCAACGGGCCAGAGTGATGAATGGTACACCCAGCGCCAACAGGGAAATACCCAGCGGCAGCAGCAGACAGAGCAGGGTGGCCGTCGATGACAACCGCCAAATCTGTGGCTGGCGTGCGCTCCCCGAACCGACGCGTGCGTAACGCGCCTTGCCGCGGGCGGCGGATTCGACGGTCAGCAGCGCCAGGCACAGCATCGCTAGAACCCCGGCCAACATGTTCGCTGCCGGGCCATTAAAAGATGACTGAAACTGGTCGAAGATCGCCGTGGTGAATGTGTCGAAGCGAATCATCGCGAACAGCCCGTATTCGGCCAGCAGATGCAGGCCGATCAACAGCGCGCCGCCGCACATCGCTAGGCGTAGCTGTGGCATAACAATGCGCAAAAACACTGCCCACGGTTTGAGCCCGAGCGACTGGCCGACGTCCTCGATGGCCGGGTCCAGCCTGCGCATGGTCGCGGCGATGGGCAGGTAGAGAAAAGGGAAATACGCCAGCACTGACACCAGCACCGCCGCAGGCAGCCCGTGCAGCGACGGTACCAGGCTGACCCAGGCGTAGCTGTGAACGAACGCCGGTACCGCAATTGGTGCGGTGGCCAGTAACGACCACATCCGCCGCCCCGGCAAGTTGCTGCGCTCGGTGAGCCACGCCAGCGCCAGAGACAGTGCGATGCACAGCGGCAGAGTGATCAGCACCAGCATCAGCGTGTTGAGCAACAACTCCGCGACTCTTGGCCGAAACACCAACTGCACGATGCTGTCCCAGCCACTCTGAATCGCGATGAAGATAACGAAGCCCAGGGGCAGCAGAGCCAGCAGCGAAATCACCAGCGCGCTGCCGGTGATCCACAGCGCCAACTGCCGACCGTGCCTGCGCCTGCGTGAAACCTGCGCAGACGCTGCAGCGGCCCCGGCGGCGGTGTGGGCGGATCTGGAAAAAGACTCGGATTGCACGGTTACAGCAGCCCGGCCTGAGTCATCAGGTCCACGACCTTTTTGCTGTCCAGTTTCGAAGCGTCCACGGCAGGCGCATCGAGCTCGGCCAGCGGTGTCAGTTTCGGGTTGGACTCGGCGCCCTGGCCGACCGCGTATTCAAACGACTTGCCGTCCTTGAGTACCGCCTGGCCTTGCTTGCCGGTGATCCATTTGATGAACGCCTGAGCCTGTTCCTGATGCTTGCTCGACGCCAGTACGCCGCCACCGGAAATGCTCACGAAGGCGCCCGGGTCCTTGTGTTTGAAGTAGTGCAGCGAAGTATTCTTGCTGTTTTCGCCGGTCTTGGCCTGATCGACGAAGCTGTAGTAGTGGAAAATCACGCCGCTTTCGACCTGCCCGGCGTTGACCGCCTTGAGCACGGCGCTGTTACCACGGAAGGCGGTGAAGTTGGCCTTCATGCCTTTGAGCCACTCCAGCGTTGCCGCTTCACCCTTGAGCGCCAGCATGCCGCCGACGATGGCCTGGAAGTCTGCACCGGCGGGCGAGGCGGCCCAACGACCTTTCCAGCTTGGGTCAGCCAGATCGAGAATCGACTTGGGCAGCTTGTCCTGGCTGAGTTTGTCCTTGTTGTAGACGAACACGGTGGACCGCGCAGCGATGCCCACCCAGTTGCCGTGGGCGGGACGATATGGCGCGGCGACTTGCGACAGAGTCGTCGGGGCAATCGGCGCGAACAACCCGGCGCCGTCGACCAGCACCATGGATGGCGAGTTCTCGGTCAGAAACACGTCCGCTGGCGAGGCCTTGTCCTCCTGCACGATTTGATTGGCCATTTCGGTGTCATCGCCATTGCGCAGTGTGACCTTGACGCCCGTCTCCTTAGTAAAGCCCTCGACCCAGGCCTTGGTCAGACCCTCATGTTGGGCGTTGTACACGACGAGGCCGTCGGCGGCCCAGACCGTGGCGCAGGAGCTGGCCATGGCGGAGAACAGAGCGGCTCTGACGAAGGTGGGTTTGTGCAGTGTCATTGTTATGGTTCCCGAAGAGGTGTGGAAGGCGAAAGCCCGAACAGCATCGGCGTTAAACAGGGAGGGTGGGATTTCCTCCTCCAATGCGAATCATTAGCGCATGCGAGTAAGTGGCAAATTAGAAGCAGTCCTGAGAAAAATTCGTCAAAAGGCTGTTCATGCGGTGTAAATCCGTCAACAAGTTAAAAAAATCGTCCTGGACCTCACGCCGCTTTGACAAAACAATGACATGGCGTCCGGATAATCGAGCTCGGTGGCGTTCAGCCCCATGACACGCGTCTGGTTATGCACGGAACCCCATGGATATCAAACACAGCCTGAAGCAACGGATTGTGATCGTTTTTGCCCTGATGAGTACGCTGGTGGCCGGTGTCTTTGCCGTAGGCATCATTGCCACGGTGCATGTGGTGGAAAAGCGGCTCACGACCATCAGCCTGGGCGGCAATCTGCATCGCCAACTGACGCAGGATCGTATCGAGGACTGGCGTCATCGGCCGGAGAAGGATGAGTTGTTCTACGCCGACGACGGGATCGGCGACGTGGCGATGAGCGACGATCTGAAAAATCTTGAACCGGGCTTTCAAGAGTTCTTTCGCGGCAAAAAAGAGTATTACGCGATGGTCGAGACAGTGGGCGACCGTCGTTACGTGCTGCTGCGAGATCAGCGCAAGTTCGAGAAGCGTGAGCGCATTCTGTTCGGTGTGGTGCTGGTCGGTTTCATTCTGAGTGTCTTGCTGGCGATCCTGCTTGGGCGTCTGCTGGCCTCACGGGTCATGGCACCGGTGTCGCGGTTGGCGGGTCAGGTAAGGCATCGCGATCAACTGCTGGAGATGGCGCCCACGCTGGCCGACGATTACGCCCGTGACGAAGTCGGCGCGTTGGCCCGTTCCTTCGACGAGACGCTCGGGCGTCTGCGGGCGGCGCTGGGTCGGGAGAAACTCTTTACCAGTGACGTCAGTCATGAGCTGCGCACGCCGCTGATGGTGCTCGCCACATCCTGCGAACTGCTGCTGGAATACCCACGGCTGGACGAACGTTCGCGCACCCAGGTGCAGCGCATCAGCAAGGCCACCGCCGGGATGAACCAACTGGTCGAAACTTTCCTGTTACTGGCTCGCACCGAGGGCAAGAATGCGCCGCAGGGGCAGCGCGCCAGTGTTGTTCAAGTGGCCGAGGAATTGCTCGAAGTGTGGCGGGTGCCCATCGAAGAGAAAGGCATTCAATTCGTTTATGTGCCTTGCGAGGGCGCAGAAAAACTGACGTACAACGCGCCGCTGTTGCGTTCGGTGATGGGGAACCTGTTGCGCAATGCCTGGCATTACACCGATCACGGTGCTATCTGCCTGACCCTCAATCCGCACGGCTTCAGTGTGGAAGACAGCGGGATCGGCATTCCTCAAGAAAAGCAGCAGGCGATGTTCCAGCCTTTCGTGCGCGGCGATGAACAGCGCGGCGAAGGGCTGGGACTGGGGCTGTCGCTGGTCCAGCGCATTTGCGCGAACCAGGGCTGGAGCGTGACGCTGACCAGCCGTGAACCGGCGGGTTGCTGTTTTACGGTTGTGCTTGAGGCTGCGGAGCAATCGTTGGGTTGATTGGGCGCCCCTCGGCAGCCAGTTGGACTGAGGCATCCAGCCTCGTGCGGCCGTAGAACGCCATCGCCGTGAGGAACGTCGAAAACCAGACGATGATCCCGGCCCAAGGGGTGTGGGACATGAAGTGCCAACCCTGAAACACCCGAGTGGTGCCATAGATCGTCCCCAGGATCAGCGAGAACGCCAGGACCTTGCGGGCATGGCGCCAGCGGTAACGGCGGGCCACGAAGAACAACGCCATCATAGTGAAACCGCCGGACGCATGACCACCGGGCCAGCAACGACCTTTGCCGGCATCATGCAGCAGATTGAAATTCTCGAACCACTCTTTCTTCTGCTCGGTGCCCCCATAAAGAGTGGTTTCCACCGGGCAGTAGATGCTGGTGTGGCTCTTGAAGTAATGAATCGCTGCGGTAGTGATCGAGAAAGCGAAGACCACGAACAGCAGATCACGGCGATGGCGAGTGAGGAACCGCAGCGCGGGAGCAACGCGAACTTTCTCTAGCCAGGCCATCAGCTTTGCGTGTTTCTCGGCCTTTATGCGGGGCCAAAGGAATGACAGAACGGCTCCGATGATCGCCGCCTCGCCGGTCCAGTTCGGGATGATGCGAGCCCATTTGTGCGTGATGGTTTCGAACAGCTTGTTGTGCTGCAACGGGAAGGCGTGGGTGGTGGTGTTGTACATCCAGTCGCTGAGGATCACGTCCAGCCCGGTCAGGTCGAAACAGACGAACAGAGCAAGGGCCAGCAGCAACGGAATGCCGACATGGGTGAGGTAAAAGCGGTTTCTGCTGTTGTACACGATCGCGTGTTCCCCTGAGTGGCAGGAAAGGTTGAGAGAGTTGGATCAGGGGCGCCTGGCGACGACTTTTGCCCAGTCGCGCGCGTCGATAAAGCCCAGCACTCTGGTGCTGTGGTCATCGGGGTTGACCGACAGGATCAGCGAGGCGCCGTAATCCAGTGAAACCGGGGAGGGCACGTTGAGGGACTTTTCCAGCGCGCTGACGCATTCGCTGTGGGTCACCAGGATCAGGTTGTGATGGTCCTGTTTGTGCTTGAGGACGTTGTCGAGCATCGAGCCATGGCAGTTGATCAACCAGTCCTGAGCGGTGGCGGCGCGATTGAAGACGAAGCTTGAGGTCTGTTCGGTCCGGCGCAGGGGGCTGTTGTAGATGTCGGCCTGAGTCAGCCCGAGCTGGTGCAATGCCTGCCCCATGCGATCGGCGACGCGCTGGCCTTTGACAGTGATGCCGTCAGGTTGGGCCAGGCATGGGTTGGTCGAGTGGTCGCAGCGCTCGACATGGCGCATGAGAATGACCACATCGCCTTGGTCCCACAGTGAATAAAGATCGGCGCTGCGCGAATGATGGCCCTCGGCAAGATCGGTCATCGGTGCAGGTTTGAGGGCGAATGCGATCATGCTCAGAAGCAGTAACGCACCCGTTATCACGAGTGCAAGCCGCGCAGACTTTCTCAGTGCGCGATAACGTGCGCTCAATTCATCCAGAGCATGGCTGAAGTTCGAGGTCATGATCGGCCCGTTTGCATTAAAAGAAATAAGGTCGAGCGTCTTTAAGTTGGCGCAAGCGATGTGCATGAATAAGTCTGCAGCGCATCACGCCGGGACGCCGATGAGTCTGCGCGCAGGGTAGAGGGAGGAGAGTGAACGGCCGGTGAAGCGCGTGTGAAAAGGGTTTTCACATTTCGCGGCTGCTTTGCAGGCTTGGGAGAACAGGCGCAAGATGAAGTTTCAAATGAACAACAGGCAGGGCAGGGTATTTTCACGAAACTTTCAACTTGCTGTCCGCTGGCTGAAAAGATCGAGGAGTGTAAAGGCTGACAACATTGATGAATTCCCGGGTTCCTTGTCCTGCTGTATATACGGCCGGGCGTTATTTTAATTAAAGAGTGATGTTGGAGCTTGCCCGGTATATCCGACTGGGGCGAACGGGCCCGTATTATCCGACGACGCAGATCGACGATGGCGTCTACGCTTTCGTCAGTCGTGGCCCCCGCAGTGCGCTGACAACAGGAGTGTGTGTTGACGTCGATCGCTTCCGAGTTTTTATCAGGTGTCACTCCGGCGCGGGCCAGACGTCAGGCGTGGAGTGCCGGTGGGCTGGCGTTTATGGTGTTCATCATCGCCAGTTGGCACCTGCCGATCATCGGGTTCGACTCGCGCTTCGTGCTGTTCGCCCAGGAAATGCTGCGCCACGGCCCCGGTTTTTTCCCCACCACTTATGGCGAGCCCTATCCCGATTACTCGGGTTTCACCACGTGGCTCATCTACCTTGCATCGTTGCCTTTCGGGCAAGTGACTAGTTTCAGCGCGTGGCTGCCGACCTGTATTGCGTCGGCGGTCATGGTGGGTCTGATCTATCGGTTGCTGTCGCCTTACTCCCGACGCTGGGCCTGGCTGAGTATCGCTCTGCTGTTGCTGACCAACACCTTCATCACCGAAACCCGCGCGGTGTCGCTGGACCAGATGCTTGCCACGGTTTCCTTTGCCGTGTTCTACCTGGCGTATGCCTGTGATCATTTCGGTTCATCCCGCCGCCTGTGGCTGGTGTTTGCATTGCTGGTATTGGGCTTCGCGATTCGCGGCCCCATCGGGCTGGTGGTGCCTGCGGGGGTGGCCTGCAGCTACTACCTGTTCGGCCAGCAATGGCGGCGCTTCTGGTGGTTCGGGATGGCCGCGTTGCTGTTGCTGGTGGTTTGCACGTTGACCCTTCTGTTGCTGGCGCGGGTCAGTGGCGGCGAGGCGCTGCTCGCCGAGGTGGTGCGCATGCAAGTCACCTCACGCATGGACGGCAGCGAGGGCTCGAGCCCGCTGTTCTGGTATTTCGCAAGCTCCATGGGCAATTACGCGCTGGCATACCCACTGGCGCTTGTGGTGCTGGTGATCGTTGCCCTGACTGCCCGAAGACAAACCAGTGCAGCGCTGCATTTGCTGTACCTGTGCGCGTTTGCCGGATTGGTGGTCATGGTCGGCCTGTCGATTCCCCAGGCGAAGAAGGCCCGCTATGTCCTGCCGATGCTGCCCATGGCCGCGATCATCGCGGCGTATCCGTTTCAGGTTAGAACCGGGCGTGCGTTCTGGTGGTTGCGCGGGCTGACATTGACGCTGTGCTGTTTCATACCGGGCGCATTGATGGGCGGTTTGTTGGCAGTGCGGCCAAGGTTCCCTGAAGCGCTGAGCGATATCGGGCCGGTGTTGGTGGGGCTGGGGCTGCTGCAACTGATTGCGCTGCCGCTGTTGATGCGCCCGCGCCTGAGGCTCTACGGCCTGCCAGCCTGCGCTGTCCTGGCGGTCTGGATCAGCTACATCGGTGTGTTCGAGAAAGCCGAGCGTACCTTGTACGACACTCGGCATTTCACTCAGGGCGTGCTTGATCGGACGCTGGATGACAAGGCGCCGCTGGTGCTGCACTCCATGGGCAAGGACGCCAAGGGCATCAAGTTCATGGTCAATGTCAATCAGGACCTGCAGCCTGTATTTACCGAAACCCCTGAGCAGTTGAGCGGCTTGCAGGGGCCGGCCAATGTGGTCATGAGCAATGGCGATTTCCAGCAATTGCAGGGCACGCCGCTGGGGCAGCTGCCGGTATGGTTCAGCGGCCGTTTTGACAAGGAGGATTATGTGCTGGTGCGCGTGCCCGCCCCGTGATCGGGTACCACGCCTATACGCGGGTATAAATCGGACAAACCCATGCGCTAGCTGGCGCAACTCGGGCATAAACGACAGCGGCGCGGCGCCTCGTTACAGTAACCACATGCCGCAACACATGGCTTTGCCGCGAGCCGACGGGATTCGGTCGTAACGTTCAGGCGGCTATCCATCTCACTCAAGGGACCTGTTGCCCAGGAGGTTGAAATGCTGACCCGACACGATCTGCGCCGCACGGACCTGAGCCTTCTGGTGATCTTCGAAGCCATGATGAACGAGCGCAATGTCAGTCGCGTCGGCGAGAAACTGTTCCTTGGGCAACCCGCTGTGAGCAATGCCTTGTCGCGGTTGCGCAACCTGTTTGCCGACCCCTTGTTCATTCGCAACGGGCGTTGCATGGAGCCCACCGCACGGGCCGAAGACCTGTTTCAGATTCTCACGCCATTGCTCGACACCATTGCCACCACCCTCAGCCAGACCTCTGATTTCGACCCTGCCAACAGCACCGGTACTTTTCACATCGGCCTTTCCGACGATGTCGAGTACGGCCTGCTGCCGCCGTTGCTGCGCCGCTTGCGCACCGAGGCACCGGGCGTCCGTCTGGTGATTCACCACACCGACTGCCACCGCATGCCAAGCCTGCTCGCCACCGGCGAGATTTCAGTTGGCATCAGCTATACAGGGGAGTTGCCTGCAACGTCCAAACGCAAGTTCCTGCGCATGATCAGGCCGATGGTATTACGCGCCGATTCGGCGAAAGGAGCGATGAGTCTGGATGAGTTCTGTCGCCGACCCCACGCTGCCGTAGCGTCCATGGGCACGCTGGTGGCCGATACCGACCGCGCTTTGAAACGGGTCTCACGCAGCCGTCAGGTGGTGCTCAACGTGCCGCAATTCAGCGCGCTGCCTGTGCTGCTGGCGGACAGCGATCTGGTGGCGGTGGTGCCGGATTACGTGGCTCACGCGATGGCTGCATCCTCCAGCCACTTGCGCGCGGAAGCCGTGCCACTGGACCTGAATGGCTTCGAGTTGTCGATGGTCTGGCGCGGCGTCGCCAACAACGATCCGGCAGAACGCTGGTTGCGTTCGCGTTTCAGCGAATTGCTCAGCGATAACAGCCGGCGTCCCCTGTCGGTGGTGGCGGCCTGAGCGCCTTCAACATCTCAAAGCACACTGCCAGATCGCCATCGTCCGAGTCGCGGCCCGTACCGTCACGGCCTCCGGCGTCTCCCACGGGGATTGGGGGGCGCCACATGTTTGGGTCCGACGCGATACCTGTGGGAGATGCTGGAGCTGTGCGACAGCCGCGATAGCGGCGGGTCAGCTGGCTCATTTGCTGACTGACACGCTGCTATCGTCCGCATCGCTGCCGTCGTGGCCTCCGGCGTCTCCCACGGTAATCCCGGAGTACACAGGACCCCTGTGGGAGCTGCTGGAGCTGTGCGACAGCCGCGATAGCGGTGCGTCAGCTGGCTCATTTGCTAACTGACAAGCCGCCATCGTCCGAATCGCGGCCCGTACCGTCGTGACCTCCGGCGTCTCCCACAAGAACCGCGTCTGGCGCTGGACCTGTGGGAGCTGCTGGAGCTGTGCGACAGCCCGGGCCGCGGTCGGACGATAGCGGTGGTTCAGTCGCAGCTGTTGTTGTCTGACACACCGCTTCGTCCGAATCGCGGCCCGTACCGTCGTGACCTCCGGCGTCTCCCACGGGGCGCAAGTCCAGGGACTGCCACATTAGCCACTGATCTGCCAACCCTTGGCAGAAAATCAGGGTTTTATGTCGTGTCGCTCCGAGTGGCGCGCTCATACACTCCAGAGCAGTCTTTCAGTTCGAAAAACCTCACGCGTCCAGCACAACCGGTACACGCCTCCCTGGCTGATGTCACCTGCGCCCCGCGTCGGTGTACACCCGGCTGCCAACTTCCTTTGGCGTGACCCCTTCAGGTGGGATCAGATCAATGGGCACTCTTTACACCAACAGCCAGAAGAACAATCAGATGACCAGCAAAATGGCCACCGATACTTCCTGCGTTTTTATCGTCGATGACGATCAGTTATTACGTGAATCCCTGAGCAGCCTGTTGCGCTCGATTGGGCTGCGAGTGGAACTCTTCGCCTCAGCGGCAGAGTTTCTCGGTTTCAAACGACCGGATATCAACAGCTGTCTGGTGCTGGATGTCAGGCTGCAAGGCATCAGCGGGCTCGACTTCCAGAACGAGTTGGTCAAGGCCAGGGAAACATTGCCCATCGTGTTCATGACGGGCCATGGCGACATCGCAATGACAGTCAAGGCAATGAAGGCCGGCGCCGTGGATTTTCTCGCCAAGCCGTTCCGTGATCAGGACCTGCTGGACGCCGTAGCGCAGGCGTTGAGCAAGGACGCCCAACAGCGAGAAGCGAGCAAGGGCATGGCGGCATTGCGCAGCCGCTACCAGACGCTCAGCGTGCGTGAGCAGGGCGTCATGGCATTGGCTGCGTCCGGTTTGATGAATAAACAGATCGCCAGCGAAGTGTGCCTGAGTGAAATTACCGTGAAGATTCACCGGGCCAATGTCATGCGCAAAATGAATGCTAAAACATTCGCCGAACTGGTGCGCATGGCGCAGGCGCTGAGTTTGAAACACGACAAATAAGATAACTATACGCAAGTATGATTATGTCGCCACGGGCAGGGGGTATGGTGTAGGAAGGGACAGTCAACGGACTCGACCCTTTATCAAGGGAAGGTGCATAAATTGGTCACCCGTCCGGCAATTGCAGTGATTGATGATGATGAAAACGTTCGAGTATCGCTGGACAGTCTGTTGCGTTCACTGGGTTATTCCGTGCACCTGTTCGACAGTGCCGAACAGTTTCTGGCGTCCCGGTCTATCGAGGCAATGAACTGCCTGGTTTCTGACATCCAGATGCCGGGTGCAAGCGGTTTGCAGATGTACGAGCAACTGCTCTCGGCCGGGCATTCGACGCCGGTCATCTTTATCACGGCATCGGCCCATCAGGCCCCGCGGCAGGCTGCTCAGAAGCTCGGCGCCTGCTGTTATCTGTCCAAACCTTTTGATGATGAACAACTGATCGCCTGTCTGGACATCGCACTCGAGGGCAAGGGTTGTTAACCATTGGCTAAAGTCGGCGTTTATGTATACGTGTATTAACTCACGTGGCCAGCACTGCGCTCGGCTATACCAAAGTATGAGTGATTAAAACCTTGTCACTAACATAGCCAACTTATGCAGCCATGACGCCCATGGGGCATGTCGTTACAGTAAACCATCGATCACAAACAACCCCTCCTTGAACATACACATCTGGAATAAACATGAAACGACATATCCTGGTATTGGGTGCTGGATTCGGTGGTGTCTGGAGTGCATTGAGCGCCGCACGGCTGCTTGACTTGAATGGCTCCACAGATGTGCAGATCACTGTGTTGGCGCCGCAAGCGGAACTGCGTATTCGTCCGCGCTTTTATGAGCCGAACGTGCATGAAATGAAAGCGTCGCTGGCCGAGCTGTTCGATGCCACCGGTATTCAGTTTGTCGAAGGCGTGGCCGCCAACATCGACACCTCAGGCAAGCGCGTCGAGTACATCGCAGCGCCCGGGGTGCACAGTTGGTTGAGCTACGACAAATTGGTCCTGGCCACGGGCAGTCGCCTGAACCGTCCAGCCATCGAAGGGATAGAGCGCGCCTTCGATGTCGACGAAATCGAGACCGCCGCTTGCCTGGAACGCCACATCAAGGCATTGGCCGATTACCCAGAATCCGAAGCACGGAACACCGTCGTGGTGTGTGGTGGTGGCTTCACCGGCATTGAAACGGCGACCGAGCTGCCGGCGCGTCTGCGTGCTGTGTTGGGTGCGGATGCCAAGGTCAATGTGATCGTGGTCGACCGCGGCGCTGAAATCGGCGCTGCGCTTGGCAAGGGCATCAGCCCTTCGATTGCCGAGGCGTCGGCTCATCTGGGCATCGAGTGGTGCCTTGACGCGTCGGTGGCGGGCATCGACACGAATGGCGTCACGCTGGCGGACGGTCGCCATATCCAAGCGCAAACCGTGATCTGGACGGTCGGCTTCCGTGCCAGTTCGCTGACCGAGCAGGTGCCGGGCGAGCGCGATTCGCTGGGCCGTTTGCATGTGGATGCGAACTTGAAAGTCCTGGGCCAGAACGACATCTATGCCGCCGGCGACGTGGCGTATGCCGCGACCGATGATGAAGGTCACTATGCGGCGATGTCCTGCCAGCATGCGATTGCGCTCGGCCGTCATGCCGGGAATAACGTCGCGGCCGATCTGCTTGGTGTGCCAACGACTGCCTATCGTCAACCCAAATACGTCACCTGCCTGGACCTGGGCGAGTGGGGCGCGGTGTACACCGAGGGCTGGGACCGTCAGTTGAAGCTGGTCAAGGAGGAGGCCAAGACCTTGAAGGGCAATATCAATTCGATCTGGATCTATCCACCGATTGCCGAGCGCGCTACAGCTTTGGCGGCGGCTGATCCGTCAATCCCGGTGGCCTGAGGCAGACGGCTGACGATCGACGGCGCAACACACGCCTGTTTCACCCTTTTTACGCCTGGCGCGCATCCCTCGAGTCAGGCGTTTTTTTGTGGGATCGAAAAGCCCCTGAGGCGCCCAGAGTTCCAGCCAGGTCATTGGCAGGAAAACAGGGTTTTATGGCTTATCGATAATTCGCATTTACTTTTAGACTCAGCGCTGGACCGAAGTCCTCAATCGAAGGGATGGCGCAGCCGCATGAGCATTCCAGGCACCTCAAGCAATCGCAAGCGCGACCGGTTTAATCTGGTTTCCTACCTCGCCGGGTTGAATCCCTCGGCAACCGCAAGCAGCCCACCGCTGATCAGCGTCAGCAAGAATCGCTACGAAACCTGGCTGGCCTGGGGCATCGGTCTGGTGGTCGCAGTGGGTATCGTCATCATCAATGCCGCCCCTCACCATCGTGACATCGCCGCGACCATCATTTATCTGACGCTGCTGCTGATGGCGGCCAACGTGGTGTCGATTCGGGTGGTCATCGGAGTGTCGCTGTTCTGCATGGCGACCATCGTCGCGATGTTCTTCATCGATGAGGGTTATCGGGACTGGGACTCTCTGACAGGCTTCGTGCGGTGCCTGACCGCGCTCTCGGCCATCGGCTTTCTCGCCGCGCGCTGCAATCAGGCCGCCGACAAGCTGCGCCAGAACGAAATTTACCTGACCGAAGCGCAGCGCCTGAGTCAGACCGGCAGCGTTGCCTTCTGCGCGGTGACGCAACAGATGTCGTGGTCGGAGGAGAGCGCGCGTATTTTCGAGTATCCGCCTGACATGCCAGTGACCAAATCGATGATCCTGGCGCGCACGCTGGCACAGGATCATGCCTTGATTCATGGCGTGTTCGAGCGTGCGGCGCGGCGGGAGCCACAGATAGAAATCAAACACCGTTTGCTGATGCCGGACGGGCGCATCAAGCACGTTCATATGATTGCCATTCCGGTATCGACCCACGACGATCGCTTCGAATACCTTGGCGCGGTGATGGACGTGAGCGAGCGCGTTCAGGCAGAAGAGACGCTGTACCGGACCCAGTCGCAATTGACCCACATCTGCCGGGTCACAACCCTGGGCGAACTGACCGCGTCGATTGCTCACGAGGTCAACCAGCCGCTGACGGCGATCAACAGCAGCGCCGACGGCTGTCGTCGCTGGCTCGATCGTCCGGTCCCGGACATCCCCGAAGCGTTGGGCGCCCTGCAACGTATCAACCAGAGCGCGCGCCGGGCCAGTGAAGTGATCAGCCGGGTGAGGGCGCTGTCACGCAAGACCGATCCGATACGCCGGGCCGAGCGCCTGGACGAGATCGTCAGGGAAACCCTCGGTGTCGTGCACTACGAATTGAACCACCACCACATCAATGCCCGCGTGGCGCTGGATGCGGAAACCGGGTGGGTGCTGGCTGACCGAATCCAGCTGCAACAGGTCATCATCAATCTGATCATCAATGCCTGCCAGGCAATGACCAGCATCGACAAGCACCACCGGGAGCTACGAGTCAGCACCCGTGTGACCGAGGGCGAAGTCATCCTCGAGGTCGCCGACTGCGGGCCGGGCATCGACGCCGAGGTGTTGTCTTCACTGTTCAATCCCTTTTTCACCACCCGTGAAACCGGGCTGGGAATGGGATTGTCCATCTGCCGCTCGATCATCGACTTTCATGAAGGCAGGATCTGGGCACAGAACACCGAAAAAGGCGCCTCGTTCTTTTTCGCATTGCCGGCGGTGACGCCCTTGGATTCGTTACCGCCGGCAAGCCGCGCTGCTACAGAGGCGGCAGCACATGTTCCCGGTCACATCGCGTGATGCGCTGACAGCAGCTCGTACGGCGCCCATTGCTGTTGCGGGATGGGCAGGTTGCAGGAGTCGCCGCGGCCGATCGGGAAGTACTGGAAACCGCGTTTGGCCAGGCGTTCGGTGTCGTACAGGTTGCGGCCGTCGAAGATCACCGGCGCCTTGAGGCGCTGTTGGATGAGGTCGAAATCCGGAGCCTTGAACTGTTGCCATTCGGTGCACACGATCAGCGCATCGGCGCCCAGCAATACTGACTCCGGCGTGCCCATCAGCATCAGGTTCGGTTGTTCCGCGTACAGGCGTTGGGTCTCCTGCATGGCTTCCGGGTCGAAGGCGCGGACGGTCGCCCCCGCGGCCCACAGAGACTCCATCAGCACGCGGCTGGGCGCATCGCGCATGTCGTCGGTGTTGGGCTTGAAGGCCAGCCCCCACAACGCGAAGGTCTTTCCTCGCAGTTCCCCTTTGTAAAAGGCGTTGATACGGTCGAACAGCTTGTTTTTCTGCCGTTCGTTGATGTTCTCGACCACGTTGAGCAGGTCGTTCGAGCACCCGGCTTCCCGGGCGCTGTGGATCAGTGCGCGGATGTCCTTGCCGAAGCACGATCCGCCGTAACCGCAGCCGGGATAGATGAAGTCGTAGCCGATACGCGAATCGGCGCCGATGCCCAGGCGCACGGATTCGACGTCGGCCCCCAGGTGCTCGGCCAGTTCGGCGATCTGGTTGATGAAGCTGATCTTGGTCGCCAACATGCAATTCGCCGCGTATTTGGTCAGTTCGGCGCTGCGCAGGTCCATGAACATGATGCGTTCGTGGTTGCGGTTGAACGGCGCATAAAGCTCGCGCATGACCGGGAATACGTCGGGATTGCCGCAGCCGATGACGATGCGGTCCGGGCGCCGGCAGTCCTTGACCGCCGAGCCTTCCTTGAGAAATTCCGGGTTGGAGACAATATCGAACTTCAGCAATCGCGCCGACTGGCGCAGCGCCTGCTCGATATGGCTGCGCAAGGCATCGCCGCTGCCGACCGGAACTGTGGATTTTTCAACGATGATCACCGGCGTGACGCGATGCCGGGCAATGGCTTCGCCGACCGCGAAGAAGGCGCTCAAGTCTGCCGAGCCGTCAGCGCGGGAAGGCGTGCCAACGGCGATGAACAGCACTTCGCCGTGTTCTACCGTGCGTTTTTCATCGGTGGTGAAATGCAGCCTGCCGGCCTCCAGATTCTCGCGCACCAGGCTTTCCAGGCCCGGCTCGTAAATGGTCACGTGGCCTTTGCTCAGTTGCTCGACCTTGGCCGGATCAATGTCCATGCACACCACGTCGTGGCCAACTTCCGCTAGCACCGTGGCCTGCACCAGGCCCACATAACCGCTACCGAAGACGCTGATTTTCATCGGGAAAGCTCCTTGATGCTGTTGTCGCGGTTGACGCAGAGCGCCGCAGATTGATCGTCACTACACCGAGCACGATCAGGGTCACGCCCACCGTTCGGGGAACGGTGAGGGTTTCGTGAAAAAACGGGAGCAGGGCCGCCAACAGGTACACCAGCGCATAGCTGATGCTCAGCAGCGAATAGGCGCGACTGAGGGGAATATCGCGCAAGGCCAGCAGCCAGCAGAGCATCGACAGCCCGTAGGCGACCATTGCGATCAGTACAAACGCCAGCGCACGAATATCCACGCCACCGATCTGCAGGGCCGACATCCATTGCTCAGGCGCAGGCAACCGCACCATGCTCCAGCGCATCGCCAATTGCGCGCCGCTGACCAGCAATACGCTGCTCATGGCCAGGCTCAACCCGCGCTGGCGGCTCATGCCTGACGCCCCAGCAATACGACGCCGATGAGAATCAACAGCACGCCCAGCCAGTGGCGGCCGTCCACAGATTCCTTGAACAGGAACCGGCCGCAGAGGGTGATCAATACGAAATTCAGGCCCAGCATCGGATAGGCGATGCCGACATCCAGCCGTTGCAGCACCAGCAGCCAGAGCAGCAGCCCGCTGCCAAGACAGGCCAGCGCCAGCCACAGCCAGGGATTGCGCAGCACCGCGCCGAAACCGGCCGTCCGGCCCCGCCAATGTTCGACGGCCAGCTTCTGGGCGATCTGGCCCAGGCAGGTGAGCAGGCAGGCGCCGAGCAACAGGGCAAAGGTCATGACGCGCTCCTGTCGAAAATCAGGATCACCAGACTGCCTTGCTGGTAGCGCTTGCCGTCGGCGGGCAACAGACTCAGCTCGTATTGCTGATCCTTGCCGTCCCCGCGCATCACCACGCCCACCGAGCCTTCGCGGCGAGCCTGAGTCATCCAGGCCTGCACCTGTTGCCAGTCGACTTCACGGGGGACGGTTTGCGGATAGCCCAGGCCGTATTCCAGTTCGCCTCGGGTGTCGTAGAACACCACGTCATTGCGCTTGAGACGCCAGGACAACGCGGCCGCCGCGCCCAGATCATTGCTCAGCAAATGGGTGGAAGCGCTGAGTTCATCCAGGTGCTGGACGACGAACTGATCCGGGGTCTTGTTGAACACCACGTTGTCAGGCAATGCCAAGGGAGCCAGCGCAATGGCGAGCCAGGCGCCGATGGCAGGAGCCGCCCAGAAGCGCAAAGGTCGAACGCCTTGCAGCAGGTTGCTCAGGACCCAGCCCGACAGGATCACAATCGCCAGGGTCAGATTCAGCGGTTGTTGCGCGTAGAGGGCCTGTCGGTGTTGCAGCACCAGCAGCGCGATCAACGCGATGACGCCAAGCACAGCGTTCAGCAGGCCATTGGCGCGCAGTGTTGCACTCCTGCTCTGATGCAGGCGATCCACCAATGTGCTACCCATCATCAGCGCCAGCGGAATCAGACACGGCAAAATGTAAGTCGGCAGCTTGCCCCGGCTGATGCTCAGGAGCGCCAGCGGCAGGATCAGCCACAACAGCAGAAACCCGCTGTGGGCCTCGCGCCGTTGTTGCCAGGCTTGCCTCAAGGTGGCGGGTAGCAACACGGCCCACGGGAAGCTGGCGGCAACCAGCAACGGCAGATAGAACCACCAGGGTTCGGCATGTTGAGCATCGTTGCCGGCGAAGCGGCGAATGTGTTCATGCCAGAAAAAGAAGCGCCAGTAATCGCCCTCACGCAATTGAACCGCCAGCACCCAGGGCAGGCAAACCATCAGCGCTACCAACACCGCAATCGGTCCGAACGTCAGCAGTTCACGCAGACGTCGTTGCCAGGCCATGTAAGGCAGGGCGACGATGACCGGCAATGCCCAGGCAAGAAAGCCCTTGGTCATGAAACCCATGGCGCACGCCACGCCCAGCAGCGCCCAATACAGCAGTCGCTGACGGCCCAGGCTGTGAATGGCGCACCAGAAGGCAAACAGCGAAAGGCTGACCCAAAAGGTGAACTGCGGGTCGAGATTGGCATAACCTGCCTGGCCTGCCACCAGCATGAAACTCATGAACAGCAGCGCGCTGACGAAGTTCTTGCGCGGGTCGTTCCACAGTCTTGCGGCCAGCGAATACACCAGCCATACGGTCAAGCCGCTGCTCAGGGCCGAGGCGAAACGCACGCCAAACAGGTTCTCCCCGAACAGCGCCTGAGAGACTGCGATCAGCCAGTACCCGGCCGCCGGTTTTTCGAAGTAACGCAGCCCCATGAAGTGCGGCGCGACCCAATTGCCGCTGTGAAGCATTTCCTGACTGATCTGCGCGTAGCGGGTTTCATCGGGAATCCACAGGCCGTGGATACCGAGTGGCAACAGATACGCCAGCAGGAAAACCGCCAGCAGGATCAGCAAATGCCGCTGACGGGTCATGGCTGCTGCACTCCCAACCAGCCTTCGCGACCCTGCAACACGCCCCGTACCAAATGGCCTTGGGGCAGGGATTTGAGGCTCGTCGGCAACAGATTGCCGAGTGGCAGGAACTGCACATCGCGGCTTTTTGCCAAGGTCAGCAAATGCCGAAACGACTCGGCCATGACGATGCCTTCAACTTCGGCGTGTACCGTGTAGACGTTGAGTTTCGAGGGCGCGAACTGACGCAGCAGGTAGTCATTGAACGCCCCCGGAGCGACCTGCGGCCCGACCACTTCATCGAACGTCGGCAGGTCCACCGGAATCTGTGGCGTGCCGGGCCGACCATCGTTGAGCAACGGGCGGAATACGCTGCGTCCCCGGCAATCGCTGTTGTAGCGAAAACCAAAGGACTGCTTGGCCTGCACCACCTGCTCGTCGGCGCGCCAGCCCGCCGCAGCCGAACAGGTCACCGGATTGCCAAGAATGTCGTTCAGGCAGTCGACGCCACGGGCGATCTGTGCCGTCAGTTGATTCTGCGACCAGTGCCCGGCATTCGCCTGCCAGCCGTGGTGGTCCCACGCGTGCAGGCCCACTTCATGGCCAGCGTCCTGCGCGCGGCGCATCAGCGGCCCAAGGTCACGGCCGATCGGTTTGCCGGGCCAGGCGGTGCCTGCGAGCAGGATGTCCCAGCCGTACAGGCTGGCGGCCCTGGAGCGCAACATCTTCCACAAAAACTCCGGCCGGGTCAGACGCCACAGATGACGGCCCATATTGTCCGGGCCGACACTGAAAAAGAACGTCGCCTTGATCTGTGCTTCATCGAGCATCTCCAGCAAGCGCGGCACGCCATCGCGGGTGCCGCGATAGGTGTCGACGTCGATGCGCAACCCGGCCGGCATCAACGCGCTTGCGCCTTTTCGCTCATGGCTTCGCGCAGGAAGAAATCCAGGGTCTTGCCGATGGTTTCACGAAGCGCAATGGTGGGTTGCCAGTCGATCAGGCGACGGGCGTTGTCGATGCTGGGCTTGCGGTGGCTGACGTCCTGATAACCCTTGCCGTAGAACGACTGGCTTTCCACTTCCCGGAACCCGGCGAAGGGCGGGAAGTTGTCGCGCAGTGGATGGGCTTCGAACTGACGCAGCAGTTCTTCGCCCAGTTGACGAATGCTGGCCTCGTTATCCGGATTGCCGATGTTGATGATCTGGCCCGTGCAGCGCTCGTCGCGGTTTTCGATGATGCGCGCCAGCGCTTCGATGCCGTCGACGACATCGGTGAAACAACGTTTCTGCGCGCCGCCGTCAACCAGGCGAATCGGCGTGCCTTCCACCAGGTGCAGAATCAACTGAGTGATCGCACGTGAGCTACCGATGCGAGCTGAATCCAGGCGGTCAAGGCGCGGGCCCATCCAGTTGAACGGACGGAACAGGGTGAACTGCAACCCCTTTTGGCCATAGGCCCAGATCACCCGGTCCAGCAGTTGTTTGGACACCGAGTAGATCCACCGCTGTTTGTTGATCGGGCCGACCACCAGATTCGACGTGTCTTCATCGAAACTCGGGTCCTGGCACATGCCATAGACTTCCGAGGTCGATGGGAAAATCACCCGCTTGTTGTACTTGACGCAGTAGCGGACGATTTTCAGGTTCTCTTCGAAATCCAGCTCGAACACCCGCAGCGGGTTGCGCGTGTATTCGATGGGCGTGGCGATGGCCACCAGCGGCAGGACCACGTCGCACTTCTTGATGTGGTACTCGATCCACTCGGTGTGAATGCTGATGTCGCCTTCGATGAAGTGAAAATTCGGATGGCTGCGCAGGCGTTCGATGGCATCGCAACCGATGTCCATGCCATACACCTCGTAGCGATCATCCTGCAGCAGGCGCTCGGACAGGTGATTGCCGATGAACCCGTTGACTCCAAGGATCAGTACGCGAGTGCGGCGCAGCTGCCGGCGTTTGTCGCTGCCATGCAGGCGAGAGCCCTCCACCAGACCGAATTCCCGGGCCAGTTGCGGGCCACTCAGGAACAGGCCTTCATCGCCGCGCTGACCGGCAGTGATCAACAGCGAGTCTTCACCGCAGGCAATGCGCAACGGGTCACAGCTGAGGACGGTACCCGGCGCCTGGCCGTCATTGCCCGCTTGAACGCGAGCACTCCAGACGATCAGCTTGCGCTCGCCCAGCGGGCAGAACGCGCCGGGGTAGGGTTGAGTGACCGCGCGAACCAGGTTGTACAGGCGCGACGCTGGCTGCTGCCAGTCGATCAGCCCGTCGGCGGGCGTGCGACGGCCGAAGTACGTGGCTCTGGATTCGTCCTGTTCGATGCCAGGCAATTGACCTCTGCCAAGTAACGGCAGGGTTTCCGAGAGCAGGTCGGCGGCGCTGGTGCGCAGTTTGCCGTGCAGCGACAAGGCCGTTTCGGTGGCGCTGATGCTGACCCGTTGTTGCGCCACGATGGCGCCGGCGTCGGCACGTTTGACCATGCGGTGCAGGGTCACGCCGGTCTCGGTTTCGCCGTTCACCAGCACCCAGTTGGCGGGCGCGCGACCACGGTAGCGCGGCAGCAGCGAACCGTGGAGGTTGAAGCCGCCGTTCCTGGCACAGGCCAACAGGTTCTCGCCGAGCAGGTGGCGGTAGTAGAAGGAAAAGATGAAGTCGGGCGCCAGCTTGCTGATGCGCTCGATCCACAACGGGTGGTTGGGGTCTTCGGGGGCATGCACCGCAATGTCGTGCTGGGCGCAGAGCTGCGCGACCGAACCGAAGAAGGTTTTTTCCCTGGGGTCGTCGGCATGAGTAAACACCGCAGAGATCTCGTAGCCGGCATTGAGCAGGGCTTCGATCCCGACACAACCGATATCGTGATAGGCAAAAACAACGGCGTTGAGGCTCATGGGACGACCTTGTTGAACAGGGGGGCGGGGGAGTCGACTTTGCTCGCGGCAGGCGTGGCAGAGGTGCCGCGCACGACCTTCTCGATGAAGAACCGCGGGCGGGCACGCACGTCGCTGTACATGCGGCCCAGGTATTCACCCAGCAGCCCCATGCCGATGAACTGGCCACCGGTGAAGACGAACAGCACGGCAAACAACACGAACGTGCCGTGACCCGCCCAGGGCGCACCGAATATCAGACGCAACACGATCAGCAGCGACGCGAACGCGACGCCCAGAAACGCCATGCTGAAACCGATGATGCTCAGCAGCCGTAACGGCGTCGTGGTCATGCAGGTGACCAGGTCGAACATCAGATTGATCAGCTTCATTGCGCTGTATTTGGATTCCCCATGCTCGCGCTCAGCATGCGTCACCACGATTTCAGTGGTGTGACGGGCGAAACTGTTGGCGAGAATCGGGATGAACGTGCTGCGCTCGCTGCAGGCGAGCATGGCGTCGACGATGCTGCGCCGGTACGCCCGCAGCATGCAGCCGTAGTCGGTCATCGCCACGCCGGTCGAGCGCTGCACCGCAAGGTTGATCAGTTTCGACGGCCAGCGGCGCAGGGCCGAATCCTGACGGTTGCCGCGCACGGTGCCGATGACGTCATAACCCTGCTCGGCGAGCTTGACCAGCCGTGGAATTTCCTCCGGCGGGTTTTGCAGGTCGGCGTCCAGGGTAATCATCAGGTCACCCTTACACTGACCGAAGCCGGCCATGATTGCCGCGTGCTGGCCGTAGTTGCGGTTGAGAATGACGGCGACAAACGGGCTCCCCTGCCGCTGGCTGGCTTGCAGCAGAATCTCGGCGGATTCGTCACGACTGCCGTCATCCACCAGAATGATTTCCGCCGGCTGAGCCAGCTGTGCGCACGCAGCTTCAGTGCGGCGAAGCAGCTCGGGCAGGCTCTGTTCTTCGTTGTAGACCGGGATGACGATCGACACGCGGTTGATGGGGTAGTGTTTCACGGGCGCGATTCCCCCTTGGTTGCGATGGCCGATTCAATGGCCCCGACGACGCGGTCGACGTCGGCAAGGGTCATGTCTGGGAACAGCGGGATAGAGCACAGGCGCGACGAGTTCCATTCGGTCTCGGGCAGGCGCACATCGGGAAACCGCTGGCGGTAATAGCTGTGCAGGTGGGTGGCGATGAAATGAATGCCGCTGCCGATGTTTTGCGCTTGCAGGGCTTTCATGAAGGCATCACGGTCCAGACCGCAGCGTTCGGCGTCGATGCGCAGGATGAACAGGTGCCAGGCGTGATGCTGGTGGTAGTGCGGTTGCGCGAGGGGCTGGACCGGGCTGCCAGCCAGACGCTCGAGGTAGCGATTGGCAAGCTCGCTGCGTCGGGCGTTGATGGCGTCCAGACGGTCCAGCTGAACCAGGGCGATGGCGGCGTTGATGTCGGCCAGGTTGTATTTGAAGCCAGGCTCGATCACCTCGGCCTGGGGTTTGCGGCCGTGGGTCAGACGATCATAGGCGTCGACGCCCAGGCCGTGGAATTTCAGGCGGCGAACCCGATCCGCCAGTTGCGGATCGTCGCTGACGAACATCGCGCCCTCGGCGCAGGTCATGTTCTTGATCGCATGAAACGAAAAAATCGCCGTGCCGCGAGCGCCGACCGGCCGGTCCTTGTAACGAGTGCCGGCAGCGTGGGCAGCGTCTTCGACCACGGCAATACCGTGTCGCTGCGCCAGCGCATAGAGCGGGTCCAGATCGAACGCGGCACCGGCGTAATGCACAGGAATGATGGCCTTGGTACGAGGCGTGATCGCGCGCTCGATACGTGCAGCGTCGGCCATCAGGGTGTCGCGGTCGACATCGACGAATACCGGGGTCGCGCCCAGCAGGCAGATCATGTTGGCGGTGGAAACCCAGGTCTGCGAGGGTGTGATCACCTCGTCACCGGGGCCGATACCCAGCGCCAGCAGGGTAATGTGCATGGCGCCGGTGGCCGACGACAAAGCCACTGCCTGTTGTGCGCCGCAACGCTCGGCGAATTGCTGTTCCAGGCGCTGGCACTCCGGGCCGGTGGTGATCCATCCCGAACGCAGCACTCGGCTGGCCGCAGCGACTTCCTCGTCGCCCATGCTGGGGCGAGAAAAAGCAAGAAAGTCCTGACTCATGTACATCCTCCGGCATTCATCAATGTCTGGGCGAGCGGGTACGCAGGTGCCCACCGAATTAAGGCGTTCGTTTATAGGGAGTTGAAGCCAGGCCACTCTAAGGCGCCTGTGAATACATGCAATGACAGCTTTTTTGCACTATTTATTACAGCGCTGGCCACCCGTTAGTAACGGTATTCAATAATGGAAACAATAAAAGCGTATTGATGAAAATTTCGTTTATATCCCGTGGCCTTTTCATCAGCGAAGTGTTGTTTTTTTGTGAATACCTGGCCAATTAGAGAATGAAACGGGACAGTCATGTTTATCCAATAAGCTGAGCGGTTTCTTCTGGGCAGCGCTTGTCCCGCCTGGGGTTCAGGTGAGTGTTGAAAGCTCTTTTCGTCCGGGCAATCCAAACGCAACGCTTCTTCCGGGTATGAGAGAGAGCGTACGCCGAGCAAGCTGAACGGAAACTGAAAGCCCATGAAATCGGGCTGAGCAAGTCCTGATAAAGTGCGTTCGTTATTGCGGTTCCGGGCCCATTTGGAATTGGGCTATCAACAAGTAAGCCAGCGCAGAGCGGGCACCAGACGACGAGGTCAGTCCTTGGTGGAATGAACCGTTGCCTTTATTTCGCTTGTGGGAGACACACCACACTCGTTTAGATAAGCCATTCCCATTGTCCGCAGGACGCTTGAGCATGGCTTTTCCTTCTGTCAGCAACTCCATTTCCTTCGTTCATCCCGTCAGTCTCTCCCACGGAAAAAACGCCGAGGTCTGGGATGTCGATGGAAAGCGCTACATCGATTTTGTCGGCGGCATTGGCGTGTTGAATCTGGGCCACTGCCATCCGAAGATCGTCGCCGCGATTTGCGAGCAGGCGCAGCGCATGACCCATTACGCGTTCAATGCCGCGCCCCATGTGCCGTATCAGCAATTCATCGAGCGCTTGGCGGCATTTATCCCGGTCAGTTATCCGGTGAGCGGCATGCTGACCAACAGTGGTGCGGAAGCGGCGGAGAACGCCTTGAAAATCGTCCGTGGCCACACCGGCAAGTCGGCGGTGATCGCCTTCGATGGCGCCTTTCACGGGCGCACCCTCGCCACATTGAATCTCAACGGCAAGGTCGCCCCGTACAAACAGAAAGTCGGCGTATTGCCGGGGCCGGTATTTCACCTTCCGTACCCTAGCGCGGACAATGGCGTGACGGTCGCCGAAGCGTTGAAGGCCATGGAGCGGTTGTTCAGCGTGGAAATCGATATTGATGAAGTGGCCTGTTTCATCGTCGAACCGGTGCAGGGCGAGGGCGGTTTCCTCGCGCTGGACATCGAGTTTGCACAGGCCCTGCGTAAGCTTTGTGATGACAAGGGCATCGTTCTGATCATCGACGAAATCCAGTCGGGCTTCGGCCGTACCGGCGATCGTTTTGCCTTCAGCCGCCTGGGTATCGAACCGGATCTGTTGCTGCTGGGTAAAAGTATCGCAGGCGGCCTACCGCTGGGGGCGGTGATGGGACGCAAGCAGCTGATGGACACGCTGCCCAAAGGCGGGCTTGGCGGCACCTATTCCGGTAACCCGATTGCCTGTGCAGCGGGCCTGGCGACGCTGGACGAAATGACCGATGCCAACCTTGCGGGGTGGAGCGAGCAGTACTCAGTGACCTTGCTCGCACGTTACGAGCAATGGCAAGCACGCAAACTCTCGCCGTATCTGGGCCGCTTGACTGGCGTTGGCGCGATGCGCGGTATCGAGCTGCTGACCACGGAAGGCAAACCGGCCACCGCGCAAATGGCGCAGTTGCTCGAAGCAGCAAGAAATCGCGGCCTGCTGCTCATGCCCAGCGGCAAGTCGCGGCACATCATTCGCTTGCTGGCGCCACTGACCATCGAGCCTGAGGTACTCAACGAAGGGCTCGATATTCTCGAGCAGTGCCTGGCTGACTTGGTTTAGCCGCATGTGTAGCCGTCCGGCCGCGCGGCGTTCCGTTTGCCGGCGGCGACGATCTTGAAGACGCCACCGCCGGCCGCTGCGTGATGTTTGATCGGGTGCGCACGAAAATCAAAGCCAACGCTGATAGTGCGTCCTGAAGCGATCTCTGTGGGAGACGCCGGAGGTCACGACGGTATGGGCCGCGATTCGGACGATAGCGGTGGGTCGGCTGGCATATAAGCTAACTGTCACGACGCCATCGCGGCTGTCGCACAGCTCCAGCTTCTCCCACAGGGATTGGTGTTCAGCCCGAAACCTTCACCTGGCACAAAACCCTTGTAGCGGTCCGGCTTGCCTTTGTTGTCATGTGAAAAACCGTGATTGCACCCATCGTTGTGAATGAATAAAACGCACGTATCGATCCGTGCGTACTCCAACCACTGCATTCATAAAAAACGAGTCAGTGGCCATGAGCCAGAAAACCCCCGCCAATCCTCCTGTTCCTGAATCCGCGCCGGACGACACGCCGGAATACCCACTGTCAGCGCCGATAAAACCGGACGATCCGGAGCGCCGCAGCGAGCAGTCCAAAGCCGAAACCGAAGGCTGTGTGGAAGAGCAAAAGGACTCCGGGCAGCGCCGAGATAGTTGAGGGTCACTCGGTAGTGCGCGGTAAGTCTGTGTCACGAATAGTGATTTGTTCTTGGAAAGCGCTGCCAAACGCGGAAGAATGCGTTCTTTCGTCGTGCGCACGATCTGCGCCAGTCGCTACGCTGATGTCCACCAGCGGAGGAAGCAAATTTGAACCAGCTAAAACGCCTTCAGAGCGGCATTGAAGGACTCGATGAGCTGCTGAAGGGAGGGTTCGTCGCCGGGTCCTCGTACATTATTCAAGGTCGTCCGGGGTCCGGTAAAACCATCCTGGCCAACCAGATCGGTTTCAATCACACCAACAACGGCGGCCGCGTTCTGTTCGCGACCCTGCTGGCCGAGCCCCATGAGCGGCTGTTTCAGTTCCTGTCGACCCTGAGCTTTTTCGACAAGACCAAAATCGGTGATCAGATCCAGTTCGTCAGCGCCTTCGACACCATGGAAAACGACGGCCTCGATGAAGTCGTCAAGCTGCTGCGTCGCGAGATCGTGCGCCAGAAGTCCACGGTGATGATTCTCGACGGTCTGCTGAACGCACGTTCCAAGGCTGATTCGCCACTCAACACCAAGCGCTTCATTTCCGAGTTGCAGGGCCATGCGGCCTTCGCCGGCTGCACCGTTTTCTTCCTGACCAGCTCGCAGCTGGACGACGGCAGCCCAGAACACACCATGGTCGATGGCGTGCTGGAGCTGGGCGAGGAACTGGTCGGAACCCGGTCCATACGCCGCATCAAGATGCGCAAGACCCGCGGCAGCGGCGCAATCCCCGGTGCCCATGAATGTGAGATCACCGAAAACGGCCTGGTCGTGTATCCGCGGCTGGAGAGCGTCGTCACTTGCTCGGCCATGCGCGACAGCGATCATTTCTCCGTCGTCTCCAGCGGTGTGGCATCGTTGGACCCGCTGATCGGAGGAGGGCTGATGCAGTCGTCGGTGACGCTGTTGCTCGGCCCCTCCGGTTCCGGAAAAACCTCGTTCGGCATCAATTTTCTCGGCGAATCCACCGTGCAGGAGCCTGGGCTGCATTTCGGCTTTTACGAATCGCCACAGCGACTGCGCATGAAGGCCGCGTCACTGGGTGTGGACTTCAGCGCCCTTGAAGCGTCCGGGGCGCTGACCATCCTGTGGAAGTCGATCACAACGGAGCTCGTCGACAAGCTGGCCATGGAGCTGCTGCGCGTCGTCGAAGAAAAATCGATCAAGCGCGTATTTCTCGACAGCCTGGGCGGGATGACTCGCGCAGCGGCTGACAAGACCCGGATGCTGGACCTGTACACAGCGCTAATGGGAGAACTGCGCGCGCGCGATGTGACGGTGGTGGCCTCTTGGGAAGTACGGAGTTTGCTGGGGGGCGAAATGGACGCGCCGGCACCCGACATGTCGGGCATCGTCGACAATCTGTTGCTCCTGCGTTTCGTGCAAGAACCGGCTGAACTTAAACGCCAATTGTCGATTCTTAAAATCAGAGACAATCCCTATGACCCCTCGCTGCTGGAAGTGTCCATCGGTGAGCAGGGTCTAGACGTGAAGAAGGTTCGATTTCATGCCCCTGGCGACAACAGCAACGCGTAAACATCGCGGTCGCCATGTCCCTCAATGCGCGTTGAGCGGATCGAGGGCGTCATGACTACGATATTGATTGTCGACGACGAATACCTCATCGCCGACATACTCAGCTTCGCACTTGAGGACGAAGGCTATCTCACGGTGACCGCCAGCAGCGGCCAGCGGGCTTTGACCATCCTCGACCGGGAAAAGCCTCAGCTGATCATCACTGACTACATGATGCCGGGCATGAATGGCATTGAGCTGGCCGAGGCGGTACGTGGGCGCGAGACGTTTGGCGATATACCGATCATGCTCATGAGCGGCGCTCAAGGGTATCTGGGCAAGGAGCGGCCGGATCTGTTCGTCGAAGTTTTCGACAAGCCGTTCGATATTCAGGCGGTGCTGACACGGGTCAAGGGGTTGCTCGGAACAGGCGCCCGGTAAAGCGAATCGATCGGGGCGACCGTTGCGTCCATCAAGGCGTGGGCTTTCACTCATGACTTCTCCATAATGTCCCAACGCCATACTCATTGCCTGAGGCAATCATGCAACAGCCTGCGCCGTCGTCCGCATTGCTTTCCCAGGAAGACCGCTACCGTTTGCTGGTCGACGCGGTTTTCGACTATGCGATCTACATGATCGACATCAATGGCATCGTGCGCAGCTGGAACTCCGGCGCGCGGCGTATCAAGCAATACGAAGAGGCCGACATCATCGGTCGCTCGTTTTCGCTGTTCTACACCGAAGAAGATCGTCTGGCGGGAATGCCGGCAAGAGCCCTTGAAATCGCCGCGACCTCCGGGCGTTTCGAAGGAGAAGGCTGGCGAGTGCGAAAGGACGGCACGCGGCTGTGGGCCTCGGTGGTGATCGATCCCATTCATGCCGGCGACGGCACGTTGATCGGTTTTGCCAAGGTCACCCGCGACCTCACCGAGCGCAAGCAGGCTCAGGAAGCGCTGCTCAACAGCGAACGGCAATTCAGTCTGCTGGTGCAGGGCGTCACCGATTACGCACTGTACATGCTCGACGCCAAGGGCGTGATCACCACCTGGAACGCTGGCGCCCAGCGGATCAAGGGTTACGAGCCAAGCGAAGTCATCGGCCGGCATTTTTCGCTGTTCTTCGAGCCACCGGACGCCGAGGCGGGCTTGCCACAGCGGTCGCTGGAGATCGCCGAGCGCGAAGGGCGGTTCGAAGGGCAGGGCTGGCGCATACGCAAGGACGGTTCGCGGTTTCTGGTGCACGTGGTGATCGACCCGATCCGCGACGACGCTGGCGCCCTTATCGGCTTTGCCAAGATCACCCGGGACATCACCGACAGCGCTCAGGCGCAGACTGCGCTGAAGGAGGCGCGGGAGGCGCTGTATCAGTCGCAGAAAATGGAATCCATCGGCCAGCTCACTGGCGGTATCGCTCACGACTTCAACAATCTGCTGACGGTGATCCTCGGCAGTCTGGGCATCGTCAAGAAGCGTCTGGGAGACGATCCGAAGACCCTTTCGCTGGTGGAGAACGCCATCGCCGCAGCGCAGCGCGGCTCGTCGTTGACCCAGCGCATGCTGGCGTTCGCCCGACGTCAGGAACTGGACCCCAAACCGGTGGATGTCGGCACGTTGATTCGCGGCATGTCGGAGCTACTGGGCAGCTCGCTCGGTTCCAATATCGCGGTTGAAACGCGCTTTCCGTTGATGATGCGCCCGGTGTTCGTCGACGCCGGTCAGCTGGAAATGGCCCTGATGAACCTGATGATCAATGCCCGGGACGCGATGCCCGAGGGCGGCAGCATCATCGTCTCTGCCAAGGAAGCGCTGTTTTCGCTGACCGCCGATTCAGCGGCGGAGGAACACTTCATCTGCATCTCGGTGGCCGACACCGGCGCGGGAATGGATGAAGCCACGTTGCAGCGGGCGATGGAGCCGTTTTTCACCACCAAAGGGCTGGGGAAGGGGACGGGACTGGGATTGTCGATGATCCACGGGCTGGCGGAGCAGTCTGGCGGCAAGCTGCTCTTGAAGAGTGTCTATGGCTGCGGAACGATCGCCGAGCTGTGGTTGCCGATTTCGGCGGTCATTCCCGAGCAGAGCCCTGAGCGCACGCTTGATGCGGCTGATCCTGCGCTGTTTCGCCCGCTCAAAGTGCTGTTCGTTGACGACGATCCACTGGTGCTGTTGAGTACCCGCGCAATGATCGAAGACCTTGGGCATCAGGTCATGGCAGCCTGCGACGGCGTGGATGCCCTGGCACTGGTGCTGCGTCATGACGATTTCGATCTGGTGATCACCGACCACGTCATGCCCAACATGACCGGGCCTGAATTGGCACAGCAGATCGCCGTGCTGTTTCCCGGGCTGCCGATCATCATTTCCTCAGGCTTTACCGACACCCCGTCGATCAACATGACGGGCTTGCTGCGCCTGCCCAAACCTTTCAATCAAGCGGACCTGGCCCGGGTCATCGAGCAGGTCCGACCTGCCTGATCCATGGATGCCGGGTCCATCGCTACCCGGCGTCCGGCTCACTGTCGTGGTATCCCGGTGGGCTGCAGAATCGGATCCCCGGGGTTGATCGCCTTGAGGCCTTCGATGACGGCCTTCATCTGCGGCACTTCGCCGTCGTCGCGCAATTGCGCCACCAGCGCCATGCGCACGTCGCGGTTTTCCGGGTGGCGTTCAAGCGCTGATTCCAGCAATGCCCGGGCGCCCTTGAGGTCGCCTCTGTCTTGCAGACTCAAGGCCAACACATAGGCGAACCGCGCATTGTCCGGCTCCAGTCGGTTGGCTTCTCGCAGGGCCTTGAGCGCAGCCTCGGGCTGATTCCTGCGCACCAACGCCAGCCCTTGAGTGAATTGCAGCAGCGCGATCTCCGGTTGCCGTTTGAGCCTGTCGGACAGCAGCTGCGAGGCTTCCTGGCCACGTTGATTGGCATCCAGCCATTGCACCAGCGTGATGAACGCCGGCAGGAAGTCGGCGTCGCGCTCGATGGCCGTGCGCAGGTAGTGTTCGACCTGGGCGGTATTGCCATTGGCCTGGTACAGCATCGCCAGATTGAGGTTGGCCTCGGCACGCTCCTGCAGGCTCAGTTGCACCGCTTCGTATTCGCCGATGGCCTTGTCGAAGGCGGCCTGATAACGGCCCAGTTGTTGAGCGCTGCCCAACAAGGCGCGGGCGGCGGCAATGCGCACGGCAAGGATCGGGTCCTGCAGCAGCGGGGCGAGCACCTCAGGGCGTTGCTCCGGCGCAAGCTGCGCGGAAACGACGTTGACCGCCGCCTCGCGAACCTGCGGCGCAGGGTCATGCAGCGCTTTGCTGCTGGTGTCCAGCGCCTGCTGGCTGGGGTAGTTCGGCAGCTCCGCAACCAGGGTGGCGCGACGGATCGAGGCCAGCCGCGTCGATTCCAGCTGGCTGAACAACGCCGCTGCGGCACCGGGTTGAGCGCCGCGAATCTGCCACAGGCTGCGGGCGTATTCGTGGGTCGCATTCTGCGGCTCGCCGTACCAGGTCTTGTACTGATCGATGACCTGGTTCGCAGGCAATTTGACGTGACAGGTCAGACAGGCGTCAGGCATGCCGATGCTGCTCGCCAGTTCCGGGTTGGGGATGCTGAAACTGTGGTCGTGGCGCAGGTCGTTGACCATGAACAGCTTGCCCGGCATGTGGCAGTCGACGCACTGCGAGCCCGCTTGCCCGGGTTGGTGATGGTGGTGTTCGGGAGAGTCGTAATTTTTCGCTTGCAGCCCGGCACCATCGACCCCCGGGACCGAGGTTTTGCCCGCCGGGTTGTGGCATTGCAGGCACACGCCATTGCCCTGGGCCTTCAGTTCGGTGCTGTGGGGGTTGTGGCAATTGCTGCAGCGCACGCCTTTGGCGAACATCTTGCTCTGCACGAACGAGCCGTGTTCGAACACCTCGCCTTTGATCTTGCCATCCAGCTCATACAGTTCGCGGGTCAGGGCTGCGGGCAGATAGGCGTCCATCAGCGGCTTGCCAGGCTTCTGATCGTCGCCCAGTGGCGCACGCCGGGCGTGGCAGCGGGCGCAGGTGTCGACCTGAGTGAGGTTGTCGCCCTTGCTCAGGTTGATCTCGAAACCGGCGTTGAGCAGGTCGGCGGATTTGTCGCTTTTCGCGGCCCAGGCCACGTGGTTGGACGCGGGGCCGTGGCACGCCTGGCAGCCCACGCCGAGGCTGTTCCATTGGCTATTGAAGGTGTTGTTGTCGGCGTTGAAATTGCGCTTGAAACCCGTGGTGTGGCATTCGACGCACATGAAGCTGGCGTTCTGCCCCGGCTTGCTCCAGTGCAGCGGGTCCTTGAAGTCGACGCCCTGGCCCGGGTAGATGTGAAACCACTGTTTTTTCTCGGTATCCCACGCCACGCCCAGGGCCTGAAGGTGACCGCCACCGGTTTCCAGCAGGTATTGCTGCAGCGGCGCAACGCCAAAGGTGTAGGCCACTTTGAAATCCGCGGCCTTGCCTTCGCCGTCGACGGTATTGACCCAGAACTCTTGGCCCTTGCGAAAGAACCGCGTGGTTTCCTTCTCGCCTTTGAAGGTGGTGGTATTGAAGTCGCCGAGTACCGACTGGTCGCTGGCAGTCTCCATTGCCAGTTGATGGTGGGAACCTTGCCAGTCCTTGACCTGCGCGGTGTGGCAGCCGGCGCACTGTTGCTCGTCGACGAACGTCGCTGGCGGGAGCTGGGGTTTGGGCGGCGCAGTTGGTTGCGCAGGTTTTGTCGCCGCAACGGGCGGCTTGACGGCCACCGGCGCGGGAGTTTTCTGGGTGAAGTACCAGAGCCCGCCGGCGACCAACAGCAGCACCACGATGAGAACAGGATAGAGTCGGTTGAGCAGGCCGCCGGGTTTGGCGGATGGCGTTGCAGGCTGCGGTGATGGCGTGTTCTTTTTCGGCATGCCGACCTTCATTCCCTTGAGCAGTTTTATTCGACAGCGACCGGTTGCTCGGGCTTGTCAGCGGTGGTGCAAGGAGACGTTATCGTTATAGGCGTTTCACGGTGACGACAAAGGTAGATCAGCCCGTTGATCCTCGCCAGAAAAATGGGACCTCAGAACAGCTCTTGAATCGCGATGACCCTCCGTCTTTCATCTTCGTGCTTCCTGACACTGCACGTAGCGAAGGCACGCCTGGGGCGACGTGCCAATCCCGGTTCAGGTGCTATTTCTTGGCCTTGAGTTTTTCGTAGCTCAGGCGCATATCGGTGGCCCAGCCGTCGAGCACGGGTTTGACGTCTTCGAGCGTCAGTTGGGTCTTGTCGTTTTCCAGCGACTTGCCGGCGCCTTTGCGCACCACCTGTGCCAACACCTTGTTGCTGTCGGCATCGAGGAAGGCCGCCTCGGTGGCAATTTCGACGTTCTGGTCACGCCCGCCCGCCGCTGTGTTCACGGCGGCCGCGACCAGCGCGATAGGGATCACTTCATAAGGCTTCAGGCCTTCGGTACTGGTGGACACGGCGGTGATCGCCGGGCGCACGACAATGGTGTTGGGGCCCGGCCCCTGGGCCAGTGTCAGGTCCTTGCCCAGCTCACGCTTGAGGGCCGTGTCGAAGTAGCGGGTGATCGATTGCAGGATCTGCGCCGAGATCACTCCGGTCGGTTGCGGTTTGGGGTAGAACTGGCTCGGCTCGATGTAGACCTGCGTGTATTGGCTGAGGTTGATGTCCGGATCGATCCAGCGCATCACCTTCGCACCGGATTCGCTTTCAGCGGGCTTGAGCCGGCTGTAATCGCGCAAAAAGCCTGAGTATTCACTGGGATCGACCTGAGAGCTGGCGCAACCGCCAAGTCCCAGTCCCAGAACGGCACAGCACAATAACGTTTTGAGTACCGGTATTTTCATCGTGTGACTCCCTTCGGTTGTTGATGCGCGTTGGGTGGATCTACCAGAAATACTGCAAGCGGAACGTCCAGGTGTTGACGTCTGGGGAGCCGGTGCGCTCCGAGACCGTATCGGTGTAGGCCACCAGCCCGCCGAACTGCGGTGTCAGCATGAAACCCATGGTGGCGCCCAGCAGCACGTTTTCCTGTTTGTTGTCCTGATTGGCGCCGTCGATTCTGGTCTCGCCGCCGGTGTTGTAGATGGCATCGACGCCGACCCACAGCGCCCGGTTGATGGTGTAGCTGTAATGGCTTTCCAAGGTGTAGATGGGTTTTTGTTCGAGCTTTCTGTTGCCCTGGTAGTCGTCGTTGTCGCCGTAAAACGCTACGTAAGTGTTGAGTTCCAGCCACGTCGGGCCTATGGGGGTGCCGAAGGCGATCTCCGGTTTGTACACCCAGCGGTTGGCACCGATGTTGATGATGCGGTCCTTGTCGTAGTCGCCGGTCGGGGTGACCACGGTCATGGCACCGCTGAGAAAGGTTTCAGGTTTCCAGTTCGCGAATTGTTCGGCCGTCAGCGCAGGGCCGCCGAAGAAATTGTGGGCGAAGATCAGTTGGGTGTCGCCCATGCCGCCGTTTTTCTTGGTGCCGGAAAAGAACTGGCCGTTGTCGAAAGACGCTTCCACATCGGCGTAGGGCTGAATGATCTGCACCGCCGTATTGCGGCCATCCAGGGCGAAAGAACGTGCGTAGCGGGCGAGATAGACGTTGGCGTTGAGCGACAGGCCGTCGATGGGCAGTGAGGTGTCGATGGGGGTGTTGGTGTCCACCAGGTTGTAATAACCGAACGCCAGGTTGAGGTCGATCGGCGTGTTCTGCCAGTCCCTGGCGTTGTCCGCGTACACCGCGACCGGCGAGACGGCCAATGTGAAAGCCGTGACGTAACGCTTGCAGCAACGTTTACCCATGAACATGCTCCCTTTCAATTGCTGTCTTCTTCTTGCCGTCTTTTGCGGGCGATTCGGTCGTGAGCTGCCAGCGCCAGGCTCAGGGCTTGCGCTGGAGCCCACTGAGTTTCAGTTTTTGTAGAACAGGTCTTGGTCGAGCATGAAGATGGAAATGGCTGAGGATCTCCGGCACATGCTGCAATGCTGGGGGCAAACTTTGGCGGTGACCGGACTGGCAGAACAGCGAAGCTCACAGCTGGTTTCATGACATTCCCTTACTTGCGAAAGAAACATGCAGTGCTGCGATTAGCGTGAGGCGAAAAGCGCCTTATCGGTCATGAAGGCAGTGGCAAGGATATTGGTCGGGCAAGGCGCGGCGGCGCTGTTCAAACCAGGCCGTCAGCCGCACTCGCATACGCCATCTGAAACATCGTTCGTAGTCGTCGCCGTTCGAAAAGTGGCTCAAGCAAAGCTAGCAGTTAATCTTCTAACCGCCAGTTGCTGAACCGATAACCTGCATAAAAACAGGCAACTTGCGCGTGAGCAGTTTGATATTACTCGCGCAGGACGATGATCCTCGAAACCAGCTCGGCGCTGTTTCTGGCCTGCAGTTTCTTCATCAATCTGGCCCGGTGCACTTCAACCGTGCGATGAGAAATGCCCAGTTTGCGCGCCACCTCCTTGCAGGTCAGGCCGTTGACCACATGCGCGGAAATTTCTCGCTCTCGGGGGGTGAGGTTGACGGTGGGGCGGAAGGCCCGGTCCATGCGCTCGAAGTGCCAGACCATCAACTGGAACGGCTCATTTGGCGTGAGTGTGTAGCCGTTGGCCCGGGCCCAGAACACTTCGCCACTGTGGTGCTGCATGAAGCGCTCATCGGAGTACGCGCCGTTTTGCGCATGGCGCAGCCAGCTGAGGCTGCGTTCGCCTATGGCCTGATAATCCGCCTGGGAGGGGTACAACTTCAGGATCAGCTGCTCGGCCAGATCTTCACGCCGGTAGCCGAAGAGGCTCAGGAACGCCTGGTTGAAATCCAGCATGCGGCGATTGGCGGTGATCACCTGTGGCGCGGGTGAGACCTGGAACGCCAGTCGCTCAAGGTCTTGCAGATGATGTTGGTCTTCAGTCATCAAGCCATCCTGCATGTGTTCTTGTCATGGGCGCAGCGGGGCTGGCAAGCGCAGTATCGGACCATCCGACTACTCATCCCTATACGTAGTTGTACGAACTGGCGAGTGCGCTTTGTCGTGGGCCATTGTAGGCAACGCCTGTTCATTGCGAAGGAGAAAACAACAATGGTCAATGACTCCGTCTCTATCGTCGCCGCCGGGCACAGCCGGTTCGGGCGACTGGACAACATGAATCTCGAAGACCTGATCGTGCAGGTCAGCCGCGAGGCCCTGGCTGATGCCGCCATCGACGCCTCGGAAATCGACGCGATTTTCCTCGGGCATTTCAATTCTGGGATGGTACCCGACGGCTTTCCCGCTTCGCTGGTGCTGCAAGCCGACCCGGCGCTGCGCTTCAAGCCTGCCACACGTTGCGAAAACGCCTGCGCCTCCGGTTCGGCGGCGGTTCAGGCGGGGGTCAACGCAATCCTCTCGGGGGCAGCAGAACTGGTGCTGGTGGTCGGCGCCGAGAAAATGACCTCCAACTCCACCGCCCAGGTGACCCGGGCGCTGGCCGGTGCCGGGTATCAGAACGACGTCGAAGAAGCGGGACTGAGTTTCCCGCAGCTGTTTGGCGTGGCCGCAGGGCAATACGCCACTCGCCACCAAAGCCCGTTGTCGGCCATGGCCGCGATTGCCGCCAAGAATCACCGCAATGCCATGCACAATCCGTTGGCCCATATGCACAAGGAAATGTCGTTCGAGCACTGCAACACCGTGTCCGCCAGCAATCCGTTGATCGCCGCGCCCTTGCGCCTGAGCGATTGCTCGTTGATCACTGACGGCGCTGCGGCGATTGTCCTGGCTTCAGCCCGACGCGCCCGGCAGTTCCGCCGCGAGGTGCTGATTCGGGGTACCAGCCAGGTAAACGATGTGCTGCCCATTGCCCAGCGTGACATTCTGGCGTTCGAGGGGCCGCAGCGAGCGATCCAGACCGCCTTGCGCAAGGCTGACGTGACGCTGTCCGACCTCGACTTTGCCGAAGTGCATGACTGTTTCACCATTGCAGAACTGCTGATCTACGAGGCCATGGGCCTGGCGCCACGGGGTGAAGGGCATCGGGCTCTTGATGACGGCATCGTTCAGGCGGGCGGTCGGCTGCCGGTGAACCTGTCCGGGGGGCTCAAGGCCAAGGGGCATCCGGTGGGCGCCACGGGGGTGTCGATGCATGCGCTGGCGTTCCGGCAGTTGACCGGCGATGCCATCGGCCTGGCCGTGCCTGACGCCGAGTTCGGGCTGCTGTTCAACATGGGCGGGATGGCCGTGGCCAACTACGCCACCGTGCTGCAAGCGCGGAGGGCCTGAAGGTGAATATCGCCAACTGGCTGAACGAGGCGGGCCGTCGCTGGCCGCAGCGCCCGGCCCTGTTCGAGGGTGCGCGGCAGATCGCTGACTACGCCGAGTTCGCTCGACGCGCCAGGGTTCGCGCCGAGCAACTGACGTTGCAGCATGGCTTGGAGCCGGGGGACCGGGTCGCGCTGTTCATGAAAAACTCCTGCGAGTACCTGGAGCTGTTTTACGCGATCTGGTGGGCCGGCGCCGTGGCCGTGCCGATCAACTGCAAGCTGCATAACCGCGAAGCCGCCTGGATTGTCGAGAATGCCCAGGCGCGCCTGATGTTTACCGACGACGGCCAGGTGTTCGCGCAGGGCGAACTGCCGGGCGAGTGTCGTGAACTGGCAGCGCGAGGTGCTGTTTCGCAAGCGAAGGGGCTGCTGCCGCAACTGGCGGTACCGGTGTCGCGCCGAGCCGATCACCTGGCGTGGCTGTTTTACACCTCTGGTACCACCGGGCGATCCAAGGGCGTGATGCTGAGCCACGGTAACCTGATGGCGATGTCGCTGTGTTATCCACTGGACGTCGATCAGGTCGATGCCACAGATGCTGCACTCTACGCAGCGCCGATGTCCCACGGCGCGGGGCTGTACAACTTCATCCATGTGCGCTGCGGTGCCCGACACGTGGTTCCCGACTCCCGTGGATTCAAGGCGGACGAGGTGTTCGGACTGGCTCGCGATCTCAAGCAGGTGTCGATGTTTGCCGCGCCGACCATGGTCAAGCGCATGGTCGAGCAAGCGCGTCGCCAGGGGTATGACGGGGAGGGCATCAAGAGCATTGTCTATGGCGGTGCACCGATGTACGTCGCCGATTTGCGCGAGGCGGTCGAGGTTTTCGGCCCGCGTTTGATCCAGATTTACGGCCAGGGCGAAAGCCCGATGACCGTGAGTGCGCTGGGCCGCGCGGCCATCGCCGACCAGCACCATCCGCAATGGGAACGCCTGGCTGCCTCCGTGGGCATGGCCCAATCCTGCGTGGAAATCAAAGTGGTGGATGCTCAGCGCCAGCCAGTGAGTACGGGGACGCCGGGGGAGATCGCCGTCCGGGGCGCCACCGTGATGCACGGCTACTGGCGCAATGAGGCGGCGACCCGGGAAACGCTCGTTGACGGCTGGTTGTTCACCGGCGACATCGGCTATCTGGACGCAGACGGCTGCCTGACCCTGACCGACCGCTCCAAGGACGTGATCATCTCCGGCGGCAGCAACGTGTACCCCCGGGAAGTGGAGGAGGTACTGGCGACTCACCCGGATGTGTTCGAAGTCTGCGTGGTGGGCGAGGCCGATGCGCAGTGGGGCGAGTCGGTGGTGGCGTTCGTCGTTGCGCGGGATGAGCGCAGCGTTGACGCGCACGCGCTCACCAGCTGGTTTGTGTCGCGCATGGCCTCCTTCAAGAAACCCAAGAAGTACGTGTTCTGCACCGAGCTGCCGAAAAACAGCTACGGCAAAGTGCTCAAGACCGAATTGCGCACCCGGCTGCAGCAGGATCGACCCGCCGTCGCGGCGACCTGACGGTATCGCCGCACCCCAGTGTTTTTCCTTGAATAAAAACAAAAGACAGGAATACGACAATGGCTACTCAACACAAGAATCCGGCGCGTCAGCGTCGTCGTGCGTTCGTTGGCGCAATCTCCGGTCACCTGATCGAATGGTACGACTACGGCGTCTATGGCTTTCTCGCGGTGTACATCGGTCAGGCGTTCTTTGTTTCCGATAACCCCACCACCAGCCTGCTCAGCAGCTTCGCGGCGTTCGCCCTGAGTTTCTTCATCCGGCCGCTCGGCGGTCTGTTTTTCGGCCCGTTGGCCGACAAGATCGGCCGACGCAAAACCCTGATCACGGTGCTGGTCATGATGGCCGGGTCGACCTGCCTGCTGGGGTTCTTGCCGACTTACGCCTCGATCGGAATCGCCGCACCGGTGCTGCTGATCCTGATCCGTTGTGTGCAGGGTTTTTCCGCTGGGGGCGAGATCGGCACCATCACCAGTTTCATCTCCGAATACGCGGGGCCCGGTCGACGCGGGTTCTCCACCTGCTGGCTGATGGTCACCGCCGTGCTTGGCCTGCTGCTCGGCGGCGCAGTCGCCAACGGCATGACCTGGGCGCTGGGGGCCGATGTGATGCAGTCGTGGGGCTGGCGCATCCCGTTTCTGATCGCCGGGCCCATGGGGCTGATTTCGATGTACATCCGCCTGAAGCTGGAAGACAGCCCGGAGTTCTTGGCCTTGCAGAAGGCCGGCGAAACCTCCAAGGCGCCGCTGCGTGAAGTCTGGCAATGGAAGCGCGCCATTGCGCTGGTGTTCTTCATCATCACCTTGCACAGCTCGATCTTTTATCTGGTGCTGACTTTCGCCTCCACCTACATGTCACGCATCCTCAAGTTCGACAGCGGCACCACGTTGTTCTATGTGTTCATCGCAAGCCTGGCGGCCGCCTTCGTCATGCCACTGGGCGGGGCATTCACCGACCGCTACGGGCGCAAACCCTTTCTGATGGTAGTGGGTGCGCTGGCAACGCTGGCGATGTACTGGTTCTTCAAGTCGGCGCCGACGGCCACCCCGGCAACGTTCATCTACCCGCTGATGGCCGTGGCAATCCTGTTCGGGCTTTACGCCTCGTCGACCTACGCCACCATGAGCGAACTGCTGCCGACGCGCATCCGTTCCACCGGTATTGCCGTGGCCTACAACATTCCGGTCGCGGTGTTCGGCGGCAGCGCGCCGCTGATTTCGACCTGGCTGATTCAGCAGACTGGAGACATCAGTTCACCCTGGTATTTCTACATCGGCACCGGGGTGGTGTCGCTGATCGCGTTGACGATATTGCGCAAGGAGGATTTCGTCGCCTGTACGAGTGCGATGCCGAAGGCCACGCTGACACCGCTCAATCGGGATATCTCGGAGCAGGCCGAGGTGGCGCGCGCCACGACTAACGGCTAGTCCAGAGCCTTTGCCATACATCGATGCCGTCACCCCAGGGTGGCGGCATTTTTCGTTGTGAAAAGGATCCAGTTCAACCCTCTGAAAAATTAACTGGCATATGCCTGTGTTTCTGAATATCGTGGCATATGCCACCTTTTTCGGATGGGCGTCGTCGACCCTGTCGACCTGGATGTCGGTGAAGCCTGAGCCAATGGCTTGAATGCGCAGCACCGATTTTTGCTGGTTAACGCTTGTCTGGATACTTCCCATGCTAGGCCTTGTACGCGTTGCGTTGAGACGACCGTATACGTTCGTCGTGCTCGCTATTCTGATTCTGATCATCGGGCCGCTTGCGGCCCTGCGCACCCCCACGGACATCTTTCCGGAGATCCGCATTCCGGTCATCGCGGTGATCTGGCAATACACCGGTCTTTCTCCGGACCAGATGGCCGGACGCGTGACCTCGCCTTTCGAGCGGGTGCTTACCACCACGGTCAACGATATCCGCCACATCGAGGCCCAATCGTTGAACGGCTTCGGCATCGTCAAGGTGTTCTTTCAGCCGGGCGTCAACATCAGCAGCGCCAATGCTCAGCTGACGTCGGTCTCCCAGGCGATCCTGCGCAATCTGCCGCCGGGCACGGTGCCGCCGTTGATCCTCAATTACAGCGCCTCGACGGTGCCCATCGTCCAACTGGCGTTGTCGGGCAAGAACCTGAGCGAACAGAAACTGGGCGACATTGGCCTCAACACCGTGCGCCTGATGCTCACCACCGTTCCCGGCGCTGCATTGCCGTACCCGTTCGGCGGCAAGACGCGGCAAGTGCAGATCGATCTCGATACTGCGCAGATGCAGGCCCGTGGCCTGTCGGCGCAGGATGTCGCGAACGCGCTCGCCACCCAGAACCAGATCACGCCCGTGGGTACCGAGAAGATCGGCAGCTATGAATACATGCTGGCGCTTAACAACTCGCCGGTGGCGTTCAAGGACCTCGAAGACCTGCCGATCAAGACCGCCAACGGCACCACGGTGCTGATTCGCGATGTCGGCACGGTCAAGGATGGCAGCCCGCCGCAGAGCAACATCGTGCATGTGAACGGCAACCGCTCGGTGCTGATTCCGGTGCTCAAGACCGGCTCCGCCTCGACCCTGGGAGTGATCGCCGGGATCAAGGACAAGCTCGCCGACTCCAAGGCGCAGCTGCCTGACAACGTGAACATCGACCTGATCGGCGACCAGTCGCTGTTCGTCCGTGCGGCGATCACCGGCGTGGCGCGGGAAGGCGTGATTGCGGCGGCCCTGACCAGCCTGATGATCCTGCTGTTCCTCGGCAGTTGGCGTTCGACGGTGATCATCGCAGTGTCGATCCCGTTGGCGATCCTGTCGTCGATTGCAGCGCTTTCGGCGCTCGACGAGACCCTGAATATCATGACGTTGGGAGGGTTGGCGCTGGCCGTCGGCATCCTTGTCGACGATGCCACGGTGACCATCGAGAACATCAACTGGCACCTGGAGCAGGGCAAGCCTGTCGAAACCGCGATCCTGGACGGCGCGGCACAGATCGTCACGCCAGCGTTCGTTGCGCTGCTGTGCATCTGCATCGTGTTCGTGCCGATGTTTTTCCTTGAAGGTGTTGCGCGCTTTCTGTTCGTGCCGATGGCTGAAGCGGTGATCTTCGCCATGATCGCTTCGTTCATCCTGTCGCGGACACTGGTGCCGACCATGGCCAACTTCCTGCTCAAGGCGCATACGGCCGAGGGAGAAGGCGTGCACAAGACGATCAGTCGTAATCCGCTGGTGCGTTTCCAGCGCGGCTTCGAAGCCCGCTTCGAGCGTATACGCGGCGGCTACCATGGCCTGCTGGCGGCTGCCCTGGAGCGCCGCAAGACCGTGATGATCAGCATTTTCGCCTTTGTCATCGCCTCGTTTGCGCTGGTGCCGTTTCTGGGCCGCAACTTCTTCCCGGCGGTCGATTCCGGGCAGATCCTGATGCACGTCCGCGCGCCGGTAGGCATGCGGGTCGAAAGCACGGCGCGATTGATCTTCGACGTGGAAAACGCCGTTCGCCGGGTCATCGAGCCGTCGGAACTCAAGGCCGTAGTGGATAACATCGGCCTGTCGATCAGCGGCATCAACACCGCGTATAACAACACCGGCACGGTGGGCTCCCAGGACAGCGACATCCAGATCAGCCTCAACGAAGAGCACAAACCCACCGCCGACTACATCCGTCAGTTGCGCGAGCAGTTGCCCAGAGCGTTTCCCGACGCAGTGTTCTCGTTCCCGCCTGCGGACATCGTCGGACAGATCCTCAACTTCGGCTCTTCGGCGCCTGTCGATGTGCAGATCGCCGGCAACAACCTGGCTGCCAACTTCGCGTTCGTCAACACGCTGCTGCGGGAAATTCGCCGCGTCCCCGGTGTTGCCGACGCGCGTATTCAGCAGTCGCAGCAACTGCCGACCTTCAAGATCGATGTCGACCGCACCCGCGCGCAACTGGTGGGGATCAGCGAGCGCGACATCACCAACAGCCTGGTGGTCAACCTTGCCGGTTCCAGCCAGGTGGCGCCGACGTTCTGGCTCAACACGGCCAACGGGGTCTCCTACCCGATCGTGTTGCAGACGCCGCAGTACAGCCTCGACACGCTGGCGCAGCTGCACAATCTGCCGCTGACCTCCGCCGGATCGCCAGGCACGGGGCAGATTCTGGGTGGTCTGGCGACCGTAGAGCGGTCCCACAGCAATTCGGTGGTGACGCAATCCGATATCCAGCCGGTGGTCGAGATCCTGACGTCTATTCAAGGCAGGGATCTGGGCGGGGTCGCGGCGGACATTCAGAAGATTCTCGCGGCCCACGCCAGTGATGTGCCCAAAGGCTCGAAGGTCGCGCTGCAAGGTCAGGCCACCACCATGAACAGTGCCTTCAGCGGCATGCTGTTCGGTCTGCTGGGAGCGGTGGTCCTGATCTATCTGCTGATCGTCGTCAACTTCCAGTCCTGGAGCGACCCGTTCGTGATCATCACCGCGTTGCCGGCCGCATTGGCCGGGATCGTCTGGATGTTGTTCGTGACCCACACGCCGCTGTCGGTCCCGGCGTTGACCGGCGCGATCATGTGTATGGGGGTGGCGACGGCCAACGCCATCCTTGTGGTGAGCTTCTGCCGCGAACGGCTGGCCGAACACGGCAACCCGTTGCAAGCCGCTCTGGAAGCCGGTTTCACCCGATTCCGACCGGTGTTGATGACCGCGATCTCGATGATCATCGGCATGGCGCCGATGGCGTTGAGCCTTGGCGAGGGCGGCGAGCAGAACGCGCCGCTGGGGCGTGCCGTGATCGGCGGCCTGGGTTTCGCCACGGTCGCCACGCTGTTCCTGGTGCCGATCATTTTCAGCCTTGTCCACGCACGCGACGGCCGCTCACGCGAACGCCTTGCGCCTGCGCAGACCAATGTCACTCAAGGGTTTTGACATGCTTACCGACACCCCTCCGAACCATGTTCAAACGCGCCGCAGTCCTTGGCGGGGCCGATTCGCCTTACTCGTGGCGTTGATCGCCGTGGTCGCCGTCGTCGCGCTCGGAATAGGCGCCCGCGCCAGTGAATCCAGAGACCTGAAGACCTGGACCGACGCGCAGGCGCTGCCCAGTGTGATCGTGGTCAGCCCGGTGGCGCCGACCCAGGGCTCGGCGTTGATTCTGCCGGGTCGTCTGGAAGCCTGGTCGCGGGCAGCGATTTTCGCTCGCGTCGGCGGTTACCTGAAGTCCTGGGAGGCTGATATCGGTGCGAAGGTCAAAGCCGGGCAACTGCTGGCCGAAATCGATACGCCTGAACTGGACCAGCAACTGTTGCAGGCCCGCGCCGACCTGGCGAGTGCCAGAGCCAACGCGTCGTTGGCGCAGACTAGCGCCAAACGCTGGCAGGCGATGCTGGCGTCGGATTCGGTGTCGAAACAGGAGGTCGACGAGCGCAACGGCGACCTCGCCGCCAAGCAGGCGCAGGTCATGGCCGCCCAGGCCAACGTTGAGCGGCTGACCGCCACCAAGGGTTTTCAGCGCCTGACCGCACCTTTCGACGGGGTGGTGACGGCGCGCAGCACCGATGTCGGTGCGCTGATTAACGCAGGCAACAGCAGCGGCGGCCAGGAGTTGTTCGCGGTTTCGGATGTCAGCCGTCTGCGGGTGTACGTGCAAGTGCCGCAGTCTTACGCGCCGCAGATCAAGGTGGGCACCCATGCCCGACTCAGTGTCCCCGAATACCCGCAGGAGGCGTTCAAGGCGACCGTCATTGCCTCGGCCGATTCGGTGAACGCTGCCTCCGGCAGCACACTGGTGCAGCTGCAAGTGGACAACCCGGCCGGGCGCTTGCTGCCCGGTGCCTACACCAGCGTGCGTTTCGATTTACCGGTGCAGGTCAATGCCGTCCGTTTGCCGGCCAGTGCCTTGCAATTCGATGACCACGGCATGCGCGTGGCAACCCTGGACCAGAACGACCATGTGCTGTTCAAGACGGTGACCATTGCCCGCGATTTCGGCGACTCCGTGGAAATCGGCTCCGGGGTCGCGGCCACCGACCGCGTCATCGACACGCCTCCCGATGGTCTGAGCGACAACGACGCGGTGCAGATAGCGGCGCCTGCGCAAGACAAAGCCATTGCCGAGGCCAAGCCCCATGGTTAAGCACAGTGCCTTATTGATTGCCATGCTGGGGCTGGCAGCCTGCTCGCTGGCGCCGCAGTACAAGGTTCCCGAAACACCCGTTCCGGCGCAGTTCAAGACGCAGGCTGGCGGGCAGGCGCCGTGGAGCGTGGCGACCCCCGGCGATCAGATCAGCCGCGAAGGCTGGTGGCGTGTTTATAACGACGCGCAACTGGACGCTCTGCAACAGCAATTGCTGTCGAGCAACCCGAGCCTGAGCGCTGCGCTGGCGCGTTACGCCCAGGCGCAGGCGTTCGTGGCCCAGGTCAATTCGGCGCTGTTACCGACGGTAAAAGGCATCGGCAACGCGCAACGCATCCGCCAGTCCGACACCCGGCCGCTGCGCTCGACGACCACCGATAACGTCTACAACTCGGGCACGCTCGGGCTGCAAGTCGATTACGAAGTGGACCTCTGGGGCAGGGTGCGGGACTCGGTCGCTGCGGGCACGGATGAGGCCCAAGCCTCGCTGGCGGACCTGGCGTCAGTGCGCCTGAGCCTGCAGGCGCAACTGGCCGACAGCTACGTTCGGCTGCGCGGGCTGGACCAGCAAACCCGTTTGCTCGAACAGACCAGCGATGCCTTCAGCAAGGCGCTCGACCTGACCCAAGGCTTGCACGAGGGCGGCATCGTCTCTGGGCTGGACGTTGCCCGGGCGAGTTCGCAGTTGTCATCGGCCAGATCGCAGCTCAAACAGAACAAGGTGCAGCGTGCGTTGCTGGAGCACAGCATCGCTGCACTGATCGGGGCGTCGGCCTCGCAATTCAGCATCACAGCGTCGACCGAGGCGCTGCCGTTGCCGGCTGTGCCGACAGGCGTACCGTCGACGTTGTTGCAGCGCCGACCTGACATCGCCGCCGCCGAGCGCCGCATCGCGGCTGCCAATGCGCGCATCGGCGTCGCGCGCAGTGCGTATTTCCCTACTTTGACGCTTAGCGCCCAAGGCGGTTATCAGAGCGACGAATTCGCCAATCTGCTGAGCGCGCCGAACCTGTTCTGGGCCATCGGACCTGCGCTGGTGACCACGATCTTCGATGGCGGGTTGCGCAAGGCCCAAGTGAACGCGGCCAGAGCAGCGGCCGATGAGGCCGGCGGCAAATACCGCGCTCAGGTGCTGGCCGCGTTCGTACAGGTCGAAGACAACCTGTCGATCATCGACGGCCTCGGTTCCGCGCTTGACGACCAGCGGGCAGCGGCGCAATCGGCGCAATACAGCGAAAACCTGTCGCTGGCCCGTTATAAGCAAGGTGCCATAGGTTATCTGGATGTGGTCGTCGCCCAGACAGCCTCACTGCAGGCACAGCGCAGCGTGCTTGAACTGCAAACCCGGCAGTTGGCGGCAAGTGTCGGGTTGGTCAAGGCGCTGGGTGGAGGATGGAATTCGACGCAGCTCAAAGAAGTCGACAAGCCGATTGCGGCGGTTCGTTGAGATCGGAGGGGCAGGTGGCTTCAGCCGTCTAACTTCGCCCACAGCTCAAGACTCTGTTCATCACCGGCTATGCCGAAAATGCCGTCCTCAATGACGGCCAGTTACAGCCTGGTATGCAGGTGCTGACCAAACCATTCGGGTCGATACCCTTGAGGGCCGCGTGCGCGGATTGTTGGCGCGGTAGGTTGTGAGTGCGTTGACTTGTGAGGCTGAAGAACAGGCTCGTGTTTCACCTGCAAAAAAGCCCGGCGAATCCTCGATTCGGCCGGGCTTTCGATTTCACCCTGTTCACTGCCGGTTTCAGGCCTGAAACAACCCCTTGTGCAGTGTGACGAACGCCTGAACGGTCATCGGTGCCTGCCCGGTGATCTCACGGATAACGCCGTCCTCTCCTTCGAATACGCCGTGCTGATAGTCCTGAGCCACCTCCACCAGATGCTGGCGAAGGAAGGCAGGCAGACCCGCTTCGGCCATTTCTCTGTCGTATTGTTCAAGGCTGATAGGCACGTAGGTGATCGTGCGCCCAAGGACTTCACCCACGGCATCGGCGACGCCTTGCTGGCTTAGATCGACAGGGCCGTTGAGGTTATAGGTCTTGCCGGCGTGGGCTTGAGGATTCTCCAGAATCGCGGCGATCAAGCGCGCCTGATCCTCGGCCGCAATCGGTGCGTGACGGCCGTCGCCGAAGGGCAGGCGAATTTCACCACGTTCGACGATGTGCTGACGCCAGTGCGGGTAGATCAGCCATTGCGAAAAGTAAGTCGGACGCAAGTGCGTCATCGCCAGGCCTGACCAGTCGAATACCCGCTCCGCGGTGTAGTGATCCAGTGCCGCGTTGCTTTTTGCGACCCGGCGTGCCGAGATCTGCGACATGTTGACCACCGATTTCACACCTGCCTCTTGTGCGGCGAGAGCGAAACGCGCCGTCGCGTCGATCAGGCCGGGGGCAATGGGGTAAACGAAGTAGGCGGTTTCGATGCCTTCAAGCGCTGCGCGAAGATCATTCAGACTGAGCAGGTCGCCGATCACCACTTCGGCGCCGAGCTTGCGCAATTCTTCGGCGCGTTGGTCGTCGGTGCGCACCAGCGCGCGAACGGGGACGTCTTTCTCAAGCAGGATTTCAACCGTTTTGCGGCCAGTGAAACCTGTTGCGCCGCTGACAAGAATGGTGGCTTTAGACATGGGACAGACCTCTGGGAAACAAACCGCTTGCGCGGTGGGTTGGGTTGTATGAAGCTTGTAATCCTAATTAGATGTTGATCGCAATCTAAAGTCAACGGGGCGTCTGATGAAAGGTGAGTTCAATGCGTAGAAACAAAACGGAGACCGCGGCTACGCGGGTGAAGATCATTGCTGCCGCGAGGGCCGAGTTCAGTCGAAACGGTATCGACGGCAGTGGTCTCACCGCGTTGATGGCGGCGGCAGGGCTGACCCAGGGCGGCTTTTACAAGCATTTCGAGTCGAAGGCGCAGTTGGTCGCCGAGACGACAACCGCAGCCGTCGATGATCTGATAACGCAACTGCAAGACAAGGCGGCACAGGCCGGTCCGGGCGGCGCATTCAAGTCGTCGGTGAAGGGTTATCTGTGCGAGGAGCATCGCGATGGTGAAACGGGATGCCCCTACGCAGCGTTGGGCAGCGAGTTGGCCAGAGGCGACCAACACGTGAAAACCAGTGCCGTCGCCGGGTTCGAGCGAATGATCGAGTTGCTGTCCGGCCAGATAGAAGACGTGGCGCAGGCGTCAACACGCGATCAGGCATTGCTGGCAATGTGCGCGATGATGGGAGCACTGACCGTGTCACGCCTGGCGAAGGGCGATCCGCTGTCCCGAGAGGTGCTCACCGTAGTGACTCGGCAATTGCTGGAACGCAATGCAGATGCAGCCAGCGCTAACGATTGAAGCGCTCCGCCAGGCTGTGAAGATACTGCGCCATTTGCTCGAGCTCGCGGCTGATGGTCGAGCCTTGCTGCGCCTGTCCGGCGCTTTGATCGCACAGCTGGGCAATGCGGTTGATCTGCTGATTGATGCTTTCCGCGACGTGGGTCTGTTGCTCTGACGCCGAGGCCATTTGCTGACTCATGCCGGTGATCCGCGTGACAGCCTGGCTGATCCCGCTCAGTGCCTGCTGTACCGCCTCGACACTGGCCACGCTTTCCTGGGACATGGCTTGACCGCGTGTCGCTGTTGCGACCGCACGGCTCGCGCCTTCGCGCAGTTCGCTGATGATGCCCTGGATCTGCTCGGTGGAGGTCTGGGTCCGCGAGGCCAATGACCGCACCTCGTCGGCGACAACCGCAAACCCGCGGCCTTGTTCGCCTGCGCGGGCCGCTTCGATGGCGGCGTTGAGGGCCAGCAGGTTGGTCTGCTGGGCGATGGAGTTGATCACGTCGACCACGCTGCCGATCGATTGGGTTGCGCCCGCAAGCTCGCCCACCGCCTGGCCGATCTCACTGACCGAATTGGCCATGTGCCGGATCGCCAGCAGGCTGTCGTCGGCCAGCCCTCGGCCTTGCTGCGCAAGGGTGTCGGCTTCGAGGGCGGCGTGGGCGGTGTTCTGCACGTTATGGGTGACCTCCTGAATCGTCGCCGCCATCTGGGTGATCGCTGTCGCCGATTGATCGGTTTCGCTGCGCTGCTGATCGAGCGCTTCGGCCTGCAGCAATGAAAGGCTGGCGGACTGACCGGCCCGCTGTTTTACGCTTTCGCCGGCATCCACCAGCCGCGTCAACGCGGTTTGCAGGCGCGCTTCCTCGCTGAGCATGGCCAGGTCGAGCCGCGCTTGGGGCCCTCGATTGTCGCTGTAGGTCAGCGCGATTAATGGGTCGGTAAAGGCTTTGGGATGATCGTCGAGGATCTTTTTCAGGGTCCGGTTCTGGCGCACTTCGAGGAACGCGCTCAATGCGACCAGGGTGATCAGCATCACGGCCAACGACGCATGGTCCGCAAGAAGATAGTTGCAGGCACCGAGCACCATTGCGGCAATGATCAACGGCAACTGGCGCTGGACGAGGTAGCGCAAAGTGCTGAGCTTCGATACGGCCGGCTGACCGGCACGCAACCGAGCATATAACGCCTCGGCGCGCCGAACCTGGTCGCGTGTGGGGAGCGAACGGACGGACTCATATCCGGCGATTCTGCCGTTTTCGTACACCGCCGTGACGTAGGCGCTGACCCAGTAGAAGTCGCCGTCTTTGCTGCGGTTCTTGACCACGCCCATCCACGGCTTGCCCTGCTTGATGGTCTCCCACATGTGCGCGAACACCGACGGCGGCATGTCCGGATGACGAACCAGGTTGTGGGGTTGGCCGATCAATTCTTCGCGGGTGAAACCGCTGAGGGCGACGAACGCGTCGTTGCAATAGGTGATGTGACTGCTTAGGTCGGTGGTCGAAATCAGGCGCTCGTCGGCGGCGAAGGTACGTTCCTGCTGTGTGACTGGCATATTCAAACGCATAAGACTCTCTCATCCCTGAAAAGCTGAACACAGTGCGTGCCAACAGGTTTAGCACAACATCGTTGTTCGGCAGGGCGCACGGGTGCGGCAACGTGCGCCCAATCACGAATGTCAGTTGCCGTCGGCGACTTTGCGTTCGATTTCCGCAGTCTTGCGATTCAACTCCTCGACTTCCTGCTCCTTGGTGCGATTGGACGAGGGCGTGATGATTTCATCCACGGCACGGGTGTCGTCGTCCTGGTCGTTGAGATCCCGTTCGACCACATTGACCGGTTGGCCAGATGCATCGACCGGCGGGGCATTGGGTGGAGTGGTGGAGGGGCGGGTGGTGCGATCGTCATTGCTCATTTCAATATCCTCGGATGACCTGAACGTTGGAGGTCGCGCTTTGGCGTGAGTTCGAGGTATTTGCCGGACGGGTCATGCATCGGCTGCGAGGGGATGCGGCAAATCGCAGGCAGAAAAAAGCCCGCTGGGGAGAACGGGCTTAAAGAGGATCAAAAGGAGTAGGTGCAGATTGCAGGGGCCGGCGTGAAGATTTTGTGAAAACCGATTTGTAACTAATTCCTATTTATAAATTAACGACGAACGGTATAGAGGCCATTTGCCGCTTTCAGGAATTTCTCTCCCCAGGGTTCTGCCAGAACGCGGGATCGGCGTTTTTAAGGCGCTCCACGGCGTTGTTGATGTGGGTAAGAGCGGCATGCCGGGCTGCGTCGGAGTCGCTGGCGGCAATGGCTTCGAAAATGGCGAAATGCTCGATGCGCACGGTCTTGGCCATGTCTCGACGGCGTTCTTCGTTGGAGCGGGTGATGCGGATCGCTTCCTTGACGAATTGCGCGATGAACTCGTGCAGCGACGGGTACAGCGGGTTGCCGGTGGCGTGGGAGATCGACAAGTGAAAGTCCAGATCCTCCTGTACGCCGTCGCGCCCTTCGTGTTCAGCAAGGTCGATGGCCTTGAGCGCGTGTTCGATAGTCTCCAGTTGCTGCGGGGTGTGTCGCTGAGCGGCGAGGGCCGCGGCTTCACCTTCAATGCCACGACGCAGTTCGGTCACGCGCAGCACCGCGTCGATGGAGCCGCAGACATCGAAGTCGATGGTGAACGCTTTGATATGCGCGCCTTCGCAGACCACGGTGCCGCTGCCTTGACGAACCTCTACCAGTCCTGCGGATTTGAGCCGGGAAATCGCCTCGCGAATGACAGTGCGGCTCACGCCATAGCGCTCGGACAACACCGGCTCTGTGGGCAAACGCGACCCGGGCAAGGCTTCGCCATTGGCGATGTGGGCTTTCAGGGCCGCTGTGACCTGATCAGCCAGCGTGCCTTTTGAGGCGTCTTTCAAACTGGCGCTGGCGCCGGGCAGCGAAGGATGGTCGGAGGAGGGCATAGCAATCTCAGGCTTCAAATCAGCGAACGTTACTGCATTTTACCGGCAACGTCCCGCGTCAAACGCTTGTTGAATTCGTATGACGTATTATGTAACTTGTTTTTTCGCACACCGCTGCACTGCTCCGTTCTACCCACATAAACAGCCCACTACAAAAACAAAGGGATGGGAAACAGATGAGTGAATCACTGACTCAAGACGGCATCAGTACGTCTGTCGATGCTTCAGAGGACGCGGCTTATCGCAAGGCCGCCTGGCGGATCCTCCCGCTGTTGTTGTTGTGTTATCTGCTGGCGTACCTGGACCGGGTCAACGTCGGCTTCGCCAAGCTGCAAATGTCCGATGACCTGCATTTCTCCGAAGCGGTGTACGGCCTCGGTGCCGGGATCTTCTTCATCGCGTACTTCCTCGTCGAAATCCCCAGCAACCTGATCCTGCACAGGGTCGGAGCGCGGTTGTGGATCGCCCGCATCATGATCAGTTGGGGCGTGATTTCCTCGTGCATGGCCTTCGTCACCACGCCGATGTCGTTCTACATCATGCGTTTTTTGCTCGGCCTGGCTGAAGCGGGCTTCTATCCGGGCGTCATCCTGTATCTGTCGTACTGGTTCCCCACCCATCGCCGCGGAAAGATGTTCGCGATGTTCGCCACTGCGGTGCCGTTGTCGGGCCTGATCGGCGCGCCGCTGTCCGGGTGGCTGATGACCGCGTTCAATGGCGCTCATGGTTATGCGGGCTGGCAGTGGTTGTTCTTTGTCGAAGGCTTGCCGTCGATTGCCGTGGGCATTCTGGTGATCTTCTGCCTCAGCGATCGTATTTCCCACGCCGGCTGGCTGACCCAGGATCAGAAGACCCTGCTGCAATCGCGCATCGACGCCGAAACCAAGGGGCATGTCGCCCACAGCGTGCGTGAAGTGTTCCTGCAACCGCGCATGTGGCTGCTGACGGGCATCTACTTTTGCCTGATCGCCGGTTTCTACACCGTCGGTTTCTGGCTGCCGACGCTGGTGCGCCAGGCCGGTGTCACCGATGTGCTGCAAATCGGTCTGCTGACCGCGATTCCTTATGGCGCCGCGGTAGCCACCATGGTGCTGGTGTCGCGCAACGCGGACCGGCTGCGTGAACGTCGCTGGCACTTGGCGCTGACCGCTGTCGTTGGCGGCATCGGTCTGATCATCTCGGCCACCTGGAGCGACAACTTCACCGTCTCGATGATCGGCCTGACCCTCGGTGCCATGGGCGCGTTGAGCACGCTGCCGCTGTTCTGGCCGCTGCCGACGGCATTCCTCGGTGGCACCGCAGCGGCGGCGGGCATCGCTCTGATCAACTCCTGCGGCAACCTCGCCGGGTTCGTTTCGCCGTATCTGATGGGCTTTCTCAAGGACGCGACGCACAGCACCACCATCGGCATGTACGTCATGGCCAGCGCGCTGTTTCTCGGCGCGGCGCTGGTTTTCCTCATTCCCGCAAAACTCGTTAACCGCTGAGCATTAGGAGCAATCCATGAATATTCTCGTGACCGGTGCGGCCGGCTTTCTCGGCCGTCGCCTGATCGAAGCACTCCTGCAGCGCGGCTCGTTGACCGATCGTCAGGGCGCAAGACAGGCCATCACCCGGATCGTGGCGTTCGATGTGGTACCGCTCAGCGGCATCGACGACGCGCGAGTGCAGGTCGTGTGTGGCGACATCGCCGATGCGCAGGTCCTGGAAGGCCTCGTCACCGCCGACACCGACAGTGTTTTCCACCTTGCGGCTGTGGTGTCCAGCCAGGCTGAACAGGATTTCGATCTGGGCATGCGCATCAATTTCAGCGCCACGCACCACCTGCTGGAGCGCATACGCAGCCTGGGGATCTGCCCGAAATGGGTGATGACCAGCTCGGTGGCGGTGTTCGGCGGGCAACTGCCCGATCAAGTGGAGGACGATCAAGTGTGGGCGCCACAGAGCTCCTATGGCACGCAGAAGGCGATGAACGATCTGCTGCTCGCCGATTACAGCCGTCGCGGTTTTGTCGATGGCCGCAGTCTGCGCATGCCGACCATCGTGGTGCGCCCCGGCAAACCGAACATGGCCGCGTCGAGCTTCGCCAGCGGCATCATTCGCGAGCCGCTCAATGGGCAAGACAGCGTTTTGCCGGTGCCGCTGGAAACACGCCTGTGGTTGATGTCGCCGGCGCAGGCGATCAACAACCTGATTCACGGTCACGAATTGCCGGGCGAACAACTGACTCAAGGCCGAGTGATCAACATGCCAGGCCTGTCGATCAGCGCCGGGCAGATGATCGATGCACTGCGCCGTACGGCAGGCGATGCAGTGGCGAACAGGGTGCGCCTGGAGCGCAATCCGGCGATCGAGAAAATCGTCGGCTCATGGCCGGGTTCGTTCACGGCCGGTTACGCGAAGCGCCTGGGATTTACCGCCGACCACGACTTCGCCGACGTGATCGGCCAGTTCATCGCCGAGTACCCGCCGCAACCGTAATGATGACGTAGCTTTTGGCCGGGCCGTATAGGTTGGAGGCGGTTAAACGTGCTCTAATCACCCCCACTCAAATGGGGGAACGGCCCGGCTGTCAAAGGCCTGCGTGGCGCGCTCCTCGATACCCTCGGGCTTTAACAAAGGGCTGTCATGGATACGGGGTCACGTCTCAAGTTAGTGCGGGAAAGCTACAAAATGTCCCAGCGAGAGCTGGCCAGACGCAGCGGTGTCGCCAACGGCACGATCTCGTTGATTGAGTTGAATCGCGTCAGCCCCTCGGTGAGTTCGCTTAAAAAACTGCTGGAAGGGTTTCCCATGACCCTGGCGGATTTCTTTTCGTTCGACCAGCCACCGCAAGAGCAGCGTTATGTCTTTCGTGCCGGCGAGCAGCCGGACCTGGGCCGCGACGGCCTGCGGCTGTTGCTGATCGGCGCTTCCGTTCCCAGCCGGCAGATGCGCATGTTGCGCGAACAGTACGCGCCGGGCGCCAGTTCCGGGGCAGAACCCATCGTTCACGCTCAGGGCGAAGAATGCGGCCTGGTGACACGCGGCACCATCGAACTTACGGTCGACGGGCAGATCAGCGTGTTGAATGCCGGCGACGGTTATTACTTCCCGACGACCCTGCCGCACATGTTCCGCAACATCGGCCAGGACGAAGCGGAAATCATCAGCGCCAACACGCCAGCGAACTTCTGATCGGGTGCTGCTCGGCTGATATTCAGGACCTGCGCCGGGAAGCCTCACGCTTTCCGGCTCGGCCAGGGATCAGAAAGTGGCGGGGGTATTGACCCAGAGAATACGCACGACGCTGTCGGTGGAGTTGCGATAGCCGTGAGGGACGTTGCTGGGGAAGTGAAAAGAATCGCCTGCGTTCAGCGTGTAGGTGGTTTCGCCCAGCGTCAGGTCGAGACTGCCTTCGATGACGTAACCCATCTCTTCCCCGGCATGCTCGATCATTTCACTGACCATGCCCGGCGAGACGATGTGGATGTCACCTTGCAACAGCCCGCCTTTCTGCAGGTGGGTGATGCGCTCCAGATCGATATACCCTTTTTTGGTGCCCTTGGCGAAGCGGTTGACCTGTCGACCGCCTGCGCGCAGCACCGGCTCTTCCGACACCCAGTCTTCGGAGGTCAACTCGGACACGTTGCTGCCCAGCGCCAATGCCAGGCGATGCAGCGTGGCCAGTGAGGGCGAAGCGGCGTCGTTTTCCAGCTTGGAAATCAGGCTTTCGGAGCATCCTGCCGCTTCGGCGACTTGCTTGAGGGTCAAGCCCGCCACTTTGCGCGCATGTCGAAGGCGCACGGCCAGGCTCGGCAGGCCTTGGGAATGCTGGGATTTGCCGGCAGGCATCTTGGTGGGTTTGGACATGCAGCCCTCGAAAACAATTGGATGAAGCGCGCGACAGGCATCCTAGGGGGCTGGACGCCTGTCGTCTACTGGCAAGTCGAGGTTCAGCCGTGAACCGAGAAGGTCACTTCCACCGGGTTCAGGTCGTTGATCGGCACGATGTCTTGCGGGCACGCCGACATCACCACGATGACGTCCATTTCTGCGCGGATTTTGACGTAGTCACCGGCCTTGGAAACCGGCGGCAACCATTCGACGGTGTAGTCAGGCTTGACCGGGATGTTCATCCACAGATTGAACGGCTGCGGCACTTCATTGGAACGCAGGCCGATGGCTTGCAGAGCCAGGCGCATGTTGTCGGCGCAGCTGTCGTGGTAGCCCTCGACGCCCAGATTGGTGTAGCGATGCAGGTCGCAGGCGGCCATCAAGGTGTCGTGAATGCCAGGCGAGGTGTCGGTGAGCAGCGTGCCGATGGTGCGGCGACGGTTACTGAACAGATCGTCGCCGACCTTCGGGATGATGCTGTTGCAATGAGCACGGGCGTGTTCCATCGAGAGGAATTCGCTCATGTCTTTGCTGTTGAACAGCCAGGTGTCGCACACCTGAGTGCCGTGGGTGTTGACGATCTTGATCATTTGCCCGGCCTTCAGGCGTACGGCGCGGCCGCAGCGGGCAGGGACCGTGTAGGTCTCGTTCAGGACCGGAGTGCCGTCGGCCGAAATCGGTTCTTTCAGTGTGGCGTTGATGCCCAGTGACGAGCCGTTGTCCGGTTGGCAGCAGGCGGGGAAGTCGTGGCTATGGGTAATGTGGGTCATGTTGATTCCTGTCTGTTCATGGTTTCGGGTTCAGGGTTGTTCGGCAAGTGCAACCAGGCTCCAGGCAAGTGCTCTGGCGCCGGCTTCCAATTGCGCGGGTTCTGTGAATTCCAGCGGGTTGTGGCTGATGCCGTTGCGGCTGGGAACGAAGAGCATCGCTGTCGGGCAATGGCCGGCGAGGTACATGGCGTCATGAAAGGCGCCGGAGCGGATCGATTGCCAGCCCAGGCCCGTCGCCTCGCACGCGTGTTCCAGCACCTCGATCACCTGCGGGGCGAACGCGGTCGGCTCGTGGCTGAACAGGCTGCTCAGTTGCGCATCGGCAGGCAGGCAGTCGCTCAGGCCTGCATCGAAGGCTGCCAGCACCTGCGGGTCGGCGTGACGGAAGTCGATGCTGAACGTGACTTCGCCAGCGATCGTATTGATTGCGTTGGGCATGACATTCCAGCGGCCGAAGGTCAGGCGCTTGTCCTCGCCGGCCAGCCGTTGGGCAAGCTCATCGATAGGCCTCAGCGATTCCGTGGCCGACAACAGGGCGTCGCGGCGCATGTGCGTCGGCGTGGTTCCGGCATGCGCCGAGGCGCCTTTGCAGCGCACCTGATACCAGCGCACCCCTTGAATGCCCGAGACCACGCCCAGTGGCACCTTGGCCTCTTCAAGCACCGGCCCTTGCTCGATGTGCAGTTCGACGAAGGCGTGGGTGGCGATTTTTTCGCGCATGGGCAGATCGGCGAAACGTTGCGCGTGAGCGTCCAGTGCTTCGCCGACCGACATACCGGCAGCGTCCAGATTATTGCGGTAGCCGGTCAGCCTCGCTGGGTCGACGTAGGCACTTGAGCCCATCGCGCCAGGGCTGAAGCGGCTGCCTTCCTCGTTGGTCCAGACCACCACCTCAATCGGTCGTCGGGTTTGAACGCCGGCGTCGCGCAGGGCGTGCAGGCATTCCAGCCCGGCCATTACGCCGTAGCAACCGTCGAGCTTGCCGCCGGTGGGCTGGGTGTCGATGTGGCTGCCGGTCATTACCGGAGGCAGGTCTTCGCGCCCGTCACGACGGATGAACAGGTTGGCGCAGGCATCCCTCCATACTGTGCAGCCGAGTCTGTGTGCTTCGCCGATCAGCCAGGCGCGCGCCTGAAAGTCTTCCTCCGACAAGGCCTGGCGGTTCATCCCGCCGTCACTGCCCGGGCCGAAAGTGGCGAGGGTATCGAGCAGACCCTGCAGACGCGTTGCAGAGACGGCATTCAAGGTTTTTTCGGCAATCATGAGGTCACCTGTGCGCGTGGGGTCAGGCTGCGGTTGAACCACGGTTTGAGGAACTGCTGCAGACGCTCGGTCTTGGGCGCGTTGAACAATGGTCCCGGCGCGCCGGACTCGACGATCTGCCCGGCTTCCATGAACACCACCCGATCGGAGATCTGTGCCGCGAAACTCATTTCGTGGGTGACCATGACCATGGTCATGCCGTCGTCGGCAAGGCTGCGAATCACTTGCAGGACTTCCTCGACCAATTCGGGGTCCAGCGCCGAAGTCGGCTCATCGAGCAGCATCAGCCGTGGCTTGACCGCCAACGCCCGGGCGATTCCCACCCTTTGCTGCTGGCCGCCGGAAAGCCGGGCAGGGTAAGCGTCGGCCTTGGCGCTCAGACCGACGCGTGACAACGCCTGATCCGCCAGGGTGCGGGCCTGGGCCTTGGGCATCTTCTTGCCGAGGACCAGCGGCGCCATGACGTTTTCGCGCACGCTCATGTGTGGCCACAGGTTGAATTGTTGAAACACCATGGACAGCGGGTTGCGCACTTCATCGACCTTCGCTTCGCTGTCGCGGTCGGCTTCGCGCCTGCCAGTGCCGCTATAGCCGAGAAGCTGGCCATCGATCCAGACCTCGCCCTCGTCATAGCGCTCAAGGAAGTTCATGCAGCGCAGGGCGGTGGTTTTGCCCGATCCGGACGGCCCGATCAGTGAGACGATTTCGCCGGGCTGTACACTCAGGTTGAAGCCGCGCAATACGCGGTTGGCGCCATAGGATTTGCCGACGTCGCGCAGTTCGAGAAGCGGTAGGGTACTCATCGGTCAGCCTCGCAGATGACGGGTCATGCGTTGCCCAAGGGCGCGGGCAATGGCCGCGACCGACGAGGTCAGCAACCAGTAGCTCAACACCAGCAGGGCGTAGGGCATGACGTAGGAAAAGGTAGTGGAGACGATGCGCCCGGCGGTCATGGTCAGTTCGGGGACCGTGATGATCGAGGTCACGGCGCTTTCCTTGATGGTCAGGATCACCTGATTGCCCAGGAGCGGCAGGGCGAAGGCCATGGCCTGAGGCGCCTGCACGTGCCAGAACACTCGCACTCTTGATATGCCATGCACCCGCGCCGCTTCCACTTGACCGTGGGGAACGCTGGCCCAGGCCGAGCGAAACAGTTCGGCGAAATAGGCCCCGCTGTACAGCGCCAGCGAAAGAATGCTCGCTTCGACGGCTTCCAGGCGCAGGCCGATGACCGGCAGCCCGAAATAAATGACCGCCAGTTGTGCAAGAAACGGCGTGCCGCGGATCAGCCACACATAAAGGCTGTAGATCAGCGCAAATCCCGGGATGGCGATGCGCGCCGCATTCAGCGCAAAGCCCAGTGTCAGGCCGATGAACGCGGCCGCCAGACTGACGCCCAGTGTCACCAGCAACGCATTGGCAAATTCGGGGAGGTAACTCATCAACTCTTGCATCAACTGCGCTCCTGCCAACGACGTTCCAGCAGACCGCCGAGCACGCTCAGTACGCTGGTCAGCAGCAGGTAGAACAGGCCCGCCACCAGATACACCTCAAGCGGGCGATAGGTTTGCGATACCAGTTGCTGACTGACGCGCATCAGATCGGTGATGGAAATGACTGAAACCACCGCCGACACCTTGATCACGTCGATCAATTCGGAAATCAACGCCGGTGACGTCAGGCGCAGCACCTGCGGCAACTGGATGTGCACCAGTGTGTTGTATTTGCCCAGCGCGAACACCGAGGCCGCTTCCATCTGCCCCTTGGCGATGGCCGCGAACCCGCTGCTCAGAATCTGCGACTGGTAGGCGGCGGTGTTCAGCGCCAAGGCCACCGCAGCGGCGACCATCGGCGGGATATCCAGCCCCAGCGCCGACGGCAGGTAAAACAGCAGCAAAAGCTGGGCGAGCATTGGCGTGCCGCGAAAGAAGCTGACGTAGACCCGGGTGAACGCCACACCAGCGCGGCTGCGGCCGTTCGCCAACAGATGAATCAGGACGCCAAGCACGAAGCCGAGCAGCATGCCGATGGCGCACAACCACAGAGTGGTCAGTGCGCCCTGGATCAGAGCAGGCCAGTACAACGCCATGCGGCTGCTGAAGTCGTTCATCATCAGCGGCTCAGATGCTCGGGACCGGCATGGCATCGGTCGGCAGCGTCATGGAGAAGCCGAACCATTTGTCTTGCAGGGCCTTGAGGGTGCCGTCCTGGGACGCACGGGCGATGCCGTCGCTGAACAGCTTGACCAGGCTGGCGCTGTCGGCGTCTTTGCGTCCCACCCAACCGAAGTAAGTCACGGGGCCGACCATTTCCGGCAGCGTGGTGAACAGGCCAGGACGCGCTTTCATGAGCGGACCGAGATTGGAGAGCGACTGCGCAACGCCATCGAGCCTGCCGTTGGCGAGGTCGGCGTAGGCTTCGTCGAAGCTCACGTATTCCTTGATGCGTTTGATACCGGGCTGCCCTTGGGCTTTGAGCCTGGTGTCCAGTGCCTGCAGTACAGCCAGCTGGCCGGAACCGGCCTGGGAGCCGATCACCCGACCGCTAAGGTCGTTGAGTGTCTTGATGTCGCCGTCATCGGCACGTTTGAGCAGCGCAACAGTGGATTCAGCGATCGGTACGGTAAAGGCAAATTGATCGAACCGTGCCTTGTTGACCGTGACCGAGGTCACCACGAAATCGAACTTGTTGCTGTCCAGCCCGGGAAGTATCCCCTGGAACGGCAGGTCGAGCTGACGAACCTTGACGTCCGGCAGGTCTTTATCCAGCACGTAATGCATGAGGTCCGCGCCATACCCGACGATCTTGCCGTTCTCAACCGATTCGAAAGGTGCAAACCGGGCTTCGGTGGCGACCACGATCTCGTGTTTCTCCTTGATGCGTTGCAGCAGATCGTCTGCGTGGGCCAGAGAAATGCTGCACAGTGTGACCAGCGATAAGGACAGAGTCTTGAGCGTGAAGCGAGCCATTGTCATTCCCCTTGAACTGCCTAGATTTATATTCAAGTTACTTGAATAAAGATACAGAGGCATGAAGCATGCCAACGCTGACCCGCCTGATATTCAGCGGTGAACGGGGTTGTTCATGGGGAGTGACGCACTGATAGTGCGCGAGTGGAGGGCAGTTGCCTTGATGTGGTGCGCAGCATTTGAAGCAGGGAAGATGATCGTATAGGTGGCGGGGAATGGGCGAGCGGGCGATTTCAGACACCGGAAAAGTCGCCCAACCTCAGTTGGGCGACCCGCGCCTCATTGGGCGTGATGGCTCGGAGCAAGGGCATAAACGTCGGTATCCAGCCCTTCGAATCGCGCTTTCAATTGCAGCGCCAGGTACAACGAGTAATGCCGTGACTGATGCAGGTTGCCGCCATGGAACCAAAGGTTGTCCTGCTGTGTGGGTTTCCACATGTTGCGTAGCTCGCCTTCATAGGGGCCTGGATCCTTGGTGGTGCCCGAGCCCAGCCCCCAGCAACGGCCTACCTTGTCGGCCACTTCCTGGGAAATCAGCTTCGCCGCCCAGCCATTCATCGAGCCGTAGCCGGTGGCGTAGACGATCAGGTCGGCGGGCAAGCGGCTGCCGTCGTTCAGAATCACGGCATCCGCTTCAATGCGTTCTACTCCAAGGCCCGGCGCGCTTTTTAGCTTGATCGTGCCATTGGCGATCAGCTCCGAGGCGCCGACGTCGATGTAGTAGCCCGAGCCCCGGCGTACGTACTTCATGAACAGGCCTGAGTCGTCGTCACCAAAGTCGAGCATGAAACCGGCCTTTTCCAGACCTTGATAAAAGTCCTTGTCGCGCTCCTTGATCGCGCCAAACACGGGTTGATGAAAGCTTGGCATCACCTTGTACGGAATCGAGGCGAACAGCATGTCGGCCTTGTCAGTGGTCAAGCCGCCTTCCACAGCGTCTTCCGAATACAGCCCGCCGAACACCAGATCCATCAGGCTGTCGGAGCGAACGATATGCGTGCTGGAGCGCTGCACCATGGTCACCTCGGCACCGTTCTCCACCAGGTCCGCGCAGATATCGTGAGCCGAGTTGTTGGCGCCGATGACCACCGCGCGCTTGCCTTTCCAGGCATCGCCGCCGGGGTGGCGACTGGAGTGGTGCTGCTGCCCCTTGAACGCCTCGGCACCCTGATAGGCGGGCACATTGGCCACACCGGACATGCCGGTGGCGAGGATCAACTGGGTCGGTTGCAGCGTCAGGCGTTCGCCATCGCGTTGCACCTGGACCGTCCACTTGCCCGACTGGTCATCGTATTGGGCGCTCACGCATTCGGTACGCGGCCAGAAGTTGAGCTCCATGACCTTGCTGTACATCTCCAGCCAGTCGCCAATCTGGTCCTTGGGGGTAAACACCGGCCAGTGCTCGGGGAAGGGCAGGTAAGGCATGTGGTCGTACCAGACCGGGTCGTGCAGACACAGTGATTTGTAGCGGCCGCGCCATTGATCGCCGGGGCGCTCGGCCTTGTCGATGATCAGGGTCGGTACGCTCATGCGCTTGAGCCGCGCGGCAAGCCCCAATCCACCCTGACCACCGCCGACGATCAGGCAATAGGGCTGGGTGGTGATGCCGAGGGAGGCCTCTTCATCGCGGCGGCGTTCCAGCCAGTTGCGCTTGTCGGGGTGGCCATGACCGTGACTGGCACCCATCGGACGGCGTCGGCCGGTGGGTTCTTCGTGGCCTTTGAGTTCGCGCATGGTGGTCAGCAGGGTCCAGCACACACCGTCCTTGAGACGCACATAGCCTTTGCCGCGGGCGGTCTCGGTTTCCAGGCTGATCCAGCCTTCGAGCACGCCATCGTTCAGGCTGGCTTCGCCTTCCAGCTTCCATTGATCGGGGCGAGTGCTTTCGAGACGATTTTCCAGCATCTCGCGGATCGCAGGCTTGCCTTCCAGCGTCACCAGGTTCCAGCTGAACAGCAGCAGGTCACGCCAGTAGCATTCGTCGGCGAACAGTTCCAGGGTGGCGTCCAGATCCCTTTTGGCCAGACGCTCGCCAAGGCTGTCGACCCAGGACGCGAGCTGGGCAGTGGGTGTTTGCAGAGGGGTTTCAATTGCGACGTTCATGTGGGGGCTTCTCCCGATCTTGTTGTTTTTGTACCGGGATGAGCAGAGCAAGCGGCGGGCCACCTTGCTGTAACGCTTGTTCCAGAGCCGTTGGTGGGGGATTGAGTCGGCGTGCGAAGGTGCCTTGAGTGTCACGCTGGCGATAAACGCAGGTGACACAGTGTCACCCGGCGCCAGAAGTCCCCGTTGGCGTTCACTTGGTCTAAGCTGCCCACGGAGCCGTCTCGTCACCGTCACGGAGAACAAGAACAATGACGCCCACCCTGATCAGCGCCCATGCGCAACAAGTCTTGCAAGCCGTGCAGGGCACTCAGCCACAGCCCGGGCCTGCCGCCGACATCGCGATCACCCGCTCCTGGCGCCGCTGCCTGGACCAGCACCGACTCGACCCCGCGAGCCGTCGCGCCCCGGATGTACTGGAACACCCTCGTCTGAAGGATCATCGCGCGCCACTGGAGCACATCATCGCCGTGGCCCGCTGGCAGATGAACAGCCTGCATCAGCAGGTCGGCCGTGACGGTCATGTGGTGCTGCTGACCGACGCTCGCGGCGTGGCGATCGACAGTGTGTTCAATGATGCCGAGCAAGCCGAGTTTCAGCGCTCCGGGCTGTGGCTCGGTTCGGTGTGGAGCGAGGAAACCGAAGGCACCAACGGCGTGGGTACCTGCCTGGTCGAGCGCCGCCACGTGACGATTCGCCGCGATGAACACTTCAGGGGCAAGCATGTCGGGTTGACGTGCTCGGCCAGCCCGATCTTCGATTCGAAGGGCGAGTTGCTGGCCGTGCTCAATCTTTCCTCGGTGCGGCCGGAAACCAGCCTGCAACAGCATTATCAGGCGATGGCGCTGACCAACCTGTCCGCGCGACTGATCGAGAGCTGCTTTTTTCTCGGGGACGATCCCCATCGATACCTGCTTCGTTTCCACCCGCAAGCGGGATTCGTCGGCTTGTTGGGAGAAGGCCTGCTCAGCTTCGATGAGCAGGCGCGCATCTGCTCGGTCAACCAGGCCGCGCTGGATCTGCTCGGTATCAGCCGTGAGCAATGGGTTGGGCAGCCCTTGGCGAGCTTGCTGGAAACGCCCATTGAACACGTGCTGAGCCAGGCCAGTGCCCAGCCGAGCCTATGCTGGCCAATACGCTTGCAGGATGGGCGCCTGTTCTATGGCCAGTTACGAGCACCGTTGCGCACTTCGCCATTGGTGATACCGGCGGCGCCCAAGGTCAACGATCTGCGTGTGTGCCTTGAAGATCCGCGCCTGCAACGGGGTTTCGCTCGCGCATTGCGGGTGCTGGAGCGCGACGTTCCGGTGTTTCTCCAGGGTGAAACCGGCACAGGTAAAGAGGCATTCGCCGCTGCACTGCACCGTGCCAGCGCCCGGGCCAACCAGCCGTTCGTTGCGATCAATTGCGCGGCCATTCCGGAATCATTGATCGAGAGTGAGCTGTTCGGCTACCGAGGTGGCAGTTTTACGGGGGCACGCAAGGACGGCATGGTCGGCAAACTGGAACAGGCCGATGGCGGCATTCTGTTTCTGGACGAAATCGCCGATATGCCGCTGGCGTTGCAAACGCGGCTGCTGCGGGTGCTGGAGGAACGGCAGGTGGTGCCGTTGGGCGGCGCCTCGGCCCGTCCTCTGGACGTGCGGCTGATCAGTGCCAGTCACCAGGATTTGCAGGCCTGTGTGGCCGATGGGCGTTTTCGCGAGGATCTGTTCTACCGCGTGGGTGGGTTTGCCGTGCAACTGCCGCCGTTGCGGGAGCGCTCCGACAAAGGCAGTTTGCTCGACCTGCTGCTGCGCGAAGAAGCGAAGGGCGCACAGGTTCAGCTCGAACCTGGTGTGAGAGAGCGCCTGCTCTCGCATCCCTGGCCGGGCAATGTGCGGCAGTTGCGTACCTGTCTGCGAACACTGGTCGCCTTGGCGTGGGAGGGGCGCATCAGCCTCGATGAAGTGGAAGAGTTGTTGCCGACGCAGCCGATCGACTCGCCGGAAAACCCGCTGCACCTCTCAGAAAAGCAGACCCTGCTCAGCCTCATCGAAGCCGAGCATTGGCACATCGCCCGCGTGGCCGATCGTCTGGGGATCAGCCGCAACACGCTTTACCGCAAATTGCGTCACCACGGTATCGCGCGGCCAGGTTGAAAAGCGGGTGCCCCGCCGAGCTCCCGTCTTCTCTCGGCCCAGCATTATTCAGCCCCCTGAAACGCCTGCCTGCGTTGGCTTGATCAACTGCAACTGTTGGCGATAGTCGTCCGTCACCTGCCGCGCCTGGCTGTTGCTGGTGACCACGCGCGGGGTGATCAGCACGATCAGCTCCGTGCGCTTCTTGCTCTTGCTGGTGTTGCCGAACAACCAGCGCAGCCCCGGCAACCGGCCCAGATACGGCACCGATGACACGGTGTCGCTGTTGTCCTGCTTGATCAAACCGCCGAGCAAAACGGTCTGCCCGCTCTGCACCGCGACCTGCGTGGACACCGAGCGGGTAGAAATGCGCGGGTTGCCGTTGTTGTCCGACGCAGCGCTGTTGTCGGCGTCACTGACCTGCTGCTGAATGTCCATGTATACCAGGCCACCCGGATTGATGCGCGGCACGACGTCCAGAATCACACCGGTCTGAACGTATTCGACGCTGCTCAGCGTGGTGTTGGAGACGTTGGTATTGACCGTGGTCTGGCTGATGGGGATGTTGTCGCCGACCTGAATCTGCGCTTGCTGGTTGTTCATGACCACCAGCGACGGCGCCGACAGCACTTGGGTGCGGCCGTTGGTTTCCAGCGCATGCAGCGCCACTTGCAGGTTATTGCTGACGAAGGAATAGAACAGCGAGTCAGCTGCGCCCAGACCTGCGCCGCCGCCGCCGAGGGCACCCTGACTGCCGGACGCATTGGCGACAGTGGTGCTGCCGGAATTACCGGCGAGTTTGCCCAGATACCACTGAACGCCCAGGTCCAGTTCGCCGCTGAGGTTGACTTCCAGAATCCGGGTTTCGATCTGCACCTGCATCGGCGCGTTGTCCAGCCGTTTGATCGCGGATTCGATCTCGGTCCATTGGGCGGGGCGGGTGCGGATCAGCAACTGGTTGCTGCTCTTCTGCGCGGTGATGCGGGTGCTGTCGTCCAGCCGCTTGCTGGCGCCGGATTCGGTGCCAGCCGTCTCGCTGTCGGTGCCTTCGACGCCGCCTGCATCATCGTCGCCCTCGTCTGCGTCAGTCTCTTCTTCGTTCTGCTGCGCACCGTTCTGCATGCCGCCGTTACTGCCGCTCATGCCCATGCCCGAGCTTGTGCCCATCCCCTGGCCGCTGCCGCTCAGCCCCATGCCGCCCGCGCTGCTGCCATTGCCGCTGAGTGAGGACAGCGAGCGGGTGCGCAGGCCGGGGGCGACCTTGGCCGCGCTGTCGTCCTTGATCTGCCCGTTGCCGTAGATCTGGCGCAGGTACCTGGCAAGGTCCGAGGCCTTCATGTTGCGCACGTCGTAGACATACATCTGCGGCTCGTTGCCGCCGCCTTCGTCGATGGTGTGAATCCAGTCACCGACTTCGCTCAGGTAGCGCGGCTGCGCGGAGATCGCCACCACCGAGTTGGTTCGGTCGATCGGCAGAAAACGCACCATGCCCGCCATCGGCATGCCGCTGTCGGGGCCGAACATTTTCTTCAGTTCCGGCATCAGCTCGCCGACGGTGGCACGCTGCAGGCCATAGACCGCGATGGACATGCCCTTGAGCCAGTCGACATCGAAGGTGTCGATGGTGTCCTGATAGTTGGCCAGTTCATCCGGCGTCCCGGCGAGGCTGAGCACGTTGCGCCCCGGATCGACCAGCAGGAAAGCGTTCTCCCTGGCGAAGGGCTTGAGCAGCTTCTGCATCTCGGTCGCCGAAATGTAGTGCAAGGGGAACAGTCGCGCAGAAAGACCGCTGGAAGGCCGCGCCACCGGCATCTCGGGCACCAGTTTGCCGGCCACCGCCTGGTTGGCGGGGAGGATCACATAGCGGTCGCCCTGGCGGATCATCGCGTTGTCGGTCCACGACAGCAGGGTCTCGAGAATCGACAGCGCTTGCTGTTTGTTCACCGGCTTGGAGGTGGAGAAGCTGACGTCGCCTTTGACGCCCTGATTGATGCTGTAGTTTTCGTGCAGCAGATCGCCCATGACGCTGTTGATCACCGCCTCGATCGGCTGATTGGCGAAGTTGAACACGATATCGCCGCTGGCATCTGCGGGGTCGTTCGCGCCAGGAGCTTTTGTGGCCGGGGCCGGGTTGTGCACGAAGGTCTGATTGCCACGAATGATCTGCTGGCGCGGCACCGCCCTGGCGCCGGGGTTCGGCTGGCTCGGCAGCGGTGCCGATTCAGCCAGGGGCGGGCGCTGGGAGCCGGTGCCATTGAGTGCTTCCTGCATCAGCGCCGGGTCGTTGTCGAAATGCTCCGGCGTCGCCGCGCAACCGGCCAGCGCGACGGCGGTGGCCAAACACAACAGAGGGCTGCTCAAACGGGGAAACTCAAGGTAGCGATTGTTCATGGTGTGGGTACGTCTGGAAGGGTAATGAGGGGCGCCTTCGAAGGCGGTGGAAGGCGGAGCAGGGGCAGGCGCAATTCGCGGGTCTGGCCTTGGTGGCTAAAGGTGGCTTGTTGGGGCGTGGCGCCGGTCAGGGTCCAGCCGTTGTCGAGGGTGCTGCCGACCGCCAGTTTCAGGCTGCGTTTGTCAGCCATGCGCAGCAGCACCCACTGGGCCTGCCCGTCGATGATCACGCCGCTGAGGCTGATGCCGTCGAGGGAAGAGGCCTGTTTTTTACCCGTCACCCGATCGGGCTTGCGGTCTGGGCTGAACATCGACTGTTGCCAGGTCAGCGCCAGGGCTTGAGCCGGCAGTGGCGAGATCGCCTGGGGCTTGGCTGCGGGCGCCGATTCACGGGCCTGACCCGCAGGCAGCCAATCCAGCGTCTGCCCGGCGTCCATGGCGAGGCTTACGGCCGTCGCGCTCAACAGGGCAGTGGCCGCCAGCAATGCGAGAGTAAGGGTGTCGAACCTCATGCTTCGGGCTCCTCGCTGGATGCGGCCGGCTTTTCAGGCTGCTTCCCTTGCGCCGGATGCGCGGGCGCTTGTTGCAGATAACCGCGCAGCAACAGATGCACTTGCAGGCGTCCGGCGCCGCCACTGGCGGGGGCTGACGTTGCACGGCGCAGGCTCAGGTTGTCGACGAACAGAAACGGCTGGCCGTATTCGAAGTCGTGCAGCAGGTTGGCCAGCGGCTCCATGGCGCACTCCAGGGTCAGGCTGACTTTCACCTGGCGATACGGCTCGGCGCTGTCGCGCTCCGGGGTGATCGGCATGCGCTGCGTAACCTCACAGCCGGGCCCTTGGTCGGCGTGGGCCTTGACCAGATCGAGGCTGCGTTGCATCAGATCGGCGGCGACCGCGCTGGGGTCTTCGCCGGGCAGCAGGCTGGTGCGGCTCGAAGGATCGCGGCGCGCGGCCTGCAGTTGTTGTTCCAGGCCGTCCCGCTGTTGCAGGATCGCGGCGTAGCGCTGTTGCTGGGTGCGCAAGGCGTCGGCCTGCTCATCGAGAGCGTTCAGCGGGTCGAGAAACCAGCTTTGCACCAGCAACCACCATGCGGCCCAGAGCACCAGCGCCACTACGATCAGGGCCGCGCCACGGCGTTCCCGCGGGCTCAGTTCACGGCGCATCGGCGGCCTCCTTGCGCAGTTGCGCACGCAGGGAAAAGCGTTCTTTGCCGGTCTGTGCATCGGGCTGAATGATGCCCTGGAATTGCGCGTCACTCAGGGTCTTGCAGTCCTTCATGCGGGTGATCAGGGCACTGGCCTTGGCGCTTTGGCCGGACAGGGAAACACCACCGCCGTCAGTGATTTCCAGTTGCTCGACCCAAGTGTCGGCACCCAGGCAACCGGTGAGGTCCACCAGCACGCTGGACAGCGTTGGCTGCGCGGCCTTTTGCTGGGCCAGATACCGCGCCGCACCCTGAGTGTTGATCAACTCGCGGCGCAGGTTCTGCACCTGCTGCACCTGTCCGCGTTGCGCATCGACGCTGTGCTGCATCGCCTCGACCATCGCACTGCGGGCATCCAGCCAGAGCACCATGCAGCTCATCAACAGCGCGCAACAGGCCAGCGCCAGATAGCGCGGCAATCGAGCACCTCTGCGGCGCGGTGGCTTCTGCTCGGCGGGCAGCAGATCGACCCGCAGTCGCTGGCCCCGTGCATCGCGGCCATCGACTGCATGCAGCGCCAGGCCCTGCGCCCTGCACGCATCGAGCGCCGGTTGCAGCCGCTCGCGCAGCACCGCCACAAGCAGCACCTGGGCCATTGCGCCCTCTTTACCGGTGACGCGGGCGACGTACTGCATCTGGTCGCGGGGGTAGGGTGTGTACTTGTCGAGTTCGAAGCCGATGACGTTGTGCAGATCGCGCAATGCAGCGCTCGGCAGCAGCAGCGTCTGAACCAGCACCATGCTCGCGGGCAGCACCAGAATCAGGCGCGCGTCCTGGCGCTCCTCTGGCTGTTCCGACAGCGGCCAGTCAACCAGGCTTTCGTGCACTTGTGGCAGCAGACGCGCACGCACGGCGGCGGGCAGCATAGCTTGCAGTTCGTGCAGCCAGGCGCGCCACAGTTGTTGTGCCCGGCTGTCACGCCACTGGCTATGAAGGCGGGCCTGGAACGGGGCGAGCCGCTTTGAAAATAAATGCTTCATTCTTGCCAGCGCAGGACCCGATAAGGCCTGACACCCTCCTTCGATGGGTTCAGTAACAGCGTGACGCTCAGCGTCGTGGTAAAACCGCCAGGCAATGTCGCCCGGCTTTGTACGGTGATGACCGGGCCTGGATCGCTGGCGATGGCGCTGCCCTGAGGCAGGTTCAACACACCCCGCAACCATGGCGCGGCCAGGCGTGCATCCGGCGCGGGCAGGCCGCTCCACAAGGTCAAACGCGCACTGGCGCACTGGTAAAGCCGCTGGTCCATGGCGGGCAGTTCGCGAACTTCTTCAATCGTGCGCAACGGTGCGCGGTCGCCGCCACGGCGCTGATTCAGCGCTTGCGTCAGTTGCGCCGATTGCTCGGCCGATCCGCCGCACGCCCGCACCAGCCGGGCAAACGACTCGACAGGCCCTGCATTGACGTCCAGCTTTCCGGCCTCGCTGGTCAGGCTGACGGCCAACGCCGCCTCGTCGAAATGCAAAGCGTGCGGCTGGCCGTCGGCGTTCCAGTGCCGTTTCGGGTCCCGATCCAGCTGCGCCAGCACGGCCATGCCCACGCCCGCTTCGGCTGCCAGCAGCCCTTGGGTATGTTGGCGCTGCCACAGGGCCTGACGGTTCTGCAGATGCACCCAACCCAAGAGGCCGGCGAGCAAGGTGCCCAGCAGCGCCAGCACCCAGAGCACCAACAGCAGCGCCACGCCGCGTTGGCCCTTCATAACGTTCGCGCCTCGGACGACAGGTCCAGGCGCAGATCGATGCTCTGCAACGGCCACGGCACCGGCCCGGCAAGCTGTGCATCAATGCGCACGCTCACCGGCAGGCGCCCGGGCCAAGGCCACTGATCCAGCCAGTCTGTCGCGTCGCCCTTGGGCGAAATCCCGCGATAGCTGAAGTGCACGCTTTGCACCTGATGCAGCAGCACTTGAGGTTCATCCGCTGGCAGCAGGCCTTGATCGCGCAGACGCTGCAGGCTCACCTGCAAGCGCTGTCCCGCGGCCAGCGCCACGTTGTACCGATACAAACCGCCGCCGAGGTTGGCCACCAGCGGCGCGTAAAAGCTCATGCTCTGGGCCTCGCCCACGAACACCGGCGATTGCGTGACCCCCGGCGCGCCTGCCGCCAGAGGCAGGGTCTGGCCAATGGCATTGCGCAGAAAATTCTGCGTGGAACGCACTTCGTCCAGTCGCGTGCTGTAGCGTTCGGCCTTGCTCATGGCCCGATTGGCGCCGGTAATCGCGCCTGCGATCAGGGTCAAAAGCACCCCGAGCAGGCTCAGCACCACCAGCACTTCCAGCAAGGTGAACCCCTGCGCCCGACGAATCATTGGCCGGCCCCCAAACCTGCGCTGCGCACTTGCAGCGTGCTGTAGTGCGCGTGTCGCCCGCCGTTGCTGACATCCAGGTCCAGCCGCCAGGCATCGAGCGGGGCATTGCCGCCCGGCAAGGCACTGACGTTCAACCGCCACTTCACCCCAGACCAGCGTCCTTCGGTGACGCCCGCCTGCAAGCGGCCCGCGTTGGCTTCGTCCATCAGCGAGCGAGCCGTCAGGCTCAACAGGTCGCTGCGTTGCGCCTGTTGCAGGGCGCGGGCGCTCTGGCCGAACGCGACCACCAGCACACTGCTGCACACCGCCAGCACCGCGAGGGCGGCAAGCATTTCCAGCAAGGTGAAGCCGCGTTCGCCACTCAATTGAGCGTGCGCAACTGAACGTTGCCCGTAAGCCAGTTGATATCGACCCGCCAATGTTTGTCGTTGCGGCTCAGTAAAAGATGGCCGCCGCTCGATCCGCCATCGGGGTAGAACTCGAACGCCGAGCCGAGGCCGTCGGCGGTCTGCAGCTGGACGTGCATGTCACTGGGCAGGTGCCGGACCTTTTGCTGCGGCCCTTGAAAACGGCCGTCCTTGAGGTCAAACCGGGTCTGCGCCGGTTGCCCGGTGACAATGGCCTGGACCCGCGCCGCGCGCAGCGCTTGCACCACTTCGCTCAGGGCGCGGCGTTCGCTGGCCGTATGCAGACCTTTGCCCACGCCAAAGCCCACCAGGCCGACGCTGATGCCGATCAGAACGATCACCACCAGCATTTCGAACAGGGTGAAGCCGCGAGCGCAGGGCAGGGCGCGCATGTTATTCCCAGTTACCGAGATCGGCCTTGTAGCCGTCGCCGCCGGGCTGACCGTCCTGGCCTAAGAAGATCAGGTCGAAGCTGCCGTGCTCGCCGGGGAAGCGGTAACCGAAGGCGTGGCCGAACGGGTCCTTGAGGTCCGACTGCTTGGCGTACGGACCGGCCCAGCCGGTAGCGTTGGCGGGCTTGGTCACCAGTTGCTGCAAGTTGGCAGGCGGCGAGCCGACGTCCAGGCCGTAGCTTTCGACCTTCATGCTCAGGCTGGCGAGCTGTGCCTTGCCTGCGCCGTACTTGCCTTTGTCGACGTTGCCGCCGACCTGGCGCACCACGATGGTGGCGACGATGCCGAGCAGCACGATCACCGCGAGCATTTCCAACAGGGTGAAGCCGCCCTGGCGACGGCCTTGGGCTGGTTTGAATCGAGTCATGTGTGTTTCCTCAAATGTTACTGGTCAGGCTCATCAGCGGGAGCATGATGGCCAGCATGATCACCGCCACCATGACAGCCATGACCACGGTCAGGCTGGGTACCAGCGCCGCGAGCATGCGGTCGATGCCGCGCTTGGCCTCGACGTCGAAAACGTCGGCGACCTTGAGCAGCATGCTGTCGAGATTGCCGGCCTGTTCGCCGACCTCGATCATCTGCAGCGCAAGTTCCGGCAGCAGCGGTTGCTCACCAAACGCCTGTGCGAGGGTGCCGCCGCCCTTGACCCGGTCGGTGGCTTGCTCGACCTGGGCGCGCAGGGCGTGGTTGCCGCAGACCTGGCGAACGATGTTCATGGCTTGCAGCAGGGCCACGCCGTTGCTGAGCAAGGTGCCCAACGTGCGGGCCAGTCGCGCAGCCTCGATGCGTTGCAGCAACGGGCCGATGACTTTCAGTGAGAGCACGCGGCGGTCGTGTCGCTGGCGCCGTTGCGGATCGCGGCGCAGCACCGCGACGCTCCAGATCGACGCCACGATGGCCCCCAGCAGTAGCAGGCCATAGGCGCTCAAGAATTCACCTAGCCCGAGAATGGCCTGGGTGATCAGTGGAATGGGCACGCCCAGGTCGCGGAAGATCGGCACGAACTGCGGCACCACGTAAGCCAGCAGCAAGGCCAGCGAACCGAGGACGCCTACCACCAGAAAGATCGGGTAAATGAGTGCGTTGACCACTTCGCCGCGCAGCTTCTGACTGCGTTCCAGGTATTCGCCGAGTTGACGCAGCGTGTTCTCCAGTGAGCCGCCAGCCTCACCGGCGCGGACCATGCTGATATAGAGGCTGGAAAACTGACCGTGCTCTTCTTCCAGCGCCTGACTCAACGGCTTGCCGGCCTTGACCTGTTCGCGCACCCGTTCGAGAAGCGCCAGGCGCTTGGGGTCGTGGTTCTGTCTGAGCAGTGTGCCCAGCGCGCGCTCCAGCGGTTGGCCGGCGCCGAGCAGGGTTGCCAATTGTTGAGTGAAACTGACCAGCGCCGCGCCGTTGAGCACGCTGCGACGCATCACCACGCCCAGCCCGCTGTGGGCGCCTGCTTCAAGGCTGAGCAGCAACAGACCGCGCTTTTGCAAGATGACCGCCGCAGCGTTTTGATCGCTCGCTTCCAGTGTGCCGTTCTGCGCGACACCGTCGGCGTCCAGCGCCCGGTATTTGAAATGGGCCATGGTCAATCGCCGCGCGTGACGCGCAGCACCTCTTCAAGCGAGGTCACACCGGCGACGGCCTGACGCAGACCTTCTTCATACAGCGTGCGCAGCCCCCCGCGCCGGGCGGCCTGTTCCAGCGTGGCGGCATCGGCCTGGCGCATCAGCAGGCTGCGCAGTTCTTCGTTCATCACCAGCAATTCGGTAATCGCGCTGCGCCCGTGATAACCGCCGCCCGGCAGTTCGCTGGCAGGTCGGTAGAGCATGATCGGGCGCTGATCGGTGAAGCGTTCAAGCCCGTGTTCGGCCACCAGCTCGGCCGGCGCTTCGAAGGCAATGCGCGTCACAGGATCGAGCCGGCGCACCAGGCGCTGGGCCAGAATGCCTTTGACGGTCGAGGCGATCAGGTAGCTTTCGACGCCCATGTCGAGCAGACGGGTGATACTCGCCGCGGCGCTGTTGGTGTGGAGGGTGGACAGCACCAGGTGGCCGGTCAGCGAGGACTGAATCGCGATGCGGCAGGTTTCCAGATCGCGCATCTCACCAATCATGATCACGTCCGGGTCCTGGCGCACGATGGAGCGCAGCGCCCCGGCGAAGTCCAGGCCGATGGAAGGCTTGACCTGAATCTGGTTGATGCCTTCGAGTTGATATTCCACCGGATCTTCGACGGTGATGATCTTGCGCTCGGCGGTGTTGAGCCGTGACAGCGCGGTGTACAGCGTCGTGGTCTTGCCCGATCCGGTGGGGCCGGTGACCAGCAGAATGCCGTGGGGGTTTTCCAACACGTCGAGAAAGTTCTGCAGGCGCTCGCCGTCCATGCCCAGGCTTGGAAAATCGAAACTCACGGTCTGGCGGTCGAGCAGACGCATGACCACCGACTCACCGAAACTGGTGGGCACCGTACTCACCCGCAGGTCCAGTTCCTTGCCCTGAATGCGCAGCATGATCCGGCCGTCCTGCGGCAGGCGGCGCTCGGCGATGTCCAGCCGCGCCATGATCTTCAGGCGCGAAATGATCGCCGCCGAAGAACTCGAAGGCGGCGCTTCGGCTTCGTGCAGCACGCCATCGATGCGATAACGCACCTTCAGCTGGCTTTCAAAGGGTTCTATATGGATGTCGGAAGCGCGTTGCTCGACTGCGCGCTGCAGGATCAGGTTGACCAGGCGAATGACCGGCGCTTCGGATGCCATATCCTTGAGGTGTTCGATGTCTTCTTCGGCGCCGTTGTGATCGTCCATGGTCTCGATCAGCGAGCCCATGGCCGAGCGACCCTGACCGTAGAAACGCTCGATCAGCCCGTCCACTTCGCTGGACAGTCCGACCGACACATACACCGGTGTCTGGCAGGCATAGCGCACCGCTTCCAGCCCATAAACGTTGCCAGGGTTGGCGGCCAGAACATGCACACCATTGGCGTGGTTGCCGATGGGCAACAAGCGATGATGGCGCATGAAACGCTCACTTAGCGCAGGCAGGGCATCGCCGGGCAGCGGCACGGCGTCGGAAATCAGCAACGGCGCCTCAAGGGTCGATGCCCACGCCCGTGCCAGGTCAAGTTCGGACACCAGACCCAGGCGGGTCAGCAGTTCAGTCAGTGAACTGCCTGCGGATTCCTGTGCAAGCCGGCGCGCCCGTTCCAGATCGCCTGTCTTGAGCCCGGCGTGGACCAACAGCCAGACACACAGAGCTTCAGACGAGTGCTCGGTCAGTTGTTCAAGGTGGACAGGATTCAGAGTATCGGACACGACTTGGCTTCAGGTAACGACGAACAACAGGGGGCTTATAAGGACCCCTGTGTTCGTGGGTGTATATATATAAGTGGCGCAGGTATTAGTTGGTAGTGCGAGACGACTTGTCCGCCGGACGGCCGCGCTGGTTTTCGTCGGACTGAACTTGTTTGTGCTGTTTCTTTTCGACTTTCACGTTTTGCGTCTGTGTCATCACGGTGGAGTCAGGGGCGCCGGATGCCGATTCCTGAGTGTTCGATTCTGCCGCCATGGTCGTAGTGGCAATTGCGAATGTCATGGCGGCAACGGCACCAAGTAGTGGCAATTTCATATGATGATTCTCCAGTGTGTGTAACAGTGTTGAAATGATTGCACGCCGTGCGTTTAACGCTCTAGATACACGGTTTAGCCTTGTGAATGCTCCGTATCTAGAGGGTTTCAGATGGGTGCAGGTCATTTTTGCTAAACCTACAGACCAGTGGGTTTAGCGAGAGTTCAGCGAGTGTATCAAAAAATGTCCATCTTTTTCATTGCGCATATTTTTGTTTGACTTCAACTAAAAACCATTGCCTTAATTTAAATGGCGCTGGGGTCTACCGCGTCTTTAACTGGCGCTTTGCCAGTAACTTTGGTTTTACCTAACATATCGCCCAAGTTCGTTGCTTGCAGGCGCGTCACTTTTCTTTGTCCGTCGTTTCTTTTTGAAACTTCGGTATGGGCGACGTATTGCCCTGAATAAAGGGTTGTGGCCTGTCAACTGCGGCAATTGCGCGCAGGCGATATCTGGAGAGTTTTTTCTTATGCGAACCCGTAGAACTTTAGGTGCTCATTCGGCACTGGCTCTGTTGAGTCTGGCAATCGGTCATGCCAACGCGGCACAGACCACCACTCAAGAGCAGTTGGCAGCCAAGGAAGTCCGTGCCGACAAGGCAGCCGAGAAAACCCTGGCAAAGATGACCCAGGAACAGAAGCTGGCCTACATCGGCGGGATCGGTGGCTGGGACGTCAAACCCTTGCCGCAATACGGTGTGCCTCAGATTCACGGCGCCGACGGCGGCGCTGGGATTCGCTACACCAGTGAAGGCAACGACCCGGGCGTGGTCTATCCGTCCGGCCCTAACCTGGCGGCAACCTTCAACCCGCGTCGCGCCCTCGACTTCGGTCGTGCGCTGGGTTACGACACCGCCACCGGTGGTTATCAGTTCGTGACCGGCCCGGGCATGAACCTCTACCGCATGCCATGGAGCGGTCGGGCCTTCGAATACCTGTCCGGCGAAGACCCGTTCCTGGGCGCCAGCCTTGGCCCTGCGGTGATCAACGGCATCCAGCAGCGCCGTGTCTGGGCCGAGGCCAAGCACTACGCGGGCAACGATCAGGAAACGAACCGCTTCATCCTCAACCAGGTCATGCCCGAGCGCGTTCTGCGGGAGATGACCCTGCCGCCGTTCGAGTCGGCGACCAAGAACGGCACCGTCGCGATGATGATGTGCTCGTTCCAGAAGGTGAACGGCGAGTACGCTTGCGAAAACACCCATCTGATCGCCGATATCCTGAAGAAGGAGTGGGGCTTCAAGGGCTTGGTGCAGAGCGACTACAACGCCATCGTTCACGGTCTGCCAGCCGCTCAGGCCGGTTCCGATCTGGACATGATGGGTGGCCAGATGAACAGCTCGGTGCTCAAGCCATACCTGGACAGCGGCGAGTTGGACATGGCGACCATCGATGACAAGGTCCGCCGTATCCTCAAGAACATCTACCTGTATCAGTTCGACAAGTTCGCGCCGCTGACTGCCCACAACATGAACAGCGCCACCAGCAACAAGGTCGCGCTGAACATTGCCCGTGAAGGCATCGTGCTGCTGAAGAACCAGAACGACGTCCTTCCGCTGGACAAGGCCAAGGTCAAGCGCATCGCGGTGGTCGGCGACCTGGCCAAATACGCGCCGCCGACCGGTTTCGGCAGTGCTCACGTCGACGCCACTCACTACATCAGCGAGCTGAGCGGCCTGCAGCAGATGGCCCCCGGCGCCAAGGTCGAATTCCTCGACGGCCTGTCGCTGGACCCGAGCGCTTCGACCTGGACCACCACTGACAGCAAGGGCAACGCCGTCGCTGGCATGAAGACCGAGTTCTTCACCAACGCCAACTGGTCCGGCGACCCATCGGCCACCCGCATCGACACCCATGTCGACATGGACTGGTCCACCGACGATCTGCCGAGCAATGGCGACACCGCCAACACCTCGATTCGCTGGAGCGGCCAGATGAAGCCGGTCACCAGTGGCGAGCAGGTGTTCAAGGTGCGTGCCGACGGTGCGGTCCGCCTGTGGGTCAACGGTGAGAAGATCATCGACAACGGCGATGGCGAGAACATCACCAACAAGAGCATCCCGCCGACCATTCCGGTGTCGGGCAAGATCAAGCTCGAAGCCGGCAAGGCCTATGACGTAAAACTTGAGTACTCGCGTCGCGATGGTTACTTGTCCACCATGGGCGGCCTGGTCGGTGTGCAAATGGCCTGGGCTTCGCTGGCCGCGCCGCAGGATTTGTCCAAGTACGACGCGGTGGTCGTGGCCGTGGGCAACAGCAACGAATACGAAGGCGAAGGTTTTGACCACAGCTTCGACCTGCCCGAGTACCAGAACGAGCTGATCCAGAACATCGCCAAGGCCAACCCCCACACCATCGTCACCATGCACGGCGGTACGGGCTTGAAGATGAGCGACTGGATCGATCAGGTCCCGGCTGCATTGCACGCGTTCTACCCTGGCCAGAACGGCGGCCAGGCGCTGGCCGAAATTCTGTTCGGCAAAGTCAACCCGTCGGGCAAGCTGCCGATCAGTATCGAACGCAACATCGAAGACAACCCGTTGTATGCCGATTTCCCGAAATTCGACAACACCCGCACGCTGAAGGAAATCAGCTACAAGAACGACCTGACGATGCTCGGCTATCGCGGTTACGACAAGACCGGCACCAAGCCGTTGTTCGCCTTCGGCCATGGCCTGTCGTACACCCAATTCACCTACAACAATATCTCGGTCACGCCGGGCGTCGCGGTAGGCAATACGCCGATCAAGGTCTCCTTCGACCTGACCAACAGCGGCCAGCGCGCCGGTTCCGAGGTCGCCGAGCTGTATGTCGGCCAGCAGAATCCGACTGTCGAGCGCGCGGTCAAGGAGCTCAAGGGTTACAAGAAGGTCTTCCTCAAGCCGGGCGAAACCCGTCACGTCACCATCGAGCTCAACGATCGTTCGCTCGCCTACTACGACGAGAAGAGCAAGCAGTGGGTGGTCGACGCTGACACCTTCAACATCAGCCTGGGCGCGGCCTCGGACGACATTCGTCTCACCGCCAAGCTGGTCAACTCGTTCCGTCAGGAACTGTCGACCACCACCAGCAACCCGTTGCCTCGTTCGGCGCTGAATTCGGTCAAGGCGGCGCTGCCTGCGGTCAAGACCGGCGGCATCTTCGATCAGGACGAGAATGTTGACGACAGTAATGGCAACGCCGATTACGACGGCAACACCGACTATTGATCGGTAATGGCGCGGGGCAGGGGGCAGGCTTGAGGGCCAGTCGCCGGCCTCGCTGCCAGTGAAATCACGGGGTGATCCATTTATGGGCTCACCCCGTTTTTTTACGCTTGAATGTCCCGTTTGACCTGGGCCATGTAGCTTTCGAAATTCTTCACCAGATCGACCTTCTCCGGAAAGCGCAGCCATTGCAGCTGCAAGCCATCCATCATCGCCAGCACTTGCTGAATGATCCCGTCCAGATCCACATCCCTCCGTACTTCCCCAGCCGCCACAAGGTGATCGAGGCGGGCGCGCATGCGTTCGTGGATCATCTGGTAGCGCGACTGGAACCATTCGTAGGCCGGGTGGTTATCCACCAGGCTTTCGGCATTGAGGATGCTGAACGCACGAATCACGCCGGGCGCGGTTGCGTTCGATCGGTTGATCTGCTGCAACCCTTCGATGAAGCCATCGAGGGTCGGTTCGCTCTGCACCTCATCGACAACCTTCTGGTTGACCTCGTCGCGACGGGTCAACACGGCCATCAACAGCGCGACTTTGTTAGGGAAATGGTGCAGCACGCCGGCCACGGAAATCCCGACGAGGTCGGCGATCCGGGCAATCGACGCACCCGCATAACCTTCCAGGGAGAACAGCCCGAGGGCAGCATCCAGCAGCTCCTCGCGGCGTTTCTCGCCCTTGGGCGCACGGCGAGTGCGGGGCGCAGTGTCTGATGTGTTTTCTGGCATAAGCGTTTAACTGTCGCCTCCATGGAGTGCAGGTCTTGTTAATGTTCGACGATGTCCAGCCTGGGCGTGCGTGTTGCCCGCCGCGCGATGACATGAACGTCGACACTCGCCCTGTTTAACGGCACAGCTGTTTTTTATCAAGGGAAAGAGGGCTCGCACCCATGCTTATCAGCGCCCTCAAGCAGGCTGGAGTCCTGGAAAAAATAATCTTCCACGATGTCGGCCTGGTCTTGATCGCGCCGACGCGGTCGAGAACTGCGGCCCTCGGGCAGGTCGCCCGGCGAGAGGCACTGTGAAGTCACTGTGCTCAGACGCTCCCCGGTTTCTCGGCTGGCCGAGCAAGGATGAACATCACGCACCGGACTCCCAGGTCAATGGCGCGCCGACAGATCGCGCTGCACCCGCCAGACCAGATAAGCAGCCACCAGCGTGGTGGCGACCATGACATAACCCACGACCTCGAAGTGCTGCAGTTTGCCGTCGGCGCCGATCAGCACGATGTGCCCGGCCAACAGCGAGGCAAAACCACCCGATAGCTGCTGGATAGCCGCGCTGACGGCGTTGAAGGCGCCTCGATGAGAGGGGGCGGGTACACCGGCGGCCATGGCCTGGAAGGGGATGAGCCTGGAAAAGATCCCGACGAACAACACCACGTTGACCACGATCACCCAGTGCAAGGGCACGTTGGACAGGTGCGTGTAGAGCGTCACCATGACGATGGTCAGCGCGCTGCCGAGAAAGAACACCGGCAGTTTGCCGAAGGCATCGCTGGCGCGGCCGATCAACGGGCCGGTGACAATGGTGCAGAGGCCGGTGAACAGGTAAACGAAGGGCAGGCTGGCGATGTCGATGCCCAGGTTGTTCACCGTGAAGGCGCTGCTGAACGGCATCAGCATGTAGCCGCCGGTCGTCAGCAGTGCCATCGCTGCGAAGGCAGCCCAGTGGCGCGGTGTGGCCAGCGTGTTGAACAGATGCCGGAAGGCGCTGTGTTCCTGGGGCATAGCAAGATGGTCGGCCACAGGGCGCATCGCCAGTTGAATCACCAGCCCCCCGGCTGCGCCCAGCGCCGCCAGCATCAGAAACGGTGCGTGCCACCCCCAGTGATTGGCCAGGTACAGGCCGACAGGCAGCCCCATCACCTGACTGGCCGCGAAGGCCGTCTGAATCACGCCCATGACCCGTCCGCGAGATTGCGGGGCAAATAAGTCGGCGGCGATGGCCAGCACGATCGAGCCGATCACACCGGCAAAAATACCGGTGACCACCCGCGCCAGAAGCAAGGTTTCGAAGCTCGCGGCCAGCCCGCACCAGAGCGTGCCGATGACAAAACCGCTGTAGAAGAACAGCAGCAGTTTCTTGCGATCGAAGCGATCGGCGAAGCCTGCGGTCAGCAGCCCGGCAAGGCCGGCGCTGAAGGCATAGGCGCTGACCACGAAGCCGAACTGGCGCGCGGACATCTGCAGTGCCGGCATGATCATCGCCCCCAGCGGGGCCATGAGCATGAAGTCGATAATCACCGCAAATTGCAGCGTGGCCAGCAGGCCGACCACAAACTTCTGATAGCGGCTGAAGGGCTTCAAGGCAGGAACGTCGGAGGTCATCGATGGGCTCGGGCGGGTTAGTCGGGAGACGCGAAGGTCATCATCGTGCAAAAGCGATTCATAAAGAACCCTTGCTGCGGGTTTGTCGTTCAGCGTCTGGCTGCTGTGCGAATGCCGTGATGCTCCAACAGGTAATCGACGAACACCCTGACCCGCGCGGTCATCGTCGAACCGCCAACGAACACGGCGTGGATCGGCTCCCGGTCGCCGGGGTTGAAGTCCTCCAGCAGCGGCACCAGTTCCCCGCGTTCGATTTCGTCGACTACCGTGAACGCGCCGATGCGAGCGATACCCGCGCCGAGTCTGACCATCTGCGCCAGCGCCTCGCCGCTGCTGCATGCCACGCTGCCTGAGACCTTCAGGGAAAAGTCGCGGCCGTCGCGCCTGAACGGCCAGTCCGGCGCCGCCCGACGGAAGTTGAAGCGCAGACAGTTATGCACCGCCAGATCCTCGGGTTCGCGGGGAGTGCCATGACGTTTCAGGTACTCGGGAGACGCGACGATCACCTGACCGGTTTCGCCGATGTTGCGGGCGCTCAAGGGGCTGTCGGGCAAATAACCGAAGCGCACAGCCACATCTGCCTGACCTGCGAGAATGTCGACGACTTCATCGCCAAGGGTCAGGTCGACCAGAATTTCCGGATAACGTGCGGTGAATGCGGCCACCAGCGGCACAATCGCCAACCGACCGTGGGCCAGCGATGCACTGACCCTCAGTCGCCCGCGGGGCACTCCCTGGCTGGCGATGGCTTCTTCGACCTCGTCCATGTCCGCCAGAATGCGCCTTGCGCCGCGCAAGTACGCTTCACCCTCTGCCGTGAGGGTAATGGACCGGGTGGTGCGCAACAGCAAGCGGGTGCCGATGCGCTGTTCGGTGCGCGCGATGATCCGGCTCACCGCCGAGGGTGTCAGGCCCAGCGCTCGCGCGGCGGCAGACAGGCTCCCGGCCTGCGCCACCCTGGCGAACACCTCCATTTCTCCCGACCTGCCGTTGAAGTCCATTTGTGCCTCCCACGCAAAGGTGCTTGTACTCAAGGCGATCTACCGCCTGATGCGCCGGGATCGTAGCATTTGCGGCATAGATAAGGAGCCACTTCATGCGAATCAACCCACCCCTTGTAGCCCTCTCGATCGGTGCCTTCGGCATCGGCGTGACGGAGTTCGCCCCCATGGGCATGTTGCCCGGTATCGCCGCAGACCTCGGCGTTTCGATTCCCACCGCGGGCCTGCTGGTCAGCGCCTACGCGCTGGGCGTGCTGATCGGCGCGCCGCTGATGACCCTGACCACCGGCAAGATTCCCCGGCGTTACCTGTTGATCGCCCTGATGGCGATTTTCACCTTGGGCAATCTGATGTCGGCCATGGCCACCAGTTATGAAAGCCTGCTCGTCGCCCGGGTGGTGACGTCCCTCAACCATGGCGCGTTTTTCGGCATCGGCTCGATCGTCGCCGCCAGTGTGGTCGCCCCTGAAAAGCGGGCGGGCGCCGTGGCGGCCATGTTCATGGGCCTCACGCTGGCCACCATCGGCGGCGTGCCACTGGCCAGTTGGTTTGGCGAATTGATGGGCTGGCGCACCGCGTTCTGGGGGATCGCCGGCCTTGGTTTCGTCGCAATGGCCGCGCTCTGGTATGCCTTGCCCAATCTGCCGCTGCCCAAGAGCGATGGCGTGCTGGCGGAGATTCGTGTGCTGGGGCGAGGGCCCGTATTGGCGGCCCTGGCGCTGACCGTGGTCGGATCCGGCGCCATGTTTACCGTCTTTACCTACATTGCGCCGATCCTGCAGAGCGAGACTCACGCGTCAACGGCCTTCGTGACCGCGATGCTGGTGCTGTTCGGCATCGGCTTGACCCTGGGCAACATGTGGGGCGGCAAGGCGGCCGACCGTTCGGTCGATCGCACCCTGATCGTGTCGCTGGGGGTGCTGATCGTCGTCCTGCTGGCGTTCTCGGTATTGATGCGCTGGCCGTTGCCGACCGCCGTAGCGATTCTGATCTGGGGTGCGGCCAGTTTTGCGCTGGTGCCGCCATTGCAGATGCGCGTCATGGAAGCCGCCAAGGACGCACCGAATCTGGCCTCCGCCGTCAACATCGGCGCGTTCAATTTCGGTAACGCCATCGGCGCCGCACTGGGTGGCGCCGTAATCAACGCAGGTCTGGGATATCCCGCGATCTCGCTGGCAGGCGCGTTGATGGCAGCGCTGGGCCTGTTGATGGTGCTGGGCTTCGCCTGGCGTTCACGGGCTGTGCGCAGCCCGGCAGAGTCAGTCAGCGCGCCATGACGCGCCGTTGATCAGGGAAGCGGAATGTCAGCCGCGTGCCAGGGTTCCTACCAAAAGCAGGCTGTTACCCAAAACACCAGGAGATCACGCGATGCCCCTTGATCCAATTCTGTTCATGGGCGGCTCCGGCGCCATCGGTCAACATACCGCGCGGGCCCTGCGCGCCGTCCACCCCGATGTTCCGCTGCTGATCGGCGGCCGCGATCTTGCCAGGGCGCAACAGGCCGCCGAGCAAATCGGCGGGGCATTGGGGGTGGCCATTGACCCCAAGGCGGACGACCTTGGGCTGGGTGATCGCCAGATCAGCGCCGTGGTGGTTTTTTACATGGACCACGCGCTGGCCGGATTGCGTTACGCGCAAACACAAGGTGTGCCGCACCTGAGCATCTCTTCCGGGATTTTCGAGATTGCGCCGGAAATCGCCACTTACATGCACAGGCCCGACGCCGCGCCCATCGTCCTCGGTTACGAATGGATGGTCGGCGCAACGACCGTATCGACGCTGCACATCGCCAAGGCTTTCGCCCGGGTACACGACATCACTGTCAACGCGCTGGTGGATGAGCAGGACAGCGGAGGCCCCACGGTCGCCGCCGATTTCGAGCACCTGAGCAAAATGCTGCCCGCTGCGCTGACACGGCGCGACGGTGCGTACATCTGGCGTGAAGGCGACGATGCCAGGGTCAGCTTCCGCGCGGTGGACGGTACGAGGATGGAGGCCAACGGTTTCTCGTCCATCGACGTCGTCGGCCTGGCTGCGGCGACGGGGGCGCCCAATGTTCAGTTCAACCTTGCCAGTGGCGTCAGTTCCACCCGACGTCAGGGCCGGCCGAAATCCACTGAGATCGTCATCGAACTGGCCGGTGACGACCTGCAAGGTCAATCCCTGCGCACACGCCACGCCGTGGTCCACCCGGCAGGCGCCGCACTGTTGACAGGCCTGAGCGTCGCGATGCTGCTGGAGCGCTTGCTCGGGCTGGACGGCCAACCGCCAACCCCGCCCGGCCTCTACTTTCCTTATCAGTTGCTGGACGCTTGCGCTTTTCTGAAACGGCTGGAGCAGGAAGGTGGGCAGTTAAGCGCGTTGCAGGTGTGATGAACGTGCCAGGGCGCTCACCGGCACGCTGGCAGAGGAGACCGAATCGTGAACGACATGTTTGATCTGACCCGTTTCGTCACGGCCCAACGCCCTGTGTTCAGCCGAGTGATGCAGGAGTTGAAGGCAGGGCGTAAAAACAGTCATTGGATGTGGTTTGTTTTTCCGCAGTTGCGAGGGCTCGGGCACAGCGAAATGGCCGAGCGCTTCGCCCTGTCGGGGACGGCCGAGGCCCAAGCGTATCTACAGCACAGCGTGCTCGGGCCACGGCTTGAGGAGTGCGTCAACACGCTGCTGAGTCATTCCGGCTTGAGCGCGCTACAGATACTCGGCTCGCCCGATGACATGAAGCTGCGCTCCTGCCTGACGTTGTTTCTCGCGGCCCATCCCCGGTCCGGGGTTTATCAGCAGGCGCTCGATCAGTTTTATTCGGGAGCGGCGGATGGCAGAACGCTTGCGCTGCTTCAAGGCGGTTCTGCTTGAATGCATGCCGCCTGAAGCCTGTCGTCAACGGCCCGGCCACCCGAACACCTTGTTATCTGTTGTGCCGAAGTATCGAGAAATTCAGCGCAGCGGCCACGCACAGCCAGACAAGGTACGGAAACAGGATCAGCCCGGTGATGATGTCCAGCCGCAACGCCATGACGACCATCGCCGCCACCACGACCCAGAGCACGGCAAGGATCACCATGGCGGCGAAGATTCGATTCGCGCCGAAGAAGACCGGTGTCCATAAGGTATTGAGTGCAATCTGAGCGGCCCAGAGCGCCAGCACGGTCTCGCTGCCCGGTAGCAGCGTCAGTCGATAACCGGCCCAGGCGAGCAACAGGTAAATGGTGGTCCAAGCCACGGGAAACAGCCAGTTGGGCGGGGTGAATCGGGGCTTTTGCAGCGATTCGTACCACGCACCCGGTTTGAACATGACGCCGGTAGTGGCGGCGGCGCAGCAGGCTATCAGGAAAATGTAGAAGGTCATCTGTTGTCCTTGTCTGAAGCGATCTGAAATCGGAGGCCGGTGAGCCGTCTCAGGTTTGGATGCCTGTTCGGCAGAAAAGTCCGGTCTACCTTTCTAATTGTTCGAGGGCAGGTCTGGCCGAGTGGGGGTGATCCGATCCTCGGTGGACCGTCTGTACTGGCCCGGCGATTTGCCGTGAACCCTTCGAAAGGCGACCCCGAACGCGGCATCCGACAGATAACCGAGGGAGGCGGCGACTGTCGAGACACTGTCAGCGCTGTTCTCCAGCCGGGATGCCGCCACACGCATGCGCCAGCGCGTGGCGTATTCCACTGGCGCCTGTCCGACACGCGACTTGAATAACGCCGCGAAGCCGGACCTCGACATGCAGGCGATCTCGGCCATTTCAGCCAGCCGCCAGGGCTTTTCCGGAGCGCCATGAATGGCACGCATCACAGCGCTGATCGCAGGTTCCCGTAACCCTCCCAGCCAGGCCAGATCGGCGATATCGGCGGTGGAGATATGGTGGCGCAATGCGTGGACGAAAATCAGCCGCAGCAGGTCATTGCACATCGCATAGGCGCCGGCCTGCGCCGATTGCCACTCCCTGTCCAGTTCATCGAGCAGCCAGGCAAACGATGATGCGCCGCCTGCTTGCGCCTGGATGACGATTGCCGGTGGCAACAGATCGAGCAGTTCGGCCGCACCCTGACTGACCAGCGCTACGCTGCCGCCCAGCAGTTCTACCTCGTTACCGGAGCCATAGGTCGCCGATGCACCTGATTGCGCGAAGACTTCTGACGCGTTTATCGCCTCGATGTGCGCAGCGCTGGCCAATATGAACGGGGTCCGCGACACCACGAAGCAGTCGCCCTCGCGCAGATGACGCGCCGGCATGTTTTCGATGCGCAGCCAACATTCGCCACGTCGCACGACGTTGAACTTCAGTTCGATAGGCCGAAAGCGCAACGCCCATTCGCCTCCTGCCTGCAGGCGCACTGAGCAGGCCGCACGCAGCCCCGCCAGGGCAAGCACATCTGAAAGAGGGTCGGAAACAGGATTTTGGATGATCACGACAGAAAACCGGATTATTTGAGCTGGTTCGTCCGGCCAGCTTAAAGAAGAATCAGGTCTTCGCATAGATAACGAGGACACTCACATGACGACGCTTCAGCAACCCATTGTTTCGCCGTTCACCGCCGCCAGTACCGCGTCCGAGGTCATGGCCGGGGTCGAGCTGGCGGGACAACTCGCCGTTGTCACCGGCGGCCATTCAGGCCTGGGGCTGGTCACCGTAAAGAGCCTCGCAGCCGCAGGCGCGCAAGTCATTGTCCCTGCGCGCGATCCACAGCGCGCACGAGCCGCTCTGGCTGACATCAAAGGCGTCACCGTGCAAGCAATGGATCTGATAGATCCAGACTCCATTCGGGCTTTCAGCGCAGAGGTCATCCGGCAAGGCCAGCCCGTTTCCTTACTGATCAACTGCGCTGGCGTCATGGCATCGCCTCTTGCGCGGGACGCTGACGGGCATGAAAGCCAGTTCGCAACCAACCACTTGGGGCACTACCGTCTGACCTGTGGGTTGTGGCCAGCGTTGGTCGCCGCAGGCAGTGCCCGGGTGATAGCAGTGTCGTCCCGCGGGCACCAGATTGCGGGGGTGGATTTCGAAGACATTGATTTCACCCATCGCCCTTACGACAAGTGGGTGGCCTATGGTCAGTCGAAAACCGCCAATTCGCTTTTTGCCGTGGCGCTCGACAAGCGCGGCTGCGATCAGGGCGTCCGGGCTTTTTCACTGCACCCGGGGCAAATACTCACCGATCTCGGACGTCACTTGAGCCGCGCAGAGATTGCTGCGTTCGACGTTTTTGATGAGCACGGCCAGCAGAAAGTTGTGCCGGAGATGGGCCTTAAAACACTTGAGCAGGGAGCAGCGACGGGGCTGTGGTGTGCGACCAGTGCGGCGTTGAAAGGTCGAGGCGGGGTGTATTGCGAAGACTGCAATATCGCAGCGATCAACGAGGCCGAGTCCGGCCGCAGAGGCGTGGCGCGATGGGCAGTCGATCCCGACGCGGCGCAACGCCTCTGGCAGCTGTCCGAGCAATGGACAGGCATGAGCGTCCGCTAACCCGACGGCGGGAAGGGGCCAATGCCAGGCGCATGTCCCCGCGCTCAGTCATCGGCATCCGACGGCAACGACAGCGGCTCGATCAATTCTGGCCCCTGGTTGCGAACGTTGCCAACGCCCTTGCCGACCTTGTACCAGTGAAAATCCTCGGCGGGGCGGCAATGCTCCAGGGCAAGTTCGCGAGCGCGCCCGGGTGAGGTGTCGGGATCGATCCACTCGCGCGCGTGCTCCGGCGACAACACCAGCGGCTTGCGATCATGGATGTCGACCATGCCTTCGTCACTGGCGGCGGTGATGATGACGAAGCCGTCGCGCTCGTTGGGTTCCAGGTCCTGGTGTACCTCGGCCAGCCCTGCGAAGAACATCGGAATCTGCTCTTTCAACGTGATGAAGTACGGCTGCTTCTTTTTCGGGTCGTTCGGGTCTTTCACCCATTCGAACCAGCCGTTGGCCGGTGCCAGAACCCGACCGCCGGGCCACAGATCCTTGAAGAACTTGCCGCCCATGACGGTTTCGACTCTGGCATTGATCGGATCCGGCCGTTTGCCCTTGGCCCAGAACGGCGACCAACCCCATTTCACCTTGTCGACGCTCAAGCCTTCCTCGACCGGCCGGATGATTTCCACGCGGGTCGTGGGGGCGACGTTGTAGCGTTCAATGGGCCAAAGCTCATAGCCATTGATCACCAACTGCCTGGCAGCGAGCTCCTTGAGGTAATGGTCCATCGGCTCGTAGATCGAGTAGCGCCCACACATGCTGTCACCCGTCGAAATTTCCTACACATGAGATTGACCGCAAGCGAACAAGAACGTTAACTGTATATACATACAGTCACTCATCGCAAGGCTTGCAACATGAGCATCACATCACTCGGCCCTCTCGCGGCTGGCGGCGAAAAGCTGCCTCTGTATTCGTTTCATGTGCCGGCGGGCTTCCCGTCGCCTGCAGCCGATCATATTGAGAAGCACATTTCTCTGGATGAGCTTTTCGACATCCGGGCGCCTCATGTGTACCTCGTGAAGATCGATGGGGACAGCATGCAGGGCGCGGGCATCTATCACGGCGACATGGTGATCGTTGACCGCAGCCTCTACGCGGAGCATGGCGACATTGTCATCGCAGCGCTCAACACCGAGCCGTTGTGCAAGCGTCTGCATATGCGCGAGAACGAAGTGATCCTGATGTCGGAAAATCCGAAGTACCCGCCGCGCCATGTGATGGAGGGTGACGAACTGGTGATCTGGGGCGTGGTGAAGTACAGCGTTCGTGATCATGACAAAACCTGATCCCGTCTTCGCGCTGATCGATTGCAACAGCTTCTATGCGAGTTGCGAGCGAGTCTTCAGACCCGACCTGGCCCGGACGCCCATCGTCGTGCTGTCGAATAACGATGGCTGCGTCATCGCACGCAGCTACGATGCCAAACCGTTCGTGAAAATGGGCCAGCCGTACTTCCAGATCAAAGACCACTTGCGCCGCAACGGGGTGGTCGCCTTCAGCAGCAATTACGCGCTTTACGGCGACATGAGCGAGCGGGTGATGACCATCATCGAGGCGATGGTGCCAGCGCTCGAGGTTTACAGCATTGACGAGGCCTTCGCAGAGCTGACCGGTATCTCGGGCGACCTGACCGCGTTCGGGCGCAAGATCCGCGCGACGATTTACAAGTGCACCGGCATTCCGGTGGGCATCGGCATCGCGCGTACCAAAACCCTGGCCAAGCTTGCCAACCACACTGCCAAACGTCTGCTGGACAAGACCGGTGGCGTGGTCGATATCTGCGAACCGTTCAAGCGTGACTGGACACTGCGCAACACCGATGTGGGGGAGGTGTGGGGCGTCGGCAAGCGGATGAAGGCGCATCTGCAGTGCATGGGGATCAAAACGGCGATGGACCTGGCACAGGCAGATGCCTGGATGCTCAGGCAGAAATTCAGCGTGGTGATCGAGAAGACCGCGCGCGAGCTCGCCGGCACCTCGTGCCTGGAATTGAGTGAAACAGACCCGCCAAAACAGGAAATCTGCTGCAGTCGCATGTTCGGCGATAGGCTTACCACCATCGAGCCGATCAGGGAGGCCGTCGCCACCTATACCCAGCGCGCTGCCGAAAAGCTGCGAGCGCAAAACTCGCTGTGCAAGAGGATTCGCGTGAGCATCCGCACGGGCATGTTCAACCCGCAAGAAGCGAAATATGCGAACGGCGCGCTGGTTGAATTACCGTACCCCACCAACGATGTGCGATTAATGACCAAGGCCGCGACGGAAGCGGTCAATCGACTGTTCAGGCCCGGATTCAAGTACAGCAAGGCCGAGGTGTTGCTGATGGATCTGCGTCAGCCCGGCGAGTTTACCGATGACCTGTTCGCGCATTCGCAACCTGCTGCGGCGGACAAGGTCATGAGCGTGCTGGATGACATCAACGGGCGCTGGGGCAGGGGAACGCTGCGCGCTGCAAGCGTGCCGCTGGCGCCAGGCTGGGCGATGCGGCGTGACCTCATGAGCAAAAGCTTTACCACCAAGGTCGATGAGCTGTGGATTGTGAAGGCAAGGTGACCGACAACTTAAGGGTTAAGGGTTAAGGGTTAAGGGTTAAGGGTTAAGGGGAGCGACATGCTTTTCGTAGTGATGCTTGGGGGCAAGCACCCCAGGGCAAGGATCGAAGTCCACGACGTGGCATTCGTCGTGGCAGACAACCTTGAAGCCGCGTACCCGCAGTTGCGCCAGACGTGGTTCGGCAGCCAGTCGGGGCTTCATATCGACTCATGGATGGCGGTCGATGGCGTGGAGGGCTGGAAGGTCGAATTGAGTGCGCTGGCACCTCGCCCTGGTTCACCGCGCCTGTATTTCATCAACCTCGGCGGCTATGACGCGCAAACCTTTGGCGAGGCGCATCACTACCTGCTGGTGGTGGCGGGTAGCAAGAATGAGGCGAAGTCCAGGGGCAAGCGGCACATGCTGAAGCAGTGGGGGCAGGCGCATACGGACGCGGTCATGGATATCGACGACTGCCTGCCGATCGATCGGGTAGAGGGCCGTTATGTGCATTTGGTAGAGGGGGCGCACCAAGGGATCGTTCAGCGAAACGAGTATGTCGTGCTTCCCGGGTGATGGGGACAAGTGGCCTTGTCACCCACGACCGCAAACGGCTGGCCATTGAAGTCGTAGGTCCCGCTCAGCTGGCACTCGATAACTTCGCCGCCGTTGCGGGTGGCGTCTCCCAGGCAAATGGGGTGTGTCATGGCGTGTACCCCGGCGCGCCGAACTTGAACGGATCGGCCCAGCGGGTCTCGGCGTTTTTGGCTTTGGTGGCTTCGCTGGGTGGGCGGATCATTTGAATGGTGGTGCTGCCGTCGGTGCCGGAGTAAACGACGGCGCTGACCCCACCTTCGAAGTAACTGGCGATGGTGGCGAGGTTGATTTCCACCAGTGCGCTGCTGACGCCGGTGTTGCCCAGGCGACGACCGATGTCGTAGCCCTCGTCGACGTTGCCCAGTTCAAGGCCGGTACCGTCGATGTTCAAGGCGTGCAGTGCCAGGGTGAGGGCGATTTCGCCCTCGGTGTTGTCGGTGCTGTCGTAGAACACGCGCAGCGGCTGTTCACCGTTGGGCAGGGTTTTGAGCGCTTCCTGCCAGCCGGCTTGCAGCGCTCTTGCACGCAGGGCGGGTTTGAGAGGGTTGCCGTTTTCATCGCTCATCGAGACCTTGATCGGACGATGCAGATAGCCGAGCATTGGTGTCTCGTCGTATTCGTCGATCTGGTGTTGCGCCCAACGGATCGGCAGCCATTTGCTCGGACGGAAGTCGCCCGGGCCACGGTTGGTGGTGGTTTTCCAGAGGTCGGGGAGTTGAGCGTGCCAGTAGGTGCTGGACATGATAAGAGGGGGTCTGATGGATTCAAAGCCCTCAGCTTTTTTCGCCTGCTTGTACACTGAATCGAATTTGCGATCACGGTCCCAATAGAAGAACCACAGCTTGCTCAGGTCGGTGGACCTGTTCTGGTTGTCTTCGTTCTGGTGGACGGCATAAGGCCGTAAGTAGCGATCTACACGATCGGTTCGAGCAACGAGCAAGCCTGTCATGCTTTCGAAAACCTTCGGCACGTAATACCCGTTCGGCAATCCGGGTGTGCCTAGAACGCGATAGCCGGTGCGCGTCTGATCGCCGTCGCGGCTGAGCACCAGTGCTTCTGGTACCTCAGGGTTTTCATCAAAAAACTGAAACAGTTTCTCCAGCGTGCGTTGAGCGTGGCTTGTGTTTTCCGAGTCTTGCCAGAGGAAGAGGGTAACACCCAAAGTTGCCGCGTTCCGAGCTGACATAATGCTGCTGGCTGCGCGGTCATCCTTGTCATCTGGCTGTTTGGGAGGGGCTATCGCAAAGGTTGGGAGCGGCCAGTAGGCAACAGCGTCTCGGGCTGAGTGCCGAGCGGCCGCCCGTATGTTGATCGCCGCGCCACTACGACGGCTGTCAGCAGAGTCTGGATAGTGCTTGGGGTCGCGGGAATGGATGGACTCAAAGTTGCTGTTTTTCTGTTTGATCATCTTCCAGATCGTGGACTGCTGGTTCTCGTCAATGGCCAGGCCTGCGGCTTTGATTTCCAGGAAGAACGTCCGTTTGGCTATGTCGTCCTGCTCCGCCAGATACCCAGTCATGTAGTCGAGCTGGCCCTGCTTATCCGCGCGATTTTGCGCCATGGCTTTACCGGCCCAGTGGCCACTGAATACCAGCAGGACCGCTGCGATTATGCCTGCGATACCCTGGCAAATTCCCTGTGCCATTCCCGTTATCCTTACGCCGTCGATGATTGATTGTTGATAGATGTGCCACACATATCCGAGCCATGCCGCAATCAGCAGCACCAGGATCCAGAGGTAGACATTGAGGTCTGGGCGCGTTGTTTTGAGCTTGCTCATCAGCGCTTGCCCTCCTTGCGCTGGTGATGCACCAGCGATGGAGGCGACATGGTAACCAGCCCCTCAGATGGAGACTGTGGGGGCGTGGCGGGGTGTCAGCGCCTCGGCGTTGATGAAGCGCAAGCCCTCAGGCTCTTCTACCTCATCGCACCTCCACCGATTTCGCGTGACTGGCAATGGCGTGGCATCCGCAAGACAGACGATGCCCCTGCATGACCACGGCCAGACCGTTCAAGGTGTGTTCTGGATGGCCTTCGACAAATGCGTAGATGCCCGCGTGCAGGGGACAAGTGGCCTTGTCACCGACGACCGCAAACGGCTGGCCATTGAAGTCGTAAGTCCCGCTCAGTTGGCACTCGATAACTTCGCCGCCGTTTATGGTGGCGTCTCCCAGGCAAATGGGGTGTGTCATGGCTTGTACCCCGGCGCGCCGAACTTGAACGGATCGGCCCAGCGGGTCTCGGCGTTTTTCGCTTTGGTGGCTTCGCTGGGTGGGCGGATCATCTGAATGGTGGTGCTGCCGTCGGTGCCGGAGTAAACGACGGCGCTGACCCCGCCTTCGAAGTAACTGGCGATGGTGGCGAGGTTGATTTCCACCAGTGCGCTGCTGACGCCGGTGTTGCCCAGGCGACGACCGATGTCGTAGCCCTCGTCGACATTGCCCAGTTCAAGGCCGGTGCCATCGACGTTCAAGGCGTGCAGTGCCAGGGTGAGGGCGATTTCGCCCTCGGTGTTGTCGGTGCTGTCGTAGAACACACGCAGCGGCTTTTCACCGTTTGGCAGGGTTTTAAGCGCTTCCTGCCAGCCGGCTTGCAGTGCGCGTGCACGCAGGGCGGGTTTGAGAGGGTTGCCGTTTTCATCGCTCATCGAGACCTTGATCGGACGATGCAGGTAGCCGAGCGTTGGTGTCTCGTCGTATTCGTCGATCTGGTGTTGCGCCCAGCGGATCGGCAGCCATTTGCTCGGACGGAAGTCGCCCGGGCCACGGTTGGTGGTGGTTTTCCAGAGGTCGGGGAGTTGAGCGTGCCAGTAGGCGCTGGACATGGTGCCGGGGGCATCCGGATCGGCGGCTCCTTCGGCTTTTTTGGCGGTTTCATAGATGGTGCGAAATTCTGGAGAGTGCTTCCAATAAAAGAACCAGAGCTTTCCAAGGTCCGTGGATTTGTTCTGATTGTCTTCTCTCTCGCTGACGGCATAGGGACGCAGATAGCGATCTACCCGATCAGTCCTGGCAACAAGTAACCCCGTCATGCTTTCAAAGACTGTCGGAACGTAGTAGCCATTGGGTAGCCCACGTGTGCCTCGAACGCGGTATCCGCTACGTGTATGGTCGCCGTCTCGGGTGAGCAGCAATGCTTCGGGTACCTCTGGGTGGTCGTCGAAGAACGTGAAGAGCTTTTCAATCATGCGCTGACTGTGGGTGGTGTTTTCTGCATCTTGCCAGAGGAAGAGTGTGACCCCCAGAGTCGCAGCATTCCGCGCCGATAAGATGCTGCCTGCTGCGCGGTCGTCTGTGTCATCCGGCTGTTTGGGAGGGGCTATCGCAAAGGTTGGAAGCGGCCAGTAGGCGACAGCGTCTCGGGCCGAGTGCCGAGCGGCCGCCCGTATGTTGATCGCCGCGCCACTACGACGGCTGTCAGCAGTGTCTGGATAGTGCTTGGGATCGCGGGAATGGATGGACTCAAAGTTGCTGTTTTTCTGTTTGATCATCTTCCAGATCGTTGATTGCTGGTTCTCGTCAATGGCCAGGCCTGCGGCTTTGATTTCCAGGAAGAACGTCCGTTTGGCTATGTCGTCCTGCTCCGCCAGATACCCAGTCATGTAGTCGAGCTGGCCCTGCATATCCGCGCGATTTTGCGCCACGGCTTTACCGGCCCAGTGGCCACTGAATACCAGCAAGACCACTGCGATTATTCCTGCGATACCCTGGCGAATTCCCTGTGCCATTCCCGTTATCCTTACGCCGTCGACGATTGATTGTTGATAGATGTGCCACACATATCCGAGCCATACCGCAATCAGCAGTAAGAGGATCCAGAGGTAGACATTGAGTTTCGGGCGTGATGTTTTGAGTTTGCTCATCAGCGCTTGCCCTCCTTACGCTGGCAACGTACGAGCGATGGAGGTGTCATCGACACCAGCTCAGTCTTCGGGAACGTTCCTTCCTGGTAATAAAGAAAACTGGCTCTGACCATTGTTCTGGCCGCCTCGCTAAGCCTTGACCATCCCGGCATCGCCATCAGCGTTTCGTTAAAGAAGTCTTTGTCTATCCGCCAATCCGCAATCGCAATCAGCACCTCCCGCATATCCCGATCATCCAGGCATCTGGCCTGCCCAATCGCCACGTCCATCGCGGTTACCCAACGATGATTTTCCGGGCTGCGCAGAATTGCCGAGTGATAGCTGTTGGCGTCCCATTCCGTATTGGCTTCGCCGTCCTGTCCTCGGGACATGCGCTGACGAATTTCATTGGGTGTTTCTTCGCGCTCGATCAGGTAGTACTCGACACGCTTCTCGCGGGTGTCCATCACGGCCGTCTGGCGCAGTTCGCGGGTCTGATCGTCAGCTTCCCTGCCTTTGTTCCACGCATCGCGTGCAGCGATCATGTTGAGCGATGTGCTGCTTTTATGGACGTGCCTCCACTCGAAGCGGGCGCGGGATTTACCCAGCGCAGTGTTCTGCGCCACTGCGTCGGGTTTGTCTTTGCCGGGGGTATCGGGCGTGCCGATGATGGCTTCGCCGCCGAACATCTGCGGGGCGTGGCTGGGTGTCAGTGCCTCGGCGTTGATGAAGCGCAATTCACCTTTGTCCATGCCCGCTTCAGTGGCGAACGAGACCAGCGGGTTATGCCCGGCGCTGCGCCGTTCCTCGCCGGTGCGAAGTTCGACCCGGCAAGGTTCTGCACCCACCGGCACGGGCTGGTTGTCACGCAGCCGTTTGCTCCAGAGGCGCTGATGGAAACGCAGGTCCTTGAGGCGATCCATGGCAGGGGTGCCATCGGGCAAGATATCGGGCACCCCAAACGTACCGATGCCGCTGACGTCTCGCAGGGCCACGGTGGCGTCGTCGTGGGAGAAGTACAAATACACCTTGCCGCGATTGTCGCGCTCGGGGAACACCACCGTGGATTGATCGGGGCCCAGGCGCTGGCCTTGTTCGGCGGACCATTTCGATCCGGTGCGCCCGCCATACCCCTTCATGCCGGGCTGCAAGGCGCTGAGCGGTGGTTGCGCGTGGGGCGTGGAGGTGAGCGCCGTGACGATGTCAATCAGGGTGTCGAGGGTCTGTGAGTGTTCGGGTGTCTTGCCCGGCAGCAGCGAATAGGGCGAGGCGACCATGATCACGCAGTCGGCGCAGCGCTCGCCGCGGTCCAACAGCAGCGCTTGGGCGAGCAGGGTAATCAGCGTGCCCTGACTGTGGCCCATGACGGTGACGGTTTCATTCGGTGAGACGCGGCGGATTTCGCTGATCAGCATGGCCAAGCGATGGGCGGCCAGCACAAAGTAGCGGCGGTGGGGGCTTTCGCCCATGTACAGCGTATTGGGCAACGCACGATTGGCAGCGTGTCTGACGAACTTGTCGAAACCTACGTCGTACATTTCGGGCAGGTTGTTGGTGGCATTGGCGAAGAAGCCGCCGCCCTTGGCGAAATGCCGATCCAGGCGGTTGCCGAAAAGATCCTGATACTGGGTGCGCAGCTTGGTAGGGTCGCCGTTTCTGTCGCGCTGGATCTCGTCGGGTGCGGCGCGATAGCCCCAGTAGAAGGGGATGAACACGCTGCGCGGTTTTTCTCCGCCAGCACTGCGTTTGTAGAGGTAAGTGTCGGGGTCGTCGATATAGTCTTTTTGTTGTTCGCGTCGATCTTCGGCAGATGTCTCATTGGCCTTGGCGTAGTCAACCCCATACGGCTCCGCCGCCATATCCGGCCGGCTCAGCCGTTCGTTGAGGCCCTGACACAATCCCTGTTCAACCGACTCATAAGCCGCGCCGGGGTCGTTGACGCCATGCAGAAAAATCACCACGCCCGGCAGGTCGCGAGGAATCTCGAACGGGGTGTCGCCGGGGCGGTTGGGAATCAGACGGGTGTTCAACGTGGCAATAACGCGGGGGTCCGATGTGCTCATGGCTCATTTCCTTTCGATGCGCGTTGTTGAAGTCCCTGAATTGAATGCGAGGTTGACGCTGGCATTCACTCGCCTCCATCGCGAAGTGCCGAAACCTCGGCGCGTTGCATGGATTCATTTTCGACCGCCTGAGTAACGCCGCTGGCGTCGCTCAGGCCGGCGAGCAGCGTTCCGTCTTCGAGCTTCAGGCGATAGGCTTTGTCGATGGCAAGTGCCGGGTTCTCCGGGGCGTGGCCGGGGTAGTGGAGCATCAAGCGTTGGCTCGCTGGGTCACGACCGAATGCAGGAATGTCCATGCTGTCGCGTTTGCCGCCCGCCCAGACCTTGTTGGCGGCATGCACGGTCATCGTGCCGGGGGTGCCGATTTCAACGCCGTCGCCGATTTTGATGTAGCTGCCGTCGCTGGCGATCAGGCGTATGGACGGAGCGGTCAGGACGATTTCGCCTTCGCTGGCCGAGGCGTGCAGGTTGTGCTGGGCATTGAGGGCAATATCGTCTTCCTGTGCCTGCACCATTACCTTGCCGCGGTTGGCAATGGCCGTGATTCCGTCGTCCTGGGCGAACGCCGAAATTCCCTTGCCTGCGTGCAGGTGCGTGCCTGCGCCGCTGGTAAGGTGCAGATGATCCTGCGCGGTGGTGTCGTGATTGGCGCCGGCGTAATGAGCTTGTGACCCTGGCGTTGCGCTGACCATCCCGGCCTCGCCGGTCAGGGCGATGACCGGCTCGCCTTTGGAAGTGCTGTCGGGCGCAGGCCACTGATCCAGTGCCTGGCGCAGCCCCTCGATGCCGCTCTGATCGAGCGCCTGAGCGCCACGAGCAGAGGCGGTCTGGCCGAGTGAGGCGAAGAGGTCGGCACACTGAGTCAGCAGTTTGAGCAAGTCGCCGCGCTCCAGCTGCTGGTCTGCAGCGCGGTGCCTGGCATTGGCGGTCAGTAGCAGCCCCTGCGCGGCACGCAGGGCAATGGCGGCGTCGGTGCGCAATTCGGCACCGTTGCCCAGTGGCCGTGCCTTGCCGTTTTCGCGTGGCCCGGTGAGCCGCCCCAGGTTCAATGCGGTGGCGTGATGGGTAGTCGCCAGACGAGCGCGAGGCGAGCCGCGCGTGTCATCGAGCAGCAACTCGTTATAGCCGTTGCCTTTGTGTTCTCGGGTCTTGATCCCTGACAGCGCCTTGTTGCCAGGCAGGCCGGGCGCTGCGCTGAAACGTGGGGTAGGCCTGTTCGCGTTGTAGAGCACGCCGGTCACGACCGGGCGATCGACGTCACCGCCCATGTGTTGCACCATCACCTCCTGACCGATTCGCGGCAGAAACTGATGGCCGAAACCCTCTCCCGCACTCGGCATGGCCACGCGCAGCCACGTGGTGTCCTGCTTGTCCTGGCGGATGCTTTCCGAACCGCAGTCATCCCGGCGTTGCCAGTGGAAACGTACCTGAATACGCCCCAGCTCATCGGTGAAGACCTCTTCACCGTCTGGCCCGACGACGATTGCGGTCAGTGGACCAGGGATGGTCGGCCGAGCGATGGTACGCTCGGGCCGAACAGGCACTTTTGCACGGACGCAGGTAAAGGCGTTGGCGTAGTCGGCAGGCGCTTTCGAGAGGTAGTTGTTGTGGCCTTGATGCTCGACCCGCAACAGGAGGAACTGTCGGTCATCCAGGGAGCCGCGGTCGTGGTCGAAGTGCTGGGTGAGTTCGAATGTGTAGCCGGGCAGCATGCAACGGCAGTTACTTGCACCCCTGAACATTTTGCCGTGCAGTTCGATGGCCTCGATTCGGCGGCGCAGCAGCGCTTCACCCTCGTCGTAGTCGCGATGTGAATAGGCGTGGGCGTGGTCGTAAATCTCGTGGGAAGGGATGTCGCCCTGCTCGTTGAGATTTTTCATGCTGACCATCAACGGATTTGCCGGCTGCCTGTAATCGAAGGTCTGAATGCTGACCGAGCCCGGTTGCAGCTGGCGGTGAGCGCTCCATTGAGTGATTGCGTCGGCTGTTTCGGTGACCGAGGCGCTGTGGTAGCGAATCGTCGGTTGTTCAGGCAGTGGCGACAGACTGCCGGAGTAGTCCATGACGACCAGGCAGTGGCCTTCGGCGCTGTGCTCGAAGAAGAAAAAAAGACCATCGCCTTGCAGAAGCCGCAGGACGAAATTCAGATCGGTCTCGAAATACTGGGTGACGTAGCTGTGGGTCTTCAGGGGCTTGAACAAACGGAACTCGAACCGCGGCAAGGCCCCGTATTGCGCAAACACAGCCCGGATGATCTCTTCGACGGTCTGCTCCTGAAAAATACGTGAGTCCTGACGTCGACTCAGGTCCCACATCCAGGGGCTCAGTGTGGCGGAATAACTCGCGAGGCCGCCGTCGCTGCCCTCGAAGCTGAAACGGCTGATGCAGCCGTCCAGAAAACGCGTACCGCCGTCAGCCAGCTCGATCTGGATCTGTGCCGGTTGGCCAATCAGTGATTTGAGTTCGATGTGAGCGCTGTGCGAGAGCAGTTGGAGTTCGAAACTGAAGAGTTCAGACACTGCTTCACTGCCAGTGAACGAGTCGAGCAAAAGCTGCTGCTCACCCTGCAGTGGCGTAACCAGTTTGATCAAGCGCTGATGTTGCGAGAAAAACGAAGCCGCCAAATCCTTGGACATGAGGTCTCCTGCGGCCTGTCGATCAAGCGTCAGGCCAGACTAGGGTGGATTGTGTGCGTCCATGCGAGGAGGTGTTTCTTTGTCAGGGAAACAGGGGGGCAGTGAAACATCGCGTTATTGGAAAGTATGTCGGACGTTTCCTGATTCGATGTCAGGTTGCGGCCTTCGTCTCCGGCGATAGAAGTGACATGGCCTGGAGTAGAAGCCGACTCACGTTGTGGGTTTTGATGCAGTGGAGGTAGTCATTTGCGTGGGGTGTGAAGGCGCTTCTGATGCTGCGCAAGGGGCAGGGGTGAAACCTACCTCTTGCAAGCAACACCCATCACCAACGTCCGCTCAGTGATCAGGACTTGGCCTCTTTCGTCCCGAGCACATCACGAATACTGTCGACGACGTTGCTGTCTTTGATCACATCGTTCAGCCAGCCTTCGAGCGGCATGTTGCCCCATTTGATCGCACGCTCGATCAGATAGGGCACCGGGCTCTGGGGCTCTGTCTGTTTGAAGAACTGGGCGACGCCCGCGAGCATGGTAAATGCTTCGTCACGGGTCAGCGGGGTGGTTCGCAGTGGCGCTGTCGCTGCGTCTTTGACAGTGAGGCTCATGGCAGCACCCGTTGATGGCTGGGGAGGGGATTCAAACGTTGGCTCAGGTAAAGGTTGCTGCGCGGGAGCATTGAGCTCGACGCCGCGATCCTTGAGCAGTTTTTCGGTCAGTTGGGCGGCGCGGGCCAGGATGTCGCTGAGTCCGGCGAAGCTTGGGGCTTCATGACCGAACAGGCGGTCGGCGGTCGCCTGCAAATCGCGGCACGCTTGCAGGCTTTCGCTGATCTGCGACGCCTTGAGCAACAGATGGTCGGTGTCGGTGAGTACTACCGAGCGCTGGAAAATTTCCGCGTTGATCTTGCCTTCGTCCAGCGCCGTCCGCATCGCCTGCTGATTTTGCAGGGCGAGGTTTTCGATATGGCGAGACTCGTCATAGCGCTGCAAACCGAAGTTCTGCCCTTGAGTGATGGGCAGGCCACCCACGACATCGGTCAGCGTGGTTTTCAGCCATGCCAGACGAGCGGCGCGCTCTTCAACGCCTTCTTCAAGGGATGGAAACAGGTCGGTCCAGAATTGATCGAGAATCCGCTCGGCCAGTCTCAGGCCGAAGGTGATGCCCGGGAATTGGTATTGGTGCGCCAGGCCCTCGCTGAGCCAGGCGACGAGCATCAGGTCTTTGCTCTGCTGAGCCAGCCCCTGTGCGGCCAGTGTGATGGTCAAGTCCCAATCGGAGAGTTTCAGATCGGTTTGCCAGTCACCCTGGGTCAGGTAATCGGGGTCTGCTCGACGAGCCTCTTTGACGTTATCGAACAGCGCGGAGAAGCTCAGGTCTTCACCGCTCCCTCCATTGATCGGCGCTGTCAGCTCGGCCAGGGAAAGGTCATTGAGAAAATCAGACATAGCGAACTCGCAGAAAGATAAAAGAACACCGTGCCCATTGTGTCGGCACGGTGTTGAACACGGACCGCCGCGCCGGGCAGAGGTCCGTTGTGATTACTCGATCACGCGAAAACCTTGTTGGCTGTACGGTCCCAGCCGCCAGTCACGTTACCGCCGCCCTGGCCGTCGGAACGGCTCTGTTGGGTGTAGGTGGTTTTGATGCGAGCGAAGTTGAAGCTGACTTCTTCGATCGGCAGATCGCTGACGGCTTTGTCTTCGCCGCCTTGATTACCGCCTGCAACGGCCTTGACCGAAGACACCACAACCTCTTCCAGGTTGATGGTCAGATATGTCAGCTTGTCGCCGCCGGCGCGGTTCACGTTCAGCTGGATCTTGGCGATGTGGGTGCCTTTGCAGCACGCTTCGAACAGCTTCGCCGAGGCTTTGTCCACTGCCTTGCGGATGCTGAAATCGCTCAGTGCCACGCGCTCCGAAGACGCACCACCAGAGGAGCTGGCAGTGGCGGAAGTGGCTTGAGTCGCGCCGTACTCGTAGCCCAGCACTTCGATCCAGTCCTTGTGCTTGTCGTCCAGCACTTCGCCTGGAATACCGTCAATCTGAATATATGCGTCAAATGCCATTTCTTACTTCTCCATTTCCATACATTTAAGGGCTTGCCTTACCTGCGGCCAGACCGCAGCCCCTTCTGTTTGACCCTTCCGGACAGTCGGAAGGCGTCGATTGCCGCTGCCTCAGCCTCCGCTCGCAGAGGCTCAGGCGCCGGTTCATGCAAGTGCGCGTCAGTTCAGTGCGCGCACTTCGATTTCAACTCGCCGATTCGGCTCCAGGCACTGAATGAGCTGGGCGCGTGGTTGCTGCATGTCGCATTTCACCAACGGCTTCTGGCTGCCTTCGCCCACGGCCTCGACCAGCTCGGCGGGCACACCTTTGCCGACCAGATAGGTCTTGATGGTCTGCGCCCGCTGCCTGGATACCTGGAGATTGCCCTGCAGATCGCCCAACTGGTCCGCATGCCCGGCAATGATGATCTTGCCGATGTTCGGCGTGCTCAGCAGCTTGCCGGCAATGGCGCTCAACTGCCCCTGGCCTTCTGTTTTCAGACTCTGGAAATCGGCACGGCCGAAGGCGAACAGCGTGTCCGATTCCAGCGTGATGGTCTCGATCGAGCGCAGCGACTGCGACAGCAGGCTGTTGATGTAATTGCGCGAACTTGAGGTCAGAAAGGCGTTGTCGAGGATTCTCGGCACGTCCGGCTCATGGATCTGGTCGCTGTAGAAGTTCACCTGACGGCTGGCGAGCTCGTAGTCGCTGCCCGAATTCGCCGCGACGCTGGCGGCGGTCGTGTTCTTGCCGGTCTGGTGTGCAATGGCCGGGTACCAGTAGTCCGGGATCTTCGCCTTGAGGAATGCAGGGTCGGCTTTTTCGCGTTGCGAGCGAGACAACATGACGTAGGTTTCAAGGGTCGCCTTGCCGAAGTCGGCAATGGACTGGGCGCGGTTGTCGGCGGGCAGGGCGCGGGGCTCGACGCTATCGACACCGCTGACCGGCATCAGGTCCTTGGCGTTGCGTTGGTAGACCTTGATCGTCGTCAGCAGGTAGAGCGAGCGGGTCAGGTTGTCCGCAGTCGGTTTGAGCATGACGGTTTCCAGCCGGCTGAAATATCGCTCGCGCAGCACCGGCTCGACTTTATAGCCTTGATACAGGCCCAGACGCAGGCGCAAGGGGACGCCGGAATCATGGTGGGCAGCATAATAATCGGCCGTCCAGAAGCGCATGCGGTCCAGGGTTTGCCAGGCGGTGTACTGGCCTGGAGTGGTCTTGTCTTGCGCCACCGCAGCGGTCAGTTCCGTTGAAATCTTCTGGATCGCGGTTTTGTTGTTCCAGTACGACCAGCCCCACAGACCGCACAGCAACAACGCTGCAAAGCTGGCGCCGCCGACCCATGCCGCCTTGCGCCGCCGCTCACGGAAGTTGGTGGTATAGAGCGCGACCAGATGCTGGTCCGGGATGATGACCTTGCGGAACAGGCTATTGATGAACAGCGGTTGTGGCTGGGCATTACCGTTGCCCGCCACCTGCTCGGCCTCAAGGGAAAAGCGCTCGCTGACCTGCCGGGTATGGCCACCCAGCTCCGGCGCATCGGCGTCCAGGGCGCTGGTGAAATAGAAGCCCCGTAGCAGTTCCGCGTTCTGATAGGGATTGGCCCGCAGCAGGGCATCGACGAACAGTTGCAACCTGGGCTTGAGCGCTGCCAGTTCCAGAGGGAAGCGGTACACGGCCGAGTCCTGACGCGTGATCTGAATGTCCTGCATCACCAGCTGCTGGCGCGCCACTTCCTGCCAATAGTTGACCAACTCGTCCATGGCGACGCCGAAACGCTGACCCCAGTCGGCCTTTTCGTAGTCCTTGTGGGTGAAGGTTTTGCCCATCACTTCGCCACGGGCATTGTCGTCGAGCTGTCGATAGAACGGCGCAAAGCCGGGCACCAGATCGCATTTGGTGAACACCAGATACACCGGCAGGCGGACTTCCAGCAGCGAATGGGTCTCCTGGATGCGTTCGCGCAGGCGTTTGGCCAAGCGCTCCTGATCCTGCGCGCAGGTCTGCAGAATGTCGTGAATGCTGACGGTCACGATCAGGCCGTTGAGTGGGCGCCGCTGACGGTGCTGGCGCAGCAGTTGAAGGAATGCACGCCATTTCCCGGCTTCCTCCTGGTTATTCATGTAACGCCCGGCGGTGTCCAGCAGGACGGCCTCGGAGCTGAAGAACCAGTCGCAATTACGGGTCCCACCGAGGCCTGCCACACGAACGCCTTCACGTTCGGCATAAGGGAAATTCAGACCGGACTGGTACAACATCGTGCTCTTTCCGGCCGCCGGTTGGCCCACGACCAGGTACCAGGGCAATGCATACAGCGCGTCTTTGGGGTGGGTGCCCCGCGGCTTGTTGCTGTGCAGACGCTCGATGCTTTGCAGCAGACGTTCGCGCAGCAGGCTGACTTCTTCACGGTCTGCGGGGCTGGCATTGAGCACCGCCTGATCGGCATCGTCGCGCAGCAGACCTTCGAGGTTGTGGTGCCGGGAGACGCCTCGATACATCAGCAGCACGTAACCGGCCGAGAGCAACAGAAACACGCCGATACCGGTCAGCAGACTGCTCAGAGAGCTGAAACTCAGCGCACGGCCGATCGCCCAGACGATGAAGATCGTCAGGAAGAAGAACACCCCCAGAACGTAGGGCTGGTAGCGCAGGAAGTAATACTTGATCTTGTTCATACAGACTTCACATTCAGCGCGTCGACGAAACGGTCGATGACGTCATAAAGAGGGCGTTCGGTGTCGGGGAATTCGGGCGGGCGGTGGTGTTCATCGAACGCTGCGAAATCACCCATCACGTCGTAATGTTCAGTGCGCTCGCCGGTGTCGGTCAGGGCGGTATAGAGCCCCTGGGTGCCGCGCGAGGGAAAGCAGTACAGCCTGGGGCGCATGAAGTCGTCGGCCAGCACGCTGACGTGCGGTGCCGTGCGGCCCACTCGCATGCGCGTCAGCCAGTCGACCCACAGGTCTGCGGTCGGATTCTTCAGTCCGCGTTCAGCCGGCAGCGGCAGGCAGACGCCCAGCGCATCCGAGTGACGCAACGGCTGATGCAGCGCGTAAAGTCGCGTCAGTACCGCGTTGGTGATGAACTCCGGGTACGAGCTTTCCAGCGCAGTGGCGATATCCCGCAGATTGAAGTGGCGCAGGAACTTTTCATGTACCTGGCGGAACAGTGCAAAGTCCTCTGCGCGCATTGCACGCAATGCCTTGATCTGCTCGAACAGCAGCGCCGGGTTTTCGCCCTGAGCGCTACGGTGCAACAGCGGTTTGATCTGTGCGCTGAACAATTCGCTCAGGGTGAACGGGTTGATCAGCGGTTCAGCTTCATCGGCTTTGAGCGTCTGGAAGATGAAAAACGGATAGCGCCGCTGGCTCGAATCCATCGAACTGATCAGCCCGCCCAGCAGCCAGTTTCCGGAACGCGCCCGGTAAGCGAAGAAGCACACGGGCAGGCGGTCGAACAGCGTGCGCCAGTCTTCGCGAGCATGAATGGCCGCCAGAGACGACTGCAACCAGCCATCGAACTCGCAGACTTCATCCGCTGCGCCATGCAGACTGACGAAGTCGGCGCTCGCCGGTATTTTTCCGAAACAGCCGATCATTGGCTGCTCCCCGATGGCGTGAATGCGTTGATCACTTGGTGCGCCCGTCCGCAACGCTGACGGGCGTGTTCAGCGCGCTCAGCGATTTGACGTTGGCCAGATCAGTCAGCTTGACCCCGCCATAATTGCGCACGGTCAGGCTCACCTGGCCGCTGGCGTTGTTCCAGCTGAAGCGCTGCTGAATGCCGTCCAGATCGTCGACGCGTGCGCTGTCGTTCATCCGCAGCAGGCCCCATCGTCCCGGGTAATCGAAGACCGTAACGCGTTCGCCGGTCAGGGTCACCACGTCCAGTCGGGCACCGGGCGCGGTAGTGGTGCCTGGCCAGGAGAAGCGGTTCCAGCTGGTCTTGCCATTGCGGTAGTGCTGCACCTGGCCGTCGAGGGTGAAGATGATGTCTGTGAAATACGCCGATGGCTCCAGCATGATTTCAAAGCCGTTGTCCTTGTCGGAAAGGCTGGCGATGACCTGGCCCAGGGAGCTGGCCTTGTCGATGCTGTTGACCATGTTCGGGTTGACCAGCGGGGCAGACTTCGCGCCGCTGCTCATGCCCAGGCCTTCACCGCCGGACAAATTGCCGATTTCGTTGCGCTTGAAGTTGGGCAGCAGGCCCGACTCTGGATCGACGAAACGCTGCAGATCCTTCACAGACGCTTCGTTGCGACTGCCGGCGGCAATCGGGTAACGGTGCGCCATGACCTGTTCCCACGGTTTGGCGATCTGCTGTGCCCAGGCCTTGGCGATCTGCTCGCCCGCCGGGTCGCGCAGGGTTTCCCAGGCGAACTGGATCGGCAGGCTGAACAGGCCCTGCAATGAAGTGGACAGCCCGCCCTGGCTGGTGTCGACCGTGGTTTCAACGTAGTTGCGCACGTTGGTCACTTCGCTTGGCTGGCCTTCCAGGGTTTCGCTGATCAGCTGTTTGCTGCTTTTGCCGACATCCTGCGAGCGTTGGATGTTGTTCATCCGCACTTTCAGTTTGCGCAGCGCGGCCAGGTAACGGTCCATGATCGTGCTGTCCGCGCCCTCGGCATTCTGTGCAGCGAAGACCCGTGAAATAGGCTCGAAGCGTTTCGCCAGACTGCCGTCGTCGACCGATGGCAGCGGCGATGTCAGTACCTGGGAAGCGGTCTCGGGGGTGTCGCGAAACACTGAAGTCAGGTTCCAGAAACCGTCCTTGGGTTCGCCGCCAGGCTTCGCGGTTTCACGAGGCGCAGGGACATCCCACAGGGTGTTTTCGTTGACCGCCGACAGCAGGATTTTCACCGGCGAGTTCTGCACATCGCTCAATAACGACAGTTGCTGAGTGGCGTTGGCCATGTCTGTGAAATGACGAACGCCGACGCCGTTTAGCAGGGTGTACCAGGCTTGTGCATAGTCACGCTTGTACCGCGCCATGAATTCGCGCATGAAGTTGGCCTTCTGCACGATGCTGTCGCCGCCTTCGCCATCGAGCACCCAATCGGATTCGTTGCGCAGGTTGCCCGACACCAGCTTGATCAGCTCGGGTTTGACGAAGCCGTCCCAGCCTTGCCGAGTGAAGATGGCCGGTACCGCTTCGCTGCCATAGAGCAACTGGCGGCCAGGCAGCGGGACCAGATCGTTCAGGCCGACTGCCGGAAACTGGCGGCTGGATTCGAGTTGCAGTCGCAGGTATTCACGATCCACCAGAGAGCTGGAAATCATGAACGACTTGAGGCTTTTGCGCGTGCTTTCGACCAATTGCTCATTTCGTGGCAGGGCAGGGGCCTGGGTGTTTTTGAGCAGTTGTACGTACATCGGTGCGTTGTCTGCGATCACTTGATCGCTGACTGGACTGTCCGCCGTCGCGGTGTTGGCCCAGGCGACCGGTAGGGCTGCGCTGACGAAATCCGGGTCCGGATGAGCATCCGGTTGCGTCAGCATCAGGTACAGCTTGAGCGAGTTATAGGATTCGATGATCGAAGCGACCTGCTGCTCGTCGAGTTTGCCCAGCATCTCTTCGGACAGCGACAGCCCACCGGTGGTCGCCGACAGTTCGGCGGCGTCGTTGGCCGTGGCCGGATTGCGCAGCTCGGCCAGCGCAGCGTCCCGCGTCTTGCTGACGTTCCCTCTGGCCGCGCCTTTAAGACGACTGCCGGCGTCACCGACGCTGCGAGGGATGCTGCTCAGGCTCGGTTTGCCCGCGTTGGCTGCGAGGTTTTGCACGCTGCGATCGACCAGCTTCTGACCCTTGGCGGTTTTGCCGACTGGCTTGCCAGCGCTCGCTGCGAAGTCATTTTGCGGGTCCATCGACTTGGCGAAATCGTTGAAGGTGCGCATCTGCATTTGCAGTTTCAGCGCGATCGGCTCCAGCGCCTGGGTACGCAGTTGCTGCAGATAGGCTGACTGGGCGGCGGCAAAGATTTCATCACCGCGATAGAGACCAGCGCTCAGTTGCAACGGCACACCTTTGGCACGATGTTTGTCGATCAGTGCCAGTTCATCGCGCAGCAGTTCCAGGCCCTCACCGGCCGCCATGCGCTGGGCGCGGTCCGGAGCGTTGTTCAGCTCGCTGATCTTTTGTTGGAGGGCGGCGATCCATTCACGGTTGTTCTGAAACGCCAATGCCTGCCAGCCAATGAATACCAGGCCCGCCAATACCGCGAGGGCGATGACGGCCGGGCTCAACGACGTGTTGCGGCCGGTGCGCGACTGATAGAGGGTCAGATCGCGGTCAGGGAAGATGACCCGACGGAACGTGTCAGTGATGAAGTAGCTGCGATCACCGGTCTTGCGGCCACCGGCCTCTGCGACGAGCGAACTGTCATTCGCCGGATGCAGGGCAAAGGATTCGGCCAGATCGTCCTCGTACACCTGGCTCAACTGCTGATCGGTCTGCAGCGCACTGGTGAAGTACAGGCCGCGCAACAGCAGTGGGCTGCCGTGGCTGGCGGGCTGGGTGAAGTGCTCGAGGAACTGTTCGAGCACCCCCGACAGTTCGGCGAAGTAATTCGGGAAATTGAGCAGCGCGCTGTTGGCGTCGGCGCCCAGGTTGATCATCTGTGCATCGACGTGGCGCTGAATGCCGTTGTGCAGATTCGCCAGTTTGCTGTCGAGCACCGCACGCAGACCATGGGTGCGGATTTCGGACAGTCCGAAGGTCATGCCCAGCGGTTGCTGGCGCTCGTTCAGATCAAGGCCGTCGAACGCCTGATTGAACCCCGGCAACTGATCGGTCTTGCTCAACATCAGGTAAATCGGAGGATTGGCGTCCAGGCTGCGGGCGTATTCTTCGATGCGCGAAACCAGCTGGCTGGCCATCTGCGCACGCTCGTGCGCTGTCGCAGCCAGCAGTTCCGGCAGACTCACAACCAGGACCAGACCATTGACCGCCGCTTTCTTGCGCTGTTTTTTTAGCAACTGGAGGAACGCAGTGAATTCGTTGGCTGACTGGTCATCGCGCAGATAACGGCCAGCGGTGTCGATCATTACGGCATCGGGGCTGAAGTACCAGTCGCAGTGCTGAGTGCCGCTGTCGTTTTCGTTAGCACTGCTGGCAATGCTGGCGGACAGGCCCGAGCGGGTAAGCAGGGAGGTCTTGCCTGCCGCCGACATACCGATGACCAAATACCACGGCAGATCATAAAGGGCCGAAGAGCCGCCGCCACCGGCCGAACGGTCTGCACGCAGCATGGCAATCGCATGCTTGAGCCGGTCGCGCAGGACCTGCTGGTCACGAAACTCGCCGTTGGAGTTGAGCGAGCGGTCGACGCCGATGTGCACCAGGTTCTCGAGGTTATGCTCGATGCGGATCCGCCGGTATTGGCGCAGCACGAGGATCAGCAGATAGAACGAACTGATGATCGCCATCCACTGAAGCATGTGGTCCTGCGACCAGTGCAGGCGTCGCGCGGTGAACCAGCAGACGGCGAGACTCGCCAGCCACAGGATCGGAAAAAGAAACCAGAAACTCTTTAAAGCACGCAGTAGTGTTTTCATGTCTTCCTGACTCGGTTACCTGGCGAGCGCTCAGGCACTGAACAGTTGGCTGATTTGTTCGCAGAGTACGGCGACGTCCTTGCCCAGCAGCCAGTCCAGCGTCACGTAGACAGCCAAACAGACCAAAGCAATGAGCGCCAGATAGAGCCAGACCGGCACTTCATGCCTGAGCATCTGCGAGACCTGGTCAGGCAATGCCCAGTCGGGGGACAGCGTCTTGGGGGTCTTGCGATAACGAGCGATGTCCTGGCCCAGGGTGTTGGCCAGGTACCTCAGCTGGTCTTTCTCGCCGATGCCGAACTTGCCTTCGAATCCCAGCGCCAGGCACAGGTGATACACCTCGAGTACATCCAGGTTGAGCTTGACGTCACTGCGCAAGGCATCGATTTTTTCAAAGAAGCCCTGGCCTGCCAGGTGCACGCCGAAATAGCGGAACTGCAGCGGTGACAGCTCGAAGTGGCGGCGCAATTCGTTGTCGCCGGAGCGCAGAACGCTCTCATCCAGAAACGCACACAGGGCGTATTGGGTGTCCTTGACTTGGTCGACGCTGTAGTTGGCACTGCGCGCATCGCGCTCAAGGCTGGCAAAAAAGCTGTCGACACTGGCTTCGAACGCACTGACAGATGTCACCTGACGACCACGACGTACGATCAGCGCCATGCTGATGAAGTCCTGCACCAGATCCTTGAGAGTGGGTTTTGCGTGGTTGGCGGCCATGGCGCCTTGCATCACAGCTTCGCTCATTTGAGTACCGCCATCAGTTCAAGCTTGAGGTTGGTGAACGCGCTGGGGGCGTAGAACGAAATCGCCTGGGCGCTCATCATGCGTTCGTAGACCCGGCCATGCGGCTCGATGGAGAAGTAGTGGTTGTCCAGACGCACCGGAATCGCGTTGGGCAGGCGCGTGGAATGATTGAGCGTCACGCCCGGCATGGCGCTGTTGACCACCACTTCGATGTCTTCGGGTGAGCCGACCTTGAACGCCCGCGGCACCAGTTCCAGCAGGCTTGAGCCGGGCATGTCGGCGTGAACCGAGATATAGAAGTCCGCTTCCGCCAGGCGTGGGTCGTGCAGTTGCCCCTGCCAGTACGAGGGCTTGGTCTGCGTCAGGTTGATGACGATGCACTGGTTCGGGATCACGTTATCCAGCAGCACACGAATCATTTCGTCGAGCTTGACCAGAGAAGCCGCAGGGTCGTGATGATCGTATTCCGGAATATCGTTGAGCTCGGTGTCCAGCGAGAACGTCAGCAGCCCGCCTGCAAGCTCCGCCAGAAACAGATACAGGCGCTCCGGATGCAGGCGAGGGTGAGCAAGCAGATGCGCCAGATTGGGATAGGCGCGGTTCACCGTGTTCAGCAGCCAGAACAGGGTGACGTCACTGGAACCGAATTCGGCAATCTGATCCGCACGCTCACGACGGCGCCCCGACAGCGCCTTGCTCTTGGACTGCAACGCACCGAGCAGGCGTTTGCCCAGACCGATCAGGGTTTCGTGTGTACCCACGTGCAGGGTCGGATGCACGAAATGGGTGTCGAGATTGAAGCCGCCAACGTTGTTGCGAGAAAGACGGGCGACAGGGCAATAGCTGTAACCATCGAGATTATCGCCGTCGATCAGCATCACCACGTTCAGGCGCAGGCTGGTGATCTCGTTTTCCAGATCGCCTTCATTGAGGTCGGGGAGGGTGTCGAACTGCTTGCGAAAACGCCGGGCACTTTTCTGTTCCTGACCGTCCTCGACGTAATTCAGACCGAACGGCTCAGGCAGTTTCAACGCCGCGTAGACCTTGAAGTCGTTGCCTTTGAGGAGCTCTCGCAGATCACGGGCAGCAGGCAGCGGATCGTGCTGCGGCGCATCGAACAGGCTGCCGTCGGGGAACACCAGTTTGAGTCGTTTGAGCTGCAGCGAACCCTCGGCCAGCGCTTGCTCGTCGATCTGCAGCGCTTGCACGCCCCAGTGAAAGGGGGTACTGCGCAATGTCGACTCAGCCAGTTGATGCTGGTGGAACTCATCCTGATATTGGAAATGCTGTGGCAAAAGGAACATCCCTTCAGACCACATCACGCGGCTCTGCTTACTCATGAACGCCTTCCAAGAGTGAATCGAATTTTGACTGCATGCCCTTCTGCGCAGAATCCACGGCGCTGTCTTCGGCTTTCTGCACCAGGGCGTCCTGCATTTTCTGTGTGAGGGTCGGGTGCGCCGGGTCCTGAGGCATGGTGTTGCTCTTGGCCAGTTGGGCTTCAGTGGGCGGCTTGTTAAGCACGTCAGCACCCCGCACAGCAAGCACCTGGTTGTTGTCGACCAGCACGCGCAGGCCATCCGATGAAAACCAGATGCCGTCTTTACGCAACGAGTTGGCATCGAAGGCGACTTTCCAGTGGCTTTTCTCTTCGGTGCGGAAGAAGGCTGCGACGCCGACATAGCCCGCGGACTTGTTGAGCGGCCACTGGTCGATCTGCCCCATGCCTGGCAGCAGGGTGATCTCCTGACTGTCGATCAGCGTATTGCCCAGAGCTGCTTGCGGGTCTGCCCACAATGAGTCGGCGTCGACCGAAGCAAAGCGCTCCAGGGCGGTCAGTTGATAAACCCGCATCACCACGGAAAGCGGCGTGCCCGAGGGGTCCGGGTTCAGCTGGTTGCCGCCATCGGAGGTCAGGATCACCTTCTCCTTGTCGCCGAACAGCATGTCCCCGGCCCAGGTATCGTCGACACGCTTGCTGGCGCGGTCGGTGATACCGCACGCTGCCAGCGTCATCATCATGGCCAGGATACTCAGGCCTCTTGCCCAGCCAGCGCTGGCATACAGACGTTCCATGTTTCGCATATTCATGACTGCTTCCTAAGAATGCTCGATCAAGTCAGGCGGTAGGCGAAATCGCCGTCGCTGCCCAACTCGATGTCCAGACGTTGAATCGGTTTGTCCTGCGCCATGCGTTCCAGAACATGCTGCGCAAGTTCGGGCATGAGCGTCCTCGACAGAATGTTGTCAATGTTGCGAGCGCCGCTGTCGACTTCGGTGCAGCGCGCCGCGATGGCCTTGATCAGAGCCTCGTCGTATCCCAGAACGGCTTGGTGGTTGCGTTCGAAACGTTGGCGGATACGCGCAAGTTTCAGCCCCACGATGCGTTCCAGGATGGCGTCTTTGACCGGGTAGTAAGGGACGATTGAAAGGCGTCCGAGAAACGCCGGTTTGAACACCTGATTGAGCTCGCCGCGCAGACCTTCGACGATGTCGTCGGGGGTTGGCTGCTCGGCGGCGTTCAGGCACCACTGCATGATGCGATCGGTACCGGTGTTGGACGTGAGGATGATCACCGTGTTGCGGAAATTGATCTCACGGCCTTCACCGTCGTCCAGCACGCCCTTGTCGAAGACCTGGAAGAACAGCTCCAGGACATCCGGGTGTGCCTTTTCCACTTCATCGAGCAGCACCACGCTGTAGGGCTTGCGCCGTACCGCCTCGGTCAGCACACCGCCTTCGCCATAGCCCACGTAACCCGGTGGCGAACCCTTGAGACTGGAAACGGTGTGCGCTTCCTGGTACTCGGACATATTGATCGTGATGACATTGCGTTCACCGCCGTACAGCGTGTCGGCCAGTGCCAGCGCGGTTTCGGTCTTGCCGACGCCGCTGGGGCCCAGCAGCAGGAACACGCCGACAGGCTTGTTCGGGTCTTCCATGCGCGCCCGGGAGATCTTGATGCGCTTGCCGATCTCGGCCAGCGCGTGATCCTGGCCCAGCACGCGCTCGCCCAGCAGGGCAGGCAGGCGCTGCACGGTGTCGATTTCGTCGCGCAGCATCTTGCCAAGCGGGATGCCGGTCCAGCCGGAAATCACTTCGCCGATGGTGCCGCCATCGACCAAGACGTGGACCAGCGGCTGCTCGCCCTGAACCTGCGACAGCTCTGCGCGCACGGCGGCGATTTCATGGGCATCGGGTGCGTCACCGGAACTCAGGGCCGCCAGTTTTTCAACCAGTTCCAGTTCACGCTTCCATTGCTGCTCCAGGGTTTCGCGAGTCAGCTGCGCGGCTTGCAACTCATCGTTCAGAGCGCTGAGGCGACGCGAGTGATCACTGCCTTTTGCCGCTTCGTGCTGCAACACGGTGATTTCCGATTGCAGGTTGTCGATCAGTCGCTTGCAGTCCTCCAGCGGACCTGGCTGCGCCGATTGCGCCAGCGCCACCCGGGCACAGGCGGTGTCGAGCACGCTGACGGCCTTGTCTGGCAACTGGCGTCCGGTGATGTAGCGACTGGACAGACGAACGGCTTGGACCAGCGCCTCATCCATCACGGTGACCTTGTGGTGCTCCTGCATTTTGGCGAGCAGGCCGCGCAGCATATGAATGGCTTTGTCTTCGTCCGGCTCTTCGACCTTGACCACCTGAAAGCGGCGGGCGAGGGCGGCGTCTTTCTCGAAGTACTTCTTGTACTCGGCCCAGGTCGTCGCCGCGATGGTGCGCAGTTCGCCGCGGGCCAGTGCCGGCTTGAGCAGGTTGGCGGCGTCGTTCTGGCCGGCCTGACCACCGGAGCCAATCAGGGTGTGGGCCTCGTCGATGAACAGAATGATCGGGTGCAGGCTGCGCTTGGTTTCCTCGATCACCGATTTCAGACGGTTCTCGAACTCGCCTTTGACGCCAGCGCCTGCCTGCAACAGGCCCAGATCCAGTGTGTGAATCGCCACGTCCTTGAGCACCGAAGGCACGTCGCCGTGGACCACACGCAGCGCCAGGCCTTCCACGACCGCGGTTTTCCCGACACCGGCTTCGCCCGTCAGGATCGGGTTGTTCTGACGGCGGCGAGTCAGGATATCGACCATCTGCCGGACTTCGAACTCGCGACCCAGTACCGGGTCGATGCGGCCTTCGCGAGCGCTCTGCGTCAGGTTGATGGTGTATTGATCCAGCGCCGGGGTCTTGCCGTTGCTTTGCAACGGGCGGCTGCCGGTTGCGCTCTGGTTTTCCAGAGGCCTGGCCAGACGCGATTCCGCGCGGTCTTCCACCAGTGCGCCGAGGTTGACTCGCAGGTCGTCGGCGTTGATTTTTTCAAGCTCCGGGGCCGAGGCGATCACCACCCGACGCAGCTCGGCGTCATCCAGCAATGCCTGGAGCAGGTAACCGGTGCGAATCTGGCTCTGGCCGAACTCGATGGACGCGAGCACCCACGCCTGCTCGATCATCCGGGTGATATGAGGTGACAGTGCCGGGGTGCGGGTGTTGCCTTTTTTGAAGGTGCCCAGCGCGGTGACCAACTGCGCCTGCAAACGCTCCGGGACCACTTCGTAGTGACGAAGAATCGCCGGCAAGTCGTTGTCATTGCCTTCCAGCAGTTGCAAGAGCAGATGTTCGACTTCGACGTCGTAATGATGCTCCGACAAACACAGAGCGGCAGCGGCTTCTGTGGCTGTGCGGCTGGTTTCGTTCAGCTTGGCGAACAGCGACTTCAGGTTCACAGGGAGACCCCATCAAAAGGAATATGGAAAAGGGCGCAGCGAGAAGGCTCGACTTCGACGCCAGGACGTTTGAGCCAGCCCAGCCAGCCCAGCGAGACGTTACCCTGACGACCCAGACGGGCCATCGGTACCGCTTCGCGCTTGAGCGTGGGGGCTACCTGAAAATCAAGGTGCGCGCCCACATAAAAACGCACCAGCTCCACCAGCTTCTGGTAGTCCTCGGTGCCTGGCTGAAAGCGTTGATAGTCGGCCAGCGCCAGAGGGCCGATCTCGATGCGAGCGCACGACTGGTAGTCCCAGACCCGGTTACCGGCGACAGCGCTCTGGCCCAGTACCGCGTTCTTGCGGCCCAGTTGTGTGCACTGGCTGGCATCCAGTTTCAGCCAGCGCCCGGCGAACTGTCTGACCTTGAACGGCAGCGAGAAATAAAAGCCCAGCATGACTTCCAGGTTCAGCGCGTTGCGCGGCTTCTGCGCGAACATGCCGCAGAAGTAGCTGAACAGCTCCCGACGTAGTGGCGAGCCGGCCTTGTCGAACTTCTGTTCCTGCGCCTGCGGGCCGAAACCCACCAGATTGAGCAGGTAGCGGTCGAAGTTCGAACTGCCGTTGCGCTCGTACTCGATGTAGAACTTGTACTTTTGCCACGCCTCGTAGAACAGCGTGGTCATGCGATGGGAAAACAGATCGAGAAACGCATGGGCGGCGTCGTCGCGATACTGGATGTGGCGCTCCATCAGCAGCTCGGTGTACGGACGCGGCAACACACCGGAGGGGCCGACCAGCCCCATGAAGGTGACTTGCACTTCCGACAGCGGCAGGCCAGCGGCGGACACCTTGCCCTCGCGCTCGAACTTCAGGTCGCTGACTTCACTGGCCGGGAAGTTCAGTGACAGTTGCGAGCGGAAGCGCAACGGGTCCTCATGGGGCCGCGTTTGCAGGTCCATACGCCCGTTTCTGCTGTAGTGCAGGCGAAGCAAACGCACCAATTGAAAGAACTCGAATCGGTGCGGCTCAGCCCGTGCCTGGTCAATCAGACCAGGGGTTGATCGCCGGTTCGCGGAGGCCATTGGACCATTCTCTTTTCGCGCTGCAAGGTGCGAAGGGTTAATTGGGTAAAACTGTTGAGGGTGCAGTACTGGCCGAAGAAATGGTCCAGGACCATGCCGAACAGAAACACGCCGCTGCCGGTGTACTGGCTTTCATCGAACGTGAGGGTGATGCCGACACCGCGTACGAAATTGGGACGTGGGTGGCCGATGCGAGCGACCACCGGTTCGCTGCTCACTGCAACGATGCCGTTGATCTGTTTACGGATCGCCGAGGTGTTGCGGTAGTTGTACAGCGACAGCAGTTCGAGCAGCACTTCGCGCCCGTTGGCCACCAGCGACATATGGTTCAGCGACAGGTGCGAGATCAAGCGCCAGATCACGCCATCGCCCAACGGTACCCGTACCGAGGCGGTGGGTTTGCGCAGGCAGCGGATGTCTTTGATCACCGAGTTGGCCGGGATATTGAAATCCCCGCGTTCGCCACCGAATGGCAGCATCAGGGGCAGGTCACGGTTGCTGCAGGTCAGACGAATGCTCAGGGTGTCGTTGCTGGAGTCGATCAGTTCCAGATCCCTGTCGACCACACGGATGAACATGTTGGTGCCATCGTGTTGCTGGGTTTGCACCGGGCGCCGGCGGCCTATCCAGAAACTGTTGCCAGAGCCCTGATCGGCACGGGGCTCGAAGAAAGGATGACAGGTGGAAACCTGATCCACGCCGCCGAGTTTCTTGACCCTTTGCACGCGGTCGATGGACACGACTTCGGCCGAACTCTGCAGGCGTACATCGGGAGTGACCGCGTACTCATGTTGAGCGTGGGTCAGCTTGATCGGCTCAGCGTGCTGGCGGAACAGATTGATGATGGGCGAGCAGTTGAGCTTGAAGTTGCTGCGGCCGATATTTTGCGTCAGGCGCGCCAGACGATCGTTCAGGTCGTAGTCGGAAAAATAGAAATTGATCTCTACCTTATCGAGCTCCTTCCCGGCCAGAATCCTGCCGAAACCTGACAGGTCAAAGAACATGAACTTGTCCGGGAAGGTGAAGTATTCGTGGAGCAGGCGATAGCCCAGAAACGAGCGTTCCGAATAGTCCACAAGCCCTTCATCCAGACCGTAACCCACCGATTTCAGCGCGTTGGCGGGCAGAGCGACTTCGCGCGAGCGCCCCTGATCTTCGAACGTCAGCGTGGCCTTCGCCAGGTTGTTGAACAGCAATTCGTACAGCTGAAGCATCAACGTGCTTTCGCCGTCGAGGAAAAATCGCAGGCTGTTCAGTTCCATCTGGCCGAACAGCGCATCGGCCGTGGTCCCAAGCGTGATGCGCAATCGCGCAACGAGGTCGGCGCTGTGGCCATTGAACGCAGAACGTTCCAGCTCGACGAACGATGCCTGTTGCACGGCTATCGGCCAGAGCTCGACCGGGTAGCACGTACGGAATTTGCACACGACGCCATCCACCGGATTGGCGTGCATTTCAGTGTGGCGGGCGACGCGATAGGCCTCTGTGACCTTCTCGTTACTGCCCATGCTGAACTCCACGATAGACATCGACGGGGTCGGGCGCAGGTAGTGCGGGTACAGCACTTCAAGAAACGCCTCGACGATCTCCGGAAACTCATCGTCGAGTTTCTTGTGGACGCGGGCGGCCAGAAACGAAAACGCCTCGATCAAACGCTCGGTATGCGGGTCTTCACAGTTATCGCCCTCGATGAGCAACCGTGACGCAATTTTCGGATACTGGCTCGCGAACTCCTGGCCCAAAAAGCGCAGGTGCGACAGTTCCTTTTCGTAATAGGGGAGCAGGTCGTCGAGCATCAGTTGAGGTTCTGTACTTTGTATTCCTGGGTGTTGACCTGCAGCACCGCATCGAAGGAAACCTGACGCGAAATATCTTGCAGGCGCAGTACGGCGTCCACGCGGAAAGTCAGCATGCGTTGGCCGGTTTGTTGTGCCAGTAGTTGTACCTTGACGCTGCGAAAGCGCCGGTCGCCGACCGAGATCGCTTTCTCCAGTTGCCGTTGAATCAGCAAGCGGTCCTGCGGGTCGAGCACGCTCTTGCTGGTGAAGTCAGGCATGCCGTAATCGAGGATCGTGCCGTTCAACTGGGCGAAGCCTTCGATCTCGTCAGCGACCAGAGACTGGCGAGTGTTCACCAGGATCTCCAGATCGCGAACGATGCTGGCCTTGTAATCGGCCAGCGAGCACAAGCGTTGCGATGACGCTTCGACGGACTGGTGTGGACGATCATCCAGCAACCGGTCCAGCAGTGATGGCAACAGCTTGTGTTGGCTACTCATGTTGCCTCCCTGGCAAACGTATCGATCAACCGCGTGTGGACTGCGGCAACTCGGCAACCAGACGCAGGGATGCAGTCAGCTCATCCAGTTGGTAGTGCGGGCGCAGGTACGTCACGGCCTTGTAGACACCCGGCTTGCCCGGCACCTCGAAGACTTCGGCGCGCGCTTCACGCAGCGGGAACTTGGCCTTGGCTTCCTGGCTGGCGGTGTCGTCGAGCAATACGTAGCTGGACAGCCATTTGTTCAGGAACATTTCGACGTCTTTACGTGACGCGAAGCTGCCGACCTTGTCGCGCATGATCGCCTTCATGTAGTGAGCGATGCGCGAGGTGGCGAAGATGTACTGCAACTGCGCCGAGAGCCGTGCGTTGGCATTGGCGATGTCGGTGTTGTACTGCTTCTGCTTCTGGGTCGACTGGGTGCCGAAGAACGCGGCGTAGTCAGTGCCTTTGCAATGCACCAGAGGAATGAAGCCCAGGTCCGAGAGTTCTTTTTCGCGGCGGTCGGTGATGGCGATTTCCGTCGGGCATTTGAGCGCGATTTCACCGTCATCGGTCTTGAAGGTGTGAGTCGGCAAGCCTTCTACCAGGCCACCACCCTCGACACCGCGAATCGCCACGCACCAGCCATAGCGAGAGAACGCGTCGGTGACCCGAGTGCCCAGCGCGTAAGCGGCGTTCATCCACAGGTATTTGTTGTGGTCGCGGCCATCGACGCTTTCGACGAAGTTGAATTCCTCGACGGGCGTGGTATCCGGACCATAGGGCAGGCGACCCAGCACGTGGGGCAGGGTGAGACCGACGTAACGTGAGTCTTCGGAGTTGCGGAACGATTTCCACTTGGCGTATTCGACCGTATCGAAAATCTTCGCCAGGTCACGCGGGCCGGACATGTCGGTGAACGAGTCCCAGCCAAACAGCTCAGGCGATGCCGCAGAAATGAACGGCGCGTGCGCGGCAGCGGCAACGTGGGAAATCTCTTCGAGCAGGTACATGTCTTCCGGGTTGCGATTGAACTCGTAGTCGCCCAGCAGCATGCCGAAAGGGGCGCCACCGAAGGTGCCGTATTCTTCTTCGTAGATCTTCTTGAACAGGGCGCTCTGGTCGAATTCGGAGGACGCCTTTAGGTCGCGCACCAAGTCTTTTTTCGAAGCGTTGAGCAGGTGAATCTTCAGCGTGGTGCTGGTTTCGGTCTGATCGACCTGGTACTTCAGGCCACGCCAGGAGGCTTCGAGCTGCTGGAATTCGCGAGCGTGCATGATCTCGTTCATCTGCTCGGAGAGCATCGAATCGATCTCTGCGATCCGCGCATCCAGCACCGCGATCAAGTCCTTGCTCGGCGTCATTTCGCCTTCCAGCACCTGGCCAACCAGTTCGCCGATCAGGTCACGGGTGCGGGTGCGCTCAGTTTCGGAGCGGGCGACACGGCTTTCGGAAATGATGCTGTCGAGCAGCGAAGACTGCGGGGCGAAGTTCTCCACTTCCACCAGATCGCTGTCCTGCTGAGCCACGGTTTGTTTATCGTTCATCGTCGTGCTCCTGCTTACTCTTTGGCATCGGTGGCTGGAACGGCGGCTTCGCGACCGAATTCCTTGCCCAGCGTTTTCAGCTTTTCAGTGTTCTGCAACACATCCATCAGCAGCTCTTCGAGCTTGTCGTTGCCGCCCATCTTGTTGCGCAGATCCGCCAGTTTGTTGCGAACCTCCAGCAGCTTGCGCAGCGGTTCGACCTGCTTGACCACGTTCTGCGGCTCGAAGTCTTCGAGCGTGTTGAAGTTGAGCTCGACACCCAGTTGCGTGCCGTTCTTGGCCAGCGTGTTGTCGACGCGGTAGCTCAGGCGCGGCTTGATGCCCTTGAGCACGCCGTTGAAGTTGTCGCGGTCGATGAAGATGAACTTGCGGTCCTTGAGCTTTGGCAAAGGCTCCAGCGGGTTGCCGGAGAAATCGCCCAGCACGCCGACGACAAAGGGCAGCTCTTTCTTTTCCTGAGCGTCGCCAATGTCCACGTCGTAGGTGATGTGAACTCGAGGGGCGCGAACGCGGTCGAGTTTGTGCTGGGTACTTTCCTTCTTCGCCATCGTGATCTCCTGTGCGAGTAACTCGCTGCAAGTCATTTGCGTGCCGGCCCGACGATGAGCCGGCCGCGTTACAGTCCTTCGATCGTCATCAGCAGGCGCTGACGAATCTCATCTTTCATTTCCATGATGCTGTCGTGGCCCACCAGTTCTTCGAAGCTGGCGTTGCCGGCAATCTGGGTGCTGCTGCGAATGACCGAGTCATCTGGCAGCGTCGAGCGCACCGGGGAGCTGATCACGCAGAAGGGCAGGTCGCCGAAGTCCTTGAGCCGTTCGAAGCTCACGGGAAACCGCAGGCCGTCGAACAGGCGGCCCAGTCCCGGCGATTTGCTCACGCAATAGAACAGGACCAGGTAGTGGACGACGAAGCGATAAAGCTCGGCGCTGCTGCGATTCGGATCCTTGATGACCTTGCGGAACTGCGCCAGATCGAACGAATTGAACCCCACCACCCAGCGCGTCGGGCTGGTGATGCGGATCGACTGGCCGCTGTGTTCCAGTACCTTGTCGTATTCCAGTGGAAACAACTCGGGTGTGGTGCTGATCAGGTTCAGCGGTACTTCCAGTTCACTGACCAACTGGAACGGAGAGGCCGCGCCAATTCTGTCGTATAACGCCTTGAGTTCTTTGAAGTGATGCTGAGTTTCCCTGCCACTGCTGCGCTGTGCGCCCTGCAGATATTCCCCAAACAGATTCTGCGGGCGTATCAGCAAAGACAGCGTCGCAAGATAATCCGAAGCCTGGGCCTTGAGCACATCGGAAATGGCCCGAGTCTGGCTTCGCAACTTGATCAGAGCTTCTACATCAAACGTCTGGGTCATCGATACATCGTCCTTGAACCCTTCACGACAACATCCCGCACAACCGCAGGGGAATGGGAAGGGCTACGCATTTCTCAACCGGCACACCTGTTCCAAGGTTTGATCCCGGAAAAACAGCATCACGAAATCGCCCCGCACGATAGGTGAAAGTGGGGTGCTAGCACATCAATATTGACTAGCCAGTAGCGTCAGCTCAGGCAACATTTTCTGTAGGAAAGTTCCTACAGACGACAAGTTTTTCTCGTTTTTGATACACATCGCAATGATGTCTGAGTGCTATTAGTTAAGTTTTTGATACACATCGGTATCGTTGAAACCCTCGTATATCAAGGGCTACAGCGATTTTTTGGATCCCATTCAAAGTGGGAAAGAAAAGATGAAAAAGGTGAACCGGTTCACCTCCGGCGTTACACCTTCGTGTGCAACTTGCGTCAAAGCGGGCTCATTGGTGACCCGCCGATGATGGCAACAGAGCGTGATGGACTGTGCGGTCCGTCACATAATTGTTTGCAGGGGCGATGTCGATCAGGCGTATCCAAGGTATAACGCCGCCATCGTGCCACCTGATTTTGCGTGCTGAGATGAAAAGCGCCACAGGGCTTGTCACCACCTGAGCATGCATCGAGATGGCTCGGCAGCAGCGGACACGTCATTAGGGGGGTCTTGCCAATGCAATGGTTGCGGCGCGTCAAAGCCTGTTTGAGTCGTCACGAACCTGTGAAGGCGCCGGAGTCGGCGGTGCGTCCGGCGCAGGGGCGAGAGGGTCGGACGTTGAGCCGTGTGCAGCAGAACCTGAGCTGGTTGCCAGTCAACATAGAGCCCGAGCCCCTCTCAATGCCCTTGCCCGGCTGCCCGCCGCTGATGGACCAGGAGACCGAGTTGCGCAATCGGTATCTGGCCTACGTGACGCACGCTCAAGAGATCGGCCCTCAACGAATGACCGAAGCCGACCGCGAAAGAGGGCGTCTGTTGGCGCGAGATTGTCACTCCCGAGCGATTGACCTAGTGCATCGAGATTTACTGGTACATGCAGTGTGCGGCCATCACGGCGTTGTTTGCGGAAGGGGAAACTTCGCCGGCTTTCATCGAATACCGAAAGGACGTGGATCACTACTGGGATTGGCCGCAGGTCAGCGAGCAGGTTCAGGCCTTCGATCTGTACGTGGATTCGTTCGCCGTCAGACGTCAATAAGACAATGTTTTGCGCCAGAGAACGGTCACGTGCTGACGGTAATGCGCAGACCTCAAGTACTGCGTGCATCCTTGCAATCGTCGTAGAGCGCCGACAGCAACTGATGAAGTTCGTCGTTTTCGGTTGTCAGCAGGTGCCCTTCGCGATAAAGGACGACATCGCTGATAGACCCCATCCCCCCGAACAGCCGCATGATGTGGTATCGCGCCTCTGGTATGTCCTGAGGTAGCTGTTCCCGGTACCGATCCATCGTGGCAGCCCACGCGTGTTCATTGCCGTCGCGGAGCAATTGCGCGATGCGCGCCATGTTCACGGTCGTTTCGCTGATGTTCTTCATATCAGCGTTTCGTATCGCGCCATCGACTCGGACAAACGCTTCGCGAGGAACGCGTTTGCGTGTCCCAACGCGCGCAGGATCTGCGCCGACTCAACCAGATAGCTCACTCTCTTGGCGTGCGCCCATGTTGCGGGTACTGATTGAAGATTGGTGATCCGATCACAGAGCTTGATCACCGCCGGCTCTTTCGAATGCGCAGCGATGGCCCGGAAATAACGGTCTTCGCAAAACGGCACGATCAGGTTTTTGCTCAAGCTCGCAACCACCGAGGCGACCTGTTCGCCAAAGCGTTCGGCTATCGCCGCCTGTGAGATGGACGTGTCCTCGATCACGTCGTGCATCAACGCAGCAGGCAACGCAACTTCTAGCGCACCGACTGACTCCTCGCGATCGGCAAAATTCAACTCGTTCGCCACCATGGCCACATGGGTGGAGTAGGGCAGTTGGGTTCCGGTCATCGTCTGCTCGATATGAGCCTGAGAGGCGAAAGCAAGGCTTTGTTGTAGAGGTGTTGCAGGCCCGTGTTTAGCATTGAAGCTCCTGAGGGGATTCGTTGGCGTTGATGGTGACCCCGTCGCTCGCCGTCAGGGCCGCGAAGCCCCTGACTCGCGAAACATCCTCAATGCCGGACTCTCACCACCCGTCAATTCGATCGCAAACCGTGCATATGCCTCTTCGAGTTCGCCGTATTGCTGGAGGTTTCTTTCAGTGAAGAGATATCGACCAGGCACGTCTCGAGTTTCAAGTGGCTGGGAGATCTGCTCTGCCTTGGCCAGCGTCAACAGTGGCTTGAGAGCTGACCAAAGCCTGATGGCTTCCGGGTCCAGCGGGGCGTGCAACTGGAGCTGCTCTTCCAGTGCGATGGCTTTGGCTTTGAGTAGCGTGAGGTTCATGGTCGTATCCAGCTGTCAGGATTGAACATCCCGTCTGAAAGATTGACTCACAGGCGGTTTACCTTCTCGAAAGGCTCTCTGGAGGCTGGCCATCCGGAAGCTGGATTTTCAGCCCGTGTGCGATTTGGTCACGGATGTGGTCGGCTACAGCAAGTGCATCTGAATGCTCCGGATCATCTCGATAGAAATCTTCTGCCGGCCAGACAAAGATCTTGAGCCTGTGCAGTTGAGCTTTGTCTGTCTCGACGCCCAGCACCACATTTCTCAGGAATTCGAGGTTGTACAGCAGCCTGGAATACACGGCGTCTCTTGAGCCCGTGTCCAGTCTCGAACGCGTCATGCTAATGGCTTCGTCGATGTAATCAATGGCTTTTTTCAAGTCAAAGGTTCCTTGGCGTCAGTTGCGTATTCACACGCTAGATGGCAGTGCCTCTGTTCCTGCCCGGTTTTTGCATTAGCAGCTCGTCAAGCTCATGTCGGCGGCAGCGGTTTACGAATTTGACAGCGGCATCCACATCGTTCTGGAAACGTTCGAACATTTGTTGGTCTATTGCATAGCATTCTTCGTAATCAGTAAACCCGTTGCTTACCGGGAAAGAGACATAAAATCTGCCGGAAGTTTCCTCGATGCCGAGAGAAAAGAATTCTGTGCGGTTTACGTAAGTGTCATTGAATTTCATGCTCGACCTTCAAGTTTTTGCCACACTGTCGGGCCACGGTATGAATGGTGCTAATGCGTACCAATGTATTTGCTACCGACACGCTAGCGCTTATTTAGCCGTGCCATCGATCAACATGTGTACGCTTGTCGTAACAAGCCAGCTCAGCCGTTCTTCGGCACAAAATCCGGTCCTCCAAGTTTATCCCTTACATGGAGGGCGGTGCGCATTAAGGGCTCCCATAGGCCAAGACGGCTATTCCAGAGGGCACCAGCCCATCGTAAGTCTCTCATGAGGTGCTCTTTCTGTTCTTCCAGGCTTGACTTGAGGTCATTGGCAACAGCACTCAGGTCTATTATTGGCAGCGATGCATAGGGCCCATCTGGCTGCATTTGCTTTTTCTGGAGCAAATAGCGATAGCACCACACCCAGTCGACCGCCATGTAAAGCGCTCGGTTTCGGTCTGGATAATTTGCGATCAGCTTTAACAAGGCTTGAACGAACATCTGTGGGAGCGGGGTATTGCGAGCTTTGAATTGCGGCATGAAGAGCACGTCAAACGCGACGATAACATTCTGAGGGTCATCATGATCGTCCTTGGTTTCGAGAAAATAGAAGGGCTCACCAGCCAGAAATCTGTCGAGCTCATCATTCTGCAGTGCAAGTTCAAGCACGTCGCCTGGTTCTTTGATCATAGAATCCTCTAGAGCGCTTCAGTGGCTTGCTCGGCCTCAATGATGATCAAGCCCGATAACAAGGAGTACGGTCACTGCCTACAATGACCCTAACCATACCGAGCTTGCGATAGCTGCCCAGGTCCGGAATCTCATCTCGTAAATCATGTCCAGACCGACCATTAATTCTTCTTCGAGTTGATTGAGCTGATTTGCTGTGGTAATCCCAAAAATGCCTGCGTCTGCTGAGTCGGTGCGCGTCAATTGTATGAAATGGCCGCTTCCAAGTTAACTCTGGCAGATTTCTCTGCGGCTCATTGGATTGGCATCCGGCACGATTATAGATCCGATCCCAACGGCCGAACCTACCGGAGCTTATTTTTGGCTCCTAGCTTCTTTTATCATGTCTTCCATCATTTTATATGATTCTGAACCGCGGACTCCAATAAGTTCAATATAGAAGGTGCTGTAAGCTTCCGAAAGGTCCTGATATTTTCTGAGGTTTGACTCATCCATGATTTTACTGCCTGGTATGTCTCTAGGCTCAACTGGAGTGGTGATTTCGCCTCGCTCAGCTGCAGCTATTAATTGCTCCAGGTGATCATGCAAGTCCAGTACTGCTGGCTCTTTTTCCTTATAGATTTCCAGAGTTTTTCGCAGTTCTATTGCGGAGTTTTTTAATGCCAGAATGTCCATGATGATTCCTAGTTATCGATTTCGCCAATAAGCTTCGCTGCAGACCACTCTCGTCTGTTCGGGGCCAGATATTGGGTCGCCCCTCCGGTTCTCGTAATATTACCTCCAAATTCCACCGTTGGCGCTACTTTGCTGGCAAAAACTTCAGTGGGTTGAAGAGGATTAATCTCAAATATAGAATACCTCGCGTTTTCGCTAATGACTGGTAAGCCAAGTGAGTCCGCTAGGGTTTTTCCGGATTTAGCAGCCGCTTGCAATTCTTCCATCGTAGTGAAGAATGGTGAGAAGTCAGAAATACCTTCTTCACCTATAGGTACGATTTTCACAAGAGGAGTTGATATGGGGGTGGTCACCGGTATAGTACTGCCTGATGCCACTTGGCTATAAGCTCTCTCAATTAGAACCTCAGGCGCTGCGTCAGGAGCTGCTGCTATGATTTTAGCGAAATATTTTTTCCCTTCCGCGCTTGCGAAATAGTCTTGAACCTCCTGGGCGCTCAAGCCCTTCGGCTCAAATGTCTTGACCTTTTGTCGCTTATTTTCCACGGAGGTGAATCCAGAATCCTGCTTGGCGTAAAACTCGCGCATCTCAGTTTCCCGCGCTAGCTTCTCAACTGAAATGACGCCTTTGATCTGTAGCTCTGGATGCTCCAGTAGCAATTTTTCATTTTTCGTCAGCCATACTACCAACGGCTGGTTGGACATGCCTGATCGGAGTTTTGCGCTGCGCGTGGCGATGGTTTCCATGCTGTTCATCACGCCGGCCTTCAATTGCCCGCGTGAAAGGTAGGTAACGATAGCCATCAGCAGCAGAACCACCAGTTCCTGCTGACCTTGAGCAAGCCGGCGGGCAGCAAGTTCGGTTCGTTCTTGAATCTGCGCGGACGAGCCCCCAGTCGGATCTAACCCCTCCGGTTTAAGACCATCACCGGCATGCCATGCAGTGCTCAGGCCGTCGGTTAGGATGGATACGCAAGGACCTACGCCGAGACAGAAATACTCTGCGATTGATGCCAGGCCTAATGCCGTGAGTATCAGGTTGCCGACCTGCAGGCCGATACCGCTGCCGATCACTGCGCCCGGTGCTGCACCTGCGCCGAACGCCATGGCCCCGGCCGCGCCTCCCACTGTGCCTCCAACGGCAACACTGCTGCCCAGAATCATCACCACTTCCCGAACTAGCTTGAGCAGGACGGGCAAAATCTCGTCGATGTTGATCGACGCCCATTTCCGAGAAAGGTCGGACTGCATGATGGGATAGGAAAGTGCCATCGCCTGCCGAACATAGTCGATCCGGTGGCCACCCATCGCGCCATAGGCTTGGCTTGCGCCATTGCTGACCCGGCGGGTGAAACCGTCCCAGCCGTCATGAGCGCTTTGCAAGCCGTGGCTGACGCTCTGGTTCAGCTCGCTGAATTTATGATCCAGGTTTCGTTCGATGTCGTCCCAGCTGGGGACGTGGGCTAAAAGGTCCATTTACACATCACTGTCCTTGAGTGAAAGCCGCTTGCCAGATATCGATCATTAGGTTGTCGTGTCCGATATCACTGAGCCACTAGTGGCAGGTAAGACCATCACCCACGCATTAAATTTCAGAATGGGCTGCATTTTTCTCATCTACGTTACACTCGGCAATGATGTCATATGAATATCAACTAATGCGGATATGCCGATAACTGACTGCCATGCTTGATTTTAATCGTCTTCAAACCCTCTGATCTTTTTCCACATATTGCTTGAAGCGTGAACCACAGCACTGCGTATCACTTCGCAAAAAACGGTTTTTGGGTTGACACAACGCAGCCCGCAGGTGTCTCCTTCCTCGCTTTCAGGCATCTGTAACATTTTTGAGACTGTGACCAGATTCTCATTTTTGATGTGCTAGTGGCACTTTCGCATTGCCTCGCGGTCGCATTGTCCAGCTGTGGTAAAGCCCGCGTTCGCCGAACGATTCGCGTGGCTTTCTGGCAGTGCTGAATGAACGCGTAATGCAAGAATACTGACCGACGCAATAGTAAACGTACCGGTAGCTAAGGTCTTAAGCAGCGCTCGGAGCAGTGCTACGGGTGTCAGTGTGTTCGCCTGTAGATGCGCACTTGATTAATCAGCGATGGTGCAACGGGATATCTGTTCCCCCGGTTGCCCGTAACCTGTTGTTGCCGAGCATGGCGGTAGCGTTGTTCCCCATGCCTCAAGGAGATACACATGTCGATGGACCTTGCCGCGTTGCTCTCGCCCCAGAACCGGCGTTTGTTCAAGTTCAAGAACTTGGCGAATCCCGAACAGCAATTGCTGATCGAATCCTTCAAGGGTCGCGAAGGGTTGTCGCAGGCGTACAGCTTTGAACTGCTGCTGGTCTGCGAGGATTCCGGGGTCGAGCTCAAGTCCATGATGGGCCAGTTGGTCACCATCGAAATCGAACTCGCGACAGGGTCGCCGCGCTACCTGGCCGGTTACCTGACCCGCTTCGCCAGCATTGGCAGCGACGGCGGCATGGCGCGCTACACCGCGACCTTGAACCCTTGGTTTTCGATGCTGAAAAACCGTTTTGATACGCGGATTTTTCAAGGCAACACGGTCGAGGAAGTCGTCACCCAGGTCTTCGCCCTGTGCCCGGCGTTTTCCCGGCATGAGTTCCGCCTGACCAAACCTCAAAAGCGCTACACCTACATCACCCAGTATCGTGAAACCGACTTCAACTTCGTCCAGCGCCTGCTGGAAGAAGAAGGGATGTTTTACTACTTCGAGCACACCGCCGAAGGCCACACCATGATCATCTGCGATGACTCCAGCACGCTGGTGCCATTGCCTGAACAACCGCAGATCCGCTTTCACACCGCCTCGGTCACCGAGACTGCCGACTCCATCACCCAGTGGAGCGGCAATCGTCAGCTGCAGTCCGGCAAGATCGCCGTCCAGACCTTCGACTACCGCCAGCCGAACAACCGCCTCCCGGTGACGATGAACAGCCTGAACAAACAGGGCGATGTCGAAAACTTCGAGATCTACGATTTTCCCGGCCAGTACACCCACGGCACCTACGACGAGGGCGAGGCGCTGGTCCGTTTGAGGGTCGAAGCGCTGGAGCTCAAGGGCAAAAGCTTTAGCGGCGCGAGCAACTGCCGTGCGATGAAACCCGGCTACACCTTCGAGCTGCTGCAGCATTACGACCACGACCAAGGCTCTGCCGAAGACCGGCAGTTTTTGCTGATGGGCGTCGAAAGCGAAGGCCACAACAACTACCTCAACGGCCATCAGGCGAGCTACTACAACACCTTCACCTGCGTGCGCAAAAAGATCCCGTTCCGTCCGCAATTGTCCACGCCGCGCCCTACGATTCCCGGCCCGCAGACCGCTATCATCGTTGGCCCTCCCGGCGAAGAAATCTTCACCGACGAACTGGGCCGCGTGAAAATTCAGTTCCATTGGGACCGCAAAGGCCAGCACAACGACCACAGCTCCTGCTGGGTCCGCGTCGCCCAGTCGGGTGCCAGCGGTGGATTCGGCAGCATCCAGATTCCGCGAGTTGGCGATGAAGTGGTGGTCGTGTTCCTCGACGGCAACCCCGACCGCCCTCTGGTCATGGGCAGCCTGTACAACAGCCAGAACACACCGCCCTGGTCGCTGCCCGCGAACAAGACGCAGAGCGGGTTTCTGACGCGGTCGATGAAGGGGAAGGGTGCCAACGCCAACTTCTTCCGTTTTGAAGACAAAGCGGGCGCCGAGCAGGTCAGCCTTCACGCTGAGCGAAACCTGGACACCGAGATCGAGGTTGATGAGAGCCACAAGGTCGGTGGCAATCGCGAGATCCATGTGGACGGCAAGCACTCCGAAACCATCAAGCTTGAAACCAGCATCGCGGTGACGGATGGCTCGTATTTCGTGACTGTCGACAAGGGGGAAGTGAAGATCAAGGCCGCGACGTCCATCACGCTGGAAGTGGGAGCCAGCAAGCTGATCATGAAGTCGGATGGAACGATCACCTTGTCCGGCAACGTGGTCGATGTCGAAGGCAAAACGATCATCAACCTGAACAAATAAGCTGACGGACAAGGAACGCCCCAATGCGGACAAGCATTTACGATCGTATTTCAGAGCAACGGCTTCGCGAAGAGCAGCGCCAGGAAGAGGAGCGCCTCGCACAGGAAGCGCTTGACGCACCACCTCCGCCGCGGGAACGTTTTCTGACCAACGAGCTGAGTTTCGTGCGGCCTTTGGGTTTCAAGGACAAGACCTTCCATGTGTTCACATTGACGGATATCGGGCCAAGCCCTTTGTCTGTCGTTGTTGGCCGGTCGGTTGTGGAGGGTGATGCCGATCTTGAAACCGTCGCGCAGCAGCTACTCAAAGAACTAGGGAAGTCCCTCTCACATCTGCAATGGATCGAGCCACTTTTCCCGACGCAAATAGCGGGTGTTGATGCACGGCAGGTGGAGTTCAAATGGCGGCAGCAAGGTCAACCTGTACATCAGTTGCAGGTGATCTTTCTGCACCAGGACGAGCAGCAGCAACCCTTGCTGATGCAGATCACCGGGACCAGCAACGGGACTGGCGGAATGACCCCGGAAGAGCGCGCCGCGTTCTTTTCCATTATCGAAACCCTGGAGCTGCGCAGGCCTGATACACACGACTCCACCGATGGAGGGGCTGTGTCGGTATGAGTGCGGCGGCCGCTCGGGTCGACGATCCGATTGAACACTCCAGTGCACTGGGCGGGCTTCTGGCGGGGCTGGCGATTGGTGCAGGTGCCGTGCTGGTGGGTATCGTCGTTGTCGGGACCGGAGGATTAGGCGCAGTGGCGCTCGCGGCAATGGTCGGTGCAGGTGCAGCTACCGGGGCCGGTATTGGACAGTTGATCGGCAGCCTGTCATTCGCGTGTCATGACGCGGGAAAAATTTTGACGGGGTCGCCCAACGTACACGTCAATGGCAAGGAAGCGGCCCGGGCTCACGTCGATACCGCCCATTGCGACCAACACAGCTCAGCGCCGCAAATTCTGGCTCAGGGCAGCGACACCGTTCATATCAACGGCATGCCTGCGGCACGAGTAGGTGACCTAACTGTCTGTGACGGGAAAATCAGTGCTGGGTCTGCCAATGTTCATATTGGGGGCGGTACTGAAACCACGGATGACATCGATCCGGAAGTGCCAGCATTGCTGGAACGCGCCATTATGGGACTCGGCCTCGCCAGCGCCTTCGTACTAGCCAGCCCCGTAATAGTCATCGCAGGCTTGGTGGGAGGTATAGCGGGTGGCTTGGGCGGTAATTGGGCCGGGGGAAAGTTATTCGGCGAGGGCTCCGATGGTCAGAAGCTGATGGCGTTTGGTGGGGCGCTGTTGGGTGGCGGGTTAGGTGCTAAGGGCGGGAAGTGGTTTGATGCGCGGTATGAGATCAAGGCGCAGGGGTTAGGGTCGAATTTTGGGAACGTGAAGATTGTTCCTAAAAATCCGCCGGTCTCCGAGCCGGTACCGACTGCTCCTCCTAGACGTGGTCCAGATGGCCGCTTTTTAAAAAGCTCCGAATCTCCGCAGCAGTACAATCGCAAATCGCAATATCCGAGTGGCTATCGAGCTGGAGTGAAGGATAAAGTTCTAGACGCACACACCATTCAAGATGGGCCAGACGCAGGAAAAATTCTAACTGCAGATTTGGATGTCGTGCCTAGAAATGACTCGAGAATAACAATAGAACACAACAAGGCTGTTGTTGAGCATTGGAATGAACAAGGATATAATTCTCCCCGAGCTGTACGTAACGATTTCTATAACGACACAGATAACATGAGTATTAGGCTTCGCTCTGCTAACAGTTCTGATGGGGCGAAAATGGCAGCTGACGGTATTAGATACCGACAGGATGTAGGTCCTGATTATGAATAGGGAGTACGATAATGTTTTCTAAGCAGGATTTACTTGGGTCTTTTCCGACTGTCGAAGAAAGTGGCTATGGGCACTACTTCTTTCAGCACACGTTACCTAAGACTGTATTTCAGTATTGTCTTAAAAGTTCGTCTTCTCGCGATTTGCTTACTGTTTGTGAAGATGTGGTGGATCGGGATTTTGCCGCCCTTGTGCTGGACCAAGCTCCGCATTTATTGTCGCCGCTTAAGCCAACTTTGTATAATCTCGCGGATAACAATTATGGATTCACGCACGTATTGTCGGTCCCGAGTAGTTACCACTCAAGCTTGAAAGGTGGCTTGGAATCAAAAAGAGAGAAGTTGTATCTATGTATCCCTATTTTTAGATGTGAGTTTTCTGGCGACGAATCAGAAGCTGAATTTAAGGAAATGATGCAGCGAATGGTTCCTGTCTTCAAATGGAAGCGGAAGGTGCATCCAAAACTCAAGGTATATTTTGATAATCCCGGCACTGGTGCGGGGACATATGAAGCGGGCGCTCTTCTAAAATACCCGACGCTTATTTCAGAAGTTGAAAACTTGAATGGTATTGTGAGTGGCTTTATTGAAGTGACGAACTATAAGGGAGAGGTGGTTGAGGTACTGTCGCCCGCGCCTGACACTTACAGTCTGATCCGCAATAGGTCGGACGAGAAGTCAATGAGCCTCCCCGAGCTTATTAAAGATATATCAGCTTTTGCGGGAGTATAGATAAGCGGTCAAGCGCGTCGGTATGCTTCGGCAGCAGATTGTGCTGTGATCGATATCAGGTGGTGTAGGCATTAAAATACCATGCTTACATCACTTACATATGAGCCCGGCGGCTTTTCGCAAGGCTCATGCGCGCGACCGATCAACGTGCAGTGATCAGTGGCAGGAGGGAGAATAGCTGGCCTACGACTTACTCGATGGGCCACCTCCGCCGCCAGAGCGTTTTCTGACCAGCGAGCTGAGTTTCGTACAGCCTTTGGGTTTCAAGGACAAGATCTTTTATGTATTCACATCTACGGATATCGGGCCAAGCCCTTTGTCTGTCGTTGTTGGCCGGTCGGTTGTGGAGGGTGATGCCGATCTTGAAACCGTCGCGCAGCAGCTACTCAAAGAACTAGGGAAGTCCCTCTCACATCTGCAATGGATCGAGCCACTTTTCCCGACGCAAATAGCGGGTGTTGATGCACGGCAGGTGGAGTTCAAATGGCGGCAGCAAGGTCAACCTGTACATCAGTTGCAGGTGATCTTTCTGCACCAGGACGAGCAGCAGCAACCCTTGCTGATGCAGATCACCGGGACCAGCAACGGGACTGGCGGAATGACCCCGGAAGAGCGCGCCGCGTTCTTTTCCATTATCGAAACCCTGGAGCTGCGCAGGCCTGATACACACGACTCCACCGATGGAGGGGCTGTGTCGGTATGAGTGCGGCGGCCGCTCGGGTCGACGATCCGATTGAACACTCCAGTGCACTGGGCGGGCTTCTGGCGGGGCTGGCGATTGGTGCAGGTGCCGTGCTGGTGGGTATCGTCGTTGTCGGGACCGGAGGATTAGGCGCAGTGGCGCTCGCGGCAATGGTCGGTGCAGGTGCAGCTACCGGGGCCGGTATTGGACAGTTGATCGGCAGCCTGTCATTCGCGTGTCATGACGCGGGAAAAATTTTGACGGGGTCGCCCAACGTACACGTCAATGGCAAGGAAGCGGCCCGGGCTCACGTCGATACCGCCCATTGCGACCAACACAGCTCAGCGCCGCAAATTCTGGCTCAGGGCAGCGACACCGTTCATATCAACGGCATGCCTGCGGCACGAGTAGGTGACCTAACTGTCTGTGACGGGAAAATCAGTGCTGGGTCTGCCAATGTTCATATTGGGGGCGGTACTGAAACCACGGATGACATCGATCCGGAAGTGCCAGCATTGCTGGAACGCGCCATTATGGGACTCGGCCTCGCCAGCGCCTTCGTACTAGCCAGCCCCGTAATAGTCATCGCAGGCCTGGTGGGAGGTATAGCGGGTGGCTTGGGCGGTAATTGGGCCGGGGGAAAGTTATTCGGCGAGGGCTCCGACGGTCAAAAGCTGATGGCGTTTGGTGGGGCGCTGTTGGGTGGCGGGTTAGGCGCTAAGGGCGGGAAGTGGTTTGATGCGCGGTATGAGATCAAGACGCAGGGGCTGGGGTCGAATTTTGGGAATGTTAAAATCTCAAGGCGACCGAGTATGCCTCCGGCAAGCGCTAGAGGGGTGTCTCCAGAGACTTACCAGAAGTTGAGGGCTAGAACACCAAGTAAAGAAATACAGGCTATGGTAAATAAGGGCATCGTACTCCCTATGAAAGATCCCGCCCTGCCGGGGCTGGAAATTACAAAACCTCTGCATGCAGACCATGTCGTTCCGATGAAGCAAATTACCCAGATGGATGGGTTTAATCGATTGAGTGTCGAAAATCAAGTCGAAGTTCTTAACTACAAACCAAACTTCTCTCCGTTGAGTGAAACTGCTAACACATCAAGGGGTGCTAAGACCTATGAACAGTGGACTTGTTACAAAAAAGGCGGTGTTGATGTTGATCCGCAATTTAGAAGTAGTATGATGGAGCGTGCGAGCAAGCTTGAAGTTGAGCTTCAAGAGAAAATTTACAGCCTACTTCCCTGAGGGGCGCTGCGATGACACTAGATGAAGTGATAGAAGCTACAAGATTAAATTTACAAGGTAACGTTTACTTCTCCCCTGAGGATTTGCCGGCAGGAACCGTTATTCCAAGTGAGTGGAAAAATTTTGGAGTGAATTCGGAGAGCGCTCCCAAATTTCCGGCGACTTGGCAAATATTTGCTGATGAGCTCCCATGGGTACTTTCTTTGCTAGAACTAGGTTTAATTGGAACTGCTGTTTGGGATGGGAACTCGCTTGAATTAATATATATTTTTCACGATGCGAACGGTCTTTATTATTACATCGGTGGGCTTCCACTTGATGCATGTCTTCCGAAAGCTGGGAGTGCACCTCCCTTTAGCGGAAAAGTTTCAGAGTTCTATCAACGTGTCCATAACGGTTTTACCTTTTTTCCGGCTCAGTCCATGGGGCCGCAGAAAATAGAAAATCTTATGTGTGTTGCAGATCTGATCGATGAAGAAGATACAACCTTTGCTTCTAGGTGGATGACTTTGTTGTCTAACGGCGGGGGGGACTACTTAGCAGTTGATTTGAATAGTTTGGATGATAAAAATGGAGTTATATGGTGGCATGAAGAACCGTTACAGCCTGAGGTCGGAGTCGGTGTGTTTGAGGTAATGGACACGTGGATGTCAATTTTTTTGGAAGATACTCAGCCTCGAGACAATGTTATCTCTTAGGGGACTGGTTTCTCCGCGTGGGGCTATGCCGAGGTCTGCGGAGCACGATTGACATGAGTTGAGCTAGCTCGTTGTTATTCGGTGACTCTGATTGAAATTAGTTCTGGGAGCGCAAACGCTAAAACGTCTATTTGATTTTTAATCCAGACAGCTCTCTCTCAATTTTTCTAATAGCCTTGCAGTCATAAAGACGTGTCGCACATGTCGAATACGTCTGTTTGAATGGCTTGGCTCGGGTCGAGCGTTTTCAGGACGGCTCAGGCAAAAGCACCTTCTACACCTACGACGACCGCGCTCACCTGATCGCGGTCACCGATGCGCTGAATCACACGACAAAGCTCGAACGCAAACCCGATGGCGAAGTGCTGCGCATCGATCATCCGGATGGCACCGCCGAGTCCTTTACCTGCAATGCTCTCGGCCAGGTTCTGACGCTCACCCGAATAGGCCCGCAAGGTCCGTCACCGGAAAAGCACCTCAAGGCGCGGTTCAATCCCGCTCCTGAATCTCACCCTGGCTGTTGTCATCCCGAGGCGAGCGGCCGAAGAACGCCTTGTAGGCGCGGCTGAAAGACGCTTCGGACTCGTAGCCAATCGCGAAACCGACTTCGCCAATGCGGCTGTTTTGCCGGGCCAACATGGTTTTCGCCAAGGTCAGTCGCCATTCGTTCTGATAACGCAGGGGCGAGCGCCCCACCAGTGTGTTGAACCGATCACAGAAGCTGGACCGCGACATGCCTGCTACCGCGGCGAGCGCGCCGATGCGCCATTGGTGTCCGGGCTTTTCGTGGATGGCCCTGAGCGTTCGGGCGATGCGCTCATCGGACAAGCCGCCGAGCCAGCCTGAGGCCATGCCGTGTTGGACCCAGGTTCGCAGGATGCGGATCACGGTCAGGTCGATGAGGCGTGACACCATCAGGGCGCCGCCGGGCTGCGTGTCATTCGCCTCGATCAGCATGAAATGCAGGATCCCTTCAGCCCATGCTGCGGCTTCGGCTTGTTTGATATGGATCAGCCACGGCATGGCGAACAGCATGGCCTGGAAGCTGCTGGCATCGAACCAGAAGCGGCAGATGACCAGCGCCGCAGGCCCCTTGGCAACGGTGATGTTCAACGACGACGAATCATGGGGCAGTAACAGAATGTCGCCCTGTTCGATGGTCTGGGTCTGGCCGTCCGCACCTGTGATGTGCAGTTGACCCTTTTGCAGAACGCAGATGTGCGAGCTTTTTTCGTCCAGTTCCAGGCGTTGGCCCTGGGCTTGTGTGGTGGAGTAGACACGGTCTCCGGTCAGGCGAATCTGTGCCAATACTTGCGAGAGCAGATCCCCCGTGGCCAGCCCCTCTAGCTGCATCTCTGGAAGAATGGTCAAGTTTTCGAGTAGATCCGTCATGTCAGTGCAGCCACGTTTTCACTAGTCTGAAGCCCCTAATCATAGCGCTTTCAATCGGTGGGTCGGCAACTGGCTGGCGTTTGCGGCGTTATGCACATCATCCAATGAAAAAAAGGAATAGCCGAATGTTCGGGATCTCTGCCCTTGGCTGGGTACACACGCTCGGGAGTCTGCCAGCCATTCCCCTGGCCGCTTACATGTTTATCAAGCACGGGCGCATCGTGCCTCGGTCACAGGCCGGAGTCGCTTATTTCGTCTCAATGCTGATCGGCGGCTTGACGGTATTTCTGGTGGCCCATCAACCCATCAGCCCGGTGATCGGCGCGGCGACCATCGTGCTGTTGCTCGCGGGTTACGCGGTGGGTTTCATGGCCTGGCTTGGGCGGGCAGGTGTGTATCTGGAGACCATTTTTTTAAGCCTGACCGCGTTCTTGCTGATGGTGCCAACCGTCTCCGAGACATTGCGCCGAGTGCCGGATGGGCACCCGATTGTCACCGACCCGAACTCACCATTGCTCAAAGGTGCGCTGGGTTTGATCGCGCTGGCGCTCGTGGTGGGTGTGGCGGCGCAGGTGCTCGCGCTGCGCAGGGAAGGTGGGCGCTTGGCTCGACGAATGCAGGGTTAGGCTAGGGGGATTTGTCGGAAGACGATAGGGGGACGCGGGGTGGTCCCGTGGAGGACAGAGCGTCCCCCACGGCGACGGGGCTGCCAGTGCTAGTCAGAACTTGAATGCCTGACGGCCGATCAGCAGCCATTGGCCTTTCTGTTTCTGCCAGATCTGGAAGTTCTCGATTTCGGTCGGGACTTCCACCCCGCTGTTCACGGCTTGAGCGGAGAAGTGGTTGCGGACCAGAGCGACGTCGCCGTCCATGGTGATTTTCTGGTTCAGCATCTGCAGTGTCTTGAAGCAGCTGCGACCGGTTTCGATGTCCGCGATGAATTCATCCTTGTTCTGTATCTTGCCGCTGGAGTGGCCATACGTGACGTTGTCCGAAGTCAGGGCGGCGAGGGCCTTGGTGTCCTTGTGCAGCATCGCCTGAGTCATCTTGTCGACTGCCTTGGCAACATCTTGCTCGTCTGCAGAGGGTGCTGCAGCGACATAGCCCGAAAACAAACACACAAAGCCCAACAGCAGTTTGGATCTGGTCATCGATATTTCCTTTTTTGTTGTAATCGGGGCGAAACGCGCCCCGCCTGTATCCACGGGGCGACCGTGGGAATCCGGTGGTGTAGGGCTGGTCAAAGATCGGTGATTTCTTTATGGCGCGGGACCAGTGTCTTCATCACGGTCCATGCCACCAGGTACGCCAGTGCGCAGATTGCGAACATGATCATGTAGCCGGTGTGGATGTCGTTGATCGACTTGTAATAGTCAAAGACCCAGCCGCCGATCTTGGTCATGACCACGCCACCCAGGCCGCCGGCCATGCCGCCGATGCCGACCACGGAGGCCACGGTTTTCTGCGGGAACATGTCGGAAACAGTGGTGAAGATGTTGCAGGACCACGCCTGATGCGCGGACGCTCCGATGCCGATCAACAGCACAGGCACCCAGAAGCTGATGTAGCCCAGCGGTTGCGCGAGCAGCACCACCAGCGGGAACAGCGCGATGACGAACATGGCTTTCATGCGGCCGTCGTAGGGTTTGTCGCCACGGGCCATGAAATAGCTCGGGAACCAGCCACCGCCGATACTGCCGACCATGGTCATGCTGTACAGCGCGAACAGCGGCATCACGATGGCCGAGCCTTTCATGCCGTACTGCGCGGACAGGTACGTCGGCAACCAGAACAGGAAAAACCACCACACGCCGTCGGTCATGAACTTGCCGAAGGCGAATGCCCAGGTCTGGCGGTAGGTCAGCAGCTTGAACCACGAGACCTTTTTCACCGGCGCGCCCGGCACCGGAGCGACCTTGACCTGCTCGGCCTCGTCACTGCGGATGTAGGCCAGTTCCTCGGCGGTCAAACGTTTTTGCTGATCCGGCTTTTCGTACAGCGCCATCCACACGCCCAGCCAGACAAAACCCAACAGGCCGATCACGATGAAGGCGGATTCCCAGCCCCACATCGCAGCGATCAGCGGCACGCAGATCGGCGCTGCAATCGCGCCGACGTTGGCGCCTGAGTTGAAAATGCCGGTGGCAAACGAGCGTTCTTTCTTGGGGAAGTATTCTGCGGTGGCCTTGATCGCGATCGGAAAGTTACCGGCCTCGCCAATCGCCAGAACGGCCCGTGACAGCATGAAGCCGGCGATGGACACCGGAATGGCAGCGAAGCCAAGCGCGGTGGTGATCGCTCCAATGCCTTGCCCCAACGGCACTGCGAACGCATGCATGACTGCGCCAGTGGACCAGACGCCGATGGCGACTATGTAAGCGGTCTTGGTACCGATCTTGTCGACCACGCGGCCGGCGAAAACCATCGCGATCGCATAAACGAACTGAAACACCGACGCGATGTTGGCGTAGTCGGTGTTGCTCCAGCCAAATTGTGCCGACAGATCAGGCGCCAGCAGGCTGAGCACCTGACGGTCCAGATAATTGACCGTGGTTGCGAAAAACAGCAGTGCGCAGATCGTCCAGCGGTATTTGCCGACGGACCGGGTGGCCGCCTGGGTGAAGCTTTGCGGATGGGTAGACTCGTTCAGATTCATGGCATCACTTTTATTCTTGGAGGGGTGATGCTCTCTCGACCCATTCGGGCGAGAGCGCACGCATACGTCACCGAGGCACAGAGCCTGGCATCAGACGTCTAACAAGTGCTCGGTTTGAACGTGCGCAGGGGTGTTTCCGGGCGGACTGAACGTCCCGTGGCGGCATGAAGCCAGCGAAGGGCGGAGGGACTGAGTATACAGGGGGATAAACAAGCGAGTCGAATTCATGATAGTGACCGACATTTTTATTTTTAGGGGTGACCGGACCTGGAATTGTCTGTCGTCGTACAACGGTGTAGTTATAGCGACCGCTCCAGCAGACTGTCAACCTGTAGAAGAGTCACCGCTCGGTTACATTGATTCAGCGATGGATTCCGACCTCAGACTGACTGATTTTCGCTCTGCGGTGGCGGGTCAATTGCGCTCTTTCATGGGAAGCCGCTTGGCCGAATACGCACGCTTTTCGTCCTCGGAGTTGTAGTACACGTTTTGCGTCGTGCTGAGGCTGTTATGGCGCAAATCGACCTGCAGGTCCTTCATGTCGCGGTGAGGTGCGTCGAAGGTTGCCGACGTGTGCCGCAGCCAGTGCAACGAGGCGGCGCGCAAACGAGCGACGTCTTCATCCGACCAGCCTTCGTCCTGCATACGCTCAAGCGCACGGTCGAAAACTTCCTGAAGCAACACGCGAATATGTCGGTCCGACAATCCCGCGCGGCCCCGGCGAGTGGCAATCAATGGTGTGGTTTCCCGGAAGCCGGGCAGGGGCGATAAACCCTGATGCAACCGCCAGCGTTTCAGATAGTTTTCAATGTAGTCATCCCGCACGCTGATCTTGCCGGCCTTGTTGCCTTTGCCGACGACGTGATACCACCAGTTCCCGGCGCCATCCTGACGCAGATCACCCATGCTCGGCGTCCAGTTCTCACGACCTACAAGGTCGGAAACGCGCAGGTACATCGCGAAAATCGTCGCCACGATAAACAGCGTTCGCTCGTACTTGTCGTCTTGCGCAGCCAGTTGCTCTGCGGTCTCCAGCACAAAGTCCCACTGCAAAGAGGTCAGAATCCGAGTGTCTTGATCGCCCGTCGTACGTTGCTTGTATTTGCTCTTCTGTTTAACGGCCCTGAACGGGTTGTGCTCGCAGAAGCCTTCATCAATCGCGTGCTGAAAGAAGCTCCCGCAGACTGCAAAGATTTGCGCAATCGAGCCTTGCGCCGGTTTGTAGTGTTCCTCAAGAAGCGGGCGGTTCTCTTCTTTCGCTCGCTTGCGTTCTTCCTTGGAGGCGGACTGACTGAACGGCTTCCAGTCCTCGTTCAGGACGTAGCTGTCGCTGGCGGTTTTCTTGCGTGCGCCCAGCCGCGTGAAGCGGGATTTGACCACTGGCCCGACCCAGCCAGGATCCGGCGCAAGGCAGAACTCAAGGAACTCTTCGGCATGGGTGCGGCGCATGTCCAGCAGAGGAATCCTGGCTTTGGTCAACGTCCACAGCAGCAGCCGTTCGACGTGGGTTCGGTAGGAGTTGAAAGTGGATTCATTACCCGCGTAAGACTTCAAGAAGCTGCGCACCGCACGATAACTTTCGACAGCCTGGATATCAGCGGGAAACGCCATCAGATACTGAGTGATGGCGGGCAACTCCTGTTTGAGCGAACTGAAGTTGAGCTCACCGAAGCGGGCATAGGTTTCAAACAGTGGATGCGGTGTCGAAGGCGCTGACATAGAGCTCGCTTGGCAGGACGATGGAGAAATCCCGCGCATGATCCTCTGCGGCGGATCGGGAGGCAATATCAGGGCCTAGACAGGCTCCCACAATGTTCCATTTACTTTTGCTGACGCGCCATGAACTTGCGCGTCAGACTGGCTATCTCCTCGGTTTTCTCATCAAGGGCGAAATGACCTGCGTCCAATATATGGACTTCAGCGGCGGGTACGTCGTCCTTGTATCGCATCGCCCCAGGCACGATGAAAGAGGGGTCGTATTTTCCCCACATCACCAGCATGGGAGGTCTGTTGGCTTTCAGCCAAGCTTGCCATTTGGGATACGAAGCGACGTTGCTCTGATAGTCCAGCAGTAAGGCTGACTGTATGGCCTGCTGGCCCGGACGGGACAACGCGGCGAACTCATCTTCCCAGGAATCCGGGTTGTAGCGGTCAGCGTTCGGGCTGTCCCCCAAATGACGACGCATCGTGCCTTCATATCCAAGAAACGCCTCAGGGACTTCTGGATGATCAGAAGGGGACTTCCAGTATTCGGCGATTTTTGCCCACTTGGCCCCCAGGCCTTCAGTGTAGGCATTGGCATTCTGGATGATCATTGCCTGCACTTTCTGTGGATCGTTCAAGGCCATCCTGAAACCAACCGGGCCACCGTAATCTTGCATGAACAAGGTGTATTCACTCACGCCCAATCCGGACAGCAAGCCACTCATCGAGCGCGCCAGGTTGTCGAAGGTGTAGTGATACGTCGTGCTCGATGGCGCATCGCTTCTGCCAAACCCTGGATAGTCAGGTGCGATTACGTGGTAGCGGTCCGCGAGCAAGGGGATCAAGGAATCCCACATGCGCGACGAAGATGGAAATCCATGAAGCAGGACCAGAGTCGGTGCCCCTTTCGGACCAGCCTCTCGGTAGAAAATCTTTACCCCGTCCACGCTTGCCCAGTGATAGTGGGTCGATTGGGTGGTGTAGGGGACGGCAGCCACAGGTTCAGCGGCCTGAGTAACGCCTGTCAGCGTAGCCATAGTCGTGAGTACTCCCAGCAGGCAAAAAGTCGATAGCTTCACTTGGCGCGGTTCTCGATTCAGTGCGACTCCCGGTGAGCCGCTTGTGAGGGTGAGTCTCGGCGTAATCTCGGTATAGCACCATTGGCCCGATGGTCGATAATCGATAGGATTGGGCCAACTTTCGAGGGGTAGGCTCATGGGCAACTTGCTTAAGGTGGCTGTCATCGCGTTTGACCGGATCAGCCCGTTCCATCTCTCGGTCCCCTGCCTGGTATTTGGTAATGACCGCCGAGTGGGGGAGAAGCCGTGGTTTGATCTCCTGGTTTGCGCCGGCGAAGCAGGAACACTGAAAACCACAGCAGGATTTGCAATCCACTGTGACTACGGCCTTGAGGGAGCGGCGAACGCTGACATCGTCATCATCCCCAACTGGCGAGACGTCACTGAACCGGCCCCGACACCGATCATTGACGCGCTGAAATCCGCCCATGAGCGGGGAGCACTCGTGGTGGGCCTCTGTCTGGGGGCCTTTGTACTCGCACAGGCAGGCCTATTGGCCGGAAAACGCGCGACAACCCACTGGCGCTGGGCAGAGCAACTGGCGCGGGATTTTCCGGCTATCGATGTCGACCCCAAGGTTCTGTATGTCGACGAGGATCAAATCCTTACGTCTGCTGGCGTTGCCGCCGGCATTGATTGCTGTCTGCATATTGTCAGGCGTACCTATGGGCGGGACGTCGCGAACGGGCTGGCACGCCAATTGATCGTGTCTCCTCACCGGGAGGGCGGTCAGGCTCAATTTATCGATCATCCGGTCCCTCAGTACGCGAGTGACGAACGTGTCACTCAACTGCTGGATTGGCTCCGGGCACGCCTGGACCAACCTCTGACCATCGATCAGGTCTCAGACCGGCTGGCAATGAGCAGGCGCAGCTTCACCAGGCATTTCAAGCAGCTTACCGGGTCGGCATTCGGCAGCTGGGTCACGAGCGAACGGGTCAAAGCAGTTCAGCAGCAGCTCGAAACCACCGATCACAGCATCGAGATCATTGCCTTGGCGTGTGGATTTGGATCGAGCATTTCATTGCGGCAGCACTTCACTGCCGCGGTGGGTGTGAGCCCTACGAAATACCGAACCGTTTACAGGCGATCGGGTGAAAGATAGAGCCGCGAGGTCGAATCTGATGCGCGCGGATTAGCACTTCAAGCACGATGCTTAGGCCCGTTTTGTTTGCTGGGCGGCCAGATTCAGGCAGTTGCTTGGTAACGGGCCTGACGTCTGAAACAGATTAGCGGTGATGCGACCGCCACCCGACTTCCCTAAACTGGCGGTCTTCGCTATAAGCACCCCGTGCAGGCAGGCTCTCCGCGCCGCCGCCCAGAACAGGTAATGAGAATGCAGCCCGCCTTGCTGAACCGCTTTTTTGCTGGACTGCTCGTCCTGATGTCGCTGTCCGTCAGTCTTCCGGCGCTCGCTCAGTCGACGCCGGCTCCCAGTGCCGGCCCGAGCGCGTTGCAGGCCCCTGATGAAGGCCCGACGCTGGACCAACTCAACGATCAACTCGATCAGATTCGGCAAAAAGTGTCCGGGAACGCCAAGGATGATCTGCTCTCGGATTTGCGCCAAGCCGCGCTGTTGGTGCAAAAGCAGGCCGATGCGCTCATCAATCGGCAAGCCGCCAGCATCGAGCACCTGAGCGATCAACTCAACATTCTCGGTCCGGTACAGCCTGACGAACCGCAGGCCATCAGCAGCCAGCGCAAAACCCTGACGACACAGAAGAACGCTCTGGTCGATGACGAGCGCAAGACCAATACGCTGAGCCAGTCGGCCCGTGATCTGGCCAGCCAGATCTTCAGCTTGCGTCGCAGTCTCTTTGATTCGCAGATCACGACGCGCTCGGCGAGCCCGCTCAGTTCAGTGTTCTGGTCGACGATGATCCGCCCGACCGACGATGATCTGGGGCGTTTGCACGGGCTGTTGAGCGATATAGAAAGCGCCGCGAACACCGCTCTTGCGCCGGGCAAGCGCCTTTTCTTTTTCTGCGTTGTGCTTGGTGCGGTATTGATCTGGGTGGCAGGGCGTCGCCTGCTGGAGCATTTGCTGATCTGGCTGATGATCCGCTGGCTGCCCGAGGGGCGCTTGCGACGCAGTGCGTTGGCACTGACCGTCGGGCTTACCACCGTGCTGACCATCGGCGCTGCCACCTCGTTGCTGCGCTGGGGCATCGATACCAATGCGGTACTGAGCGCCGACGTGTTCAACCTGCTGAACCAGATGCAGACGCTGATCATCTTTTGCTCTTTCATTCTCGCCCTCGGTCGCGCGCTGTTGATGCTCTCTCACTCCTCCTGGCGTTTACCACCAATCCCTGACCAGATCGCCGAGGCCATTGGTCACTTTCCAATACTGCTGGCGCTGGCGCTGATGATCATCGGTACCCAGGAGCGGATCAACAGCGTGATCGCCAGCACCCTGGCGTTGACGGTGGCCGTCAACGGCCTTACCGCGCTGGCCGTTTCGCTGGTGTTCTTCTTCGCCTTGTTGCGTTATCGCCGCACTCGCCGGCGTCATGGTCTTGATCGTCTGCCGGGCTTCGCTGGCCTGATTCCATTCGTGGTGGCCGTCTGGGTGGGGTTCAGCCTGCTTGCGTTACTGAGCGGGTACCTCACGCTGGCGTACTTCCTGACGGTGAAGCTGCTCTGGATAAGCGTTGTATCGGCTACCGGCTATTTGTTGATCGCCTGTTTCGGGGATATCTGCGAGACCCTGCTCTCGCCCAAACAACCGGGTGGCGAAGCACTGGGCGCGGCGCTGGGTCTTTCGCCACACCATCAGGCACAGGCGAGCACCGTGCTGGCGGGCATCGGCCGAACATTGCTGTTGTTCACCGCTATCGTGCTGGCCTTCATGCCGTCGGGCTCCAGTCCGGGCGAACTGCTCGAGGGCTTCACGCAGCTGGATTTCGGCAGCAAACCGCTGGGCGGTCTGAGCATCGCCCCCAGCGATATTCTGCTGGCCGTCGCCGTTCTGATCGTTGGAATGCTGGCCATTCGCGTCCTCAAGGAATGGTTGGGCGAGCGGTTACTGCCGGAAACCAACATGGACGCCGGCATGCGCGCATCGCTGGTGACGCTGGTCGGGTATATCGGCGTCGTCCTGCTCGCCATCGTTGTGATGTCCACGTTGCATGTCAGCCTGACTAACCTGACCTGGGTGGTCAGCGCGCTGTCGGTGGGGATCGGTTTCGGTCTGCAAGCCATCGTTCAGAACTTCATTTCCGGGCTGATTCTGCTCACCGAACGCCCGGTAAAAGTCGGCGACTGGGTCAGTCTGGCCGGCGTGGAAGGGGACATCCGCCGAATCAACGTGCGTGCGACGGAAATCCAGATGTCGGACCGCTCCACGGTGATCGTGCCGAACTCGCAATTCATCACTCAGAACGTCCGCAACGTGACCATGGGCAATGCGCTCGGGGTGGTCGGCATCACCCTGACCTTGCCGCTGGATACCGACGTGCTGCAAATCCGAGACCTGTTGCTGCAGGCCTTCACCGAGCATGAGGCGATTCTCGAGACGCCGGCACCCTCGGTGTCGTTCAAGGATCTGACCACCACCGGGGTGATCATCAGCGTCAGCGGCTACGTCAACAGCCCACGTTCGGTGGGTGGCGCCCGCAGCGACCTGCTGTTCACCGTGCTCGGACGCCTGCGCGAGTTAGGCATTGCCCTGTCGTCACCGCAAAGCATGGTGCTGGTCACCGAAAGCGCGGAAAAGGTGGCGCCCGAGGCGTAACGGAGCGTCGACCAGTCTTTGCTTCCATCAGCCCTTCACGCTAAAGTCCGCGCTCGGGCGTTTGCTGCGCCTGCGGTCCGCGCGAAGGGGTTACCCAGGCAGGCTTCCTCAATTTTTCATTCCAGCTCCTGGCTTGTCGGCGGACCGAGCCCTGTAAGGAGTTGGCATGCCCGCCATACATACATCCCGTCACCACGGTCTTCTGGATCTACCCTCGCTGCGCAAACGCGCCAAGCGTCTTTTGAAAGCGCTGAAAACCAACGAAGCTGGCGATACCCGTGCACAGTTGCACGCGATCGGATTGCCTGGCCCTGACTATCGACTTGCTGACACACAATGGTTGGTGGCCCGCGAGGCGGGCTTCGCCAGCTGGCCGAGGCTGATCGCGCACGCAGACGCGATTGAGTTCGCCGCGCGTCATCCGGGTTTTGCAGCGACGGGTGAAGCAACGGTCCAACACTGGCGCTGCGGTAACGACATCGAGCACAGCCTGCGGACTGCCGGTTTTTCGGGTTCGTTTCAGATGTTCGATGATCCGATGGTCATGGGCCCGGTCCCCGCGTTACCTGACGATGATTACTGGGCAGTGCGCGCAGCTTTCGCAACAGACGCGTTCGGTCTGCCTGCCCGGGATATCCAACAGCGCCAGTTGATACAGCGCAAAGCACTGGCGCAACTCGATGCCGGGAGCGAATTGGTGCTGTGGTGCGAAGCGGACGCCTACGATCAGTTGTTTTTGGTGCGGCTGTTGGCAAGTTTGCCTGTTCTACCGCGCAGGCTTGAATTGATTGAAATCAACCAGGTGCCCGGCGTGGAGCGATTCATCGGTTTCGGGCAGCTGGCGCCTGATCTACTGGCCTGGCTCTGGCCGCAGCGGCGTCCGTTGGGTGAAGACGCGTTGGCACTGGCCCGCGTAGCATGGGCTGCCTACACAGCGCCGAACCCCAGCGAGTGGGCACAGCTGGCATCACAAACGCACTCGGTATTGCCGCTCCTCGGGCCCGCTTTGGCAAGGCAACTGCAGGAGCTTCCCGGCGCTGACGATGGCTTGAGCCTGACTCAGCGTCTGACGCTGCGTGTGCTGGCCGACCACGGCGAACTGCCGTCCGGTAAAGTCTTCGGCCATCTGATGATGAGCTATGAGCCGCTGCCTTACCTGGGCGATCTGATGTTCCATGCGCTGCTGCGACCACTGATCGATGCGCCACACCCATTGGTGCATGAACAGCCGGGAGGCGAATGGCAGAGGCGTGTTGTCCGGATCACTGACTTGGGTGAGCAAGTGCTCGGGGGGCGCTCGAACTGGCTCGATCACTCGCCGGCAGAGCGTTGGGTCGGCGGGGTACGCATCGTTGCCGATCAAGCACCTTGGGTGGTGAGCGCTGAAGGTCGCGTGCGGCGTCGCTGATCAAGCAGGGTAGGGATGATCACGCCCTCCCAGGATTTTTGCCAAGAGGGAGCCGGATGCACTCAAGCATTCGGCGCTGGAAAGGTAAACCGCTCCTCGTCCCTGGATCGCAGCGCAAGGTCTCCATCGAGGTAAAACTCGTCCAGCTGCGGAGGTGCAACGTGGGTGCCTGAGAGCATCGCGTGAACCTGCCCCCGGTGATGGATCTGATGCTGGAACAGGTGCAGCAGCAGACGATCTACGCGTTCCAGTACAAGTCCCTCGGCCCGGACAACTTTCGCCTGACGAGTTAATGAATGGTCATCCAGCCTCTCGCAATATGCGATCAGCCTGGCATCTGCGGCTGATTGAAGCTGCGCCAGTTGATGAAGCGACAAGGTTTCAGCGCGCTCTATGCGTTGACCTTCCAGATCGAACTCCAGCGCGGCGAGATAGAACAGATCTACGTCCAGGATATGCAGCAGCGTTTTTTCGATCGAAGGAAAGAAGCTGGTGCGTGTAGCCACGTATTCCTCGGGGCTTAACGCGAAGCAGGCCGAGAGCAATCGCCGATTCGACCATTGGTTGTTTTGCGCCTGCGCCAGGAAGCTGTTCATTGGGGGTGGCCTGGTGGACTCTCTTGGTGTCAATGATAGTAAGAAAGCGCGTCGCTTGAGGGCCAGATCAATCGTTGTCTTCCTGAGCGCTTTTCCGAACTTTACGGCTTCACCCGACTATTTTGCTGAGACGGGCGCCGCGAGGGTTGCAACCAGCCCTGTAGGGGCGGCATTTTCCAGTCGAACTTCGCCACCCAGTCGCCGTGCGACCGTTTGCACGATCGTCAGGCCCAGTCCGACACCCTGATCATTCCCGCTGCTGTAAAAACGCTCAAACAGCCTCTCGCGATCTGATTCACTGATGCCTGGCCCCTGATCAGCAACGCTCAACTCGAAGCAGTCATCGTCAAACGTCAATGTGACGTTGATCTGCGCCTTTTCGGGGGAAAAATTCACGGCGTTGGTGACCAGGTTTTGTAATGCGATGTCGATAGCCGCAAAGTCGGTTCTGAGTTGATGCGCCTGTTCGTTGCATTCAAAAGACAGTTCAAGCCCCCGGCTCAGTACCCAGGGCGTCATCTGCACTAGACTTTCGCGCACGGCGGCGACCAGGTCCCCTCGCTGTGTCTTCAAAGCGCCCGCGCCGGGCTCCAGGCGCGCGATTGTCAGCAGTTGATTGACCAGCCGGGTCGTACGGTCTACCCCAATGACAAGGTAGTTCAGCGACTCACGCCGCTGTTCATCGTTTTGCGCCTCGAGCACATTCTGCGCATGGACTCGGAGCACAGCGAGCGGGGTCCGCATTTCGTGGGCTGCGTCAGCGATGAAGCGGCGCTCACGGCTCAACACATCCTGAATCTGTCCCAGGAGTCGGTTCAGCGCAGCTTGCATGGGTTCCAGTTCGCTGGGCAGTGGCGCAAGTTGCAGAGGTTCCAGAGAGCCGGCGTGACGCCCCCGAAGCGTGGCGGCCAGATCCGCCAGTGGCTTGAGCCCCCAACCGATCGCGAGCCAGATGGCTGCCATCAACAAGAGACTGCCGATGAGGTTGGGCAGTACGGTGTGACGCACGATGCGATTGACCAGATCCGAACGCACGTCGTCGCGCTCGCCAACCCAGATCAGCAGGTTGTGCGCCTCATCCTTGAGTACAAAAGTTCGCCACTGGTGTTTTCCCAGATCGCTGATGTCGCTGAATCCGGTATAGCCCGGTGCGTGGGTAAGACTTGGGGCGCTGGGTGTATGCACCAATAAATTGCCCTGAAGATCCCACACCTGAAAGGCGATCTTGCTCTCGTAAGGGTGTCCATCGACTTTTGGGTCTGCCTGGCCCAACGCCTGGTTGAACGCTTGATACAACTGGGCGTGCTCCTGCCGCGCCAATGGCATGCGCATGACCCCTTGCAGTAATCGGGCATTGGTGGCGAGTTGCGCGTCGTAGACTTCAGCGATCTCGTGGTTGCTGTCATGGACGTTGACCAGCGTCAGGATCGTCAGGCCGATGAGGACGAGGCCAATGATCAGCGTTAGTGTGCGTCGACGAATCGAGGTCAATGGCGATCCTCCACCAGATAGCCTACGCCGCGCACCGTGCGAATCAGTTCACTGGAGAATTTCTTGCGCAGGTGATGAATATGCACTTCCAGCGTGTTGCTCTCGGCTTCTTCATTCCAGCCGTAGAGCAACTGGATCAGGCGTTCCCGGGTCATCACCCGGCCTGGCGGAGACAGCAACTCGTGCAGCAGTTGATACTCCTTGGGGGTCAGGGATACGGGAGAAGCGTTGTAGCTGACCTGCTGTGTCGCAGGGTCGAGTCGGATTCCGGCATGCTCGATCGCCACTTGCGCACGCCCGGCGCTGCGCCGCAGCAGCGCGCGCAGCCGAGCCTTGAGTTCGTTGAGGTCGAAGGGCTTGATCAGGTAGTCGTCAGCACCTGCGTCTAGCCCGGCAATGCGATCTTCGGTGGCATCGCGTGCGGTGAGAACCAGAACGGGCAGGGAGGAACCGGTTTCGCGCAGGCGCCGCAGTACTGAAAGCCCGTCCAGTTTGGGCAAACCAAGGTCGAGTATGGCCAGATCGAATTCTTCGCTGAGCAGCGCATGCAGCCCGCTGCCGCCATCCTTGACCCAATCGACGGTATAGCCCTCTCGATTCAATGCCTGATGAATGCCTTCGCCCAGCGCAACATCATCTTCGATCAACAGCAGACGCATGACGGCTCCGTCATTTCAGGTTCTTGTTCACTTCGACCAGCAGCAGCTGGATGTCTTTGCGCCGCCCACTGTCAGCCAGTTCTCTGCCGGGACGCGGTTTCGCTTGCAAGGCTTTATCCAGCGCGGCCCTGGCTTGAGCATAGTGCCCCATGCGGAAAAGATGATCGCCCCAGAAGTACAGCGGGTCGATGCCATCGGGATTGACTTTCAAAGCCTGCTCCAACAGACCCTGAGCTTTCTCGGAGTCGCCAAAGCCAATGGGCCAGCCGGGTACTCGGTCATACAGCGCGGCAAGGCTCGCGTAAGCGGAGCCCTGCAGGGCGTTGGGATCAAGGGCCAGCGCCTTCTCCAGATCCGCTTTCGCCTGTTTGACTTTGCTCAGTGCTCCAAGCCCGCCTTGCGCACCCGCCCAGCTGCTGGTGACGATGCCCGACCAGACCCAGGCTTCGGCAACATCCGGGCGTTCCTGCTTGAATGCTGAGGACTGTGATGCCAGTTTCTCGAATGCGGCGACTCTCTGGTCTTCAGGCAGCTGGTACTGGATATGGGCCCATTCCTGCTGGATCGAGGTCAGGCGTTGTTGATCAGGCGCGTCCAATGCCCAGACGGGCGCGGCGAGGAGGAAGAGCAAAGCGACGAACATTGCTTTCATGGTTTGGGTTTCTCTTCAAAGGGCATATTGCTCAGTCGACGAATGAGCGGCAAGTGCTTGCGCAGGGAACGATCCACGACAGCAGGCAGCAGTCCATTAAGGCGGACGAAAAATCGTTCCGGCCAGCCGAGGTAGAGTTCGCGCTGATCTCCAGCGATAGCGCTGACGACGGCAGCAGCGACTGCATCGGGGGCGTCTTCGTTGCTCTTGAGAGCGGAATTCAAGGCACGTGCCGCTGGCCCATTCATGGCGGTGCGGGTTGCACGGGGCGCGACGTACAACACGCCGACACGGGTATCCGCCAACTCACGGCGCAATGCCTCGGAGAACCCGCGCAGGGCAAATTTGCTGGCGCAGTAGGCCGTGTAGCCGGCGTAGCCGATTGATCCGAACGTGGAGCCGACGTTGACCACCATTGCTCGCCTGGCACTGCGCAACATCGGCAGCATCAGGCCCGTGAGCTGGATCGGAGCATGCAGATTGATGTTGAGCATTGCATCGATCTCACGACCTGGCAGTTGCTCCAGCATGGCGAAATGGTTGACTCCAGCAGCATTGATCAGCAGGTTGATGCCCTCCATGGCCTGCGCTGTCATCAGCACATGCTGACGGCCTTCGTGAGTGGTCAGGTCGGCTTTGACCCAATGCAGCAGGTGCGGGTACTGCATCTGCAACGGTATCAGCGGCTCCTGATGCCTGGACACCGCCAGTACCTCTGCACCATGACTGCACAACGATTCGGCGATGGCCATACCGATTCCGCCGCTGGCGCCGGTCAGAATGACGCGGGCTTCAGACAGACGCATGAGCTGATTCCTTTTCAGACTCGGCCATAGCGCCAGGCAACTGCCGGAACATTTCGGTGTACAACGCATAGACGACCTTTGACGCCTTGATCACGGCGGCTTGATCTTCCGGGTCTTCGAGGCGATCCATCAGTTTTCGGTAGGTTTCCATGTGGCCAACGTCCAGGCTGCCGTGGGAACTCAGGTAGCTGAATGCCGTGGAGGGAAGGCCAAGGCGCTGCTGGATGCTACCTGCCGCGTGAGTCGCCAAGGCGATGCTGGTGCCTTCCAGGACATTGACCATGCCGAACAGGCCGACGGGATTGCCTCTGGCAATGAGGTCGTACAAATAGGCGACCATCAATTCGATGGGCAGGCCGGGCGAGCCGTCGCGTACCGCATCAGCGTCGGCGCCACAGGCCCGCAGATCGTTGAGGATCCACTGTTCATGCCCGTATTCGTCGTCAATGTATTCGCACACGGCGCCGCGCAACCATTCCAGCCGCGAGGGCAGGCGAGCACCGCAGGCCATCATCAACGGGACGGTGTGACGCACGTGGAAGTAAGCCTGAGTGAGGAACGCCTGATAGCTCTCCAGCGTCACCTGGCCGAACAGCGCCTGGTGAATGATCGGCAGGTTGAACAACGTTTCGCGTTCGGTACGGGTGGCTCCTTGTAGCGTTTCGAAAAAACTCATGAATGAAAATCCTTAGCTCTTGTGGGCTCGATAAAGAGATGACGGTAATGCGCCAGAATGGCGTCGCGCTTCGGGCGGCCATTGGCGGTGGCCATGCCGTTGCCCGGGCTGAAAGGTTGTTCCAGCCGTGTCCAGCCATGCACTCGGGCATAGTCAGGCAGCGATCGATTGGCCTGGGCGACGGCATCGGCGAGTTGCAGGTCGGTGGTTTCCGGGCGCTGCGGCCAGATCAACGCATGGTTGTGGGACATCGCTTCGCCGTAGACGAACGCCTGGCCGATGCGGCCGTGCTGAGTCAGTTCAGCCTCGACCCACTCGGGATTGACGTTGCGCCCGAAGCTGGTCACGAACTGATGCTTCTTGCGTCCGTGGAGGTAGAGATACCCGTTGGCGTCGAACTCGCCCAAATCTCCGGTAGGCCACCATTCAGGCACAGGGCGGCTGTCGCCCAGATAACCCAGCATCCCGGAGCCTGCGATCATCACTTCGCCGTCTTCGGCCAGTCGTATCTGCACGTGCGAAAGGGGCTTGCCGACACTGCCGGGGTGATGAGCGCCGGGACGGTTCAGCGCCACTACCGAAGCGCATTCCGAAAGCCCATAGCCTTCGTAAACCGGCAGACCTGCCAGATCGGCACGCAGCAGCAACTCATGGCTGACCTTGGCGCCTCCCACTGCAACGAATCGCAATTGGCTGCTATCGAGCGCTCCGATTTCACAGGCCGTGATCAGTAGCAACAAGAGCTGCGGCACGAGAATCATGCTGTGCGGGTTTCGAAGCTTCAAGGTCGAGAGCAGCCGTGGCAGATCCACGCCACTGGCGCCCTGAATGCCCAAGGTTCGCTGGCTGGGCAGGCTGATCATGGCGCCGGCATAGAGGGCTGCATAGCAGCCGATGTTCTCCAGCAGAATTGCCAGGGGCAACAACGAAAGGTGGTGCAGAGGTTGCTGCGACTCACTTGCATCGTGCAGCCCGCGGGCAACCCGTAGCACGCTGTCGGCGCTCAGGCACACCCCCTTTGGCGTGCCGGTGGTGCCTGAAGTGAATGTCAGTTTCGCAGTACCTGCCGCAAGTAAGGGGAGCTCAGACACAGCTCGAATCCAGAAGCCATCACGGCACCGGAAGCCGGATTGCTCCAGTTCATCATCATGGTCGGGGCCTGCAATAACTACATCGGCCTGACTTTGCTCAAGGCAATGCAGACGCTGGGCGATGCTGAAGAAAGGGGGCAGGGCAAGACAGGCGAGGCCTTCGAATAGAATCGCCAGATCCCAGATCAAAAAATCGGGCCCGTTGTCCAGAGCGATAGCGACGACTCTGGCATTCAGGTCGCTGAGTATCTGCTGTCGCAGACGAATCTCGGCATCCAGTTCTGCATAGTCGAGCTTGAGGTCGTCGCCCCATAACGCATAGGCGTGTGGCTGATCGATGGCGAGCTCAGCGATCCGTTGGCGAAAAGCGTTCAGTTCAGGCGACATGACAGTTGCGCTCCCTCGTGAGTGGCAAGCCAAATCGCTCGAATACGCCGCTGTGGCCCAAATGCATGAAGCCGGAGCTTATGTCTCCAACATGCACACTTGGTTGAGTGTCGTAGTAATTGCCCCAGGCATGGCGGTCATCACCCAGCCGCATCGGGTCGGCAGCACACAAAGTCACGGGGCGCAGACCCAGGCGATTGAAGCTATTGACCAGGGCGGCATTGCCTGTGAACGCCACCCATTCCAGACCGCCCATCGCCAGCAGCCAGGTAATCGTGATGATGCTCAACCGTGCGCTACCCAGATTACTCGCGGCGAGGTTGCCAACCTCGACAATGCTTTTGCGATCGACAGGATGCGAAGCGTGAGCTTCGATGGCGCGCTCGATCGGATCGTCCAGGTAGTGCTCCAGAAACAAAGCAGATGAGGTTGCCCTCCGCACACCGGCGACTGCACACAGGCTGCCTGAGTTGTCGTTCAGGCCGAATAACTCAGGCATGAAGTGGCAAATCTCGGCGTTGTGGACTTTGCGGAAACGCTGCTGGATAAAGGCTTCGAACGCGTCGCGCAACGGCTCCCTAGCCAAGGCTCGTTGCAGTGAAAGAGTGGAAGCTTCAGGCGTTCCGAAGCTCAGTGGCAGACAAACATTCCAGTCCAGGCCCTGCATGGGTGAGGCTCCTCCCCAGTGGTGAATGAGGTGGAGTATCAGCACCGAGTCTTAACGAAGTCTGAAGGTGGGAGAAATGCGGCAGGCCACCTTCTTCAGATTTCCTTAAGACAGCTGCGGCACAGTCCGATCGCCTCCGATGCCTTTTCATCCACCTCTTGAAAGCGAACCCCGACATGACGTCACTTTCACCTCGTTACGCAAAACTCTCGATGTATCTGCATTGGTTGATGCTTGCGCTGTTTGTCGGCGTGTATGCCTGTATCGAACTCAAGGGGCTGGCTCCCCGCGGCAGCGCATTGCGCTCAGCAGCGTTGGGCATGCACGGTCTGTTCGGGCTTTCAATCTTTGTGCTGGTCTGGGTTCGCTTGCTGGGGCGCCTGATCTACAAGGCACCGGCGATAAGCCCGAGGCCGCCCGCATGGCAAATTGGGCTCTCTCACACGATGCACGGGCTGCTCTACATCCTGATGATCGCCACACCAATCTTGGCGTGGCTGATGCTGGCCGCTGGAGGAAAACCCGTACCGTACTTCGAGTTTTTTATACCCGCGCCGGTTGCTCTTGATCCAGCTCTGGCCAAGCAGATCAAAGGCTGGCATGAATGGCTGGGCAGCTTGGGCTATTGGCTGATTGGACTGCATGCGGTGGCGGGTTTAATCCATCACTACTACGTGCGAGATAACACGCTTAGACGGATGCTGCCTCGATAAGCCGCAGGGCCCGCACGCCAGATCGCCTCGGCAGCTCTCGTTCCGAATGTAAGAAGGTAGAAATGTTGTTCGCCCCACCTCAAGTGCATTTTGAAACTGCATCGCTTGCGACAACGAGGGATGAGGTGGCGCTACCGACGAATTCACGTTAGCGCCTGCTGTACAGCATCGGCGGCGACTGGCCGAACTTACATCTCAAGGCCCGCCCGCCAGAGGATAGAGACGCCTGTTTCAAGCAAAAAACCTCAAATTAACCTCTTGAGAAAGCAGCAGACGTCAACGAAGTACCGAAATACCACTTAAATAGTGGCGATAGGTTCTTTGATGATGCCAAGCTCAGCGTCACGTTTCCTGAAAGGTCGATTTTTCAACAGAATCGACCCAAGGCGGTCTCTCACATCAATAGCAATCGGCCGCAATCTGATGCCGGCCTCTATGTCTGACCCGTCGGGTGACGGCGGCGCCTCAAGCGCCGCCGTCTGTTCTCAAGGTTAGCTTCCAGTCCCGTTCCCGCTGTCCAAAGGCTGGTCGATCAGGGCGTTACGATGTTGAACCAGAAATCGAAATCGTCCATGTAAGAAACCAGCTCTTCGAGCTTGCCTTGAGTCCCGTCTACCTTGATGTCCCCCGAGGCCAGTGCATCTTTCAAAGAAGTCTCTTTCAGCACGATTTTATTCAGCGTGTCCCGGGTAAGGGTGACCGTCGCATCAGCGTCTTTGGCGACAACGCCTTCGGTGTGATTCAGCACGCCGTTCTCCATTTCCACCGAATACTTCTGCTTGAGATCGGTGAAGTCAAAGTTCAGCGAGAGACGCTTGTCTTCGGCTTTTGGCCCGTTCAAACGCATGGCCAGGAAGTCGAAGAACAGGTCCAGATCCATGGCTCGAACCGTGTCGGGGCTGGCGGTGTCAGGCGTTGGCAACTTCATCACACCCTCGCGCAATTCCTTGGCACCTGTGAGGTAGAAGTTGCGCCATGGCCCACTTTCCGCCTGGTAACCCAGCTGCTCCAACGCGTCCGCTTGCAGATTCTTCGCTGCCTGATTGCTTGGGTTGGCGAATACCACGTGGTTGACGACTTCGGCGACCCAGCGGAACTCGCCTTTGTCGAAGTATTCCCTGGCTTTCTTGAGGACGGCATCTTCACCCCCCATCATCTCGACGTAGTGCTTGCCACCTTCTTCCGGCGGCAGTTCGTTGAGCTGTGCCGGGTTGCCGGTAAACCAGCCCAGGTACAGGACATAGGTGGCTTTGACGTTGTGGTTCACTGAGCCGTAGTAGCCACGGTTGGAGAATTTACTGGCGATCGCCTTGGGCAGTTTGAACTGCTCGGCGATCTCCACCATGGTGTAGCCCTTGTTGATCAACCGCAGGGTTTCATCGTTGATATAACGGTACATGTCACGCTGGGAAGACAGCTGCTCACGCACCTCTTTGTTGCCCCAGACCGGCCAGTGGTGCATGGCGTACATCACCTGAACATCGTCGCCCCAGAGCTTGAGTGCCTCGTTGAGGTATTTTGACCATGGCAGCGGCTCGCGAATCTTGGCCCCGCGCAGCGAGTAGGTGTTGTGCAAGGTATGCGTCGAGTCTTCTGCAGTGTTGAGGGCTTTCTTTTCTTTAATGTAATAGAGCATTTCGGCGGGTGCTTCACTGCCTGGCGCGTAGAGGAACTGGTAGGTCAGCCCGTCGATGACGTGGGTCTCGCCGGTCTCTTTGATGATGTCGGTAGGCGGAATCAGCGTCACTGTGCCGGCCGATGTCGTCGTGCCCAAACCTGCTCCCAGCTGGCCGGTGGGGGTAGGGGGGAGCAGGTTCCCGTACATGTAGCTGGCGCGACGGCTCATGGCGGTGCCCGCCATGACGTTTTCCGCCACGGCATGCTCGACGAAGCCTAACGGCGCATAAATCTTCACCTTGCCAGCTTTCACATCTTTTTCATCCACAACTCCGCGCACACCACCGTAGTGGTCAACGTGGCTGTGGGTATAGATAACGGCCACGACTGGTTTCTTCGGCCGGTGCTGGTAATAAAGCTCAAGGGCCGCCTTGGCGGTTTCGGTGGAGATCAGCGGGTCGAAGACGGTAATGCCGTCCTTGCCCTCGACAATGGTCATGTTGGACAGATCGTAGTTGCGAACCTGATAGATGCCGTCGGTCACCTCGAACAGGCCCGAGATATTGATCAACTGGGACTGCCGCCAGAGGCTAGGGTTAGTGGTGTCCGGAGCGTTTTCGCCTTCTTTGATAAAGGAGTACTTGGCCGGGTCCCAGACCACATTCCCGGACGTCCCCTTGATGACTGCTGACGGTAGCGGCGCGATGAAGCCCTTGTGAGCAAGCTCGAAGGATGTCTTGTCGCTGAAAGGCAGCTCTTTCAAAAGCGCATTGTTAGCAGCCTTGGTAGCCTCCGATGCAGGTTTTGGTTTCTCTGCGTCGGCCGCAACGGCAGGGTTCGCCATCGTGATTGCTGCAACTAAGCAGAGAATAGTCCCGGCAATTTTAGAGGGTCGATGTTTGGACTGAGCAGGGAAACACTTGTTGGATTCTGTCTGGCAGATCATTTCTAGCTCCATCTAGTCGTTAGGCATAGTGGTAATGCGCCATGCAGGGAGTGATGGCGGGTGCAAGTAAAAATAGTCGGGCTATGGAAAACTTCTAGGAAATCTTTTCCGTCGCCTCTCGCAGCCTGACGGGAAACGACCGTGCTACTTATAGGCCCTGATGCATTTAGGTGTTGGATGAAACATTCAGTTGCATGATTGCGTACTGAATGACAACCGTTTGTCAGATTTGATCTTCAGGGATTACGCAATTCGAGCAAACAAAAACTAACGTAGCAATTATCAAAAGTTACACGCCAATAATTGTCACCTCTATCAAGTTTCGTAACAGGTCTAAGCGAAGCATTCGCTAGACCAACTGTTAATGCTCGCCGTTGGTCAGTCTGGCTGCTCAGCCATCCACTGGAAGTGGACCGAGGAACATCTTCTTCAGGCGCTCCTTTCCAATTGCGCGGGCGAGCTCCGAAAATACGCAGTACATGAATATCAGTGTCACGAGCAGAATCTGGACTGCCCAGAATTGAGGCCAATTCATTGCGTTCCATAGCATGTCATTCGCTTCAGAGAAGCTGGGCGCTTCTTTCCAGAATTCGTACAGCCGCTCCAGATAGTGAACGACGAGTGCGACCAAAGCGTACATCAGGGTTTTCCATAGCACGTTCCAGATCAGTGGCTTCTCGGGGAAGCGATTGATGAAGGGCAGCATGTCCGCGACCAGCACCGACTTTCCGAGGACCAGTGACGCGATCAGAACGGAGGCTGACACGGGAAGCGATACGCCGGTGCCCTTCATCATGAGTGCACGAATGACGGCCACGATGTGCAGGATGATGAAAAAGAAAACCGTAGGCGGTAGGGCCTTCATGGCTTCGTGTTTTATCTTCAGCAGTATGGCTTTCATGCAATCGCTCGCTTGATGGCCTGATCGGCTATCGTTTCAGCTGTTGATACGACTTGACCATGTCCGACGCCCACGCATCCAGAACGCCTCGAAAATCTCCAGGCTTGAGGACTTGTGCGGAGTTATCGAGTTCATAACCAGCCCCTTTACGGACCACTTCCGCGACCACATCGCCGTTACCTGCGTCGAGGAAAGCGGCCTCTGTGGCCACGCTTGTATCCTGATCGCGGATGCCCGTGGCCACGCTCACGCCGGCGGCTACCAAGGCGACTGGAATCACTTCATAGGGGCGTAGCCCTTTATTCGAGGCGCTGACTGCTGTTATCGCAGCGCGAACTACCAGCACATTCGGGCCTGGGCCATCGGCCAGTGGAAGGACAGTGGCAAAAGCGGTCTTTAGTGCTTGATCATAGGACTGCGTAATGCCGCGCAAGGTATTGGCGGGAAGTTTCTCGGTCGGTTGCGGTTGAGGGTAGAACTGGCTGGGCTCTATGTAGACGCTGGTGAATCGGTTCGCGTCCACACCCGGTTGAATCCAGCGCAGAACAGGCGCCCCGGATGGCGATTCGGCTTTCTTCAGGACTTTATAGTCTTTAAGAAAGCCGGAGTACTCGTCGGGGCTTACTTCGTTGCTCGAGCAGCCCGAAAGGGCAAGTGCCAATGCACATACCGGTACTGCCCAACGTTTCATTTGCATGACATAACTCCTGTAACACGAGAAGGCGTCCAAACAATCGGTGTCTGTGAAGGGGAAAACGTAAGAGTAGGCAAAAGCGCTGAGTGTGCAATTTTGTGTGCAAAAAATGCTGAGGCTTGAGATAGCCGTGTTCCTTATCCGCTACTGAACTTCCCAAACGCGTTCACATTCCGGCTTTAAGTGGCCCGCCGGTCGTGGACGGATCCGTGACGGGACTATCTCTCTGCGCATTCCACCAGGGAATGATTGAGGTTTCTTATTTATCGCTTTTTCTATCCTTGCAGAATGTCGACCATGACCACTCCAACAAGCATAAGAAAGGGAGGGGCCATGACTGCAATTGCCACCACTGACACCGCCGTCCAGACGGCCAGGTCAAAGTATCGCTGGGTAGTCCTGTCGGTCATCGTTGTCGTCTACATGCTCGCCGCTGCCGACCGGGCCAACATCGGTATCGCTCTGCCCTATATTCAGAAAGAGTTCGGCGCGAGCAATGCGCAGGCAGGGCTGCTGGTAAGCGCGTTCTTCCTGTTTTACTCCCTGGGGCAGATTCCAGCGGGCTTCTTGCTGAGCCGGGTAGGGGTGCGCCTGGTCGCGCCGGTGTCCATCGCCCTGACCTCCGTGGTCACGTTGCTCATAGGCACCGCGCATAACTTCGGGCTTTTGAAGATCTATCGATCAGCGCTCGGTGTGGCTGAAGCAGCACTGCCGTTGTCGATGCTCAGCACGATCAACCGCTGGTTTCCAGCGCGGGAGAAGGGCCTGGCCACAGGGGCTTTCCTGTCTGCGGCAAAGATGGGCGCGGTCATCGCTCCGCCCATCGGCGCTGCGCTGATCCTGCTTGATGGCTGGCGCACGATGTTCTTCGCCTTCGCCATCCCCGGTCTGTTGATGGCGCTGATCTGGTGGTGGCTGGTGCCCAATGATCCTCGTTCGGGAGCGCGGGTCAACGAGGCCGAGGCCGCGTACATCGAGGATCAGACCAAGACCGACGGCGGCACTGTACGCGCGCACAAAAACTTCGGTGCGCTGGACAAGCTGCTGCGCTACAGACACACGACGCCTCTGGCCACCTCACGTTCGGTGTTCGCATCATGGAACATCTGGGGTTGTGGTCTGGGTTATCTGCTGATGACAGGTGTGGTCAACGTCCTGCTTGCCTGGCTGCCGAAGTATTTGGGGGAGGTGAAGCATTTCGAGTTGATGCAGATCGGCTTCGTCGCATCGCTGCCTTTCGCGGGCGGCGTGCTTGGCAATATCGTGGGTGGCTGGCTGTCCGACACCGTTCTCGACCGCCGCAGAAAACCGACGATGATGATCAGCGCTGTGGCGACCTGCCTGATGATGATCGCCCTCGTCTATGCGCCCAACGATCTGCTCTCTGTCAGCCTGCTGCTGTTTGGCACCGGCTTTTTGCTGAACATCGGCTACTCATCGTTTTCGGTGTATTCGATGGGCCTGACCACACGTGCGACTTATCCGGTCGCAGCGTCCCTGGTGAACAGCGCCGGTCAGGCAGGCGGGGCCATGGCGCCTCTGATCACCGGCATGCTTCTGGACAGCTATAGCTGGACGGCGGTGTTTCTCTTCCTGGGCGTCTGCTCGTTGGCAGCGCTGGTTTTCGTGCTGTCGATACACGAGCCTGCTGATCTGAGTGAACAGAAGACTGCCGGCTAAACAACCTTCCATTGGCTGCAGCGACAGCTGACGCCGGCGGATCAAGCAAGGCGCACGAGTATTGTCTCGTGCGCCTTTTCAGCTTTGCAGCTGCCGCGAGAAATCACACAGCTCCACGGCCCGGCAGGCGACTTCGGTTACGAATGCCGAGGGCCGGTCGTTCCGGTACATCGCCATGTACGGCACCGGGGGCAACGCCGGGTCAGTGTTGATGATTGTCAGCTTTCCTTGATCGACCAGCGGGCGAAAGCATTCCAGCGGCAGATAGGTCACGCCCAATCCGGCGGCGGTCAGCCCGAGCATGGCAGTGAGGCTGTCAGAGGAGAGCGTCTTGGGCAGTTCGATGCCCAGCGCGCCGAGCCATTTGTTCACGAACAGGCCAGACCCCGAGCGCTTGCCCTGCACCAGCACCGGGTACCTGGCCAGCTCCGCCAGCCCCACCACCCCTGAATGCGGGATCAACCCGGGTGCTGCCATCCAGGCGTTCTCCACGATGGCCAGCGGCACGGCAGTGACCTCTGGCGCCGTGAAGGTGTCGGGAATGATGATGAGGTCTACCAGGTCATCCATGAGCTTTTCGTGGAGATTACGGCTCATGTCGACTTCCGGTTCCACGGTCAGCCCCGGAAAATCCTGCACCAGCCGCGCGATCAGGCGCGGCAGCCAAGTCAGCGCCGTGAGTTCTGTGACGCCCAGTCTCAGCCGTCGAGTAACGACATGAGTGCCGTCTTTCAACGAGGTGATCCGCTCGGCAAGGGTGAGCATTTCTCGGGCGATGACCAGCAGTTCTTCACCGGTTGCAGTGAGTCGCGCGCCGCGCTGCGAGCGGTCGAACAGTTGCAGGCCGGTGGTCGATTCCAATTCCTGAACGCGTTTGGAAATCGCGGACTGGGTGGTGTGCAGGTGTTCGGCGGCGCGCTCGAATGTGCCCAGACGTTCGATCCAGTGCAGCGCAGTGAGCTGTCGAAGGGTGATCACATTCATTCCTTAAGAGCATGTAGTTGCATAGAATAATATCGCTTTTTCTATTTAACAGCGTCTTTATCCTCAGTGACATCAGCCACCCGAGGAACACCCATGAACGCAATCGCTTCAACGTCAGAAGTCAGCGCCCTGCTGGCGGCGTACACCCGCACCTCGACCTCCATCATCAGCGACTGCCTGGACCGTCTTCCCGGCGCGCCCCTCAAGCCGTTTCATCGCATCGAAGGCACGATGGCAGGCATCGCGCTGACAGTGAAAGTCCCCTGCGGAGATAACCGTGCGATTCATCAGGCGCTGGAAATTCTCAGCCCGGGTCAAGTGCTGGTGGTCGATGGCGGGGGCGACATCAGCCGTGCGTTGATGGGCGACATCATGGCGGCAATCGCCGAAAAGCGCGGTGCTGCCGGCGTCGTGGTGGACGGCGCCATTCGTGACCTGGCAACCATCGGCAAGGGGACATTTCCGGTGTTCGCTCGCGCAGGCTTCCATCGCGGCCCCTATAAAAACGGTCCGGGGGAAATCAACGTCCCGGTCAGCATTGGCGGCATGCTCGTCTCGCCGGGAGACATCGTCGTGGGCGATCATGACGGCATCGTCGCCTTCCCGGCATCGCAGGCAGAGAGCCTGCTGCAACGCTGCCTGGCCACCGAGCAAAAAGAAGCAGAGATGCTGGCGCAAATCGCTGCCGGCACTTACAAAGGCGCCTATGCGGCCCACTGAAGCGGAAACCTGAACAATGAAAATCGGAATTATCGGAGCGGGCGAAGTCGGCCTTACGTACGCGCGGCCGTGGTCGGCGGCGGGGCATGACATCGTCTTGTGCGACTTGAAACCGTCCCCCCGCGCCCAGGCGTTCGCCGCCGAGCTGGGGCTGAATGTGTCCACTTCCATTGCCGACGTCGTGCCCGTGTGCGATGTGGTGGTGTCCTGCGTGTTCGGCACGGTCTCCCTGACGGTTGCCGAAAAGGCGCTCGGCAGCATGCAAAAGAACGCGTTGTTCGTCGACATGACCACCGCCGACCCGGCGCAGATCAGGACCGCTGCTGCCCACGCTGCAGAGTTGGGTGTTGTCTACGTGGACGTCGCGATCCTCGGCGCCATTGCCCTGACCCACGAGAAAACCAACCTGCTCGGCGCGGGCGTGGGACTGGATCGAGCCATCGACCTGTTCACATCCGCCGGGGCACCGCTCAAGCCCGTGGAAGACGGCGCCGCCGGTGACGCGGCGGCGTTGAAAATCCTGCGCAGCGTGTTCACCAAGGGGCTTGAAGCGCTGACCATCGAGTGCTTCATGGCCGCCGAAAAGCAGGGCGTGACCGACAAGCTGCACGATGCGTTGAGCGACATCGATCAAGCCAGCCTGCGCGACTTTCTCGCAGCGCTGATCCGCACCCATGTGGTCCATGCGCCACGCCGCCTGAAAGAGGTTGAAGAGGCCGAGCTTCAGTTGCGCGCTGCTGACATGCCGGTGTCGGTGCTGCCCGGTGTCAGGGACTTGTTTCAGCGTACCGCCGATCAGATCCGTTCAAACCCGCCCCAAGCGGCAGCGCCGAACGTGCAGGAGGCGTTCGAGTGGCTGTTCAAGGCAAATGGCATCAGGCCGGATCGCAGTGCGCCTGAGAACTGACCGTTTACAGGCACGGAACCTCGTCTACATGAGCGACGATGGATCCGCTGCGGTCGACCAGTTGAACGCCGACTCGGCCGCCCGTGGTGCTCTGGATAAGTGAATAGTGCTGATCGGGCAGAAACTCATCATAAGTGAGCGTCGCGATGCACAGGCGACGAATGCCTCGATAGTCCCGCCTGGTCAGTCCAACCTCGAGACTTTGTCTGGGCCCGGTGAATTGAAATGTCCTGAGGTCGCTGGCAGGCGTTTCATTAGCCCGCCGGGCAACCATTTCAGTTCCGGATTTCGAATCAAGGTCAACAACGGTTTGCCCGGGTTGCGGGCGTGTGGGATCGACTGCACAACCGTGTACAACCAGCAGCAACGCGGCTGCTCCGACTGCTTTTGGAATACGCATGGGTGCTCCGGGTGTCAGCGGGGAAGGGCAAGGCGCGATCCCGCAAGTGTCGACAGCCCCGCAATAGTAGCGCCTGGCGTCATTCGGTGAAGCCTTATCGGGGCGCGATACACGCTGTACGGGCGTTCGGGAACCAGTGCCTGTATTGCGCCAGCTCATGTTCGACCCAGTTCGAAGATCAAAATCCGCATGTCTGACTCCTAGGGCTCCAATGGGCGACCGGGAGGATCCTCAGCAACCGCCGATGTAAATAATCTGCAAAGGTCGGCCCCTTTCCTTGTCCGGCTCTGCGTTGCAGGGCTAAATGTCGCAACAGTTTGAAACAACCTATCGCTTGATCCGCCTTGAACCGTGCCGCAGCCGTCGCGGCGCCTCGTGCCAAGAGCGCGATGCTGGAGTGTGTCGGCTCGGCAACGGTCGCGCTGACGCTTGATAAATTTCGTCCACCTGCAGAAGTATCCGATGACCCAGATTTTGGCAGCCCGCTCACGCAAGCGCCTTGTATTTGCGCTCCTGATAGCCGCAGCCATTGGCGCTGTCGTTGTGTACATCAACCACCGCTCGCCCTCGGCCCCGACACAGGCCGGCGGCAGCGCCGTTCCCGCAGGTCCCGGTGGGCGTCATGCCGGGCCTGGCATGGTCGACACCAACGCCACTGTGAGCGTTGCCGTGGGCACGGCAAGTACCGCTGATGTGCCCGTGATCCAGCAAGCGTTGGGGACCGTCATTCCCAACTATTCGGTCACGGTCACCAGCCGCGTCGACGGCGAACTGATGGCCGTGTATTTCACCGAAGGCCAGTACGTGAAGAAAGGCCAGCTGCTGGCGCAGATCGACCCGCGTGCCTATCAGGCCACGCTGGATCAATATCAGGGCGACATGGCGCAGAACCAGGCGCTGCTCAAGAGCGCGCAACTGACCGCCGAACGCTACAAGCGGCTGTTCGCCAAGGACTCGCTGGCCAAGCAGGATCTGGATACCCAGATGGCGACCGTCGGCCAGTACGCCGGTGCGGTCAAAGCCGATCAGGGGCAGATCGACGCCGCGAAACTCAACCTGACCTACGCCAGAATCGTCTCGCCGATCGATGGCTTCGTCGGCCTGCGTCTGGTGGACCCGGGCAACGTGGTGTCGTCCAGCAGCACCACCGGCATCGTCACCGTGACCCAGACCAACCCGATTGCCGTGACCTTCAGCTTGCCGCAAGCGCAGTTGGCCTCGCTGCTGCCCAAGGTGCGCAAGGGCGAGTCGTTGAGTGTGCAGGCCCTCGACCAGTTGGGCACTACGCCGCTGGCCAGCGGCACGCTGAAATTCATCAGCAACGAGATCGACACCACCACCGGCAGCATCAAGTTGAAGGCGCTGTTCGACAACCCCGACGAGAAGCTCTACCCCAACCAGTTCGTTAACGTGAAGCTGACCACCGACATCCTGCACAACGCCGTGGTGGTGCCGTCGGCCGCTGTGCAACTGAGCAGCGATGGCGAGTTTCTGTACGTGGTCAAGGACGGCAAAACCAATCGCCGCAGCATCACCATCGGCCCGGTCATGGGCGATCAGACGGTGATCACCAACGGCGTGGAGCAGGGCGAACAAGTGGTCACCCGAGGCATCGATCACCTGCGCGAAGGCAGCAAGGTCGAGGTCGAAAAACCCGCCGGCGATGGGGCCAAGCCCCTCGACCAGGCCACGGCCAAACGTACCTTGCCCGCCACCGGCAACGTCAACCCATGAATCCGTCGCGACTGTTCATCCAGCGTCCGGTGGCCACGATGTTGCTGATGCTGGCGGTGATGCTGGCCGGCATTTTTGCCTACCGTTTGCTCTCAACCTCGGCGCTGCCGGAAGTCGACTACCCGACCATTCAGGTCAGTACCCTGTATCCGGGCGCCAGTTCCAGCGTACTGGCATCTGCCGTCACTGCGCCGCTGGAGCGGCAGTTGGGGCAGATGTCCGGGTTGTCGCAGATGTACTCGACCAGTTCGGCCGGGGCGTCGGTGATCACCCTGAAGTTCTCCCTGGACCAGTCACTGGACGTCGCCGAGCAAGAGGTGCAGGCGGCCATCAACGCCGCCGACAGCCTCCTGCCCACTGACCTGCCGAACCCGCCCACCTATAAAAAGGTCAACCCGGCGGACACCGCCGTGCTGACATTGGCGGCCACCTCCGACAGTCTGCCGCTCACCCGCGTGCAGGATCTGGTCAACACGCGCGTAGCGCTCAAGCTCTCGCAAATCTCCGGCGTGGGCATGGTCAGCCTCGCGGGCGGTCAGCAGCCGGCGGTCAAGATCGAGGTCAATCCCACCAGCCTGGCGGCCCACGGCCTGACCCTTGAAGACGTTTACGACAAGGTCAACGCCGCCAACGTCAATGGCTCCAAGGGCGGGTTCGATGGCCCTGCGCATTCGATCACCATCGACGCCAACGACCAGTTGCGCGATGCCGTGGAGTACGGCGAGTTGGTACTGGCTTACGAGAACGGCGCAGCCCTGCGCCTCAAGGATGTGGCCACCACCGCCGAAGCGCCTCAGGACCAGTACCTGTCGGCGACCGCCAACGGGCAACCGGCGATTGTCATTGCCGTGCAGCGCCAGCCCGGCGCCAACGTGATCGAGGTGGTCGACAGCATCAAGGCCAAGCTGCTGACGTTACAGTCGGCGTTGCCGGACTCGGTGAAACTCACGGTGATCAGCGACCGCACGCAAACCATCCGCGCCTCGATCAAGGACGTGCAGATCGAACTGCTGCTGTCCATCGGTCTGGTGGTGCTGGTGACCTTTGCCTTCCTCGGCAACTTCACCGCCACGCTGATTCCGAGCCTTGCGGTGCCGCTGTCGCTGATCGGTACTTTCGGGGTGATGTACCTGGCAGGCTTCAGCGTGAACAACTTGACGCTGATGGCGCTGACCATCGCCACCGGCTTCGTCATCGACGACGCCATCGTGGTGGTCGAGAACATTTCCCGGCATCTGGAGGAGGGCGAAGAGCCCATGGCCGCGGCCTTCAAGGGCTCGCAGGAAATCGGCTTCACGATCATCTCGCTGACGTTTTCGCTGATCGCCGTGCTGATTCCGCTGCTGTTCATGGGCGATGTGGTGGGGCGGCTGTTCCGCGAGTTCGCCATTACCCTGGCGGTGGCGATTCTGGTGTCGATGATTGTCTCCCTGACGCTCACCCCCATGCTCTGCGCCCACCTGCTGCGCCATGTCCCGGAAGAGGGTAAGGGTCGCTTTGCCGCGTGGGGCGACCGTCAATATCAAAAAGTGCTCAACGCCTATGATCGCGGCCTGGTGTGGGTGCTGGATCACCAGCGTCTGACCCTGCTGGTGGCGGTGGCTACCGTGGCGCTGACCGGTTTTCTCTATTTCGTGGTGCCCAAAGGGTTCTTTCCGACTCAGGATACCGGCCTGATTCAGGGCTTTACCCGCGCGTCTCAAGACGTCTCGTTCAGCGAAATGGCCCGTCGTCAGCAGGCCATGGTGGAGGTGGTTCGCAAGGATCCGGCAGTGCAGTCGGTGTCGTCCACCATTGGTGTCGACGGCAACAACAATTCCCTGAACAACGGCCGTCTACAGATTGACCTCAAACCCTTCGAAGACCGCGACGACACGGCGACCCAGGTCATTACCCGCCTGGAGAAATCCGCCAGTGCCGTGGCCGGAATCCAACTCAATCTGGTGTCATCTCAAGACCTCACGGTCGACGATCAACTGACCCCCAGCCAGTACCAGTTCACCCTCGACGATTCGGAAAGCGCCAACCTCTCGGCGCTGGTGCCCCGGCTGATGGAGAAGCTGCAGCACCGCGGAGAAATGCGTGACGTCATCGACAACCTGCAGGATCAAGGGCTGGTCGCTTACGTGGAGCTGGATCGCGCCGCTGCCATGCGCTATGGCATCAGTGCCGCGGACGTCGACACGGCGCTGTACAACGCCTTCGGCCAGCGGCTGATTTCCACCATCTTCACTCAGTCCAACCAGTACCGTGTGGTGCTGCAAGTGCCGGGCAAGTTCCAGCAGAACCTGGCGTCGTTCGACAACATCTATCTGGCGGCGGCGACGGGTACCACAACCGCGTCGACCACCAGCAGCTCCAGCACCACCACATCGAGCACCAGCAGTTCGACCGGCTCAACGACGGCCACTGCGCCGGCGCAAATGGTGCGCCTGACCGACATTGCCAAGGTCGGCCAACGTACCGGTTCGCTGTCGCTGAGCCGGCTGGATCAGTTCCCGGCGGTGACCGTCTCGTTCAACCTGGCGGACGGCTATTCCCTGGAACAGGCGCAGCAGGCCATCGCGCAGGTCATGACCGAACTCGACGCGCCGAGCAGCATCACGTTGCGATACCAAGGCGCCGCCGAGGCCTTTCAGACCGCCACCGGCAATACGCTGTGGCTGATCCTCGCGGCGCTGGTGACCATGTACATCGTGCTGGGCATGCTCTACGAGAGCTTCATCCACCCGGTGACGATTCTCTCGACCCTGCCGTCGGCCGCCATCGGTGCGTTACTGGCGCTGCTGCTCACCGACACGGAATTCAGTCTGATCGCCCTGATCGGAGTGATTTTGCTGATCGGGATCGTCAAGAAGAACGCGATCATGATGATCGACTTCGCCCTCGAAGGCCGCCAGCATCAGCGCCTCAACGCCCGAGACGCGATTCATCGCGCGGCGCTGCTGCGTTTGCGACCGATTCTGATGACCACCTTGGCGGCACTCTTTGGCGCCTTGCCGCTGATGCTCGCGACCGGAGCGGGCGCGGAGCTGCGTCGGCCTTTGGGGCTGGTAATCGTTGGGGGCCTGCTGCTGAGCCAGATCCTCACGCTGTTCACCACCCCGGTGATTTACCTGTTGTTCGATAGCCTGTCGGAACGGGCCAAGGCGCGTTTCAGCCGGGGCAGGGCGAAGGCATGAACCTTTCGCGCTTTTTCATCCGCCGCCCGGTGGCGACCCTTCTGTTAAGCCTGAGCATTACCCTGGCCGGCATTCTGGGTTACACACTGCTGCCGGTGGCGCCGCTGCCTCAGGTCGACTTTCCGACCATCATGGTCAGCGCGTCGCTGCCGGGAGCCAGTCCGGAAACCATGGCCGCAACGGTGGCTACGCCGCTGGAACGCAGCCTGGGCCAGATTGCCGGTATCACCGAAATGACGTCCACCAGCAGCCAGGGTTCGACGACGCTGATCCTGCAGTTCGAACTGGATCGCGACATCAACGGCGCCGCCCGCGACGTGCAGGCGGCAATCAACGCCGCGCGCAGCCTGTTGCCCAGCTCCATGCCCTCGCTGCCCACCTATCGCAAGGCCAACCCGTCCGAGGCGCCGGTGCTGATGCTGGCCCTGACCTCATCGACCCGCAGCCCGGGCGAGCTGTATGACCTGGCTTACAGCAAGCTGCAGCAGAAGGTCGCTCAGGTCAACGGTGTGGGTGAAGTGTCGGTGCGCGGCGGCGCGTTGCCGGCGGTGCGCATCGACATCCAGCCCAATCTGCTCAACCACGCCGGGATCTCTCTGGAGACCGTACGCACGGCCATCAACGATGCCACCCATGCCAAGCCCAAGGGCATTCTGCAGGGCGATGGGCAGAGCTGGGTGATCGATGCCAACGACCAGATCGACAAGGCCGCCGACTATCAGGCGCTGGTCATCACCTATCAGAACGGCACCGCCGTACGCCTGCGGGACGTGGCCAATGTCTACGATTCGGTGGAAGACACCTTCGTCGGCGGCTATTACAACGGCCAGCCCTCGGTCACTCTGGGCGTCACCCGCCAGGCGGGTGCCAACATGCTGCAGACCATCGACAGCATCAAGGCGCTGATTCCCGAGCTGCAGCGCGAGATCCCGGGGGACGTGCAGCTGATCAGCGTGATCGACCGCGGCCCCACCGTGCGCTCGTCACTGCACGACACCGAAGAAACCCTGCTCATCGCGACCCTGCTGGTGATCGCCGTGGTCTTCGTCTTTCTGCGCAACGTGCGCGCGACGCTGATTCCGGCGGTGGTCTTGCCGGTGTCTCTGATCGGTACCTGCTCGATCATGTACCTGCTCGGCTACAGCCTCGACAACCTCTCGCTGATGGCGCTGATCATCTGCACCGGTTTCGTGGTGGACGACGCCATCGTCGTGCTGGAGAACATCGCCCGCTATCAGGAAATGGGCATGCGCCCCTTGCGCGCGGCGCTGATGGGCACCCGCGAAGTAGGCTTCACGGTGCTGTCCATGACCCTGTCCCTGGTGGCGGTGTTCATCCCGATTCTTCTGATGGGCAGCATCGTCGGCCGCCTGTTTCGTGAGTTCGCGGTGACCCTCAGCGTCGCCCTCGGCCTGTCGATGATTGTGTCCCTGAGCCTGACCCCGGTGCTTTGCGTGATGCTCTTGCGTCAGCCGGCCCATGACGCCCGCGAACCGCGTCTGTACGTCTGGATCGAAGCCGGGCTTGCGCGCATGCAGGGTGCTTATCTGGCTGCGCTGACCTGGATCATGCGCCACCGTTTGCTGACGCTGTTGAGCCTCTTGCTCACCGTTGTGCTCAACGTCTACCTCTACGCCACGGTGCCCAAGGGTTTCTTTCCGGCCCAGGACACTGGCGTGTTGATGGGCGCCGTGCGCGCCGACCAGAACATCTCGTTTCAGGCGCTCAAACCGCACCTGATGCAGATCGCCCACGACCTGGCCGCCGACCCCGACGTCGAGGCGGTGATGTCGTCCACCGGCAGCGGTCGGGCGGGCTCGCGCAACACCGGCGATTTCTTCATTCGCCTCAAGGACTACACCCAGCGCACCAGCAACGCGGCGGCCATTGCCAACCGCTTGACCAAGGCCAACAACAAGGTCGCGGGCATTCAGGTGTTTCTGACGCCCGCCGAAGATATTCGCGTGGGCGGGCGCAGTGCCAATGCCGCCTATCAGTTCAGTTTGCAGGCCGATGATCTCGACCTGCTGCGGGTGTGGGAACCGAAAGTCGAAGCAGCGCTGCGGGCGTTGCCGGAGCTGACCGGAATCGACTCCGACTCGCAGACCGGCGGCCAGGAACTCAAGCTGCACATCGATCGCAGTGCGGCGAGTCGTCTCGGTGTGAGCGTCAGCGACATCGACAACCTGCTGAACAACGCCTACAGCCAGCGTCAGGTCGCGACCCTGTACAAAACCCTCAATCAGTACCACGTGGTCATGGGGCTGGACCCGGTCTACACCAGCGACGCGACCATGCTCGACCGCATGTACGTGATCAACGGCGACAACCAGCAAGTGCCACTGAAAGCCTTCGCCACCTACAGCCCGGACAACGCGCCACTGGCCGTAGCCCATCAGGGTCAGTCGGCCACCAGCACCATCGCCTTCAACCTGCAGGACGGTGCCTCGCTGGAACAGGCCACGGCGGCGATCAACCGTGCCGTCGACAAGGTCGGACTGCCCCGTGATGTCCAATACGGTTTCGCCGGCACTGCCCAGGCCTATGCCGCGCTGGCGGCCAGCATGCCGTGGCTGATCGCGGCGGCACTGCTGGCGGTGTACATCGTGCTGGGCGTGCTGTACGAGAGCTACATTCATCCGCTGACCATTCTCTCGACCTTGCCTTCGGCGGGAGTCGGCGCGCTGTTGCTGCTCAAGGCGGTGAACATGCAGCTCACGGTGATCGCGCTGATCGGCATTCTGCTGTTGATCGGCATCGTCAAGAAGAACGCCATCATGATGATCGACTTCGCCCTCATGGCCGAACGTGAGCGGAACCTGCCCCCGGAACGCGCCATTCTCGAAGCCTGCCGCATGCGCTTCCGGCCGATCATGATGACCACACTGGCTGCTTTTTTTGGCGCCTTGCCCCTGGCCCTTGGCAGTGGCGGCGATGCCGACCTGCGCAAGCCGCTGGGGATGGCCATTGCCGGTGGCCTGGTGTTGAGCCAGTTGCTGACGCTGTTCACCACCCCGGTGGTGTACCTCTATCTAGACCGCCTGAGCCGAGCCTCCCGGCATTTCTGGCACACGCGTATCCGCCGCACTCACGTGCCCGGTTGACTGACAGGGTTGAATGAATGAACGCTCCACTGCTGAACCGCTTGTGTATCGCCGTGCTGCTGGCCAGCAGCGCTCTGGGCGGCTGCACGGTCGGCCCCGACTACCGCAAACCGACCGCGCCGGTCTCGACCTCCTTCAAGGAGGCCGAAGGCTGGAAAGCCGCCAGCCCTCAGGACGAACTGCCCAAAGGGCCGTGGTGGGAGTTGTATCAGGACTCGCTACTGAACACCCTGGTTGCCCAGGTGCAATTGAATAACCAGAACGTGGCGCTGTATGCCGCTCAATATCAGCAGGCGCTGGCGGTGGTGCGCGAGTCCCGTGCCAATCAGTTCCCGCTGCTGACCGGCACCGGGTCGAGCACCCGCAGCGAAACGTCCACCGGGTCGTCTTCCACGACAACCAGCGGGTCATCCAGCAGTGGCGGGGTGAAAAAGGAGCATTCCGCCAGTCTGGACCTCAGTTGGGAAGCTGACATCTGGGGCAAGCTGCGACGCACCACCGAGCAGGACCGCGCCAGCGCGCAGGCCAGTGCCGCGGACCTGAGCAACGCGACCCTGAGCGCACAGTCGTCCCTGGCCCAGGATTACTTCCAGCTGCGCTTGCTCGACCGGCGCATCGCCCTGTACCGCGAGACGATCGACGGTTACCAGCGTTATCTGCAAATCATCCAGAACAAGTACGATGAACAGATCGTGTCCCGGGCCGATCTCGCCACCGGCAAGACCCAGCTGCAGAGCGCCCAGGCATCGATGCTCGACCTGCAATGGCAGCGAGCGCAATACGAACACGCCATCGCCTTGCTGATCGGCAAACCACCGGCCGATTTCGCCTTGGCGGCTGACCCAGGCTGGCAATACCACGTGCCAGATGTACCACTGGGCGTGCCCAGCCGGTTGCTCGAACGCCGCCCTGATATCGCCGCCGCCGAACGCGAAATGGCCGCCGCCAACGCTGCCGTCGGCGTGGCCACTGCCGCTTATTATCCGGACCTGACCCTCAGCGCCAGCGGTGGTTACCAAAGCTCGACCGTCAGCAACCTGTTCTCGTTGCCTAACCGCTTTTGGTCCATCGGCCCGAGCCTGACCGGTACCCTGTTCGACTTCGGCGCCACCAAAGCCAGCGTCGACCAGGCCCGCCACGCCTACGACGCAACTGTTGCGACGTACCGCCAGACGGTGTTGACCGGGTTGGGGGAGGTGGAGGATTACCTCGTCGAACTGCGCACCCTGGAGCCTGAGCTGCAAGCACGACGCAACTCGGCGCAGTCGGCCGAAGAGTCCGCTTCCGTCAGTCGCGATCAGTATGAAGCAGGGGTCATCGACTACCTCGACGTCGCCACCACTCAGGCCACCAGCCTGAGCGAGCGACAGACCTTGCTGGCTCTGGTGGCTACGCAACTGGTGACGAGCGTCCAGTTACAAGCAGCGTTGGGCGGCTCCTGGAGTGACCAGTAGCCGCTCACTCAGGAGAAAACCCTGCGGCGGTGAGCGGCCGGAAGTACATGGCACGGGTGGATGTCATTCCCTCAGCAGGGCTGCGCCACCAGGTTATTGCTGACCTTGCGGCCCAGCACCAGCACCGTGGCAAAACCGCAGCCCACCAGCGCGGTGGCCAGACTCAACAACACCGCGCTGCCAAGCTGGTCGACGATCTGCCCGCCGAAGAACGAGCCCAGCGCAATGATCACCTGGAACAAGGCAACGAACAGCGGCATGCCGCGTTCGACATCCTTGGGCGCAACGACGAACATCCAGATGCTGGCGCAGGCGGGGAAGGCACCGAAGGCGAAGCCCCAGAGCGCGATCAGCATTGCTGCGCCGGTCAGGTCGGTGGCGAAGTAGGGAAACAGGGCGGTGCTGACGCCGATCATCAGCGCCACCAGCAACAGGGTGTGCCGCACACTGCGGTTGGCAGCGAACCCGGCGAAAATATTACCGATCACCCCGGCCACGCCGTAGAGCAGCAACAGCGAGCCAATGGTCGGTCCGTCGAAGCCGGAGCTTTGTTTGAAGAACGGTGCGACGTAGGTATAGGCGGCAAAGTGCGCCAGGCCAATCAGCAATACCGCGATCAAACCCACGCGGGCTTGTGGATTGATGAACAGGGCCGGCAGGTCACTGACACGAATCGCCTTGTCCGGGTTGAGCCGTGGTAGCAGGAAGATCTGCGCCAGTAGCACCGGGATGCCCACCAGCGCGGTGACGAGAAAGGTCATGCGCCAGCCCATCAAACCACTCAACCAGGTGCCCACGGGCACGCCCAGCACGGTGGCCAGGGTTACACCGACCATGATGATCGAGGTGGCTTGAGCCACGCCCACGCCCTTGGGGGCGAGTCGGCCGCTGAGGGCAATGGCCGTCGCCCAGAAACCGCCGATGCTGATGCCCAGCAGGACGCGGCCAAACAACAGCAGGCTGAAGTCGCTGGCATAGGCCACGACCGAGTTGGCGATGATCATGATCAGCGTCAGGCCGATCAGCAGGTAGCGACGGTCCAGAGCGCCAATGCCCACCGAGAGCAATGGGGCGGCGAGGGCTGCCATGATGCCGGGCAGCGTCACCATCAAACCGGCGTGGCCTGCACTGATACCCAGGTCGCTGGCGACGTCGTTGAGTACGCCCACCGGGAGAAACTCGCTGGTGACCAGGGCGAAGGCACCCACGGCGACGGAGAGAATCGCCAGCCACTGCTGTTTGACACTTTGTTGACTATGTTCGGGACGACCGTGAGGGGCCTGACTGGCGCTGTGCATGGTTGTGAGTTCCATAGGGGATGACGCCTGAAGACAGGCGCAGAGGAGCGGGGGGAAATTGCAGGCGATTATAGGAGCGGGTTTTCGGCAGCCAACAGGCGACCGGTTCGATAGTAATCATCAGTACAATCGATAAGACGCGCTGAGTAGAGCGTCTGTCGGGGCATGATGATGCCGGGCCGTTGCAGAAATAAACCTGTGAAGTTGCCGATGATCTTCAGGACCGATGCTAGGTTTTCTGCACAACAGCGCTCATCACATCCATCAGTTGTGCGCGAGAAAATGGCTTGGCCAGACGCGGTATCGCCACAGGAAGTCCGGTGATCACCTGCGCATCGCCTGAAACCAGAATCACCGGCATATCCGGCCATCGCTCACGTACCGACGCGGCAAGCTGAGCGCCGGTCATATGGGGCATGGCATGGTCGGAGATCATCATGTCGAAGCGCTGCTCAGCAAGCCGGCTCAACGCTTCCAGCGCGGACCTTGCGGACTGCACCCGATGCCCCATGTCCTTGAGCGTTTCCACGGTACTGCTCAGAACCAGCTCGTCATCATCCACTGCGAGAATGTCCCACGCGGCATGATGAGCGAGACCCAGCGCCTGGCTCTCGGTGCCGCTATCGTGCGATGGCACTGGCGCCTCGGTCACGGGAAACCACAACTCGGCGGTCGTCCCGGTGCCCAGGCGACTGAGCAAACGCAATGAGCCACCTGACTGCTGAACCAGCCCGTGCACCATCGACAGCCCAAGGCCTGTGCCTTGCCCGACACCCTTGGTGGTGAAGAAGGGTTCGGTAGCACGCTTGAGCGTGTCCTCGTCCATGCCTGCGCCGGAGTCTGTGACGCTCAGGCACCAATATTCTCCGGGCTGAAACGCTGTGTCGGTCAGGGGCACATTGCGCAGATTCACTTCTATTCTGATATGCCCCTGGCCGCTCATGGCGTCCCGCGCGTTGACCGCAAGATTCAGCAGCGCAGCTTCCAGCTGATTGGGGTCGGTCCGCACCCAGGCGGAGTCTGTGGCCGGGTCAATCTGCAATTCGATTGTCGGGCCCAGCGAGCGTTGCAGCAGTTCACTCATGCCGGTGATCAACTGGCCGAGTTCGACGGCTTCGGCTCGAAGCTCTTGCCGACGGGCGAACGTGAGCATTCGGGCAATCAGCGTGGCACCACGCTCAGCGCCGGTTCGCGCGTTGTCGACCAACTGGAGGAGTTGCGCAGTGGGCGGCATTCGCTTGCGCAGCAGCTCAAGGCTGCCAATCACAGCCATCAGCAGATTGTTGAAGTCATGGGCGATGCCGCCTGTGAGGTTGCCCAGTGCCTCCATCTTCTGCGCCTGGTGCAATGCCTGTTCAGTGCGACGGATATTCGCTTCGCTCTGGCGTAATGCCTCGGTGCGCTCCAGCACCTGGGCTTCGAGGTCGAGACGAAAGCGCTCCTCACTGTCGCGGCGTCTGGACTCGGCGCGCACGCGCTCGATATGGGCCCATGATCGCTCAGCCACTTCTGTCAGCAGTGACAGCTCGCGGTGAGTCCAGCTATGGGGCACCCGGTCATGAATCGCCATCAGCGCCGTTAACTGGCCGTCCTTCACCAACGGCAGACAGATGGTGGCCGCCAGGCCAATGCTCAGAAACGCCTTGGCTTCCTCGGTCTCCAGCTGCACGGCGATGTCGTTCAGGATCAGCGGCAAACCCGAATGCAGATTGTGCATCGCAAGCTTGCCGAAACTGGCGAGCCGGTAATGGCCCACGATGCTTGCCGAACCTGGCGCATGCCAGTCCCCGCGGATGGTGAAGCTGTCCTGATCCGCCTCCATGTCGGCATAGGCGCAGACGGCGACCCCCAGGTGCTCGCCCAACATTCGCGTGGTCGTCGCCATGATGATGTCGGCATTGGTGCTGCGCGTGGTTTCCCTCCCAAGTGCGTCAAGGAACTGAAGCCGGCGTTCGTTCGCGCGCAATGCGTCTTCCGCTTCCTTGCGAGAGGTGACGTCCGTCGCCGTGCCAAACCATTCGATGATCTCGCCGCTCTCATCGAACAGCGGCACGGCGCGTGACGAGACCCAGCCCAGTTGGCCGTCGGAACGTATCACCTGATGCTCCAGGCTGAACGTGGTCTTGCCGCGGATCGCCTCTTCGATGGCCAGTCTTACTTGCGGCCGGTTTTGAGGCGGAACGTAAGTATCCAGCCAACCGAGATCCGATGACGCAGCGTCGTCGACGAAGCCTTTGCCATCGAGTTGACGAAGATTGCGCCAGTCGGGGGAGAGCCGGTACACCACATCGGAGGTTGAATTGACCAGCGCGCGGAACCGCTGTTCGCTCTGTTGAAGATTACGGCGGGCCTGCACCCGCGAGGTGGTTTCCACGACGATCGCAATGACACCGGCAGGCGAGCCGGCTTCGTCATAGACGGGGGAGTAATCGAGGTCCATCCAGACCTGTTCCGCATGCCCATGGCGATACAGCGTCAGCTCCTGATCTTTGTATGCCAGGGTCTTGCCCGCCAGGCCAACGCGCATCACCTGATCGTTGAAGTCAGCCACCTCGGCCCAGCCTTTGCGGACTTCCGAACCCAGCAGACGGGGGTGGCGCTCCCCGGCAAAGACCGAGTAGGCATCGTTGTAGATCATGATGCCTTTCTCGCCCCACAACAGCACGATGGGTACGGGCGAGGCCAGGAGCATGGAAGTAATGGTTTTGAGGCTCTGCGGCCAGTGGGCAGGTGCGCCCAGGCCACTGGAGGTCCAGTCATGATGACGAATCAGCTCACCCAGTTTACTGGGCGGTAGAAATGAAAGGCTGTCCGTAAAGGAGGGCTGGATCATAGAGACTCGAGTCCATGAGAGGCAGAGGATATGGCTATGCGAGTCGTGGGCGAAGCGATAGTTCCGATAGGGTAGCAGCAGCGGCCAATCGACAGTTACCGGCGTTGGTTGGCTGGGCCAAGACGCGTCAGATATCCAGCCGTGCCGACGCCTGCTCGAACTTGTCACGCAGGAATTCCAGCAATGCCCGCACCCGCGGCGGTTGGTAACGACTGCGCGGGTAGAGGGCGTGGACCGGGGCTTCGGCGGTTCGCCACTCAGGCATCAGCAGGGTCAGGCGCCCGGCGGCCAGGTCGGCGCTGACGTCCCAGATCGACTTCAGCACGATTCCGTGGCCATCCACTGCCCATTGCCGTGCGAGTCCGCCGTCGTTGGTCTCGCGCGCCGACTCCAGGGGGACCTTGAACAGCACGTCTTCCTCGCCACGGTGCAAGCGCCATTCGCTCGACCAGCCGGACTGGCCGACAACGATATGGTCGAAATCACCCAACTGCTGCGGATGTTCGGGCGTGCCTTTGCGCGCCAGATAGTGGGGTGCAGCGCACAGCACGCGACGGTTGGCCGCCAGTGGCCGGGCGATGAGCGAACTGTCCGGGGGCACGCCGAAACGGATCACCAAATCGACGTCGTCAGCCACCAGGTGCGAGAGCGAGTCCGACAACTGCAGCGCCGGGATCACGTGCGGATAGAGACGGGTGAACGCGTCGAGCCAGGGGTTGAGTACGTGGCGGCCAAAGTCCGAGGTGGCGGAAATACGGATCTTGCCGCGAATTTCCTTTTTCTCCGCTGACAGCGCCGCGCGTGCATCGTCCAGCGCTTGCAAGGCCTGACTGCAGTGTTCGAGATACAGACGACCTTCATCGGTCAGCCGCAGTTGCCGGGTGGTGCGCTCGAACAGGCGGGTGGCCAGCGACGCTTCGAGCTTGAGCAGTCGCGCACTGGCCGCGGCCGGTGACAATCCCAGTTTACGGCCCGCCAGAGACAGCCCGCCCAGTTGGGCCGCTTCGACAAATAAACGGATGTCACCCAGGTTATCCATGATTGTTCCGATATTTTTGATAATGCATCAAAGAGTAGCCCAATTATCAACCTTGATCCGCGGTCGCACACTGGCGCCATCACCTTTCAACGGATCAGGAAACCCTCACCATGAATACAGCATCAACACTGTTCAGCCCTGTCGAATTCGCCGGCCTGAGTGCATCTCACCGTGTGGTCATGGCCCCCATGACCCGTGCCCGCAGCAGCCAGCCCGGCGATGTTCCCAACGCTCTCAATGCCCAGTATTACGCCCAGCGCGCCTCTGCAGCGTTGATCGTCACCGAGGCCGCGCAGATTTCCCCTCAAGGCAAGGGGTACTCGTTCACCCCGGGCATCCACAGCGAAGCGCAGGTGCAAGGCTGGCTGCAGGTGACCGACGCGGTGCACGCTGAGGGAGGCCGTATTTTCCTGCAGTTATGGCATGTCGGGCGCCTGTCCCACCCTGATTTCCACAACGGCGAGCTGCCGGTGGCACCGTCTGCCGAACCTTTCGAGGGGCAGATCTGGAAAGTGGACCCGGTCACAGGGCAGGGCGGCATGTACGATTCTCCGACACCGCGCGCGTTGACCCGCTCCGAAATCAGGCAGATCGTCGAAGACTTTCGCCAGGCTGCCCGTCGTGCGATGCGTGCCGGTTTCGATGGTGTGGAAATCCACGGTGCCAACGGTTATCTGATCGATCAGTTCCTGCGTACCACCTCCAACACTCGGACCGATGAGTACGGTGGTTCACGGGCCAACCGCTTGCGGTTTCTCCAGGAGGTGGTCGACGTCGTGAGTGAAGAGATCGGTGCCGAACGCACCGCGATTCGCCTGGCACCGTTCCTGACCGCTCGCGGCATGGCTTGCCCGGACATCCTGCCGACCATTCTTGAGGCTGCTCAATACCTGCAGGACAAGGGTATCGGTTATCTGCATCTGGTCGAGGCCGACTGGGATGACGCCCCGGTGTTCACCGAAGAATTCCGCCAGCAGATCCGTGCCCGCTTCAGTCGCCCGATCATCGTCGCGGGTAACTACGACCGCGAGCGTGGCGAGTGGGTCATCGGCCAGGGCTACGCCGACCTCGTGGCCTTCGGCCGGCCCTTTGTCGCCAACCCCGACCTGCCATTGCGCCTTGAGCAGGACTTGCCCTTGGCAGCCCTGGATCACGCAACGCTGTTCGGCGGCACCGCCAAGGGCTACAGCGATTACCCTTCGCTCACTACCGGAGAGGCAGCATGCGCACTTTGATTTCGGGCTTGTTGGCCGCAGCCACGCTGACAACCACGCTCTTGAGTTCGAACTCCATGGCCGCCGAACCGGCACTGATCACGCCCAAGGTGATCATTGCCGATCCGGGTTCCAACCCTGCGCAAGTACAGGCGCAAACCCTGGCCGCCCGGCGCTACGCAACCTTCTGGGCATCCGGCGACCCTGCGCTGGCCCATGAAGCGCTGGCCGGCGATTTCATGGACAGGGCATTGCCACCGGGACGCCCGCAAGGGATCGCCGGTCCGCTGGCGGCGTCCAAAGCCTTCCACGACGCAGTGCCCGACTTGCAGTGCGAGGTGCAGCAGCTGATCGTCAGCGGTGATCGAGTGGTTTCGCACCTGCGCTTCACCGGGCATTTCACCGGCACCTTCAACGGCGCGCAGGGGAAGGGGCAGGTGGTGAATTTCATCGCCACTGACATCTATCGCATCGCTAATGGGCAGATCGCCGAGAACTGGCACCTGGAAGACAACTTGACGTTCTTGCAACAGATCGGCGTGGTTGCGCAGTGATCACATGATGGGTTGAGATGCGTCGTCTGTTCGAGCACGGTACCGTGTAGCCGACAACTGGAAACAGCCTGGTCTGGCGGTTGAATCGCAGGCGAGCCACGCGACATGTCAACGGCGCCTTTGCCGGCCGGCAAGCGGGCGCTTGCCGGCGGGTTTCGCGCATTACTTGATCAGCGGCACGCCACTGAGCTTCTGCAGCTCGTCGAAGTCGATGTCAGAGCAAATCTCAACGACTTTCAACCCGTCCGATGTGACTTCCAGCACGGCCAGGTCGGTGTAAATGCGGCTGACGCAGCCGATGCCGGTTAACGGATAGGTGCACTCGGGCACAAGCTTGCTTTCGCCGGACTTGGTCAGGTGGTCCATCATCACGAACACCTGGCGCGCGCCGGTGGCCAGATCCATCGCGCCGCCGACGGCCGGGATCGAACCTTCAGCGCCAGTGTGCCAGTTGGCCAGGTCGCCTTTGACGGACACCTGAAAGGCGCCCAGTACGGCGATGTCCAGGTGGCCGCCGCGCATCATCGAGAACGAGTCGGCGTGGTGGAAAAAGGCACCCCCGGTGAGCAGGGTGACGTGCTGCTTGCCGGCGTTGATCAGGTCGTCGTCTTCCTCGCCCGGTGCCGGACTTGGGCCCATGCCCAGCAGGCCGTTCTCGCTGTGCAGGAACACCTCCTTGTCGCCCAGGTAGTTGGCGACCAGGGTCGGTGCGCCGATGCCAAGGTTTACGTATGCACCTTCCTGAATGTCTGCGGCCACGCGCTGGGCCATCTCGGTGCGGGAGAGCTTTTTGGTAATGGTCATGGCAGGCCTCAGACAGCGTTGGCGATCGAAGAAACGGCGGTGCCGCTGACGGCAACCACACGCTGGACGAAGATGCCCGGCGTGATGATGTGTTCCGGATCCAGCTCGCCGAGTTCGACGATCTGGTCGACCTGGGCGATGGCGGTTTTGGCGGCCATGGCCATGATCGGGCCGAAGTTACGCGCGGCCTTGCGGTAGATCAGGTTGCCCCAGCGGTCACCCTTGTACGCCTTAATCAGCGCGAAGTCGGCATGCAGCGGCATTTCCAGGACGTACTGGCGGCCGTTGATCTCGCGGGTTTCCTTGCCTTCGGCCAGCAGGGTGCCGTATCCGGTCGGGGAGAAGAACGCACCGATGCCGGAGCCCGCTGCACGGATACGCTCAGCCAGATTACCTTGCGGCACGACTTCCAGCTCGATCTTGCCTGCCCGGTACAATTCGTCGAAGACGTAGGAGTCGGACTGGCGCGGGAAAGAACAGACCACCTTGCGCACGCTGCCAGCCTTGAGCAGAGCCGCCAGGCCGATCTCGCCGTTGCCTGCGTTGTTGCTGATGATGGTCAGGTCGCGGGTACCGGTATCGATCAGCGCATCGATGAGCTCGGACGGCATGCCGGCAGTGCCGAAGCCTCCGACCATAATGGTTGAACCGTCGGTGATCCCTTCCACCGCACTGGCGATGGACTCGAACGTTTTATTGATCAAAGCGAGCTCCTGGTTGTTCCTGGAGTGTGGATTATCGATCTGGCCGTCGCGCGGTGAAACGATCGGGCCAGTTGCGCTTGGAGGTGTGTGCTGCCTTGCGCTAAAGCGTGCCTCAAGATGGGGTCACAAGTAGAGAGGATTTCGCGGGAACCGTGCGATTATCGAACGGTTGTGCGATTTTCGAGCAATGCAATTCTGCATCAAGCGCACGGTCAGCTCTTTGGTATTGAAGCCTCGTCGATCTGTGGCACGGCGTCACCTCTATTCAAGAGAGCGAGGCACTGCTGAAGCACCGGAGACACGTCGCCTGCGCGGTAACTCAGCACGATCGGGGAGGTTGCACTGCTGTCCAGCAGCGGCGTGTAGCCGATGTCGTCACGGTGCAGTCGTTGTACGGACGCAGGCACCAACGTGATTCCAATGCCGGCGGCGACCAGACCTATGGCGGTCTGCATTTCGTTGACCGTTTGTACAACTCTGATCCTCAAGCCCTGGGCTGAGAATATGCCCAATACATGGTCGGCATAACTGGGTCGTGGTGTCCCCGGGTAGAGGACGAAGGGCTCGGCTGCGAGCTGATCAAGTGTGGCAGGGCCACTGAGCAGTGGATGCCCGGCGGGAAGCGCCGCGACCAAAGGGTCCTGCCGCAGTATTTCCTGGGAGATGGCTGGATCGTCGAAAAGAATTCGACCAAAACCGATATCAATCCGACCACTCTTCAGCGCCTCCAGTTGCTGCAGAGTGATCAGCTCCGATAAGCCCAACTCAATATCACCGAGACTGCGCAACTGACGAATCAACTCTGGCAGGGCTCCGTAGAGCGTGGAAGGGGCAAAGCCAATTCCGAGCCAGCGCTTCTGGCCCGCAGCGACGCGTCGTGTGTCATCACCAATGCGCGCCAGTTGTTCAAGCAGCTGATTGGAGTGTTCCTGAAAGAAGCGACCCGCCTCGGTCAGGCGCAAAGGGCGTGAACGCTCCAGCAGTGCCACACCCAGCTCATCTTCGAGTTGCTGGATCTGCCGACTCAGTGGGGGCTGGGCAATATTCAGCTGTTCAGCGGCGCGGGTGAAGTTGAGTGTTTGAGCAAGCACTCGGAAGTAGCGCAAATGACGGAGCTCCACGATACCTCCAGGGTATTAAGCGAGACCTATTCAATATTGGACGGTCATCTTCACTGCCGTCAATCTGCGCAAAGAACAAACACAAACGCAGACGGAATCCTCATGACTGCTGTCACTATCGAACGCTTCGACATCCAGATCGTCGACTTGCCCACCATTCGGCCTCACAAGCTCGCCATGCATACGATGCATGGTCAGACACTCGTGATCCTGCAGATACAGGCCAGCGATGGAATCATCGGTATCGGCGAAGCCACCACCATCGGTGGGCTGGCTTATGCCGGTGAAAGTCCGGAGAGCATCAAGGTGAACCTGGAAAAATGGTTCGCGCCGCTGCTGATCGGGCAAGACGCCACCAACCTGAATGCGGCCATGCACAGGGTCGATCGCGCTATTCGCGGCAACACGTTCGCGCGCTCGGCAGTAGAAACCGCGCTGCTGGACGCCCAAGGCAAACGTCTCCAGCTGCCTGTGGCTGAACTGCTGGGTGGGCGCGTCCGTGACGGTGTCGAGGTCGCCTGGACCTTGGCCAGTGGTGACACTGCCAGGGACATCGAAGAAGCAGAACGCATGCTCGATATCCGCCGCCACCGGCACTTCAAGTTGAAAATCGGAGCCGGTGAACCGGCGCGAGATATCGCACACGTTGCAGCGATCAAACGTGCCTTGGGTGATCGAGCCAGTGTTCGTGTGGATATCAATCAGGTCTGGAGCGAAGCCGTTGCCGTAAAGGCCTGCCGCCTGTTGGCCGATGCAGGGGTTGAGCTTGTCGAGCAGCCTTTGTCGCGTTACGACCGGGCGGGCATGGTGCGCTTGAGTGCACACAGCCCCATTCCTCTGATGGCTGATGAAAGCATAGAGTCGGTTCAGGACAGCTTTGCGCTGGCGCAGATGGGGGCTGCCTCCATCTTCGCCCTGAAAATTGCCAAAACCGGTGGCCCGAAAGCCGTGTTACGCACTGCTGCCATCGCTGAAGCGGCCGGGGTCGGTCTCTACGGCGGCACCATGCTCGAAGGCAGCGTTGGCACATTGGCGGCCGCGCATGCATTCGCCACGCTCGCTAAGCTTGAATGGCATACAGAGCTTTTCGGCCCGCTGCTGCTGACCGAGGATATTCTGGTCGAGCCGCCTGTTTATCGAGATTTCCAACTGATGATTCCACGCACGCCTGGCCTCGGGATCGAGCTGGATGAAGAACGTCTGACGCGTTTCGCACGTCGCTGAACCGCCCACTACAGAGGACCTACGACATGCTTTTCCACGTACGCATGACCGTCAAACTCCCAGCCGATATGCCGGCCGAAAAAGCCAACCAGCTCAAGGCCGACGAAAAAGAACTCGCCCAGCGTTTGCAGCGGGAAGGGTCATGGCGCCATCTGTGGCGTCTCGCGGGGCTGTACGCCAATGTCAGCGTCTTTGATGTGGCAGACAATCAGGCGTTGCATGACACGCTGATGCAATTGCCTCTCTATCCCTATATGGAGATCGAGGTCATGCCGATGTGCCGACATCCGTCCTCGATTCATGCAGACGACCGCTGAAGTTTTCCGTTTTTACAGCACTGGCATCGACAAGAAAAAATAATATTGATGAGGGTAAAGCCATGACCGTTCGTATCTCGCAGACTGCCGATGTGCAGCAATTCTTTGAAAAGGCTTCCGGTTTCGATCAAGCGGCCGGCAACCCGCGCATGAAAGCTGTCGTGCATCGCGTTCTGACTGACTCGATCAAAATCATCGAGGACTTGCAGATCACCCCTGAAGAGTTCTGGAAAGCCGTCAACTACTTCAATGAGCTGGGCAGCCGCCAGGAAGCCGGGCTGGTGGTGGCGGGTCTTGGGCTCGAGCATTATCTGGACATGCTGATGGATGCCGAAGATGCGCAGGCCGGTCATGTCGGCGGAACGCCTCGCACCATCGAGGGGCCCCTTTACGTCGCTGGCGCACCGGTTTCAGAGCACTATGCGCGTCTCGATGATGGTCAGGATCCAGGCACTGTGCTGTTCATGACAGGGCAAGTGCGTGACACCGCTGGCGAACCGCTTGCCAACGCAGTCGTCGATGTCTGGCACGCCAACACCGGCGGTACCTATTCCTACTTCGATCCGTCGCAATCGGAGTTCAACCTGCGTCGCCGGATCCTCACTGACGCCGAAGGGCGTTACCGGTTCCAGAGCATCGTACCTTCGGGCTACGGATGCCCTCCGGATGGGCCGACTCAGCAACTGCTCGATGAACTGGGGCGTCACGGCCAGCGTCCGGCTCACATCCACTTCTTCATTTCGGCCTCTGGCCATCGCCATCTGACCACCCAGATCAATCTGGCCGGTGACCAATACCTGCACGACGATTTTGCGTACGCAACGCGCGACGAGCTGATCGCCGAGATCCGCTTCACTGAGGATGCCAACGGGCGCCGGGCCGATATCGAATTCGATTTCGTGCTCCAGCCTACCGCTGCGGATAAAGATGAAGTCCGTCCCGAGCGAGTGAGAGCGCTCGAGGTGTGAGCTGAGGGTTGTGATGTCGCGGCCCCCCGCAGCAATCGCTGACGGGGGCTTTCTGGCTTCTTCCAGCTCCAGATAGGAAAACAAGAGAGGCAGAACATGACCGTGTTATTGAGTGAGCGCAGTCAGGTGTTCGACCGAGCCGATGCCTATGCGGTATCGGACTACGTCAACCAGCATGTCGGCAGTCATTGTATTCGCCTGCCGCCCAAGGGCCGTCCGCAGGCCAGCATCAGTCACCGGACATTTTCCAGCCTTGATCTGTGTCGTATCAGTTACGGTGCGCCGGTGCAGGTCACGTCTGCTGCGCTGGAGACGATCTACCACCTGCAGATTCTGCTTCAGGGGCACTGCCGATCCGCCGCCCGGGGCGATGAGCAAATTTTCCGGGCTGGCGAGGTTCTGCTCATCAATCCTGATGACCCCGTCGACCTCACCTATTCGGCCGACTGCGAAAAATTCATCGTCAAGCTCCCCGTCAGGTTGCTGGAGAACGCGTGCCTGGAGCAGCACTGGACGCTTCCGCAGCAAGGGATTCGGTTTGTGGCGCAGAGACACGAGCTCAGTTCGATGAGCGGGTTCGTGCAGCTGTTGAGTCTGATCTGCCATGAGGCTGAAAACATGGCGGATTCGGAAGTCGGCGCGTTGTACGAGCGAATCGTTGCCAAAAAACTCTTGGCGATGCTGGCCAGCAATGTGTTGAGAGTGATCCCCAAGCGAGAAGAAGCGGGTGGTTTCGAGGCGGTGCGGCAATTCATCGAAGAGCACCTGAGGGCAGACATCAGTGTCGAGCAGTTGATGACGGTCGCCCGCGTCAGTGAGCGTTCGCTCTACTTGCTGTTTGAGCGCCATGTCGGGCTGTCTCCCCGTGACTACATGCGTCAGCGAAAGCTGGAGCGCGTACACGCACAGCTGCAGTTAACGACTGCTCGCAGCGTTACCGAAGTTGCGCTGGACCATGGCTTTGTCCATCTGGGGCGGTTCTCGGAGGCTTATCGCAAGCGGTTCGGGGAGCTGCCGTCCCAGACCTGGCGCCGTCAGCGCAACGGATGTGCGCCAGGCGGATAGCGATTTGCAGCAACTGGATATTGGTCGGCGGGGCAAGCGAATAGGGTGAGGGGGCCTGATACAAGAACAACCGAGGGCCTACCCCCATGATCAGCACATTAGACCGCCTTGCCCGTCAACTCAGCGAATCCGTTCAGGATGATCCCGCCACCGGCGTGTTCCGTTGCCGACGCGACATTTTTACCGACGCCGAACTCTTCGCTCTGGAGATGAAGCATATTTTCGAAGGTGGATGGGTCTACCTGGCGCATGAAAGCCAGGTGCCTGAAATCAACGACTACTTCACCACATACATCGGCCGTCAGCCCGTCGTGATTACCCGTGACAAACAGGGTGATCTGCACTGCCTGGTCAACGCCTGTGCGCACCGTGGCGCCATGCTGTGCCGCCGCAAGCAGGGCAACAAAGGCTCCTTCACCTGCCCGTTTCACGGCTGGACATTCAGCAACGCCGGCAAGCTCTTGAAAGTCAAAGACGCGAAGACCGGTGCTTACCCCGACAGTTTCGATTGCGACGGTTCACACGATCTCAAGCGTCTGAGTCGTTTCGAGAACTATCGTGGCTTTCTCTTCGGCAGCCTGAGCGACACGGTTCCAGAACTCAGTGATTACCTGGGCGAAACCCGCGTCATCATCGACCAGATGGTCGACCAGGCACCTGAAGGTCTCGAAGTGCTGCGTGGCAGTTCTTCCTACATCTACGACGGTAACTGGAAGCTGCAGATCGAGAATGGCGCCGATGGTTATCACGTCAGCTCCGTGCACTGGAATTACTCGGCAACCATGGGCCGGCGCAATTACGAGACCGAAGGCACACGTACCGTCGATGCCAACGGCTGGTCGAAAAGCCTGGGCGGTGTTTACGCATTCGAGCATGGCCACATCCTGCTCTGGACGCGTCTGCTCAACCCTGAGGTACGCCCGGTGCACGCGCATCGTGCTGCACTCGCTGAGCGCCTGGGCCAAGAGCGCGCAGACTTTATCGTCGATCAGACCCGCAATCTCTGCCTGTACCCCAACGTCTACCTGATGGACCAGTTCTCGACTCAGATCCGGGTCGTGCGGCCCATCTCGGTCAACCAGACCGAAGTGACCATCTACTGCATGGCGCCGAAGGGCGAAAGCGCCCAGGAACGCACGACCCGAATTCGCCAATACGAGGATTTCTTCAACGTCAGTGGCATGGGCACCCCGGATGACCTCGAAGAATTCCGCGCCTGCCAGACCGGTTATCAAGGTGCGACGAACCTGTGGAATGACCTCAGTCGTGGCGCAAAGCAGTGGATTGAAGGCGCTGACGAGAACGCACGCGCCATGGGCATGAACCCTCAGCTCAGCGGCGTGAAGACCGAGGACGAAGGGTTGTTCGTACGCCAGCATGCTCATTGGGCGGCGAGCTTGAAGAAGGCAATCGAGGTCGAGCAACAGAGCCTGATTGCAACCGACAAGGAGGCACGTTCATGAGCTTCTCCCGTGACGACTTGCTTGCCTTTCTCTACCGCGAAGCACGGTTGCTGGATGATCGCCAGTGGGATGAGTGGCTGGAGTGCTACTCACAACAAGTCGAGTTCTGGATGCCGGCCTGGGACGACCACGACACGCTGACGGAAGATCCGCAGAGTGAAATTTCGCTGATCTATTACCCCAACCGCGACGGCCTCGAAGACCGCGTATTCCGCATCAAGACCGAACGCTCCAGTGCCAGTACGCCTGAGCCGCGCACTGCGCATTTCATCGCCAACCTGGAAGTATTGAGCGAGGACGCGGGACATCTGGAGCTGCGTTTCAACTGGCAAACCCTCAGCCATCGATACAAGACCACGGACACCTACTTCGGCACCTCTTTCTACCGGCTTGACCTGAGCGGGGAACAACCGCTGATCACCCGCAAGAAGGTGGTGCTCAAGAACGATTACATCCATCAGGTCATCGACATCTATCACATCTGAGGGCAGACCCATGACGTACTCCATAGCGCTCAATTTTGAAGACGGAGTGACGCGTTTCATCGATTGCAAACAGGGCGAGAAGGTACTGGATGCCGCCTTTCGCCAGCGTATCAACCTGCCAATGGACTGCTCGGACGGTGTCTGCGGCACCTGCAAATGCCACTGCGAGACCGGCGCCTATGACCTGGGTGACGAATACATCGAGGACGCGCTGAGTGACGACGAGGCGCAGGAAAGAAAAGTGCTGACGTGCCAGATGGTGCCGCAATCGGACTGCGTGATTGCCGTGCCGGTGCCCTCCAGCGCATGCAAGACAGGCACAAGCCAGTTCGCCGCCAACGTCCATGCGATCACCCGGCACGCCGACGCTGCGCTGGAGGTCAGTTTCGAATTGGACCAGGCGCCGGTCTTTCTCCCCGGTCAATACGTCAACATCGAGGTCCCGGGCAGTGGGCAGACACGTTCCTACTCATTCAGCAGTTTGCCGGGAGAAAAGCACGCGAGCTTTTTGATCAAGCATGTTCCCGGCGGGCTGATGAGCAGCTGGCTGGAGCGCGCGCAACAAGCCGACAAGGTCGCCATGACCGGGCCACTGGGCAGCTTTTACCTGCGCGAAGTCAAACGACCGCTGTTGTTCCTGGCAGGCGGCACCGGGCTTGCGCCTTTCCTGGCGATGCTGGAGGTACTGGCCGAGCGCGGTGAGTCGCAGCAGGTCTCGCTGATCTACGGCGTCACGCGCGACCAGGATCTGGTGATGGTCGACTCGCTGCATGCCTTCGCCGCACGGCTGCCCAACTTCAGCTTCGTGACCTGCGTAGCCGACCCCGCAAGCGTTCATCCTCAGAAAGGCTACGTCACTCAGCACATGGCTCCCGAGGTGCTGAACCAAGGGGACGTCGACGTGTATCTGTGCGGGCCGCCGCCGATGGTCGATGCCGTACGTCAGCACTTCAAAGACCAGGGCGTGACGCCTGTGAGTTTCCATTACGAGAAGTTCACGCCCAACGCCATCGTCACCGGCGACGCCGCCTGAGGACAGAGCAATGAATCCACGTTTCAACGAAAAGGTTGCGCTGGTCACCGGCGCCGCGCAGGGAATCGGTCGGCGAGTGGCTGAGCGGTTGCTGGAAGAGGGGGCCTTGCTGGTCGCCATCGACCGTTCGGAGCTCGTTCATGAGTTGCAGCACGAGCGCAGCCTGACGCTGACGGCAGACCTGGAGCTGCACGCTGAATGCGCGCGCGTCATGGCCGCGGCAAACCAGCGCTTCGGGCGCATCGACATCCTGATCAACAACGTTGGCGGGACGATCTGGGCCAAGCCCTTCGAGCATTACGTGGAACACGAGATCGAGGCCGAAATCCGGCGTTCCTTGTTTCCGACACTGTGGTGCTGCCACTGCGTATTGCCCTACATGCTCGAGCAGGGAAGCGGTGCCATCGTCAATGTCTCCTCCATTGCCACACGCAGCATCAATCGATTGCCGTACGGCGCTGCAAAGGGCGGCGTCAATGCGCTGACTGCGTGCCTGGCGCTCGAGACCGCGGGCAGCGGAATTCGCGTCAACGCGACTGCGCCTGGCGGCACCGAAGCGCCCCCGCGCCGGATCCCTCGCAATACCCAGGCCCAGAGCGAGCAGGAGCAGGTCTGGTACCAGCAAATCGTTGATCAGACCCTCGACAGCACGTTGATGAAGCGCTACGGGACGATCGACGAGCAAGCGGGCGCGATCCTGTTTCTGGCATCGGACGAAGCGTCCTATATCACCGGCGTGACGTTGCCGGTGGGAGGCGGTGACCTGGGCTGAGTCGACGGCTTTTGATCTTCAGTTACACGTCGAGGTTGCGCCGAGAGGCTCTTCACCAGAGCAGGGGACTGCGCAGCCTCTTCATTGTCGCTGCCCGGCGCCCTTTGTTGCTTTTTTACTCAACTGTTTCGTACGGCAATCCCACGTAGTTCTCGGCAATGGTGGTACGCCCAGCCAGAGACTCCACGAAATAATCCAGCTCGGTTTCCTTGATGCGCTGGCCGAACGCATCGGTGTCCGGGAATGCATGCAGCATTGAGGTCATCCACCAGGAAAAACGCTCGGCTTTCCAGATGCGTCGCAGGCATACGGCCGAGTACTGCGCAGTGGCATCAACACGGCCTTCTTTGTAAACCTTGCAGAAAATGTCGAACAAAGTGCTGACGTCGCTCGCAGCCAGATTCAAGCCCTTGGCGCCGGTGGGCGGGACGATGTGGGCTGCATCGCCAACCAGAAAGAGTTTGCCGAACTGCATGGGTTCGACCACGAAGCTGCGTAACGGCGCGATGCTCTTCTCAATGGAATCGCCGGTGACCAGACGGTCCGCAAGTTCTGTCGGCAACCGGGTTTTCAGCTCATCCCAGAAGCGCTGATCGGACCAGTCTTCAACTTTCTCTTGAGCCCCCACCTGTAAGTAGTATCGGGTGCGGGTAGCGGAGCGCATGCTGCACAATGCAAAGCCACGCTCATGGGCGGCATAGACCAGTTCCTCATTGACAGGCGGAGTATCGGCAAGAACGCCCAACCAGCCAAACGGGTAGACCCGCTCGAAGATCTTCAAAGCATCAGTGGGAATTGATTGCCGAGCCACACCATGAAAACCGTCGCAACCCGCGATGAAATCACAGTCCAGACGCATAATTTCACCGTTTTTTTCAAAGGTGACGTAGGGGCGCTCGGTTTTCAGATCCTGAGGGCGTACGTTTTCCACTTCATAAAGGGTCTCGCAGTCTGCAGCCTCACGTGCGGCCATCAAATCACGAGTGACCTCGGTCTGACCGTAGATCATCACCGTCCTGCCGCCGGTAAGGCGCTTCAGATCGATGTGCTGGCGCTTGCCGGCGAACACCAGTTCAAAACCGTCGTGTACCAGGCCTTCCTTGTCCATGCGAGCGCCCACACCGGCCTTGCGGAGCAGGTCGACCATCCCTTGTTCGAGCACTCCCGCGCGGATGCGGCCAAGCACATATTCAGGGTTCTGCCGTTCGAGAATGATGTTGGAGATGCCAGCGTTGTGCAGCAGTTGGCCGAGCAGAAGACCGGACGGGCCGGCGCCGATGATTGCGACTTGAGTCTTCATTGTTGTTATCCCACGCAAGCTTGTTATGTTTATGAACTTGCATTTTTCGCTTGCTGAGGGCGGTTTAGAAGTTTAAAAATCCTCATCTTCAGGTACTTTTCAGTAATCTGGGCGATTATCGCGCAGTCTGGAGCAGGCATGGTCAGGGCGGTGCTGGATAACATCCCGGTGTTCAAGCTGTACGGAGAGGGCCAGCGCTGGGCGACCCCGGACCTGCTGCATTGCGAGACCATTGCCAAACGCAGTCGCCTCCATCACTGGGAAATCCAGCCGCACAGGCACGCCGATTTGTGCCAGTTGCTCTACGTTCGCAAGGGGCAGGCGCAGATCGATATCGAGGGGCAGCAACTCGTGGTGCGCGAAGCGGCCTTGCAAGTCGTTCCACCTCAATGCGTGCACGGGTTTCGCTTTTCAGAAGATATCGACGGTTACGTGGTAACGCTCGCTGCTCCGCTCATCGCTCAATTGCAGGCTCAGACTGGCGCGACCCATGATGTTCTGGCCCATCCGGCACTTTATTTGGCAGGCACTGACCGTGGATACCTCACGACGCTGTTTTCTGCTTTGCTGCGGGAGTATCAGAACCTGCAGCCGGGCCGGGATGTGATGCTTCATTCGCTGATCAACGTGGCGTTGGTCTGGGTTGGCCGACAAGCCACGGCACGCAATAGTTCGAGGCAGGCACCGCAGCGAGGTCGAAGATACCTTGCACATTTTGTCAGCCTGATCGAAACCCATTTTCGGGAGCAGCCCAGCGTCGAGCACCTGGCGTACAAGGTGGGCCTCTCAGTCGCCCAGCTGAACAATATCTGTCGCGACCTGGCCGGCCTCAGTGCATTGCAAGTCGTGCACCAGCGCATGCTGCTGGAGGCCAAGCGCAACCTGATCTACACCAGCATGACCGTCGCCCAGGTGGCCGATGTGCTGGGCTTCGCCGACCCGGCGTACTTCTCGCGCTTTTTCAAGCGCCTCACCGGGCTTTCTCCTTCAGATTTTCGTAGCCAGGGCCTGCTTCAGACAGCCCTCTCGGCTCGTAGCTCCTGACACCTCTGCACGCCCTCGATAACAGCTGTTCGAGAGGCAAGCATCGCGGTTGGCGATACCTCCTAGCGGAGGATCTGATTAGTGCCCGTGGGGTAGGGAGCGCTAAGGTCTACCGGCATAGCTGCTCAATAGTCGGCGAGTGATTGCCACATGACTGTGTTGGGCACCTCATACTAAAAACAAGCGAGGTGAGATGATAATGAGCGCTACCGTCTTCGACCCGGGCGTACAAAACCTGGCTATCCCCCAGCTAGCGACGTTCCCGGTCAACCAATGGTACGTTGCGGCCTTGTCCAAAGAGCTCAAGGATGCGCCCTTGGCTCGAACGTTACTGGGTTTCCCGGTAGTCCTTTTCAGATGCGCGGATGGCTCGGTTGCCGCATTGGAGGACCGCTGCTGCCATCGTGCGCTGCCACTGTCAAACGGGACGTTGGAAGAACGTGGGATACGCTGCGGCTACCACGGTCTGCTCTTCGACTCTGCAGGTAAATGCATCGAGGTGCCGGGCCAGGATCGGATTCCCGGAAAGGCCAAAGTGCCCGCTTATGTGGTCAGGGAAAAGGACCAGATTGTGTGGATCTGGCACGGCAGCGAGGCGCACCCTGAACCCCTGTTCGAACCGCCTGCCTATGACGTGCACAGCAGCGGCCTTTACCTCTATGACGGCGATGTCTATCACTACGATGCGCCTTACCAGCTCATACACGACAATCTGCTGGATCTAAGTCATCTGGGGTACGTGCCTCTGCACACCATTGGTGGCAACGCAAGCATCCACATGAACGCGCGCATGGAGGTGCAGAGCGATGATCAGAAGGTGAGGGTGGTGCGACAGATGCTTGACTCCGTGCCGCCTCCTACCTATACCGCTGCTTATCCGTTTTTGGGCAACGTGGATCGGTGGCAGGAAATCGAATTCCACGTCAGCCATCTTCGGATCTGGACAGGCGCCGTCGACGCAGGGACCGAATCGATTGATGACCCGGATCGCGGCGGTTTTCATATGCGTGGCTTTCACGGCGTGACACCGGAGACCGAGACGACCAGCCACTACTTCTGGACGATAGCGACCAATCCGCTGAGCGATCCGGAGGCCGTTAAAGCGAAAGTCGTGGAGCAGACGGTGCTGACGTTCGACGAGGACAAGGTGGTGATCGAAGCGCAGTACCGAAACATGTGTCGTTTTGGCAAGCCGGCGACAGTCGACATACACGTCGACGTAGGTGCGAACCGTGCTCGGCGAATTATCGAGCGGTTGCGTCAGCTTGATTGACGTACATCTGGAAGCTGTAGGAGCCAGGTGTACGCTCGTTGTGAGGTAGACGTGACGAGGCCGCTGCAACCCTTGTTGGTGAGCAGCGGCCTCTTCTGTTGCGCAGGGTTAACGCGCGTTATCCCGGTGATTTATTCCGGCTTTCCACCCGGCATCCACTTTTCGCGGTGCTGGAGCAGGAAGTACTGAGAGGTATCGGCACTGGAAGGCTCAACCCGCGGCGACCAGCTGTCGTCGTGCAAGTCCATGTCGGCGTCGTACTCGACATGGCAGCCCATGGGGCTGTTGAAATACCAGAACCAGTTCGATCCCAGTTGATGTCGACCCGGACCCCAGAAGGACTCGTAGCCTTTTTCAACGAAACGCGTACCCGCGAGCATGACTTCTGTGGGACCCGCCATGTGAAAGGTGAAGTGTTCAATGCCTTTCATGAACGGCGGCGTCTGAATAAAGAACAACGTGTGGTGGTCTTGCGTGCCCGCCGGGCGCAGGAAAGGGCCGGTTCCAATGAACCGGTCGGTGCAGACGAAACCCAGCCGTGTGTAAAACGCTTCTGCTTTATCGGCATCCGGGACGAAATAGACAACGTGCGACAGGCTTCGGGGCAGGGCAGGCATTTCGTTGCTGGCGCCCAGGCTGTTGACTTCGCGCAGCGTCGACGATCCTGGTGCGTTGCTCACCTCGCCCGGCAGTGACAGTTCACGCCGCTGGGTGATCCTGAAACCGACAGCAAACCCCATATCGTCTACCGCGTGCAGCACCCCATCCTCTGTGCGGCTGACCTCACGGTCCCTGCGCAATTCGGTCTCGATGGCCAGCAGCGTTCCTTCATCAGCAACACCGTATACCGTCTCGCGCAGGGTGCTGGCCGTGCCCATTGCGGGCGGCAGCTGTGGATCATCCCGATGCCGGATGAGGACACCCGTGCCGTCCAGCGCTTCGAGGTAGCCGCCCGTGTCGTCGAGATCAACGGGTTTGAGGCCATAGTCGGTCAGGTACTGTACGCAAACGCCAACGTTGTCGACGCCGAACACCAGATATTCAGGTCCGATGATATTCATGAGCTGTCTCTCTTGTTGTGGCTCAGGCCGTACGGCCGCCCAGAGTTTCTGCGACCCAGTCAGCGATGTACTGACCCGCGTTGATGCTGTTGTCGAAGCTTGAGTGCTGCACGCCGCCTTCTCGCTCGGTGAACACTTTCAATTCGCGTTGCGGGCTGTTGATCAACTGTTCGTAGGTGCGATGCGCCCATTTCAGCGGAATCTGGCTGTCCTTTTCGCCGTGGGTCACCAGGAACGGCACCTTGATTCGATCCAGCACGCCATCCAGATGAACGAGCTCGGCCACCGTCATGAACTCATCAATGTCCTTGGCTCCCCACACCCAGCACACATGTTTCCAGTAGTGCGGGACCGGTAAGTTGCCCTCATTGGCCAGGCGACGCTTCTGCACATCTCGCCAGTCATGGTTGGCTCCCCAGACCACGCCACAGGCAAAGCGTGGCTCGAACGCAACGGCGCGAGGGCAGTAGTAGCCGCCGAGCGAAACACCTTCCAGGCCAATGCGTTTCGGGTCGATGTCGTCACGCGTCTCTAACCAGTCGACCACACGGCTGGCCCAGTGCTCGCTGTCATAGCGTGCTGTGAGCCCTTGCAGGCGCAAGGCCTCGCCAGTCCCCGGCTGATCGATGACCAGGGAGGCGATACCGCGTTTTGCCAGCCATGCTGGCAGACCCACCCGGTATTTCATCTCCTTGGTGGAATCCAGGCCATTGACCTGAACCAAAATGGGCGCAGGCCCCTGCACACCTTCAGCGCGGGTATACAGCCCTGACAAGTGGCTGCCTTCATAGGGAATTTCAACGCGTTCGCAGTTTTCCGAGGACAGGCGTACACCGCGCGCAAACGTGTCCAGGAACCGCTGATAGAGCGCTTCACGTGCCGGGGCGCCGTGGGCCTGCAGGCGTTCGCAGGTGATGTAATACGTCGCCGCACGGTTGTATTTCTCGCCGGCCGAAAACAGCCGGCCGCGCGCCTCGTCTTCCTCGGCCAGGCTGCACAACTTGTCAGCCATCTTTGACCAGGTCTCACGAAACGCCTGTGTGCCGGTTGCGTCGGGGTGCTTGGCACTTTCTTGAAGAGGCGCGCACATCTCTTCGATTTCGCCAATGCGGGCACCCATCTCGATGGCCAGGTCTACAGAGAGATTCCAGACGTAATTGGTGGGGAAGTAGCGAAACATATTTTTATTATCCTTCTAACGGTTCCGAGGCGCGGCACAGTGAGACGCATGCCGCAGCGGGCACACGCATCAGTGCCAGCACGCAAGGAAGCTCGCACGCTTGCATCTGATCGACAAATTGCGAGTTCACATGCCAGCCATCGCGGTTCGCGATAGGTGGGCCAGCAGATCGGTGCGCGAAGCGTTAGCAGGAAGGGAGAGCTATCAGGCGAGGGGAGGGGTTTCAAAACTCCGAACGGTTTCAAGCAGCTTGTTACGAAGCCAGATCAGCATCGCATCGCCGTCGAGGCTGCGGTGCCATGACATGTACTCACGCATCACAGGAATTTTCACGGGCGGTGGAAGCAGCCGCAGTGGCAGCAGTTGCGCGTACAGCGAGGCGAGGCGGCTGTGCATGGTCGCGATTCGCTGAGAGCCGATGAGCAGGTGAGGGATGGTATTGAAGTCGTGAGTAATGACTTCCATGCGGCGCTGACAGCCGTACTGGTCCATGAACCATTGCTCGATGGCCGGCGTGCGGCTGCGCCCGAAAGCCGCTGCGACATGACCCATTTCCAGGTAGTTCTCCAGCGTGAAGGGCTCTCTGACGCTCGTGTTGCCTTCCCACACCACACACACATGTTGTTCTTCAAACAACAGCTGTGAGGGATGCTCTGAATTGATGTGTTGTTCAGGCGCAATCATCAGGTCGATTTCGCCGCGCATCAGCATTTCGACGGCGGTTTCTCCGGGACTCATCAGCTCGAACGTGACGTGCGGGGCGTCCGAAACGATGCGCTGAATCACCTCGGCAAACAGCACGTTGATCAAGTAATCAGAGGCCATGATCCGGAAATGGCGCTTGCTCTGGGCGACGTCAAAGACAGGCTTCGCAGCGATCGACGTCTGAATCTTCAGAAGCACTTCCCTCACCGGGATCTGCAAGTCCTTGCCGAGCATCGTCGGCGTCATCGTCCGCCCTACCTGGACCAGCAAATCGTCCTCGAAGTAGGCGCGCAACCTGCGCAGGATTCCGCTCAATGCGGACTGCGTCATATGCAGGCGTCCCGCAGCACGCGTGATGTTCTGTTCTTCGAGCAAGACATCCAGGGCGACGAGCAGATTGAGATCGAGGTGGTTGAAACGCATGGTAGCTGGCTCATTGTTGTATTTATTTTTGAAATACTTTCCATGGCAACTCCCGATTAGTCAACGCATCTTTTCCTGCTTATCGTCAGCTCAACAGTAAGCGTGGCGCCCCGGCCGATGATGGCTTTTGCGGCAGCGCAGCCGTGCGGCCAGCGCTTTACGATTGCTGATCAAAACAACAAAAACGAAAGGAACGCCTAATGAGCGAAGTCGATAAGGTCCTGGTCGTGGGCGGTGGTATCGGTGGTCTGTGCGCCGCCATCGCGTTGCGTCGTGAAGGCGTGCCGGTAGATCTGGTGGAAATCAAATCCGACTGGACCGTTTACGGAGTGGGGATCATTCAGCAAAGCAACGTCGTGCGGGAAATGGCCCGGCTGGGCGTCCTTGACCGGTACCTGGATGCCGCGTACAGCTTCGAAGACGTCGGCATCTATGACCTGGAAGGCAAGCCGCTGGCGCGCATTCCCGGTCAACGGTTGGCGGGGCCGCAATACCCGGCCAACGTGGGTATTTCGCGGCTGGCGCTGCACAAGGTCCTGAGCAGTACGGCGATTGAGTTGGGCGCCGGGATTCGGTTAGGCCTGAGCGTCGAAACATTCGAGCAGGACTCACAAGGCGTAGACGTTACCTTCACCGACGGCACGCGTGGCCGTTACAGCTTGTTGGTCGGGGCCGACGGGGTTTACTCGAAAATTCGCACCCTGATGTTTGGCGACAAGTATCAACCACGTTTCACCGGGCAGGCCGTCTGGCGCTACAACTTTCCCCGCGACCCCTCTATCGATCATCTAGCCAGCTACATGGGGCCCGGCGGGAACGCCGGTCTGGTGCCGCTCTCTGACAACCTCATGTACATGTTTTCCACTTCCCATGAGCCCGAGAATCCCTGGTATCCGCCCGAGCAGTTGGCCGAACTGATGCGTGAACGCATCGGCAATATTGGTGGGCTTGTCGGCAGCCTGCGCGAGCAGATTACCGATAGCCGCCAGGTCGTCTACAAACCCATGGAAGTGGTCTTCGTTGACGAGCCCTGGTTCAAAGGCCGCGTGTTGCTGATAGGCGACGCGGCGCACGCCACGACGCCGCATCTGGGTCAGGGCGCTGGCATGGCCATCGAAGATGCCCTAGTGCTGAGTATGGAGCTGACCGCAGACGGCAGCATGGAAGACAAGCTTCAGCGCTTCATGAATCGCCGCTTCGAGCGTTGCAAGTTCATCAGCGAGAAATCAGTCCTGGCGGGGGATCGGGAAATGGCGCGCGATCAGAGTTTTGATCGCATCGGCCTGACCAAGCAAATGCTCACGCTCACCGCCGAGCCCATCTGACCTCGCGTGCCATTGCTATGGCACCGGCATGAACAACAAGCAAGGTAGCGGCAATGATCGAAGTTATCGTCACCCGCAAGAAACGCGAGGCCGAGGGAATTTCGAGCTTCGAGTTCGCCCGCACTGACGGTGCCGCACTGGCCCCATTCAGTGCCGGCTCGCACATCGACGTGCATCTGCCTTCAGGGCTGGTGCGCCAATATTCGCTGTGCAATCACCCCGACGAGCAGTTTCGCTATCAGATCGGGGTATTGCTGGACCCTGCTTCCCGAGGCGGCTCAGAGGCCATGCATGCCCTCGAAGAAGGCTCCGTTGTGCAGATCAGCGAGCCGCGCAATCTGTTCGCCCTGGCGCACGGTGCCCGGCGCTCGTTGTTGTTTGCCGGGGGGATTGGCGTCACGCCGATTCTTTGCATGGCTGAACGTCTGGCGCAGACCGATGCCTCTTTCCGGTTGCATTACTGTGGCCGTTCGGTCGCCAGCGTCGCATTCATCGAGCGTATCCAGCGATCGCGTTTTGCCGAACGGGCGCATCTGCACTTTGATGACCAGCCCGAGACGCGGCTTGACGCAGCACAGGGGTTAAGCGGGTATTGCGAAGGCGATCACTTGTATGTCTGCGGACCCGGCGGCTTTATGGCATTCATCCTAGAGCAGGCCCGGTTGGCTGGCTGGCCTGAAGACAGTCTGCACCGGGAGTATTTTGCCGCCCAGCCACAGGCTGTGGCTCAAGCCGATGACGGTAGCTTCGAAGTGATGCTGGCGAGTACCGGTCGCTGCTTCGTCGTGCCCGCGGATTATTCGGTGGCCCAAGTGCTGCTCGAGAATGGCATTGACCTGCCGTTGTCATGCGAAGCGGGCATTTGCGGCACGTGCCTGACCCGTGTACTCGAGGGCGAGCCGGACCATCGGGACATGTTCATGACCCCGGCCGAGCAGGCCCTGAACGATCAATTTACGCCCTGTTGTTCGCGATCCAAAAGCCCACGCCTGGTGCTGGACCTTTAGCCCGTGAGGCGCCGTTCCCAATGACATTCAGCCGAATTTTCCTGTGCCGGCAAGACGAGATCGTGGACGGCTCGGCACGCGGTTTCGATCCTCATGCCCAGGGGCGCGACACGCTGTTGGTCGTCCGCTGGCGGGGCGTGCTTCGTGCCTGGCTGAACCGCTGTCCGCACATGGACGTCGCCATGCAATACCGCAAAGACCGGTTCATGTCTGGAGACGGCCAACACATTGTCTGCTTCGCCCATGGCGCACTGTTCCGGCCGGATGACGGGCTGTGCGTGCTCGGCCCTTGTGTGGGGCAAACGTTACATCAGCAACCGATCGTCATCGACGAAGGCGGCGCTGTCTGGCTGATGGATACCCCTGCGCAACCCCTCACGGCATAACAACAAGAGAACCCAGCCATGTCTCGCACTCATGTCAATTGCAACACCCTGTTTACCGGCCTCGAAGACACCGCGCGGCAACATCAGCGACTGATCATCGAAGACGGCGTCTTCACGTATGTCGGCCCGCAGGACTCAGCACCGGCGATCGGTGCCGGTGAGGAAGTCATCGACACCGGCGAGCATTTCGTCATGCCGGGACTGGTCGATGTGCATACCCATCTCGTGTTCGGTAACGCGAAAAGCGAGGAGGACATTGATCTGCATGTGTCACCTGAGTTTCGCGCCTTGCGCGGTCTGTTTTTCACCCAGCATGTGCTCGCGGCCGGTTACACCTCTGTCGTGGTGCCCGGGGATGCAGGCCAGTGCAGTATTTCGGTCCGCAACGCGATCAACGCCGGCATGTTCACAGGCCCGCGCATCGCCGCCAGCAGCAACGTCATTTCCAACCGGCAGAGCCTCAACGACTGGTTCCCCAGTTGGGTCGGCACGCCTGAATATTTCAGTGGCCGACTGTGCGCGACGCGCGACGAGCAAATCGCCGAGATCCGCCGTCAGGCAAAGGACGGCGTCGACCTGATGAAAATCGCCATGGATGGCCCGCATTTTCGTCCCAACGGTGAGCACATTGCGGCCTTCACCGAGGATGAAACGCGCTTCATGGTCGACGAAATCCATCGCCTGGGTAAGAAAGTGGCCGTGCACGCCTATGGCCGCGAAGCCGTCCTGTACGCCGCCAAGGCCGGCGTTGATGTGATCTTTCATGGCTTCTTCATGGACGACGAGTGCATTGAAGCCATCCTGAGATCCGGCAGCCATGTGGCCCCGACCTTCACCATGCTGGCGAACAACACGGAGTTCGCCGAGCCCTATGAAGCGTCGACCAAATCAGGCTACGCCTCGATGCAGCGCAGGGTGATCGAGGCAGGCTGTCGCAATCTGAAAAAAGCCTTTGAGGCCGGGGTTCCGTTCATGACCGGCAGTGACAGCGGCTTTGCCATTACCCCTTATGGCGAGTGGCATGCGCGAGAAATAGAAATCCTGGTGGACTGGTTAGGCCTGACTCCCGCCCAGGCCTTGCGGGCTGCCACCTCGGTGTCGGCCCGGATGATGCCTGCCGCGCAACGGGTCGGCGCACTGGAAGTGGGGCGCCGTGCAGACTTCATTCGCGTCGACGGTTCGCCGCTGGACAACGTCGCCATCCTTCAAGAACGCCAACGCATTTGCGGGGTGTACTTGGGGGGTCGTCGTATCAAGGCCCAGGTGCCGGGTTATGACCCTAACCGGGTCAGCGATTTCAATACCGTGAAGTGGTCCGAGCTGCACACCCGCCAACGCGCGGTGGAGATGGGCAAGCGCACGCTGTCCACCCTGAATCAGCAATAAGGAGCGTGGCATGAACCGACTCACCCTGACCCTCGCGGACCGCATGGTTGACGAGGCGCTGAGCGAAGGCGCGCGGCAAGGATTTCAACCCCTTTGCGTCGCCGTGCTGGACGCGGGCGGGCATCTGTTGGCACTCAAACGTGACGAGCGTGCAAGCCTGCTGCGCCCGCAAATTGCCAACGGTAAAGCCAGCTCCGTGCTTGGCATGGGCTTCGGCGGTCGTGAGCTGGCTCGTCGGGCGGAACGGATGCCTGCCTTTTTCGGGGCGCTGAGCGATCTGGCGGGCGGAAACATGCTGCCAGTTCCAGGTGGCGTGCTGATTCGAGACGACGCCGGAGACATCGTTGGCGCCATCGGCATCAGCGGAGACACCTCGGACAACGATGAGCGTTGCGCCCTGGCGGCGATCGCTGCCGTCGGACTTGTTGCCGATGCGGGTTCAGGCTGAGCCACTTTCCAGCCTTGAGCGTGATCATGGTTGAGTGGGGTGCGACAACCATGTCTTATGCACGCATGCGACCCGCTCAGGTATCCAGGTTTGCAATACATCGCATCTCAAGAGTCGATTAGTCAAAACACCTGTTTAGCCTGAAGCTGTACTTACCCACCCACTGTTACTCGTTAGCAGTAGGGGTCATAAAATAAGAAGAGTGAGGTTCACCATGATCTCGAGCAAACCGTCACCCATCGCCCTCGCAAGCATCGTGGCCTTCTTCGGCAGGCCTCACTCAGCATTGTTTCAATCTCGATATTTACTCCGCTTGAGCGTGTAGTCAGCGGCTACCTGTATGACGGGGAGCGCTCTTTGCGCGCGTGAAATCAGAACGTCAGTCCTACGGATAAAAACAACAAAGAGGGATAGTTGATGGCCACTCATAAAGGGGCAAGGGCAAACTCGCGCCCGATATTTGCTCGGCACCCACTGGTATTTGCTTTAACAGCCGTATTTGGCGGTGTACCGCTGGTGCAAGCGTTTGATTTCGACACGGGAAATCCGGATATCCGGACGCGCTGGGACAACACCCTCAAGTACAGCTCGGCATGGCGGACCAAAGGTGCCTCGTCGCAACTCACTGACAGCAGTACCTCGGTAAACGGAGATGATGGGGATCGCAACTTTGGCAAGGGTCTGATCTCCAGTCGCCTTGATCTGCTCTCTGAATTCGACTTCAGCTACCAGAATTTCGGTGCCCGACTGAGCGGCGCTGCCTGGTACGACGACGTTTATAACAAGCAGAACGACAACAACTCCCCGGGCACCGTCAACAGCGTTTCCGTGGACTACGACCATTTCACCGATAACACCCGCAACCTGCACGGTCGCCAGGGGGAACTTCTTGACGCCTTCATCTACGGCAAGGGCGATCTGGGTGAAATGCCAGTGTCGGGGCGCCTCGGTCAGTACGCGATGCAATGGGGCGAAAGTCTGTTCTACGGCATGAACGGTATTGCCGGAGGCATGGCGCCTATTGATGTTGTGAAGGGGGTGTCAGTGCCCAACACCCAGTTCAAGGAGTTGATACGTCCGGTCAACCAGATGTCCGGTCAGTTGCAGGTCACGCCTGATGTTTCTATTGGCGCCTATTACCAGTTTGAGTGGGAGGCGAACCGGTTACCCGGTGCGGGCAGTTACTTCTCGTCTTTTGATTCAATAGGCGAAGGCAATGAGCGTTTGTTCGTCGGGGCGCCTCTCTTTCCCGGTGCACAGCCGCTGGCGTTCTATCACGGCGCAGATAAACAGGCCAAGGACTCGGGGCAGGGTGGCGTACAGGTCAAGTGGCGCACCGAAAACTATGACTTCGGTGTCTATGCAATTCGCTTCCACGACAAAAACCCGCAGCTACTCGCTCGCCCGGACTTCGCCAATCTGAACCCGCTTACCGGTGATGCCGGTGAATACAGCTGGGTGTACGCGGAAGGCATTAAAGCATTGGGAGCCAGTTTCTCCACCACTGTAGATGCTTTCAACATTGCAGGCGAAATGTCGACTCGATGGGACCAGCCGCTGGCCTCCACCAACCCGCGCGCACTTCTCCCCGGCGAAGGCATCTCCAACGAAGCTGACGATGCTTTGTACGCGACTGGCCGCACGTTGCACGCCAACCTCTCTTGGCTGGCGACGTTGAGTCCGAATTTCTTGGCGCAGGAAACCAGCTTTCTGGGTGAGTTTGCCTGGAACCGCACCCTGAGCGTTACCCACAATCCGGACGCGGTCGATCACAACGCCGATCGCGATGCCTGGAGCTTTCGAACCGTTTACGAGCCGATGTACCGCCAGGCGTTTTCCGGCATGGACATCAGCGTCCCCTTCGGCGTGAGTTTTACCCATGGCGCTTCAGAGTCCCTCGGTACCGCCTTCGGTACCGATCGAGGCGGCGACATCAACATCGGCGTCAAGGGTAACTACCTCAACACCTGGAATCTGGGGCTTACGTACACCCACTACTACGGCCCGGCCAACACCTTTCTCGACGCCAGTAGTAACTACACATTTGAACAGTCGCTCAAGGACCGAGACTTCGTCGCCTTCAGCGTCAGCCGTACTTTTTGAGCCTGGGAACAACTGCCATGAATATGCGTAAAACCGTGCCCCTTCGCAAAAAAATGACCCTTCTTCTGACTTCGCTGGCGGTCGCCACGCTGGTGTCTCAGGGCGCCATGGCAGCAGACGCCGCTGACCTGAAAAACACCCTCACGCCGCTGGGCGCCGAGCGCGCTGGCAACGCTGACGGCAGCATTCCTGCCTGGACCGGGGGCTTGACCAAAGTCGACCCTGGCTACAAAGAGGGCGGCAAGCGTACCGACCCTTTTGCGGCCGAGAAGCCGCTGTTCAGCATCACCTCGAAGAACATTGGAGAGTACGCCGACAAAGTCACGCCGGGCATTCAGGCGATGTTGAAGAAGTATCCGGACAGTTATCGTCTGGACGTCTACCCGACGCACCGGACCGCTGCGGCGCCCCAGTCGGTGTATGACGCCACCTACGCCAACGCAGGCAAGACCCGACTGGTCGACAGTTCAGCCGGGTTGATTCCCCAGGACGGTGAGGGTGGCATTCCCTTTCCGTTGGCCAAGGACGGTGTGCAAGCCATCTGGAACCATCTGATGCGCTGGCGCGCGGCGTCGTGGCACACCGACTTCACCCAATACTTGACGACGGCCGATGGCAAGCACGTGCTGACGAACGATTCGCGTGGTGACTATCAGATGCCCTGGTATTTGCCGGACGGCGGGAAAAAAGACGGCACATTCTGGACCATCCGGATGATCAACGATGGCCCGCCGTTGCGCGCTGGCGAAGCCATCACCGGGCGTGAAAACGTGAACGCGGACAACACCGGCGCGTGGACCTATCTGCCTGGTCAAAGGCGCGTACGCCGTCTGCCCAACGCATGTTGCGATACGCCGACTCCTGCCACTGCGGGCGTGATGAGTTTCGACGAGTTGTATGTCTTCAACGGTCGGGTAGATCGCTTTGACTGGAAGCTGGTCGGCAAGAAGGAAATGTACATCCCGTACAACTCCAACAAGGTCTTCACGGCTGCCACTCCCGAAGCGTTGCTGGGTGAGCACCACTTGAATCCGGATGTACTGCGCTGGGAACTGCACCGTGTCTGGGTGGTTGAGGCAACACTGAAATCCGGTAAGCGTCACGTGATGCCACGCAGCACTTATTACCTGGACGAGGATACCTGGGCCGCAGTGCTTGGCGAGCGCTATGACGGTCAGAACCAGTTGGCCAAAGTACTGTGGACCACGCCGGTCGTGCTGCCGGACTTGCCGGGCGTGGTGACGATTACCAACGGCTTCTACGACCTGCTGTCCAGTACCTGGTTTACCGGTGACATATTTGCGGGCAAGTCTGAGCAGTACCGCGTGGTACAGGCCTACAAGGATTCGGTGTTCACGCCGGACGCCCTGGCTGGCGAAGGCGTGCGTTGATATGAGCGCTAAAAGCTGGCTGGCCCTGTGCCTGATGGCGGTTGTACCGCCGCTACTGGCAGCCCCTCCCGTCGATGTGTTGAGCCGCCCTGCAACGCAGTCGGCCCAGGCACTTCACGCGGTGATGCAGGCCATCACCCGTGCCGAGGATCGTCTGGTTGCGGTTGGCGAGCGGGGCACGGTGCTGCTCTCCGATGATAACGGGATCCGTTGGCGCCAGGTGGCGGTGCCAGTCAATAGCACGCTGACCGCCGTACAGTTTGTCGGGCAACAGGGTTGGGCGGTGGGGCACGCTGGCGTAGTCCTTCACAGTTCCGACGGTGGAGAGCACTGGGCACTTCAGCTTGATGGCCGAAGCCTGGCGGCCGTGGAGTTGAATGCCGCACAGCGGGCAGGCGATGAGCGTCGACTAGCGTCGGCTCGCCGCCTGACGAGCGATGGCGCCGACAAACCGCTCCTGGCGCTCAGCTTCACCGACGCGCTCAACGGCATTGTCGTTGGCGCATACGGACTGGCGCTGATCACTCATGACGGTGGTCAGACCTGGTCGTCGCTCATGGGAAGTCTCCCCAACCCTCAGGGGCTTCATCTTTATGCCGTAGTCCAAACCCGTAGTCAGGTGTACGTCGCGGGTGAGCAGGGCTTGTTTCTGCTTTCGCTCGACCATGGCGAACATTTCGAAGCTGTAGACACGCCGTACGAGGGCAGCTATTTCAGCCTCGCGGTACAGAGCGACGGCACCGTTCTGGTCGCAGGGCTGCGCGGCAAGGTTTTTCGTGTCCTGAATGACGGACGCAGCTTTGCCGAAGTCGCCAATCCACTGCCGATTTCCATCAACGATATGCGCGTCGTTGGTCAGCAGCTGTTGCTGGTCAATCAAGCGGGAGGGCTGTTACAAGCCTCCGTTGATCGGACCCATCTGGCTCCACTCGCGCTGTCACCCGGACCACCCCTGACGGCTATTGCCCAGGCGGCCGACGGCACTCTGGTGGGCGTCGGTTTTGCCGGACCTGCGCGCCTGGCCACGCCCTTGAACGCTGTGGAGTAAAGGACATGCATGTCGCGAACCAACCAGGCTCGATGCCCTTGAATGGCAACCTTGCCGATTTTGATCAGCGCTCTGGCTCTTTGCTTGAGCGAGCCCTGTTTAACCACCGTCGTATTGTCCTCGTGCTCTGTCTGCTGGTGACGGCGCTTTTGGGCTGGCAGGCCTCGCGCCTTCAGCTCAACGCCAGCTTCGAGAAGATGATCCCGACCGATCATCCGTTCATCGCCAACTATCTGCAGCATCGCCAAGAGCTTTCGGGGCTCGGCAATGCCGTACGCATCGCGGTCATCAACACCCGAGGTGGCATCTACGACGCGCACTACCTGCAAACGCTGCAGAAGCTCAATGATGCCGTCTACCTGTTGCCGGGGGTGGATCGTGCTTACATGAAGTCGCTGTGGACGCCCGCTACCCGTTGGGTAGGTGTGACGGAGGAAGGCCTGGAAGGGGGACCGGTCATTCCCGACGGGTATGACGGCTCACCCGCGAGTCTCGACGCGCTCAAACGCAATATCGAACGATCCAACGAGATCGGTCAGTTGGTAGCGTTCGATCAGCAATCGAGCATCATCTACGTGCCATTGCTGACCACCACGGCCGACGGCCGAGCGCTGGATTACACCGTGCTTTCGCAGCAACTGGAGGCGCTGCGGGCCCAGTATCAGGATGCATCCATCGAGATTCGCATTACCGGTTTCGCGAAAGTAGTGGGGGATCTGATTCAGGGCCTCAGGCAAATCCTGCTGTTCTTCGGCGCGGCGATTGCCATCACCGCAGCCGTGCTCTATTGGTACACCCGGTGTTTGCGCAGCACGGTGTTGGTGATGAGTTGCTCGCTGGTGGCGGTGGTCTGGCAGTTGGGGCTGCTTCCGGTGCTCGGGTTCGAACTGGACCCGTATTCGGTGCTGGTGCCGTTCCTGATCTTCGCCATCGGCATGAGCCATGGTGCGCAAAAGATGAACGGGATCATGCAGGACATCGGTCGGGGCATGCACCGACTGGTGGCCGCGCGTTTTACCTTCCGCCGGTTGTTTCTTGCCGGTCTCACGGCGCTGCTGTGTGATGCAGTCGGCTTCGCGGTGCTGATGATCATCAAGATTCAGGTCATCCAGGATCTTGCTGTAATTGCCAGCATCGGCGTGGCTGTGCTGATTTTCACCAATCTGATTCTGCTACCGGTACTGCTGTCCTATCTGGGCGTCAGCGCCGTGGCTGCCAAGCGAAGTCTGCGCAGTGAAGAGGCCGACATGGCAGGCGCCGTGCGCCACCCAGCCTGGCGCTTCCTCGACCTGTTCACGCAGCGGCGCTGGGCGGCGGGCTGTGTGTTGATCGCTTCCGTTCTTGCCGTGGCGGGTTATCTGGTGAGTCTGCAGCTCAAGGTGGGTGACCTGGATGCAGGCGCACCCGAGTTGCGTGCCGACTCCCGATACAACCAGGACAATGCTTATTTGACGCAGCACTACGGTGCCAGCAGCGATGTCTTTGCGGTCATGGTCAAGACGCCCGCTGGCGGCTGTTCCAGCTACGACACGTTGCAACGGGTCGATAACCTCGACTGGCAGTTGCGCGGCCTTGCGGGTGTGGATTCCACCAACTCGCTGGCGCTGCTCAATCGCCGGGTGCTGGTAGGCCTGTCCGAGGGCAATCCCAAATGGTACGAGCTGCTCAATAACCAGGCCACCCTGAACATGGTCACGGCGGGTGCGCCGCGCGGGTTGTACAACGAGGACTGCAGTTTGCTGACCCTGTACGCCTTCCTGACCGATCACAAAGCCGACACCCTGGAGCGCGTGGTGTCTAGTGTCCAGGGCTTTGCGAGAGAAAACGACAGCGACCAGGCGCAGTTCCTGCTGGCGGCCGGCAGCTCGGGCATCGAAGCGGCCACCAACATCGTGGTCAAGCAAGCCAGCCACGAGATGCTCTGGTGGGTCTACGGCGCGGTCTGTCTGCTGTGCCTCGTCACGTTCCGCAGTTGGCGGGCCGTCCTCTGCGCGGTCTTGCCGCTGATGCTCACCTCCATTCTCTGCGAAGCATTGATGGTCTGGCTGGGGATCGGAGTGAAGGTGGCGACGTTGCCGGTCATTGCCCTGGGCGTGGGCATCGGCGTCGACTATGCGCTGTACGTGATGAGCATTGTCCTGGCCGAGATGCGCCGTGGGTCGACCCTGTCCCAAGCCTATTACCGAGCACTGCAGTTCACCGGAAAGGTCGTGATGTTGACCGGCGTCACGCTGGCAATCGGTGTCGGCACCTGGATGTTTTCGCCCATCAAGTTCCAGGCGGATATGGGGGTGCTGCTGGCCTTCATGTTTGTCTGGAACATGGTCGGCGCGTTGGTCCTTCTGCCCGCACTGGCTTATTTCCTTCTGCCACAACGGCAGGTGCGGGTGAACACACCTGCGCCTGCTGCATCGGCTAGCCGGCCTTCGTCGAAGCACAAGGCACTGCAGCGTCTGGAGGTGCGTCATGAAAGCTGAACAACGCTCTGCGGGTATGCCCCAATCTGTCCTGTTGCTGCTGGGCAGTTGCCTTCCGGTTCTTGGTGCGGTGTTGCTGGCGCCTGTGCTGCCCCGCATGCAGGCGCACTTTGCCGATACACCGGGTGCCGCTGTGCTCGTACCGGTAGCGCTGACGCTTCCCGCGCTGATGATTGCCGTCCTCGCGCCATTGGCCGGGATGATTGTTGATCGTGTCGGGCGCAAACCGCTGCTGCTGATGTCGATGCTCCTCTACACCGTCTGCGGCACCTTGCCGCTGTGGCTGGAGTCGTTGCAGTCAATCGTGATCAGTCGCGCGGGCATCGGACTGGCTGAAGCGGGCATCATGACCTGCTGCACCACGCTGATGGGCGACTACTACCGAGGCGAGCGACGTGAGCGATTGTTTGCCCTGCAAATGGTCGCGACCTCTTTGTCTGCCGCCGTATTCATGGGGGTCGGCGGCTACCTCGGACAGGACAGCTGGCGCACGCCATTCACGTTGTATGCGGTCGGCCTGGTGTTTTTGCCGCTGATGACGTTCTGGCTGTGGGAGCCAATGTCGCAAAAGGCGGCTGAGCATGGCGGGGCAGCGATGCCTTGGTCGAGATTACGACCCCTGTTGGGTCTGGCCTTGTTGGCAGGGTTGAGCCTGTTCATCGTGCCCGTGCAGGCCGGTTACCTGCTCAATCTGTTGGGTGTCGACTCACCTCAACAGATCGGCATGACCATGGGAGGCAACCAGCTGGGCGTTTTGCTGGGGGCGTTGAGTTTTCGGTTGATTGGCAGCGCACGGCCAACGCGTTTGCTGCTGCTGGCTTTTGCCCTTGCCGGCATCGGCGGCTTACTCATGGCGGCGGCAGGATCACATCGAACGCTGTCGATAGCTGTCTTCATCAACGGCCTGGGCATTGGCCTGATGTTGCCAACGCTGATCACCCGGATCATGGCGCTGGTTGATTTCAACCAGCGGGGGCGGGCGAGCGGATTCTTTACCGCTGCGATATTCGCCGGTGAATTCATCAGCCCGCTGGTGGTGCTGATGATGACGCAGGGTGGCAGCTCTGCGCTGCCCACCGCGCTAACCATCATCGGCGGCCTGCAATGCGTGATCGCGTTGTGCTGTTTGAAAATTTCCTCTCCGGTTGTGCTAGGGGAGAGCGCATGAATCAAGATCTGTTCACCCGACCTCTTACCGACGAACCAACTCTGGTGATGGCAATTGATAAGGACTGCCAAATGAATGAATTACCTGCTTTCAAACGTGTTGTGACGGGTCATACCGTCGACGGGCTGGCCACGGTTAGTCATTGTGCGGCTGCGCCCAACACGTTTGCGCTGAAGTCGGTGCCGGGCACCGTGTTCCATGAAATCTGGAACACCGGGTCCAGCCCGGCGATCATCGACAACGGCGACGATCCCACCGCTCGAGCATTGCAATTGAGTCCTGCTCCACTGGGCAGCCTGATTCGGGTCGTGGACATCCCGCCCGACAGCGTGCAGAACGCTGTCAGCGACGAGGCCGCCGCGGCTGCCTTCGCCGAAATCGGCCAGGTGCACGCCGGAACAGGGCATGCCGATTCCCGGCACAAGCTGATGCACCGCACTGAAACCGTGGATTACGGCATTGTCACCGAGGGCGAGGTCTGGCTGGTGCTGGACAACGAGGAAGTGCATCTGCAACGCGGCGACGTGGTGGTCCAGCGCGGCACCAACCATGCCTGGAGCAACCGGACCGACGCCATGGCCCGAATGGTGTTCATCCTCCTCGATGGTCAGTTCGCGCAGGAGCTGCAGCCATGAAGCTGGCAACGCTGCGCGACGGCAGCCGTGACGGTTATCTGGTGGTGGTGTCGCGGGATTTAGAGCGAGCCGTGGCCGCACCGATCGCAACGATGCGCGACGCGATAGAGGACTGGGCGCGATCCGAACCGGTGCTGAGGACGTTGTCCTCGGCGCTGGATGCCGGTAACGCGACAGATGCCTTCGCGTTCGACCCGGCCAAAGCGATGGCACCCTTGCCACGGGCCTATCAATGGTGCGATGGCTCGGCGTTCCTCAACCACGGCACCCTGATGCAGAAAGCCTTCAACCTTGAGCCTATCGAAGGTGCCGATCAGACGCCGTTGATGTATCAGGGCGCCGGCGATGACTTTCTCGGCGCACAGCAGGACATCTGTTTGCCGAGCGTCAGCCAGGGAATCGATTTCGAAGGTGAGTTCGGCGTGCTGGTCGATGACGTACCACTGGGCTGTTCGGCCCAGGACGCACTGCGCCATATCAAGCTGTTGGTGCAAATCAACGATGTCAGCCTCCGTGCCCTGGCGCCGCGTGAGATGAAAACCGGCTTCGGCTTTCTTCAGGCCAAGCCCTCTTCGGCGTTCGCCCCTGTTGCGGTGACGCCCGACGAATTGGGCGACGACTGGCGCGACGGGCGTGTGCAACTCCCACTGAATGTGGAGTGGAACAGCCAGTGGTTCGGCAACCCTCATGCTGGCGAGATGAGTTTCAGTTTTGGAGCGTTGGTGGCTCACGCTGCCTTTACCCGCAAGCTGGGGGCAGGCACGTTGATCGGGTCGGGCACGATCTCCAACAGGGATCGTGCCGCAGGTTCTGCGTGCATCGCCGAGCGACGCGCCATTGAAATGATCGAATACGGCAGCGCACGGACGGGGTTCATGCAGTTCGGCGACAGAGTGAAGATGGAGGTGCTCGGCGCAGACGGTCAGTCAGTCTTTGGCGCTATCGATCAACGCATCGTTCAGGCCAACGGCTGAGGGGCTCCCATGCGTGTCTTGATAACCGGCGCCAATGGTTTTGTCGGTCGGCACCTGACGCTGCAGTTGCTGACGCGAGGTGCCATTAACGGTAAAGCGATCAACACCCTTCTCCTGCTCGATGCCCAGCTCGAGGGCTTCCCGTCAGACCCGCGGATTCGTTTGCACAAAGGCAGTGTGACCGACGCCGCCTTGATCCGACGGGTCTTGGCGGACGGTGTCGACGTCGTATTCCATCTGGTGAGTCTGGCGGGCGGCGCGGCCGAGCAGGACTACGACGTAGGCTACCAGGTCAACTTGATGGCGAGCCTTGAGCTGCTGGATCAACTGCGCCGTCAGCCCCGGCCACCGGTGCTGGTGTATGCGAGCAGCGTCGCGGTGTACGGCGCTCATTTGCCCGACCGCATGGGTGAGGACGCGTCGCCCCGGCCTCAGATGTCGTACGGGACGCACAAACTGATGATCGAGACTGCGCTTCGCGATCTCGCACGTCGGGGCGAGGTCGATGGCCGCGCGTTGCGATTGCCCGGCATCGTTGCGCGCCCAAGGCAACCCAATGGATTGCGCTCCGCGTTCATGAGTGACCTTTTGCAGGCTTACGCCGCAGGAGAGGCCTACACCTGCCCGGTCAGTCCGCAAGCGACCGCCTGGTGGATGTCCGCTCACTGCTGCGTCGGTAACCTGATTCATGCCGCAGAACTGTCGTCGCTGTCGTTCGATACCGAGCGAGTCTGGCAACTGCCTGTGCTTCGTCTGTCCATCCTGCAAGTCATCGATGCACTGGCCGGGCGGTTTGGAGAAGCGGGGCGGGGAAGTATCACGTTCGAACCCGATGCACACCTTCAGGCTTTGTTTGGCGCGATGCCGGCGCTAAAGACGCCACGGGCTCGTGCTGCGGGCTTTAGCCACGATGGCAGCGCCAGTGCGCTGATTCGCAATGCCCTTAATCTGACTGCCGTGAGGAAATCCCTGTGAGCACCACGAAGCGCCGCCTGGTCGACCTGTCTGTCACCCTCGAGAACAACCCCTACACCGATCCGCCACCGCTGCTGCCAAAAATCGAGTACATGGACCATCAACAGGGATGGCCTGAAATGGCCGCGATGTTCCCGGGGCTGCGGCTGGATCAAATGCCCGGCAATGAGTCCTGGGCGGCGGAACGTCTGCAGATCACCACGCACAGCGGAACACACATGGATGCGCCGTGGCACTACGCGTCGACCACAGACGGCGGTCATCCTGCGTGGGGCATCGATGAACTGCCGCTGGAGTGGTGCCTGCAGCCAGGGGTGAAGCTTGATTTTCGTCACTTGCCTGACGGCCACGTCGTCACTGCGCGCGAGATCGAGGAAGAACTGACCCGCATCGGCCACGAGCTTCAACCGCTGGACATCGTGCTCATCAACACCCGTGCCGGCGCCTTGTTTGGTCAACCCGGTTATCTGGATGCAGGCGTGGGAATAGGTCGCGAAGCGACGATGTACCTGTTGGAGCGCGGCGTCCGGGTTGTCGGGACAGACGCCTGGAGTTGGGATGCACCGTTCAAGTACACCCGTGAGCGTTTTGCCCAGACAGGTGATGCCGCGATTATCTGGGAAGGGCACAAAGCGGGACGGGACATTGGTTATGGGCAGATGGAGAAGCTGGCCAACCTCGAACAGCTGCCAGCCCATGGATTCCAAGTCTCCTGTTTCCCCTACAAGATCAAGCATGCGTCGGCGGGCTTCGTGAGAGCGGTGGCTATTTTCGACGAAACGGCGGTTTCATGTTCGTGAATAGAGGGTCCGAGGACCTCAATTTTTCCGAGAAAATGCTTGGACTGCCACCCACGACCAAGGCTTTTTGTTCATCACAACGTGTGCTCATGTCACCTCACCAAAAAGCTGGATAACCTTGTCCTGTTCCTTGCAATCATTGAAAGAGAAGGGCTTTCAGCCGCCGGTCGCGAGTTAGGGCTGTCACCGGCAACGGTCTCGGAACGTTTGGCGGCGCTTGAAGCCTATTACGGGGCAACGTTGATGACGCGAACGACGCGATCACTCAGTCTGACCGAGGAGGGCAGGGTACTGGCTGAGGGGGCCCAGAGGTTGCTGGCAGAGGCTGACGAACTGGAGAGCCGCATTCGCTGGGGTACGCAGAAAATATCCGGCCCTGTACGGCTGACTGCACCCGTCGATCTCGGTCAAAATCGCGTGGTACCGATCATTGACCGTTTCATCGAGGCTCATCCAGACGTCACCGTCGACATCACGCTGACCGACAGCTTTGTAGACTTGGTCGGCCAAGGTCTGGACTTTGCCGTGCGCTATGGACCTTCGGCAGACTCCAGATCGTTTATCCGCCTTCGCGGGTTCAGCCTCGCAGGGTTTCGGCGCTGATTGATGCCATTGCAACGCAATTAACAATCCAGGACTCAGTCGCTTGAGCCGTATGGGTGCTGCGCCGCGTCCTTACACCTTGGGTTTCTCTATCACACGCAAATAGTTGGACACACAATGCAAACAGACATCCTTTCATGGGGCGATGGGCCTCGCGTACTTGAAGTTTTTCTTGAGCCAACTTGCCCGTTCTCGGTCAAGGCTTTCCTTAAGTTTGATGAGCTGATCGCAAAGGCCGGAGAGGACCGGATAACGCTCAAAATCCGGCTTCAGTCTCAGCCCTGGCACATGTTTTCAGGTGTGGTCGTGCGTGCCATTCTGGCTGCGTCCTCGCTTCCCGAGGGTAGAGAAAGTGCCAAAGCCGTGATGGCTGCCGTTGCTGCGCATCGTGAGGAATTCGAGTTTGAGCATCATGCGACCGGCCCGAACATGGATGCGACGCCTAACGATATCGTCGCGCGGATAGAGCGTTATAGCGGCATCAAACTGGCCGATGCGTTTGCGGCTCCAGAGCTTGAACACGCAATAAAATGGCAGTGTAAATACGCGAGGCAAAACGGCATTCATGTGTCCCCGACCTTCATGATCGATGGCTTGGTTCATCCTGGTATATCCAGCGGGGATTCAGTGGATCAGTGGTTGTCACATATCCTTTGAGCATGAGCCGTTATGCGGTCGCGATGGGAGCGTCAGGGGTAGCCACCAGCAGGTTGGCTACAGGCCCATCCGGATATGTTCACCGTGCATGGCTGTTAGGGATTGAGCGCGCTGTGAAGTTAATCCTGACGTAATAGCATGTTGCAACGCTGTGTTTTTTCAGAGGAGCACCCATGTCCAGACTAAAAACTTCAACCCTTGCGATTGTCTGTGCACTGGCGCCTGCCTTGGCCGTCATCGACAATGCCGCTGCCGATACCGGCACTGGCGGCGTATACGGTGAAGAGCTCCAGGGTTTCGACTATCCCTATCCTGTTCATCGTTTCAGCTTTGACTCCCAAGGCCAGACGCTCAGCATGGGCTATATGGACGTTGCCCCCATTGGCCAAGCTAACGGTAAAACCGCCGTGCTGCTGCATGGCAAGAATTTTTGTGGGGCGACGTGGGATGACAGTATCAAGGCTTTGGCGGGTGCTGGTTATCGGGTGGTAGCGCCAGACCAGATCGGTTTTTGTACATCCACCAAGCCGGCCAGCTACCAGTACAGCTTTCAGCAGCTTGCAGCCAACACCCACGCTTTGCTCGGCAGTCTGGGTATTGCCAAGGCAGTAATCGTCGGCCACTCAACCGGAGGCATGCTCGGTACTCGTTACGCCCTGCAATATCCGCAAGACACGGAGAAGCTAGTGCTGGTGAATCCGATCGGCCTGGAAGACTGGAAGGCTTTGGGTGTGCCGTGGCGCAGCGTCGATCAGTGGTATCAACGCGAGCTCAAGGTCAACGCCGAAGGCATTCGCAAGTATGAGCAGAGCACCTATTACGTTGGCCGCTGGAAGCCTGAATACGACCGCTGGGTGGATATGCTGGCTGGCCTGAACAAGGGGGCTGGCCATGAGCGGGTGGCGTGGAACTCAGCGCTCATCTACGACATGATTTTCACTCAGCCCGTTTACTACGAGTTGCCCAATCTCAAGGTGCCGACGGTGTTGATGATCGGTGATGCTGACACGACGGCCATTGGCAGCGACATCGCACCGCAGGACGTCAAAGCCAAGATTGGACACTACAACGTGCTGGGCAAGCAGGCCTCAAAGATGATCCCTGGTTCGCGCCTTGTTGAGTTCCCTGGCAAAGGGCACGCGCCGCAGATGGAGGACCCTGTAGGGTTCAACAAGGCGCTGGTCGAGCAGTTGAACAACTGATGATGGTTCGGTAACACCTCGGCGACAAGTTGCCAGGAGTGTCCGTTTCGATAAACACGAGGTGTCAGGGGTGGGCTGCAGTGCCGAGGTGAGGTGACTGCCCAAGCCGCCGCCGAGCTGAGGAACGCAGTGACTATCGCCTGACACCCTGTTCCGCGTCCGCGCATGCACATCGAAACCAGAGATGTGCATGCCAACCTGTGCAGGGCAGACGGCGAAAACAATGGGTATCGCGCAGGCAAGGAGGCACAGCGGACCTAGTCGTCCTTGCCCGCCACCCCCGCGCCTTCGATATGGTGCCGAGCCAACGCAGCGGCGACAAACCCCGATGCTTTCATTTGCTCTACAAAATCCGCCAGGTACTGCGCTGCTTCGGCACCTTTGGCCTTGGGCAGACCCATGGCCTGACGTATCACCATAAAGTGCTCGTCGAGCAAACGCATCCCGCCTGCCTTGGCGGCATCTTTGGCCAGCTGTTGACGGATGCCGGCAGCAACGCTCAGATGCTGATCCACTTTGATCCGACCGTAGCGGTCGGCCAGCATACCTGCGCCCCATCCGCCCAAGGCGCTGCCGATGAGCGAAATGGAGCCCAACAGGCCAGCGTCTGACTTGCTCAGGCTGAGCACTGTCATCAGCACCGGCATCATCAACGCGAAAATAGTCGCGTCCATGGAGTCGAGAGTAAAACCGCCGAAACACGCCCAATAGGTACGCTTTTCGGTGGACGTGAGATCGGAATACCAACCCAGTCGCATGTGTCGATCCTTATTTTTTTATGACAATAAGGTCGAGGCTATACGGAAGGGGCTGTGAACATGACTTGATTGCTTTATCGAGCGGACGGTTTTTTTTATAGGAAGGTTCATTGTTGTCAGCAGGAGAGGGGAGACATGACGAATGAAGAGAATCACGTACGGTTGATCGCGCCACCTGCGAGGGCCGGCGCAGGATTGAGGCGACAAAACAAGCGGTGCACTGCCGCCGACGCCATAGGGCCCAAGCTTGCAGGTGGCGCGCGACGGCTTCGGACAGAGGCCGATGGACTTGAGCCCCGAATTCGATCCGGCACGACAATCCTGCGTTGTCGCCAGGGTGGGACATCTGGATGAGGTATCACCAAGGCATTTGTCAGGTCGAGCGAACAGTCGACGCCTGCGGTGCCCTCGCTGGCTGCCGCGCTAATGTCAGGCTCAGCGCAGCGCCTACGGCCAGGCAGGCGGCCGCGACCATACAGATTGCCGAGTCGCCCACTATTCATTTGTGTCACTGCCGCTCTGCTCCGATGACACTCACCACGGGCAGGTCGTTCCATTGCGAAACGGCAAACTGATACCGTCTTTTATGTTGTCTCTGAGTCTTTTCCAGCCAGGCAGTGGTTCATACAGTGCGCGACCGAACCACTAATGGTGGGGGGCGGCCGCCACCCATTTGATGCCAATTGGCAACTCAGCCCCTCCCAGCGCCTTATCCAGATTCCGCAAAATCCCGAAATGCCCGATAAAGCTCTTCAGCCTCGGACTGCCGACAGGTTTTCGAAGGGTGGATTTTCGGCGCTTGCGCTGGCGACCGACAAGATCAACTTGGACCTCGAGTTGCGGGGCAAGCCTCACGGTAAGACTAACATGCTCAACATCGAGCGCATCATGCCGATACAACTCGTATGCATGGCTCGAAAAAATGCGCTACGGAAATTATGAAAAATCTGCCCAAATCCCTTAAGCCGGAAAACCACCGCTCCACGGTTGCGCTGACTCGCAGCTCTCTTTTTAATTTCGTCGCCTTGTTGATAGGTGTCTTCCTGCTGGCGAGCTGTATGTTGCTGTTTCTGGCCAGGGATCTGGATAAAACCGAGGAAGAAGAAAGCGCTTTTTACACCGCCAAAGCCGTGCATGCCTCAGAGAGGGGCGTGGCTTCGACGCTTAAGGACTACGCATTCTGGGGAGACGCTTATAAACACCTTCATCTACAGGTCGATCCTGAATGGGCCTATGTTCGCCAGAATATCGGGGCGACGCTCTATGCAGACTTCGGGTTCCAAGGGCTGTTCGTCATCGACGAGAGTGGCAGAACCGTTTATGCAGTGGTCGACGGTGAACTGAAAAATATCTCGATTGAGGACTGGCTGGGGCAGCCATCAGGCGCTTTGGTTGCCCAGGCGCGAAAGGTGGCATCTGAGGAGACGCCTGTAACCTCCTTCATGAACGTGAACGGTGTTCCCGCGATTGTCGCCGCTGCGGCCATAACCCCAGGCACGGACCCGACGGTCGAACCCGATGATCGATCTGCGTCTGTGCTGATTTTTGTCGACGTACTGACCGACGACAAACTGGCTAAGCTGGGCCGGGATTACGGTGTACAAGATCTGCGTGTCGCCGCCCCAACCGAACGGCATCAGGCATCCTATTTTGCGCTTGGAGATAACGGTGAGGGCGGTGCCTTGCGCTGGACGCCGCCCACGCCGGGGCATCGCCTTCTCGCCCTTGGATTACCTCTGACGGGCTTCGCTGCTTTGCTGGTCTGCTTGATGGCATGGGTGATCTTGCGCCGCACCACCGCAGCTGCAAGTGCGCTGGATGAAAGCTATCTTTCGCTGCAGCGCAGCCAAGCGGCCTTGGCCACAAGCGAGGCCCGGTTTCGCGATGTCGTCGAAGCGAGTTCAGACTGGGTCTGGGAGATTGATCAGGACTGGTGCTTCACTTATCTTTCCGAGCGATTTGAGGCGGTCACTGCGTTCTCTCGACAGGACTGGATCGGCGTATCCATAGACACGTTGCTCAACAGTCAGATGGGGACGGTTTCGCAGTGGTTGTCGATCCCGAATCGCAAACCGGACATAACGATCTCCTGCCGCTACATCGATACCCAGGGCGAGGAACGTGTCACTCGCCTTTCTGCTCGGCAGCTACCTGAAGGCGGTTTTCGCGGGACCGCCACTGACATTACTGAGGAAGTCGAAGCGCGTCGGCGCATTGAGTTTTTATCTCAGCACGATGCCCTGACGGGTCTTCCAAACCGTGTCAGGCTGCAAGAGTTTCTGGACGGAAAGTTCAAGGCGCTGCCGACCAAAGAGCAGCCACTGGTCATGCTCAGTCTGGACCTGGACAGATTCAAACCTGTCAATGATCTGCTGGGACACGCTGCTGGAGACAGGGTGCTTAACGACATTTCAGCGCGGCTGTCGGAGTGTGTTCGCCACGGAGATCTGGTAGCGCGGGTAGGCGGGGATGAGTTCGTGCTGATTCTCACCGATGCAAAGGACCCGGAGGAGGTTGAGTCGTTATGCCGCCGTCTCATTGAGTCGATCGAGATGCCTGTGGTAGTCGATGAACAGGAAGTGTTTGTCAGCGCCAGTATTGGTATCGCGATGGCGCCGACCGACGCACGAGAGGCCGCCGAGTTGCTACGTTATGCAGACATCGCCCTCTATGAAGCGAAAGCCGGTGGTCGTAGCACCTGGCGTTTTTATGCCGGTGACATGAATGCCCGCATCATCGAGCGGCGTCGCCTGGAGAGTGATCTGCGATTTGCGATCAAGCACGGTGAGCTGAGGTTGCACTTCCAGCCTCGGTTCAGGATTGCTGACGGCAAGATGGTAGGGGCCGAAGCGTTGGTCCGCTGGCAACATCCTCAAAGAGGGTTGGTATCGCCCGAGAAATTCATACCGATTGCCGAGGAAACGGGGCTGATTTTGCCGCTGGGCGACTGGGTCATGAGGACAGCCTGCAACTATGCAGCGCAATGGCCGGCCCACCTGTTCGTTTCAGTGAATCTCTCTCCCGCTGAATTCAAGCGCGGTAATCTGATTGCACGAGTACAACAGGCCCTCGATGAGAGCCGCATTGCACCGTCTCGCGTTGAGTTCGAGATTACAGAGGGTGTGATGCTCGAAGACGCTGTAGGTGCTTTGGAGGTGATGCACAAACTCAAACGCCTGGGGGTTCGCATTGCCATGGATGACTTTGGTACCGGATATTCTTCACTCAGCTATCTGCGGACTTTTCCCTTTGATGGCCTGAAGATAGATCGCTCCTTTTTGACCCGCCTGGGTGAGAGTGAAGACGACCAGACCATCGTTCAGGCGATTGTCGGTCTGGGTAAGGCGCTTTCGTTGACGGTCACGGCGGAAGGCATCGAAACGGCCGAACATCTCGCATTGTTGAAAGCGGTTGCTTGCGAAGAAGGTCAAGGCTATTTCCTGAGTCGTCCGCTGGAAGCGGAGGCCTTTGATGTATTGCTGGGCGAGACACAAAGCTATGCTTTTGGGTGCGTCTCGAAAGTCATGACGCCCCCGACGATGTAAGGGGCGCGGCTCGATTACCAGGCGGCAGTAGTCAAGCGCTCTCACCCCAAAATTCGTGGAGCTGGGTGCTTATGAAATCGGGTTGCTCTTCAAAGACCCAGTGTCCACAGCGTTCGATAATGCCCCCTTTAGCGTCTTCGGCTACATGCTTCGCAGAGGTGAAGCAGTGATCACCGAACGAAACCTCACCGCCCCAAGCCATCACAGGGATCCGCAGTTTTTCCTTTGTCAGCTGCGCAGTTTGCTCTGCCATTTGAGGGATATAGCCATAGTGGTTAAGGCTCGCTCTGAGGTTGCCTGGCTGGCGCATCTGCATGACGTAGTGCTGAATATCGGCCTCGGACATTGCAGAGGGGTTATAGGCGAAATCCCTGAAGAAATGCCTCAGATACATATCCTCTCTGCCCTCGATCAAGGCACGAGTAATGTCCATATTCATGTGCATTCCAAGGTGCCAATACGGCACCCTTGGGTCTACATAGCCTGGAAAATCGAGACCAAAATACGGGGTTTCGATCGTAGCAAGCGATAGGGCCCGGCTTTGGGCCAAGTACGCGAGCGCCAGAGACGCAGGCCCCCCTAAGTCATGGCTGAGGATGTGGAAACGTTCCACATCCTCAGCTTCGAGCAATGCGAGCATGTCTTTTGCGATGATGATGGGTTCATAGCCGTCATACGGCTTGTCGCTGTCAGCAAATCCGCGGAGGTCTGGCGCGATGAAAGTGAAGCGCGCGGACAGTCTTTCGATAACAGGCAAAAATTCTCTGTGGTTCTGCGGCCACCCGTGCATGCACAGAACCACGGGCCCTTGGCCGGCAACAACGTAGTGAAGCCTCACTCCATTAACCACGGCGCGTTTATGGGTCAGATCAACCATGTGCTTTATCTCCGTTTGAAGCCGAGCTACCGGTTCGTTCTGAACGGGCAATACGGCGAACATCAAACACAAACAACCCGCCCGTTCAACTCGTGAGCGGGTTGCGCTGAAGTCAGTTGAGGTGAGCCTTTAGCTCTGTCCCCGCTTGCCGCATTGCAGCCTTAACCTCAGGCACATCACTTAACGGGTTGAGCAGACCGTAGTCATGGATCATCCCGTTATAACGAACCGCGGTGACATCCACCCCCGCTGCATCTAACTTCTGGGCGTAAGCTTCACCCTCGTCACGCAGCACATCCAACCCGGCAGTCTGAATGAGGGCCGGAGGCAGGCCTTTGAGTTGATCAATAGTCGCTTTGAGTGGAGATGCATGGATCTGTGCGCGCTCTCCAGCATCGGTCGTATAGCTGTCCCAGAACCAAGTCATCATATTCCTGGTCAGGAAATGCCCTTCGGCGAACTGCTTGTAGGTCTCGGTTTCGAAATTCGAATCGGTAACGGGCCAGAGCAGGAGCTGAAAGCGCAGCTTGGGAGTCGCTTTCTCTTTCGCCATCAAGCTGACGACCGCAGCCATGTTGCCACCGACACTATTGCCTGCGACTGCCAGGCGCTTACCGTCCACGTGGATCTGCTTACCGTTTTCAGCCACCCACTTCGTGGCGGCGTAAGCCTGGTTGATAGCAGTGGGATAGTGCGCTTCCGGAGAGGGGGTGTAATCGACGTACACCGCAACCGCACCTGACGACACCACCAGGTCACGGATCAAACGGGCGTGGGTTGGATAATCCCCTAACACCCAGCCTCCACCATGGAAAAACATAAAGGCGGGGAGATCGCCTTTCACCTTTTCCGGGCGCACGACTGTGATTTTGATTTCTTTACCGTCTGCGGAAATCGTTTTGTCGCTGACCTCAACTCCGGACATGTCCACCTTGACGGAATTTTGTGCGCCCGTCAGAACCGCACGTGCATCTTTGGGGCTCAACTGCTCGATTGGCTTTCCTCCGCCCGATGCAAGGGCATTGAGAAACGCCTGGGTGTGATGCTCCGCCACCGGCGCACCTGCGGCCATGACCGAGCCAACAGATAGGGCGAGCATCGCGGGTACAGCCTTAGTGATTTTTGTCATATGACCTCCTGAAGTGTACAAACATGGGAACAGCGATTGAAAATCAAACCAGTCGAGCGCCCCCATCAATGTTGATAGTCGCGCCGTTCATGAAACCGTTACTCATCAGGAAAACCACCGCAGCACCGGCCTCTTCGGCGGTGCCCAGTCGATGAAGCGGCAGGACACTTTCCAGGCTTGCAATGAAGCCGTCCCGACCGTCGCCCATTGTTTTAGCGATAAGTGGGGTATCGATTGGCCCCGGAGAGAGGGTATTGACGCGCATCGGTGCCAATTCCAATGCCAGGCCCCGGGCAAAGGCTTCCATGGCGGCTGATGCTGCCGCTAACACGGCAGTACCATGAGCGTTAGGACGATCGGCGAGGGCGCCAGAGATGAAGGTGATGGAGCCGTTTGCGGAGAGTCGATTGCCGAGCGCCCTCAGTGAATGGACGGCTGCCCAGATACGCTCGTCGAACGCGCGGTGGAGGTATGCAATATCCGCATCCAGGACTTTCCCGGCTACAAATGTCCCCGCTAGCAATACCAGGTGATCGACTTTTTCGACAGTGGCCAGCGCCTCAGTAATAGAATGGCTGTCAGTAACGTCTGCTGATCGCCAACCGTCCAGTCCATTCTCCTCAGCAGCCTTTTGAGCTCGACCCGCGTCAAGCCCGATCACGATGACTTTTGCCCCCAGCTGTTTAGCTTGTCTGGCGGCCGCAAGCCCGATGCCTGAAGTTCCACCCACGATGACAATCGTTTTATTCATTAGTGCATGTGATGCGTCAATGGTATTACTCATTACAGCGCTCATTATGGGTACCTTATGATGTGTGTTGAAAATTCAAGTTTCTGCTCACGCTTTAGTTGCCAGTCGCCCTTAGCATTCAGGCTGTCGCAACCAGCCCGAAACTGCATCGGCAAATGCCTCAATGTTCCGGCCATTACCCGTGATGATCCACTTCAGAATCACCACGTCTTCAGAATTAAAAATAGCGCCGTAGCTTTTAAGCTGAACGATCATTTCGAGGGTGTCCGTCGTGGTCGCCTGCTTTCCCAATAGCAATCCGGACTGAGCCAGAACGACTGACCCGTACCCTATGCCGGCGACAAGCTTGCGCGTTTTATCGAATCGCTGGATCTGAGCGATGAGAGTCTGGTCATCCCACAGATATTCTTTTGTCCCTGGGCCATCCATGACCGCGATAGCATCAAAACTGGCGTCATCAAGCTCTTCAAGGTTTTCGGTCTGGATAGCTGCGTAGTCAGTGAGTTCAGGGTGTCTGGTGCGCAGCGAGAAGATCCTGAGGTTGTACGCTTTGCGCCATAGGCCAAGGCAGCGCAGCAACATAGGTGTGTTTAACCTCCTTGGGGGAATAATAATGGCTAAGGTCTTCATGCAATGTCCTTGCGACGTAGCAATCCCTGTCGCCTGAGAATGAGGGGTGTGTGTTGGGCCTGTCGTCGACGGGCATGCCCCCTGCGCAGGCAGGGAACGGTAAGAAGCATCGACCAAGACGCTGAAAGCAAACAGCCCGGAGAGTAATTAGCACCTGCATCTTTACTGTTGAAATCGCTACACGCCCCATTCTGCGTGTCGCCCAGCCATCTAAACAGCTCATGTGAAAGTCTTAAATCTCTGACTCGGTTACTGACGTCACTGATAACAAATATGATTAATTTGAATCACAGGTCACGCACCGGACCAACTGCCATGCGTGAGACAGTTGACGGCGCCGTGTCGTTAATTTGCGTGCACAACACGCGAGGTGTTGAAATGAAACCGTCACTTGAAAAAATAAGGATCTGCGCAAGCTACAGTCAAATTGAAGTTCGATTTAAAGCGGGCTCGGAGCGTCCATGTGGGGAGATTACCGGTGTCATTAAGCAGTTGGCCTCTTTGCCAGGTTGTCTCGATTATTCGTTGTCCTATAAGAAAGCCAATGCGCTCGACTGGTCGATCGAAAGCGCATGGGCCTCTCCGGCCGCCAGAGAAAGCCACTACAAAAGCGAACACATTCAAGTGTTGTTCCATCATCTCTTGCGAAAAAATCCTTACCTCATCCGCTGTAGAGAGTGCTACACGCCTCCTGAGCAACTATCAGCATCCGCGCGAGTGCACATAGACCCGCCCATCACAACACCCGACATTCGCGTTGATGTAGGGAGTCATTTACCCGCAGCTGATTTCGAAACGATGCACCACACAATAAAGGGTTAGCACTGCAAACCTGGAATTATTCATTACTCTCATAGAGGTGTCGCAATGCCAATAAAAGAATTACTGACGTTGCAAGGAAAAGTCGCGCTGGTACAAGGCGGATCACGAGGTATCGGTGAAGCGATCGTTCGTCGATTGAGCGCTGCTGGCGCTTCGGTGGCCTTTACCTACGCAAACTCGGCTCAAAAAGCAGAAACTATTGTTGCCAGTCTTAAATCCGAAGGTCGCAATGCACTGGCGATCAAAGCAGATGCTGCATCTGAAGCTCAGATCAAAGACGCCGTTCGTGAAACGGTCGCAGCTTTCGGAGCCTTGGATATCCTGGTGAACAATTCCGGGATTTTGCTTCTTGGTCCATTGCAAGAATTCACGGTAGAGGACTTCGATCGAACGCTGGCGGTGAACGTGCGCAGTGTTTTTATCGCTTCCCAGGCTGCGGCCAGACATATGAAACATGGTGGGCGGATCATCAACATCGGCAGTGTAAATGCGGATCGAGTTCCATTTCCTGGGGGCAGCGCATATGCAATGAGCAAATCGGCGCTCGTTGGCCTGACAAAAGGCCTTGCAAGAGACTTGGGTCCTTTCGGCATCACGGTCAACAATGTGCAGCCTGGCCCGGTCGACACGGATATGAATCCCGCTTCCGGCGAATTTGCCCGTTCGCTGCTCGAAATCATGGCGGTGGATCGATACGGCACAGCCGATGAAGTCGCCGCGTTGGTATTGCATGTCGCCGGGCCGGAGGCGGGGTACATCACGGGAGCCAGTCTGATGATCGACGGCGGTTTCAGCGCTTAAGGGTGCAATGTCCAGGCCCGACGGCTGACTTGAGGATCGGGCTTGGATCCTTGTGAACGAGCTGAACACTTGAATCTGCACCTAGCCCGTAGAGCGTGCGGCTTTTTCGATGATTACATCCCAAGGCGCAGGATCAGGAAAAATTTCCTGTAGAAATTGCAGGAACGCTTTGACGTTCGGGTTTCCGCGCCGACTCTCGGGCCATAGCGCTGTAATCACGAATCGGTCAACGGCAAATTCGGGAAAGACAGGGACAAGCTCCCCTCTTTCTACATACGGAGCAGCGACATAGGTGGGCGAAATCCCAATACCGCCGCCTGCCGCCAACGCAACTGCAAGAGCGTCACTGACATCAATGGTCATCGTAGGATTAGGCGTTATCTCGATAATCCGCCCGCCCACCTGAAACGGCCAACGGAGGGGCTGACCCGTGCTCTGGTAGCGGAAGTTAATGCTGTCATGGCTCATCAGGTCTTCAAGACTGAGTGGCATTCCTCTTTTGGCGAGATAGTCCGGGGAGGCGAACGTGCAGATTCTGTGGGGCGCGAGCGGCCTCGATACCAGGCGCGAGTCCGCGAGATTTCCCACCCGAATCGCAACATCGATTCCTTGCTCGATGATGTCCGAGAACTGGTCGCCTAACCGCAAGTCCACAGCCAGGTTGGGATGTCGTGCGCGAAATTTCGGGAGCGCCGGCGCCAGGATGTTAACGCCAATGGGCAGAGGCGCAGTGACCTTGATTACGCCCGACGGCTCGCCTCTGGACGCGACAGCGGCTTGCTCGATTTCCTCGACTTCTTTGATCACCCTCAGCGCGCGTTCGTAGAGCTCTCGGCCTTCTGGAGTGAGGGTTAGTGAGCGGGTCGTCCTGGTGAAGAGGCGTAATCCAAAGTGCTCCTCAAGTCGCTGCACGCTCTTGCTAATGGCGGAGGGTGAAACTGAGAGGTCTCGAGCTGCGGCAGTATAACTGCCGAGTGAGGCAGTCCGAGCGAAGGCGAACAAGCCTGTCAGCCTATCCAGTCCGATTTGTTCTTTCATGGAATAAGAGTTACACCTTTCTGGCAGATTATTGATGTCAACACAGTTTGGTAGTCTACCTACGTCTTCATTTACTGCGCTAGCGGCATCAGAAAATGAGCTTCAGGCGCTCAACGGCTTCGCAGGTATAGCCCTGAGGCGAGCTCTCTGCTCAGGGCCACCTGCGATCAGGTGCAAAGGAAAACGCTATGACCACACTGTTCGACCCTATCCAGCTTGGTGCTTTATCTCTTAAAAACCGGATCATCATGGCCCCGATGACCCGGGCCAGGGGAACACAGGATCATCTGCCTACCCCCATGATGATTGATTACTACGCGCAGCGGGCCACCGCAGGCTTGATCATCAGCGAAGCGATAGGGATCAGCCAACAAGGCCTGGGGTGGGCATATGCAACCGGGATCTGGACGCCGGCACAGATTGAGGGCTGGAGGCTGGTGACTGACGCAGTGCATGCCGCTGGCGGGAAGATAATCGCGCAGTTGTGGCATATGGGTAGAGTTGTGCATCCCAGCTTTCTTGACGGAGCGCAGCCTGTTGGCCCTTCGGTTACTACAGCCCCCGGCCTTGCGCACACATACGCAGGTAAACAGCCATACGCTCAGGCCAGAGCGCTGCCAGTCGAAGAGATCCCGGCACTGTTGCGTGACTTTGCAAACGCGGCGCAAAACGCTTTACTGGCAGGCTTCGACGGCGTGCAGATTCACGCTGCGAATGGATACCTGATCGATCAGTTTCTGAGGGACAGTGGAAACTTCCGTACGGACGCTTATGGGGGAACTATTGAAAACCGCATAAGGTTACTCAAAGAAGTGACCCAATCGGTTGTGGATGCCATTGGCGCAGACCGGACCGGCGTACGCCTTACCCCGAGCAGCCACGATCAGGGTGTGCGAGATAGCAACCCAGTCCCGCTCTTCGTCCGCGCTGCCGAGGTTCTCTCAAAAATCGGAATAGCGCACCTGGAGCTTCGAGAGCCTCCGGCAAATGGTAGCTTCGGGGTCTCGGAATACCCACCTGCTGCCGGTGCAATCCGAGAAGCGTTCACCGGAGCACTGCTGCTTAACTCGGATTACGATCTGGCTCGGGCCGAGCTTGCGCTGGAGAGCGGATTGGCTGACGCCATCGCATTTGGCCGTCCTTTCATTGCCAACCCCCGGTTGCCAGACCTTCTCTTGCGTCGGGCGCCCCTCAAGGAAGAGGACCGTTGCACATGGTTCACCCAAGGCGCAGAGGGTTACACGGATTATCTCTGATACTTGGGTCGCTAGCGCCTGCAACCTGATCAAAACAGGCGCTAACTTTCTTAAACACGCTGTTGGATGCTCAGCCAACCGGATCTTTTAGCAACAGCTCACATTGCGCCTTCAAGTGGCTGTAAAGGAGCCTTAGCGCTGGCGTGAACTGCTTTCGATGCGGGCAGACGAAGCTAAGCGGATAAGGCTCTCCAACCACATCGGGCAGCACCACCTCCAGATGTCCCGCTCGTACGTCCTGGCAAATGTCGATCCAGGACTTGTAAAGGATGCCTTCGCCTGCGATTGCACATCGTCTTATGACATCCGCATCGTCACTCAAGACAGGACCATTTACCACGACGTGATCACTATCAGCACCCTTGGGGAAAACCCATTTGTCATAGAGTTTTCCGTTCAAATGGAATCTCAGACAGGCGTGATTTTTAAGGTCGTGCACGCTTTCAGGTCGACCAAACTGGGATAGATAAGCGGGCGAAGCAGCCATCACGCGGCGGTTGGTTGGTACTAGAGGCAGGGACACAAAGTCCGCGTTCTGCGAGGTACCGTACCGTATCGCTACATCGACTGGATCTCGAAAGATGTCCGAGACGTGGTCTGACAGCATGAGCCGCAACACTAACCCCGGATTGTCTCGCCTGAAATTTATCAACCATGGCAGTAATACATTTCTACCAATATCCGACGCACTCGCAATTTGCAGCACTCCGTGCAGTCGTTGGCCATCCTGCTGCAGGCCAGCCTTGCCCTCACTTAACGTATTCAAGACTTCTCGCGCATAAGGAAGGTAGCGTTCACCTTCGGCGGTCAGCCTCAGGCTGCGCGTAGACCTGGCAAAAAGACGCGTGTCCAACTCACATTCCAAACGCTTGATAGCTGCGCTTATCTGCGCAGGGAATAAATCCATCTCCCTTGCGACCGTGGAAAAACTGTCGACCGTCGCCACACGCACAAAAATCGCAAGGTCATTAAATCTGATCATTGTTCAGCGCTCACTCGTATCAAATCCTTGAACACAAATCACACTACCCCATTGAGACGCCCGTCGGAACGTTATATTCCAGATCGGCGATGTTCGCCTGAGTTAGAAGCAGCTTTGTTACTTTTTCCATCACCGCACGCCTGCGGCAATCATACATTGGTGTGGTAATCGGGATGTCTGAGCGGCTGCAAAGCATAGCCAGCGACGTCAGTTGCGCAGCTAACACGATAAGCGCGGACAAGATTCGACCAGCAGGTCTCTAACATAAGTATTTCCATCAAATACCGATATGCGACCGTGTGGAAAATCACACATGCCACTAAGGAACAAATAGACCATGGAAAAACAGCTGCCGCCCACATTTACGCGGGCTCTCATCGTTTAAGTTAGACGAAACTTACAGGCGCCCTGGATTTAAAGGGGGAGAAGGAGAGCGGGGTTTAGATCACACGAACTTAGCCGCCAACGGCGGATCAGTGGTTGGCTAAATTTGACGGGACTTACGGCTGCGCGGGGAGGGCAGAGGCGCTTAGTGCGATAAGCGGCCGATTTTACGTCAGCGGCTCGCGCAGCGCCTCCTCCTGAATGATCACTACGGGTTCAACGGCTGACCTGAACCTGCTTCAGCTCGCCTAATTGGTCTGGCTTACCCCTCACTACGACGAGGTAGCGGCGTTGTTCGGGAACATCGTTCTGCACGATTTGCCGGATTGGCCCAACCGTATTCACGATGGCTGACCCGGCTGGATTGGTCATGAATGTGGCCAACGGCTCCAGCTTACCGCCCCCGTCCATGTTCTCGGCAAGCGCCAATGTATAGGCCTGCTTCGGCTCAAGACCCGTAACAGCAGCCTGAAGGACTTGGGTGAGCCCTTGATTGAACAGCGTGACGCTGGTTGGAGCCGGATCTTCGTTCATACCCCGATCGTTCAAGGTCAGATGAACTGCTTGACCGGCCACACCCAGAGGAACAAGGTTATCCGTCCCCGATCCGGACGCAACCGCCTTCGGAACATATGCAACGGCTTGTGGCGCCTGACCAATCGGGATATTCGCGATGACCTTATTGGTCAGCGTATCAATGACGGCAAAAGCGTCCGCATTTTCCAGGCCGACATAAACCCTGGTGCCATCTCCGGACGGCCAAATGCCGTGGGGCAAGTTGCCGACAGCGATGGTGGAGACCTTTTCGAAGGTATCAGTCCTGAATACTTGAACTTGATTTAACCCGCCGACGGTGATGTAAGCGAACGAACCATTGGCGTTGTTTACGAGATTCACGTGGTTGGCGATAGGTCCGACATCCAACGTCTTGATCAGTTTAAATGGGGGAGTGGCCTCAAACACCTGCGCCTTACCGACATCCTTCAATGTGAACCAGACCTGCTTACCATCCGGCGAAGCCGCAATATTTGGGCAAAACGGACTGGCCTGTGCGACACGGCCGACGATCTCGTGGGTTGCCACTGACACCACGACGGTTTCGGGATTAAACGAGGAACAGATGTATCCGTACTTTCCGTCAGGCGAGAAAATCTGCATCCCCGGACCGGCGGGGGTTTTTATTCTTTGTTTCTCTTGATAGGTATGGGCGTCGAGCACAGATACGTAGTCCTCCCCCCGCACTGTTACCCATACCTCCTTGCCGTTCGGTGTAAAGAACGCCTCATGAGGGGCACGCCCGACGTACGTCTTGTGCTTGACGGTGTTGGTCTGGGTGTCAATAAACGACACCGAGTTAGTTCCAATTGACACAACAGCCAGGGTTTTGTGGCCTGGCGAAAACCCCAGTCCGTGCACCAGTACCTCACCACGATAGAGAGGACTCAGGTTGCCTGGCTGAGGATCACCCAAGCTGATGACTCCCAGCAATTTGTTGTCCACAGGGTCGCTGACTGAGAGCGTGTTGGAGAACTGCTCGGCAGCGTAAAGGCGATCTTGATGCGTGATTGGAATATTGTCGGCAGACGCCTTACCTGGAATTTGGCCTGCTTGAAGAGAGCCGGAGGCAGTGATCAAAGCGCACACCAGTAGAGCGGGCGGAAAACTTGGCAATCTCATGATAGTTCCTTCAAAGGGCAGGGCGTTATGGATGAGTCGCGGACACTTGGGTCGGCGCAGCTTCGGACGCTGGTAACGGGTCGCCCATTGCCTGTCGCATTGCGGCGATTTCCTGCAGCTGATCGACAATAATTTCCTGCGCTATTCGTCTGAGCTGTTCATTGCGACCGTACTTAAGCATCGTCATCGCCATGTCGATCGCGCCTTGGTGATGCGCACTCATGCTGGTCACGAAATCACGATCAACATCGCCAGAAGCGGGGACATCCATGCCCGCCATCATTTTGCTCATCGCGGCAGCATTTTCGGCAGCAAACGATGCCTGCGCCGCGCCATCGCTCGATGCATTCTGCATAGGCCCAACGTCGGCAAACGTCGCTGACATCCAACCGATGGTCGCAAGTCCCACCCACCAAAGTGCTCCGCGAGGCCCTAGCCTGCTTTTGCAATTAATCATGTCGAAACCTCTCTATGTTTTCGTTAAAGCCAGACGGTTACCACGCGCGTTTATTCCTGAATCACCAGAGGTTTTCTAGAAACGCTTCGTTTGCGGGTCTCAATAGGCGCCAGTAGCGTGGAGAATGGACGATGTTCGCAAAAACAGTTCAGGTCGGCCTCGCTGAACAAAACGGTGGTGGGGTCATGAGTCAATATCAACTGCAGGAGCGATTGAAGTTGACGACTTGAATAATGATTTTTCTTTGCCTTATCGCTTATCCAGATGCCTCGAATGGTCCACGGGCATACTCTGTAGTGCCGCTCCGTAAACGTGTAGCTCAAGCAGCCTGAACAATCACTCAAGTCAGCAACCGCCGCAGTTATCTGATCAATCAGTTCGGGAAAAGTCGTCCTAAAACGGATGCTTATTTCGTGGTAGCTCAACAACAGCTCTTTTCCACCAGGCACATAGATCATTGGGCAGTCCCGTGCAATATGCGTTCTTGGCGCAATGGAGCGCTGTTCGTGACCCTCTGGATCCTGGAGGCGATAGTGGACCAGGCGTCCCTCCAAAAAAACCACCACAACTGTGCAGGAGCTGCACCGTCAGGGATTTAATTAGAACGATGGCGATCGTTACTTCATCGTCAGACGTCGCCGTCGCTCGCCCCGCGTGCTGGCGGTCAGGCACGCGTGAAAATCGACAGCACCCGCAAAACTAACAATCGTTAGGTAGGTGTTGACATAGCCAGAAATGAGGGATAGATTCAATCACACCTAACGAACGTTAGGTAGATTTCCCTCTTCCTTCTGGAGCTGACCATGACCGATAAACTGCAACTCTTCACCTCTCCCTCGGCTTTCCCGAACCCTCAGCGCCTGCGCTTGTTCATGCACGAAAAGGGAATCGCGGATCTGTTCGAAGAAACGATTTATGACATGGCGCCCCTAGGGCAACAGCGCGGGTGGCGTCACCTCAATATGAATCCATGGGGTGAAACGCCCACGCTGGAACTCGCAGACGGCAGTTTCATTTCCGAGACGGCAGCTATCGTTCGCTATCTCGATCAGTCCTATCCGGGTCGCAAGATCATGGGTGAAACCGCATTGGAGCAGGGGCTCGACAACATGTGGGATAACCGGGTCTGGGTCCATATCCTGTACCGGATCGTGACGGCGTTTCACGTGTTGCACACCGGGTTGGGCTTCAAACTTGAACTGACGAAGAACGAGGCGTGGGGCGAGCACTGTCGCAAGGAAGCGTTAGCCCATGCAGCGTTGGTCAATCGTCATCTTTCCGATGGCCGTGAATGGTTGCTGGGCGGCGATGCTCCAACCTTCTCTGACATCACGCTGGCAACCGCGATTGCCTTCTCCAAGTTCCCGGTCAACGCGACCCCTTTGGATGAGCGTTTCGAGTTCCTCGATGCCTATTGGCAGCGCTGGCAGAAACGCCCAAGCTTTCAGGCTGCCTATGCTGATCGGAGCAGCGGAATTCCGGAACTGGATTCGCCGTCTGAGTGACCTCGTGCTGCGTGAGTAGAGTCGTCGGGACCGCAATGCATGGCGTTCCCGGCGGAGCTATTTCTAACGCGAAACGCTCAGATGATGGGTGGTAATCAACATGCCTCATCAGCACGAGTTGGACCATTAAAGTCCGGTGCCAGATGCAGAAGGCGGCTACCTAACAAAAGGTAGGCTTTTGATTTAGTATGGCGGTCTTCCGATAACCTGGCCAAATGACAAAGGCAAAGCAATGACGATCAACGCCCGAGAGGCCATCCTGCTGGCGGCAAGAAATATCGCCCAGTCCCAAGGCTACAACGGCTTGAATTTCCGCGATCTGGCCACTGAGGTCGGAATCAAGCCTGCGAGTATTTATTACCACTTCCCGAGCAAGGCTGATCTTGGTGTTGCTGTCGCCAGGCGGTATTGGGAAGACGGCGCTGCGGCGCTGGAGGTGATCTCTCAGGAAACGCCAGACGCTCTCGACGCACTGCGTCGTTTTCCCGAGATTTTTCGGCGCTCACTGGAGGCCGATAACCGTCTATGTCTGGGCAGCTTTGTGGGCGCTGAAACTGACAATTTGCCGGCAGAGATGACTCAGGAAATTCAGGCCTTTGCAGAAGTGAATGTGGCTTGGCTGAGCAAGCTTCTGGTAGCCGCCAACGTATGCGAGCCGGCAGACAGCGAGAAGCGGGCACGCGCGATTTTTTCGGCCGTGGCGGGTGCTCAGCTTATCGCCAGAAGCCGATCAGACATTTCGATATTCGACTCATTGATAGATACCTATCGTGCATATGGACCATTGCCGACATAAGTTGATGCTATCGGGCGGGACTGCCACCATCTGCCCAATGGTGGCAACCGGGTTTCACCCGCTGAATCAGGAAACTTTGATGACCACTTTGCCGAAGGCTCCCCTTGCCAAATGCTCGAACGCTTTGCGGGCATCTTCGAACGCGTAGATTTGGTCAATCACCGGCCGGATCGCGTGTTCGTTCAGGAATGCGTTCATGCGATCAAACGCTGATCGAGGTGCCACGGCGATTCCCCGGACGGTGGTCTGGCGGAAGATCAACGGCATCAGGCTCAGTGTTGTGCTTTGCCCGGTGAGGAAGCCAATTTGCGCGATCTTCCCCGCTGCCTTGGTCGCCAGAATCGACTGGTTCAAACCCTCGCCACCGGCGACATCCAGTAGCAGGTCGACGCCCTTGCCGTTGGTGAGCTTCAAAACTTCTTCTTCCCATCGCGGATATCTCCGGTAGTTGATGCCAGCCACCGCGCCGAGCTTCTTCACCGCCTCGAGATTGGCATCACTGCTTGAGGTCACCATCACATTGGCGCCAAGCGCGGTGGCGAGTTGTACAGCGAAAATCGACACGCCGCCGGTGCCTTGCACCAGGACGGTCTGGCCAGGTTGGATCTGACCATAATCAACCAATGAGAACCATGCCGTCAGGGCGGCGATGGGAAGCGTCGAAGCTTCTTCGTCTGACATGTTGTCTGGCGCACGCACGGCACTTTCTTCGTGAATGATCATGTATTCGGCCAGGCCGCCGGGCAGGGGCATGCCAAAGCAGTAGGCGGGTTCATCCGGCCCCGGTTCGCCATCCAGCCAGCGCGAGTAGAGGTGCGAATTGACGCGGTCGCCCACCTTGAAGCGGTTTACGCCTTCACCTACCGCGACGACCGTGCCTGAAGCATCGCTGACCGGGATCAGAGCTTTGGGCACCAGATGGGGTTCATAGAAGCCATCGACGATGGCCTTATCGCGGAAATTCAACGAAACCGCGCCCACTTTCACCAGCAGCTCGCCAACTTTGGGTTCAGGCGTGGCCGTCTCGCCGAGGGCCAGCTTATCGAGACCGAAGTCGTTCAGAAGCCATGCTTTCATGTGTCGTTCTCCACTTGGGTTACCAGTTGACGACATTCTCATCAAGGATGGCTGCGGGATAAATGCCTGGTACGGCACAGGATTGTTATTCATGCAGATAACAATCAGAGTGACTGCTTGCGTTGGATTCGTAACAAATCATGAGTGAGATGACGTTATGGAATTGCTCCAGTCCATGCAGGTATTCGCCCGGTTGGCCGAACTCGGCAGCTTCACCCGCGCAGCCGACGCGATGCAGATCGGCCGCCCTCAAGTCACGCGAGCGATCCAGGAACTGGAAGCCTCCCTGGGCGTACGTCTGTTTCAGCGCACCACCCGTACGGTGCGACTGACCTCCGAAGGAGAGCAGTTCTACGAGCGCGTCAAATCGATTCTTGGCGAAGTCGCGAGTGCGACGGCGATGTTTGCGTCTCCACGCTCAACCCTCCATGGTCGACTGCGAGTCGACATTCCGACGGCATTTTCCGAACCTGGTCTCATCGAAAGCCTGCGTACGTTTGCCACGCTCTTTCCTGCAATCGAGCTGGCCCTCGGGGTGACTGATCGGACTGTGGATCTGGTTGCCGAGGGCGTGGACTGTGCTTTGCGGATTGGTGAATTACCCAGTTCAAGCCTCGTGGCCCGTCGCATCGGCCTGGCGACCATGGTCACCTGCGCGGCGCCGCGATACCTGGCGGAACATGGCGAGCCCAAAAGCCTTGAGGACTTGAATGCGCACCGCGGCGTGACCTTCCTGTCAGGCCACAACCAGCGGCCACAGGCCTGGCGCTTCGTCGATGGGGGTCGTGAGCAATTTCATGTCAGTCGCCAAGGCATCACCGTCAACGAGTCCAACGCTTACGTAGAGTGCGGGGTCGCAGGCTTTGGCATTCTTCAGGCGCCTGGGATTACGCTGGATCGTTTTCTTGCGCAAGGCACATTGGTTGAGGTGCTGCGCCCCTATCGTCCGCACCCAAGGCCTGTCTCAGTGCTGTACCCAAGCCGCTCGCACCTGGCGCCGCAGGTCGAGGTGTTTGTCGATTGGGTGCGCGAGCAGTTCCCCCGACTTTATGGGCGATGGCTAGAGGGTTAGGCAGGTAATCCTGTGAAGATGGATCAGCTGAGGGACAGAATCGGCCGACAACTGACTGTCACCCATGGGCACCTAACTAGACCTGAGGCAGACTGTTGAGGCGTAACCCGCGCGGCTGGGTCAGAGGCTGATAATCCCTTCCAGATACTGCACGGCATCCCCCGCCACAAACACGCGCCCATCTGCTACGCGACAGTCCAGCACACCGCCGCGCTGAGAGGCCTGCAACGCCGACAGGCGCGTCTTGTTAAAACGCTGCGCCCAGTAAGGCGCCAGGCCGGCATGGATAGAGCCGGTCACGGGGTCCTCGGCCCCACCATTTGCCGGCCAGAAGTAGCAGTCAACCTGCCGGGCTATCGGTGTCATATGACGCGGTTTTAGCCTCGGCGCGCGCGACCATCCAGATACCTGTGGCAGAAATCGCCATCCCGGCCGCCATCTCCCATGACAGAGGTTCATCGAACATGGCCCAGGCCCAGAGCATGGTGATCGGCGGGCTAAGGTAGAGCACGCTGGCGACGCGGGTCGCAGAGGTCCGACGCAAACATACCCAGTACAACCCATAGCCGCCGAGTGTAGACAGCCCGACCGTCCAAAGTACGCTCATAGCGAAACCCGCCGTGGGGATCGGCATCAGACTGCCTTGACTCCCCTCAATGGCGGCGAAGGCAAAACTCGAGACGAAACACTGGAGCCAGAGGTTCGCAAGCAGGTCCAATGACTGTGAGTTGCTGGCGTGTTTTTGCCACAACGTCGCCACTGCCAGAGAAAGCATTCCCGCCACCGGCAGGCCGTAGGCCCAAAGCGGCGCATCACCCACCACCAGCGCGCCATGGGTCACCCACAATACGCCGACCAATCCAACGATCAGCCCCATCCAGACCTGGCGAGCCAACCGCTCGCCCAATGCCAGTGCTGCCAGCAGTGCCATCCCCAGTGGCAGCAGGTCTGCGCACAGCGCCGCCAGCCCCGCCGGAACGCCGAGCGCGATGCCCTGAGTCACGCCAGTCAGATAGCCCGCCATCGCCAGCAGCCCTATGCCTGCATTTTTTAGCAGGATGGAAAAAGGGGTTCTACGCAGGGTCCGATAGACGAAGGGGAGTAGAACGAGGGAAACCACAACACAACGCCAGAACACCACCAGCAGCGCCGGGGCGTAATCGATGGAAAAGCGTGCGCCGATGAATCCGGAACTCCAGGTGAGCAGTAGCCCGGCCTCAAGCAAGGGTAGCGGCAACGTGCGAAGCCAGTGGCGACGAGTCGGCTTGTCGGGATGAGTCGAAATTTGCTGGTTCATTCCCACAGGCTACGAGAGTGGGGTAGTCTAATAAATCAAAATATCATGCAGTAATTGTTCAGCAGGATTGAATCATGACGGCTATTCTCGACATCGATCTGTTGCGCACCTTTCATGCCGTGGTGCGCATTGGGAAATTCAGCGCAGCCGCCGAACAGCTGCATAAAAGCCCGGCCGCGGTGAGCGTCCACATTCAGCGTCTTGAGGCAGTGGCAGGCGGTCGACTCCTGAATCGAGATAACCAGTCAGTTTCCCTCACTGTGCTGGGAAAGCGCCTGCTGATCTCGACCTCTGAGCTGTTGCGTACACACGATCAGGCCTTGGCGGATCTGCATGGCACTCAGCTCGCAGGGCGCATTACGTTGGGGGTTCCCGACGAATACGCGACTCATGTCATTCAGGACATCCTGCCGACCTTTATCGCTGCTTGGCCGAACGTGGTGCTGGAGCTCAAGACCGGGCCGAGCTATGCGCTGAGAGACCTGGTCCAACGCGGCAAATTGCAGGCCGCGGTGGTCGCGCAGCCCAAGGGAGAGGCAGACCCCGACACTGAGGTGCTGATGTCCACCACGCCCGTCTGGGTCGGAGCGGCCAATGCTGCGATGGCGCTCAAGGATCCGCTGCCACTGGCGGTTCACGCCGTGCAATGTCCTTATCGCGAAGCCATGAATGCATCGCTCAAGGCGTCGGGCCGCCGCTCGCGGATCGTCCTCGAAAGCCCCTCCAATCAGGCAGTCAAGGCGTGTGTGGAGGCAGGGCTGGCGGTCAGCCTGATTGACCGTGGCAAAGTCACCGAGCGCATGCAGATACTGGAGGGGCTGCCGGTCATTCCTGACCATGACATTGTGTTCGTGCGCAGCACTGCGTCACGTGGAGATGAGGCTGTAGAGTTGCTGGCGCAAGCGATGCGTCGGTCGTTTCGGCTGTAGCCCGGCGGCATCATCGGCCGCTACTGGGAAGCCGAGGCTGGATGTGTAACGATATGTTTCCCGGCTTTGTTACGGCCACCATAGGAAACGATGCAGATGCTCGCTGCCTTCAGACATTATCCGTTTTCGGTCAACTTGCTGCTGCTGTCGTCGCTGTTCCTGACAATGGGGCGAGCAATTACCTTGCCCTACATGGTTATTTATCTGTCCTCCAACTTCGCGTTGGGAGTCAGTGATATCGGTCTGGTAGTCGGCAGCGCCATGCTCGTTGGCTCGCTGCTGAGCGTGTACGGCGGGTACCTGACTGACAAAATATCCAGCTATCGACTGATCCTGGCCTTTACGGGGTTCTTCACCCTGGGCTTCATCGGGATGTGCGTTACTGCGCACCTTTGGATGTTTTTCCTGTTTCTGGTGGCATTCAATTTTGCTTATTCGGTGATCGATGTTGTGGTGAAGGCCGCGTTCGGCAAACTGCTGCCAGAAGCCGAGCGGGGCAAAGTGTTTTCGGTGCGCTACTCGCTGATCAATATCGGCTACGCCGTGGGGCCGTTCATTGGCGCAGGGTTCGCGCACATGGACATGAAATTGCCGTTCCTCATCTCAGCGGCCCTGGGCGCCGGGACCTTTCTGACGTATATGCTCTGGGGTGACAGGACGCTCACCCCCACTGACCGGGCCAGTCCGCCCATCTCCTTCGCTTCTGTGGGGCGCATTCTGCTGAAAGATTACCGTCTGGTCTGCTTCACCATTGGCGGCGCGCTGAGCGCAGTAGCGTTCGGCCAGTTCACCGGCTATATCTCGCAATACCTTGTGACTACAAGCACACCCGAATTCACCTATCAGGTCATCAGCGCGGTGGTGGCCGTGAATGCGACGGTGGTGATCTGTCTGCAGTACCTCGTCGGCAAGCGCATCACCAACGAGCATCTGAATCGATGGTTGACCGCGGGCTTCAGTCTGTTTCTGCTAGGGGTTGTCGGATTTGCGTTGTCCACCAGCGTGTTGCATTGGGCCGTGGCAGTAGGAATATTCACCGTGGGGGAAGTCATTGTGTTCCCCGCCGAGTACATGTTCATCGATCGCATCGCGCCCGAGCATTTGCGCGGCATGTATTACGGTGCGCAAAACCTGTCGAGCCTTGGCGGCGCACTGGGCCCGGTATTGTGCGGATTTGCATTGGCATCCCAGCCACCGCATTTCATGTTTTATATGCTCGCTGCCTTCATCGTGGCAGGTGGGTGTTTTTACTTGATGGGTGCCTCTTTCTCCAACCGCCATGACTATGGATGCAGTGATCACGATTGATCGGTGCATCGCACGAGGGGGGCGTTAATGCCCCAACCGCCGGTTCACCATCTGGATCAAGCGCTCGCCTATATTTTCAATCCCCTTGTTCTGCGCCACGACCTGAGCGCCCTCCATGAGTACAGTCAGCTCCTGCGCGACCTGCTCAGGCTCGCTCAAAGCCATGGCGGTGCAGAGTGCAGTCATTCGAGCGAACTGCGCTTTTTTGTGGGCCACGATCAGCTGACGGGCCGGATGATCAACCTCTGGCAGCTCTGCCAACGTATTGGTGAACGGGCAGCCGCGGTAACCCGAACCTTCCAGACCCGCAACGATGAAGTCAAGAAATCCCAAGAGCTGCTGGCGTGGCGAATCTGGATGCTGCGATGCCAGGCGGTCGAAGACATCGCTGTAGCTTTCGGTTAGCCGCTCAAGCCACTCCAGAATCAATGCGTCCTTGTTTTCGAAGTGTCGGTAGGCGGTCATTTTGGTTGACCCTGCCAGTGCCGCGATCGCATCCACGCTGACGCGGGTGATCCCTTGCTCCATGAACAATCTCTGAGCCGCCTCGATGATGCGTTCTCTTGGCGGAAGCTGGGGTGTGGGTGACGCGCGCATGAAAACTCCTCTTGACAGTGATACCCATTGGTATCGCATGATACTAATAAGTATCTCACGATACTGGTGAGTAACTATCATACTGAACTGGAGAATGTCATGCACCTTCGAGAATACGCTGCTCACGATGCCACGGGGCTGAGCCAACTGATACAGACCAGACAGGTCAGTGCGGTTGAGGTTCGTGCTGCGGCTTTGCAAGCCATCGAGACGCTTAACCCTCACCTTAACGCGCTGGTGGAGACGTGGCTCGACGAGCCTGCGCCGCAACCAGGCGATTTCTATGGCGTGCCTTTTCTGATCAAAGATTTGGGCATCGCCGCGCAGGGACGTCGCAGTGAACTGGGCAGTGCCTTGGCACTTGGTTGCTCGGCCGAGGCCGACTCACATTTGATGCGCCGCCTCCGTCGTGCCGGTTTGATGCCGCTGGGCAGGACCACGACCCCCGAGTTCGCCGCAAGCACCACGACTGAAAGCCGTCTGACTGGACCCACCCGTAATCCTTGGGATGTGGAACGCAGTGCCGGGGGGTCAAGTGGTGGTTCGGGGGCGGCGGTAGCGGCCGGCATGGTACCCGTGGCTCACGCCACGGATGGTGGTGGCTCAATCCGTGTCCCAGCCTCGCTTTGCGGTCTGTTCGGCTTGAAGCCCAGTCGTGGACGGGTACCAATGGGCCCCGATGTTGACGAGGTCTGGAGCGGCCTTGCCGTGCATGGTGTTCTGACTCGTACGGTGCGTGACAGTGCTGCATTGCTGGACGCTGTCCAGGGCTACGCCCCAGGTGACCCCTTTCAGATTCAGGCGCCGGCTACCAGCTTCCTCGAGCAATCCCGGCGTGAGCCCAGTGGATTACGCATCGGGGTGCAAACTCGGCCGCTTGACGGTCAAGCGCTGCATCCCGCGGTGCAAGCTGCACTGCAGGAGACCGTGCGGCAGATTGAAAGTCTTGGGCACAGGGTCGAGGAGGTCAAGCCGGATATTGGATTGAGCTGGGAGGGGTTTGTAGAGCTCAATGGCCGCTTCTGGTCTGCCAACACCGCCGCCTGGATCGACGCAATTGCAGCGGCAACCGGCCGCGGTGTCGATGCCGCTCACCTGGAGCCGGCGACTCTGTCCCTATACCAATACGGCAAGACCTTAAGTGCGACCGATCTATTGGGCGCGTTGTTTGAGCGCAATGTTGTCGCCAGAAAGCTTGGCGATTATTTCGAGCGTTATGATCTATTGCTTTCGCCGACCTTGCCGAACTTGGCGCCAGTGATCGGTCAGTACAATGCGCAACAGCAATATCTGGATGGGCGAGGCTGGATGAGTCAGGTGTTCAGCCAATCACCGTTCACTGCGCTGGCAAATGTTATCGGTGCTCCAGCGATGTCAGTACCGCTGGCACACGACCCTCACAGCGGATTACCGATTGGCATGCAGTTCATGGCCAAGTTTGGCGCTGAAGGCATGCTCCTGGCGTTGGCAGGGCAACTGGAGCGCGCCCTTCCTTGGGCCGGTCGTCATCCGGGCGTGTGGGCAGGCAATCGTTGAAAGGCCGGGGAGGCGGTGATTGTTCGATCGCCGCCGCTGCCGCCTAAAGCTCATTGGGTATGGTCCTTACAGAGTCGGGGAGCCAGGTGAGCCGCCCGTCACGTGCCAGGCGATAACGCCTGAGGTCCCTGGCCAAAATGAGCTCGCCACTGAAGCTCTGCTGCGCCTCAGCGTGGATGTCCTCGATCGAGGGGCTGCGTTCGGGATTGTCCTGATAGCGTGCGCTGAAATGTGTAAGCACAAGGTTCCTGACGCCGACGTCTTCAGCAAAGCGCGCAACGGAAGCTGCAGTGCTGTGTCCATAGTTTTCTCGACCTTTGGCCAGCGCTTCGGTGAACGTTGCCTCGTGCACCAGAACATCGGCATGCCGCGCGACATCTTCGAGCAATTCGGGCGTATCGTTATCACCGCACACAATGACTCGACGTGAGGGCTGTGCGGGCTGAAGATAATCGGTGGCAAACAGTAAACGTCCTTCGTGCTCGACATCATGACCACGGGCGAGTTCTCCCCACAGTTCGCCGCGTGGAATGCCTTCGTCCTCCAAGCGCTGCACGTCCAGGCGCCCGTCACGGTTGATTTCGTCGAACACATAGCCATGGCAAGGCACACGGTGTGAAAGCGCTACCGCGCTGACCTGGAAATTGCCCGCCTGCCAGCCGGCGAATGTCTCGGCTGCCTGCAAGCGAAGCTCGAAGCCCAGATGTGATCCAGTGACGCTTAGCCCTTGAAGCACCCACTCATGCAGCGCCTGCGGCATTATCACATCGAGCGCTTCGGTGCGGCCCGACATGCTGGCAGTGGTCAGCAGACCGGGCAAGCCGAAGCAGTGATCGCCATGGACATGGGTGATGAAGATGCTGCGCAGGGTGTGGAGTGAGAGGGAGGTGCGCAGCAGACGATGCTGCGTTGCCTCGCCACAATCCACCAGACACCAGTTTTTTCCAGTGGATTCGACGACTGCCGTGCCGCTGACGTTACGAATCCGTGTGGGTAGGCCAGCGCTGGTACCCAGAATGAGCAGGTCCACTTTTTTCCCCTCTTAATCGATGCGGATTTGACGTAGCAATTGGCATGGTCATGTTCGACGAGCGTTCCTTCGGATCGATGCCTTTTCATCCATGTACAGGTGCGATTGCTTTTGCCTTGACGGGTCCACTTCATGTTCGCGTCTGCACTTGCGCAGAAGTCTATCGCGAGGTCCGGTTGGGCGAACCATCCATGCAAAATACGCAATAAGAAAGCGGACAAGACGCAGTGGAAATAAATTAACGCGACGCATGTCAGCCACCTCACCTGGTCAGCAGGTCCAATCCCTCGGCGACCAACACTGAGCTGCCAGCGATGAAGATGAACAAGCCCAGGACCAAAGAGGGGCGGGAGCCAAGGCGGGTGATCGTTTTCGACTGAGGCATATTATTCAGAGCTTTCATGTCCGGTTCCTTTTGGAGATGAAAAAGGGATGCCTGACCAGGCATCCCAAACGTTGTTTAAATCTCGCTTTTGCCTTGGGACAAACCTGAGCCAAGGTCCGCCCCTGTCACGGGGCTCGCCGCCAGGTCTGACTTGGTGCGCTCCTTCATCATGGTCAAGGTGACGGCATCAGCCTCGCTCAGCTCGACGGAGGCCGTACCGTCGCCGCCATCGACCGCTGGATGGGGATTCTCTACGTACTCGAACTCTGCATCGCTGTTCCAGGGTCCCCGCACGTTTGGTTCACCGTTCGACATGCTGAAATAGGTGCGCGCAAATTCCGGCATGCCTGGCAGCTTACCTTGTGGAAAGTTGGGTTGAATGGAGTGCAGTGCTTTCTCGAAGGACAGTTGATGAGCGATTTCGCGCGTCATCAGAAAGCCCAAAGCGTCCTTGATACCTGGATCGTCGACTACGTTCATCAGGCGTTCGTAAACGATCTTGGCACGCGCCTCTGCCGCAATGTTTGACCGGAAATCGGCAGTAGGCTCAGTGATCGAATCCACATACGCTGCGGTCCAGGGAACGCCAGCCGAGTTCACCAAGGGAGCGCCTGCACCGTAGAGAAGGCTCGTGATGTGAGAGTCGTTACCTGCACCATTGATAGCGCGATAAAGCTCACCTTCTTGTTGTACCCCCTCGGCGAGCTGACCCTTGGCGCCCTTGTTGAGCATTACAATGATGGACCCTACGATTTCCAGATGACTTAGTTCTTCAGTGGCAATATCCATTAGCAGGTCTTTGCGACCCGGATCTTCTTCTGCCAATGCCTGAGTGAAGTAGCGCGCCGCGGCAGCGAGTTCGCCTTGTGCTCCACCAAATTGCTCAAGGAGCAGATTTGCAAGGCCTGGGTTTGGCTCGGCTACGCGAACGGTATATTGAAGGCGCTTATTGTGTAGAAACATTAGGCTTTCCTCTGGCTCAGGTTGTGCGCTCGGCCTCTATGGGCCTCGACGCTTGCATAAGTTTCGAGGGGTGGGGAAACAAAAAGATTTCCAGCGCTTAATTACGTAGGCGATGAACGGTATAGGTGCTTGAGCATAAACGGCTGCTCTAGCTCGTTTCGCCGGCCAGCATTCGCTGATGGAAATGCGGCAGCATTTTTAAGGCATGCAATGCTGCGTCGTGCTGCATGGTTTCCCTGTCACCAAAAAACCGCAGTTGCTGCGTGAAAACGCTTCGCCTCCCATTGGCCACAAAACCCCAGGCGAAACAGACTGTGCCGGCCGGGATGCCGTCTACATCTTCGTTACCGCAAAGGCCGGTGGTTGCGACAGCTACCGTGGCCGGGCTGTCATGTAGCGCGCCCAAGACCATTTCTCGTGCCACCTCGACGCTGGTCAAATTGAACTGCTCGATCGTCTCAGGCTTGACGCCCAAAAGCCGTTGTTTGGCCTCGGGCGAGTAAACGACGTACCCGCATTCCACCAACGAGCCGCTTCCTGGCACCTCGGCAAGCAGAGCAACAATCCGGCCCGCTGTGCAGGATTCGGCGGTCGCCAACAGCAAGCCATTCTTGTGCAGATAATCTACCGTTTCTTCGGTGATCATGAGAACGCTCCATAAGTACTGGCCATCTCCAGCCTAAGACAGATAGAAGCGAATCTGGTTTTATTAAATCGATCGTAGTGTTGGCGTGCCTGTTCTAACTCACTTGGTTAAACCGACAGAACGACCAAGCGGCCATAAAGCGGCATGTGAGGTTAATGATCAACAAACAAGCGTCACTTATCGTCCATGCTTGCCATCCGTGGCGTACATTTGCTGTAGTTGGCTGCGTGCTGGTTCTTATCACCATTCACCTCACGGCATCAGTCCTTCGTCACGATTTTATAAAGCGAGGTCTTCAGCGCTGGCGCTTGTTTGGGGTCGTAGAAATTCATGTCGGGGATACGCGAATCGGTGACGTATATCGTCCCATCCGGTCCTTGGGTGAAGGTGTCTGGCCAGCGCATGTCCTTGTCTTGCAACAGCACGCTGAGTTGGCCGCCCTTGCGTACCTTGATCGAGTGGTCTTCGACAGAGCTGACGTACAACGTGCCAGCGCTATCCATTAGCAGGCCGTCAGCAGGTCCATTGTCGCCCACCTTTTCAACCGACTTTGACAGGTCCGCAAGTGGCGAGGTCTGCAGGGCGGCCGTGGGGATCTGGTACAAGGTCTTGCCCTTGACAGCTTGCCAATACAGCGTGTCGCCGTTGGGCGAGAGCGCGATGCCATCCGCTGAAAACTGCACGCCACGGCCATCGGGCCGTTGCAGTGGTTTGCCATCGGCCTTGACCATCAGGCCTTTTTCAAACTGGGTGCTCGGTGCGCCATCCAGCGCACGACGGGCCTGGCCGGTCTCAAGGTTCAGCACAACGATAGCGCCGCTGGTCCCTGAATCGGTGATGTAAGCGAACTTGCCATCCGGGCTCAGGCGCACATCGTTGAGATAGCTTCCCTGCGGCGCAACATCTAGCCCAAACGGATACACCTTGGCCACAGAGTTGCTCGCAAGGTCTATTTTCACCAGCTTCGGCCCGCCGGGTACGACCTGAGCCTGCGCTGGAGCTCCCGCGTCGACTACCCAAAGATTACCCTTCTTGTCTGCCACGACCGATTGCACGCAAACCCAGCGGTCATTGGCGGTCAAGCTGTCCTGCAATGCATTTCGCCAGCCGTTCCATTTGGCGTCGGGATAGGATTTGAGATCGCCATCAGGAAGCAACTCCGCGACGGAGACCTCGGAGTCTTCTGTCCATCGGGGGAAGTTGACGAACAACCGCCCCGACTCACTGGCCGTAACACCGGTCACTTGATGATCGAAGCTGGCGACCTTTTTGAGACTGTGGGTCGGATCGGCGGCAACGCTTTGTGCAAACCCCGCACCGGCAATAAACGCGCTGATAGCGAGCATGGCGAAACTTGATCGAGGGCTCATAAATGACTCCAGACTGGATTAATTGAGGGAGCAGTGAAGTGTTGAAAATCAGGTATCAAGCTTGGTTCCATCCCGCCGAGGAATGGCGATCAAGCCAGCGGTACCCATCTGGAGCACTTCGGCAATCATCGAAACAGCAAGCGCAGATATCACGAACCTTTCACCGGCCACAGGCTCGTAACATTTAGACACACCAGTAATGACTGCTCTTCGAGAAGGTGCCCTATGCGACTGATCCACTCGTCTGCTCGTTTTCATCCGTATACGTCCGCTTCGGGAGGGTGGGGCTCCGCTCATTCGGTGATGAACATTCTTTGGCGGGAACAGACCGTACTCAAGGGTGCGAAAGCGTTACTCAGGCAGAACAAGCCTCACGGTTTCGCCTGCGTGAGTTGCGCCTGGGCCAAGCCCGGTGAACCCCATGCGCTGGAATTCTGTGAAAACGGAGCCAAAGCGACCGCATGGGAATTGACGTCGTTGCGCACTGAACCTGACTTCTTTCAGCGGCACTCCTTGAGCGAGTTACGCAACTGGAGCGACCACGATCTTGAGCAACACGGTCGGCTTACTCACCCGTTGCGTTACGACCCGAACTCAGACCGATACGTCACTACGACCTGGGAAGAGGCCTTCGTGGGAGTGGGTGATTGTCTGCGCAGCCTTTCACCGGACGAGGTGGTGTTTTACGCATCGGGGCGGGCATCGCTCGAAGCTTCTTTCATGTATCAGCTCTTCGCCCGCGCATACGGGACCAATAATCTGCCGGATAGCTCGAACATGTGTCACGAGAGCACTTCGGTAGGTTTGCAGGAAAGTATCGGCGTACCGGTAGGTACCGTGACGCTGGCTGACTTCGAACACACGGATTGCATTTTTTTCTTCGGCCAGAATGTGGGCAGCAACAGCCCTCGGATGCTCCATCCGCTTCAGGAGGCCCGAAAGCGAAAAGTCCCCATCATCACGTTCAACCCGATCCGAGAGAGGGGGCTGCAGCGCTTCGTGAACCCGCAATCGCCGACCGAGATGCTGGGCCCCCAGTCGACGCCCATCAGCACGCAATATCATCAGGTCAAGATCGGCGGCGACACTGCAGCGGTGCTTGGAATTGCCAAGGCACTCTTTGATATGGATCAGCGGGCCAGACATAACAATGGCCAGGCAGTGATCGACTACGATTTTATTGACCGACACACCGAAGGGTTTTCTGCTTTCAAGGCTGAGGTGGAACGCCACGACTGGCAAGAGCTCGAGCGGATTTCGGGCCTTGGCCGCGCCGCTATGGAATCTGCTGCGACGGTGTACGCGCGAAGCGAGAAAGTGATGGTCATTTACGGAATGGGCATGACTCAGCATCGCCATGGGGTCGAGAACGTGCAGATGCTGGTTAATCTTCTGCTGCTACGCGGCAACATAGGTAAAGCAGGTGCAGGTATCTGTCCGGTCAGAGGCCACTCCAACGTCCAGGGGCAACGAACAGTCGGTATCACCGAAGACCCGGCCAAAGTGCCCAAGGAGAAAATAGAAGGGCTTTTCGGCTTCAAGGTCCCAGAACAAAAAGGCCTGACGACCATTGATGCCTGCGAAGGCATATTGAAGGGTAGCGTCAAAGGTTTTATCGGGTTGGGTGGCAATTTTCTGCGGGCGGTACCTGATACCAGCCGCATGGAGCCTGCATGGTCGGGCTTGTCGCTCAGCGTCCAGGTTGCCACCAAGCTCAATCGCACCCATCTTGTCGCTGGCGCACAGACGTGGCTGCTGCCCTGCCTTGGCCGAATCGAGGTAGACCGGCAAAACGGACTGGAGCAGGCCTACAGCACCGAGGACAGCACTGGGTGCATTCGCGGCTGGCGCGGTAATGCCGAGCCTGCCAGCAGCCATCTGTTATCCGAGGTGGCCATCATTTCGGGGCTTGCGCAGGCGACCCTTGGCGGCAAGACCCAGATCCCGTGGCAGCAGTGGCAGCAAGATTACGCTGCAATACGGCACGCGATCAGCGTCGTATACCCTGACATCTTCCATGACATGGAAGCTCGCATGTGGGAGCCGGGCGGCTTTCATCGTCCGCTGGGTGCCGCCCAGCGCAAATGGGCAACGCCTTCGGGTAAAGCGCAGTTCGTATCACCCTCCGGTCTGGACGAAAACGACGATGCGGATGTCGATCCCGGCCGTAGAGATGTTCTTCAGCTAATGACTTTACGCAGCAACGATCAATTCAACACAACCGTCTATGGCTACGACGACCGTTTTCGTGGTGTAAAGGGTACGCGCAGCGTCGTTTTTATGAACAGGAGCGATATCGTCCGTCTAGGGTATGCGCCTGGCGAATGGGTCCGGTTGCGTACTGCCATCGAGCCTCAGGTGACGCGTGAAGTTGGGCCTTTTCAAATCATTGCCTATGACATTCCAGAGGGCTGCGCAGCCTCTTACTACCCTGAGTCGAACCCATTGATTCCTGTCTGGCACCATGCAAAACGGAGCAAGGTGCCTGCCGCTAAATCCATTCCGGTGGTGCTAATCAGATCGCAGCCAGGCGCTTCAGAGGCGGACCATGCCATACCTGATAAAGATCAGGTTATCTAGGCGGCGGAGGGCGGGTTTTGTATGGAGAGTATTGAAGCCGCTCTACTGGCCGCCCGGGTCCAGTTTGCGATCACCATCAGTTTCCACATTGTGCTGGCTGCCTTCACCATCGGCATGGCTCAATTCCTGTTGGTGCTGGAGGCGCTTTGGCTTTGGCGCCGAGACCGGACTTACCTGGACATCTATCGCTACTGGCTGAAGATCTTTGCCCTTAACGTGGCAATCGGAACGGCGTCTGGCTTGATTCTGGAATATCAGTTTGGCCTTAATTGGTCGCGTCTTTCCTCCCAGGCGGGGGAAGTGATCGGGCCTCTCATGTTCTATGAAGTCATGGCAGCGTTTTTCCTGGAGGCGGGTTTTCTGGGAATCATGATCTTCGGCATGAAAAAAGTCGGCCCAGGTCTGCACTTTTTTTCAACCTGTGCCGTAGCGATCGGTTCGCTGATCAGCGCGTTCTGGATATTGGCGGCCAATTCCTGGATGCAGACACCGGCCGGTTACGCGATTGCAGCGGATGGCCGTTTTGTTGCGCAGGATTGGTGGGCGATCATTTTCAATCCCTCCTTTCCCTATCGATTCGCCCACATGACGTTAGCCACGCTTCTGGCCACGGCGATGTTTATCGCCGCAGCGTCTGCCTGGCACTTGCTTCGGGACCGCACCAGCAGGCATGCGCGAGTGCAGTTTTCCATCGCGCTATGGGCCGTTGCTGTATTGGCTCCGGTGCAAGTGGTCGTCGGGGATCTGCATGGGGAGCACACCCTCAAGTTTCAGCCCCAGAAAGTCGCGGCAATGGAGGGCTCCTGGACTCGTCCGCCGGAGGGCGCCGGGGAGCCGCTACGTTTGTTTGCCATCCCTGATATGAAGGAGCGCCGTAATCATTTCGAGCTGGCGATCCCTCGAATTGCCTCCCTGTATCTGCGCCACGATCTCAGCGGAACGATAGCGGCGCTGGATGAGTTTCCGGCCCAAGACATCCCGCCCGTTCCTGTCGTGTTCTGGGCTTTGCGCGTTATGGTGGGATTGGGCATTCTGATGCTGGGCCTGGGTGTCACGAGCCTGGTTCTCAGGTACAGAAAACGTCTTTACGAAGCTAGGTGGCTGCAGCGATGGTGCGTAGTGATGGCACCCGCCGGATTCGCGGCGATGATAAGCGGTTGGGTAGTCACCGAAACCGGCCGGCAGCCTTTCACGGTCTGGGGCTTATTGCGAACGTCCGACAGCGTCTCTCATGTGTCTCATCAGCAGGTCCTGAGCTCGACCGTGCTGATCCTGAGCTGTTACCTGGTGGTCTTTGGAATCGGGTGTTGGGTCCTTCTGCGTATCCTGCGTAAACCAGTGAAACAGGGCGAAGCAGGTCCACAGCCGACGATTGCCGATGAGATTGGCAGATCATGAGGAGGGTCGATGAGCTGGGGTGACTGGACCATTGTGCTATCAGGCGCAGCGCTTGCATTTTCGGTGTTGAGCTATGTCCTGCTCGATGGCGCCGACTTAGGCGTGGGAATGCTGATGGGCGTGACCCGAAGCGCCCGGCACCGTCGCGCCATGGCGATCTCCATCCTGCCCATCTGGGATGCCAACGAGACTTGGCTGGTGCTCGGTGGCGGTGGGCTGCTCGCGTTATTTCCCAAAGCATATGCAGTTCTGCTACCAGCGCTCTATATCCCTTTCATCGTCATGTTCATGGCGCTGATCGTGCGGGCCATGGCGCTGGAGTTTCGCGATGAAGCGTCCCGCCGTGGGCTGAAGCGGGTGATCGACCGTCTGCTCGGTTTGGCATCATTGGTAGTCGGTGTGTGCCAGGGCGCCGTATTGGGAACATTGGTTCAAGGTGTGCCGATCCGGGACGGTCAGTTCAGCGGGACGGGTTGGGAGTGGATAAGCCCATTTCCAATTTACTGCGGCGCGGTCCTGGTGGTGGCATATCTGTGGCTTGGTGCATGTTGGCTTTACTGGCGGACGGGGGACGAACTTCAACTGACGGTACGTGCAAGCTCAAAGGCGTTTGCTTGCCTGACGATTGCGTTGCTGCTTGTTCTTGTATTGTGGACCTCTACATTGGCCGAGCAATACGCGACACGACTTGCCATGACGGAAGTCGTGGTACCCGCCAGCGTTTCGATTTTGACCCTGATAGCGGTCTTCTTTGCAGGATTGCGAACTCGTTTTCATTTCTTGCCGTTGTTCAGCGCGCTCGGCGTTTTTGTCACTGGATTTATGATCATGGGCGCAACGTTATACCCGCTGATCGTTCCACCTGGCCTAACGCTGTCGGGGTCTGCTTCGGGGCCGGTCAGTCAGCGATTTATGCTGATCGGCTTCGCTGTCCTGATCCCGGTGACGCTTTTCTACAACACATTCGGATTCAGCGTGTTCAGCGGCAAAGTACGCGCGGCAAAGGACTGAGCATCCTGTTATCCATGCCCTGGGTTTCAACCAACCCTGCGCCATCTTTCAGCCATCTGTCGCGATGCGAACAGGCTTATAAAACTCGCTCTGTTGAACTTCATCGAATGGGATACAGCCCCTGTGGGCGTTGCATTCATTGATGAGAGGTAATCAGCATGGCAAATTTCAATGACAACACTGTAGAACACCCTACGTCCGGCGACCCGCAAGAGCTGACATCGGCTCTAGCCGACGCTCCTCACTCACCGACCCAGTCAGCGACTGAGGGAGATAGGGTCGACAGTGATCGTGAAGCGCACAACCCTGCGCCCACCGTCAGCGAGGAGGATATTCGCCAACGCGCCTATGAGTTGTGGGAGTCGAACGGCCGAGTAGACGGTTCTGAGGATGAGTATTGGCATCAAGCTCGTGAGCAGTTGCAAGCGGCATTTCAAAGAGCGGAATAAGCCCGAACTTTAGGTCAGCAGCGTTATGGCCAGGAGCTGCAGCCTGGCCACTGTTTAGTGCGCAGGTTTGCCATCCAGCAGATAGGCTATGACGTTCACGGTCGATGGAGTGTACATGGACAGTCCGAAAATCGTTCATCACGGTGCAGGCGAAGGAGTCACCGGTTCCTGTCATCAGTTCTGGATGGACAAAGACAACAGCGTGCTAATCGATTGCGGCCAATTTCAAGGTGAAGAATTCGAGAGCGCGGGGGAGGGGTTAGCGCTGGATTTTCCCATCTCCGGCATCAAGGCATTGATCATCACGCATGTCCACATAGACCACGTCGGTCGCATCCCGAATCTTCTGGCGGCGGGGTTCGACGGCCCGATCCTGTGTAGCGAGCCATCGGCCAGGTTACTGCCAATTGTTCTGGAAGATGCGTTTCAGCTTTCAGTGAGTCGAGACGAGCATGAACTGGAACGGTATCTGGCCCTTGTAGAAAGCCGACTGATCGCTTTGCCTTATGGACACTGGTTCACCCTGCATGAGAGTGACCAGATCACATGCCAACTGCGTTTGCAGCCGGCAGGGCATGTGCTGGGATCTGCCTATGTCGAGCTGGACCTGGGCGAGGCTGGGCGGTCCCCTCGTCGCATTGTATTCAGTGGCGACCTAGGGGCTTCGCATTCGCCGATATTGCCGGATCTAGTGCCTCCGGAACGCGCGGACCTGTTAATTCTAGAAAGCACTTACGGCGACCGGCTTCATGAAGACCGTCTCCATCGGCGGCAACGTCTTCAGGCGGCCTTGGAACGAGCGTTGGCGGATGAGGGCGCCGTGCTTATACCGTCCTTCAGCATTGGCCGTACACAAGACTTGCTGTACGAACTCGAAGAGATCATCCACGAACAGGCCGAGCGTACCGCAAGGCCCCCTCAGGACTCACCAGGTAAACCTGCGCAACAGGCGCTGGATGTGAACTGGCCACAGCTACCGATCCTGCTGGATTCACCACTGGCTAGCCGATTCACCACCCTTTACAAAGAACTTCAGGGTTATTGGGATAAAGAGGCGGTGCATCGTCTGCAGGAGGGACGTAAACCGCTGTCCTTCAAGCAGTTGATCACGGTGGACACACACGACGAACACACTCGCGTTGTCGACCACCTCCGTGAAACAGGTCGGCCCGCGGTTGTAATCGCTGGCAATGGCATGTGTTCGGGCGGTCGAATCGTCAATTACCTCAAGCAACTGCTGAGTGACGCTCGGCACAACGTGGTGTTCATCGGCTATCAGGGCAAGGGCACCCCGGGGAGAGATATCCAGACTCGTGGGCCCGATGGAGGATTCGTGGTGCTTGACGGCGAACGGGTAGACATTCGTGCCGGCATTGAGAGCGTGGGAGGGTACTCGGCCCATGCAGATCAGGCGGATCTTGTCGGATTCGTCACGCGGATGAAGGAATGGCCCCCCGAAATTCGTCTGGTACATGGCGAAACTCAGGCAAAACGAAGCTTGGCAAATGCCCTCACAGCGCAGTATGAGCATGCGGGCAAGGAGGTTGTTATTTCCGGGATCGCACATTGAGCGTAGGCGACGACAAGATACGCAACGCCTGCATCAGACACTTTGAAGCAGGCGCTCAGGACGATTCAGGCAGCGACGTTCGTCAGGGTGCACTGAAATGCGGTTGATTCTGGCCATCAGGACCGCTACAACTGCTTGGCGGTACATTTTTCTTTCCCGACCATTGCGGCTACGAGCGAATGCAATGCCTGACTCATACGAGATGGAAGTGTTAAGCGCAAAACTTGAACTGCTGGCCGCCACTGAAGAGGTTATGCGTCTGGTTCGGCGGGGTGCTGCGTTCGGTCCCGAATGGACAGCAGCCAGCGAGCGGCACCATCACACCATCAAAAACTGGCGGCGGGTGGTTTCCCGCGCCCACCTGCCTGAGATGAGCCTGACGGCGCCGATTGGGCGCAGCGTCCCTCTGGGCGCAGCGCGTTACGAGTGAATGCAGTAGCTGACACACGCGCCGTTGATTTGCGGCAATTCGATCGCATGGATCATACCGCTGGCCAGCGCTTGCCGAGGATCAAGGATGCGCGGTGCCGCGGTCAGGTATTTCTCGATATCCAGTAGCTCACGGGCGTCGGGTGTGCGTTCCGCGACGATGCGTGCATACAACTGCAGATCGTAATCCAGACTCATCGCGTACTCCGACATGCGTGAATGGTCGACGGAGCCGTTGAGGTGCCAGTGGAAGGGGTGAAAGAGAAATTTGCTATGCGCGCAGGCCGTACGTCGCTCCCCCGCCAGAAATACAACATTGCCCATCGATTCGACGGTGCCCAGATTATGCGTATGCACGGGAATCGGCAGCGAAAGCAAGAAGTTGTACATCGTGAACCCGTAGCTGCATTCGCCGCCCATGGTCGCGATATTGACTACCAAAGTGGATGCGCCGCGCTCTATCGCAACCGAAGACTTTTCGATGAGCTGACCGCAAGTAGTAGAGTTGATGGGAGCAGTGAAGTTAATGACATGCACTGTCATGGTTTTCTCCTGTTGTGTGTTTCAGTCGAGTACGGCTTTCACGCAATCCAAGAGCTCGCCGACTTTGAAAGGCTTGGTAAGGACCCTACCCAGCGACGCCCCCTCGCTGATGCCTTCGGCCTTGGCATACCCCGTAATGAAGAGGACCTTCAGTTCAGGGCGCCGGGCTTTCAGGGTCTTGGCGAGGGCAAGTCCGTTCATCGCACCGGGCAGGCCGATATCGGTGAGCAACAAATCCAGACGATCGAGCTTGTCGAATTGGCTTAGCGCCGACTCGCTGTCAATCGCTTCGAACAGCGTGTAGCCCTGATCATTCAGCAGATCGACCGCCACCTCGCGAATCCCTGTCTCGTCATCAACCAGCAATATGACTTCTCCGTTACCCTTGTCACGAGGTAGCACAGCGGCGTCGGTCATGGTTCCCGTTAACGTGTCGGCGGTGCGTTGATCCAGCGGGAAATACATCGAAACCGTCGTGCCCACATCCGGCGTGCTGTGGATACGGATTTGCCCGCCCGACTGCTGGGTGAAGCCGTAGATCATCGACAGGCCCAGGCCGGTTCCCTGGCCCAATTTCTTGGTCGTGAAAAACGGGTCGAACGCTCGCCTCTGGACGTCTTCGTCCATTCCACAGCCATCGTCGGTAACGGAGATGATGACGTACCGTCCGGGCCGTATGTCTTTGTCCTGACCTGTCCGTGCGTCAACCTCCAGAAGCCGCGTACGGATGGCCAGCGTGCCTCCCGATGGCATGGCGTCGCGGGCATTGATGGAAAGATTGAGCAGCGCATTCTCTAACTGATTGAGGTCGCAGTTGATGCTGCCCACCGATGTCAATTCGCAGCGTACTTGCACGGTGGGCCCCATTGTTCGACGGATCAGGTCTTCGAGCCCTGCGACGACTTCGTTCGGATCGATGACCTTGGCATCCAGTGGCTGCTGCCGAGAAAAGGCAAGCAATCGGCCGGTCAATGCAGCCGCTCTCCTGACCGAGGTCAACGCCAATGCCTGATACTTGGCAACGTCGGCAAAGCGGCCGGCGGCGATGCGTAAATGCATCAGTTCGAGGCTCGCTGAAATGCTACCCAGCAAATTATTGAAGTCGTGAGCGATACCGCCCGTCAATTGACCGACTGCTTCCATTTTCTGGCTTTGGCGAAGCTTCGCTTCGGCTGCCTCCCGTTCGCGTTGTTCTTCCTGCAACTGCTGGGTGCGTTCTGAGATACGCGATTCAAGATTCTCGTTCCATTCTCTCAACGCGGTTTCGAGGCGGATGCGTTCGGTGATGTCCTCAACGGTGCCGTACCAATGCTGGCAGCGGCCCGTTTCGTCCAGTTCAGGAAAGGCGCGCACTCGATACCAATCGTAATGACCATCGTTCTTGCGCAGCCGCACTTGCACGTCGAAAGGCGCCAGACTGACCAACGCTTCACCCCAACGCTCGACGACCGTGGGCAGGTCCTCGGGATGGGTGAATTCCCGCCAGCCCTGACCAAGGGTGTCTTCACGTTGCAGGCCTGAGAATCCGGTCCAGCGGCTGTCGATTGAGGTCACCGCGCCGCTGGGGTCCGCGGTCCAGGGAATCTGTGGGTTCAACTCAACCGCTATTCGCAGGCGACGCTCGCTTTCGCGCAGTCTGGCCTCAGCGTCTTTGAGGGCATTGGTAATGCGGAATCGTTCAAAGCAAGCCGCGATGAGGCTGGCGTAGCTGCGCAGAAAATCCACGTCGCTTTCGCTGAAGGCGCGAGGCGTTCGGCTGTCGACTTCGAAAATGCCGATCGGCTTATGGTCATGCGGCGAGTAGACGATGATATTGACGAAAGCAGTGACGCCGTTTTCCTCCTGAAACGGATGGATCACGAACCGACGCTCCAGCGCGATGCTTGGCGCAATGACCGGATGGTCGACACTGAGCGAATACCACTCTGGCGTGCCCTGTTCGAGTTCAAGCCTCGTGTGGCCGACCACCCCCGGCTTCCAGCCCACGCCGCTACGTACCCACATTCGCCGATGATCGGTGTCGAGCTGGATGAACTTGGCCAGGTGTGTACCCAGCGCCTCACCCGCTCCTTTGCAAGCAGACTCGAGAATCGCGTCCAGATCCTCGCCAATCACAGCCAGCTCCCCGAATTCTGCAAGTATTCTTCGCTGGCAAAGCAGGCCTCGCTCCATTGCAGATAAATTCATCTTTTTCTACCTCCCGAAAGCGCCTGAATGGCTCGCAGCGATCTGGCGCGTTTGCACGACGCTTGGCTGCGTCGCCGACTTCCTGTCTCATCAAGGGGCCTCGATCTGAAAACAGAACCAGTCCACGTCGCAGAATGGGAAACCGTCTACCAGGGCGCCTTCGAAGCGCGGCCCCCGCGGCAGGTCAATGATCACCCGGTTGATGTGTCCCGAAGCCTGAATCCGTCCTGCCCAATGAACCGTTGCAAGAGCGAGGGACTCATCCTCGCGCAGCTTGATCAACAGGTTGTCGTTAACGGTTGACGCAGAGGTCACGCCATCGTTCAGGCTAAATAAGGTCACGGACGCGAAGCCATCGTAGGCGAAGGACATTGCAGCACTCTCTTTTCAAAAGCTGTCGTGTCTCCAAGGGGCCACTCCAAGGGTGGCCGTTGGGCATTCAGGGATGCGGGCCCAGGTCCTCTCTCAGGTTCTGGACATCGTTGGCACTGACCGCAGGCGCAGCGTTGGTCCAGCTATTGCGAACATAGGTCGCCACGTCCGCCACATTCTGATCGCTGAGGTTCCATGCAAACGCCGGCATGGAGGGGCCTGTAGGCGCAGCCTGTGTTGAAATCGCGCGGCTGCCGCCCAGCACCGCCCTGACGATCGGGCTCGGGTCGTCGCTGTTGATCAACGGCGCCCCGGCCAGTTTTGGGAACAATCCGGCGATGCCTTCGCCCGATGGCGTATGACAGCCAGAACAACGATCCGCATAAATGGCCTTGCCGTTGCGCATTGCGGCCGAATCCGCAGCTACCGGTTCAGGGGGCGGCGGATAGGCCTGGCCCATGTCCTTGAGATAAGTGGAAACCGCACGCAGGTCTTCTTCGCGCCAGTGCTGCGTCGAATGCTCGACCGCTTCACCCATGGGGCCGGAGGCAATATCGAATCGATTGGCCCCGGTTTTAAGATATTGAACCAGGTCGTCCTCGCTCCAGGCGCCAATACCCCGATGCGGATCACTGGTGATATTCGGCGCGACCCAGCCTTGCAAATTTGCGCCCTGCAGAAATTGGTCCGCTTTGTTGCCACCTGTTAAACCTTTCGGGGAATGGCAGGTGCCACAATGGCCCAGACCCTGCACCAGGTAGGCGCCCCTGTTCCACGCTGCGGATTTCTCTGAATTGCTCTTGAACTCGCCTTCGCTAAAGTTCAGCCAGTTCCAGCCAATCAGGCTCAGCCGCTGATTGAAAGGGAACGGCAGCTGGTTGGTCTCGACCTCATTCTTCACAGGCTCCAGCGTCTGCAAGTACGCCCACATGGCTTGGTTGTCCTGCCGGCTGACCTTGGTATAGGCCGTATAGGGCATGGCTCCGTACAGGCGTTTGCCGCCAATGCCGTGGCCGCGGGACATAACGTCCTGAAAGTTCTCGAAGTTCCAGCGGCCGAGGCCCGTTTCAGTGTCGGGGGTGATATTGGCGCCAACGAGTTTGCCGAACGGGGTATCGATCACGACCCCGCCTGCAAACGGTTTGCCGTCCGTGGCGGTATGACACGCCGTGCAGTCGCCCAGTACCGCAAGGTAGCGACCTCGCTCGACAAGATCCCAAGAGTCCGACCCTTCACGGCCATAGGCTGCGCTGCAGGCGGCACAGATTGCGGTGAACATCACAACGGTTGAGGTTTTCATACGCTGATCATCTCCCCAGGCCGTTTGAGGTAATGGTTGCGAATGGCATCAGCTGCCTTGTACGCCAGAGCGCCTACCGTGCCGGTCGGGTTGTAGCCTGGGTTTTGTGGGAAGGCGGACGCACCGACCACGAACAAGTTCGGCACATCCCATACCTGCAAATGCTTATTCACGGAACTGGTGGATGGGTCGGCGCCCATGATGAAACCGCCGACCACGTGGGATGACTGGTAGGGTTTGGTGTTCCAGTGGCCTGTCTGCGAGGAGGGGTAAAACTCACGGGCGCCCATGGTTTTTGCAATGTCCATGACCTTGCCCGTGACATAGGCCGACATGCGCCGGTCGTTTTCGGGAAAGTCGAAAGTGATGCGCAGCAAGGGGCGTCCCCGCGGGTCGCGATAGGTCGGATCAAGGGACAAGTAGTTGGTGCGCATCGAATAGCTGCTGGCTTCACAACCAATGGACATGAAGCTCAGATAGTTCTTGACCGTTGCAGCCTTCCACTTCGAGCCCCAGGCCGGTGTGCCCGGCGGAACAGGGCGAGAGTCGATGGGCGGCGCGCCGATAGGCGTGACCCGAGTGCTGCCGCCACCGACGAAACCCAACCCCGAATGATCGAAGTTATCGTTGTTGAGCTCGTCGATGCCCATGCCGATAGCGCCACCGCCGATAAAGGGGTTGAAGTTCTTATCGTCGAAAAACATGCGCACGCTGTTGGCGGTCTGGTAGGCGTAATTGCGTCCCGTGGTGCCGGTATTCGTCGCTGGATCGTACGGCTTGCCGACACCGGAAAGCAGCATCAGGCGCACGTTCTCAAAGGTGAATGCGGTCACGATCACTAGGTCCGCTGGCTGCTCCCATTCATCACCGGAGGAGTCGGCAAAGATGATGCCCGTGGCTTTTTTTCCGGTACTGTCCAGCACCACTCGCAGCACTTCGCAATCGGTTTTTGCGGTGAAATTGCGTTTGCGCACCAGCGCCGGTATCACCGAAATGATAGGGCTGGCCTTGGAGTAATTGGCGCAGCCGTAGTTGGTGCAGAACCCACAAAACGTGCACGGCCCCATCTTCACGCCCAATGGGTTGGTGTAGGCCTGGGAGAGCAGGGCGGACGGGACAGGAAAAGGTTTGTAGCCCATGTTCTTCGCAGCTTCGGCGAAGAGCATGGGCGCATAGGTCTGAGCCGTGGGCGGGTTGGGATACTCGATCGAACGCGGGCCTTCGAAAGGATTGCCGCCTTCGACGATGGTGCCCTTCAAGTTGCCGGCCTTGCCTGAAATACCCGCCAGCTTCTCGAATGCAGCGTAATGCGGCTCCATTTCTGACCAATCGGTGCCCCAGTCCTGAAGGGTCAAATCCTTCGAGAGCTCCTTGCCATAGCGCTCGGTCAGATAACTGTGAAGGCGAAACTCCTGGGGCTGAAAGCGGAAGGTAATCCCGGCCCAGTGATTGCCCGCGCCGCCAGTGCCGTTACCGGGGTGAAAAGAACCCCAGGTGCGCATGGGCAGCGCCGTTTCACTGGGTGTGTTGCGCACTGTGCAAGTGTTTTGCGCATTGCGCAGCATCAGTTCCTGGCGCCGGCTGTACCTCAATTCGTCCGGCGCTGAGGCGATGTTGAAGTCCACTGCGGTGTCGCGCCATGGGCCACGCTCGAAGGCGATGACATTCAGGCCTTCATCGGCCAGTTCGTGGGCCAGGATGGAGCCTGCCCAGCCGAGCCCGACGATGACCACTTGGGTGGCAGGTAATTTCTTGGCCATGGCTCAGCTCCCTTGTGTCCAGGCAGAACTGCCAATGATGGAAAGAGGTTCGAGGTCAAGCTTCTCGTTGTGTCTGGACACATAATCTCGGTAGTCGTAACGAGCCCCGGGGAACCCGATCATCTTCCAGGCAACCATGTCCCGATTGCCGCCATAGACCGGGTCGGCGAAAAAGCCTTCCATCGTGTTTCCCAAGACCTGTTGAAAGAACACGCGGGCGTCGATCTGCTTGAAGCCCACGTGCCCCTGTTCTAGCGCGTTCAGCACTTGATCGCGCTGTTGCGGATCCAGCGCGTCGAACGTCTTCTGAAACTGCGTATCGCAATGGTTGGCCAGTTCAGCAAGACCCAAGCGGTAACGTTCGCACGGCGTGAGGTTGTTCTGATCACCTTGCTCGGGCGTGCCGGTGGCAAACGGGCCTTGCATATACAGCCGTGACGATTGGCCGTAGCTGCCGCTCAATTGACGATCAATGAACACCGCGCATCCAGCATCCTTGCCGCTGACACTCAACTCGTCGGCAGGGATCAGTTGTTCGACGATAGCCTCGACAGCTCTGGCTTCGGCATCTGTGAAAAACTTCCAGCCCGGTGTGACGTAATGCAAAGGGCCGTTATGGTCGAACGGAATCCACTGCTGCGGGCCGGTGAGCGTGGCGGCCTCGCTGGCTACGGCGACGCCTGTAACCAGCGAGGAGGCGAGAAAACGACGACGGCTCAGGCCTTTGTAATGTTCAGTCATGGTATTGCCCTCTAATGGCTTGAATCGAGCCGGCGCGCACTGCCTGATCCGGACTCACCTTTGCGCAGCGTGGGATTACTTTCGCGGTGGCGACAGCCAGGTTTGTGCCTGGCCAAGCGCGGGTTGTTGATGGCCTGGCCCGGCTAAAGGACGAACAAGCACCGAGCCCAGCGACATCGCCAGGTTGAGCGCCAGGATGAGGATGATGGAAAACGTGAAAATGCTGCGGGCCCACTGGCGCCGATCGGCCGTGGACGGAATCCTGAACGCAAGCGCACACCAATACCCCCCAAGGCCCAGAACGACGCCGAAATAAACAACGTTCAAATCGGCCGCCACCCCTAGCACCGTCGCGCTCAAGACGAAACCCAGCATGTAGACGATGATCTGCCGTCTGGCTGCGCTGAAGGTGAGCAACGGCAGCCCCGCTGCGCGAAAATCATCCCGGCGCATGACCGAAATGGCATGTGAATGGGGCATTTGCCACAAACAGAAAACCAAGACAAGCAACGCGGCAATCAAGTCGAATTTTCCGCTGACGGCGCAGTACCCGATCACCGGCGGCATGGCGCCCGACAGGCTGCCGACCAAGGTTCCCCAATGGGAATGGCGCTTGAGCCAGCCACTGTAAAGCCCGGCATATATCACCAGCCCGGTGAGCGCCAATGTGAAGGCGAGCAGGTTACTGGCGGTCCATAACAGAGCGAATCCGGCGATGCCCAGCACAGTCGCGTAGCACACCGCGCTCTTCACCGAGATCGCCCGGATTGCCAGTGCCCTGTGACAGGTGCGAACCATGCGACGATCGATGTCTCGGTCGATGCAGTTGTTCAGCACACATCCGCAACCGATCACCAGTGCGGTGCCGATCAGGATCGCCAGCAAATTGGAGGGCGACTTGAGGCTTGCATCGCTCGCCAAAAAGTATCCGCCCGACAATGAAGCGAGATTACCGAAAATAATGCCCGGCTTCGTCAATTGAACAATGATGTTCAGCGGCGCAACGTGATGCTTCAGTGCGCCAGCATATTGTGGTGAATGCTGTCCATGATCCATAGCGAAAGTCCAACCAGCAAAAGAATGATAACGGCGGAAAAAATCAGTGCGATCAGGTTCCAGCGTTGTTCCGCCGCCGTATCCAGGTGCAGGAAGTATTTGAGGTGGGCGAAGATCTGAATGGCGCCGATGGCCACCACCAGCCATGCCGTGATGTTGCGCGGCAGGGAGGGGTACATCACCAGCGCGAACGGGATGATCGTTAGCACCACGGAAAGAATGAAGCCGATCAGATAGGAGCGATTGCTCCCATGGCTGGTCCCGGCGCTGCTGTGTACGGGGCTTTGGTGATACATGTCAGACCACTCCCAATAGATAAACCACGGTGAACACGCAGATCCACACCACATCCAGGAAATGCCAGAAGAGGCTCAAGCAACTGAGCCGCGTCGATGTGCTGTCGGTAATGCCGCTGCTGCGAACCTGCACCATCAGTACGGCCATCCAGATCAGGCCGGTGGCGACGTGAGCACCGTGAGTGCCAACGAGCGTAAAGAAGCCCGTCAGGAATGCGCTGCGGTCGGGCCCATAACCTTCCTGAATCAGGTGATGGAATTCGTTGATCTCCATCCCGATGAACCCTAACCCCAGCAGGAATGTCAGCCCGAGCCAGCGAATCACATACTTGGGTTCATTCCTGTTCATCGCCAGCATGGCGTAGCCATAGGTGATGCTGCTGAACAGCAGCAGCATCGTTTCGGTCAGGACGTAAGGCAGTTCGAAGATGTCTACGGTCGAGGGACCGCCCGCGACGCTGTCGCGCAGCACGGCATAGCCGGCGAACAACGTCGCGAAGAGAATGCAGTCGGTCATCAGGTAGATCCAGAAGCCGAAGATTCTCAGCGATCCAGCATCCTCATGACCCTGCTCATGGGTGTGAGCAATATCCTTTTCCAGAATGGTATTAGTCATGCTCAAGCCTCCGCCATGTCTTTCAAACGTGCTTTTTCGATCCGCGCCACCTCGCTGGCGGAGATGAAGTAGTCGGTGTCTTCGTCATAGCTTCGAACGATCAGGGTGATGACGGATGCCACCAGGCCGAAGATCGCCATCCACCAGATGTGCCACACCAAAGCAAAGCTGCTGACGAGTGCGAAAAGGCTGATGATCAGACCCGCCGAGGTATTGCGGGGCATATGGATGCGTCGGTAATCGGTGTGACTGAGTGTGCTGACACCGCGCTCTTTCATGCCCCAGTACGCGTCGAGGTCGTCGACCTTGGGCTGCTCGGCAAAGTTGTAGACGGGAGGAGGGGAGGCGGTTGCCCATTCGAGGGTGCGGCCGTCCCATGGATCGCCCGTCAGGTCTCGGTATTTGTCACGGTTGCGAATACTGGTAAACAGCTGCAGTGCCTGGCAGGCCACGCCACACAGGATGATTCCCACGCCCACCAGCTCCAGGAGCAACCAGGGCCGCCATTCTGGATTGTCGAAATGGTTCAGGCGTCGCGTCATGCCCATGAAGCCCAGCACGTATGAAGGCATGAATGCGAAGTAGAAGCCTGTCAGCCAGCACCAGAAAGCGATCCGCCCCAGTTTGTCGTTGAGCCTGAAACCAAAGGCTTTCGGGAACCAGTAGGTCAGGCCGGCCATGTACCCGAACACTGCCCCACCAATGATGACGTTGTGGAAGTGGGCAATCAGGAAAAGGCTGTTGTGCAGCATGAAATCAGCGCCGGGAACTGCCAACAGAACGCCGGTCATGCCACCGATACTGAAAGTCACGATGAAGCCCAGCGTCCACAACATCGGTGTTTCGAAGCGCACTCGCCCGCGGTACATGGTGAACAGCCAGGTGAAAATCTTCACGCCGGTCGGTACCGCGATGATCATCGTCATGATGCCGAAGAAGGCGTTGACGTTACCTCCAGCACCCATGGTGAAGAAGTGGTGGAGCCAGACGATGAACGAAAGGACGGTGATCGCGATGGTGGCCCATACCAGCGAAACATAACCAAACAGGCGCTTGCTGCTGAACGTTGCCGCGATTTCCGAGAAAACGCCGAACGCGGGCAGAATCAGGATGTACACCTCCGGATGACCCCAGGCCCAGATGAGGTTGACGTACATCATCGGGTTCCCGCCCGCTTCGTTGGTGAAGAAATGCATGCCCAGGTAGCGATCCACGGTCAGCATCAGCAATGTGGCGGTCAAGATCGGAAATGCTGCGAGGATCAATATCGAGGTGCACAGCGAATTCCAGGTGAAGACCGGCATCTTGAAAAGCGTCATCCCTTCGGTGCGCATCTTTAGAATCGTCACGAAGAAGTTCACGCCCGTGAGCAGGGTGCCGATGCCGGAGATCTGTAACGACCAGATGTAATAGTCGACCCCCACGCCTGGGCTGTAGGCCAGCTCCGACAGCGGCGGATAGGCAACCCATCCTGTGCGGGCAAACTCGCCAACTCCCAGTGAAATGTTGACCAACGCAGCGCCGACGACAAACAGCCAGAAACTCAAGGCATTGAGGAAGGGGTAGGCCACATCGCGCGCGCCGATCTGCAACGGCACAACGATGTTCATCAGGCCGACGACAAACGGCATGGCCATGAAGAAAATCATGATCACGCCGTGGGCGGTGAAGATCTGGTCGTAATGCTCTGGAGGCAGGTAACCCGGGCCACCGCTGGACGCCGCCGCCTGCTGGGTGCGCATCATGATGGCATCGGAGAAACCTCTAAGCAGCATTACCAGCGCAACGATGATGTACATGCAGCCAATCTTCTTGTGATCCACCGACGTGAACCATTCACGCCACATATAGCCCCACTGGCGTTTCCAGGTAATCGAACCGACCAGTGCGATGCCGATCAGCCCGACAATCGCCAGCGTGTACATGACGATGGGTTCGTTGGTGGGGATGGCATCCCACGACAGTTTTCCAAACATGTTCAATGCTCCTCAGCCAGCAAACCCGGATGGCGGGCAGCGCGATCAACACGTGGCATCGCTGCCTGCTCATGCTGCGCTCCAGTTCTTTTGTTCATGCCTTCGTATTTGTCCACGATGTTGAGGAATAACCGGTCCTGAACGCTGGAAAAATAAGTGACGGGATGAGCGATCGTCGGCTTGGCCAGCTCCGCGTACGCGTTTTGGTCAAGCTGTTGGGGCGAGCGTTTGACTTTCGCCACCCATGCATCGAACTCAGCCGGCGTCGTGGATAGCGTCTTGAAATGCATGTCGGAGAAGCCCGGCCCGTTGTAATTCGCGGCAATGCCACGAAATTCGCCGGTTTCGTTGGCAATCAGGTGCAACTTGGTTTGCATGCCTGCCATGGCGTAAATCTGGCCACCCAGTGCAGGGATAAAAAACGACGTCATTGCAGCGTCAGAGGTAATCGTAAAACTCACCGGTGTGTGAACCGGCAGAGACAGTTCGTTGACCGTTGCAATGCCCAGGTCCGGATAGATGAACAACCATTTCCAGTCAGTGGCGACCACTTGTACGTTCAGGGGGGGCGTGTCTGAATCGAGCGGGCGGTAGGGGTCCAGCGCATGGGTGGTTTCCCAGGTAACCCATCCCAACACGACGATGATCAGAAACGGTATGCCCCAGACCACCGCTTCGATCTTGTGGGAACTGGCCCAGCGCGGCGAATATCTGGCTTGCTTGTTGGTGGCCCGATAGCGATAGGCAAATACAAACGTCATGATGATCACCGGCACCACCACCAGTAACATCAATGCCGTGGACAGAATAATGAGGTCGCGTTCATCCAGTGCAACCTGACCTTTGGGATTAAAAACAATCAAGTTGCAACCGGACAATAATAAACACGCAGCCACCCAACCTGGACACTGTAAAACTAGCCGTCTCATGGCCTGCCTCCCTGAAACCACGCCGCGCTCTGAATAAGCCGCGCCGTGCAAGTCATTAATGATCCTGTGTATACGGGTGCGATCGTACTGCAACGACCGAAGCGTTCTGTTCGCTTCGCTTGTTTATGGAGAAATAGGATCGCTGGCCGGAAACGTTTCTTCTACCGCTTCGTCAAGTTGCGAGTCGCTGATCGTTCGCCCTGTCACTTGAGTACTTTGCTCGCAATGGCAATTATTGTCAGGGCAGGAGGTTCCGTTGGGATGTAAGTCCGCACACGCGTCGCTGCACCATAGTTTGCCGTTGCGTTTAATCGCGTTCTGCGAATCAACGGAACAGGTACATTCCGGGCAGGCGCATTGTGAGTCAGGGGTTGCGTTCATAATGTGCATTCTCTTTTATGGGTCAGTGATTCCAGCGACAAGCGGGGCAGAGATGTCGCCGCGAGTATGAATGTTGAAACAGCCTCGCGGGGTTGGTTTAGTGTCAGTTAATCGCGGGGTGACGAACGGTTAAACAACCGAAACGGTGGTGACCACTCATCGTCACAATCACGCTGTTGCGCGCGTCGGTCGAATCATCGTGTGGCCGCAATGTCTCCCAAGAGTACTGCCCTTAGACGTCAGGAGAACATTATGTTTAATTACGGCGATACGTATAAGAAGTGGGCCGCTCAAGGTGGGCAAGACGAGTGCTATACCCAAGTCGTCGAAAACGGTTGTCACGTGGAAGTTCGTGCGCGTGAAAACAAACAGGCCGATATCGAAATGCTTGTCAGCGTCTATGGGACCGACGGCACCCCTGTTATTGAGCGTCTCCAGACACTGCCGGGCGCAGAATGGACGGTTCAGGATGCGTTGAAGCGTGGGGTGGATCAAGCAGAACGCATAGCAGGCGGGGAGTCCGGAAGATTGCCATGTGCCGATGCCCATAAGCATGCTGACGAGTGATAGTCGAAACGACGCTGGCAGTGCCCATCCAGACAACGAACGGTGTGCGGGTATCACACCTACCAGAGGCTGTCAGCGTACCCATCGATCAGATCCGTGACGTTGATGTACTGACGACTGGGCAGTCTGCCTGGCATGGCCTGCATCTGTGCCGTGGCGCCATGGCTGGCGGCATGGCGCAGAACATCCTCGCGGGACGCGGGATAGACGAGCCCCTGAAGGTATGCCGCAATAGGCAACCGGCCAAGGCTGGCGCTGTCTTGCGGCACGTTCAGGGTATTCATCATGGTGCAACGGAGCCCGGCTCCCTTGCGTGCGAATCAAGATTCACTGCGTCCACCGCCATGACTGTTCTGTCCGCCTTTACGGCCGGCCTCGGAAGCTTTTTCGCGATCATTGGCAAAGTTGCCTCCGCTGTTTTGACCGCCCTTGCTTCCCGCTTCTGCGGCGCGTTCAGGGTCGTTCCTGAAATTGCCACCGCTGTTCTGGCCCCCTTTGCTGCCCGCTTCTGCGGCGCGTTCAGGGTCGTTCTTGAAGTTACCACCACTGCTCTGACCGCCTTTACTGCCAATCTCCTGGTAGAACTCTTTATCGTGGCTTGCGGACGTGGCTTCGCCGCCTTTTTTTCCCGCTTCGTTGACGGACATGCCGCCTTGTTTGTCTTGTGCCATTTTAAAATTACCTCAATTCCAGTTGATATCGCATTGGGCCCCAATGACACCCAAAACACGAACTAGCGACTCCGTTCAAAGTGAGGGGGAGTGCGACTACCGTACGCGTGGCAGTTATGTTCCAGGTGAGCACGACTGCACCGTCCCTCTGTTTCTCCTTTTAAGGAGCGCTTTTCATACACTTGCCTGTCGGCTCCACAGGCGTAGATCACGCCGGGCTCTCTGAGCAGTGACGTTTCGACTGTTTCAAAACGACTGCTCAAATGGCCATTCGACACTTCCGCTGTTATTGCCATGCTCCGATTATTCACACTGTAATGATCCATCCTGTGGAACCTCGAGGAGTTATAAGTAAAAGCGCTGTTATGTTAGTCAGGAGTTACGTCCACCGCCATGGCTGTGTTGGCCGCCTTTCTTACCGGCTTCTGACGCCTTTTCGCGATCGTTGGCGAAGTTACCGCCGGACGCTTGTCCACCTTTTTTACCGGCCTCGGATGCCTTCTCACGATCGTTTGCGAAGTTTCCTGGGTTCTTGTTTCCTGTAGTCATGATAGCTCTCCAATATCAATGAGTTCTTGCAGTTATATCCATCGTCAGCGACGGATACATTCTCCGATATCGTCCCTGCGTAAAATGCTTTCTGAAATTTCGCCCGTCCCGATGAACGGTGATGTTTGAAAAAAAGTTGTACAAATTCTCCATTCAATTGACCGCTCCGTATAAGTTTCTTCAACCCGGCTTAATGGCGTTAGTCAGTGACTTAATACATCCGCGCTTCATTTCAAGCCCGTCACGGTAGCGGGTTGCCCCCCGTCACCCCGAACACCTCGCCGGTAATGTAGCTGGACTCCTGGGTGGCCAGCAGTACATACATTGGCGCGCATTCGGCGGGCTGTCCCGGTCGCCCCATAGGCGTTTCGGAGCCAAAGGAAGGAATCTTCTCCTGCGGTTGGCCGCCACTGGGCTGTAAAGGTGTCCAGAACGGACCGGGGGCTACTGCATTGACGCGTATGCCTTTACCAATGACCTGCTTGGCCAGTGCTTTGGTAAAAGCCACGATTGCGGATTTGGTCGGCGCGTAATCAAGTAAGGTTTCCGAGGGCTGATAGGCTTGTATCGACGCGGTATTGATGATTGTTGACCCCGGCTTAAGCAGCGGTATTGCGGCCTTGCACAGCCAGAACATTGCATAAACGTTGGTCTTGAAGGTGGCGTCGAACTGCTCTGTACTCAGTTCCATAATACTTTTCTGGGCCGTCTGTTTACCCGCGACGTTGACCAGTAGGTCCAGGCCGTCCAGTTGTTCGGCAGCGCGCGCGACCAGTTTTCTGCAGAACGCCTCGCTGGTGAGATCGCCCGGAAGGCAGACCGCCCTGCGTCCTTCTGCCTGGACCAGTTCGGCGACTTCGCGCGCATCCGCTTCCTCCTCCGGCAGATAGGTGAGCACCAGATCGGCACCCTCTCGGGCATAGGCGATCGCTACTGCACGTCCAATCCCTGAGTCCGCACCGGTGATTAGCGCTTTACGGCCCCGCAATCGGCCAAAGCCCTGATAGCTGGTCTCGCCATGATCGGCGGGCGGTTGCAGTTTATGCACGGTGCCAGGCGCCGCCTGTGGCTGTTTGGGAAACTCAGGCGTTGGATACTGAGTCCGAGGGTCTTGCATCGAATACTGATTTTGGGTAGGCATCGCAGCGTTCCTTTATGTGCTTGTTCCGTTTACTCAGCCTGCGTTTCAAACGACAAGCCTCGTTTAAGTCGGAGGAATTCGCTGCGACAAACGTTCCGCCGATTTTGCAGTGAATCGACCACAGGTTTGGCCACAGAACAGTGCTCGCGGTTGCTCATCGACTGTCGACAATAGAGTCCCTTGGAGCGCGGAAGGCTGATTTGCGGGGGCGTCTGCTGGCGTGGAGATCGAAGCAGGGGAGGCGCCCGGTACGTAACGACGCGTACCGGGCAGCTTGACGTTACGGCTTGAACACGGCGCGCAGGCAGTGCTCCGATTTCTCCTTGAACATCCTGTAGCCTTGCGGCGAATCCTCAAGGCTCATGGGATGAGTGAGCAGATAGGAGGGATCGAGTTCGCCTTTCTGGATGTGTTCGAACAGGGTGTTGGCATACCGCTGCCCAGGCTGCTGTCCGGATTTAAGGGTCAGTGCCTTATTGACGATCGCACCCATCGGGAACTTGTCCAGCAGCCCGCCATAAACCCCAACCACAGACACCGTCCCGCCTTTGCGGCAGGCGCGTATGGCTTGCCTCAGGACAGTCCCGCGTTCGGTATGCAGGCGCAGCATCTGCTTGGCTTTGTCGTAGGCGTAATCAATTTCAGTGCCATGCGCTTCCATGCCGACGCAGTCAATGCATCTATCCGGGCCGCGCCCACCGGTCAGCTCCAGCAACGCCTCGTGCACGTTGGCCTCTTCATAATTGATGGTGATTGCCTTGCCGCGCTCCCGTGCGAGCCTGAGACGGTCGGGATAGCGGTCGATGGCAATCACACGCTCGGCGCCTAGAAGATATGCGCTGCAGATCGCCATTTGGCCAACGCCACCGCACCCCCAAACCGCGACCGTGTCTCCTGGTTGAATATCGGCATTGTCAGCGGCGAAGTAGCCGGTTGGCGCAGCGTCCGAGACGAAGACAGCCTGTTCGTCGCTGACGCCTTCGGGCACTTTGAAAAGATTGACGTCGGCATAAGGGACCCTGATGTAAGTCGCATGGCTACCAGGGTATCCGCCGAACGCGTGGCTGTAGCCAATGATGCCGCAGCACGGTTGGCCATAAGCGAGATCGGTAGCCGTGGGGTTGGGATTGGAGTTGTCACAGCAGGAAAAATCGTCGCGCTGGCAGTGCTCACAATGCCCGCAACCGATGATGGAAATGGTGATGACTTTATCGCCCTTCGCCAGGCCGCTCACGCCAGGGCCGACGTCGACAACCTCGCCCATGAATTCGTGACCGATGATGTCGCCAGGTTTCATGGCCGGAACGTATCCGCCCAACAGGTGCAGATCGGAGCCACATACGGACGACAGCGTGACGCGAATGATAGCGTCTCGTGGATTGAGTATTGACGGGTCCGGGACATTATCGACCTGAAGATGATTGGGGCCTTGCCAGGTAAGTGCACGCATCACACCACCCCCCGCTCAACAGACACGCCTGTCTTTACCGTTGAAGACTGATTGGCGGGCGCATCGCTTTCAGTTCGCACATCGTGGGTTTGAGCGTGCAGGTAAAAGAAGTCCTGGTCGTCATCTGGATGCAACCGATTGGTGGCCACCTCACCTGTTTCCAGTTTCTGTTTGACCGCCTGCAATGCATTGAGCAAGGCCTTGTCCGAGAACACACTGATCGCGCGCGCCAGGCCGTAGCCGATTTTGCCAAGAGACGGCTTGCAAACGACGACGGCTTTGACCTGCGTGCCGCGCCCGGCCGGTGCCTCGCTCATTTGCACCGAAACATCGTGCTGCCAGCGTGATTGATCGGGGGTGCGCCAGTGCAGCATGTTTTCGTCCTGCGACTGGACACGTATCAGCGTCCAGTGCAACGTGCGCCCGGCAGGCGCGCGCACCGTCCAGCACGTTGTATCACTACCCATGTCTTTCACACTGTCCACCCAGCGCAGCAGCGGCCCGATATTCTGAGGTTCGGCAATAAAGGATCTAACGTCCTCCAGTGGCCGATTGATGGTGACGCTGCGCGTTATCGCCTCGCTGATCGGCCAGTCATGTTCTGCACTGAAACGCTCTTCGAAGGGCGTTGGCGAAAGGGCACGTTTCAACGCGCATTGCCCCGTGGTTCCGCGGAACAGGCCATAAGCGCCTATCACGGCTTGCAAGGCGCCCGTGATGCCTCCGCGACGCAGGCCATTGAGGATCAACACCGCCCCGGCGGTCAGCGAGACGCCGCGCTCGAGCGGGGTCATGGCCGCCGACGCGTTGCGCCCGCGACCTTTGTGTAGTGCGATCAAAGGTTGTTCAGACATTTTAAAACTCCTTGATTCCCTGCGTAGCGCTGAAGGCGCGGGCGGCACGTGGGCCAATCTGAAAGCGCCTTTCTCTCTACGCGTACGTTATCGTTTGGCCTGCACGTCAGGATTTGCCGAGCGCTGCAGGAATGCGGCGGTTATTTGTGGCAAATGTTCTTTCAACCAGTCGGCCATTGCGATCTCCTGGGGCAGGATCTGTTCGCAGACCTGTTGTGTTTCACTGTCTCCGGCAAGACGCGCGGTTTCGGTCAGCACGGTGTACATTGCGATTTCCACGTTTTCGAAGACGTAACCGCTCATGGCACCTTTCACGACTTCATCGCTCATGGTCATGCCGCCCACCGCCTGACCGAACGCCATAAGCTTGCCGCCAATGTCCTTTAGCGTGGACGGGCTGCTGCCGAGCCGGCTGATGCAGGTCTCGAGCAGCTTTTGCTGCCCGAGCGTTTCTTCAAGATGTTGTTCAATACGGCGCTTGAGATCAGGATAATTTTCAAGACGCTCGGCTTGTGCCTTGAGCATGTTTTCCGCCTGCTGTTCCATCGCATGTGCGTCACGCAGCCAGTCGAGCAGATTTTCCTGGACCGTTGCCATGGCAAGACCCTCTGTCAGTGAATGTTTTCGATAGAAAAAGCCTCACCGCTTGAGGTTCCACTTCGAAAAGATCTGGTCGGATGAACGGCGAACCGATTCTGCAAAGCGGATTGATTGAAACCAGCACACTGCAAACAAAAAAGCCCGCCTTGATGAATCAAGGCGGGCAATGCTGACTACCGGAACCGAAGAGTCAAATCCCTTCGTGATCCAAGATAATCCGTGCATGAAATTCTTCCAGCGGGTTCTGGACGCAAGCGCTTGATGCAACTCATTGCCTGATCGCTTGATGGCGGTTAACTGCCGTTCGTTGGATGCTTGTTGGCGATTGATCCGGCAATCTTCCGTTCGTCGCGAGGCACTGCCCCTCTGAACAACCCACTTCAACGGGCTTTCGTTGTATTGCCGTTTCGTTAGTTGCGAGTACGTTCATAGGCATGAACCGCTCAACAGTGTTGCGCAAGAAGAGATGAGGTCCATCCACGGCATACCCCAACCAACGAGGTGCTGGCGCTTGGTCTGGCTGCGAGAAATCCCCAGGTACAAACCATTCATTCGACTCTGTAAGCCAGACAAGCGCGCTGACTACCATGAGCGCCCGAACGCCGTGTGCAGGCATGTAAAGAAGCCTCGTTCAACAAGTTGTTGCCGTTGCTATTCAAACGAGTGGGGGCGGCCAGACGGCATACGGGCAAATCGTCAACGTTCGGCCTAGACGCGGTCCGGTATTCCTACCACTATGTCCATTCAAAAGAATTATCTGGTATTCCTTCGCAAGCCAGCCGAGGGGATTTATCGTAAGGACGCACCGATGTCTCATACCTCCGACCCCCAGCCCCGCCCGTCAAAAGCCGCGAGTAAGGAACCAAGCCATTTGTCGTTCCCCGTGGTGGGCATAGGCGCTTCGGCTGGCGGCCTGGATGCCGTCAAACGCTTTTTTGAACACATGCCGAGCGACAACGGCATGGCATTCGTGGTGATTTTTCATTTGTCCCCGGATCACCAGAGCAGTGCCGGTAAGTTGATTGCGCAAACCACCAAGATGGCGGTCACCCAAGTAACCTCAGCAACCGCCATCGAGAAAAACCACGTCTATGTGATTTCCCCGGCTCAGTACCTGTCCATGAACGATGGTTATCTACGGGTACTGCCCCAAGGGCCGCGTCGGGGAGGCCATGTGACCATCGATCTTTTTTTTCGCGACCTGGCGGATGTGCACAAAGAAAAGGCGTTTTGTCTTGTGTTGTCCGGAACCGGGGCCGATGGAGCCGTCGGACTATCGCGAATCAAGGAACAAGGCGGCGTGACGCTGGTTCAGTCTCCGGCCGATGCCGAGCATGAAGGCATGCCTCAGGCCGCAATCAAGACGCAGATGGTTGACTTCGTACTTCCTGTGGTGGAGCTGCCACAGAAGCTCCTCGAACTGTGGGAAAACGCTCGGCACATTCAGATACCTGCTTCAAACGATCTGGGAGCCTATGCGGTGACGCAGAATGATGAGCGCTCTATCGCCATGGTCGAGCAAGTGGTACACGATATCCTCGTCAAACTGCGCAACGGAACCGGGCACGATTTCAAACATTACAAGCGAGCAACCGTTCTGCGCCGGATTGAAAGACGCATGCAGGTTACTGCTCAGTCGGACTTGACGGGATATTACAATTACCTCAATGAACATCCCTCCGAGACCAAAGCATTGCTGGACGACATGCTGATTGGCGTCACCAATTTCTTTAGAGACCGTGAATCCTTCGACGCCCTTGAAAGAGACGTCGCGCCGCAGTTGTTCTCGCGTTACGCAGACGGGGCAGTCGGCAGGCAAGATTTGAGAATATGGTCTGCGGGCACGTCGACGGGAGAGGAGGCTTATTCGCTGGTCATGCTGATGGCTGATTACAAGGAAAGCATAAGTTCTGATATCGGGATTCAGGTGTTTGCCAGCGATATCGATGACCGCGCAGTGTCGGCGGGCCGCGCAGGTCTGTACTCTCAAGCGATCGTGACGGACGTGTCGCCAACGCGGTTACGACAATATTTCATCAAGGAAGATGATCGTTACCGTGTCCGTAAAGAAGTGCGCGATTGCGTCCTGTTCGCCAAGCACAGCTTATTGACGGACCCCCCGTTCTCGCAGATTGATTTGATCGTTTGCCGTAACTTGCTGATCTACCTCGACCGCGAGGTGCAGCGAGAAATACTGCAAATGTTCCATTTTGCGTTGAACCCGGGTGGCTTCCTGTTTCTCGGGAGTTCGGAATCCGCAGATCTTTGTCATGAGCTGTTCATCGTCGTCGATAAGAAAAACAGAATATTCCGAGCGCGAACAGGCGTGGTGCCAACCCATCGAATGCCCACGCTGCCTCGTGGCGGCTATGCCAAGGTCTCGACTGCAGCCCGACCGCCCTTCATAGAGCCGGCACAAAAACCGGCAGTGGCGTCGATACACCAACGTGCGCTGCAACAGTTTCTGGTCACGCCCAGTATTCTCGTGAGCACGGCTGCTGACATCCTGCATATCAGCGATGGCGCTGGCCGGTACCTGCATCATGTCACCGGCGAGGTCACGCGCAATCTGCTATCGCTGATCATTCCGGAATTAAGACTGGAAATCAGGACGGCAGTGTTTCAGGCCCAGCAAATTTCACAGTCGGTCAAAACCCGCCCGGTCACGTTTAGTCGGGACGGTCGTCATTTCCAGGTGGCAGTGACGGCCTATCCGTTCACGGACGAGCAAAGTGACACGGAGTGCATCCTGATTGTCTTCGCAGAGGACGAGATTGACGCGAAGAATATAAGCGCCAATCCCAAGACCCAATCTGAAAATCAAATGCTTTCCAATCTGGAGCGCGAATTGCAACGTACCAAAATACAGTTGCAAGACACCATAGAACATTCGGAAATCTCCAGTGAAGAGCTCAAGGCGTCCAACGAAGAGATGCAGGCCGTCAACGAGGAGCTTCGATCCGCCACCGAGGAGCTTGAGACCAGTAAAGAAGAGTTGCAGTCCATTAATGAAGAGCTGTTGACCGTCAATTATGAATTGAAGAACAAGGTGGAAGAAACGGACCAGGTCAACGACTACCTCCGCAACCTGATTTCATCGACGGACATTGCCACTGTCTTCGTTGACAGAAACTGTTGCATCAAGTGGTTCACGCCGCGCGCCACCGATATTTTCAGCATGCTCACCGTCGATACCGGACGCCCCCTGATGGACATCACCCATCGCCTGGATTACGACGGGATGATGGATGACGCGCTGAAAGTCTTCGAAACGCTGGCCGTCATTGAGCGTGAGATACAGGGAAAAAATGGTCGTTGGTATATCGCACGCCTGCTCCCTTACCGCTCAGGGTCTGACCAGATCGACGGTATTGTTTTGACATTCATCGATATCACCAGCCGGCGTGAAGCGGAAGAAGAGCTGAGGCTTGGGGAGGAGCGGTTCCGGCTGGTTGCTGAGAATACCCGCGATTACGCCATCATCGTAATTGATGAACACCAGAATATTTCAAGCTGGAACAGTGGCGCAGAGTTGGTATTCGGTTATTCCAAGGCTGAGGCACTCAGCCAGCCTTTTTCATTTATTTTTACCGATGAAGACAGGCGCGCGGGTATCCCGGAACAGGAACTCAGCGTCGCTCAAGAGCAGGGGCGAAGTGAAGATGAACGCTGGCATGTCCGTAAGGACGGCAGCCGCTTTTACTGCAGTGGTGAAGTGACGCTGCTCAAAGGGGAAGGATTTCAAGGCTTCGTCAAGATCGCGAGGGATTTGACCCAACATATGCTTCTGCAAGAAGAGCAACTGCAGTCGCTGAGGGACACCCGGCAGACGAGTCAGATGAAGGACGAGTTTTTTGCCGTCATGTCTCATGAGCTCAAGCACCCTCTGAATCTCATTCAGCTCAACGCGCACCTCCTGCGTCGCTTGCCGGTCGTCAAGGGCGAGGCGGCTGCGTTGAAAGCAGTGACATCCATTAACGACGCGGTCAACAGCCAGGCGCGCATCATTGACGATTTGATGGACGTGGCACGCATCCGCACCGGCAAACTCAAGCTTGAAACAAAGGTATTGGATTTCCTCGCGTTGCTCAAAGAGATCCAGGACGTGGTCGAGCACAGCGATCACCAGCGCCACATTACGTTCAAGATGCCTGCCGACGATCAGGGGATTTTCATCGAGGCAGATGCAACTCGTGTAGAGCAGATCGTCTGGAACCTGATCAATAACGCGATCAAATTTACCCCGGTGGGTGGATCGGTGACGGTGACTGTCGGCGCTGCCGAAGGGTTGGCAAGATTAGAAGTCAGTGATACGGGACCTGGTATTGCCAAGTCCGAGCTTGAATATATTTTCCAGATGTTCGGACAAGCAAATCATCGTCCGAGCAGGGGACACAAGAGAGGGCTGGGAATCGGATTATCTCTGGTCAAGCAGCTCGTAGAGGAGCATGACGGATCGATCAACGCCTATTCCGAGGGGATGGGTAAAGGCGCGATGTTTAGGGTCGAATTTCCGCTTACCTGTTCTCAGGTCACCTCAGACGCGGCAACAGCAGCGGATGACAAAGGGCTGCTTGTCGGTGTGAGCATACTGCTGGTGGACGATTCTCCTGATGTTCTTGAAACGATGACACTTCTACTTCAAATGGAGCACGCAGAAGTCGTCGCCATCTCGGATGCAAGGCAGGCGCTGGAGGTTGCAAAGCGGCAAACATTTGATGTCGTGGTGTCGGATGTCAACATGCCCGGCATGGACGGGCACCAATTCATCAAGTTGCTCAGGGAGATTGATCCCTACGGTCAGACGCCCTGCGTGGCGCTGACAGGCTATGGTGCGGATCAGGTCAGCGCTGGGAGGAATGCCCGTGGCTTCGATCAATCCGTTGGAAAACCTGTGGACTATGACGGTTTTGTCGATTTGCTCTGTCGCTTGGCATCTAAGCAGTCCGGGACGTAGGGAGCACAAGCCAACACGGAATCTCCAGCACCGCCACCGCGTTGTTTGAGATGAGCAGGTGGCATTCAATCCTCGTTTGCTGGTCGAAACGGCCAGCGCGGTTCATGGGCGAAAGACTGAACGCTGCTTGGAGAGGGCTCTCTAACACTCAAGTGTTTAAATCGTTACCACCCAGGAGCTCACCATGACCAAGCCATTACCGGTGACCGGAACGTCGCCGTCGAAAGCTGACACCAAAGACGCGCCTGTCGTCGTTGACGGACAAGAAGTCGGATTGACCGATGATCAGCGGGTGCGACGTGAAGAAGACGCTCCAGGCACAGGCGCACGCGTGCAGCCGGGCCCGGCCGATGAAGAGCGATCCTGAACTCGTAGAGAAATCAAGCGCAGGCGTGCAAAGGCCGATACGTACCGGACCACGCGCCGTTCAAATGCTTGCAGTAGGGGAAGTAAATGAACGATTTCAAAGAGCAGCCACAACCCCAACGAAACCCTCATTCGACCGACCCCATTGAGCCTGGACGACCTGATGTGATGCCTGTCCGTAAACCTGTTGAAAAAAGCCTCCGGGGGCGGGGCCTCACCCCTCCTGATTACGATGAGTATGGAAGCGAACCAGAGCAGGAGGAGGGGAGGCAGGGAACACCGTAAGCTTGAGACATTCGGCGTTTTTGACGGCTCGCATTGGATATTTTTCACGGCCGTTGTCAGTCGAAAGCACCGTTCAACACCTCGTAGATGACGCCGGTTGCCAATGCAACCAAGATCAAGTCAGTGCCAGCCTGCTGCCACTCGTATCCATCGTAGCGTGGCAGTTGGCCGAGTAATCGACCGTCCAGCTTTTTCGCAATGCCCGGTGGAAGAGGTTTGCCTCTAGCGAGGTTCTTCTGAATACCTGGAGGCAGAGCAGGGCCGGGCGCCCAGTAATCTCTTGCTCCTCCCACGATCCCCAGAACACTCCCTCGATTGACGCTGGGGCCTTGGCCCCAACCATCATTACCGGTATTTTTGCCTTTGTTGCCCTGATTTCCCTGTTTGCCATTGCCTTGGCTGTGTCCTTTGCCTTGACCATTACCGTTGCCAGGATCAGCCAGCACTATTGCTGGGCTGCTCAGCAACGCCAGACATACGGTAACTGCAGTCAGTGAGCGAGAAATGCACATTAGTCTTACCTTATGGAGGGGGGGCTACTCTGAAGCTTAGCTTTATTCATATGGCAGGCAAACACGCAGAGTTCGCCGGTGCGCTCAACGCTCAACGCTGAGCGCAAGGCCGCGATTTTGGTTAGTGATGTCCCGCGGTGCAATATCCGGGTCTGGGGATTATCGGATATTACATTTATCCTTCCTGGATACTCATCTGAACAAATATGGTATTTGGTGGGTTCAGGCTTTCATCGGTGTTTGTTCCATTTTCTTGCACGCAGGGTCGAGCACTTCATTCATTGATCTTTGCGCTTTTTGGCGCTTCCCAGTCAGCCTTGCTAGCGGCTGTATCCCAAGTCAGTCGATATCTGGTCAGTCAACGTCCGTTTTGCCGCTCTGGTAATGAATCATTCCTGGTGCGGCATCTTCAGCGATGGCGTTTGAGAAAGTTAATCTATTGATGGATCCGTTGACGAATTTGCCTGCAGCATCGGCGACGACATTCAATTAGCCACGTCAGATCCGGTTGGTGTTGGCACGCGCAGCCTGGTGAGTGAGAACCCACGTGAACTGAGCGTGAGGTGTGGCGAAGCCTGACGAACATTGCGCACGAGTGACTATGACTGGCGTCATCGACTGAGTTGACCCCAGTGGTAATCGTGGCTTGGTAGCCAGCGACAAATGCGCAGAGGCTTGAGAGCGATATGGACGGTTTGAAAGCAAAGGATCGATGCACGCGTGGTCGAAGCCAAAATCAGAGTCATGGGCGTCAGAATTGAATCTGGAGCCAAGGGAGCTTGAGTTGACCAGGAACGCAGCCTGCAATCCAAGAGGACTGCCACCCTGAACTGTAATAAGGTATTACGTATAATGTATATTATGTTAAATTATGTATCAGGTCGCCGGTCTCCATATGTCACCTGTACCTAAAAGCTGGACTTGTCCACGAATTACCAAAATCCCATAAAATCATGCACGTCCTCTTCGTCTCTCTTGCCTTTCGACTGATCAACCCGGATTGCTCACCGATTCTCCAGCCTTGAACACCTGAATGCCCATCATGGTTTGAATCCTTCCTCCGAATCTCAGCACAGTTGCCACCAAGGCACTCACCTCACATGCTTGCTTTGCGTTATCAGGAGACATCCAGGCGATCTTTTTGCTGTCGTCCTACCCTTGTCTGCGCTTCACTGTAAGAGCCGGCTGACCGTTCGGCGTATTTGCTTTTGCTTTCGCGCATCTGTTCTTAAAGACGCACCGCATTTGCCCACCCGTTCAGCCAGTTACCAAACAGTCAACCGTATGGTCGAATTGCCCTGCAAACCAACCAGCTGGGAGCCGGCTCTTTTCCTCTTTGCTGCGGCTGTCCACTCAGACATTCCGATGCGCGCCCTCGCGGCGACGCAGACCATCAACCCCGTATTTTCTTATTTCCAGGCTAAAACGACTGAGGCGTGCACGACCGCCCTCACCCCACCCAGGACCAGTTTTGCAAGCCTTTGACTGGCCTCACAGCAGCGGAAGTACGTCTGCCGACTTTTTCCCATTACTTGGCTGCTGATCACCCGATGTTTCCTGCTCGGAAAGTGAGCGGAAGTAGTTGAACACCTAGGACAGTTTCCAGTCGTCAGAACAGCCTTGAAGAGTTTAGTTTTCGGTCATCGGCAACACGAAGGCATCACGCTCAGCGAAAATCCTCGCCATTTCAGCGGCGTTCCGGGTACCCCAACTGCATAGGGGAAGAATCGCCTCCGCTAAACTGCTACCCAGTATGGTCAGCGTGTAGTCCACACGCGGCGGCACTTCCCGATAGTCATTGCGAGCCAGCACGCGGTCGCATTCTAGATCCTTCAGCTGCTGAATCAGCACTTTGTCGCTAACACCTGGGATCAAGCGTTTCAACTCGCCGTAGCGCTTCGGGCCGTCGCGCAGAAAAAAAAGTATCAGTGGTTTCCACTTCCCCGAGATGACGCGCAGCGTGGCGTTGAGGCCGCAACCGGTACCGCAAACTTCATCAGATATGGTCATAACCTACCTACTTACCAAAAGGTGCATACTTGTCCTTAGGTTATCAGGGACGCATCCTTGTTCTCAAGCAAGCAGTTTTGCTTGCATCTACCCGTAACCGAGGATGCACCACATGACCAGACTCAATGGCAAGACTGCCGTGATCACCGGCGGCGCTACCGGTATTGGCCGCGCTGCGGCGAAGCGTTTTATCGAGGAAGGCGCTTTTGTCTTCATCTTCGGCCGCCGGCAGCAGGCGCTGGATGCCGCAGTGGCAGAGCTGGGGCCCAATGCCCGGGCGGTGAAAGGCTCAGTTTCCAATGAGGCAGATCTTGACCGGCTCTACGCAGCGGTGAAAGCCGAACGCGGAACGCTCGACATAGTCTTCGCCAATGCCGGCGCTGGCAGCCCACTGCCGCTTGGCCAGATCACCGCCGAGCACATTGATGAAGCCTTTGATACCAACGTAAAGGGGACAATCTTCACGGTTCAGCAAGCGCTGCCGCTGATGGGCGCAGGCAGTTCGATCATCCTCACCGGATCGAGCGCTGGCACGACGGGTGCCCCGGGATTTACTGCCTATAGCGCAAGCAAGGCAGCCGTGCGCAATCTCGCTCGGACTTGGGCGGAGGATCTGAAGGGCACGGGCATCCGCGTCAATGTGCTCTCGCCTGGCGCGACAGCGACCGAGCTGGCCAAGGAAGCGTTGGGAGAAGAAGGTCAGAAGGCCTACGGTGCTATGACTCCGCTCCAGCGCATGGCTGAGCCGGCGGAAATTGGGGCGGTGGCTGCCTTTCTCGCGTCGTCAGACAGCAGCTTCATGACCGCCAGCGAAGTCGCCGTCGACGGCGGCCTGGCACAACTTTAAACCGCTGCGCCCGACCTCCTTTCCATCATTCGTCGGGCGCGGTAAATCCGAAAGGAAATAGTATGAGCTACGCAATTATCGGCTTCGGTAAAATCGGCCAGGCCCTGGCAAAGGCGTTTGCCCGCAAAGGCATCAACGTAGCCGTGGCAGCCACTCGCAGTCCAGATAGCCTTGCAGCCGATGCGGCCGCTATTGGCCCTACGATCATTCCAAAAACGCTGACCGACGCCGTCAGCGCGGACATCATCTTTCTTGCCGTACGTTTTGAGTCCCACCTGGATGTCGCGAAGGCGCTGCCAACCTGGAAGGGAAAGACCGTCATTGATGTGACCAATGCATACGGCGTATCGCCTGAAGAGTTGGGTGGTGAGCCCTCGTCCAAGGCCGTCAGTCGGGCGTTTACAGGCGCAAGATTGGTCAAGGGCTTCAATCATTTGGGCTCAAATGTCCTTGAACAGGATCCGACTGTGCAGGGTGGTAGAAGAGTCGTCTTTTTAGCCAGCGACGATGACGCTGCCGCAGAGGAAATCGGTTCACTTGCAGAAGCTCTTGGTTTCGCACCGATCAACCTGGGAGGACTTTCGGCGGGTGGGCTGCTTGTGCAAGCGCGGGGCAATAGCTGGGGCCCGTTGATCTTCAAGGATCTGGTCAACCAAAACTGAGCAATGGATTCGATTCTGCTCGTGAGGAATACGATCGACAGCAGTTGATAAATGACCTCAGCGTCGCGATTGACTGCTGTCGGCCAGATAGACAATCGTGACGCGGAGATTTCGAGGTTTATTCGTCAGAACGAAGTGACGGCATTCGCTTGCCGTCTGCTCATTTGTTTCCCTACGGAAGATACACCCGCCCTCACGGAATAGTGCCTTCACCTCTTCGATGACCTGTGCCGGGCTGCGCTCTATTGTTGGAAGAGCTTCGAGCCTGGGCGCACGTACGGGCGCTAATCGTGCTCCGTGTCCAACATCACAATGGTTAAGCAGCATGGGAGCGGTAGCGAATCTAGCGCAGAACATTTGACGGGACGGCACTCACGCGCCACGAAACTCGCTGGGCGTCACGCCCACCTCGCGACGAAATACCTGGGAGAAGTGACTGGGGCTTGAGTAGCCGACCTCCAGCCCAACATCGATGATACTAAGCCGTGTCTCCAGCAACAGGTGTCGTGCGCGAACCATGCGCATGCGGATGAAGTACTGAGAAGGCGACAATCCCGTTGCGCGCTTGAACATGCGGCTGAAGTGGTACTCACTCAGCTCGGCAAGCTTGGCCAGCTTTGCCAGGCTGAATTGAACACCCAGCTGCGCGTTCATGGCGTCAGTGACTTTGCGCAGCTTGTAGGCCTGTAACGCATTGACTCGACGCCCAGGCTGAATGTCGGCGACATAGCTGCGCACGAGATGCACTGCCAAGGCTTGTGCCAGCGAACGAATGAACAGCGCGCTGGGCAAGCGCTCCTCGCCCCATTCAGTACGCAATTGCTCCATGACGAACGCAACCCGCCCGTCCCGTGCACCTGAAACATCGCGTAAGCGCAGTGGCCCTGCGTGCTGCCCCAGCAGCTCTCTCGAAGCTTGCTCGATCAGCGGTAATCCCAGATACAGGTGCATGACTTCGAACGTATCGTCCCCGTGAGTCTGCCAGCGCATCTCATACGGCTCCTCGGAGCTGGTTAGAAAAAAATCGCCAGCACTGACCTCTACCGCTTTCCACTCCCCGGCCGGTACGCGCTCCTCTACCCTCGCCGCCCCCGCCAGAACCAGGACGAGCAGCGGTTCCACAACGGCAGGTACGAGAATGGGCGCAATCACGCTGCGGTGGCTGAACAGTTGAATCGCAATGTCCCTGATCTCCGGGTGCGGTGATAACACCTGCAACTGGCCTGGCAGGTAGTCACGCATCGACTCCCCTGTGATGCGCAAGTCCTTGAAGGATGTCGACATCTGTTCCAGGGACACTCGCCCGCTATTTGCCATTAACACCTCCTTTCCATATTCGGGTGGGCAAAGCCAAACCTGCTTCCACATTGGGCGCAGGACCCCGACAGCGTAGGCAATCTCCCGAAAGCGGGCTTCGGCTCGCTACGAGACAGTAGGCCCCTCGCCGATGACTGCGCATTACTGGCGCCGACACGGCTTTTCCCTACTGAATCACAACACTGGAGAACATCATGACCGGTTTCAAGAACAGAACACCAAACGAAGTGGCAGGTAAAGTCGCTCTAGTCACTGGCGCGGCCAGTGGGATTGGCAAGGCCATCGCGCTGCTGCTGCATGCCCGAGGGGCCAAGGTCATCGCCGAAGATATCAACCCTGACGTGAAGGCGCTGGCCCGCCCTGGACTGGTACCGCTGGTGGCCGACATCACTGAGGACGGTGCCGCCGAGCGTGCGGTGGCATTGGCCGTTGAGCATTTCGGCCGGCTGGACATCCTGGTCAACAACGCGGGCATCATCATCAACAAGCTGGTGATTGACATGACCCGCGAGGACTGGGAACGCATTCAGACGGTCAATGCCACGGCGGCATTCCTGCATAGCCGCGAAGCGGTCAAAGCGATGATCCCTAATAAATCCGGTTCGATCGTCAACATCGCATCCTATGCGTCGTACTTCGCCTTTCCAACCATTGCCGCCTACACCGCATCAAAAGGCGCGCTTGCTCAACTGACGCGCACTCTCGCACTTGAGGTCATTGGCCACGGCATCCGCGTCAATGCTGTTGGTGTGGGGGATGTAGTCACAAACATCCTCAACAATGTGGTCGACGATGGCCCCGCATTCCTCGCCACACATGGCGAAGCAGCTCCGATCGGCCGCGCCGCACAACCGGAAGAAATCGCTGAGGTGGTCGCCTTCATCGCCTCCGATCGTGCCAGCTTCTTGGTAGGTTCGGTTGTCATGGCGGATGGCGGCATGACCGTCACGGCTGGCTGAGCCACCGCGGGACGGAGTCGCCTGGCACTACTCCGCTCGGCTACGTACAACGGATGCAAACACAGGCCACGGCAGCTGGAACGAATTCCGCGCCGCGTCAGCAACGGCGCGTTGCAAGCCTACGGGTATGCCGGAGGCCATCGAATCGATAACGTCCGCCGAGTGCCTTTGGTGCCGGTGCGGTGCCTGGGGGGCAATCGGCGGCAGTGCTGGGTTGCAGGCTGGCAACTTGGCGAAATAGACCATCAGGAATCAACATGGACACTCTAGCGCTAAAACAAACCGCCGCGGAACTGCGGAGGCAACCTGAAATTTATAAAGAAAAAGAACCGGCAGCACGAGCCCTATACGCAGAGGTGGAAGATCTGATATCTGCCGCTGAGCGTGGAGAAATCAATACCGAGATTGAAGCGAGAGATATGCCAGGCCATCGGATTATTAATGAATCTGGTGGAAGATAAATATGGAAGTGCCAGGGGCACCGTGAGCGTAGGAAGTAGCCTTAGTGGCTATCCACTTCTCGGACGAGAGCTGGGTGTTCCCTTCCTGCCAAAGGGGCTAATAGGCATGCTCTCTTCCTCATCGTGCTGCTGGGAAAGAAATTTGCGGATTAGTTCGGCGGTTCGCTTCGCGGCCGTGACCAGGAAAAAATGCCCCTCGCCCGCCAGGACGTGCACTTCGGCGCGGCGGATGGTACGGCGCAGTATACGAGCGTTGTAGGCCCGTACTAACGTATCGCGGTCTCCGGTAAGGATCAGCGTGCGTTGGCGCAGACGAGAGAGCCGCAGCAAGCTCGTCCAGCCGACCAAGGCGCTAAGCTGGTGGTAATAAGTCCGTGGATTAGCGGTGAGCATGCCTTTCACCACACCGAAACGCAGCAAGGCTTGTATCGAATTACGTGAGCCTTCTTTCTCGCGCGATGTAGGGCCTTTCCCTTTCCCAAAAAAATCAAGGATGTCTGCAGGCTTCACCAGCACGACTGGGCCGGCTGACGTAGCCGCGAGGATCAAACGACGCACCATCTTCGGGTAACGCAGGGCGAATTCTTGCGCAAGTGCACCGCCCCAACTAACCCCGAACACATCGACTTGGTCAAACCCCAATTGCTTGAGCATCTCGGCGATCAAATCGGCATGGCGCGGTAAACGCATGGGCCACCGAGGCATTTGTGAGTCGCCAACTCCGGGCACGTCCAACGTGATCGTTGTGTAGTCCGCGAGTCCGTCGCGCAGGGCGTTGAAGGTGCGGATCAAACCCCCAAGGCCGTTGAGTAAAAGCAAAGGCGAACCTTGACCGCTGATTGAAACGTTTACCTGAATATCCCTGATGGTAAGCCTATGCGTCTTCATGATTCCTCCCTTCGTCTCGTAATGCCCGTTCAGCACTGGACAACTGTCGTGCCCAGCGGTGTATGAAGGTTCAAAGACAACCCTTATCTGTTTCTGATCGCAAGGGCAGCCGACGGGAGCACGCTAGCGTCTGGCAAAGCTCTGTGCTGCAGTCTCGGCGGAAGCGCTCGATAGGTCTCTTCGGCGACGACACGTCCAACAAAGCTCTCCAATGGCATTAGCTGAAAAGTGTATTCCAGCCCTGCAGCTTCATAGAGAGTGTCGAGCCAGAAGAGAGGTGCAGACGGGCCGCTGGCGATTTACTGCGTGCAGTGGATGGGAAAGTTTTCATGATCTGCTCTCCTAACGTAATGCAAGCATTTCGCGCATTTCTTCGGTTATTTGCTGAGCAGTGCCCGCGTAGTCGGCCCAAGGGTCGTCTGCTCCCAACTCGGTAAGTCGCTCGTGCAGGTTATGAACGTTCCACACGTCGGCGCCTTTAAGCTCAAGGATCTCTTCACGGTAAATCGGCACCGAAACCGCCAAGCCTGGCCGCGCTCTGGCTGAATAGGCATTGACCGTCGTAGCGCCCTTACTGTTTCGTAAATAATCAACGAAGATCCTGCCTACTCGATTCTTGGGGCCGAGAACCGCAACAAACCTTTCAGGAATAAGCTTGGCCATGTATTTGACGATGGCTTGGCTGAAAGCTTTGACGTCGTCCCAGGAACCGCCAGGCGTGAGCGGGACAACCAGATGTATCCCTTTACCTCCGCTGGTTTTCAGAAATGCCTTGAGCCCTAACTCGTCGAGTACGGTTAGCGTCAGTTGAGTCGCTTCAACCATGCTTTTCCAAGGCAGCGCAGGATCCGGGTCCAGGTCAAGGACAAACCTGTCAGGGAGATTCAAGTCTGCCGTTGTGGCGTTCCACGAATGGAGTTCGACCGTGCTCAGCTGCACGGCACCGACCAATGCTTCGGCATTGTTGATCACCATCGCGGCTTTACCCGCTTCTGCTTTCGGTATCGCTGTGATGCCGGGGATCGAAAGCTTGTCGGCATTCTTCTGAAAGAACAGTTCGCCACCAATACCTTCGGGTGCGCGAACCAGCGCCACTGGACGATCTGCAAGATGAGGGAGTAACCAAGGAGACACCTGCGCGTAGTACTGTGCAAGTTGCATCTTCGTGGTGCTGCTCGATGCGTCAATGATTCGATCAGGATGAGTAATGCGGATGCGACTCTGATCAGCCCCCTTCTTTGGCGCCTTCTCGCTTGAAGATGACTTTCGCGTGTTCGTCTTGGGTGCCGGCTGGGCTTTTTCTTCAGTGATTTTCCTGGTTGGCTTATCTGCGCGAAGCCCACGAAAAACCGCATGCCGCACTACCCCATCCTTGGTCATCTCTGCGTATGAAACCTCGGCAAGCAGGTTTGGTTCCAGCCAGTGAATGCCTCGGGCATCGGAGCCGGTCGGTGGGTTTTCAACAGGACAGGCATTGGTTTGCAGTGGGCGCAGCTGGGCCAGGATGGTCTTCAGAGTGGCCTCGGTAAAACCCGTGCCGACCTTGCCTGCGAACCTCAGCTCGCCACCGTCTTCGTTATTCAACCCAAGGAGCAAGGCGCCAAACCCACTCCGGCTGCCTTTGGGGTCGCTGTACCCCACCACCACAAACTCATGTCGCTTCGAACACTTGAGTTTGATCCAGTCATCGCTGCGGCGCGAGACGTAAGGGCTGCCCGCCCTCTTGCCTATCAGTCCCTCCATCTGCATTGAGCAGGCGCTGTTCAATAAGGCGTCGGGAGACTCTTCAAAGTCATCCGAGAAACGCAACATGGAGTCGGTGTTCTCCGCCAGCAGCTGACGAAGCGCATCGCGACGGGCTTCAACCGGCACCTCGCGCAAATCGAAACCGTTGAGGTACGGTAGGTCAAACAGGTAATAAACAATGCTTGTGCTTTTCCCTGCATCGAATGCGTTTTGTAGAAGCTGGAAGTCAGGCACTCCGTTGTCATCAGGTATGACGATCTCACCATCGAGCCAAGCCGTCTCCAATCCCAACGTTGAAAGTGCTTTTGCTTGATGGGGCAGCTTTGATGTCCAGTCATGCCCGTTGCGAGTGAAAAGCTTCACTTCGCCATGATCGATCCTGGCGAGTAGGCGATACCCGTCAAACTTGATTTCGTAACGCCAATCGTCGCTCTGAGGAGATGTTTCCACCAGCGTTGCAAGCTCCGGTGAAAGCTTGTCGAACAGCTCAGCACGTTGACCTTGCTGTGCCTTCTTAGCCGCACGTGATACCGACGTCGGCGACTTGCCAGGCTTCTTCGCTTTGCCCTTTCCTCTCTGCTTCGCAATGATCGTTCGATCACTGAGCACGCTGTTTGGGAGATCCTCAACGATGTCGTATTCGGCCTCAGGCCGGGCACTCGAGTCCTGATGTTTGATCAAGAACCATTGTTCCTGCTTGCCGGGGATGTGGGTTCTCACCAGGTTCCATTGCCCGGCAAGTTTCTCTCCCTGGAGCTCGAATTTCAGACGGCCTTTTTGATAGCCCTCAATCGGGTCGCCGATAGGCGTCCAGATACCACGATCCCAGACGATGACTTCCCCGGCACCATAATGCCCTTCCGGAATCGTCCCCTCGAACGTTGCGTAATCGAGTGGATGATCTTCGACATGAACCGCCAGTCGTTTCACCTTCGGATCCAGACACGGCCCCTTCGGAATCGCCCAGCTCTTCAGTGTACCTTCGAGTTCAAGCCTGAAATCGTAATGAAGGCGGGTCGCATCATGTTTTTGCACACAATATTGCAGCGCTTGGGCTTCTCGCTTTGCCCGGCCTTTGCCTGTCTTGGGGTTAGCCATACCCGTCGGTTCGGGGCTCGCATCGAAATCACGCATACGATTGTATTTTTCGAGCTCCGTACGCGCCTGCGACTCAGAGTCAACGACACTCGCTTCGCTCGGTCGTGCCAGCGAATGGATCAAATCATCCAGTGGCAGATTTTGTCCATCAGCCTGAACTTGCATAGCCTGGATGGAGAGCGTACGCCGAAGATCTTCCAATGAAGCGCCCGCCTCTACCGCATCGTTTTCTGTCACACCTTTAACCGTCTCCAACACATCCGGATGAGTGCTCATGAAGACACAAATCGCCAACGTCTCGTCGTCCATTTCCGCGCTCCAATGCGGTTCATGAACAGTTGAGATGCCAGGAGAGGATGAGTTCCAACCTTCGTCGGCACTGAGTTGATGTAAGACGTGTGGCGCTGACGCAAGCGCGGCAATACCTCTGGATATCGGTCGCACGTGTAAATCCGGTAAGCCGCATGGCGGCACCGCTCACGTGACCTCATCGCAGGCAAAGGGCACGTCGTTCAGCGTCACGTTTCCTTTGACGAACTCCGAGCCCTTTGAAGGCCAGAACGCCCCCCAGGCATAGCCAAGGGCTTGCGGTCACACGTCTTTATAGGTTCGATACGGGCCGTCGCAATAGACGACACATGCCCCATCTCGCTGAGTTCTTTGCACCAGCGCTTGTGAGCCTCATCCTGCCAATCCCACGCTGCCTCCCAGACGCCCTTCCCAACCCTTCGCTGTTTGGCTAACTCACGGATACATCGCAGCGCCATCCGCAGATCATCTGTGGCTTCTATAAGATTGGATGCCTTTGAACGATTTGACATGACTCATGCGCTCCAATGCACGTTTCCCAACCGATGCCCGATGAATTGCGTTTGGCACTTGTCCTGCAGACGCCAGGACAGCCCAACACGGGCGAGGCCGGGTTTCATCCTGGGTGAAAAACTGCCAACTGAATGATCACGACGATTTTTTGAAATCGAGTGAGTTTGTAGCTTCATCAATCTCATCGATAGCCTGAGCGACGGCAGGCGAAACGTTGCTGGGCACGATCATCAGCAACTCTATAGCCCTATCGCGAAGCTCATCGATATCTACGTATAAGCTGCGCGCAGCGCAAAGTACCGCTTCTAGCGCTATCGAGAGCGCCAGCTCCCTACTTTCGCTCATAACGATCCCTCCCTGTGGAGCGGTTAGCCTAGCCTGCATTCGTCCGCAGGTCGGTGTACGAACGAGCCAGCTCCGGATGTTTGCTGTTCCTTTATCAAGGGCTCGACTCATGTCGCGCTGCGCCGCGGGGTATGGATAGGTCAGCCTTGACCATCGTGCAAGTTTTTACCGTCGAGCGGTCAGCCGGTTGGGCGGTGACGCGCTCAGATATTTCTCAGTGCACCTTCTTGCGAAACGCTATTGGCGAAGCAGCGTTGAGCATCCGGATCGTCAGCGTCCGAAACGAGCGTGGCTGCTGGTCGGCCAGGCGGCGAAAAAATATTGATTATGTGCGTTTCCTTAGCCTCGATTTCGATACGCGTCCCGTCCTCCAGATATAACGCTTGATCGGAATACTTCCCAGCGAGCTGTTGATGGTACGGGGGTGCGCTTAGGCACGTGCGCACGCCTCCGTCGGAGAAAATCTCGACGAACAGCTCTCCACCGGCATGCGGGCCCGCCCACAGCCCTTCAAGCGCCTTAGGAGGAGCGCTCGCTGAAATAGCATCGTAGTCCACAAGCGACAAACCACGGTCAGCCATACAACCTGACACCCACACAACGCTGCACACTAGCATCGCGGCTAGAGCCTTGTTTGGCGCAAGCTGTCCCGCTGCCCTTTCGGTAGTTTTGACGCACGCGAATACATTGCAGTTCATTTGCCAACTTGCTCCCTCGCTATACACACAGAATGCTAGTTGTGAACAAAAAGAGAATCAAACGCTGCCGACGAATGTCGTGACGAAAATCTATACAAGATGAAGCCGCTGTACAGCTTTACGGATACTTATGTACTACTTCCTTCACGCCCACGCCTCACTCGCTTAGATATACCGCAAGGGATCGAGCCATCCAGGCGAGCATTCCGCCTGGCGCTTACTTCGCGTGATAATGAAGTAGTGTGAAGATATCGATAAGTGAAGTGGTAATGAGTAATCGTAGCAAACGTCAAATTGCGAGTATCCGCACAGTGTATGAATGGCATTTGGAAATGGCAGCAAGGTTGGAGCTCAACGGGAAATTTGAAGAGGCGTCTGTTCACCTGGCACGAGCGAAACTACTTGAGCCTGCGCTCAAGCAAACTGATGAGCACTGCAAGTGCTAACACTGCACAAACACAACTCCGGCGCCTATTCAGCAGAAGCCGCCCTTGAACGTCTGTGTCATCAGGCGCCGCTTGTGAGGTGACCGATGACCCTGGAGGTCGCCGTCAGTCTTTCAAGTTGAACAACACGCTGGCGGGCGGATTCTCATAGGGACAGACCGGTATGTTGCCGGCAAGGAGGAATCATGAGCGTTGATACACAGCTTCAAGGTGGCACAGGTACAGACGATCCGGTTCCAGCATCGCCAGACCCGCTTTCCCCGGGCCGTACTGAGCTGAACCCGAGTGATCGTCCCGGCATCGACGAGCTTCCCGACAACGAAGGGCAAATTCCGCTTGAGCAAGATGATGATGCGCCGCTGCAAGAGGAGATGGCGGATGTCGACGTCGACAACGCAGAATTCGACGATAGTCCTAATCCACGCTAACTCGGGCTCATCGTGGCGTCCTTCAGGGACGCCACTCTCCGCCGATCGATGGGGTCTGCTCCGTCAGTCTACTCACAGCAAAGGAACCGCTGTCATGCCGAACTGCTTTCTTTCCCGGGTAACGTTGTCCGCCGCGTGCGGGTTGCTATGTGCCTGCGTAGCCAATACCAAATCCCCTGTTGACGCCCCGGGTAATCCGGAATCGACACAAACCCACGTTCTTGAGGCGGGTGCAGCCATGCTTCAGGCCAAACCTCCGATAGACGCCCTCAACGCCTATCTAGATGGTTTCCATTTCTATAACGGTCACCCTCAAGCCCAAATGGAGGCGCATCACTACTGCTCAATCCTCAACGAGGATGTGATCCAGTGCATGATCTTTGACGGCAATACCAACACGGCGAAAATCATGGGCGTCGAATACATCATCGACGAGAAATTATTCGCTTCACTTCCGGATACAGAAAAAGCGATGTGGCACAGCCATGGCTATGAGGTTTCGTCTGGACAATTGGTAGCGCCGGGAATACCTGGGCCTGCTGAACACGCACTGATGGAACGGTTGGCACACACCTACGGGAAGACTTGGCACACTTGGCATACGGATCAAGATAAGCGCCTGCCGCTTGGGGTGCCCCAACTGATGATGGGGTTCACCTCAGAGGGCCAGGCGGATCCAGCCATGGTAAAACAGCGCAACGACCGGATGGGCGTGGATACTACGACAATCAAAGCCCAACGTTCGGATATCCGCATTCCAACCCCAGATCAGAAGGCCAACGGCTGGCAATATGGGAAAGTCATCCAGATCAGCGATCCTACCGGGCAAAATATCCACTCTCACCCTGACGCACCGACCGCTCCCAAGCAAAACAGCCGTTCTAGCCAGTGACACCTGGCCGCCAGCCAGGCGTCGCGCGAAGCACCGCTTGAGGTGACTCATCAACGCTGCGACAGATTGTGCTGCGTCAGCTATAAATCATGGCGCGGTTTTTTTGCGCCCGCCGGCTTGAGTGTCCGGTGATGTCTAGCATCCGTTTCCCGGGGCCGATGTCCGAGATGTGAATTCCACCCATTTGCAGGGATGAGCTATGAAGAAAAGAGGAACGAAATTCTGGCTGTGGTCTGATTGCCAATTGCAGTCAACGCTGCGACGGGTAACAGCCGATTGCGGTATCCAAATAGAGCTTCAGGCACGTTCCTCGCGCAAATCCATCATTCAGTTGTTCGTGGGGGTTTATGACGGGAGGGGTTTGCCGCTCGTGGAAGAATACTACGCCCACTGCCCAGAGGAATCGGTCACACAAGCCTTGGAATGGGGCCAGAAGCGAGCCCATTTCCTCACAGAATCTATAAGCAACAAGCCGCGAAGCAGGATATGGCCCATCAGCTTGCGAGATGCCTCCAACGATGCGCTGGCCAGGTCACAGATTGAAACAACCTGGTCGAGAGCTGCTTTCATGAACCAGGCACAGGCCGCCCAGGCTCGTTATCAAAAAGCCTGTCGGGCCATGGTAGACATCATGAAAAAAACGAAGGTCGCCAAAGAGGATTGGGAAAAATGCCGCGTGGAGCTAAACGCGGCAATTGATCAGAGGGCTGCAGTGCTCAGGCTTAATGGACTTTCGATGTACCTAGGTTCTGAGGCCGGTCCATTGTCTGAGCCGAGCGCCTGCGCTATCTGCTCGGACGATTATCAGCAGCCCTGTGTCTCACAGGGCCACGAGCAGCAGTACCAAGTCGCAGAGTCCCCCCATAAAATGTCCGGGACGTCGTCTGACTAATCCTAAGCGCATCGAGCCTGGCAATACCCCCGTGTAATCGGCTTCATTTCCTCCATTCGTTTCGCAGAGACGTGTGCACTCCAATCCATACCAGGCATGTGCTTATGAAGACACGCCGCCATGCCAACGCGCTGACAGCAGACCTCCTCCGAAGCATGCGAGAAGTACCCCCAACCTTGAATAGCGAAAAAAATTTTCCGAACCTCCTCTTGAAACCCTTTTGCCCGAACCTACATTCGGGATTACGCGATGCCGAAATCGGGTCGCGTCTTAATCACTTGGAGAAAACTCAGGAGATTTGTCATGGCTACTACACTTTCGTTGGCACCACTGTTCCGTCAGTCCGTAGGCTTTGACCGTTTTAACGATCTTTTCGAATCGGCGCTCCGTAGCGAGGCCAACAATGCCTATCCTCCTCACAACGTCGAGAAGCACGGTGAAAATGAATACCGCATTGTCATTGCGGCGGCTGGCTTGACCGAGGACGATATAAACATTCAAGTCGAGAAAGGCGTTCTTACAGTCGCTGGCGGGAAACGCGAAACAGAACAGGAAGTGACGTACCTCCACCAGGGCATTGCCCAGAGGGCCTTTCGGTTGTCGTTCCGTCTTGCGGATCACATCGAAGTGCAAGGCGCAGCGCTGAGCGATGGCTTGCTGAGCATCAATCTGCTCCGCGTCGTTCCGGAGGAAGCCAAACCACGGCGTATCGAGATCGGTGGCTCGTCCAAGCCCGACCTCAAAGCTGTTAGCTCGCAATAAGTGCGACAGAGGCGCTCTTCGGAGCGCCTCTTTTTCCTGGGCCGTCAGCGTAATCCCTTGCTCTCAAACAACTCCACAAGCCACTCCACGAAGACCCTTACACGTGCACTGAGGTGCCGATTGGGCGAATAAACGATATAGATCGGGTTCGGCTCCAGCGACCAGTCCTCCAGCAACTGCACCAGTGCACCGGACTTGAAGTGCGGCTCGGCCATGAACGTCAATGTCTGCAACACGCCCATACCGGCGAGGGCGGCAGCAAGCAGAGCGTTGGAGTCGTTTACCGAAATGAAGTAGTTCACATCTAGCGAGATGCGCTCGTCGCCTTTGACAAACTCCACAGGCAAGCGCCGATTGGTTCCGGCAAAAAAATAGCGAACCATCTGATGGTTCGCTTCCAGATCTATTGGGTGCGAGGGAGTGCCATGAGCGGCGAGATATTCGGGCGTCGCGCAGGTGACGAACGTGAGGCTACCCAGGCGTCTGGCTATCAACGACAGATCGTTTAACGCGCCGCCGCGAATGACGCAGTCGACCCGATCACCGAGCAGGTCAACCGGCCTGTCGCTTACGCCAATGTCCAGCTGCAACTGCGGGTAGCGTCTCTGAAAATCCGGGAGTGCGGGCAACACCAGCATAGTCGCCATGCTCGAGCCCATATCCACACGCAATCGACCATGAGGACGGGCCTGGGCGCTGGCCAGATCTGACTCAGCCTCCAGCCACTGATCCACCACTCGCACCATGCGTTCATAGTAAGCGGTTCCATCGTTGGTAAGCGAGATACGTCGCGTGGTGCGGTTGAGTAACTTCACGCGCAGATGAATTTCCAGCGATTGGATATGTTTGGTGACGGTGTTGCGCGGAAGGTTCAGCGTTTGCGCCGCCTTGATGAAGCTTCCGGCTTCCACAACCTGGATAAACGCTTTGACTGCGTTGAAGTAGTCCACGTCGTCACTCACTCATCAGATAAAGGCTAAATCGATTAGCCCGCATAAAGGAACAGTGGTGTCCTTTTTAGCTAATTTATCCCGTCGACGCTATCTCATACATTGAACTCACCGAAACGAAGCCACCCATTCCGGTTGGCTCCAAGTGGGGTTAGATAGATGACTCAGCAACTCAAAGGTAAGGTAGCACTGGTCACTGGCGGCTCTCGTGGCATTGGCGCTGCCATCGCGAAACGTCTCGCAGCAGATGGCGCGCATGTCGCGTTCAGCTACGCGAAATCCCCGGAGCAAGCGCAAAACGTGGTCGCCGAGATTGAGCGTCATGGCATGCAGGCACTGGCTATCAAAGCCGACCAAGGTGACACCGCGCAGGTCATCGCGCTGGTCAAACAGGTTCATCAACACTTCGGTCGCCTGGACATCCTGATCAACAGCGCTGGCGTTTTCGTCACGGGCTCAGTGGGTGCTTCTGACGCGGACATCGCAGCATTCGACCGCCAGCAAGCGGTCAACGTCGGCGGTGTCGTGACGGCAGTACGCACGGCAGTCGGCCTGATGAACGAAGGTGGACGGATCATTTCCTTGGGCACGACTGGCGCTGACCACGTGCCATTCCCGGGTGCTGCCGACTACGTAGCGACCAAAGCTGCCGTGGCTGCTTACACCCGTGGCTGGGCCCGCGATCTGGGGCCCCGCAACATCACGGTGAATATCATCCAGCCGGGTGCGATCAACACCGAGATGAACCCTGAAACCGCCGACCATGCTCCGTTTCTAGCGGGTCTGGCAGCGCTGGGCCGCTACGGTCAGCCGGAAGACATCGCCGCAGCTGTGTCCTTCCTGGCAGGGCCCGAGGCTTCGTACATCACCGGCGCCACGCTCAACGTCGATGGCGGCCAAAGCGCCTGATCGACCTCTCATCCTGAGATCCGATCGTGTGGGCTATTCTTCGCGTATGCAGATCGTCGGGTAATCGATGTCAGCGCACTAATCAAGCTTCCCGACGATATCTCCAGCGTGCAGGCCGCCGGGCTGCTGTCCAAAGGTCTTACTGCATGGGCGCTGGTCAAGCAGGTGCATGGGGTTCGAGCCGTTGAAACCGCGGTTGTGCATGGCGCCTCGGGTGGACTAGGCAGCCTGCTCGCACATTGGGCCAAATCCTTGGGGGCCAACGTTACCGCCACCGTTGGGTCAGCCGGCAAGGCCCGAATCGTCGAGAGTTGGGGGCCGGATCCTGTATTGCGTTCCGATGGGGCGGATCTGGCACAACGGATCAGAGCCTTGAGCGGTGGGTATGGTGTCGACGTGGTTTACGACCTGGTCGGTCGACAGACGCTGGATCCAGGACATGGCGGCGTCGGAGTTGTATGAGCGTTTCCGGAAGGGTGCTCTGGGGCACTTGCAACTTGCTCGCTATCGCCTGGAAGAAGCGGCATTCGCTCATGCGATATTGCAGCCCGCAAACACACCGGGTCGATTCTGTTGACCCCCTGATGTGCTAACCACCAAGCGTTGCATCGTTCACTCGAGTCACTGTCCCAGGTTCGCGAGGGCTTATGCGCCGAGACGCTGGGGAGACAGCCTCTTTTCACCACCAAAGGAAACGTCATGACTGACTCCAATGAAGCATCAAAGACGGCTATCGAGCCTGACTACAACACCCTCCTGTGCGCCAATCTGCAGCGGGTATTCAATGAGCGAGACGATATAAAGAGGAATGCTGCCGTCCACGAGCTTTTCTCTGCTGAGCCGACAATGTATGAACCAACGGGCATCGTCATTGGCCGATCCGCGATCTCAGATGTTGCGGGCGCACTTCTCAAACAATTCGGGCCCGATTTTTCTTTTGTGCCTGATGGCGTTGCAGTGGGGCATCACGGATTAGGATATTTGAGATGGCGCGCAGGCCCAGCCAACGGGCCGGTCGTCGTGAGTGGTGTAGATGCGGCAGAAGTCAGCGATGGCAGAATCCTACGTTTGTGGGTCTTGTTGGATGCGCCGCAGGGCTGAATAGAAAATAGATGCCATGGCGAAGACCAAGGCCTGGTACGGATGCTCGGCCTTGAGCGTCCGCTATCGCGCCAAAGCTCTCTATCGAATGTCGAAAGCCAACTAAAAATTGCGCATTGGCAACAGTTGCCTACGCCATCCAATTGCAGTCCCGAGCAATGGGGCTTTTCCTGTTGCATGGAAGTTTCGACCCGGATCAGCCAACAGCGCTGCTGGATCAGGTTGTGTCTGAGTTTTTGCACGGAGCGATTTCGATGAATGCACTGGCACCCGCTGCTTTCCTGTTGAGCTTACTGGCAACGAGTATTCATGTTGCGCAGGCCGACGAAAAAACGCCCCTGCTCAGCTTGGATGCGGCCCGAAAACTTGAGTCGACGCTGGTCAGCGAAAAGAACGTTGCTGTGACCCCTGAGAACTTCGCCTTCGCCGTGCTGGACGAGTCCATGCAGAATGAAGTGAAGCTCGGAGCGACCAACAAATTTTACAATCACCGTAAACCGATGGAGCTCGATAAGCAGCCTGCCGTATTGATGAATCGCGATACGCTGTATTCCTTCGCCATCATCGATGCGTCTCACGGCGCCACTATCCATGTGCCCAAAGGCGATGGCCGTTACACCTCGGTACACGTCATGCAGCATGATCATGTCACCGACAATGTCTATTACGGCGGGGGTGAATACGCCATCGACCCGAAAACCGTTACTGATTTCGTCGTGGTCAATATCCGCACTCAAGTGAACCCAAATGATCCAGCAGACGTGGCAAAGGCCAATGCCATCCAGGATGAGTACAAGGTTAGCTTTCCGTCCGGTTATACACCGAAGGCCTTCAAGGCCATTGATTGGAATCAGGAGCAACTCAAGCAAATCAAAGCGCACTACGTGGAGTCCGCCGATACCCGTGGCGTAAGCAAAACCATGGGAGCTCGCGGCACGATCTCTCAAGATGACATCAATGTGGGGGCTGCCGTGGCGACCGGACTGTTGCCCGACCAACACGCCTGGTATTCCTTCAAGTCGTACAAGGTCAAGAAAGACATCTGCTATGCCGCGACTTACCCGGTACCGGGCATGACCAACCCTCAATTGGGTTTCTATTCAATGACGATGTACGGTGACGATCTATACCTGCACACCGAGGAAGGCTCCAGCCTTTCGAACCATGAGATCGTACCCGACAAGGATGGCAAGACGTTCACCCTGCATTTCGGTCATCCACAATCCTGCGGCAAGGATGCTGAAAACCTGCTGATCGCACCGACTGACAACTGGACGCTGGCGTTCCGGGTTTACATGCCGGACAAGTCCGTGCAGAACAACGAACACAAATTGCCCGAGCCAAAACCTGTCACTCATTGATCACCTAACCCAAGAAAGAACAAGTATGGAGACTGACCAGGATTACTGGGGTGCGGGAGGTTCAAGAGCGGGCATCCCGCTTTAGAAGCTTTGCAACCGCTCTGACCGCCAGTGGGTAGCCTTCTGCACCCAAACCGCAAATCACCGCGTTGGCCACACTCGACATGATCGAATGGCGATGCAGTTCGTCACGGGCATGGATGTTGGACAGGTGCAGCTCAATCAGCGGGGCCTTGATGAGTTTCAAGGCATCAAGCACAGGGATGGAGTGAAATGACAGCCCGGCTGGATTGATGATGACGGCCGCATTCTGCTCAAACGCTTCCTGAATCCAGTCCACCATTACACCTTCGTGGTTGGTTTGCCGGAACTCGCATTGCAAATCAAGCTCTGCCGCTAGCGCATGACACGCCTCCTGAATTTCAACGAGTGTTGTGTGACCGTAAATGTGCGGCTCACGACGGCCCAACATGTTCAGGTTAGGGCCATTGAGGATAAAGACTGTGCGATTCATGGTCGTCCGCCATAGGTTTTCGAGAGAAGTACGTCAGCAGCGGCATCGTGGGTTTCACCTGCGGCCACATGGTTCAGATCGATGCCTCGGGTTTCCGGGCCAATCACAATCATGGCCAGCGACACCAGGTTGATCACCGCGCAGAGCGATACCAATGGCCAAGGCGAATTACCTGACTGGCTCATGAGCCAGACAGCGATCATCGGCATCGGGCCGCCGACCAGCAGATTCGCGCCCGTATAGGCCAATGCCGAGCCCGAATAGCGCACCTGGGTGGGAAACGCCTCGGCGAATGCGACAGGTTGAATACCGCTCTGGAACTGGGTGAAGCCGAGAAAGAGCCCCATGATGGCCATGATTGCAGCGATGTTCTGGGTGTTCAGGATCGGGAAGTAGACCGTCAGAATCACCAGGGTCATGCACGACCCGAACGCGAGCGCCTTTTTGCGCCCCCATCGATCTGACAGATAGCCGCCGGCGAGCGCCCCGAATATTGCGCAGATGTTTGCCACCATCAGCGACATGAACCCCATGGACTGAGTCAGTCCCAGGTGTTTGGTGAGGTAGCTGAGTGAAAAGATCACGATCAAGTAGAACAGTGCAGCGGGTGAGCAGAAAAACAGCATCAGCCGAACGATTGTTTTCGAGTGACTCCCCAACGCTGATTTGAGTGGGCTGCGCATGGTGTCTTTCTTGGTATCCATCAACGCGACAAACGCTGGCGTTTCGTCAACTTTGAGCCGTATGAAGATCGCCACCACGACCAAAATGAAGCTCATGAGAAAAGGGATGCGCCAGCCAAAGCTTTCGAACTGCGCGGCGCTAAGCGTTGCCGCCAGCCCCATCAACACGGCGTTCGCGAGGATCTGACTCAATGGCGAACACAGCCCTAACAATCCCGAGTAACGACCGCGCCGATCGGGAGCAGCATGCTCCAGCGCCATCAGCTGCGCGCCAGTCGACTCACCGCCCAGCGCAAAGCCTTGGATGATGCGCAGCAAAACCAGCAGTATGGGAGCCCAGACGCCGACCTGGCCATAGGTCGGCAACAACCCCATCAACACAGAAGCCAGGCCCATCATGGTCACTGTCGCGAGCATCAAGTTGCGACGACCCAGCTTGTCTCCCAGATAACCACAGGTGATCGCACCCAGTGGACGAGCCGCCAGGCCGACACCGAAGGTTGCAAGCGATGCCAGCAAACCGGCGGTAGGCTCCATCGCCGGGAAGAAAAGCTTGGGCAGAACAGTCGCTGAAACGGCTCCATACAGGGTGAAATCGAACCATTCAAGGGCGGTGCCGATAGTGGCTGCCGTCACCGCCCTGCGCGACATGCGCGAATCTTGAGGTGTGCTACTCACTGTCTTCATGGTGGTGCTCATCGTCATTGTTATCGTTATTGGAGACTGCTCCGTGCTCTGGAGGCATTTGCCGGCAGATACAATCGAAGTGGGTAGACGGTAGCGCACGTTGCTTGCAAAATAATTATCGAAAATCTGATATTTCAATAAGCCTGGCTTATAGGTTTGCCTATGGAACTTCGTCACCTGAAAGCATTTGTCGTCGCGGCAGAGTTGCAGCACTTTAGCCAGGCTGCCGAGCAGCTCGGCATCGCCCAGCCCGCTCTGAGTCAGTTGATCAGAACGTTGGAAAGCGAGCTGGGGCTGTCGCTGTTCCGCCGCGAGAATCGAGGGGTCGTACTCACTGCTGCGGGCATGGCGTTCGTTCCTCATGCCAGGCAATCCATCGACTCCAGCGAGCTGGCTATTGCAGCGGCTCGTCGGGCCCGTCGCGGCGAAGTGGGTGAAATCACCATCGGCTATCATTCGGCCCTGCTTGAGCACAACCTGCCTCAACTGCTTCGGCACTACTTCACTGCGTTTCCGGACATCAAGGTCTCGTTGGTCGACGCAGGCATAAGCGCGCAGTTCGACATGCTTCTCGAACACAAGATTGATCTGGCGTTCGCACGCGTGTTCAAGGATCACCTGCCCGACCGGTTACGCACGCATTATTTCAGCCAGTCGCGCCTGGTGTTGCTGATTCCGGATAACAACCCTTTGGCCATGCGCTTCAACGGCGATTTGACGATTCTGCGACACGAGAAATTTGTGTTCCTCCAAGACCCGAACGGCATTGGCCTGACCTCGCATACGCTTCACGCCTGTCGGCTCAACCAACTGCACCCCGAGAATATCTTCTATGTGCCTTCACTGATGAGCATTCCTGGTCTGGTTGCCGCAGGTATTGGCATCAGCATCGTCCCCGAGCCGATGGCTCGACTCACGATGCCAGGAGTTCATCTGTTTCCTCTCGACATGCCGGAGATGGTGAGCGAGCTGTCGCTGATTTCTCGGATCGACGAACGCTCAAGCGCTGTTCTGCACTTTATTGAAGAAGCGGATGGCTGGGGCCAGTGAATCAGTCGTAGTGAAACGCTGTCTCCGGTCAGATCCGTAAGGCACGCGCATTGAACCAATGGCGAGTCATCCTTTCTCTGCTGCGCCCAGGCGCCGCATGGAATATCCTTGCACCACGCAATCAACCTACAAGCAGTGGATAGACAATGGGTTTTGAACAACTAGCTGAGCTACGTGACCAACTGAAGGCCGAAAAAGAGCAGGCAAAGACTGACAGCGCGAAGCCTCACAAACGCAAATCCGCCCCGCAATCGAAGCCTCGTGACCGTGACCCGGCGATGGAGGCGATCTGGCCGTTGCAGAGGCATTTTCCTTTGGCGTTTCCGGTCAATCCCGCCCCCAAGGTTCCGCTCAAGGAAGGGATTTTGAAGGATGCCGAGCAACATTTGGAGCTGCTCGGGATATCCCTCGAACAGCTCAAGCTCGGAATCTCTACCTGGTGTCGGGGGGCTCGATATTGGGCGAGCATGCTAGAGAACGCGCCGCGCCTGGACTTAAATGGACAACCGGCCGGTGTGGTCACTGCCGCTCAGGCGATACACGCCAAGCAGCAAGCTTCACGGCAACGCAGTCAAGGCCGACGAAATCGTGGGAAGGCGCAAGCGCCTGCTGCGCAACCTGATGCGAATGCCGCAGTGCACACAGCATCGACTGACTAAAAGGAAGACTGTGCAACGTGGCGGCAACAACCCGGATCGACTGGCGAGCACCGAATAAACCAGCGTACGAAATGTCGCGTCGCAGCGTTGCAAATCTCCAATGAGCAGACCCCTTTCAAGAAGCGACGGCCGCGTATAGATGCTTGGTAGGCGATGCCTTTATCGCGCGACTGGGACGCGGATTTCCCGCAGTCCAAAGCCAGTCAAGCCTTGAGGTCAATGATCGAACCCCTCCCCGCCAGAAGGGTCTGTTTCTGTATTACTTTCGGAATACAGACCATGTCAGCGCATCACAGCCTTGTAATACTTGCACGGGGCGGATACGCCGCTCGTGGAATGCTTTACCTGATCATCGGCATCTTCGCACTGCTGGCCGCCCAGGATTCAACAAAACCAAAAGACAGCCACAAAAGCCTGGAGGCCTTGCTAGGTCAGCCGTTCGGTTATTTTTTAGTGGGGCTCGTGGTCGTGGGGCTGCTCGCATTTGCGGCCTGGCGGGTGCTGCAGGCTACGCGTGATGTCGACCACCACGGCAAAAATCTCAAGGGATTGACCATCCGCGCTGGCCTGCTTGCGGGAGGCTTGGTCAACGGTGCCCTGGCGTTCTTTGCGCTAGGCCTGCTCATGAGCGGAATCAAAAGCTCGGACGATTCCGGAGGGCAAACCAAGGATTGGCTGGCGCATCTTCTGTCCTGGGAACACTCCAATTTATTGGTGTATTTGATCGCGATCATTCCGTTTGGTGTTGGAATTGCTCACATCATCAAGGGATGGAAGGCGTCGTTTGAAAAATACTTTGAGGCCGACGAAGACGTCATGCGGTACGTGCGCCCGGTGTCCCGGTTTGGCCTGATTGCCCGTGGAGTCGTTTTTATAGAGATTGCGTTGCTGCTGGGAGTGAGCGGTTCAGCTTATCAAGCAATGGATCCGCCTGGTATGAAGGAAGCGCTCGACGCGCTACAACATCTACCCGCTGGATGGCTGGTTTTGATCGTGATGGCCTTGGGGCTCATTGCATTCTCGGTTTACAGCTTCTCCGAGGCCTTCTGGCGGAAGATCAATATGGAAGTGCCAGGCATGCCGAGAGCGTAGGCAACGGTCCCAACGCGTCTTGAGGGACGGCAGACGGGTCAAAGCAAAACGGGGCTCAACTCAACGAACCCGGCCCCGGCTCTTCACAGCCAGATCCAGGGCTCTCTGCATATCCAGACGGGCTGAGCGACCCACGTCCTTGTCGTTGAGCTGATAGTTGCGTTCAGATGGCAGTATGGGTGCGGTCAGGTCTTCAGCGTCCATTGGCTCGAAGTCGTAGTTGTCACCGATGGCCATCGCACTGCGTCGCAGCAACATACGCAGCTGCTCTGGCTTGAGTTCCGGGTTGATCGAGAGCATTGCGGCCAGCAAACCGGTGACCATGGGTGTGGCGTAAGAAGTCCCGCAATGCACGGCACCCGTTTGATCGGCCTTCGTCGTTGACGCATGCACACACGCGGACGCCGTGATGTCGACGCGCATGTCGATGTTGGAGGAGTTGCGTTTGACCGCGTAGGCCGGATCGTCCACAGCGATGCCTGTGCGCTCGTTACGCTGGTGTCCACCCACCACTAACAGCTGCTCGGTTATGAAGGACGACGGCAACCGGTATTCATCAGTGCCCGAGAACGAAGATCCATTGCCCGCAGAGTTCACGACGACCACATCCGGATGTTCCTTGCGCAGCCATAGGAAGAACTCCTCCAGCAGTTCTTCGTAACCTCCCATCGCGATGCCCGAACGAAGCAGGGAGTCAACTTCGTCACCTTCAACGTTCCTGGCGCCGACACGATGAATGCCCCAGCTCCAGTTGAGCACCCGGACTCCGTCCTCGACGAGGTTCACGGAAGCTGCGACGTTGGCGGTGATGCCAGCATCGGAGTTACGTTCCACGATGACCTCGAAGCCGCCGCTGGTTTTGTCCAGGCCCCTCAGGAATCCGGTGTTCCCGCCCTGATCCCAACTGGCCGCAAGGATCCCGGCAACGGTTGTCCCATGCCCCTGCGGCTTTTCTGAGTCGCGAGCATAGACGCAGGTTCGTGGTACGGAGCATGGCCCGAGGTAGTCGGCAAAGTCTGGCGTATCGAAGTCGACATCACGCTCGATCAGTCCGACGCGAATTGGCTGGGGATCAATAGCGGCCTGCTTGGCAGGTATGCGTCGTTGGTAGTAGTTCACCGCGTCGAGGAATCGGTTCGCGGCCCACTCATCAGAGTCGGGTTCCGGCTTGCCGGGTTCGGCGGGGCGACTTGCACCCTCCTCCGCCCGTTCAGGCGCCGATTCTTCGATAACGACAGCATCTACGCTGATCTCGCTGCCCAGACGCAATACAAAGGCGTCCCGTTGCACCAGATCCCTGGCAGGCAACCGAAGCTGATACAGGTTCAACGGGGCGATGCTGCCCACCACCTTCGCTCCGTACTTCGCCGCGAGTCTCTCGGCCTCCTTGCGGCCATCGTGATCTTCCTCGATCACCAAGCTGATGAGGTCGACGTAAGTAGTCAGGCCATCCATGTTCTTTGCCACTTCGTTCGGCTCTGCGGCCACAACATGACTATTGCCCATGGTGAGCCAGACCGCATTGCTCTGGCGCTGATCATCCCTCACATGCAGCGGGCCACTTTTATGCTCCGTGCTTTTCACCTGCACTCGCAGCTGATCGCCTTCGCGCTGGACGCCCGGTTGGGGGAGCGACTCTCCGTTGAGGTACACCGCAGGCACATGGGCGGTCAGCCCTCTGACTGTGAGGCACCACTCTTGGCGCTGGCTTTCAAGTAGATCACCGCAACGATTGAAACTTTCAACACGGAGAGGGTCTTCAGCGTTCGCCATCAGGCTGAAGGCCAGTGTGCACACGCCAGCATACGAGGCGGATCGAAAAGCCATGAATGAAATTCCCAGTTGGACGCTCTGAGAGTTCCGACTGGCGACCTCCCCGCTTCGTTCAAAACCAGGATCAGCAACACCCCACAGAAATGAGCAGTGTCGGGGGGTGAATCTCTTCGCAAATCACACGGGAACAAAAAAGCCGCCCGCAGGCGGCTCTCGTTTGCAGCATCAACTTACTTGACCAGCCACGACTCAACCTCTGCGCTACCAAATTGATTTTTCCACGCCTTGAGCAGTTTATGGTTTCCGCCCTTGGTCTCTACAACCTCGCCTGTCAGTGGGCTCTTGTAGACTTTTACAGAGCGTGCCTTGCGAGTCGCTTTCTCGGTCGGTGCCGGGGTGCCTTTACGGCCTTTGCCTGGCTGCGGCTCCAGGATGTTGACCACGTCACGGAGACTGAAGCTGTACTCACCCAGGAGGTCGCGCAGTTTGGTTTCAAATTCGATTTCTTTCTTCAAACCGCTATCGTTTTTTAGCGTTTCCAGCTCGGCGAGCTGAGCGGCGAGTTGTTGTTCAAGGGCGCGAAATTCTGCGAGGCGGGACATGTGTAACTCCGGATGAACTGATGGTAAGTAAAGGTTAGTTGATTGCGGCTTCCCTATCATAGGCCTGAAAGTGAAGTCAGCTATACAACAGTCCCCTCATGCTTTCCTAGCAATGTGCTCACATTCAGAACCAACGCTTCGAGCGCGAAGGGTTTCGTCAGGACAACCGTGCCTAACTCTAGCGGTTGACTGGAGACGATGGAGGGTTCGGCATAACCCGTCATGAGCAATACCGGTAGATTCGGTCTGCATTTACGGGCGGCATCGGCCATGCGGCGACCATCTATCCCTCCCGGAAGGCCAATATCAGTAACGAGCAAGTCAATCGGGGTATCAGACTGGAGCAACTGCAGCCCCGACAACCCGTCAGCAGCCTCAATCACCCGGTAGCCGAGGCTGCCAAGAGCTTCGCTGACAAACATGCGAACAGATGGCTCATCATCAACGACGAGCACTGTTTCTCCTGAAACACTAAGGCCGACTTCCGGTTTTGGCTCAGCCAGCACGATGGCTTCATCTTGAGCGGCCACGACTGGCAATTGCAGGTAAACCCGGGTTCCGGCCCCTGCCTCAGACTCAATCTTTATCTGCCCGCCCGATTGCTTCACAAAGCCGTAGACCATGGACAATCCGAGGCCGGTTCCTGCGCCTACCGGCTTGGTCGTGAAAAAAGGGTCGAAGGCTTTGGACAGCGTTTCTACACTCATCCCGACGCCGTCGTCGGCAACACAGATGGTCAGATAGGTTCCCGCAGAGAGCTCTGCGTCAAGCTCAGGCCCTGGTTCAAGAGACTGGTTGAAGGTCTTGATCGAAATGGTTCCGCCTGCGCCGGATGCGTCCCGAGAGTTGATGCACAGGTTAAGCAGAGAGTTTTCCACCTGAGCCGGGTCGACGAGGCATGTATTTTCCACCGCTGTCAGGTCAACTTTCAAATCAATGGTCGGCCCGACAGTTCGGCGGATGAGCTCTTCCATGTCCGCGATCAAGGTATGAACATTGGTATGTACAGGAAGCAACGTCTGACGACGGGAAAACGCCAGTAGCCGATGAGTCAGTGCCGCAGCCCGTTGCGCCGCGCCATAGGCAACGCCGACATACCGCTCCACATCTGCAGTGCGGCCTTGATGGAGTCGCATCTTGATCAGATCGAGGCTGCCTGTAATACCGGCAAGCAGGTTATTGAAGTCATGGGCAATGCCACCTGTGAGTTGTCCAATCGCCTCCATTTTCTGTGACTGGCGCAGCGCGGCTTGGGCGTCCTCACGTGCAGCCACAGCCTCAGTCACACGAGCTTCCAGATTACGATTGAGATCGAGAAGTGCAGTCTCAGCCCGCTTTCGCGCCGTTACGTCGATCGACGAGCCGATCAAACCGATGACCTCACCTGACTCGTCCAGGAGTGGCGCTTTGGCTGAGAGCCAGGTGGTCGCAGATCCATCAGGCATGTCGACCCGCTCTTCGATCTGCTCGGCCACGCCGCTTCGCATGATGCGCTGATCGGTCTCCATCACCTGGAGTGCCTGAGCCTTGTCTTCCAGGAACTCCAGATCCGTTTTGCCCAGGTAGAACTCTGGCGGTTTGCCGATCAGCTCGGTAGTCCCATGGTTAGCCACCAGGATCCTACCTTCCAGATCCTTGGCGTAAACCACGCCAGGTACAGCCGCTGTGAACGTTCTGAGTAAGGCTGACATTCGGTCTCGCTCAGCTTCGGCAGCCTTGCGCAACTCGATATTCATCAGCACACCCGGAAAGCGCACCGCCTGTCCTTGCGCGTCAAGCTCGGCACGGCCATTGGCCTCTACCCACCGGTAGCACCCGTTATCCTGACGCACGCGATATTCACATCGAAACGCACCGCCCCTCGCCATCGTTTGTTCAATGTCAAACGCCAGGCGGTCAACATCGTCAGGATGAATGGAGGAGAAAGCTTCCGCGATGGGAATTCCGGATATGCAGCGCTCCACGGGCAGACCAAATGTGCGCGAAAAGCGCTCGTCCGCTGTGACTCGGTCGTCGGGAATGTCCCAGACCCACGTGCCGATGATGGCCCCGGCATCGAGGGCGAGCTGCAGCCGCTCGGAGGCGTCTGCCGGGAATTCGGAGCTCTGTGCTTCGGAGCTCTTTGCTTTGGAACTCTGTGCTGAAGAAGGTGAAGCCACTGGTTGAATCAGGGGTTTGGAGCTGTATTGTTTCATCCCTACCTCGGTGACCTTTCACCCACGAAGTCTGAAGAATAACCGCATTCAGGTCGACCCACCGGCACGCGCTTGAAAAATCGAGCCAGGTTGCCTCCTCACACGCTGCCATGGGGTGCCAGGTGCTCGCTCAGGTATTCCAGCAGGACGCTCACCTTGGGCAACGATTCCCGTGTTTTGAGCCATACGAGGTTCATCGGCAGGCCGTCGGTAGCCAGCTCCGGTAACACCTCTATGCAGTGGTGATTCTCCAGCTCCGCGACTGAGCCGGGAGTTCCGTGCTCACCGAGATAACCGGGTGCAGCGCAGAACACCAGGCGCTGGGCACCTATGAAGCGATGACCAAGACCAGGAGGCCAAGCGTCCGGCCCACCGATTCTCACGACGATGTCGATCCCCTCATGAACCGGATCGATGAAGCGGTCCGAGAACGATATATGCGGCTGGAGCAGCGGATACGCTCTGCCACCGCACTCTTCCCTATATGCCAGGTTCGCGTGATGCAGGCGGGAGCGAAGGCCCAAGCCCTCGCCGCGTCGCTGAATATTTCTGCTGCGAACGCAGGGATCGGGCTTGGCGCAATCCTGGGTGGGCTGGGTATCGGGCAGTTTGGCCTTGGGGCGTTGGGTGGGATCGCGACGATCATTGCCGCAATGCCAATCGTCGTGGCGCTACTAATGATGCCCAAGCGCTGAGACGTTCAATCGAGCAGCGCTTCGCTAAAATGCAAAACGGCCCTGCGAAGAGGGCCGTTTCTTGATTGCATGCCAGCGGTCAGTGCTTATCCACCGCATCTTTTACCTTACCGACAACCTGCTGAGCTTCGCCTTTGTTCTCCTGAACCTTGCCTTTCACCTGCAACTCTTCATTGCCAGTCGCCTTCCCCACTCCCTGTTTGATGTTACCGACTGCTTCGTTAGCCAGGCCTTTAATCTTATCTGAAGTGCCGCTCATGGTATTTCTCCGATAGGAATGTGTCGCTGACAGGATATGAAATGCGTGGCTGAGGTATAAGGCGCTTTTGCACTACCGCTTACAGTGCGTTTGCATCAGAGGGGGCGCTTGTCTGGTACGCCCCTCGCCAGCTCATGCTTCACAACCCCTCGCGTTGTGAACTCATCGCGCCCAACTGTTATGCCGGAGCAGAATCTGCTGGCCATTCCCCAATCAAATCACCGATAAACAAGCGCAACGAGTCCCAGGCGCGTGTCCACCAACCTCCGACCTCGACTGACTCGAGCGCGATCAACGGGCGCTCTGCGAGCCTGTTGTCTCCCTCATAGAGCTGGAGCGTTCCAACCACGCTTCCTTGAGCGATGGGTGCGACAAGCGGTGTATTGATAAGGATCCGAGTCTCGGTTTTTCGGTGTGTATTCTTTGCCAACGTCAGCGTGACGTCATCCAGCAGACCCACCTGAAGGGCGTCCTCGTGAGCTTTCCATACCATTGGAGTCGCGAGCACATGACCCGCTTTTGCATAAGTCTGTGTGTCGAAAAAGCGAAATCCGTAGGTCAGCAGTTTCTCGGTATCGGAGGCCCGATTACCGACCGTTGTCGAGCCGAGTACGGCGCTGATCAAACGTCGTCCATCGCGAAACGCCGAGGTCACCATGCAATACCCGGCAGCCTCGGTGTGACCGGTTTTCAACCCGTCGACCGTGCTGTCGCGCCACAACAGAAGATTGCGGTTCGATTGCCTGATCCCATTCCAGGTGAAGTGTTTGTGCTTATAGAGGTCGTAGTAAGCGGTCTCATCATTGATGATCGCTCTGGCGAGCTTGGCCAGATCCAGAGCCGATGCGTAATGGTCGGGCGCTGGCAGGCCTGTCGGGTTCATGAAGTGAGAGTTGTGCAGGCCAAGCTCGCGTGCAGTGTTATTCATCAACCCCGCAAAGCTGTCCTCACTGCCAGCCACATGCTCGGCCAGTGCGACCGAAGCATCGTTCCCCGAATCGATCACGACGCCTCGAAGCAGGTCGTGCACAGACACCTGGCTACCAGGGTCAAGGAACATCCGCGAGCCTTCGGTACGCCACGCGTTTTCGCTCACCGTTACCAGATCATCTGGCTTCATTTCCCCTGCCTGTATTTGCCGCGTCGCGACGTACACGGTCATCAATTTGGTCAGGCTCGCGGGTGGCAAATGCTCGTCAGGGTGACTACTGGCGATCACGTTTCCACTGGCAGCGTCCATCAGGACCCACGCTTTGGCGGTCAGCTGGGGATGAGCAGGAATCATCGCCCCAGGGTTGGCGAACACCCCAGGGGCGTACAGACACAGGAAGGTCAGGCAGAACCGAAGTACCGGGTTTTTCACGAATTGAGCCTTGCTGAACAAAGGCCGCCACGCTAGTGACCTTGTCCAGCTGCCTCAAATTAACCGAGATTAAATAATGTTTAGGTTCATGCGGCAGAGGTTGCCAACGGGCACCTGATTATCACCCGGGTGCCCACACCCTGCTGGCCACCTTCGATCTGCAACTGGAACCCGTGCAGCCGCACCACGGCAGAAACGAGCGATAACCCCAGGCCGTGTCCGGGCGTTTGCCGGGATGCATCCCCTCTGTAAAGACGACGCGTCACGCTGCTGCGCTGGGACGTCGGGATCCCGGGGCCGTTGTCGATGACCTCGAGACGCACATGATCAGCGTCGTAGCTGGAACGCAGCACTATTTCCCCGGTAGGCTGAGTGAACTTGATCGCGTTATCCAGCAGGTTCAGAACGGCTTCGAACAGCAGCGCGGAATCCCCTCTCAGCACAGGTAACGCAGTTGACTGCTCCAGCCGAAGCGTCTGCTGTTTTTCTTGCGCCAATGGCTCGTAAAATTCCTGGGCCTGACGCAGCAAGGCATCGGGCTCGATGTTTTCAAAAGCGCTGCGCCGCCGCGTGTCCTCCAGCTCCGAGATGCGCAACAGGCCCTGGAAACGGGACATGATTGACTCGCTCTCCTCCAATGCCAGATTCAAGGTAGTGATGTGGATGGGCTCCAACGGCATCTGCTGCAACTGGTAGAGCCGTGTGCGCAGGCGCGTCAGCGGAGTGCGCAGATCATGAGCGATGCCGTCGCACACGCTTTTGACCTCGTGCATCAGCTCCTCGATATGCTGCAGCATCGTGTTGACCGCGCTGGCGAGCATGTCCAGCTCATCTCGCCTGGCTGAAAGAGGCAGGCGTTCGGCCAGATTGCCGGAGACGATCCGCTCAGTGCTGCGCTGCAACACTTCCACCCGCCGCAGCGGTCGACGCCTCAAGACGCGCCAGCCAATCAAGCCGGGGATCAGCGTGAGTGACAGCCCCCAGAAAAGCGCCTGACCAATGATCCCTCCCACCGCTGAAATCGAACCGCCATCGCGGGCCAGAATCAGAATCCTGCCGTCTGGCCGATCAACTCTGAGCACATGGCTGCTACGGGTCTGCTCGTCCGGAAGCGCAACGCTCAGCCCCCGCTCAAGGTAGTGAACACGTCCGTCGTCCGGCAGGCTTGAGCGCAGCTTGAGCAAGTCCCCGGCGATGTGTTTGCCATCGGCTTCGAACAAGCCATATGCGTCGATGCCGGTGACCGAATAGGCTTCGCTCGCGGCGAGCTCGCCCACCAGCGAGGCGTCATCGATCTTTGCGTAGTAATGCGCACGTTGCATCAGCGTGCGCTCGGCCACCGTCCCCAGATACTGGGAGATCTCCCAATACAGCACGCCGGTAAACAGCCCGCCCCAGGCAACGAAAAATAGAAAGTACAGGCCGATCAACCGACTACTGCTGGACTGCCATCGATCAGTGTTTCTCGACCAGAACATAGCCCGCCCCGCGCACCGTCTGGATGATAGGTGACCGCTGACCTTCGATTTTTTTCCGCAGGCGCGCGATATGGACTTCGATGATGTTGGTGCCGGGGTCGAAGTGATAACCCCAAACCTCCTGAAATAGCATGGTGCGCGTGACCAATTGACCCGCGTTACGGACGAAGTAGGTGAGGAGCTTGAACTCTGTTGGCAGCAACAGAACGGGGACATCGTCGAGGGTCAGCTGTTGCTCGATAAGGTCGAGCACCACGCCCCCGAACGAGAGGCGATGGTCACAACTTGCAGGGTCCGGGCTACGCAGAAGCACCTCGATCCGAGCAATCAGTTCGACCATGGAAAACGGTTTGGTAAGGTAATCGTCACCGCCCGAGCGCAGCCCCTTCACTCGCTGGTCGACATCCGAGAGCGCACTGACCATCAGCACCGGCGTCTGGATATTGAGTTGCCGCAACGTGCTGACGATGGTCAAGCCATCGAAGTCCGGCAACATTCGGTCCAGTGTGATCACGTCGTGTCCGCCAGCGATGGCCATGGCCAGACCATCTCGCCCCGTTGCGGCCCACTGGGCTGTGAAGCCGTTGAGTGCCAATTGGGCAACGATGCCCTTTGCCGTGACCTCGTCGTCCTCGATGATTAAGGCGCGATTCATCTTGAGCTCCTGCTTAAACGACCGACCATTCTAAAGGCATCAGCGCGGCCGACATGACCGTTGAGTAGAAATGTGAACATTTCTTAACCTGGGTTAATGCTTTCCCCCAGTGCTGGCGCGCTAACGTCCTGGCTTTTCCAGCCGCAGGAGCCCTGTTGTGCCTCGCCTATCGTTTACGTTCGCCCTGACCCTGCTGTCCATCGCGGCCTGTCCAGTCCAGGCTTCCAATCCCAAGCCTGAGAAGCCGGTGACACTCACCGTGTACACCGCCGAAGGCATCAGCCAGGCGGCTCGAAAAGCCGCCATCGAATATGAAAAGGCAGCCGGCGTGAAGTTGAATGTCACGGATGTGCCACCGTTCAACCGCATCCCGCAAGCTGCTGGTTCCAACCCATCGCGCAGTGAACCGGTGGACATCGTTTTAACCAATCGCAACACGATGGACAGGTGGGTGGCGCAAGGCAACGTGGACAAGGCATCAAGAGTGGAGGTGGGAAAATCCTTCATTGCGATGGCCGTTCGCGAAGGTGCAGCGACCCCGGACATCAGCGATATGGAAAACTTCCGAAGCACGCTGCTTAATGCCCTTTCGGTTGCTTACTCAGACACCGCCAGCGGAATGTACCTGACTCACTGGGTATTCCCGAATATGAAACTGAGCAAGCCGCTCAAAGCCAGGCTGGTCTCTGATCAGGCCGTAGGCGAGGCCGTTGCTAACGGAGATGCTGAAGTGGGACTGCAGCAAATGAGCGAGTTGACGCACGTTCCCGGTATCAAGGTGATCGGATTGATTCCCGATCAGGTACAGCAAATGACCCTCTACTCAGCGGCTGCGGTCAAAGGCAGTTCACATCCTCAAGAGACGCGTGGATTCCTCCAGTACCTGGTATCCCCTTCCGCCAGGACAGTTATCAAGGATGGAGGTCTGATTCCGGTGCACTGAAAAACGCTGATTGTGAGGATGGGGTTGCCCCTCCGTGGGCGTGGGGAGCAATATCTGTGCACCGGAGCCACAGGGCTTTGGCTAACCGGGGACAATGCATGGATCTTCAGATCCGCAATAACTTGAAAGTATGGGGTGAAGGCCCTTCCACGCTGATCTTTTCCCATGGATTTGGCTGCGATCAAACCATGTGGAGCTATTTGTTCAAGCGTTTCACTCATCGTTTCCGGGTTGTCATGTACGACCTGGTGGGCTCAGGCAATTCGAATCTCACAGAGTACAGCCGCGAAAAATACGCAACGCTGGATGGATACGCGCGCGACCTGAACGAGATCGTTGACCGGTATGCGGAAAACCCTGTGATACTGGTGGGTCACTCGGTCAGCGCGATGATTGGCGTCTTGGCCGACCGCGCCTCCCCAGGACGCATCAAGGCCCACGTCATGATTGGCCCGTCGCCGTGCTACATCGATTCTGATGAATACGTTGGCGGATTCAAATCGGATGACATTCAATCGTTACTCGATACGCTCGACAGCAATTATCTGGGCTGGTCCAGCAGCATGGCGCCTGCAATCATGGGAGCCCCTGGGCAACCCGCGTTAAGCGATGAGCTCACGAACAGTTTTTGCCGGACGGACCCTGACATTGCAAAACAATTTGCGCGGGTAACGTTTCTCTCCGACAACCGCAAGGACGTGCACGGTCTGGCGACACCGACTTTAATCCTGCAATCCTCGGAAGATCTGATAGCGCCAGTTGTCGTCGGGGAGTACCTCAATGCCGTCATGCCGAACAGTCAACTCAAGCTGTTGGAAAATGTCGGGCACTGCCCCCACATGAGCGTCCCCGCCTTGTGTGGTGCGGCTATGGACAGTTTTCTCTCGCCTTGGGTAACCGAGTATGTCGAGTAATGAAAGCAGTTTGCCCGACCCGGATGCGCTTTTTGAAGGTGCGCCCTGTGGGTTGATCGTGACGACAGAGGACGGCGCTATCCTTCGTGCCAACTCTATATTTATCTCTTGGGTGGGCTTCAGCCAGGCAGAACTGAATGGGCGACGCTTCCAGGATCTGCTGACCATGGGAGGCCGGATCTTCCATCAAACGCATTGGGCGCCACTCATGCGGATGCAGGGCTCGGTGGCCGAGGTCAAGCTTGAGCTCCGCCACCGAGAAGGTCACACCGTTACGATGATGCTCAATGGCGTCCGGCGCGAGCACGGCGACACCGCTTTTTTTGAGCTGGCACTGTTCAGTACGACCGACAGGGACAGGTACGAAAAAGAGCTGCTGAACGCGCGCAAGGCAGCCGAGCAACTTCTCTGGGAAAAAACAGCCGCTGAAAATGCCCTCCAACAAGCCCAGGCTGAGCTCAATGTCGCCTATGGAAAAGCACAGCGCAGGGCCGAGTTCGCGGAACAGATGGTCGCCATTGCAAGCCACGATCTCAAAAACCCCTTGACCGCTATCAAGATGGCCACGGATATCCTCGCGCGAGGTGAACGTAGCGCTAAGGAGAGTCAACTGCTGGGCCACATCACCCAGTCTTCAGAGCGGGCGCAACGGATGATTGCAGACTTGCTCGACTTTGCCCTGGCAAGAGTCGGCCACGGCATTAACATCATTCGTCGCGAAGTGGATCTTCATGCAGTCACGGCACAAAGTGTCAGCGAGCTCCGAGTCGCCTTTCCACAGGCCACATTGGTGCATGAGCAGATGGGCTCAGGGACGGTAGATTTAGACCCGGATCGCTTGCAACAACTGATTGGAAACCTCGTAGCCAATAGCGTCGCCTATGGTGATGTCCGCCACCGGATCACCATTGCCTCTGAAACACAACCGGGCCACGCCATCATCTCGGTGCACAACGAAGGGCCGATGATACCTCCAGCCTTGATCAGCGTCCTTTTCGAGCCTATGACCCGGGGGAGCGAACAAGATGACGATGTGAGAAGTGTCGGGCTTGGGCTGTACATCGTCAGTGAGATCGCTAAAGCACACGACGGCGAAGCCGAGGTTTGCTCCACTGAGGCTAACGGCACCACTTTCAGCGTCAGCTTCCCCAATGCGGGTTCCATCACCTGATGCCATCAGGCGCGATGGCAATACTCTAATCAGGGGCCACGCCTCATTAAGTCAGGTGACGTACTAAGCGACAGAATCCGCATATGGCATCGTGTGCGCGCCCTGCAGCCAGAGCAGTGCCTGCTCCGCTGACATTGGCTTTGCGATCAAATAGCCCTGCACCAGAGCGCAACCCAATCTTTGTAGCACCTCAAGCTCCTCAGCGGTTTCCACACCCTCGCTGACACACTCCAGTTCCATATCGGCACTGAGCGCCAATAGGGATTTGACGATTTTATAGCTGGCAGGATTGTGCTGAATCCCTGTGATGAACGACCGATCGATCTTGAGTTTGGTCAGCGCCAGGCCGTGAAGCTGGCTAAGGCTGGAATATCCCGTTCCGAAGTCATCCAGCGAGATACCGCAGCCCAGGGCACGGAATGCCGTGACCGCTCGCTGCGCCTGCTCAAGGTCCTGAATCACTGCGGTCTCAGTAATCTCAAAATCTATGCGCGCGGGATCTATCCCACTCTTTTCGATGAGGCTGACGATGTCGGCCACGGCTGTCATCGACCCGCAATCGTGGGCCGAGAGATTGAACGCGAGTCGCACATCGTCCGGCCACGACATTGCGCCGGCCAACGCCTTTTCAAGCAACGGCAATGTCAAACGATTGATCAGACCGAGCCTTTCAGCGACAGGGATGAATTGACCCGGCGGAACCTGACCCAGCTCAGGACTCATCCATCGAGCCAACGCCTCAAAAGCCACCGTACGGCCGGAACGGATGTCCAGCACCGGCTGGTAGACCACGTTGAATTCCCGGGTCAGATCAGCGCTGCGTAATCCTTGTTCGGTGCGCAGGTCACGGTTGAGCTCCAGATAATGCCTGGATGAAAACAGACAAATGCTGCCTGCGCCCTCGCGCTTGCTCTGGTACAGCGCGTAGTCTGCGAATTCGTAGGCTTGCGTGGCGTCGCCCGCCATGTCCGGATAGACCACTAACCCCAGGGAAGCACTGATCGAGACCTGGATGTCACCGATGATGAACGGCTGCTCGAGCAGTTTGCGCAGGTCTTTGCCCAACTCGACCAGGCCCTCATCCGAAGCATCTCTCTTGAGCAGGCCGAATTCATCACCGCCCAGCCGCGCCAGGTTCAGGTCGCCACTTTCGTAGCGCATCAGTCGCTGCCCGACCTGAAACAGAAGCTTGTCACCCACGCTATGGCCGTAGAGGTCGTTTACCGGTTTGAAGCCGTCCAGATCTATCAGCCCGACCGCTAACCGCGACTGCTCCCGCGTAGCCGCTGCCAGATCTGCTTCCAGCAGAGCAAAAAACTGCCGACGATTTGGCAAGCCGGTGAGGCTGTCCTGATTCGCCAGTCTTTGATTTTCCTCGCTCAGCTTCTCTGTATGGGCCTGCATATTCACCAGGCGGGTAAAGTCCTGATAGTGATCATGAAGCACCCAGATCATGGCGGCAGATACCAGCAGCACATTCGCGGCCATGGCCATGTAGACATAGGTACCCGTCGACAGAAAAAAGCCTGCGAACGCCAGATTCACGACCGCTGTGGTGATCAGTGCAGTCGAACGTAAATGCATCATGCAAAAAATGCAGGCGACCACCGTAATCGCCATGTAGAACGCGATGTGGGACCTGGAGTACGCATCCCCATATGGATACAAGGCCAATGCCCAGGCAGTGAAAGCAAGAGCAATGAAGACTGAAAGTCTGTTTGTGCGGGTCAGCGTTTGTAAGATAAAACCGGAAGTGACCGGCACACCGCGCTTACGCCACCAGTCCCAACCCCGAAAACAGCCTACGGCGATCAGAACCACCGGCACGTAGATGGCCAGCCAATGGGGGGCCATTTGGTAATGGGTAACGGCCAACGCTACCGTATTCACCAGCAGGGTCACGTACATGACGGGCATCTGCCTGGCGAGGGCGACATACTGGGCTTCAAGCAGCTTGGGATTGTCACGACGCACGCTGAGAAGCGCTCTGAGCCAAACGAGGACGCTACCTATCATCGGGCGTAGAACCCTTGGCAGATGACACTGGATTTCATTTTCATATCACTTACGCGCTTGCGGTATCGAGTGCTTTCCCTTTAATACTCGGCCCCTATGCCCGTTTCTAAAGACGGCAATTCGATAATTAGAACAAGACGCCGAGCGGCGAGTAGAAAAAGCATTCCAATGGATGTAACCATAAGCCCCTACACACGCATTCGGGGTATTTACCGGCCGACTTGAGCACATCCTGAAAATTCCCCAGGGGCGCGCATCGAACTTAACGTTCGATGTCGCCCGTCCTCTGCATGCAAACTTCGTTGAATTTTTTTTTCGATGCCTCCCTCTCACCTACATACCAAGAAAACCGTGTAGGCCATTTATGACTTCTCTTCGAAGTGTTGCTGACCGCCTGATCCCAGATCCCGCAGCATCATGCGACCCCGTTTCCATCTACCACGCTCTGCTTCGTGATCCTCAGAGCATCGACCGCGCCCTGCTGCGCGCTTATCTTGCCGAACAACTGGACAACGCGGGTCGGTTTGCCGATTCACTGCCCGACGACCTCAACGATCTGAGCGCGTGGATAGCAGGCAACGCGGGCGACGTCGCGTCTGCATACAGGCAGTACCTGGAGGGCCGACATGCAGGCCATGGCAGGACATTTTTCACCAGCAAAGCGCACGCGCTGTACTTTCTAAAGCACGTGGCACCCACCAAATTGGTCGACGGAGCGTGGTTGTACAGTTCCGTCCGGCACCCCGATGACTGGCGCTATCGCGACCTCATCCGTACCTACCTGGAGGAGTTGGGCGACGGCGAACCGGCGCTGAATCACGTCGTGCTCTACCGCAAACTACTGGCCGATCATGATTGCGCGCCCACCAAAACCCTCGGTGAGGAATATTACGTCCAGGGCGCTATACAGTTGGCGCTGGGTCATATGGGTGACGACTATCTGCCGGAACTGCTGGGTTATAACCTGGGTTACGAACAGCTTCCTTTGCACCTGTTGATTACCGCATTCGAACTCAACGAACTCGGGATCGACCCTTACTACTTCACCCTTCATGTCACCATCGACAATGCCAGTAATGGCCACGCGCACAAGGCCGTACAAACGGTGCTTGACCTGCTTCCCACAGATGAATCCCGAAGCGATTTCATCGCCCGAGTGCGCAAGGGCTATTTGCTCAATCAGTTGGGCGTAGGCACTGAAGCAGTGATCTCCAGTTTCAATCTGGAGCAGGAAGTCGTCGCAATGCTGGAGAGCAAACGTTCATTCGGGCAGCACATGCACTCCGACTACTGTCGGCTTGAGGGCCTGACCGTCAATGAATGGCTGTCAGAGCCGGGTCGATGCCGGGACTTTCTCGCGGCACTGGAAAACAAGGGCTGGATCAAGCGCCACCAGGACCCCGCCAACAGCCGCTTCTGGCAATTGATCGAAGGGCCGGGCGCAGTGATGTTCGGGGTTTTCAGCTGGTATGAGATGCAGCTGCTCAAAGACTGGATCGCCGGTGACTGGCAAAGCCCAGACCCTGCCCACACGCCAAATCCGTTTCGGGCTCAGTTCCGTAATCGCCCAAAAGCCGATACCGCCAAGACAGCCTCACGGTTCCAGACCGCGCCCTCAGCTGCGCATCTGATCGACCTCTTGTCGCCGGCCCACCATTCAACGCCTGAAGGTTTGCGCGCCACTCAGGCCTATGCCCGGCAACTTGCCGAAGGATCGCTATCCCTATGAATCAAGCCACCGCTCAATCGGTCACAGACAACAGCGTCGCTTCTGAAAACCAGATCCACGACAAAGCCCTGCTCCAGCTTGGCCGACGGTTGATGGCGGACGGTTACCAGTTCACCACCGTGACCCCCTTGACCCACCAGCGCAACAACGTACGGGAGCAGAATCGTGAGGCTCGCAACCTGCGGGATATCTTCGGCTGGAACCGCCCTTTCGAGACCCGATTGTTGCCCGAGGCCGAGCTTGAATCTCTGCTGGAAAGCGCCGTGGTGAGGGCCCACGCCGGGCTGTGGATCAGTGACGTACGCTGGTCGAGTCTGGATGACCTGCTATTCGTGCATTCGGCCTTCCCAACCGTGGCTCACGATTCAGTGTTTTTCGGCCCAGACACTTACCGATTTGCCCAAGCCATCGAGGAGCACCTGCGCACCTCGACGCACCCGATACGCACTGCCGTCGACATCGGTTGCGGCAGTGGCGCGGGGGCGATCCTCATCGCCAGAGCCAGACGCGATGCTCAAGTGCTTGCCCTGGACATCAATCCGACAGCGCTGCGCTTCACAGCAGTCAACGCGGCGTTGGCGGAAACGGAAAATGTCTCGGCATGGCACAGTGATCTGCTCGATAGCGCGTCGGGCGAATTCGATCTCATCGTCGCTAATCCGCCGTATATGGAGGATACCCAGAAAAGAGCTTACCGCCATGGTGGCGACCGGCTCGGTTCAGCCTTGTCCGTGCGCATTGTCGAGCAAGCCTTGACCCGCCTGGCCCCTGGCGGCAGCCTCGTGCTTTATACCGGCGCCCCTTGGGTAGACGGTGTCGATCTGTTCCTCGAGCACGCGCGGCCCCTGGCCGATAAACCCGGGTTCAGTTGGTCGTATCGCGAGGTCGATCCGGATGTATTCGGCGAGGAGTTAGAGACTGACAGCTACAGCAGGGCTGAACGCATCGCAGCCGTGGTTTTAGAGGTGACAAGAGCGTCGGCCTGAAGTCCGCTGCAAGATGGGCCGGGCACTCGCCAGCCAGCCATCACGACGCTTTGAGCAGGCAAGCTGTAAATAATGATGAGCCTGAAAGAGCCAAGGGCAGCTTATGCATCCAACGACGCCCGATGGCCGGTATTTTGTTGTGAAAGGACGGCTGTGGCGTTGCGCCAACCCTTCCCTTTCCGTTGGCGAGCGTCAGCACTTGGTGAATGAACTGATGGGCGCGCGGCGAGCTGTGAAATCAGCAAAGGCGTCGAGTGATCCGAGTGAAATGAAGGTTGCACGCGCCGCGGTCCACGCGGCGAAGGTAGCACTCGGAGAGCGCGGGCCGGTCTGGTGGACGGATGGAGCGCCGGACTTCAACAGGCATGATGTAGCCAACACGCCGTATGCAGATTGGTACCGGGCGCCCGGTGCAACAAGCGCTTGAGCCCTGGAGATGCTGCCCATCCTTGCGGGGCAACAAGCCGATCGGCTGACATCCTGTGCCGTCACGCATCAGAATACAAAGTCATGGCCCAGCTCGCTTTCCATCCACTCCAGAAACCTTCTGACCCTCGGAAAACTTGAGTGCGCTTTGGGAAACACCAAGTGATGAGCCGCCACCGGCGCTGACAGGATTTGCGGCGCTACCTCCACCAGCGATCCTGCGGCCAGGTACTTCTGAGCCAGTAACGTACTTTCCAAGGCAAAGCCCAAGCCGTGGCTCGCGGCCTCAAGCGTCATGTATGAACGGTCAAAGCTCAATGCGTAGGGATGCTCCGGTCGCGCCAGGCCATGCTGCGCGAACCACTCCGGCCACTTGAGCAGCGTGGCTTCGGAAAGTATCAGATCCCTTTCAAGCATATCCGTCGCGCTGACGACGGGATGCCGTGCGAGCAGGGTCGCAGAAGCCAGAACGGCGAAGGTTTCGTTGCGCACGGTTCGCACTTCGTAGCTCGGCCAGTTGGGTTGCCCATGGCGAATATCAACGTCGATCTTGTCGCGGCTGAAGTGGAGCGATTCGTAAGAACACGACAGGTTGATCTGGATATCTGGATGACTCATGCGAAACGCCTCCAACCGGGGCATCAACCAGAGCAGGCCGAAACTGGGTGATGAGTGAAGCCGTAGGCAGTCGAGGCTTACATCGCTGGATGCTCGTTCCGTGGCCATTTCAAGGCTATGCAACAGACCGGAGATGTCCTTCAGGTACTGTTCACCGACCGGGGTGAGTGTCACCCCCCGGGCAGCTCGAACGAAAAGCTGGCGCCCGATCATCGCTTCCAGTTTGGCTAACTGGTGGCTGACTGCCGACGGCGTCAAATCGAGCACCTCTGCTGCCCTTGCCAGGTTGCCAAAGCGCGCAGTTTGCTCGAAGGCTTGAATAGCTCTCAAGGGTGGCAGGTTTGGAGGTGCACTATCGTCATGGCGCATGGATACTCCGGCGCGGATTCTTGTGGTTTTTGGGACTGCCCTATTCAACCACCCGACACTTGAGTTGACGAGAGGTGAATTTTCTTCACCTACGAGTGACGTTTGCTGCATTGCTCAGGACGCGGGCTCGGAACACTCTGAATCATCGATCACTGAATCGACTATAAAAATAATCAGAGGTACTTCTCATGCTTCTTCAAGGCAAAGTCGCAATCATCACTGGCGCTGCATCAGAACGCGGAATCGGTCGTGCCACTGCCGTTACCTTCGCCAAACACGGCGCTCATGTAGTCATTCTGGACCTCGACGAGTCAGCGGCTCGTGACGCTGCCGCAGCGCTTGGTGAGGGTCATCTGGGGCTGGCTGCCAACGTCGCCGATGAAACCCAGGTCAAGGCAGCCGTCGCCAGGGTGCTGGAACACTTCGGCCGCATTGACGTGCTGGTCAACAACGCGGGTATCACACAACCCATCAAGACCCTGGACATTCGCCCCTCTGACTACGACAAAGTGCTGGATGTCAGCCTGCGCGGCACCCTTCTGATGTCTCAGGCGGTCATCCCGGCCATGCGCGCCCAGTCCTCAGGCAGCATCGTGTGCATGTCGTCCGTTTCCGCGCAACGTGGCGGCGGCATATTCGGTGGCCCGCACTACAGCGCCGCGAAAGCCGGTGTACTGGGTCTCGGCAAAGCCATGGCCCGGGAGTTCGGCGCCGATCAGATTCGTGTCAATTCCATCGCCCCGGGCCTGATTCACACCGACATTACCGGTGGCTTGATGCAGGACGAGCGCCGTCACGCAATCATTGATGGCATCCCGTTGGGCCGTTTGGGTGCTGCTCAAGACGTCGCCAATGCTGCTTTGTTTCTGGCAAGCGACTTGTCCTCCTACCTCACGGGTATCACGCTGGATGTGAACGGCGGAATGCTCATTCACTGACGCGCAGCGGGCTGGCCAGCGCCGGCCCGCACTGTTCTGGATCGATGATCCGCCAGGCTTGAACGCCTGGTGGTCTATAAAAACAAGAGATCAGACCATCATGATCACCACCATGACCCTCGACGCGGTCTCGACCGTACGCTCGAATGCTTATCGCAAGACGGCCTGGCGCCTCATGCCCTTCCTGATGTTGTGCTACCTGTGCGCTTATCTGGATCGCGTGAATGTCGGCTTTGCCAAACTGCAGATGATGAATGACCTGTCGCTGAGCGAGACCGTTTATGGCCTCGGCGCGGGCATGTTCTTCCTGGGGTATTTCCTCTGCGAAGTGCCGAGCAACCTGATTCTTCACAAGGTTGGCGCCCGGCGCTGGATTGCCCGGATCATGATCTCGTGGGGCATCATCTCCGCCCTCTTCGCCTTCGTTGAAACCGCATGGCAGTTCTATGCACTGCGCTTTCTGCTGGGTATTGCCGAAGCGGGTCTCGCACCCGGCCTGCTGCTGTACCTGACTTACTGGTTCCCGTCCTACCGCCGCGCCAAAATGACCGTACTGTGGTTCGTCGCCATCCCCCTGTCGGGCATGGTCGGGGGCCCTCTGTCCGGCTGGATCATGAACGCGTTTGCAGGCTTTCATGGCTGGAGCGGATGGCAGTGGATGTTCGTGATCGAGGCGGTTCCTACCGTGATCGTCGGCCTGCTGGTGCTGACCTATCTGAAAGACGGCGTGCATCAAGCCACCTGGCTCAGCGACGACGAAAAGGAGTTGGTCAACAAGGAACTGGCCGAAGACAACAGCCGCAAGGTCACGCACGGCTCGGCTCGGGAGTTCATCCGGGACCGTCGTCTCTGGCTATTGGCATGCATCTACTTCTGCGTCGTCATGGGCCAGTACGCGATTACGTTCTGGCTGCCGACATTGATCCGCAACGCCGGGGTTTCAGACCCGTTGCACATCGGCCTGCTGACCAGCCTGCCCTACATGTGCGCCATCGTTGCCATGCTGCTGATGGGTCGTAGTGGCGATAAACACCGCGAGCGTCGCTGGCACCTGGTTGCTCCAATGATCGCCGGCGCTATCGGCCTGACCCTGGCGGCATTCCTCGGCGGCAATCTGGTTCTGTCGGTGCTGAGCCTGTGTCTGGCAGCGGCCGGCGTGCTGTCCGCGTCCTCACTGTTCTGGATGCTGCCGACCACGCTGCTCGGCGGTGTGTCCGCTGCGGCCGGGATCGCTGGCATCAACAGTTTCGCCAACCTCGCAGGCTTCTGCTCGCCCTACCTGATCGGCTGGGTTACCACCACGACCGGTTCCAGCGCCATTGGCATGTACCTCATCACCGGCGTGCTGTGTATCGGCGCCTGTCTGGTACTGCGCATCCCCGCTGCTTCAGTCAATCGTTAAGTTCACGGAGTCGTCACCATGACTGTCAACGTATCAAGTACCGCGCTCACCGCTCTGGCAGAGCGCGCCCATAACATTCGCCGTCATGCTCTGCGCATGGGTCAGGTGCAAGGCCAGGGCTATGTGGGTCAGGCGCTCGGCGCTGCCGATCTGCTCGCGGTTTCGTATTTCCACGCCCTGCGCTATCAGCCGCAAAACCCTGAGTGGGAGGCGCGCGACCGCTTTTACCTGTCGATCGGTCACTACGCGATTGCGCTTTACGCGGCTTTGATCGAGGCCGAAGTGATTCCCCTCGATGAGCTGGAAACCTACGGCTCGGATGACAGCCGCCTGCCGATGTCGGGGATGGCAGCCTACACGCCGGGCATGGAAATCACCGGTGGCTCTCTGGGCCATGGCCTGGGCATCGCGGTCGGGGCCTGCCTGGGGCTGAAACGCAAAAAGTCGGACTCGTACGTCTACAACCTGCTGTCCGACGGCGAGCTGAACGAGGGTTCGACCTGGGAAGCCGCGATGTCAGCCTCCCACTGGAAGCTCGACAACCTGATCGCAATCATCGATGTGAACAACCAACAGGCTGACGGCCACTCCAGCGAAGTGCTTGCCTTCGAACCTATCGTCGACCGCTGGCAGGCTTTCGGCTGGTTCACCCAGCGCGTAGACGGCAATAACATCGGTGCGCTGGTGACCGCTTTCGACGCGGCGCGCAACCATGAGGGTGCGCAACCCCGCGTGATCATTTGCGACACCAAAATGGGCAAAGGCGTGGACTTCCTCGAAACCCGCGAAAAGACCCACTTCATTCGCGTCGACGAAAACGAATGGGATCTGGCATTGAAAAATCTGAAGGTGGGGAGAACCGTATGAGCAGCGTGAACACTACCGAGACCGGCAAGAAACGCCTGACGACCTCGGCCATGATTGCCTCCATCGCAGCCGAAGGCCAGGCCACACGTTCCGCTCCATTCGGGCATGCACTGGCGGCCCTGGCAGAGCAGCGCCCGGACATCGTCGGGCTCTCGGCTGACCTGTCGAAATACACCGACCTGCACATCTTCGCCAAGGCCCACCCGGACCGTTTTTACCAGATGGGCATGGCCGAGCAGTTACTGATGAGTGCCGCCGCCGGCATGGCCCGCGAAGGCTGCGTACCCTTTGCCACGACCTACGCCGTGTTCGCCTCGCGCCGTGCCTACGACTTCATCTGCATGGCGATTGCCGAAGAAAACCTTAACGTCAAAATCGTCTGCGGATTGCCAGGCTTGACCACCGGTTATGGCCCCAGCCACCAGGCCACGGACGACCTGGCGATCTTCCGCGCCATGCCCAACCTGATGATCGTCGACCCTTGCGATGCACTGGAAATCGAACAGGCTGTGCCCGCCATCGCGGCGCATCAAGGTCCGGTTTACATGCGCCTGCTGCGCGGCAACGTGCCCTTGGTGCTCGACGAGTACGGTTATAAATTCGAGATTGGCAAGGCCAAGACCCTGCGCACCGGCAAGGATGTGCTGATGATTTCCACCGGCCTGATGACCATGCGTTCACTGGAAGCCGCAGCTCAGCTGCAGAAGGACGGGGTTGACGTGGCGGTGCTGCACGTTCCGACCATCAAGCCGCTGGACGAACAGACGATTCTCTCCGAGGCACGCAAGTCGGGGCGGCTTGTGGTCACTGCTGAAAACCATTCGATCATCGGCGGGCTGGGCGAAGCGGTTGCAGGCTTGCTGCTGCGCAATGGCGTGACACCGACCTTCCGACAGATTGCCCTGCCGGACGCATTCCTCGACGCGGGTGCGTTGCCGACATTGCATGATCGCTATGGCATTTCGACCCAGGCGGTGTGTGCCCGGATCAAGGCCTGGCTATAACCGAGTAATGAACGATCAGGACTGGCTGACTCAGCATGACGCAGTCAGTCCTTCTTTCAACGCTGGTTGAAGGTCGAGGCGCCATGAGGCACGAGACCTAGGTGCGAGACGCTATCTCGTCCAGATGATTGAGCAGATCCAGCGGATCTTCGTAAACCCTCAATGCCCCCGCCCGCTCCAGTTCCGCAATGTCATAACCACCCGAGAGCAGACCGATTCCGGTGGCTTTGCAACGTCGTGCCGCGAGCATGTCCCAGATTGCATCGCCAATCACCAGGCACTCCTCGATTGGCACATCCATACGCTGGGCGGCGGTGATGAACAGATCCGGGTCTGGCTTACCGTATTTGACGTCGTCACGGGTGATGAGCGTGATGTCATTGACATCCAGCTTCAACGCGTTGAGGTTGATTTGAGCGGTATCACTGCCACCGCTCGTAGCGATACACCACTTGAGCCCCTCATGGCCAAGGGTTTGCAACAACTCCATGGAGCCCGGCAGTGCCGTGATCTGATGCTGAAGCCTTGCATAGGCTTCGGCATGTTTGTCGTTGAGCCTGGATGCCTGCTCTTCGGAGATCTCCAACCCGGTTTCACGGCACAGGGATTTCAGCATCAAGCCGCCGCTCATGCCGATTTTCCGGTGAATCCGCCACATCGCCAGAGGAATGCGCTCCGAATCAAGCGCCTCTTTCCAGGCGGCGACGTTCTGGTAAACGCTGTCTGTCAACGTGCCATCCAGGTCAAATATGAACGAGGTTTTTGGTCGCATGGGTTTCTCCGTTGGGGCGAATGTAAGCAAGTAAGAGCATCAAAGCGCCACCGGTTTTAGCCAAGGCAACCTTGTGAGTGAGAAACCGGGCTGAGGAGAGTGTTCAGTGTTTTTAAACAACTGAGTACGCTTGAAAAAGATTGAACCGCTTGTGGAAGCCTTCGCCTAATGATCAGCGTGTGGGTATTCCCACAGGCCATGTGTCAATACCGGCACACTCTGCGAGGTGGTTAACGTGGCTAAAGACGACGACAAGAAAAGCAAAGGTGAATCTTCCAAAGCCAGCAAGGACTTGAAGGACAAGAAGTCATCATCGACGAAGAAATCAGCCGCGGCCGCTGCGCTTTCGAAATCCTCCGAGAAGGCGCCCGCGAAGAAAGACAAGAAAAAGGATGCCGAGCCCAAGAAATCTGCCAAGAAAGCCGATAGCAAGCCGGAAAAGGCAAAGAAATCCGAGAAGTCGGACAAGCCTGCGAAAAAGAAAAAGTAACCCCAGCTCTCCGCCAGGGCTTTGCGCCCTGGCTTCCCCACGCTTTGTGGCGTTCTATCGACGCAACCGCCTTTCAGCTGGATTCAGGTAGACCTTCAAACGCTTTAGACCCGGCGACCGACGTCTCGCGCGGCAAGCTGACGCCGTTCTTGGCTGCCAGAATCTGCGCCATCACGCTGACAGCGATCTCTGCGGGGGTCTTGCTGCCGATGTAGATGCCAATCGGCCCGTGCAGACGCTCAAGTGACTCCTGCGTTTCACCGAAATGTTCGATCAGTCGCTCCCGACGCTGCCGACTGTTGCGCCGCGAGCCGATGGCACCGATGTAAAACGCCGGGCTGTGTAGCGCTTCGAGCAGAGCGAGATCGTCCAGTTTGGGGTCGTGGCTCAAGGCGACGATGCAGGTTCGAAGATCCACCGCGAAGTCACGGACCACGTCATCGGGCATGCCGGCGATGCGCTCCACGCCGTTCACGGCCCAGGCCTGCATGTACTCCGGACGTGGATCACACACCGCAACCTTGAAGCCGTTGAACAAGGCCATGGTCGCCAGATACTCGGCCAGCGCGCCGGCACCGATCATGAGCATCCGGTAACCGGGCCCCAAGGTATTGAGCATCTGCTGGCCATCGAAACTGAAAAGCTCCGGCGTCGCCGTGGGTGCAAGCGTGACCTGCCCGGTTTCCAATGCCAGCCGGCGGCGCACCAGAGAGCCGGCGTCCAGTTGCGCCAGCAGCTCATCGAGCGACTGCCACGACGGATCGAACTCGAGAATCAGCTCCAGCGTGCCGCCGCACGGCAAACCGAACCGATGCGCTTCGTCGGCGCTGATGCCGTAACGCACCACTTCGGGGGCGCCCTGCTTCAGGCCCCCTCCTCCATGGGCCGTGGTATAGCGGTGGATGAGGTCGTCTTCGATGCAACCGCCAGACACGCTGCCCACCACTCGGCCGTCGTTTCGCAAAGCCATCATCGAGCCTACCGGGCGCGGTGATGAGCCCCAGGTACGGGCCACCGTGGCAAGCAAAACGTGCTCTCCGGCGGCGAGCCAGTCCCGCGCGGTACGCAGGACCAGCAGATCAATGCTTTCCATCTGGCTCTCCTTCAGCGCATGTGCAGGATGATCGGGCTGCTACTGGCAGGATCCGTATGCTCACGCAATTTACTAACGGCCTGCGCGTCGACCGTGCTGCCGTGATTGCCCCATGTGCCACGCACGAAGGACAGAACCTCGGCAATCTGTTGATCCGACAGCTGCTCACGGAATGCCGGCATGCGATAGGCGTCCGGCACCCCTGCGGCAACGACGCGCTGCGAGCCATTGAGAGTGATATTGATGGCAGACGCGGACTCTTTTGCCAAGGCCGACGTGGCGCCCGCGAGCGGCGGCATCCACTCGGATTGCCCTTTGCCGTCTAGCCCGTGGCAGGACGCGCAGCGCGTCACATAGGTGTGAGCGCCAGGTTTATCGAGAAGCGCCGCAGCCGAGCCTTCTGCGTACTGCCACTGTTCTCCGTCGCGCTGACGATCACCCGGTAACGACTTCAGATACCGGGCGATGGCCGTCAGGTCCTCGTCGCTCATGAACTGCGTGGAATTGTTGAACGCCTCGGTCATCGAGCCGTAGACCACCGCGTGTCTGTTGCGACCGGTCTTGAGGAATTGCACGATCTCCGGTTCGCTCCATCGGCCCAGCCCTGTGTTGTGGTCATCACGCAAGCTCGGCGCGTACCAACCGTCCAGCAAGGCGCCGGCGAGGAACGGCGTACCCGACTCATCGAGTGCCTTCTCATTGAATGCGAGGCCTCGCGGCGTGTGACAGCTGCCGCAATGCCCGGCGCCCTGAACCAGATAGGCACCGCGGTTCCACAGGTCATCCTGCGAAGTTTTGGGTGCGTATGGCTCGGCGTCGACAAATACGCCATTCCACAGCGCAATCGGCCAACGCATGTTAAGCGGCCAGGGGATTGCACTCGCGATGTTCGCTTGCTTGACCGGCGCCACGCCTTTCATGAAGAAGGCATACAAGGCACGTACGTCGTCATCACTGAGTTTGGCGTAGGAAGGATACGGCATGGCGGGATATAAACGGCGGCTGCCAGGTGCCACACCGTGACGCACCGCGCGGTCGAAGTCCGTCAGGCTGTAGCGGCCAATACCGGTTTCGGGGTCTGGGGTGATATTGGTGGCATGAATCGCCCCCAACGGTGTGGCCATTTCCAGGCCGCCAGCGAATGGCGCCCCGCCTGGCACACTGTGGCAGGCCACGCAGTCGCTGAGTCTGGCGACGTATTCGCCACGGGCGACCAACGCCGGGTCGAGATCGGCCACGGCGAGCTGATTGTTTTCGAGGTGCGAGACAGGCTCGCGCGTGACATACCAGGCCAGCAGGCCTGCCGCGACCAGGCAGGGCACAGCCAGCCAGCCAACGGTTCTTGCGAATCGGCTGTTATTCATGGACGCTCCGGCGCTGATCAGGTGAAGGTGTGTCGACTCATGGGCAGGCTGCGAACCCGCTGGCCCGTCAGTGTCGCCACCGCATTGGCGACTGCTGGTGCAACGGCCGGAAGCGGCGGTTCGCCGACTCCCCCCATTTTTTCCCCGCTCTCGACGATCCGCACATGCACCCGTGCCATCCGCGCAGGCGGCAGAATCGGATACAGGTCGTAGTTCCGCGCCCGGGGTTTGCCATCAATCCACACCGACTCCTCCACCAGCGTCTGAGAAAGCCCCAACGCCACAGCACCATTGACCTGAGCGTCCACGATCGCCGGATTGACAATGCTGCCGGGGTCGATCGCTTGCCAGATGTCATGCACCTTGACCTGCCCGTTTTCGATGGACACCTCGGCGATCACCGCAGTCTGGGTACCGAACGGCGAAGCCATCGCGACGCCCCGCGCACGCTTGGTGCCATCCTCGGCGGTAAACGGGCCGCGCTTCCAGCCACCCGACAACTCACCGACAGCCTGCAGCAATGTGGTCAGGCGTTTGTTGTCACGCAACAGATGCAGACGCAATTCGAACGGGTCTTTCCCGCCTTTGTCGGCCAGCTCATCAAGGAACGATTCATAGAAAAAGTCATTGAGGGAATTGCCCACCGAGCGCCAGTAACCAAGCATCGCCGGGCCTTTCACGTAGATCTGGGCAATGCGTTTGTTCGGGATGGCGTAGGACTTCCCGGACAATCCTTCAAGCGCCGTAGGGTCGATTTTTTCACCCTGCTTGCCCGCCAGGGCCTCGGTCGGACCTTCGGTTGCACTGATCGCTTCGATTGCCAGCGGCCAGCCGTCGTTATCCAGCGCGGCGCGAAAATTGACCGCCGCCACAGGGCGCAGCACATCACGCAGAAACTCCTCCTCGCGGCTCCAGATCAGCTTGACCGGACGCCCGACCGCCTTGGCCAGGACAATGGCCTGCGGGTAAGGATTGGCGGAGTCATAAAGAAAGTGTCGGCCGAAAAACCCGCCCAACAGCGGCGAATGCAGCGTGATCTGGGAGGGATCAAGGCCGGTGCGTTTGGCGATATCGGCGCGGAACATGTCCGGTGCCTGATTGGGCAGCCAGAGCTCCAGAGAACCATCCGAATTGAAGCGTGCCAATGCCGACGGCGGCTCCAGCTGGCCGTGGTTCAGGTACTGATTGTGGTAAGTGGCCTCGACATGGCTTTTGGCGTTGGCCAGGCTTGCGGCAACGTCGCCCTGGTTTTCATCATCGCGAGCAGGACCTTTTTCTGCAGCCAGCCGCTTGAAGTGCGCGTCGCTGGAGAAGTCCGCCGGCATCGGCCGCACCTTGCTGTCGGCCGCTGGCTCCTGCCAGTCGACCTGAACCGCCTCCACCGCACGTTTTGCGTGCCACCAGCGCTCGGCAACCACCGCAACCGCACCCTCCAGACGGTGCACCGAATGCACGCCTTTCATGGCCTTGACCTGATCTTCGTTGCGCAGGTTCGCCACGGTCATGCCAAGGCGCGGCGCGTGCTGAACGGCGGCGTGGAGCATGCCGTCGACCTGCAGATCGATGCTGTACAGCGCCTTGCCGGTGGATTTGTCGTAAGCATCGAGACGCTTCACGGGCTTGCCGATCCAGCGGAACTGGCTTGGATCACGCAGTTGCACGCTGGCAGGATCGGGCACCGGCAAGTTCATCGCGCGTTCGGCCAACGCGCCGTGAGTCAGCGAGCGTCCAGACGCGGCATGCACCACCTTGCCAGGCTCGGTGGTCAGTTCGCTCACCGGGACTTTGAGTTCCTCAGCCCCCGCCTCCAGCAGCATAGCGCGAGCCAGTGCGCCGAGTCGGCGCATGACCGGGTAGCTCATGCGCACCGACATGCTGCCGCCGGTGATGCGCATGCCGTTTTCCATCACCACGTACGCCTCGCCAGGCGGCGCGGCCTCGACCAGAAAGGTCGACGGATCGGCGTCGAGTTCTTCACCGATGATCTGGGCCATGGCGGTGAACGTGCCCTGCCCGCCTTCCATGAACGGGCACAGCAGACGCACGCGGTTGTCTGGGCGGATTTCCAGAAACGCCGGAACCTGCGTACCGCGCTCGGCCGTCGCTGCGGCTGCGGCCTGCACGCGGGGTGAACCGAGCGGCAGGCCGAAACCGATCACCAGCGCGCCCACTGCGGTCCCGGTCAGAAAGCGCCGACGGGACAGGTTGACCGGATCAGTCAGCGCGAGGGTTGACGGCTCCAGCGAAGGATCGATACGCACGTTCATGATGCATCCCCCCTGCCAGCGAGTTCATGCACGGCAGCATGGATGGCGTTGTAAGTGCCGCAGCGACACAGGTTGACCATCGCCGCCTCGATCTGCGCATCACTCGGCTTGGGGTTTTGCTTGAGCAGCGCCGTGGCCGCCACGACCTGACCGGACTGGCAATACCCGCACTGAGCGACCTGCAGATCGACCCAGGTTGCGACCACCCGCTTGCCCAGTTCATCGGCTTCAATGGCCTCGATGGTGGTGACCTCTCGGCCCACCACGCCAGCCACCGGCGTCACGCACGAGCGCACGACATTGCCGTCCACCAGCACCGAGCAGGCGCCGCATTGCGCCAGTCCGCAGCCGTACTTGGTCCCGGTCATGCCCAGGTCATCGCGGATCACCCACAACAGCGGCGTGTCGGCGTCGGCATCGACCTGATAGGTCTTCTGGTTGATTCGTAATTCCATGGTTCACCCGCTCGATCATCGGTTGACGTGCATTGTTATGAACGGTGACACGCAGCGAGGCGCATCAACGGTAAAGCGTGTCTTGCGCTCAACTTGCTGCATTGCCGAGGGCATGCGCCTCCAGTGGCTGCCCCCGCAGCAGCGACATGTCACGACTCGGCGCGGTGCCGAACAGGCGAGCATATTCGCGACTGAACTGCGAGGGGCTTTCATACCCGACGGCGAATGCCGCCCGCGAGACATCCAGGCGCTCTATCAGCATCAGCCGACGTGCCTCGTTCAGGCGCAGCCATTTCTGGTACTGCAGCGGGCTCATGCCCGTCAGTTGGCGAAAATGGTGGTGGAAGGTCGGTGCGCTCATCTGCACGCGCGCGGCCAGATCATCGATGCGCAGCGCGGTGGCGTAGTTGAGCTTGAGCCAGTCGATGGCTTTGGCGATGCGATAACCCTGCCCATCGACGGCCGTGATCTGGCGCAGCCGTGGCCCCTGATCGGTATGCAGCAGCCGATAGTGGATTTCCCGCAGAATCAGCGGCGCCAGCACCGGGATCGCCTCGGGTTCATCGAGCAGTGCCAGTAACCGGTCCAGCGCGCCTTCCAGCGCCGGCGACATCTGGCCGATACCCGCCCCTGCCCCTTCCGCTCGCTGACGCGTTGCCGGCAAGCCACCTTTGGTGATGACCTCGGCGAGCATGCTCACATCCAGTTTCAGCACCAGCCCGACACAGGGATGTTCAGCACTGGCCGCGAGCACTTCGGAGTTGGCCGGCAGATCCAGTGACGTGACCAGAAACCGTGAATGGTCATAACGGTACCCCTCACCACCCACCCACAGCCGCTTCTCGCCGCGGCCCACCAGAATCAGGCTTGGCTCGATCATGCACACCGCGGGCGGAGCCGGCTGGTCTCGGCGAAACAGCGACAGGCTTGGTATGGACGTGGCGAAGTCGCCCTGGACGCTCACGCGCGGGTCAATGTTCGATGCCAGAACGGATTCATGGCGCTGGGTGGTCGACAGCATGGCAGGACTCTTATGTTGGCCGAACGCTTCGTTGACTGAACTCTAATCCGCTGCTGAGGGGTTTCCTATCCATCAACCTGCATCCTCATAGGATTAGGCAAGCATTCAAGAGGAATGCACTAGGGCGCGGGCCGATCGACCGGGAGAATGTGTCGAACTGTTACGGGAGAGCCGCAACGCCGGTTGTCGCTCACCGAGCCCGGGCAGGTGAAAAAAACGCGTATCCCGGTCGCTCGGATGAACCAGAGCGAACGGCCTGTCCCTTGATTTTTCAGCACGTTTCACCGCCCGGCTCTTCAGCACGGTGAAGCAACGCGCTTTTGCATTACAGGTACCCCGATGACTTCTCGCTCTACACCACAACGCGGCTGGAGCGCCGTGCTGGCCATGTCGTTGGCCGCATTCGCCCTGGTCGCCTCAGAATTCATGCCCGTCAGTCTGCTGACCCCGATTGCGACAGAGTTGCACATCACTGAAGGCCAAGCCGGCCAGGGGATCTCCGTGTCCGGTGCGTTCGCTCTGGTCACAAGTCTGGTCATTGCCGCGATTGCCGCTCGTGTCGAACGCAAGAAGCTGCTGCTGTGCCTGACCTTGCTGATGATCGTATCAGGAACGGTCGTTGCCCTCGCGCCAGGCTATCCGTCCTTCATGCTTGGCCGTGCCTTGATTGGCGTCGCTATCGGAGGTTTCTGGTCATTGTCGGCGGCCACTGCGATGCGCCTGGTGCCCGCTGAACAGGTTTCCCGGGCGCTGGCCATCGTCAATGGCGGTAACGCACTTGCAACGGTCATTGCCGCCCCGGCGGGCAGCTTCCTGGGCTCGCTGATTGGCTGGCGCGGCGCATTTTTCTGTGTCGTTCCTTTCGCCGTGGTGGCGGCGGTTTGGCTGATGATCAGTCTTCCGTCCTTCAAGGACGAGCGCCAGCAAGGCGGCGGTAACGCCCTGCGACTGATGAAGCAGCTGCCAGTTACCTTGGGAATGGTCGCTGTGAGCGTATTTTTCATGGGCCAGTTCATGCTGTTCACTTACTTGCGCCCATTCCTTGAAGCCGTGACCGGTGTCAGCGTATCAACTCTGTCCTTGATGCTCTTGGGGCTTGGCGTTGCAGGTTTCGTCGGGACTTTTCTGATCGAAAGATTCCTCGGTAAAGCGCTCTACCGCACACTGACGGTTATCCCGCTGATAATGGCGGTGATTGCGCTGGCGCTGGTGAACTTCGGTGCATCGCCGCTGTTCACCGCCGTGCTCCTTGGCCTTTGGGGTCTGGTCGCGACCGCTGCGCCCGTGGGATGGTGGACATGGCTGGCGCAAACTCTCCCTGATGACGCTGAAGCCGGTGGCGGGTTGCTGGTGGCAATTGTCCAGCTGGCTATCGCAAGCGGAGCAATCGTCGGCGGCCTGGCCTTCGATCTCAGCGGCTATCGAGCGACTTTCGAGCTGAGCGCAGCCGTGCTGGTCGCCGCCGCTGTCCTTGCCTGGCTGGCAGGTCGCAGCGCCACCGAAGTTCATCTGCCGGAGTCGAACGCGACCGCGTGATGCCATCGGCAGCTGATGTCATGCAGCTGGTTTGATGCAGCTGCGCGCATTCAGCTGCGCTCATGCAACTGTGCTCATGCAACCGCCGATCCGCTGCACAATTTCGCCCCAGCGCTGTCCACTCCATATCTATCGCGCATGTGAGGATGTGACATGTCAGCTGACTCCCGCCCGGCCGTACTCGAACTGATCGGCAACACCCCCTTGGTGCGCGTCAGTCGCATCGATACCGGTCTGTGTACCCTTTTCCTGAAACTCGAATCCCAGAACCCCGGCGGCTCGATCAAGGACCGGATCGGTCTGGCGATGATCGATGCCGCCGAGCGCGACGGCCGCCTGCGCCCCGGTGGCACGATCGTCGAGGCCACGGCCGGCAATACGGGCCTGGGCCTTGCGCTGGTCGGTCGGGCCAAGGGTTACCGGGTGGTATTGGTGGTGCCCGACAAGATGTCGACCGAGAAGGTGCTGCACCTGAAGGCCATGGGCGCCGAGGTGCACATCACCCGTTCGGATGTGGGCAAGGGTCATCCTGATTATTACCAGGACGTGGCGGCGCGGTTGGCGAGTGAAATTCCCGATGCATTCTTCGCCGATCAATTCAATAACCCGGCCAATCCGCTGGCCCACGAGTGCAGTACGGCGCCGGAAATCTGGGCGCAAACCCAGCATGACCTTGACGCCATCGTGGTCGGCGTGGGCTCGGCGGGCACCCTCACCGGGCTGACCCGTTTCTTCAAACGTGTGCAACCGGACCTGGAAATGGTGCTGGCAGACCCGGTGGGCTCCGTGGTTGCGCAGTACAGCAGGACGCAAACCCTCCCCGAGGCCGGTTCCTGGGCAGTCGAAGGCATCGGGGAAGACTTCATTCCGTCATTCGCCGACCTTTCCAGCGTGCGCCACGCTTACTCCATCAGTGACGAAGACAGTTTTGAGCACGCCCGGTATCTGCTGCGCACCGAGGGGATTCTGGGCGGTTCGTCGACGGGTACGCTGTTGGCCGCCGCCTTGCGGTTTTGCCGCGAACAGACGAAGCCAAAGCGCGTGGTCAGCTTTGTCTGCGACACCGGCACCCGCTACCTGTCCAAGGTCTACAATGACCAGTGGATGACCGATCAGGGCCTGATGCAACGCACCCGATACGGTGATTTGCGCGACCTGATCGCTCGGCGCTTCGAGGATGGCCGGGTGATCAGCGTCGGCCCGGACGACACCCTGTTGACCGCTTTCCAGCGCATGCGCCTGGCCGACGTTTCGCAATTGCCGGTGCTGGTGGATGGCAAGCAGCTGGTCGGGGTGATCGATGAGTCCGACATCCTCCTCGACGTGCACAACGACACGTCGCATTTTCGCACCACGGTCGCCAGCGCCATGACCAACAAAGTCGAAACCCTGCCACCGAATGCCGGGCTGCCGGCATTGCAGGCGGAACTGGACCGAGGGCTGGTCGCGATCATCGCCGACGCGTCCGGGTTTCACGGCCTGATCACCCGGGTCGACTTGCTCAATCATTTGCGGAGATCCCTTGCATGAGTCAGCACGACGAAAACCAGACGTCCCACGCCTTCGCCACTCGGGTGATCCACGCAGGCCAAGAGCCCGACCCTTCCACTGGTGCGCTGATGCCGCCGATCTACGCCAACTCCACCTATCTGCAACAAAGCCCGGGCGTTCACAAAGGCCTGGATTACGGCCGCTCGCACAACCCGACGCGCTTTGCGCTGGAGCGCTGCGTGGCCGATCTGGAAGGCGGAACTCAGGCGTTCGCTTTCGCATCGGGGCTGGCGGCGATCTCTTCAGTGCTCGAATTGCTGGATGCCGGATCGCACATTCTCTCCGGTGACGACCTGTATGGTGGCACCTTCCGCCTGTTCGACAAGGTTCGCCAGCGTAGCGCCGGGCATCGTTTCAGCTTCGTCGACATGACCGACCTTTCCGCCTTTGAAGCCGGGCTTCAGGACGACACGCGAATGATCTGGGTGGAGACCCCGAGCAACCCCCTGCTGCGCCTGAGCGATCTGGCTGCCATCGCGCGCGTCTGCCGTGACCGGGGCATCATTTGTGTTGCCGATAACACCTTCGCCAGCCCATGGATTCAGCACCCGTTGGCGTTGGGTTTCGATATCGTCGTGCACTCCACCACCAAATACCTCAATGGCCACTCGGACGTGATCGGCGGCATCGCGGTGGTCGGGGATAACCCTGAACTGGCCGAGCGCCTGGGTTTCCTGCAGAACTCGGTCGGTGCGATTGCCGGGCCTTTCGATGCCTTCCTCACCCTGCGCGGGGTGAAAACCCTGGCCTTGCGCATGGAGCGCCACTGCAGCAATGCGCTGGAACTGGCGCAATGGCTGGAGCGCCAGCCGCAGGTGGCGCGCGTTTATTATCCCGGCCTGCCGACGCACCCGCAGCACGCGTTGGCCTGTCGCCAGATGCGTGGCTTCGGCGGCATGATTTCGCTGGACCTGAACACTGATCTGGCAGGCACAAAACGCTTCCTCGAACAGGTGCAGATCTTTGCTCTGGCGGAAAGCCTGGGTGGCGTGGAAAGCCTGATCGAACACCCGGCGATCATGACCCACGCCAGCATTCCCGCGCAGAACCGCGCCAAGCTTGGCATCGGCGACTCGCTGGTGCGGCTGTCGGTCGGTGTCGAGGATGTAGACGACCTGCGCGCTGATCTGGCGCAGGCGCTGGGCAAGATCTGAATCCTGAGGGCACCGTCGGATTGCCAGAGATCAGGTGGGAGGGAGCGAAGCTACCGATGGCGGTGGGTCTGGAAACGCGATGCCAGCTGACCTGCCGCTTTCGCCACCGTCGTAACCTCCGGCAGCTCCCACAGTGGATTTCGGTTCCGCCAGTTCAAATGGATAACCCGCAACTTCGGTCGAGCTGGCTCTACAGCCTGGCGCGAACCCTGTTGTTAGACAAGTCGCGCAGCCCGCCAGGAACCCTGTTGTTAGACCTGTGCTGCCGCCACCGCGAATCCTGTTGTTAGACCTGTTCTGCAGCCCACCACGAATCCTGTTATTGCCACCCGTTCTGCAGCCCACCACGAATCCTGTGGGAGCTGCCGGAGGTTACGACGGTGGCGAAGCGGTCTTTCTGACACCCCCGGTCTGGGCCTGGCAATTCCCCACTATAGATCTCCATGCTGCTACGGGGCTCACCGGGTAGCTACGAACACCGCCCGCTCCGCCCCGCCGCCTCGATCATCGACGACAGCTTCATCAGATTGCCCTGATGGGCTATCACCAGTTCATCGATCGAGTTCCCTGCCGGGGTGCTCAGTTTCGTGTAGCACTCCATCTTTATGTTGGCGTCGCGGGAGCGTAGGCGCCATTTGGCCTCGATCAGCGCGTATTGCCCCGGCACCGAATCGAACCGCTGAACATCCAGCGTCAGGTGCAGTTTGCTGCGCCCCGAGGTGGTGCCGCTGGGTTGTGGCAGCTGGTTGCCGAGGGCGTTTGCGAGCTCGTCCGTGAGGTTGGCGCCCCACCATTCGGTTTCCAGAATCACTAGCCCGCTATTGCCCTGGCGGATGACCATTTGCGAGCGGTCCACCTGGGGCGGCATCGTTACCCGGTCGATCACGATGTCGTACTGCGAGGTGCTGGTGCTCGAGCCCTTGATCGGCACCAGCGTGTGGTAATGAATGGGCGCGCTACTGCAACCGCTGACGGTCGCGATGGCTGCGGCGACGATGAGTGGCGACACGCGCCCGATCCATGTTTTCAGCGGATGGCTCATGCAGGTCTGCTCCATAGGATTGGCACGTTCAAGGTTCCAGACTCGTCGCTTCTTTGGACTTCGGACGGCCACGAATCAGGGACTCGGGATGCCTGCCCAGATAATCCGAGAGATCACGCAGCGAGCGAGAGACGCGCTGGATTTCGTCCAGTGATTCCTTGAGTTGCTCGCGTTGCGGCGAATCTTCGGACAACGCCTGATTGGCGATCTGCACGGTCGCCGTCATTTTGGTGAGCGTGTTGTCGATGTTCGGCAGCGTCTTGTCGTTGAACTGGTTGATGCTCTTGTGCAGTGCGTTCAGGCTGGCATCCAGATTGTTCGCGATCTTGTCCACGGGCAGTTTGCTGAATTTGTCGACCAGCGCCTGGAACTGTTCCTGCACCTTCTCCAGGCTGCCAGGGGTGGTGGGCATCATGATGGGATACTTTCCTGGGTCGAATGGCACTTCCTTGACATTCGGATAGAAATCCAACGACACGTAAAGCTGGCCGGTCAGCAGGTTGCCGCTGCGTGCCTGAGCCCGAAGGCCATGCTTGACGAAGATAGCGATCAACTCGCCGACTGCCCGTTGATCTTCCGGCGCATGGTCCATCGCACTGATCATCTTGGCGTGAGCCGGTCCCATGCGCTCCGGATAGATCACGGCCTCTACCATGACCGGAAACGAGCGTTTCACCGGATCGAAGTCCAACTGGACCGATGTGACCCTGCCGAAATCCACCCCCATGAACTCGACCGGCGCGCCCACCGAAAGCCCGCGCATGGCCTGGTCGAACCGCATGACGATGGTCTGCGACTTGCCATTGGGCGGCGCCAGAGCTGCTTGCGAGTCAGCGAACAAGTCGAACCGCGCGCCTTCGGTCGCTACCGCGTCGCCGGTGGAGGTTTCAGGCTCGCCGAATGCCAGGCCACCGATGAGCATCGACGACAGCGATTCGGTATTGACCTTCAGCCCGTTGGCGCCCACGTCGACATCGATGCCACTGGCATTCCAGAACCGAGTGTCGGCGGTCACGAAACCATCGTTAGGGGCGTCGACGAAAATCTCGATATTGACCCCCTTCCCGTCTTTATCCAATGCGTAGGAGATCACCTGGCCCACCGGGATCTTGCGGTAGTAGATGGGCGAGCCGATATCCAGCGAACCGAGGTCCTTGGCATACAGCGTGAAGCGTTTGCCACTCTCGCCATAGGTCACCGGCGGGGGTGACTCAAGGCCCTTGAAGGTGTCTTTCACCTCGCTCGACTGGCCAGCGTCGGCACCGATGAAACTGCCGGACAGCAGGGTGTCCAGACCAGTCACGCCGCCTGCCCCGATGCGCGGTTTGACCACCCAGAACGTCGAATCGGATCGGGCGAAGGTCTCCGCCTCCTTGGACAGCTGAACTTTGGCAGACACGCTTTTCTTGTCCTTGGCCAGCTCCACCGCCGTCACTTCGCCGATCAGCACGTTGCGGTATTTGACCTGAGTCTTGTGTGCGGTCAGGCCGTCGCCGGTCCTGAAGGTGATGGTGATCGTCGGCCCTTCCTGCATCCAGTTGCGCACCACCAGCGATGCACCGACGAGTATCGCTACCACAGGCACGATCCACACCAGCGACACGTTCCACCGTCGGCTCTTGATAGGCGCCGTCTCAACGTTGTCGTCTTGCATCACACGTCCTCCTTGTCGGTTTCAGGTTCGCCTTCCCAGATCAGACGAGGGTCGTAACTCATTGCCGCGAGCATGGTCATCACCACCACCATGCCGAAAAACAGGATGCCCGCCCGAGGCTCGATGGTGCCCAGTTCCTGCATCTGCACCAGCGAGGCCACCAAGGCGACCACCAGCACGTCGAGCATCGACCAATAGCCGATCAGTTCGACGAAACGGTACAACTGTGAACGTTGACGCCTGGCCCAGTTACTTTTGCGCTGAGCGGTGATCAGCAGCAGCCCCAGCGCCAGGAATTTGATGGCGGGCACGCCGATACTGGCGATGAAAATGATCAGGGCGATGTCCCACGCCCCACTCTCCCAGAACTCCAGCACGCCGCCGGCGATCGTGCTGTCCACCCCGCTCCCTGCCATGACGGTGTGCATGACCGGCAGCAGATTGGCCGGAACGTAAAACACCAGCGCGGCGATCAGGAATGCCCAGCAGCGGGCGATGGCATCGGTCTTGCGCGCGTGAAGCGGCGCGCCGCAGCGGTCGCAATGGTGCGTCGGTTTGCTGACATCGCACGTCTTGCCGCAGCCATGACACAGGCAGAGTTTGAGATCCTTGGCCAGCGGAGGCGTTTTCATAACCGCTCCCAGAGATCGCGAACGTCGCGACCGGCAATGGCGATGATCAGGATGCTCAGCAGCACCAGCGCCAAGAGCCCGATCCCCGGGATCACGTCGAGCAGCCCGGCGAGCTTGATCACGGCGACCATAGCCCCCAGCAGGCACACTTCCAGCATGCTCCAGGGCCGCAACGCCTCGAGCCAGAGCATGCAGGGGGCAAAACCTGGCGAGCGTCTGCCCGCCACCGCGAAACTCAAGACCCAGATCAACAGAAGCACCTGGCAGACCGGCGCGATGATGATCGCCAGGGCTGCAACCAGCGCGATGAACGTGATGGGGCCGACGCTCAGGATCATCACCGAGTCGAATAGCGTTGCCGAGTTGCTCACGCCCTGCAGATTGATGCTCATCACCGGGTACAGGTTGGCGAACAGCAACAGGACTGCAGCGGTGATGCTCAATGCCAAGCGCTGCTGCACGGACAGCGCGACGTGGCGATCTACCACACCCGCGCAGCGCACACAGACCGCCTTTTGGTGTCGCGACAGTACCGACTTGCGGTACACGGCGTCGCAGTACTCGCAGATGATCAACTCCCCGGTACTGGCCGAGGATCGATCCTGTCGTGACTGCGTCAAGCTTTTCATGACGTTGCGCTCCGCGCTAGAAGCGCCAGACCATGCCGCCGCCGATGACATGCAAGGCTGCGTTGCGGTATTCGCCGGAGACTGACTGGCCGTTGGAGTTCTTGGTTTGCTCGGTGGACATGTCACCCATCCAGATCAAGGTGTAGCTCAGGTGCAGGTCTGTGTCCTTGTCCAGAGCGTAGTTGACGCCGGTCGCGAACCGCCAGGCGTCACCCATGGGCACGTCGACCGTGCGGTCGGAGTCGTCTACGGCGGACGAGTCGAAGGCCACGCCCATGTTCCAGCGCCAGTGTGAATCGATCTGGTTCTGCGCGCCGATGGACACATGGTAGGTGTCCTTGTACTGGCGATCCACGCTGCGTGAAGTGCCGCCCGCGTTACTGTCGACCTGCACGCCGATGCTGCCGAAGTCGCTCCAGTCCTGCCAGCCGAGAGAGCCCAGCAGTTTCCACTGCGGCGACAACTCGTAGGACGCGCTGAAGGTCGCGGTCTGCGGAATGTTCATGTCCAGATCGAGGTTGTCGACGTCCAGCCGGTTCAGCGCGAAATTGAGCACCGGGTTGGTGATGTGCTTGAGTTCGGGCGAGTCGCTGAATTCGAGTTTGACCTTGCTGGTGTAGTCCAGGCCCAGCTGGGTGCGCTCATTGAGCTGATACAGCAAACCCACGTTGACGCCGGTGCCCCAATCCGTGTCCTTGTAGCGCAGCTGGCCATCGGGGGTATCGAGCAAGCCGAAGGGGTTATTGTTGACCGCCACTTCGGTGCGGAAGTAGCCATAGACGAAACGCGGGCCGATGCCGACGGAAAGCGCGTCGGTGATCTTGTAGGCGAACGTCGGCTGGAACGAGATACCAATCAGGGTTGACTCCTGGGTGAAGTAACGGCCCGCCCAATCGTCGTCGTAATCCACCGCCAGGCCGAAATTGCCGTACACGCCGAACCCGATACTGGCGCGGTCGTTGACTTCGTGGGTGATGAACAGGCTGCTGCCCGGCAAATACGGCAGCGGGTTACCGCCGTTGCCGCCGTCGAAGGTATTGCCATCATCGCGGGAGAACTTCATGGCCCCAAGAATGACCTGGGCGTTGGCGTTGACCTGCGTGCCCTTGAGTTGAGTGATACCGGCGGGGTTGTTCATCAGGATGCTCGGATCGGTGGCCAGCACCGCCGCCCCCGCGTTGGCCAGACCCGCGCCCTCCTGCCCAGCCTCGTAAACCATGATGCCGCCGGCGTTCGCCGTTTCACTTAGCAGCAGCGCGCCCAACACGGCGCAGACGCCGGCCGGAACCCCGAGCTTGAAACCACCGAAGGCCGGCATTTTGTGGCGAGTCTGTGTTGTAGACATGAGCAAAACTCCATCCTGAGTTTTCGTTTACCGCGCGGCAGCCTTACTGCGCGCCGACGAACCAGCGGTAGTAAGGGTTGTCGCCATCCTCGCGCATCACCTGACGCACATCGTCGGCCCAGGCTTTGCGATTGCCGTTATAAGCGTGCAGCCCGACGTCATAAAACAGCCTCAACTGCTTCCACTTGTCGCCGACTGCGCCCTTTAACCCGTCCCCGGCGTTGACCAGCGGCACGTCGCGGTGCAATTCCAGCAAGGCGGGCAGCGTGCGCGTGATTTCCTTGGGGCGGACCCAGGCGGCGTACTCGATACGCGGGTGATTGTCAGTGACCGGCAGCGCGTCGCCGGCATACCGAGCCAGTCCTCGCTCATCGGTGATCCAGGTGGCAAGCAGCGCCTGGACCGAATCGATGCCCACTTCCTTCAGCGATTCGGCAACCGTCGGTTGATCGAAGCGCGCTTGAATCTGCTGCGCGTCCAGGGTGATCGGTTGCAGCGAGCCCACCAGCAGCATCTCGTGGAACTCGGTGGTCCACAGCGTTGCGTGGGGGAACACATCGAGGAAGCTGCGCACCAGCGCGCGGCTGTCTTCATCATTCTGCGTTGGCAGCGGCAGCCACTGCGCGACGAGGCCATGGGGCTGCAGACGCTGGGCGGCCACACGATAGAAGTCGCTGGAATACAGGTTCACCACGCCGGCGGCAGAAGGCGGTGGCGGTTCGAGGGTGATCACGTCGTAACGTTGATCGTTGCTCAACAGCTCGCGGCGCCCGTCACGTAAACGAATGTCCAGCCGAGGATCACTGACCGCCTGATAGTTGCCCTTGAACAACGGCGCAGCTTCGAGCACTTCAGGCAACAGTTCGGCCACGACCGGGTGCTGCAGATCCGGATAACGCAACATTGCACCCGCCGTGATGCCGGTGCCGAAACCGATGACCAGCGCCGAGCGTGGGGTTTCGCTGTGGATCAACAGCGGGATCAGCGCCTGCAGACGCATGTAACGCAGGGAAGGCATCGCATCGCCGGTGTTCGATACGCCCTGGATATAGAGACGATTGAATGTGCGCTCGGCCTTGCCTTGCTGCACGACGGCGACGGTTCCGGCCCGTCCTTCCTGGTAATAGACGATCTTGCCCTGCCCTGCGCCTGGCATCAGATCGGCCAGATGCGCGGGCGAAATCAGCGAAGCCGTCGCCAGCGTCAGTACGCCAAGGGCGATGACCGCGCCGCGCATCTTGCGGCCGACGTTCGCCCCGCGCCAGACCGCGACCAGCCCCACCGCGCAGGCGATCACCGCCAAAGCGCCGAGTGTGCGGACCAGGCCCAGCAGCGGAATCAGCACAAACCCTGTGAGCATGACGCCGAGAATCCCGCCAAGGGTGTTGGCCGCAACGACGCCGCCGACATCGCGGCCGACATGAGCGCGATCAACCACCAGCCGCAGCGCCAGCGGAAACGCCGCGCCCAGCAAGGTCGTCGGCAAAAACACCACGCTCAGTGCCGCCACTGCGAAGCGCGCGCACATGCCCGCCAGTTCGCTGCCGGTCAGGCCCAGCGCAAAGCCTTCGGCCTGGGTCTGCGCCACAATCAGCCAGCGGCCGAGGCCGGCGATCTGCGCCAGCGAGATCAGCCCGGCCAGCGCGATCAACAAGCCGAACAGGCCCCACGGGTCGGTCAAGCGGTCCGATCTGCGCGCATAGATCACACTGCCCAGTACCAAACCCGCGAGATAGGTCGCCAGCACCACGGCGAACGCGTAGGCGCGAGTGCTCATGAATTGCACGATGGACTGGGTCCAGACCACTTCATAGCCCAAGGCAACCGCACCGGCCACGGCATACAAAGTGATCGCCAGACGGGCTCCGGGTACCCGTTCAGCCTTGGCGCTTTCCACAGGCAATCGGGAGATTGCCCGCGAGGTGAGCAACGTTGCGCCCAAGGCGGCCAGCAGATTCAGGCCAGCGGCGAACACGGCACTGCCCATCACCCCGAAGGCAGGAATCAACATAAAGGCCGACAGCAGCGTGCCGGCAATCGCGCCAGCGGTATTGGCGGCGTACAAGCGCCCGCCTGACAACCCGACCTTGCCGTGTTCCGGGCCCAGTGCCCGGACCATCACCGGCAACGTGCCGCCCATGAAGAACGCAGGCAGGCCAACGATCAGAAACGGCAAGGCCCAGGCGAACAGCCCCGTGGACTGTTGCAGTCGCGCGAACAACTCGGCGACGAGAGGAAAGGCAAAGGTTGCGGCAACCCCCAGCAAGGCGACGATCAATTCGAGCGCCGCGTACAGCCGAACCGGATGCGCAAGGCGATCGGCAAAGCGCCCGAACCACAAGCCGCCCAGGGCAAGGCCGGCAAAGAAGGCGCTGATGGCGGTCGTCACGGCATACACCTGCACCCCGACGACCAGAGAAAGCTGTTTGACCCACAACACCTGATAGATCAGCCCGGCGCCACCGGAGGCGAACATCAACGCGCACAGCACCAGCAACCTCATGGTCGGGGCCTTGGCTTCTTCAATGGCGGCGTCACGATAACGGGTTGAGCGCATGGCTGTAGGCATCGGTCAGACCTGAACAGATTGGATAAAGCCTGCAACGGGTTGCCCCGCTGCAGGTGGAGGGGGTGCCCATGAACAGCCCCCCTGAGACACGTGGTTTTTATTTACCGCCCTTGCTCATTTTCTCTGCGATCTTCTTGTCGACGTCAGCACGCACCTGATCGATGCTGAAGCTGGCAGGTCGCTGGCTGGGTGGGTAATCGACGAATGTCTGCAGGAACGCCGCTGCCCGGGCAGTTGCTTCGAAAAGCAGATAGTCGTTTTTGGCCAGCCAATCGTAATACTGGTCAGAGACAACATCCGCTCGTTCATAAGGGTCCATGCGCAGATTGAAGAGCTTGGGTACCCGCAGGCAGGTAAATGGCTCGCTCCAGACAGCAAAACCGCCTGGCGCTCGTTGCTCGCAGAAAACAACTTTCCAGTTGTCGTAACGCATTGCGACCAGTTCTCCATCATCACTGAAGTAATAGAACTCGCTACGCGCGCTCTTGTCAGCCTTGCCTGTCAAGTAGTCGAGCTGGTTATAGCCATCCAGATGCACCTTGAAGTTCTTTCCTCCCAAGTCCGCGCCCTTGAGCAAGCGGTCTTTGATCGTGGTGTCACCTGCGACCGCCAGCAACGTCGGGAACCAGTCAAGCCCGGAGAACATTTGGTTGGAAACGGTGTCCGGTTTGATGTGGTTTGGCCAACGAACCATGGCCGGTACCCGATATGCGCCCTCCCAATTGGAGTTCTTCTCGTTACGGAATGGCGTGGTGGCCGCATCCGGCCATGACCACTGATTCGGCCCGTTATCGGTGGTGTAAACAACGATCGTGTTGTCACTTATTTTCAAGTCATCCAGCGTTTTCAAAAGCTTGCCTACATCACCATCATGCTCGAGCATTCCGTCTGCATACTCGTTCCCGGGCATCCCGCTTTGCCCTTGCATGCTCTCGCGCACGTGCGTGAAGGCATGCATCCGCGTTGTGTTCATCCATACGAAGAAAGGCTTGTCGGCTTTGGCCTGCTTGTCGATGAAATTGATTGCAGCCTGGGTTGTTTCGTCGTCAACCGTCTCCATGCGTTTTTTTGTAAGCGCTCCGGTGTCCTCGATCTTGCCGTCCGCGCTGGACTTCATCACGCCGCGAGGCGTTGCATTTTTGACCACAATGTCATTGGGGTCTTTGGGCCAGTATGGACGCTCAGGCTCTTCCTCGGCATTGAGGTGGTACAGGTTGCCGAAAAACTCGTCAAACCCATGATTGGTCGGCAAGTATTCGTCGCGGTCCCCCAGGTGGTTCTTGCCGAATTGCCCCGTGGCATAACCCTGAGCCTTGAGGGCCTGGGCGATAGTGACGTCACGGTCCTGCAAGCCTACTGGCACACCCGGCATCCCGACCTTCGACAGACCTGTGCGCAGCGCGGTCTGGCCCGTGATAAACGTCGAACGTCCCGCCGTGCAACTGTTCTCCGCGTAATAGTCCGTGAACATCATCCCTTCTTTGGCGATCCGGTCGATGTTGGGGGTCTTGTAACCCACGACACCGAAGGAATAGGCGCTGATATTGGTCTGCCCGATATCGTCGCCGAATATCACCAGGATATTAGGTTTCTCAGCCGCGCTTGCGACCGACAAACCCACTAGCGCCGTCGCCGCTATGGCGAACTTCAATATCCGTTTTCCCGTGCGTTTCATTGGCGTTTCTCCATTCGAAATCAACTTTCGATGCCACGACTACGTACACCCGAGCCACCGACGCGAACCGTCGCTGACCTGATGTGCCTGCGGTTTCAGGGATGGCTTTGGTCCGGGTCGCCCGGATAGATCCGGGTCCATTCCTTGGCCATATCTACCACTACCCATTTGTTACCCGTTGCCTGGTCAAGCGCCTTGTCCAGACGCCCGATGTTGCTCTTTCGATCGTAGGCCCACTCACGCTGGCCGTCGGTGTGATGCACCAGTCCTGCCAGACGCCGGCCCTCTCCTGCCGTCGTCCACTGCAGCATTTGCAGGTCGCCGTCGGAGTTGCCAAAGGCAAACACCGGGCGGCGGCCGATGATCGATTCGATGCTCTCAGGCTTGCCGGGGCCGTCGTCGTTGTGGGCGAGCTTGCCCTGGCGCAGGATGGAGAATTTGCCGTCCTTGTTCTGGAACTGAGTCACGAAGGTCGTGCCAATCACCTGTTCCGGGGGAATGCCGTAAACCTCTTCGGCGAACGCGCGCATGAATGCCACCTCGCCGCCGGACACGATGTAAGTCTTGAAGCCGTTTTCACGCAGATAGCCCAGCAGTTCGAGCATCGGCTGGAACACCATTTCGGTGTACGGCTTGTGGCTGCGTGGGTGCACGGCCTTGGCCAGCCAGCGCTGGGCGTTGGCGTTGAATTCAGCGGTTGTGACCCCGGTATGGGTCGCACCGACGATCTGCAGCAAGCCCTTTTCCCCTGCTGCTGCCAACGCCTTCTGATCGTTTTCCAGCACCGCCTTGAACGGTTGTTCGTCCTTCCACTCCGGGTGTTGCGGGGCCATGCGCTTGACTTCATCGAGGGCGAACAGCACCTCGAAATACATCGGTTGTTCGCTCCAGAGCGTGCCGTCGTTGTCGAACACGGCGATGCGCTCGGCGGGCGGGATAAAATCCTTGTCGCCTTCGCGAGTGACGGCGGTCACGAATGCTTCGATGGCCTGACGCGAGGGGCCATCTTTCCACGATGGCAACACCTCTGCGGCAGGGCTTGCGAGCGGCAATACCAGCAACAGGGCCAGCAGCCAGAGTCGCGTTTGCGGCTTAGGAAACGCTTGCATGACGTTCGCTCTCATCGATGGCCCCATAGGTCGATTGCGGATTCAGTGGTTTCAGGTGGTACCTGGCCGAGGTCCGTGTCGCGTGCTGCTGATGCACCTTTTGCAGGTCATCCAGCAGCGCGGCAGGTGGTTCTGGCTGGGCCGATTTTTCTGCGGCGTAGAGGTTGGCGAACCAGCGCTGCAGCCGCTGCATGAGCGGCAAACGCCGGCTGCCAATAAAACTCTGCAGATCGACACGTCCCGTACTGCGCCGCACCCACAGGTACAGGCCATCGAGCCGAGGCGGTTGCGCCGACAACTGCTGGCGCGTGAGTTGCCAGGCGTATTCGGGGGAGTTCAGCCATTCGCGCTTGCGCCGCTCACGGCGCTGCAGCCAATCAACCCAAAGCGCGCGGGCCCGGGTCTTGCCGAAATAAACCAGCGCAGCGCCGATGACCAGCACCGCCACAATCACCAGCCAATGCCGAGCGATGTTGACCTGCGCGCTGTGCCTGAGCGCGCGCAGATCTTGCGCCATGGAGAACGGCGCCTGATAGCTCGCCTCGCCCTTGGCCTCGAAGGTGATCGCCGGCACCGATGCCGAATGCGCCTGACCGTCGGCTGCGCTCCACCACGGCATCTCGATGGCCGGCACACTGAAATGGCCTTCCTCGGTGACGCGATACATCACCGAATCTTCCCGCGCACCGCCGTTCACCCCGCCACGGCCATCTTCCAGCGGGTGTACGCTGGGCGGCTGTACATAGCGGGTCAGTCCCTTGATGTCGGCGAACGGCGGCGCAGGAATCAGCATGGTCTGGGCGCCCACTGCACGGGTCTGCACTTGCCGAGTGATGCTGTCGCCAACGCGCAGCGGGTCATGGGATTTGACAATGGTCTGCGTGAGTTCGACCTGCTGGGCGATCAGCGAAGACTCTCCGGCTTTGGCGCCTGCCGGTTGCGCTGCGCTGAAATGTTGCGCGGTCGTACTGACCGTCACCGGCTGCTGACTCTGCCCCGGGGTGACGCGAACGCTCAGCGCTGGAATGTCATAGGCCTGAGCGTTGAGCGGCGTGATCTGGTAATTGAAGCGCAGACCGAACAGGGTTTGCCCCTGCTGTTTCTCGGTCAGGTGCTGAGCCTCTCCGCTGGGCGGGGTTACCACTGCGCCATCGATGGTGAGCTTGGGTAACTCGGGCGGCGAGCTGAACCAGGTGTCCACCAGCACGTCGACCTGCAACGTCACGGTGCCGCCGACCAGGGCCTTGTCGCCATTGAGCAGTTCACTGCGTACGCTGACCTGCGGCGCAGCCACTGCCAGCGCAGGCAATAGACAGATGAGGAACATCAGCGCGCGCGTCATTGCGGCGCCTCGCGGGATGCGCTCTGCACCAGGAATTTCTGTTTGAGAAACTTCGCGGGCGACGTGGTCAGGTTGTCGAGCCATTGTTGATCGGAGCTCGCGACCTTGACCTTGCGCTCGACCTGCTTGCCGCTGTTGCTGGTGTTGTCGAACTTGACTTGATCCGGTTTCTCGTCCGGTGGCCCTGCCTGTTGCTGGTCCTCGCGATCCTTTTGCAACGCCTGAGCCAGCGCCAGATTGGCCGTGGCTTCGGGAAACGCCGGTTGCAACTTCAGGGCACGCTCATAGGCGGCGATCGCTTCGGGGAATTTCGACAGGCGCACGTAGCTGTTGCCCAAATAGAAATACGCAGGCGGCGTGTCCAGCTCGGCGAAGCTGGCCAACGCCACTTTGAAATCCGCGCCCTCATAGGCGGCCACGCCCTTCCAGTACGGATCGATGAAATGCTCGGCGGCCTCGGCATAACGCTGATGTTCGAACGCCCAGCGGCCTTGTTGATCGGGGGTGAAAAAGGCGTCGGCCAGCGCACCGGCGCTGGCGTCTGGCGCGTACCCGCTCATGCCGAACGCCAGCAAGAGGCTCGCCAGCCAGTTGATCCGCCAGCCACGGCGAATGGTCAGCAACGCGATCAGCAGCAGCGGCCAGCACAGCCAGTAACCGGCGTCCTTCCAGTGCAGGACATCGGCGTCATTGGCTGAGGCCTGGAAGTGCTGTTGGGCGTGCAACTCGATCCAGTCCAGATCGTCATTGTTCAGGCTCAGGCTGCCCAGCGGCGCATCCGCGGCGTGGGCAAGTTGTTTGAGCCCGTCGGAATCGAAACGGGCCAGCACCGGCCGGCCGTTGTCATCGGTGCGCGCTTCGCCATTGGGGCCATTGACCACGCCGCCATTTTTCACCCCTGCCGCCATGACCAGCACTTGCAGGTCGCTGTCGTCCAGATGCTGTTTGATCGCCGCAAACTGGCGACTGTCGGCGCCGTCGGTCACCAGCAGCAAGGTACCAGGAGTGTCAGTGCCCAGCAGACGCTTGGCCTCATCGATGACGCCCAGAACATCCTTGCCCGAGGTTGAGATCAGGTCCGTGCTCAGTGCCTGTAGATAGGTGTCGAGCAAGGCAGGGTCTTCAGTCGCCGGCATCACCAGATGCGCAGTGCCCGCGTAGGCAATCAACGCGGTACGCGCTCCGCCGCGCAAGTGAATCAGGTCATGCAGTTTCTGTTTCGCCGCGTCCAGCCGCGTGGGCTGCAGATCGTCAGCGTCCATTGAGCGCGACAGGTCCAGTGCGATGACCAAGGGCGCACGGTTTTCCAGAAAATCAGGGCGATCCTGCTCCCAGGTTGGTCCAGCCGCCGCAAGACCACCGAGCAGCAGTAACGCTGCGAAGAGGTGCACCGGACGGAATCGGTGTTCGTCCTCCGGAGTGATCACCAGATGAGTAATCAGGTGCGGCGCGATCACCCCCGTCAGGCGTCGAGAAAGGTCATGCCGGCGCACCCAGAGGATCGGCAACAGCAGGCCCGGCACCCACAACAGCAGCCATAGCGGGCGCAGAAAATGGAAAGCACTGAGGTCGATCTGCATCTCAGGCCTCCACTTCAGCGCGCGCTGGAGCGCGTGATGCCAGCCGCCCCCAGAACGCCGCGAACAGCTGGCACAGCGTCAACAGCAGCAGACCAATGCCCAGCGGCACCCAGAACAGATCGCGCTTGGGCTGGTGGCTGAAGGTCTTGACCTTGTGCGGGGTGATCTGGTCGAGGGTGGCGTAAACCTGCTGCAAGGCGTTGCGGTCCCGGGCCAGGAACGAGCGGCCGCCGGTGGCTTGCGCGATGTCCTGCAAGGTTTGCAGGTCGACCTTGGCCTCGCCCGTGCCCTGGGGATCACCGATACCGATGGTGTGGATGACGATGCCCCGGTCGCTGGCCATCTTCGCGGCGTGATCGGGGGTGATCGCACTGCCGGTGTCATTGCCGTCGGTGAGCAGAATCAGCACCTTTTCCTGCTCATGGGCCTGGTCCAGCAGCTTGATGGTCAGACCGATGGCGTCGCCCAGCGCCGTGTTGGGCCCGGCCATGCCGATGCGGGTTTCTTCCAGCAGCAGCAACAGGCTGTCGTGGTCCAGCGTCAGCGGCGCCTGAGTGTATGCGCCCGTGCCGAAGACGATCAGGCCGAGGCGGTCATCCTTGCGCTGAGCGATGAAATCACGGACCACGGCTTTCACGGCGGTCAGGCGATCGATCAGGCGTCCATCGGGGGCGGCATAGTCCTGAGTCTGCATGGACTGCGAGATGTCGATCGCCAGCATCAAGTCCCGGGTCGGTTGCTCGCGCTCCAGCGGTTTTTCCACCAGTACCGGCCGGGCGCAGGCGATCAGCAGCAGAACCCAGACCAGCAGATGCAGGGCCAATTGCCAACGTCCGGTGGTGCTTGATCTTGCGGGCGTCTGGCCCACAGCGCGGCTCATGGACGTGAAAAAAGGCACGCGCAGCGCACTGCGTGCTTCGTGGTATTCGGACAGAAAGCGATACGCCAGCCATGGCGCCGGAATCAGCACAAACACCCAGGGATACTCAAACTGCCACATGGTGCGCCTCGATCCATTGCCGGCTCACCTTCAACAACTCCCGCAGTTGCGCCGTCGTCACGCGTTCACTCGGCTGATAGGCCAGGCTTGCCAGTTGTGCGGCGAAATCGTCCGGCAGTGGCGACGCAGCGTGGCGCTGCAAGAAACCCTGCCATTGCTCGCCTCGCAGCGCTGCCACGCTCTCCCTGGCCGGGATCGACAAGGCCACGCGTTTGAGCAGTTCAGGAAGCTCGCGAATCGCCTGCGCCCGCTGTGCGGGATCGTCGATGTGCTGTTCGATGAACGCCAGCCGCGCCAAGGCTTCGCGGCGATACAGATCACGCCGCCAGTGTGTCCGGCGACGCCAATACACCAGCGCAACCAGGATCACCAGCAACCCGGCGAGCAGCGCCCAGCCCCAGGTTTGCGGCAGATAACTGACATCCGGCGCAGCCACTGCCAGTTCCTGCAACTGGTTGATATCCGGAGGCGCGTTGGCGGTCATGGCCGCACTCCTGCTTGACGCGGCACCTGCCCGCGACCCAACGCCTGACGCAATTGCGCCACCGTGTCTTCCCCGGTATTGAACATCATCAGCGGGATCTGGCTGCGCTTCATCAGCGTCGCCACATCGTCGAGGCGCCCGGTCAGGAAGGCGCCGAGTGGCCGATTCACGTTGCGTTGCTCGACGTTGAGGTCGATCTGCAGTTCACCCTGGGTCACGGTGACATTGCCACGTTCAGGCAAGGCCGTCGCCAGCGGGTCGAACACCTGAAGCGCCAGCACGTCGTTGTGCGCGCGCAATTCACGCAGCAGCGGCAACGTCTGCTCGGTGATGTCGGCGAAGTCGCTGATGATGCAAATGAGATGGTCATGGGCGGCGTTGTTCAGGCAGTGACGCAGCACCCGGTCGAACATCACGCCTTCGGCCTCTTCCGGCCGTGTGGCATTGAGCGCCTGATTGAAGCGCACGATCGCCGAGCACAATGCTTCAACCCGCGAGCGGCTGCGCAGCGGGCGGACGGTCTCGATACGCTGATCGTCGAACACCATGCCGCCGACCCGGTCTCCGGCCTGAAACGCGATCCAGGCCGCCAGCGCCGCCACTTCTGCGGCAGTCACCGATTTGAGGTTCATCCTCGAGCCGAAGAACATGCTCATGCGTTGATCGACCAGCAACAGCGTGGGGCGGTCGCGCTCTTCGGTGAAGGTACGAATGAACGGTTTGCCGAAGCGCAGCGACGCACGCCAGTCCAGATGCCTGAGATCGTCACCGGGACTGTAATGACGCAGCTCATCGAAACTCAGGCCACGCCCTCGCAGGCGCGAGGCGCGGGTCCCGGCCAGTACGCTCGACACCGGCTGCCGGGCCAGAAAACTCAGGCCACGGGCACGGTGCTCGAACAGCATCAATTGCTCGAGGGAGACGTAGACATGCCCATCGGCAACGGGCTGCATTGGCTGTTGCATCATCGGGAACCCTTCAGGCCGGAATCGCTACCTTGTCCAGCAGGCGGTCGAGCACTTGGTCGGCATTCACGCCATCGGCGACGGCGTCATAGCTCAGCATCATTCGATGACGAAGCACCGGGTGCAGCACGGCACGCACGTCATCCGGCGACACGAAGTCCTGCTGATTCAACCAGGCGTGGGCCCGCGCCGCGCGGTCCAGGGCGATGCCGCCACGGGGGCTGGCGCCGACGTTGATCCAGCGCCCCAGGTCCGCATCGAAGTCCGCCGGCCGGCGAGTGCCGTTGACCAGATCGATCAGGTAGCGGTCGATGGTCGGCGCCACGTGAATCGAGCTGATCTCCTGGCGCGCGGCGAAAATCGCCTGTTGTTCGAGGCGCTGCGCAACCGCGGCTGAAGCGTGGGCCAGGGCTTCTTCGCCACGAACCAATTGCAACACCGAAGCCTCGTCGGTGGGGCTTGGATAATCCAGGTGCAGTTTCATCAGGAACCGGTCCATCTGCGCTTCGGGCAACGGATAAGTGCCTTCCTGCTCGATCGGGTTCTGGGTGGCAATCACCATGAACAATTGCGTCATCGCATGGCTTTCGCCCGCCACCGTGATCTGCCGTTCCTCCATGGCCTCCAGCAAGGCGGCCTGAACCTTGGCCGGGGCCCGGTTGATTTCGTCGGCCAGGATCACGTTGCCGAACAACGGGCCCGGCTGGAATTTGATCTGGTTGCGGCCGTCGATCTGCTGCAGGATTTCTGCACCGGTAATGTCCGATGGCAACAGGTCCGGGGTGAACTGGATGCGGCTCATTTTCGCGTCCAGATGTTTGGCGAGGGATTTGACCAAACGGGTCTTGGCAAGTCCTGGAAGGCTTTCCAGAAGCACGTGCCCATCGGCCAGCAAACCGATCAGCAAGTGACGAATCACGCCACCTTGACCCAGCACACTCTGGCCAACGCTCGTTTCAAGATCCACGATTTGTTCGCGTACGCTCACGTTTACCTTCCCTGTTGAAATCGTCTGAGCCCGATCTGAAGGCGTGACTTGACCGCACGTTATTTACCCATGCACACAGCGCTTGCAGACCTTTAGTTAGTTCGGTCTTTTAAAACTTTCGCGATAACAGATCGAAACTATAGACCCGAATCTTTCATTCGCCAGAAAATACCTGCGCTCTCAGCAAAAGCCCCTCTGCTCGCGAAACACAACTAATGATGGCACTTTGCTCATAGTCATTCCTGCGGTCGTTACATGCGAATGAAGGAGAAAAGGATCAAGTCCATGCGCTCGGATTGTTCTTTTAGTGATAACGGAAAGTTAAAAATTCACAAAACAAACGCCTTCTTGCAAAGGCGTTTGTGCTTGTCGGGTGTTAAGCCGGTTGACGCGCATAACGCGCCAGTACTGCGTCACGTTCCATCACCGCAAGGGTATTCTGATAAACCTGCTCACCGGATTCCTTGCCTTGGGTAAAGATTTCGGCGAAGTGCTGGTGGGTCACATTGGCGAAATGTTCACGGTCCTGCGCTTCGACCCCCAGCAGTACGGCGTAGGCATCCAGCGCTTCGCCCTTGCCGCTCGCCATGTCCTCGGCGATGTTGTCCAGCATGCCGTTCATGGCGAACATCGACTTGCCGCCGTAGCCGAGCTTGGCGTCCTTGTTACAGCCGTTGGTACCCGAGGTCAGACCGAACGTGGCGTTGCCGGAGGTGCCGTTGGTGGTGGTCGCCAACAGGTGCGGTGCCAGGCCGTTATGCCCTTCGAACACCATGTTGCCCCAGCCACACCCGTTGCCTCCTGCCTGATCCGCTTGCGCGAACATACTGGCCGCGCCCAACACCGCCACAAGCGCGCCGTTCACCATCAGTGATCGTGTCATCTGCTTATTCCTTTGGTCGTCTTGAATCATTGGAAGTAGCCCGGACTTCTCAAGCGAGCAGCGAGAGGGCTACAGGTGTTGTAGGCAACAATCGGCGGACTTTCAAACCCGCCAGTGGTTTTTTCGTGATGGGTGTAAGGCAAGGCGCCCATGAGCGCCCGTCACTTCTCTTGCCGAAGTAACTGACACTAAAAATATTTCAACTGCAGTCGTTGATCCATTCATTTGCTACTAGAGTTGGGCTAACACCGATACTTTCCGACCCTGCTTTAACCATTCAGTGAAGGACGCAACTAGCGCCCTTCACCTGTGCCCGAGCGTTAGTCCGCGCGGCGCAGAACACACTTTTGCAGGAGCACTTCGACGATGCTTAACCCAAGACTCAGCGCGGCCTCCGGGGAGTTTCTGGATGTGCTCATCCGCGCTGGCCTGATCGCTGCGCTGGTGATCTTCTGCTATGAAATCTTTCACCCGTTTCTCAGCGTCATGCTCTGGGCAATCATCCTCGCGGTGATGCTGTATCCGCTCAATATGCTGATCGCCCGACGCCTGCATCTGTCGTCCGGCAAGGCGGCCATTGTGCTGGTGCTGGTGGGCTTGGGCATTCTGATCGTGCCCATGGTGTTTCTCGGCGAGTCGGTCGCGACTTCAGTTCAGCATGCGATGCATTTCGCGCAGGACTGGACACCGGAAATCCCACCCCCCGCAGCCTCGGTGCAGGACTGGCCGCTGATTGGCGACAAGGTATTCGCCATCTGGACCCACGCATCCACCGACATGACCTGGGCCATCCAGGAGGTGGCGCCACACCTGAAAAGCTTCAGCACCCTGATATTGCTCAAGCTGGCCGGCGTCGGGCGCGGCATCATCGTGTTCATCCTGGCGTTGATCATCGCCGGCTTCTTCATGGCCTACGGTGAAGCCGCCGGGCGACGTGCCAATGCCATCGCAGCGCGGATCTTCAGCCCGGAACGCGGCCCCGAACTCGCGGTTCTGTGCACCTCCACCATTCGCGCGGTCGCTCAGGGGGTGGTCGGTATCGCCTTCATCCAGATGCTGATGGTCGGCGTATCGCTGATCATCATGGGAATCCCGGCGGCCGGGTTGCTGGCACTCATGGTCTTGCTGCTGGGGATCATGCAGCTGCCGACCTTTCTGGTCACCGTGCCGATCATCATCTACGTGTTCATGCAGGAAGGCGCGGGTTTCGCGACCATTGTGTTCGCGATCTGGAACGTTCTGGCAGGGCTGTCGGACAACGTCCTCAAACCGTTGCTGCTCGGCCGTGGCGTGGCGGTGCCGATGCCGGTGATTCTGATTGGCGCCCTGGGCGGGATGATCACCAATGGCATCATCGGGCTGTTCATCGGGCCGGTGATCCTGGCCATCGGTTATGAGCTGTTCAATTCCTGGGTCGATGCTCCCGCCCGGCCTGCGCCGCTTGACCCGGCTCTGGTCGAGACCCGAGGCACGGTGTCCGGGCCGCTCGACAGCCACATTCCCCCTACCCCGCAACCGGAGCCTTGAAACGCCAGGCGCGTGAAAACTTTCCCGGCCCTGAAGCATGAACAAAACCTCCAGACGGGTGCTCCAGGCCTTCCACAAGGAGTGTTTCGATGGTCGAGTTCGTGCTTCATGTCATGCGCGCCAATCCCGAGATCGCGGTGTTCCTCGCGATTGCCTCGGGCATCCTGATCGGTCGTCTTCACATTGGCAACTTTCACCTGGGATCGGTGGCCGGCGCGCTGCTGATGGGGCTGCTGATCGGGCAGATCGGGCTGGAAGTACCCCATGCGCTGAAATCGGTTTTTTTCACGTTGTTCATCTATGCCGTGGGCTTCAAAAGCGGCCCCGAGTTTTTCGGCAGCCTGAACCGGGGCACGCTGAAACTGGTGCTGTTTTCAGTGGTGCTGTGCGCAACGGCGCTGGCCACGATTCTGGCCATGAACGCGATCTTCCATTTCGACGCCGGATTCACCGCCGGCGTGGGCGCCGGGGCGTTGACCGATACAGCGATCATGGGCACCGCCAGCAGCGCCATCGCACAGTTGCCGATATCTCTTGAGGAGCAGAAGCTGCTCAACAGCCACATGGCCATCGCCTACGCCATCACCTACATCTTCGGCACCGTCGGTTTGGTGGTCTTCGTCGGCACGATCGCGCCAAAGCTGCTGGGCGTAGATCTGCGCACTTCGGCCAGGGAGCTGGAGCAGGAGCTGGGCATTACCCGCGAGGAGGAAATCCTCACCGTGGCGTACACGATGATCGTGACCCGCGCCCATCGTGTGTCCAACTCTCTGGCGAGCGGGCTGACCGTCGCCGACCTTGAGCAACTGCACCCGGCCATCAGCATCGAGCGCGTCGTCCGTGACGGAGAAATTCACGACCGCGACGAAGCGTTCACGCTGATGGAAGGCGACGTGCTGGGTATCTATGCGTTGCGTTCGGCAGTCGGCAATCTGGCGATGTGGATAGGCCCCGAGGTCGATCATTCCAAAGCGATGTCCTTTCCCACCGCCAGCGCCGATGTCGTGGTGACCAATGCCCAGCTGGCTGGCAAGACCTTGCATGACGTCAAAAGCCGCCTGGTGGGATCGGAGCGCCTGGGCTGCCACCTGACGGGGATCAAGCGCCAGGGCATGGATTTGCCGCTGTTGCCGTTCACCGTGCTGCGTCGTGGCGATGTCATCAGCCTGACCGGCCGCACCAGCAGCGTGAACGCATTGGCAACCCAAATCGGCCGCTCGCGCAAAAAGAGCTACAAGACTGATATCGCCGTGCATGCTCTGGGCATGGTGCTGGGCTCGGTGATCGGCCTGCTGTCGACCCACATCGGCATGATTCCGGTGGAGTTGGGCGTGGGCGGTGGCGTGCTGGTCGTGGCCTTGCTGATCGGCTGGTTCAACTCGCGCCATCCAGAGTTCGGCGCACTGCCGCCTGCGGCACAATGGGCGTTTTCGGAGTTCGGGCTGACGGCGTTCGGCGCGGTGGTGGGCTTGCTCGCCGGGCCGGCAGCAATTACCGCGATACAGGAACAAGGCGTTGCCCTGTTGCTCGCCGGCGCAGCGGTGACGCTGGTTCCGCCACTGGTTTCGCTGTATTTCGGGCGCTACGTATTACGGCCGCACCCCATGATCCTGTTCGGCGCGCTGGCCGGGGCGCAAACCGAAGCAGCGTCCATGAACCGGATTCTCGATCAGTCCGGCAGCAGCACGCCGGTCATTGGCTTCACCGTTTGCTACGCGATATCCAACGTACTGCTGGCCGTGTGCGGCCCGATCATCATCGCCGTCACCGGCGCCTAGACGTCGTTTTGCGGCTTGGCGGGTGCCGCATGCCATTGATCCCGGGGCACCCACTTGGCCTGCTCCGGATCGCCCAGATAGTGCGGCGACATGATCTGCACGCCGTACTCGTTGAACACGTCCTGAATGTGCGCGTGCAACTCACTGAGCAATACCGCGCGGGGACGTGGCTCCTTGGGCACGGCTTGAGCGACCAGCCGGTATTCGGGGTAGAAATCCGAAAGCGCGGTCTGAAAGACATGCGGGGCCGGTGTCTGCAGTATCCCCTCGGTGCGCGACGCCGCCTCGATCAGCATCGCTTCTACCTGCCGCCACGGCGTGTCATAACCGATGGTGACCACGGTGTCGACGATGTAGCCCTGGCCCTGCACCGCCCGCGAATAGTTTTTGGTGACGTTGCCGGTGATCATCGAGTTGGGCAACGTCAACACCTCGCCAAGCATTCAGCTCGATAAACAGTTGCACAACTCGGCTTCTCTCAAAGGGGGCAGCGGAACGGAAAGCGCACCTAAGCTCGGACATATTGGCTTCTCTACCTACCCGCAGACTTTCCTGGTCAGGTCATATAGCGAGATGCCGGACCTAACCCGACATCTTTCGTAGATCTTTTCAGAAACGCCCTACAGCCTGCCTGAAACCGTTGTACTACGATATCCGGCCGACTATAAGGAGTGTCACGTATGGCTAACCACGGTTACATGACCATCACCGGCAAGGCGCAAGGGATGATTTCTGCAGGTTGTTCAACCCAAGATTCTATTGGCAACAAATGTCAGCTAGGGCATACGGACGAAATCATGGTGCTGTCTTACAGCCACAATATGGCCAATGTCGGAAACATTAATAAACCGACACATCATCCAATTATCATCACCAAAAACGTTGATAAATCCTCGCCACTTCTCGCTCAAGCACTCTCATCTAGAGAGGAAGTAAACTGTACCATCAGTTTTTATCGCGTGTCTGCTTTTGGCCTACAGGAAAAATTCTATTCTATCTCGATCAATGGTGGAATCATTGCTGACCTGACACTTGAAATGCCCCACGCTATTTTGCAGAACGACGCCGAACCGCAAGAACATGTCGCCATCCGTTACCGAGACATCACGTGGACCCACCACTCTGCTGGCACCAGCGGATATAGTACGTGGGGAAATCACGAATGAAACCAACCAGTGAAAGTTGCATGCCTAGTCTCTGTGACTACTGGATGGTCAGTGCTGCGGCAGGAAAACTTGGAAGCCAAGCCAGCACATTGGGTGTTAGACACATCAAGGACGGCGCGCTGCGTTTACAATTCAACCGCGAAGTCGCTTATTTTGCCAAAAGCATTGTCAATGATGTCTCTCAGGGCAAAAAAAGCCCTGAGCAGGGTTTGCAGGACCTCAAAGACGAACAGAACAGCCTGCTGAGCCAGTCATTTGAGATTGCTCAAAAAGGCGTGGGAGCAATCGCTGGGGCATTTCAAATCGCAACAGGGGCCGGAATCTGCTACGCCTCAGTAGGTACTCTATGCCTATTCGCGGGGGCGCCCATGATGGCCCATGGTGCTAATAATCTCTATGAGAACGGCCGTAACCTCCTAGAAAATCGTTCTGACACCCAAGGCCCCGTCAGGAAGGTTTATCAGGAGGGCGCTAAACTACTCGGCGGCGGCGCACTCGAAGGAAATATGGCGTATGGTACCGTTGATCTAGGACTTTCTGTATATGGTGTCGGGAGAATGGTATTAAGACCCGATGCTTGGCGCCTATTTAGATATATAAATACTGACTACATTAGATCATATAAGGCAATGGGCAGCAGTGCACTTACATTTGAAGGATTTAGCGGCAGCGTGACAGGCCGGTCGATGTACCTTGAGCATAAAGACAATGACAACTAACACTATCGTTTCAATTGCATATCTGACTCTGTCTTTGATCGTGCTGTCTTCTTTATACTCTTTGTCGAGGTTTTGTTCTGGTGCAAAATTCAAGTGGAGATGGTTTTTTATATGTATATCTCTCGCTATTTTTTTTGGATCATTTCATATGAGCACGGTAAGGTACGGATATGACATTATCTTCCCTGCACTAAAACCTTTCCTCCAAGGTAATGATGCAGTTGGATGGATCGCTTTCGTAAGTATCTTTCTTCATACATGCTGTGTTCCTACCCAATATGAGCCGAGGCGATGGTTTTCACGAAAGTAAACTCAGATCTAATCAGTTTCGCCTACCCCCCCTCCCGATCAATAAGAGGGGCATGACTGCTCCTCCCTGTGCACCTAATTATCTTCGTCCGGATCATGGTAGCCGCTGCCGGGCGGTTGGATTGCCGTCGCGACGACCTAGCCCTCGGGCTCGGGCTTGGCGGGTGCCGCATGCCATTGATCCCGGGGCACCCACTTGGCCTGCTCCGGATCGCCCAGATAGTGCGGCGACATGATCTGCACGCCGTACTCGTTGAACACGTCCT